>OGNZ01000001.1_pt1 | contig 407349 bp, 361 predicted proteins | sample 1573601 | NCBI WGS metagenome assembly OGNZ01 (sample SAMEA2582009, study PRJEB24529) | metagenome | biome: Human gut stool | place: China | collected 2011
GTAAGCCAGGAAAACTACGATAGCTAAAGCACTTTAAACATACTGGTTGACTATACGCTAATATTGGCGTATAATGAAATCGAGGAAGTGATAAAAAATGCAGGTGAAGGAGTTACGACAAGAAATTGGAGTGACACAGAAAAGACTTGCAGAAACATCTGGACTTGATCTTCGATGGATTCAAAAAGTTGAATCTGGAGAAATTAATATGGATAATATAACAGTTAAGAGATTTTTTTCTCTGCTGAAAGGGATTTCGCAATGTGCTGATGATTGCGACGAAAGTAGGCAAATACAAATCATTCGCGAGGCATATTCAAACTTTGAACAGTTACTGAAAAAACCAGAGTAATGAAGGAGGGAAACTTGTATGAATAGCCAACAGGCAATTCTTAGCAATGAATCTAACTATACAGTTTTCCGTGCGGGAGATAAGGTAATTAGATTTCGCGCACCATATTCATTGGAGCATTATACGGAAGTAAAAGAATGGGATCATGGTTATATTGTAGCGATGGCAAAGTATAAACAGAATGACAGGCCAGAAGAAGAGTATATTGATTTAATTCCAATTTTAAAGGATTTATATATTGATAAAAGTCAGCTTGAATACCAAAGAAAAAGATATATTAATGCTCTGAACCGCTTCACACAGTTATATGGTGAAGGAGATGTGCTTATATTCAGTGCACCGGGAAGAAGTGAGATTGGCGGTAACCACACAGACCACCAGAATGGAAAAGTTCTTGCGGCTTCTGTTAATCTGGATATTATCGCAGTAGTAAGACCGGTTAATTCCAAGGACAGTGTGTCAGAGGAAGGCGGTTTATCTGGGCATAGTGGTGTTAATGCCGGAATTATAAGAATTGTGTCGGACGATTATCCAATGCTAGAAGTGTCATTATCAGATACGGATATTAATAAGGATGAATACTCAACCACTAAGGCACTTGTTAAAGGTGTGATTGCCGGCTTTAAGAAAAAAGGTTTCAAGACAGGAGCATTTGATGCGTTTATAACAAGTGATGTGCCTATGGGAGCAGGACTTTCATCATCTGCGGCATTTGAAACACTTATAGGAACAATACAGTCACATATATATAATGCTGGAAAAGTATCGGCAGAAGATATTGCGGTTATCGGACAGATGGCAGAGAATGAGTATTTTGGCAAGCCTTGTGGACTTATGGATCAGATGGCATGTTCGGTTGGCAATATGGTCTATATCGATTTTAATAATAAGGAAAATCCAGTTGTTAATAAGCTTGATGTGGATATTAAAAAATTCGGATACAGCCTGTGCATAACTGATACTAAAGGTTCACATAAGGATTTGACAGATGATTATGCAGATATCCGCCGTGAGATGAATGCAGTTGCAAGTTACTTCGGACAGGAGGTTCTTCGTGGCATTACATTAAAGGATATACTTGATAATTTTAAAGAGCTACAGGAGAAGTTCGGTGACAGGAGCATACTAAGAGCAGTTCATTTTATAGAGGAAAATGAGAGAGTAGAAAATGAAGTGAACGCTCTTACATCTGGAAATGTTGATGAATTCTTGAGGCTGGTATCAAAGTCAGGTGATTCATCTTACAAATATCTTCAAAATATATATTCAACCAAAGATGCTGCCAATCAGGGTATTTCACTTGGACTTATGATGAGTGAAATATTCTTAGGTGATAATAGTGCATATAGTAATAGTGTATATAGTAATGGTACATATAGTAATGGCTCATACAGTGATTGTGCATACAGTAATGGAGTATGCAGGGTTCACGGAGGTGGATTTGCAGGAACAATACTTGCAATTGTCAAAGATAATGCCGTAGATGAATACAGAAGAAATATGGATAAGATATTTGGTGATGGTGCAAGTATGATATTACAAATCAGACATTGCGGAGGTGTCAGAATAATATGAGAAATTTAGAAGATATGAAGAAATCAGACAATATAATGAGTAGTGATGCCAAGGAAGGTACGGAAAATATTCCAGATATAGACAAGGTTATATCAGAGCTTGTCAATTATGCTTCAGAGAATGAACTGATAGAAGCTGATGATAAGATATTTATAGTAAACAGGTTGCTGGATATTTTTAAAAAAAACGGACTTGCAGAAGATAGTGAGATAATTAAGAATTCAGGTGTGCAGGAGCTGAATAACACAAGACCAATAGCAGATATCCTGTCGGACTGCCTTAAAATAGCAGTTGATAATGGACTTATAGAAGATACGCAGCTTAACAGGGATTTGTTTGATACAAAGGTAATGGGTGCTGTCACACCAATGCCTTCTGTTGTAAGAAAGCATTTTAAGGAGCTTTATAATAATAATCCAAAGCTTGCGACAGACTATTTCTATGAACTTAATAAAGCCTGCAATTATATAAGATGTGACAGGATTGAGAAAGACCAGAAATGGAAGTATAATTCAGAATATGGCACTATAGATATAACGATTAATCTGTCAAAGCCGGAGAAAGACCCGAAGGATATAATTAAGCAGGGACAGATGGCGGCAAGCGGTTATCCAAAGTGCCTTTTGTGTAAGGAAAATGAAGGTTATGCCGGTACGCTGTCACATCCTGCAAGGCAGAATCTAAGAGTTATACCGCTTGAATTAAGTGGTGAGAAATACTATATGCAATATTCACCCTATGTATATTATAACGAGCATTGCATAGTGTTTAATGACAAGCATATACCTATGAAGATTGATAAGAGTACATTTAAGAAGCTTATCGAGTTCACGGAAAAATTTCCTCATTATACATTAGGTTCTAATGCAGACCTGCCGATTGTAGGAGGTTCTATATTAAGTCACGACCATTTTCAGGGCGGTGCATATGAATTTCCTATGGCAAGGGCAGAATATGTATATACATTTGATATGGGGCAGTTTAGTGATGTCAAGGCAGGAATTCTTAACTGGCCTATGTCAGTAATAAGACTTAGCAGTAATAATAAAGACAGCCTTGTTAATGCCTGCAATTATATATTAGATAAATGGAAGAATTACACTGATGAAAAAGCATTTATATATTGCAATACAGATGGTGAACAGCATAATACGATAACTCCGATATGCAGGCGGAAAGGTGATAATTATGAGATGGATCTGGTATTAAGAAACAATATTACTACAAATGAGTGTCCATGGGGAGTGTATCATCCATCAGCAAATCTTCATCATATAAAGAAAGAGAATATTGGTCTTATTGAGGTTATGGGAATGGCTATACTTCCAGCAAGACTTGATAAGGAAATGGGCATTTTAAAAAACGCTCTGTTAAATAATGAAGATGTCCGCTTAATCAGCGAAATTGAAAAGCACGCACAATGGGTTGATAGCTGGAAAGACAATTATAATATAACTAAAGATAATATTGATGAGATAATCAGATTGGAAATTGGCAAGGTATTTGTGCAGGTGCTTGAATGTGCCGGTGTATACAAGACAGACGATAATGGAAAAGAGGCATTTGTAAGATTTATAAAATATTGTCAATAATATTTACTTTCTTTGATTGATTAATGTAATGGGTAGATTTTAAAAATTCTGAATCAGAATTCATAGATAGTAAATTTATATTTTAATGATTTTATAAAAGTGGTGGTCAATAATAACCCGACCACCACAGATAATCAAAATTAACATAAGTTACCAGACAAATTCTAAAATGTTATGAATTATTCTTGATAGCATTAACAGCTTCTTCTTTAGAAAGTTTATAGTTTTTCATAAGCTTATAAATTGTATCTTCATCGGAAAGATTAACTTCTTTACATAATTTAATAAAAACTTTAATGCCATTGGAGCGTTCCTTGATTTTGCCCTCTGCAAGTCCTAACTGTCGTCCTTCTTCTTTGACTACTTCAAGATGACCTTCCTCATCATACTCATAAATACTCACAGTAATCACTTCCTCTCTGTGATTTCTAAAAAATTCCGACAATACATTCTCAGCGATACATTCATCTACAGCCTCTGTAACAGCAGTGCGGATATCAATTTTTTCAATATCGGTCTTTATACGCACCTTATTAACAAATGTCATATAGTCCTTAAGTGTCTCACATTTAGAAAGAAATTCAGAGCTATATGTATACATATTTGTCCTGTTGAAATTATTATTATCCTTTGAATTCCTGCCAGAACCATTACTATACTTTGAATTAATAGTACGAGCCTTATTACCAGCATAATTATCAGTATTGATATTGATAACTCTTACAGTAAGTTCAAGCTCAGGATTGTCGACATTTTTCTCATACATATCTGATAGTCGGAGAGTGCTTTCCGCCTCAAGTGGCTGTTGTCCTGAATTAATATCATCAATAGTATGCTGACTTGTATTCGTTGTTGATGACTTTATGTCAGTTCCTGCATTTATAGTGCTGTCTGCTGAATGTCCAACCTGCCTTGTATTGTCTGTAATATTAGTATTTTCCATAAGTTCTCCAATCTGTGGTAATGATGCCTGACAGCATAGCAGTTATATAAAATAATGACATAGCATTTAAACAGATGTTTGTTGTGATACTGTCATATACATTATCTGACAATATTGGAGAAATAAAAAATATATATCTTTATTACATTCTATCATTGGGAAAATGTTATGACAAGAGTGCTTAAAAAGTTATAAAGTATATGAAATCAATAAATCCACCGTAATTATATTTCGTGCAAATATTTTATGGGCTTTTATTATACCTGAAATATATATTAATTTACATCAATTTTATCAATTTATACTACAATATTTACAGTCCTGTAATAAACTTCAATGACATAAAGAACAGATATAAAAATGTTCTATAACATATTTTAATTGAAAAATGGGAGGAAAATATGCCATCAACATATGCACATTATAGAATGGGGCAGCAGGTACGTTCTATGCTGGACGGTAATGAGAAAAAGATAGTTGAAAAATACCCACAATTATATCTTATAGGGTTACACGGTCCGGATATTTTGTTTTATTATAAGCCATTAAAGTCTAATTCAATTAACAGTATTGGGTATGAATTGCACAAACATTCAGGTAAGGAATTTTTTGAAAGAGCAAGAAAAGTAATATCAGAAAAGAAAGACAGAGAGCCATATCTGGCTTACACATACGGTGTTCTTAATCATTTTGCACTTGATGTAAGCTGTCATGGTTATATTGAGGATAAGATAAATGAAAGTGGAATATCGCACGCCGAGATAGAAGTTGAGTTTGACAGGGAACTTATGGTTATGGATAAGAAGAATCCAATAACACAGTCGCTGGTAAGGCATATTATTCCGTCAGAGAAGAATGCAAAAGTAATAAGTGAATTTTATCCAGGTACAACTATGCAGGACGTGAAAAAGGCACTTGAGGGAATGATTTCTTATAACAATCTGCTTGTTGCACCATCGCACATAAAACGCTGGTTTATATATCTTTTACTTAAGGTATCTGGCAATTATAAGGAAATGCACGGCTTGATTGTGAATTATCATAAGAATAAGGAGTGCAACGACAGCACAGTGAAATTGTTATCATTATACAGGCACGCCAAGAATTCGGCATATCAGTTAATTATTAAATTTGACGGATTTTTAAATAATGCTTGTGAGCTGGATAAAGCATTTAATTATAGCTTTGGTTCGGTTCTTATAGAAGGCTGTGATAATAATCAGAAACAGTGTATATCGGATAACATTCAGAATGTGGAAAGCTTTATAAAGAAAGAGGTGCAGTATGAGGGGTAAAAGCAATAACAGATTTAAGCTTACAGCTAAAGAAAAAGGCTGGATATTATATGACGTTGGTAATTCGGCATTTGTACTTATGGTGTCTACGATATTACCTATATATTTTAATTATCTTGCAGAAAATGCAGGAATATCATCAGTAGATTATCTTGCATACTGGGGATATGCAGCTTCTATTGTGACACTGATTGTAGCAGTGTTAGGACCGGTGCTTGGAACGCTCGCAGATACGAAAGGTTTTAAAAAGCCTATATTCTCAGGCTGTGTAATAGCTGGCTGTCTTGCGTGTGTGGCAATGGGCATTACAGGTTCGTGGATATCATTTCTTGTTCCTTGTAGCATTTTTCTTCTATATTGATGGCGTGTATACAATAATAGATATGGCAACAGCTTATGGTTCAGCACTTGGACTTAATTCAACTGGTCTGCTTCTGGCTCTGCTTGTTACACAGCTTGTAGCATTTCCATTTGCTATTATATTTGGAAGGCTTACCTCAAAATACAGCACAGGACGTCTTATAACTGCCTGCATAATAGCGTACATAGGAATTACAGTATTTGCAGTATTTATGAAAAGCCAGTGGCAGTTCTGGGTATTAGCTATATTTGTTGGTATGTTTCAGGGCGGCATACAGGCGTTGTCACGTTCTTATTTTGCAAAGATAATACCGGCTGAAAGGTCAGGAGAATATTTCGGACTTATGGATATATGCGGAAAAGGAGCTTCTTTTTTGGGAACATTGGTTGTAGGTGCGGCTTCTCAGATATTTGGAAGCATTAATATCGGTGTGTCTATGATAGTGTTATTGTTTACGGCAGGGCTTGTGTTATTTATAATGACAGATAAGCTTGACAGCAAAGAGGCAGATTTAAATATAGAAAATGGTATGATTGCCAATAACAGCTTTGCAGAAGGTAAGGCAGTTAATAATTAACAGTTAAATATATCAAATAGTGCATTACTGTTTACAGTGAGTATGTTAAAAGTTATACTGTGGTTATAGGGTTAAATATTTAATCTGACAATGCAGAATACTATTAATAATATGAACTGTAAACAGTATTTTTATGTAATAGGAAATTCTGATAGAATTCCCTATTACACAAAAGGACCTACATACCGATGATGTGTACTCGCATAAAGATGTAGTTTGTTGCAGGCTAAAGACAGATACATTGATTAAATAAAGAGGGAGGAAAGTTATGCAGAGTAGAAAAGAAGCACTGGACTATGGTTTGACATTTCCTGATACATATGTAGAAACACCTTTTCGCGATACTAACTGGCAGTTAGTGAGGGTTAAAGGCAGCAAGAAGGCTTTTTTATGGATATATGAGAAAGATGGATACGTTAATCTTAATGTGAAGGCAGATAAAGAATGGAGAGATTACTGGAGAAGTGCTTTCAAATCGGTAATTCCCGGATGGCACCAGAACAAGGAGAACTGGAACACAATAATTCTTGATGGTTCAGTGCCAGATGATGCTATTAAGACAATGATTAAGGAAAGCTACGAGCTTGTTACTGATAATCCAACAAAAAGGATATATGAAGCGGTAAAGAAAATACCTAAGGGCTGTGTTGCGACCTATGGACAGATAGCGGAGCTTGCTGGTAATAAAGGAATGGCAAGAGCAGTAGGTAATGCACTTCATAGAAATCCTGACCCAGATAATATACCATGTTACAGGGTTGTTAATTCCAAGGGAGAACTGTCGGGTGCATTTGCATTTGGCGGTGCAGGACAACAGGAGGAGCTGCTTAAGGCAGACGGGATTGAAGTAGTTAATCGAAAGGTTGACCTTAAAGTGTATGGAATTCAGGCACTAACAGTATTATAACAAAATTACTATGAGGAATAGATAGTGGATTGATTCTTTAGTGAGCAAAGAGAGTAGTAAGACGTCTGTAGAGGTAAAAGCTGATGTTGAAAGATATAAAATTATGTTATATACACTTAATGAAGCGATTAATCGTCTTGCTGGCTTAAGAAAGGCTGTAGCTGAAGCTGGAGATGTTGAGTGGAGATAAATGTAAACTTTGATATGTAAAGTTTATATAAATTAGGGAATAGAATTGAAATACGGAGAGTAGAGAAATGAATATTGTTATTTGTGATTATATTGAGCAATATTGCAAAGAGATTGATAAAATAATATGGAATATGGCAGATGAATTTGAAGAACATATAAATGTTGTTAGTTTTAATTCAGTGCAAGAACTGTATAAATATTTAAAAAATAATAAAGTTGATTTGCTGTGAAAAAATTTTTATATAAAAATAAGATGCCATTATTATTAATGATGTTATTGTCTTTAATAGTTTTAATATTAGCTATTTTCAATAGCAGATATGAATATGAAAGTTATATAAGAATGATAAAAGTATGTGAGCCTTCTATAATGGATGTAATAGGAGGAAGTGTTAATAAATGCAATTTGTTTATTATATTTTCAATATTAATAATATTGAATGTGATGTATATAATATCATATAAAGATATAGACATTTTCGTATTAAAATATAAAAGCGTTGCCAATTATAAGAAAACAATATTAATGAAATTAACGTTGTTTTGTATATATATATCAATAATTTATTTTGGGGCAACCTATACATATATTGTTAATACTGATTTAAAGTTAATAAATTGGGATAAAATAAACAGCTATTATTGTTATTATAATCATATACAGTCAAATGTAGTAGGTTATATAGCACTATTATTTATGTATCTATATTTATTAATTAATTTGCTGTTAATTACACATATATATTATATTTTATATTTATTAACAAAGAAAAAAGTGATGAGTATGTTAATATTTATAATGGGGAAAACAAAGTAATTGAAATGATAAAAAAGAGAAGAGATAACGGAAAATTAATAATACTAAGTTGTTATGATTCTTCATTAATTGAGGAACTTGCGGATAAAATATATTATATGAAAGCTGGGGAGTTGATTTGAAATACTGTGTTTAATCTTATAGTTATGAAGACATAATATAAATAAGATGTACTCCAATAATTTTGATAATTGGAGTACATTAGTTATAATCAATCGTGAGGGATATCGTGAAAACGTCCATCTAGTTCTTCGGTTTTAACTATATTTATAAAGGCGTGAGGATCAGCACTTCGTATAAGCGGTATAAGCTGTCTTGTTGCCTCTGAATGAATTACAGAGTAAAGAAGTGTCTTTTCCCTGCCTTCATAACAGCCAACTCCCTTGAATAGAGTAGCATCGTGATGAGTAGTTTCTTTAATAATCTGGTATATTTCATCAGACTTGTCTGAGATAATAAAAAGAGTTTCCTTCTTGTAACGCTTATATAACCACTGGATAACCTGAGTACTACAGAACTGGTATATGATTGAGTAAAGAGCGATTGACCAGCCAAACATAGCACCGGCAACAGCAAGCATTACAACATTTCCAAGCAGAATATAGTTCCAGGCATCTATTCCTTTTTCGTGTGATAAGAATATGCTTATAAAATCTGTACCACCGGTTGTTGCACCAGCGTTAAGGCATAAGCTTATTGCAAATCCATTGATAATTCCACCAAACACGCTTATCAAAAGCACGTCATTAGTGAATACATAAGGTGGAAGAATATCCACAAATATACTTGATAAAAATATAACTATAATTGAGTAAATGGTAAATTTCTTTCCGATGTATTTGAATGCAATATAAGTAGGAAAAAGATTAAGTGCAATATTAAATATACTGAAAGGTATAGTTATATGTAAGAACTTAATGATTATTTCCTGTAAAAGCAGGGAAAGTCCTGAAAATCCTCCAGGGAAAAGTCCTGCGGTCTTAGCAAAACAGCGCAAATTCCACGCATATAATATTGATGCAAATGTAATAATAAAAAGCCTGAACACCTGATAGAACTTAGGGTGTTTAGCCTCTAATGACTGAAACATAGAATCTCCTTATAAATAATTAGTATTTATGAAAAACGGGTTATATAATAGCACATTATAATTAAAGCTTCCATAGTAATTATTAATCTGTTAGCGCATTTTATTGAATTATATAAATAATAGAGGTATCATAATTATATTAATCTGATATAAGTAAAGATACAGACGAGGCAGGTAAAAGATATTGAAGATAAGAGATATTATAGACAGGGAACAGGAAACATTATCAATGGAGGTATTCCCACCAAAGAAAGACACGGATTTTGAGATGGTTAAGGAGGCAGCTTTACATATAGCTGCATTGAAACCAAGCTTTATGAGCGTTACATATGGAGCGGGAGGAAGCACTAAGGGCAATACAATTAAACTTGCAAGTGAAATCCAGAAGCAGTATCAAGTCCCAGCAATGGCACATCTTACTTGTGTATGTGCAACTAAAGAAAGCATTAATACAGCTTTAACAGAGATGAAGCAGGCTGGAATTGAAAATATTCTTGCACTCCGCGGAGATATTCCTAAAGATTATGACGGAGAAGTATTTACAGAATTTCAACACGCTTCACAGCTTGTAGAACTGATTAAAAAGACAGGTGATTTCTGTGTTGGTGGTGCGTGTTATCCAGAAGTACACCCAGATTCCAAGAATAAGTTTGATGATATTAATGGTCTTAAGGAAAAGGTTAAGGCAGGCTGTGAATTTCTTACAACACAGATGTTCTTTGATAATAACATTTTCTTTAACTTTATGTACAGGGTAAGGGAAGCTGGCATACATATTCCAATAATACCGGGAATTATGCCTATTACCAAGAGAGCACAGGTTAAGAATGCTGTTAAATTATCAGGCTGCAATGTGCCGGAAAGATTTAAGAATATTATTGATAAATATGGTGATACAGAAAATGCTATGAAACAGGCGGGGGTTATATATGCCTCAGACCAGATTATAGACCTGCTGGCTAATGGTGTTAAGAATATTCATATATATTCAATGAATAAGCCTGAGATTGCAAAAGGAATTCAAGATAATCTTAAAGGAATAATTCTGTAATATGAATTCACAAGTTGTTGAAAAAGTATCATTAGTCAGGGAAGATGAGAATATAAGTTATATTACGCCGACAATAAATCCGTTGTCGTGTACAGTTGTAATTGTAGAAACCGGACATAATATATGGCTTTATGATACAGGAAGTCATTCTGATATACCGGCAATGATTAATTCTTATAATCAGGCCGAAAAAAATATTAATATAGTTTTGTCTCATTTTCACCCGGATCATATAAAAAATGTGTCTGATATACATTTTAAGAATATGTATCAGGGAAAGAATACATTAAGATATACAGGAGCAGGTGAGATTGTTACAGATGATATGTATATTGATGATGATATAAATCTTCATATATTTCCAATAGCTTCAAGCCACGCAAAGGGGTGTCTTGCGTTGGAGGTTAAAGACATATGTTATGTTGGTGATGCACTTTATCCAGCAACAGGTCCGCAATTCAGAAGATACAACGCAGGACTTCTGCTTGAGCAGTTAAGGAAGATAGAAAGCTGTAATGCTAAGTATATTTCACTCAGTCATAGAACACATTTTAAATATTCCAAAAGAGCGGTTGTAAGATGGTTGAAAGCAATATATAAGCTTCGGGGAGCGAATGAGGCTTATATATATCTGTAAAAAGTTGTCAGATAATGTTTACAAATAGATAATATAATTGTACAATATTATACATAACGAGCATATATATGCAAAAGGATATGTGCAAATTGTATATATAGTAGAATATTCGTGAACAGAATGGAGGATTATTATGGGACGTTTAGACGGTAAAGTTGCAGTTATTACAGGTGGTAACTCTGGTGTTGGAGCAGCTACAGCGAAGTTATTTGCAAAAGAGGGAGCTACAGTTGTTATCACAGCAAGAAGAGAGGCGGCATTAAAGGAAGTTGCTGATGAGATTACAGCGGCAGGTGGTGAAGTATATGCTGTATCAACAGATATATCAAAGCCTGAAGACCCAGAGGCACTTATGCAGAAGGTAATGGATAAGTATGGAAAGATAGATATACTTGTTAATAATGCAGGTATTCTTGAGCAGGGACTTAAGCCAATCGACAGATTTCTTGATGAAGATATGGATAGAATTATTGAAACTAATGAAAAAGGAACTATGCGTTGTATGAAAGCTGCTTCTAAGAGAATGAAGAGCGGTGCATCAATTGTAAATGTAGCTTCTGTAGCAGGTGAAAAGGGCTGTGGAGGAGCTGCATATGTAGCTTCTAAGGCGGCAGTTATAGGACTTACCAAGCATACAGCATTAAGATTTCAGAAAGACGGAATTCGTTGTAATGCCATATGTCCAGGCAATATAATTACACCTATGACTATGGGAACAGACCCAGCGGCACTTGATCCGGATATGATAGGTGCTATGATGAACCATAGTGATATTAAAGCACCATCTTGTACAGCAGATGATGTTGCTAATGTTATTATATTCTTTGCAAGCGATGAAGCCAAAGCAATAACAGGCCAGATTATAGTAACAGATTATGGTGCAATGCTTTAATTATTAAGAACAGGATTTTTAAGCCTGATAAGAGAAATTAATTAAAATAATATTTTATATGCATAATAAGAGATATTGATTAGCGTATCAATATCTCTTTTTTAATGAAATATTATAAAATATCCCAACTGGATAATTTGGTTTTGACATATTATCCGTCATAATTTATGCTATAATGTGCGTAAGCAATGAGCCGTGCAGGATAAAAGAATAAAAAAAGAACTGTGCTTGCACAAAGTACTTTTTTATTCTTTTATCCTATAGGGCGAACGCCCGACAGTGTAAGAAATCATAGATTTCTTACACTTGCACGGTGGAGTATATAATTTATAATATTATATGCTTAAAAAATAAGAAATTAAGAAATATTAGAAACAGGAGTCTCACAGAATGAGTAAAATAAAATTAGGCTGTCACGTTGGAATGGCAGGAAAAGAAATGTTCTTAGCATCAGCTAAGGAAGCCGCTTCATATGGAGCTAATGTATTTATGTTATACACAGGTGCACCACAGAACACCAGACGTAAAGATATATCAGAGCTTAACATAGAAGCTGGATGGGAATATGCAAGACAGCACGGAATTGAGGAAATCGTGGTACACGCTCCTTATATAATTAACCTTGCGAATACTGTTAAGCCAGAGACATATGAGCTCGCAGTTGAATTCCTTGAAAAAGAGATAATCCGTACAGCGGCAATGAGAAGCCGCATTATGGTGCTTCATCCGGGAAGTCACGTTAATGCAGGGGTGGAAGCAGGAATTGCACAGGTTATAAAAGGTCTTAATACAGTGCTTAACCAGAATGATGACGACGTTTATATTGCCCTTGAAACTATGGCAGGAAAAGGCAGCGAAGTTGGGCGTACATTTGAAGAACTAAAAGCAATATATGATGGTGTTGATAAGAAAGACAGATTAAGAGTATGCTTTGATACTTGCCATGTTAATGATGCAGGATATGATATTGTCAATCATTATGATGAAGTATTTGAAGAATTTGATAAGGTAATCGGTCTTGACCAGATAGCGGTATTTCATATTAATGACAGTATGAATCCATTGGGAGCACACAAGGACAGACACGCCAATATTGATAAAGGAAGTATCGGGTATGAAACACTTCACAGACTTGTACACGATGAAAGATTTATTGATGTGCCAAAGATATTAGAGACACCTTGGCTTGCCGAGGAAGGTTCAGACAAGAAGACAAAGCCACCATATAAAGAAGAAATAGAGTGGCTTCTTAAATAGTACCGCTGATAATAATAAATAGAAATAATGCAGGAAATGGTACTTAAAATAATATAGAAACTATACAAAAATATTTAAAATAATGCAGGAATGAGGCACAGTATGTTTATACAGGATGATAATACTTATAATAATCTGAGAGAAAAGTCATTTATGCAGTGGCTTGAAGATTGCAGTAAGCACGAGGATATAGCTGTAAGAGGTGGCGTTAAGCTTGCTTATGAGTATGTAGAGATGCTTAACAATGAGATTAAAAGGCTCAAGGAACAGAATGAGTTAAAGAATGAATATTTAAAGAAAATATCAGGAAAGAAATAAAGAATTATGATAGCAATTGTAACAATTGATGATAATAACGGAATGATGTTTAATAAACGCAGACAGAGCAAGGATATCAGGCTTATTGAGAGGATTCTTGATATTGCAGGAACTAATAGAATATGGGTGTCTGAGTACAGCAGCCAGTTATTTGATACTTCTAAAGATAATATTATCGTGGATAATTCATATACAGAGGCACAGGCGCAAGATTACTGTTTTGTGGAAAATGTTGATATAAATGAGTTACAGGATAACATAAGTAAGATTTATGTGTATAAGTGGAATAGAAAATATCCGTCAGACGTTACATTTCCGGCGGCAATGCTTGATAATTACCAATTGGAAAATGTATCGGAATTTGAGGGTAATTCCCACGATAAAATAACAGAAGAAATATATATAAGGAGTAAGGCTTAATTATTGTAAAGTTATGTTAAATAGAATATTATCAAGTAAAGAAAAAATTAAGACGTCAAATAAGCGTCTGTGTAAAGTACTGCCTGCATTAATTCTTGTTTTATCATTAGTATTAAGCTTAGCAGGCTGTTCAGGTGCTGATATTGCAGACAGCATTAACCCGTCACACAATGAGAGTACAACTGTTCAGACTGATAAGGCAGGTGGCAGTAATTCCTCCAATAAGAATAATTCCGCAGATAAGAATGATACATTAGCGGCGGGAACGGATAGTGCGGACTGGCGTGCTACATTACCAGAATACAGTGACAGTCCATATGTTATAGTTAATAATAACGAACCTTTTTTTACAGAAAATGATATGACAGCGGACTCTTTTGAGTATTATGGTGAGTTAGATGAGCTTGGAAGATGTACAGTAGCTTATGCAAGCATAGGAAAAGATTTAATGCCAACAGAGAAACGTGGCTCAATAGGTTCTGTAAAACCTACAGGCTGGCATACAGTAAAATATGATATAGTAGACGGAAAATATCTTTATAACAGATGTCATCTTATAGGTTACCAGCTTACAGCAGAGAATGCCAACAAGAATAATCTTATAACAGGAACGAGATATCTTAATGTTGATGGTATGCTTTTATTTGAAAATATGGTAGCAGACTATATTAAAGAAACTAATAATCACGTTCTGTACAGGGTTACACCGATATTTACAGGAGATAACCTGCTTGCAGATGGAGTACTTATGGAGGCTGAGTCTGTTGAGGATAATGGAGAGGGAATTTCATATAATGTATTCTGCTATAATGTCCAGCCTGGTGTAAAGATTGATTACGTTACAGGTGACAGTTCACTTGAATAAATTAGTATAAGAAATCAGTGGTAAGAAAAATCAGTGGTAAGAGAAATCTTATCACTGATTTTTTTGTAAATATTTTCCTGTGTGACTTTCGTGTGACCAGAATGGGTAATAATACCGCAGTAAAGTAAATAAAGAAAGGAAGCACTGTATGAAAGGTAAGCAAAAGATACTGTTGTTAGTGTGTTCTGTTATTGCAGTTGTGTCAGTCAGTGGTATGGCTGCATACGCTTTGTTAAAGACGGTAACAGAAACTAAGACCAATGTATTTGCGTCGGATAAATCCATAAGTATTGACCTGACAGAACCGCAATGGGAGAGATATGGAAAAGAAGCAGCTAAGGTATATGTGCCGGGGCAGATAATTGATAAAGACCCAACCGTAAGCCTTAATGATGAAAGTATCAGTGCATATGTGGCATTAAAGGTTCAGTTCTTTGATGAGAAAAATAACGAACTCACATTCAGGGAATTTGCTGACAGATATCTTTATGGAGGTTTGGAGCTTGCTAATGCAGGAATTGACTGGTCTAAAGATTGGACATTTATTGGAAATGCCAATTCAGATTTAGAAAATGATGAATATGCAAGCCGGCTTATGTATATGTATAATAAGCCGCTTGATAAAGATAATGCCAACACAGATATTAAAGAAAATGTTTCAAAGCCTTTATTTACTAAAGTGCATTTAAGCAATGAAATTACTGCAGATAACACAACTAAGAGATTACCAGAGTTTAATATCAAGGTTACGGCATATGCAGTTCAGGCAGAGGGCGTATCAGTAGAGGAAGCGAAGAATTCGTTATTGGAAATGAGTATTGTTAGGGAGGATTAATTATTATGACAACTTGTAAGAAGATTACATTAACAGCAGCAGCTATGGTACTGTCAGCAGGTCTTGCAGTAGGAGGTACATTAGCATATCTTAATGCAGTAACAGAAACTAAGACCAATACATTTACTTCAAGCCGTAATATTACAACAACACTTACAGAAACAGAATGGACCAGTGATTCAGGAAAGAATTATCTTCCAGGAGATGTAATAAAGAAAAATCCTGTTATGAATAACGAATCAGACCAGCCTGTCTATATGGCGGTTAAGGTTGATTATTTAGATGATAAGGGTAATCTTATGAGTGCAGAAGAATTTGAAAAATATGCATCAATTACAGATTACGACAATGATAACTGGAAAATGGCGACAGTAAATTCAGACGGAAGTGAAATGTGGATATATATGACAGCCGTTGAAGCAGGAGAGTCAACAGAAGCATTATTTAACAATGTTACAGTTAATGCTGGAATAACAGAAGAATGGTCAAGTGCAGCTAAGACAACAACTATCTATAAGTGTGATGCAGACGGCAATAAGTTATCAATAATTGATACAACTAAGGAACAGTATGACCCAACTGTTGTATACAAGGATGCAGACGGTAATATTGTAAGTGCAGGTACACTTCCTACATTCAATATCAAGGTTACAGGTTTTGCAGTTCAGGCATCAACATTTGCTGATTACAACGAGGCACAGCCAGAACTTATCAAGCTTGTAAACAGCAAGACATCTGCTGATGCACAGTTCTAATAAAATGTATTATATTGAATAAATCGGACAGTGCTTTTTGCGTTATATTATTGAAATTGTATTATATCATTGGAATTGAACAATAACAGTATAATATTTATTTATTCAGGAAAGAGGTTATATGGTTAATAAGAAGAAATTAACTGCAGGTGTAGCAGCTTTGATACTTTGCATTACAGGGGTGACTTACGGAACACTTGCATATTTTACAGATAAGGATACAAGAGCAAATGTAATAACTATAGGACACGTTACAGGAACTTTGACAGAAACAGATGAGCATATGAGAGATGATAATACAATAGGTAAAGATTATACGAATGTAAAGCCGGGTGATGTGCTTGATAAAGATCCAACAGTTACCCTTGATAAAGGGTCAGAAGATGCTTATGTAAGAGTGAGCATTAATTATGATGGACTTACAATGGAGCAGGTATCAGACATTGAGAACAGACTTGATATTAATGCCGGATGGACTAAGTCAGAGGATGGTTATTATTACTATAATGAGATACTTTCTAATAAAACAGGAGCAATCAATTCATCAAAAGTATTCTCTAAAGTTACTATTCCAACAGAATGGGGCAATGAGATTGCAGGAATAACATTTAATATTAACGTTAAGGCAGAATTTATCCAGTCTGATAATTTTACACCTGTAACTGATGAAGCTGGTAATATTACAGGCTGGGGCAATGTGGCTATTGAAAAAAGCTTAAAGTAATTCAAGCGTTATTAATATGCAGCAAAAGTTGTCATATATATTACACCAGCCCAATATAATAATAAATGTAATGATGTCAGGGGCAGATTAATAATTTGCCCCTTAATTAAATGAAATGAGAGGAAGTATATGAAAAGATTCATATTAGTTGGTACGGCAATACTTGTTATTGCTGGTTTATACACGGGTAAGACAATGGCGAAAAATCGTGTGTCAGCATACGTTGATAAGACAGTTACGACATCTTCGTTAGATTTAAGCTTGTGTGTAAGTGGTGCGGGAATTGATGATAAAGGCAATATGCAGACTAATGGAATTAACACAATAGATGACACTATTGAACAGAGAGTATCTGTGCTTAATAGTGGAGAGAAGGCACAATATGTCCGTGTAAAGATTAGCAAGGATAACTGGGTTAATATCAATTTGATTAATAAAGATGATTGGATAGTACCCGATAATCATACAGATAGTGAAAATGTATATGTATATTATAATAAGGTATTAAATCCAGGTGAGAGAACACCAGAGCTTATGGATTCAATAATACTCTTTGATTCGAAATCTGAGAACACTAATAAATACAGCGGAAAGACTATTAATATTAATTGGGATGCAGAAGCAGTCCAGACAGTTGCGGCCGGTGATGCTATGCTGACAGAATGGGGAGTTGAAGCTGAATTAGGTGATGATGGCAGCCTTAAAGCTGTATCTGACAGGTAGGAGGAGATATGCTTTTAAAGAAATTAGTGGCGGTTGTATCTGCCGTAGTTGTTATTACAGTGCCATATGTTAAAGTCTTGGCAGATGATACGGTTATAACACTTGATGAAACAGCTAAGAAATTCGTAGTGGTTGATAAGAATCTTGAGTACGGGGATATGCTCCCAGGAGAGGAGAGAAGTTCAGTTATTAAGATATCCAACAGTTCAGCAGAGAATATGGAATTCTATATTAATGGAAAAGTTCTTGATAACCTTGCAGATAAAGGAACTGGAGATCAGACGGCAGTATATGGAATTAAGCTTTATAAAAACGCAGATACAGAGCCTTTTTATAATGAACTTATAGGTAACAGCAGTAAGACACAGTCTGACAAGTCGTTTTTTGATGAAGATGTCAGGATTGCACAATTAAGTAAGGGTGAGAGTTGTGATATAAAGCTTGTATTGTATATAGATGGTCATTCTATGGACAATTCTTATATGAATAAGCAGGGACAGTTGGAGATTACGGTTAATGCAGAACAGCCAGATGTGTATGATACAGTAAGCAATAATGTGATTACAGCGGTAAAGACAGGCGATAGTAATAATATATTATTATATATAATTGTGGCACTTGCAGGCATAGCAGGAATAGCTGGTGTTGTTGTAATGAGGCAGAGGAACAGGCAGTAATAATGTATAAATCAGAAGCTGATACGCAGGAGTTGAAAGTTACGTTTTTAGATGATTTTAAAATCACTTATAAAGATAAAGAGCTTTCACAAAAGAGTATCAATTCTGATAAGGTGACAAGACTTCTGGCATATCTTATATGTCATAAGGAAAATGTTGTGAGTGTCGGGGAGTTATCTGATGTCCTTTGGACAGAGGGTGAATGTGACGACCCTGCCAATGCACTTAAAAATCTTGTATACAGGGCAAGAAGCTTATTAAAAAGCCAGCTTGGAATCAACCCTATAAAGACATTAATGGGAAGCTACTGCTGGAATGATAATGTCAATACAGTTATAGATACTGAGCAGTTCGAGAAGCTGTGCAGCAGGGCAGAATGTGAGCCGGATATTAAAGAGCGTATATCATACAGTGCTTATGCAATAGACATTTATAAAAAGAAATTCTTTAATAAATATTCATATGAATACTGGGTTGTCACATTCAGCGTGTATTATCATTCAAGGTATCTAGAGGTTGTTAAAAATGTATTGCAGGATTTATATGGTGAGGGTGATTATGACAGGATTGAACAAATCGGACATAGAGCCATAATGATAGATGGATTAGATGAAGATATACAATTCTATTATATTAAGTCACTGATTGCTAAGAATAAAATAGCAGAAGCGGCAGGGCATTATGAGAAGGTGAAGGATTTGTTAAAAGAACAGCTTAATGTAAGCCCTGGAAGAAAGTTAATGGAACTATATAACCAGCTTCTTATAATGACACATTCAGCCAGATCGGATATAAGAACTGTAAGAAGAGAGCTTTATGCAGGCAGGACAGCTTTAAAGGGGGCTTTATTCTGCGATTATAATAGTTTTAAGAAAAACTTTGAATTGGAACTTAGAAGAAGACAGAGAAGTAATTGTTTTTTTACAATTGTGCTTGTCACTGTAAATGGCAGGAACAGCGCACATATAAAGAATACATTGCTGGCTTCATTAAGGGAAGGAGATCTGATTTCACAGTACAATAAATGGCAGTATGTGATTATGCTTACGCAGTGTGATTATAACAATGCGTTAGTAGTTGTCAGAAGGATTAAAGGAAATCTTAGAGTAAAAAAGCTTGATGAGAGTATAGAGTACGCAATAGAAAGAATACAGTAGTAATGGAAAGGTGAAAGGAGCTGACATGGGAATTAACTGGAAGTACAGCAAGGTTACTGTTTCTATTGTGATGTGTGTGTTATTGTGTGTGACAGCTATAACAGCAATGATGTATACAGCATTTGGAGCAGGCAGCAGTAATATAAAAAATGTTAATGCAATACAGGTGTATTCTAATGATAAGGCAGGAAATGCAGATACATCAGAAGGTACAGACACTACAGGAAATATGGATAAGGCAGGTAGTACAGATACTACGGGAAATGCGGATACACCAGGTGTTAGTAAATTGGCGGCATCAGATAACGTGCTTGAGGGATATTGCACATTTTATGATTATGTAGTTGCACCATATAAAGGAAATGTGTATGGCTGGGGTTATAAGGAATATCCAAAGAGAAGTATTAATAATTCATCTAATTACGCTGACAATGGAAAGCCAAAGCTTACTGTTGGAACCATAGACCAGAACTTCAGGGCTAACCAGCACAATTGTTATGTTAATGGCCTTAATGTCAACACCTGTATATATTACAATGGTGGAATTAAGACAACAGGCTCATTCAGCGGAATAAAGAAAGATTATATGAATGCTTCGCAGGGAATTATTTATGGGCTTGATAAGGAAAATTATAAAAATGTATTGTTCAATGTTGATGAGCCGGGATTATTTTCTGATGCTAAGAAGACAGGAAAGACAATATATAACAATTATAAATTGACATTTGATAAACAGGATAATGGTAATGACAGCAGCACTTACACATTAAAAAGCGTAACTTCGCCATCAGGTGATGTGACATTGGCGGGAGATAATTTCTTCCCATTAAATAATGCGGACTCCAATGTGTTAGACTGCGGTTATAATGCAGCTGATGGACAGAAGGGTACTAACTATTATTTCGGAATGAGATATGATATTTCATTCTCGCTTAATGGTTATACAGGCGACCTTTTATATAAGTTCACAGGTGATGATGATTTGTGGGTATTTGTCGATGGTGAGCTTGTTCTTGATCTTGGTGGAATACATCCTGAATGTGGTGGTGATGTAGACCTCTGGCAGACAGGGCCTATAGCGAGGGAATTTCAGACTGCTGGAAGCAGGGATAAAGTGAATATGTCAACTAACCACACAATAACAGTTCTTTATATGGAGAGAGGTGGTAATGCCTCTAACTGTAATATGAAGTTTATTGTTCCTAATTCAGCAAGAATTGATATTGCGGATAGTGGCAATCTTAATTTTAAAAAGATTGATGATAGGGGTAATGGGCTTGCTAATGCAGTGTTTGGAATTACAAGTAAAGATGATAAGGAAAATGCTTTAACTAAAACAAGTGTATCTGATAAGAATGGTATAGTAAGCTTTGATAATCTTCCAGTTGGAAAATACATTTTAAAAGAAATAACAGCACCAGACGGCTACACAGGTTCAGATGAGGAATACAATGTCGAGGTTGTACTTGATGAGAATGACAGTTCAACAGCTATAGCCACACTCACAGACAACAGTGGAAATGTAATTGCTGTTACAAGAACTAAAGTACAGTATATAGACGGCAAGAAGAGTTATGCGGTTGAAAATGTATTTAACAGCAGTATTGTCAATACAAGAAATGTAAGCATAGAGGATTTTATCGTTGATAAGCAGGTAAGGGTAGAGGATTGGGATAACCGCACATATAAGATTAATCTTATGACAGGTATCAGCAATAATAATGGAAGCTATGCAGAAGGTGATGTGATTAATAATGTAATAATAAGAGATTACATTGATTCGCGATTTGACATTATAGCTGATAATAACGAGATAGTTACGGCTGATAAAGCGGCTGACCAGCCGTACAGTGTGAATGGCGGTAATATAAAGTATGATAAGGAAAGAAATCTTCTGTATGTAGAATGGGATAACCAGTCAGTACAGTATTCTGATAGTAAGCTGTATACCTGGGAGAAAAGCATATTCGTAAAGGCAAAGGATAATTATATAGGTGGTAATAATGTCACGACTAATGCTTCGGCTTCTGGTGTGATTATCAATGGAGGTATTAAGGAATTCGATACACCGAAGGTTAATGTAAAAGTCAACGGAACTCTTAAGTGCAGGGAAAATGTAATATTTTACGGAGAAAATATTACCTCAGCAGATTATGAAATGTCCGAAATGTTCAAACTTAACGGCAATATCCGTGAAGACGGAAATGCATTAACAGAGCAGGATTATTATACGGAGTGGTATGAGGATAATAATGGAACATTAGGAAGTGTTATAACTAAGGCAGATGTTATTAACAGAATTAATAGTAATGCCAGCACAGGAAGTGACAGCGTATATTATGTGAAAGGATTTTATAATGTAACACCTGTAAGTAATAGCGATGAGTGTACTATTAATACAGATGGACATATAGCAAGCGGCATAATATACAACAATGACGAGCCAGGTGATCATTATGGCAGTGATTGTGCGTGCTATAGAATAAAGGTTGTTAAGGGGCAGCTTGATATAACTAAATATATTGATGAGCAGTATATTGATAACAAAGTTATAAGAGCTAACCAGACATTTATATTTAGAATAGAGCAGTACGGTGTTGTGAATGAAGATGATACAGAGAAGAAGGGTGCATTAGAGGCGGTATTCTATGCCACAGCTTCATTTGATGCCAATGGTGATGTATTGTCAGCTACAAGCACAGTGACTGGTTTAAAGAAAGGCTTTTATAGTGTTATAGAGGAAGAAAGCTGGACACCGGAATATACCTTAATTAAAAAGAGTGATAACTATTCTGGCAATGACTCCTATAAGGAATGTGAGGATATATTTATAGGAAAGAGAATAGATGGCACAAAACCGGAATTCTTCGGGCTTGATAAACTGCATTATGGAAATACTGCTGATGGAGATAAGGCACAGGCAGATTTTAGCAATGTTATTAAGAAGAATTATAACTGGTTAAGAGATGCAGCATCAGCAGTTAATAAGTTTATAAGATAATGCACGAGAGGGGAATATGAAAAAGTTTATTAAAATTGTCACTGATATTTTGTTGGTGATTGTGTTGGTTATAGCGGCAGTTCTATATATTCCAAGGCTTATGGGACTTAAGACTTATAAGGTGCTGTCGGGAAGTATGGAGCCTGAATATCACGTTGGAAGTGTTGTATATGTGGAGAAATCATCAATTGATGATATTGAGGTGGGTGATGTTATTACATTTTATATTAATGATAATACAGTCGTCACCCACAGGGTTGTTGATAAAGATAATGACACAGAGAGCTTTCACACCAAAGGTGATGCGAATGAGACTGAAGATGGCGGAAGTGTAGCTTATGATAAGGTTGTTGGGAAAGTGGTATTAAATGTGCCGTATCTTGGATACATTTTAAGATAGAGAGAGCCTTATAGCTATTAAGCTTCTTGATAGTTATACAGTAATATTATGAATGGTTTACAGGTTAAAAATTTATAAAGTCCATATGAGGTAATAATTAGAAAAAATAACTGGAAGGAAGTCAGAAGTATATGGGAAAGTTAAAAAAGACTGCACTGGCGGCTGGAATAACTGTATTACTTATGGGTGCTGCCGGGACTACTTATGCCCTGCTTAATACAAGGACAGTGACAGTGGCTAACCAGTTCGCAGGTGCGGCGGTTAATATAGGTGTAGCTGAGCACTTCAATGATGATAATATAATAATATATGAAGATATGGGTGAACAGCTTACTGATAATATTAATGATGTTTATGATAGAATTAGAGACGACAATACTACGATAACCAAGGAAATAGCTGTAAAGAATATTGATTCGGATGAGTATCCTACAACTGATACTTATGTGAGAGTAAGGTTAGTACCTATGATTGTATATGATGACAGTAAGGAAAATATTAAGGCAGGAATTGCAGGAAATATAGCCGCTGTTGATATGAGGGGCAAGGTCAGTTATTCGTATGCCAATGAGTTAAAGAGTAAAGCTGATGTTGATAAAGCTATGAAGGATAATGAAGATTTAACCGGAAGCTGGTTCTATATGGATAATTCTTCATTTGACGATAATGAGAGATATTATTATTATAGTGTGCCGGTTGCACCGGGGGATATGACATCACGTTTGATTAATAAGGTAACATATACAGGTGATATTCCAGAAAATGCACATTTTGAATTAAAGGTACTTGCAGAGGGGGTGTCTTCTAAGCAGGAAGACAGCAGGGCAGACTGGGGCTTATAGTTATGCAGTTTAATGCTGATATTATTGATTATATTATAGCAATGTAATAATGCTACACATTTAAAATATAAATATATGGTAAAGACTACAGGGACTAAGGTACAGATATAGTACTTTAGTCCTTGATTTCTCATACTTTTTTCATAAAATTCTATTGCCTAGTATAAAGGTATATTGTATAATGCAATTTAAGTCTGTAACTTTAATATTTAATTGAGAGCTAATAAAGATTAAGAAGGTAGTGTAATGGTTAATAAAGAGCTTAAGAAAAACAGTAAGATAAGAACAGTAAATATGATAATACAGAGTGTGTTGATTATTATACTTATTGTATTGGTTGTTAATATGATGATAGAGATTAAAAATCTTCAGGGAACTGCAAGAGTAATTAATTATGCAGGACTTGTGAGAGGTGCAACACAGAGGGCAGTTAAGCTTGAGGTTATCGGTAATTCCGATGATGAGCTTATAGAATATCTTGATAATGTTCTTGCAGATTTGAAGTATGAAGATGGTGAGTATAATCTTGTAAGCTTACGCGATACAGACTACCAGAAGAAGCTTGATATACTGATTGATTACTGGGGTAAGCTTAAGAATGAGATTAATAATGTAAGGGAAAACGGAGTTGATAATTCAGATATTGTTGATATGAGTGAGATGTATTTTTCGCTTGCAGACCAGACAGTATCTGCGGCAGAAAGATATTCAGAGGGTATAGCCGACAATATCCATTTTATAGAGACAATTACAGTTATTGATATGGCAGGGCTGCTTTTACTTATAATTATTCAGATGATACAGGCAATTATAATTGTAAGAAAGAATAAAGTGCTTGAACAAAAAGCATATCTGGATGCTCATACAGGACTTCCTAATAAGAGCAGATGTGAAGAGGTATTCCACGATTTAAGATTTCTTGACAAGAATGTTGCTTGTATAATGTTTGACCTTAATAATCTGAAGATTGCAAATGACACATTAGGACATTCTGTTGGTGACCAGTTGATTGTTAATTTTGCCAATATATTAAGAAATGTCATACCGTCAAAGGAATTTGTTGGAAGATATGGCGGAGATGAGTTTGTTGCAGTTATCAGGGATATGCCTAAGGAAGATGTTATTGGCTTGCTTGAAAAGTTAAAGGAAAAGGTTGAGGATTTTAACGATTACGGAAAGAATATTAAGATAAGTTATGCGTATGGATGGGCATTTTCTAATGATTATACAGAATGTACGCTTAGAACACTGTTTGACAGGGCTGATAAGCATATGTACGAGAATAAACGCCTTGTAAAATTAGCACAACAATAAAATATTAATTTATACAAAATTAATAAAAATGTAATAAAATATTATAAATAATAGAAATATGTCGAATAATGTGATAATATATACAAGTATTATACAATTTTATATTATATTGAATGGGAGATGGATGTAATATGGGTGCTGAGATGAGAAAAGCAAGGAGAACAGATATAGATGTAACGGTATCACTTAATCAGCTAGGGGTAAATGCCGCAGATCGTATTCAAAATAAAGCTGATGTTCACGTTGTAGACATATCTAAAGGTGGGATAGCATTTAAGTCTGGCTATGATTTTAAGGTTAATTCTTTTTATGACACGGTTATAACTCTTGCTAATGGCGAAAAGCTTTACGTTGTAGTTGAAATTCTACACAGAGATTCTTGTGAGAATGACGAGTATATGTATGGCTGTAGATTTGTTGGAATAGGTGCAGAAGACCAGTTCAAGATTGAAGCCTACCAGATAGTAGATACAGGTAGTGCGATATAGATATTATTATGTAACTACATATAACTGGACATAATTTTATATTTATAGTAGTGACATATAATTATCTATGGCAAATTAATATTTAACATATAAATCCCCATTGAAATGTTTGCTTTCAATGGGGATTTATATGTGTTTATTTTAAATATTATTTAATAAAGCTTATTAGTTATCTGAATTAAGGTATGTGTCAACATCGAAGGTTTCACCAGCGATAACCTTATTCATAAGCTTGGTTGCTGTGCTTATATCTTCTTCGTATGGAAGTACGATAGAAGCACCATATACATTAGATACCTCAAGATGACGATATTCATCAGTCTTACCAGATATACTGTATGTCTGTATATTCCAAGGTGTGCTGTTGCTTAATTGTAACTTTACAAGGTCAGATATTGCACTTGAAGGTATATTTGTTAAGAACATATCACTAACTGTATCCATAACTGCTGAGTAGCGTGTAAGTATTGCAGGTGATGTGGCCTTTTGAATAATACCTTTAATAACGGCTGTCTGATTACGTCCACGCTGGAAATCACCAGCTGCAAAGGCTTTACGTTCTCTTGCGAAAGCAATAGCCTTTTCTCCATCACATTCATTAGCACCCTGAACAAAATGGTAAGAAACAGGAGCAGCTTCCCATCCATTGGTAAATTCTATCTCTGACTCAATTGTAATACCACCGAGGGCATTAATAACTGCCTGTGAACCAGCAAAATTAATCTTTACATAATAGTCAATATTAATTCCGTACAGATTTTCAAGGGCTTCGATAGATTTATCGACACCATAAGAACCTGCATGTGCAAGCTTGTCATAACCGGTTACACCTGATGAATTACTGATTTTAATATAGGAATCACGAGGTGTAGTAACAAGTAATACCTGCTTGGTTTCCGCATTGATAACTGCTAGAATATTAACATCACTTAGTGCCTTGCTTGCAAGCTTGGTATCTTCGCCATCATCACTTGATATACCTGAAACATATATAATGAAAGGATCACGTTTTACATTTACATTAGAGGCATCAAGTTCAACCTTTTCTTTGTATTCGTAAGTCTTAATTATCTTTATGCTATCCTCAAAATCAGGAAATTCCTGAGATATAATACTCATCATAGAGTGATTGATAACGATAGCCTGAACATTTTTATTATCATAAAGTGCATTAACAAGATTAGACCAGTTAGTATATTCAGTTGGCTTGATTGTCTTGCCGGTTTCTGAACTAATGCTTTCAATGGAGGTATTGATATTGGCATTGCTTGCAGTTGAATTAATGGCAAATTTGTAATTAGCTGCATCATTTAAGTTCTGTGCCTTGTCATTTGAAAGCACGCACACATCAACAATGTCTATCTCAACATTGGCAGCACCAAGTTTGTCCAGTACGGAGTCAAATTTGGCGGCAAACAGATATGTGAATAATATAAGGCAGGACAGCATAACCGATATAAGCTTTCCTAGTATGTGTGATTTCGTGAATTGTGATGTAAAATCATACAGTACTAATAATATAAGTATGATATTAATCATAAATAAATATTTAAACGGAAGAATATCAAGTTTAAACATTTTTAGTAAAAATAACACTGTCAGGACAAGCTGTATAAGAACCAGCACAGAGCCAATAGCGAAAGCCCATGCACGGCGTTTCTTTTTACGTTCGATTTTTGAGAGTGATACCTTAGGTTTGAAAAGGTACTGCATATCATTCTTTACAGAAAATGTATTTTTAGCCATAACTTTTTTCCTCATAGATTTATAATATAGTTTAAATACAAACATAAGACAGTTTAGCACAATATGCTGTAAAAATAAAGAAAAACATGGCAGGTGGAAAATACCTTTTGACCCTGATACTGCATATATGGTATTATATAAAATAATGAAACAAAATGCGTACGGCGCACAGGCAAGGAGAACGATATGGATTTAAGAAATGAAGAGAATATTACAGTGTTTGAACACCCTCTTATTCAGCACAAGATTTCATTACTTCGCGATAAGAAGACAGGAACTAATGAATTCAGAAAGCTTGTAGAAGAGATAGCAATGCTTGAAGGGTTTGAGGCTATGGGTGACCTTGAACTTGAAGATATTGAAGTTGAGACACCAATTGAAACTTGTATGACACCAATGATAGCAGGAAGAAAGCTTGCTATTGTACCAATATTAAGAGCTGGTCTTGGTATGGTATCTGGTATACTTGCACTTGTTCCAACAGCTAAGGTTGGTCATATTGGTATGTACAGAGATGAGGAAACACACGAGCCACACGAATATTACTGCAAGCTTCCAGATCCAATTGAGGAAAGGCTTATTGTAGTTACAGATCCAATGCTTGCAACAGGTGGTTCTGCTGTTGATGCAATCGACCAGATTAAAAAGCATGGTGGTAAGAAGATTAAATTTATGTGTATCATAGCTGCTCCAGAAGGTTTAGAGAAGCTTCACAAGGCACATCCGGATGTACAGATATATGTAGGACATCTGGACAGACAGCTTAATGAGCAGGCTTATATCTGCCCAGGTCTTGGAGATGCTGGCGATAGAATATTTGGTACTAAATAATAATATTCAATATAAAACAGCTTGTCATAATGTATCTTAACCTGATTAAGATACATTATGGCGGGCTGTTTTTAATTCTTATAGTATTAATGGCACAGAAAAAGCAAATGTATATTTATGGTTCATTGCTTTCCTGTGCCAATTATTATATAGATATTATTTATTGTCTGTATTGCTTACATATACTCCACGGCTCTGGTCACCTTCTGGATTAACACCAAAGTTGTAGTCATTGCCAGGAAGAATTGCATTAAGGATAATACCAGCAATAGCGGCGATAGCGAGTGCTGTAAGTGTGATATGTGTTTCTCCGATAGTGAATGTAAGACCATCAGAAAATCCAAGTCCACATACGAATATAACACCTGCGATTATAAGATTACGTGACTTAGTAAGGTCAACTCTGTTTTCAACAACATTTCTTACACCGATAGCAGATATCATACCATATAGCATAAATGATACACCGCCGATGATAGCAGTTGGCATTGTTGATATAATAGCTGAGAACTTAGGAATAAATGAAAGTATAACAGCTAATACAGCAGCAATTCTTATAACTGCTGGGTCATAAACTTTTGAAAGTTCAAGTACACCAGTATTTTCTCCATAAGTTGTGTTAGCAGGACCGCCAAGAAAACCTGCAAATGCTGTGGCAAGACCATCACCCATAAGTGTGCGGTGAAGACCTGGCTCTGCGATGAAGTTCTCATCAACAGTTGCAGATATAGCTGACATATCACCAACGTGTTCCATCATAGTAGCAATTGCGATAGGAGCCATAACAAGTATAGCAGTTATATCGAATTTACATATCTGGAACTTAGGTATTCCAACCCAGCTTGCAGATGATACTGAAGCAAAGTTAAGTATTGCAGAACCATCAGGGTTAGTAACACCGAAGGCATTAAGTATTAATGCGAATACATAGGAAATAACTACACCCATAAGGATAGGTATAATCTTAAACATTCCTTTGCCCCATATATTAAATATAACGATTACAGCTAATGCAACAAAGGCTAAAAGCCAGTTAGTAGAAGCGTTGTTAATAGCTGATGAAGCAAGTGATAAACCTATACATATAATGATAGGACCTGTAACAACGGGTGGAAGAAATCTCATAACTCTGTTGACACCAACAATCTTAAAGATGAGGGCAACAATAAGATAGAATAAACCTGCGATAACTATTCCACCACATGCATAAGCGGCTTTATCGTTGGCGCTCATATCTGCATATATTCCTGTATTTAAGTTGGCAACTGTGTAGAAACCTCCTAAGAATGCAAATGATGAGCCTAAAAATGCGGGTACTTTAAATTTGGAACATATATGGAATATAAGTGTACCAATACCAGCACAGAATAAAGTTACAGAAACTGTAAGACCTCTTGTTAAAGGTTCATTGCACGCACTCTGGAAGTATCCTGCTACAAGTATTGGAACAAGTATAGTTGCCCCAAACATTGCGAACATATGCTGTATACCAAGTATAAGCATTTTAGGAATACCGAGCTGGCGGGCATCACGAACAGTTTCCTGATTTTGAGTCTTTTCGTTCATTTGAGTCTCCTTTTTATTAAATTTTTTCTATGATACCATAACAATTTATCCTTGAAAAGAAAATATTAAAAATAATTATGGATAATATTTATGACTAATATCTGAATGTATGTTAATATTAAGTATATATTTTTTTTAGTGTTTTAATATAATGTTAATATATTTTTAATATAGTTGTACGGGACAATTCGTAGGTATCAAAGTAGGGGCTTTTGACCTCGACATCATATAATAAGATGACAGGATAAAGGAAGAAGTAAGATGAATAAGCAGGATATATATGAAAATGTGCGTTATTATATAGGAAAGATTACCGTGATACTTATGATGGTGTTATTCCCATTTGTTATGACAGATAAGCTTAATAATGTTACGAAGACAAGATATGTATTCTTTGTTATTGTTGCACTTGTGGGCTGGATTGTAATGATTATTAATGAGATTGTATTCAGAATAATTATATCAGGTGATTATTCGGGGGCAAAGAAGTCCTTAGATATAAAGAAAAATTTTAATATAAAAATAATTTACAATATAAAGAATAGGAAGCATATTATATATTCGATATTATTGATAGCCAGTTCAATAGTATCTTATCTTGTATCTCCGTATAAGAATATAGCCTTATATGGTGCAGGTTCAAGATATATAGGTATGATATTTTTTATTGCAGTGGCATTGCTTTATTGGACAGTTTCGGAGTGTTATGAGTTTAAAGAGATAGATGTAATATTAATTCTGGCGGCTTCGATTATTGTACATATGGTTGCTGTGTTTAATTATATGAATATTGATATATTGCATTTGTTCAGTAATCTTACTATAAAAGAGCAGACAGTGTATATGTCAACGCTTGGAAATATTAATGTATATGGAATGTATACAGGACTTACATTGTCTATTGCAATTGCTGCATATTATAAGGCAGAAACAGCAGCTAAAGAAATATTCTATTATATTGCAGTAATATCTGGAATAATTGGAATTATAATATGCGACAGTGATATGGCACTTGTGGCTGTTGTAATTCCGCTGGTTATTCTGTTTCCATATTCAATTAAATCGGTGGCTTTAATAAAAAAATACATAGTGACACTTACGGCAGTTCTGCTTGCAGGACGTGTTGCAGGGTGTATTAAGCTTATTATTCCGGATAGAGTAAGGAAGCTCAGCAATATAATGTCAGGGCTTATATCAACTAATAATATATTTAATATCATAATTATAGTATTATTGCTGCTATATGTATTGATAGTGCTTAGTGATAACAGATTGCAGAAGCTGCTCGACAATATTAAAATCCGCATAGTCCAGATAATATATTGTGTAATGGCAGGTGGATTTGGAATATATGCAATAGTCCGTGTGATTGGTGATAATATTAATAAAAATGGAGCATTTTACATAACAGATGACTGGGGTTCAGGACGAGGTTACATATGGAGTAATCTTATCAATGGCTATAAGAATTATCCATTTATATATAAAACATTCGGGTTGGGTGAGGGAACGGTTAGAAAGAATCTGAGTTATTATTCAGACAGCCACTGGGATATTTTATATGGAAATGTAGTTGATAACGCACACAGCATATGGCTGCAAATGCTTGTTACTATGGGGTGTGTCAGCGTAATTATTTTATTGGTTATTTTAATTCATACATTGGTCAATTCAGCAAAGTATTGTGTGCCGGATATAATTGCAGGCTTTGGAATGGCGGCTTTAGTGTATGCTGTGCAGGGTGCAGGTAATATTTTGGAAGTAATAACATTTCCAATGTTCATATGTGCAATGGCTATAGTGAATTATAATAAAAAGATTGTTAAATAATTGTAAAGTGATATAATAAATATAGTGTATTTGCGTGAAAATTATATACAATTGAATACATAAGAAAGGGGTTTGTAACTATGAAGAAACAAAGGAAAATATCAATTAAGGCCAGGCTTTTAGGAAGCATAATGCCAGTTGTTATTGCTATCGTGGCAGTACTTGTGCTTATTGCTTATCAGGCATCAGCGGGCATAATTGAAGATTATTCACAGAATTTGCTGGAGTCATCGGTAAGTAACCAGTCATCTAAGATAGAGGCCTGGTTAAGTGAGAACCTTGCTTCTTTCCAGATGGCAAAGACCACAATAGAAAATCTTCACCCGGATGATACACAGCTAAAGGCTATTCTTGACGGATATTATAACTATAATGATAATTATCCAGATGGTTTATATGTATCTGACTCTAATGGTAATCTTATAAAGGCGGATAAGTCAACTAAGAAGGAGAGCAATCCTGTACAGAGCACATGGTATAAGGAAGGTCTTACAAGGGTTAATATGGCTGTTGGTTCGGCATATAAGAACGCTGAGGGGGTCAATGTAATTAGTGCTTCAGGTATTCTTAATGACGGAACTGATAATATAAGGGTAATATCAGCAGATATGACACTTGACCGAATTACTATAATTGTTAATTCTTTCATTGATATGGATAATGCAGAGGCATTTCTTGTTGATAAGAATACAGGAGTTATACTTGCTGACAGAGAAGCTTCATTAATATCACAGAAGCTTGGTGCTTCCGGACAGAGTGAATATTATCAGAAGGTAGCAGCCAAATTTAATTCTAATGATTATGATTTCACGACTATTGACGGCAATATGACGGTATTTAAAGAGGTCGATGGCACTGACTGGGTATTAGTATCATATATTCCTAAGAATATTGTACTTGCAGAGCTTATACGTTTAAGAACTATTATGATAATTGTAGGAATTATATGTATAATGCTTCTTTGTGTTCTTGTTGAAAGAATGACTAATGTGGTAGTTAAGCCAGTAAAGAATATGACTAAAGCTATCACACAGATGGCTTCTGGTGATTTTACTGTATCAGTTAATGTTAAGGGCAATGATGAGATTGCGGTTATGGGACAGAGCATACAGAAGTTTATTCAGGCTATGCACCAGATGATAGCCCAGATTGGAGATGTATCAGTACGATTAAAGGAGCAGGCAGTCTCAAGCAAGAATGTATCAGTCGAGATGAATACTGCGGCAGATATACAGTCTAAGTCGATGTGTGAACTTAACGACACAGTTGACCAGTTATCATTGTCAGTTAATGAGATAGCAGAAAATGTTACACAGCTTGCAGGTGTTGCCGCAGAAACTAAGAACGATGGCGACTCAGTTGATATTAAAATGCGTGAGACAGTTGAAGTGTCCGAAAAAGGACGAATGGATATGGAACACGTCAGCGAAGCACTTAACAATATTGAGTTATCAATAAGAAGTCTTGAGGAAGCTGTTAATAAAGTTGGTTCGGCTTCTAAGGAAATAGTCGATATTATTAAGCTTATAGGTGATATAGCTGATGAAACTAACCTCTTATCACTTAATGCATCAATTGAAGCAGCAAGAGCAGGAGAAGCAGGAAGAGGCTTTGCAGTTGTTGCTTCTGAGATAGGTTCACTTGCAAAGAACAGTACAGAGTCTGTAGGACACATTACACAGCTTATCATAGAGATTAACAAGCTTGTTGAAGATGCTGTAAGTCAGGCGGGGGACAGTGTTGGAGAGATTGGTGACAGTGCAGTATTAATTCATACAGCAGTAGATACATTTAATACAATATTCAATAATATTAAGGCAACCAATGAACTTATGGCAAATGTTGTTGAGAAGATTGGACGTGTTGATGAGGTTGCTACTAATGTTGCCGCTATATGTGAGGAACAGGCTGCAAGCTCAGATGAGATTATGGCAACATCTGAGTCAATGTTAGGACAGGCTAATAATATTTCTAAAAACAGTGGACAGGTGGAAATCTCAGCAGAAGAATTAGCTGCTTCGGCAGAACAGCTTTCTAATCAGGTACAGCAGTTTCATATATAGAGAAGATAAAATGTCCGGAAAAGAGGTTATAGAATGAAGAAAAGGTTATGTTTATTAATATGTCTGGTAATAATTGTATTAGGTGTTTCCGGCTGTGGCATTGGTACTAATACATCTTCAACAGGCAGTAAGAGCGGTGTAAAAATGTTAATGACACTGGCACAGGCTGATGCCTTTAGAACACAGTTAGTTAACAAAGCAAAGGAAACAGCACAGGAGAATAATACACAGCTTGATATATTAGATGCCAATAATTCAATTGAAAAGCAGGTTGAGCATATTAAGAAAGCAGTTTCAGAGAATTATGATGTAATTCTTTGTAATATGGTAGATAAAGATACTTCATTAGAGCTTGAAGCTCTCGCAGGAGATATTCCTATTGTATTCTTTAATGTATCACCAGATGAATCAAGACTTAAAGCTGGCAAGTATATGTATGTTGGCTCAGATGAGTACACAGCAGGACAGTTTCAGGCAGAATATGTGCTTGATAAGTTAAAATCATCATCAGAGATTAATGTTGCTATAATTAAAGGACCATCAAACCATTCAGCAACTAAGGGAAGAACTAAAGCTGTTAAAGAGATATTTAATGCTTCTGGAAAGAAGATTAATTATGTATTTGAAGACCACGCTGACTGGGAGCAGACAAAAGCAGAGGAAATGTTTAATATATTTTTAAAGACCAACCAGAAATGTGACGTTGTTATATGTAACAATGATACTATGGCACTTGGTATAGTAGATGCGTGCCGTAAAGCAGGGAAGAGTAATATATTAATTCTTGGTATTGATGCAACAAGCGATGGCTGTAAGGCAATAGAAGCAGGAACAATGTCATTTACAGTATACCAGTCTGCTGATGGACAGGGAAAGAGGCTTATAGAGGCAGCTATAGCACTCGGAACAGGAAACAGTACGAGTGGCATTGAAGGAATATCAGATGACGGCTTATATGTATGGGTACCATTTGAGAAGGTAGATTCAACTAATGTATCAAAGTATAAGTAATCAAAGTAATAAGTGATAAAAAATATAAGTGATAAACCATTGGATTTACTGGTTGTAATTTATAGTTGATATAATAAAATGCGTGGCATAGTTAATATCTATGTCACGCATTTCATATATTATATACTTTATTATGTAATTATATTTATTGTAGAATTCTGATTATAAAATTTATTACATAACTTATATATTATTAGTTATCAGCGAGCAGTTTCTTAGTGGTGTGTAGAGAATAATTCCTTAACCATATCTGCGTTGTATACAACTTCTCTAACGTGGTCAACTTCTATTAAATAGAGTGCATGTGCGGCAAGGTGTTCAGCAGCCTGTTCAAGGTCACGGATACCTGTTGTGTCTTTGAATATATCAAGTACAACATCAAGTCCTTCATCAAGTATAGTACATTCATTCTCGTGAAGACCAATCTTCTTTAATACCTTAGGAAGAGAGAACTGCTTAAATATAGTCTTCTTTTCTTCTCTGGAGTAATCTGGAATATCAATAACTGCAAATCTTGAAAGCAATGGAGCACTAATCTGTTCCTTGTAGTTAGCAGTTGCAATTGGATATACACCAGATGTAGGAATAAGACATTCCATATAATTATCTGTAAATCCAAGGTTATCAAGCAGTGTAAGTAATACATCGGCAGGGTTCGCATTGCCGTTGCTTGAAGTTGCCTTATCAAGCTCGTTGATTATGAATACAAGATTAGATTCACCAGCGTTGTTAAATGCTTCCATAATAATACCAGGCTTGGCATTAGAGTATATTCTTGAACTTCCTGTAAGCTGTTCGGCATCATTGATAGAACTCATATCAAGAGTTGTCCAAGGCATTTTAAGGATTTTTGCAACAAGGTAAGCAATCTGCGATTTACCAGTACCAGCAGGGCCTACAAGAAGAATTCCATATGAAGGAAGTGTGTGTGTACGGTTAATCTGAATTACAGTTTCAATAATTCTCTGCTTAACAGATTCCATACCAAAGAGTTCTTCATCAAGAATACGTCTTGCCTCAACAGGATCGATTGATTCAAAATAGTTGCTTTTCCACTGTATGTTAAGCATTATTGAAAGAGCTCTCTGTGCGTGACGTTTCTCCTCAGGAGTTACCTCGCTTGAACGAGCAACTGCAAGATTTCTTCTAGCCCATAATCTTATGTTATCAGGGAGAGTTATTCCGGCACAGTTAAGGAAATCAGAAATGCTTGTAATACTTGTAAGCTTCATACTGTCGCCTGACTCGTCTAATTCGTCATCAGGAATATCCTGAGCCACGATACTACTGTCTAAAAGACGTTCTATCATATACTGTAAAAATCCGTCTTCAGATGATAATTTCTGGCTGTTGTTAAAAGCAATCTCTCTTATTCTGTATACAGCATAACCATCTTCTACATTCTTACCTGAAAGCTTAACCTTAATGCGGTTCTCACCAAGCCATTTGATAAGGCTTGTAAATCTTGCATCTACCTTAATAATATTGCTTAAGATATTGCCGTCATCTGTCTGGAATTCAAATGCAGTCTTTTTGTATGGATTGGCAAACATTCCGATAGTTTCTGCAGCCCAGTTATGTTCACTGTTATCAAGAACGAATATAGGGTGTTCTGGTGAAGCTGTCTTATTGTCAGATGAAAATGTTGTATAGGTACATTCAAAAGATGATTCTTTTGAAGCATTCTTAAAATCAAATACTGGCATATTGTAATCTCCTGTGTAATTATATATTTATAATATGGACAGTTATAATTGATAGTCACATATGTTTTATAATAACACATTTTAAATAATTAGGAACAATAAATTATGGAATTGTAACAGATGTTGTATTGACTTGGAGTGAGCTTCAAGGATTAATATTCAATTGGATACAAAATGTAATGCAGCAGATATAGTAATAATTACAATTAAATTAAGAGGTTATGGCAAGAATATGACAATTAATGAGGCAGGAGAACGCTATAATATTACTATACATATTCTTAAGCTGTATGAAAGCTGGGAGTGGTGCAGAGGTTCTGTTAAAGCAGAATTGTTATTAATATTTATTGGGGTTAAAAGGAGAGTAAGAAATGGCAAATAAACCGGGTGGAAAAATGTTACTTATTATAACAACCTGTATGAGTGTAATTGCGGCATTCAGTCTTTTTAATAATGGACCACAGCATTTGCTGGCTGGTACAAAGACAGCATTATATAATGGACAGAATGTTGTGTATGACAGTCAGAAAGCTGGCGGAAGTCAGGTGGCATATAAGACTTATTGCACAGATAGTAATTGTACATTTCAGTATGCAGGTGAAGGTTCAGATAAAAAGATTGCTGTGATTAATATGGACAAGGAAAGTACAGTTATGAGCGAGCTTGCTGAAATTGTTGATGCTGACCTTATTGATATGCCAGATGATGTTAGCAATATTAATATCAGCCAGTACAATACTTTATTTGTTAATCCGACATCTGATGATTACAGAGTATCGGATGATATAAAGGAATTTGCCGGCAAAGCTAATCTTGATGGTAAGACAATCGTTGTAATATATGATGTGGCACAGGATATTATTAATGGTGTATCAAGTGCGGACGAGCTTATGGATAATACGGTATGGCTTACTGGTGGTAAGCTTTCTGATAATGCTGGTGATGAAGAAATTAAGAACTGGGTTAATGGGCTTGGAATGGAGCTGATAGCTGATGATGAGGAATAGTAAGTCAGGATGGGATTCCAAGTTGTTCAATGGATTTACACAGGTATATTCTTATAATTTTATTATAATTTAATAAACATATCAGACTGGTTGGTAAATATATGTGTTAAAATATAATATATATTCAACTTAAGTTAAAAAGATAGGAATTGGAGTAAATTATGAAAGAGATAAATAATGGTTATTTCACTGGGGAACGCTCATTGTTTAATAGTGAAGATATTAAAATTAATAATACAATATTTGGCGAGGGCGAATCACCATTGAAAGAATCGGACAATATTGAACTTAATAACAGCAGCTTCCAATGGAAATACCCATTATGGTACTGCAAAGATGTAGTTGCTAATAACTGTTCGTGGGCAGAGATGGCAAGGGCTGGAGTATGGTATACAGATAATCTGCTGATTAAAGATACCTTAATTGAAGCTCCTAAGAATTTTAGAAGATGTAAGAATATTACATTGTCGAATGTGGTTATGCCTAATGCGGCTGAGACACTGTGGAACTGCGATGATGTTACAATGCAGAAGGTCAGTGCCAAAGGTGATTATTTTGCAATGAACAGCCATAATATGAAGATATTGGATTTCCAGCTTGCTGGTAATTATCCATTTGATGGTGCTGAAAATGTAGAAATCCATAATGCCAAGCTTCTGTCAAAAGATGCGTTCTGGAACACGAATAATGTCACAGTATATGACTCATTTATATCAGGAGAGTACCTTGGCTGGAATTCTAAAAATCTTACACTTATTAACTGTACAATAGAAAGCCTTCAAGGTATGTGTTATATAGATAATCTTGTTATGAAGAATTGTACATTGATTAATACTACACTTGCGTTTGAATATTCTAATGTAGATGTGCAGGTTAATGGAAAAATTGATAGTGTTATGAACCCATCAAGAGGAATTATAAGGGCAGATGAAATTGGCGAACTTATTATGGAAAAAGATAAGATTCATCCTGAGGATACAGTTATTGAATGTCCGGTTATTTCAAAAAGAACATAAAGATGATTATCTGTAAAATATTATTTTGCAGTTATCAGATACATTCAGGCAGGGATATCTGTGTAAATGTGTTTTTTTGGTTATCAAAATTTTGCTGGATGTTTTATGTATATTGTTATATTTTTTTATATTTTGCCGATATATTGTATGTAAATAATGTCAGAACGGATTTTGACAGATTGATTTTTCATTCAAGGAGGAGTGGATATGAGTAATACAATTTACAATGGAAGTTATCCTTCAATAGCAGAGAATTATGTTTACAGCAGTACAGGCACTTCAAAGGTAAAAACTAAGAGTGATGCAGGTAGCAATACTGCGAAGACAAGCGACACAGCATCTATTAAGGATACTTCGACAGTTAATAACACAAAGGCAGACGGAAAAGTTGCTGTAAATGGACAGACAATTGGCAATCCAAGATTAAGTGAGAAGGCATCTAAGTATTATGACCAGCTCAAGAAGAAATATTCTAATATGAATTTTATTCTGGTAAGTGAGGATCAGAAAGAATATGCAAAGGCACAGGCTTCAAACTATGCCAATGCTAATAATATGGTTGTTCTTATTGATGAGGATAAAATTGAGCGAATGGCTGAAGATGAGAATTACCGCAAGCAGTATGAAGGAATAATTGCCAATGCCGCAAGTGGTCTTTCACAGCTAGGACAGAGCATTGCCGCAACTGGAGCTAATGTTAAGGGTTACGGTATGCAGGTAAATGATGGTGGAACAGCTTCATTTTTTGCTGTACTTAAGAAGTCAGGGGCAGCACAGAAAGAAAGGATAGCCAAGAAAGCTGAACAGAAAAAAGAAGCTAAAAAGGCAGAAGCAAAGAAAGCTAAGAAGAAGGAAGAACAGGAACGTCTTGAGAACAAGAAAGACAGCAGGATAGATGATAACAGTGGAATAGAGGAAGATGAGGATACAGTAACTATAACAGCTTCTTCTATGGAAGAATTGTTACAGAAGATACAGGAATATACACAGAAGTATATGAACGATGATGTAAAGACTGATGATGAAAAGAAGGTAGGTCAGCAGTTCGATTATTCTGTGTAAAATATTATTGCAAAAGTACAATGGAAAGATAAATATATTTCTTTCATTAGAGAAAGGGGTTATGTATGGCTTTGAGTATTAATATTAATGTCAATAATTCAGATATTAGCATTAAGAACAGTAAGACTGGTGCTAAGAAGAATATTAAGTCTATATCAGCAGGTAATCTTAACGATATGACGGATAGGAAATTTAATATCAGCCAGAAAAGAAAGGTTGCCAGAAAGCAGGCCATGAAGCTTATTTCAGATGCATGGGATAAGGATAATAAAGCAGCACAGGGTATTAAGGATATGGAGTCAGAGAAAGCAGATATTGCTAATATTAATGCTGATTTAAAGTCAAAGCTGAAAGATATAGATAAAAGTCAGAAGGATTTGCAGGAATTATATGGCGTACATTCAGAGTCACAGGAGCAGAAGGATCTTGAATTATTAAAGAAATATCAGGATAACAGAAATGGTGTATCTAATGACAAGTTTAGCAAAGAAGAAATTGACAGATTAAAAGAATTGCAGAATGAGCCATTAACAGAATATCAGAAGAAAGCCCTTATGATTAACAGTTCTAAAGATGCCATAAGGTCTCAGATAGACCAGAATGATCTTAAAGCAATGAATAAGACTATGTCTATCAATAATGCCAAGTTAGAGCAGCTTAAATCTCAGGATATGTTAAAAGCAGGAGATGCGGCAGACAGTATTATTGAAGCTGCTGATAAAGATATATTTGGTATGCTTGTTAATGAAGGTAAGCAGAATATAGATGATAATATGAAGGAACAGCAGGAAGAAGCTAAGAAAGCAGAAGAAGAGAAGGAAAAGAAGCAAGAGCAGATTGATGAAGCCAAGAAGAAACGTCAGGAAGAGAAAGAGCTTCTTGAAAATGAACAACAGGCAGACAAGCTTGAGCTTGATAATTCAATTAATAGTCAGGCTGTAGACCATTTATCAGAAGCACAGCAGCAGGTTGAGCAGCTTATGAAGAATAATAATATGGTTAATGAAGATATTAAAGGAATTGAGATTGACCTTAATTTCTAATTGACATTTTGTAGTAAATTCGTCTGGCAATTTGTTAGGCAATAATTATTGAAGTTAATAAAAAGCTGTCGTAGAAGACATATTTTTACAGTATATAGAGTTCAATAGCTTCTATATATTGTATAAAATGTTTCATACGGCAGCTTTTATTACTAATTATTAATTGATATATTTCCCATATTTACAGTGGCTTTTAGCAGAGTAGAGGAACTAAGATTATTAGTGTATGTGTTGGAGCATTTATTATTATATAATGTGATGTTACCCATATCTACACTAAGGTCGTAACCACAATCTTTGTTCTCAGGCATACGGATGGTTAAATTACCCATATCTACATTAATAATTGCTGACTTATATGTGCAGTTATCAAATTTGCAGTTACCCATATTAATCTCTGCGTTAATCTTTTCAATATTGCTGTTAGAAGCTTTAAAGTTACCCATATTTAATGAAGCTGTTAAATAACCAATATCTATAGAGTCGATTTTAACATTTCCTACATTAGAAGATAAATGCAGGTCGCTTATAGACGCATTTTCGGGTATTCCTATTGTTATTGTACAATCTGCATTTTTAATATTACCAAGGAAATGTTCTGTAGATTGTGTCACATTAAGAGTACTGCCGTTAACAACAGCAGTAGCTTTAAAACGCTCTCCGCCCTCATATTTGAAGCTGTAAGTATCGTCTTTTACAATATTGATATGAGCTACAGTGCCATCGATTGTAATATTAGAAAATGCTTTTAATTCTTCGTAGAAATCGCAATTGTTTCCAGAAGAGGAAGCGGTTAATCGGTTGAATGGTGCGGCATTAAATATATTTCCTAATATACCAGCTATTATACATAAAGCGGTTATTATATATATGATAATAAGATAAATTCTTTTATTCATAGTGTTCTCCTATCTTAGACCCTCATATTATTTTCTTAAAACATTTTTTAATAAAGCATAGATTACCCCGGCAATAGGCCATATAACCCAGGTTATGTGCCAGTAGAATGTTAAAAAGCTGATAGAAAGGTAAATACAGCTGACTGTTGACCAGTACACGGACATAATAGCGGTGGCTGTAGGATTAATATATTCAACAGACTTATTAGCTGGTTTGGCATAATTGCCAGCTATTGTGTCAGGGTTGTTAAGTGATAGAAGCACTTTATAGGCTTTTGAAGCATTTGCCTGATATACAATTAAGAACACACCAATGCCGACAAAACATAATACTCCGGCACCACCAAGGTCGTCAAGAATTTCAAAGTTAAGTGCATCAATTATTATTGGAGGTATAACGCTCATGACACATAATGCAACACCAATGCTTAGACACAGCGAATGAATTGTACGCATATGGTCACATTCATTCTGAATATATGAGGCAGACTGGTAGTCAACGCGGCATTGTTTGTATTTGATATCATCAAATTGCTTAAGCATAATACCTGATAATACGAAAAATCCGACTGCAATCGCAATTACTGCCAACATAACAGCTACCATAATGTTTTCAATAAAGGTAATTCCAATCATATCTCCAATAATTGGAAATATAGGGCTTATAATACATAAAAATACGCCGATTGCAATGAGAATACTTTTCACATTGTAAGCTCTTATGTATTTCTTGATTTCTTCTATCGAAAGACATCTTCTGTTATCAGAAGGTGTATTGTACTGTTGTCTGTTAAGTCCGAGTGTTTCGGAAAGTTCATCAAGATTGCCGAATTCAGATATAACAGTTCCAACAGCTTCATTCTCACTTAAACCTTCTGATATCAGCTCATTGTATTTGTCTTCCATCATTCCCCATAGTTCCTGCTTGGCACGAAGAACTTCAGGAGTGTTCGGCATATTGGCGAACATAGTTTCAAGATAACTTTTGATTGTTTCCATAAGTCAATTCTCCTTCTTAATAAATTGTTCAACGACTTCTTTGGTAAGTGCCCATTCTTCACAGCGGGCTTTGTAATACTCTCTTCCGGCATCAGTTATGCTGTAGTAAGTTCTTTTCTTTCCACCATTGTCACCTACACCAGGGAATGAAGTTATATATCCATTCTTTTCCATTCGTGTAAATGCAGAGTAGAGAGTTGTTTCTTTCATAATATACTTTTCATTGGATAGAGCTTTAATCTGCTTAGATATTTCATATCCATATGATGGTTTGTCTAATAGAAGATAGAGTATCATAGTGTCGTTGTAACCTCTGATAATGTCACTACTTATACCAGCCATAAAACCTCCAAAAAAAATACTACGACTGGCATACTACGTTAGTCGTAGTATGTCTGTCGTAGTATTATATATCATAATATATTATATACTGTCAATACATTTGGTATGAAATGTTATATTGGTTGGAATATAATGCTTTAACTGCCGTAAATAAAAAGAGGGTTCTGTAGTCAGAAACCCTCTTTTGTCGTGTAATATGCCGAATATTGATTAAATTATATGCTGTATAAGCTTATATCAGCTATGTTTGATATTTATATCTTCAGGACAGTCATCCCAGCTTAATACACCAGTTTTTACGGCATTTTCATATCTTGAAATTTTATATTTCAGACGTTTCATAGTTGCTTCAATGTGTGCATGCTGTTCTTTAAGGGCATCAAGCTGTTCCTGTAAAAGCTGTCTTCTTGCTTCAAATGTTTCATCGCCTTCCTGATAGAGTTTCACATATTCAATAAGTGCTTCAATAGGAACTCCAGCATTACGCATACAGATGGCATTTTCAACCCAGCCAAGGTCATTTTCTGTGTAATTTCTTATGCCGCCGGAAGTGCGGGCAACAGTTGGTATAAGACCAACACGTTCGTAGTATCGTAGTGTATCTTGTGAAATATTATATTTCTGGCTTACTTCTTTGATTGTCATAATATCCTCATTTCTGCACACATTTTTGCGCATATCGGGTTTGTGTCAGGTGCGCACAGACACAAATCCCTGGTATGAAAATTATTTTCACGCTATTACTTAATTCCTGTCCGATTATTTAGCTGATTATTATATTGTTATATTAACACTTGGAGTCAGCTTAAAGTCAAGTGTATTGTGAATGAATTAAAAAAATCAAGTGGATAAGCACAGGAAATGTGGTATACTGTCATATAAAAGACTGTCCTATAAGCTAGATTAGCTAAGCATTCTTATACGTACACTGCGGAATGAATGATTATAATAACAGATAAGTGCAGGCAAAATTCGTTAGTGCAGGACAGAGTTGTGATACAGTAATGTATTCGGAAAAGAGGTTTATTATGGGTTATGATAATGAATTTGATAATAAAATAAACAAGCTTACAGATTTTATTAATGAGTGTAATAGCATAGTGTTCTTTGGAGGTGCTGGGGTATCGACAGAGTCTGGAATACCAGATTTTCGTAGTAAGGACGGTTTATATAACCAGCACGATATTGAATTTGATATGTATGAGCCAGAATATCTGCTCAGTGAAGAGTGTCTTCATCATAAGCCTAAGGTATTTTTTGAATTTTACAGACAGAAAATGGATGCAAGAAATGTAAAGCCTAATATAACGCATTATATGCTTGCCAGATTAGAGAAGCTTGGAAAGCTGGATAAGATTATTACACAGAATATTGATGGACTTCATCAGATGGCTGGAAGCACTAATGTGATTGAGCTTCACGGTGCAACTACAAGAAATTATTGTGAAAAATGCGGTAAAAAGTATCCGGCAGATTATATATTTGAGAGCAGGGAAGCAATTCCCAGATGTGTTGAGTGTAACCATATGATACGACCAGATGTGACTTTGTATGGTGAACAGCTTCCAGCAGGTGCATATGAGAGTGCGGTGGAGGCTATAAGAAAGGCTGATATGTTAATAGTGGCAGGAACATCATTAAAGGTATATCCAGCGTCAGGGCTTGTATGGGAATTTGCTGGAAAGCATCTTGTCGTAATGAATAAAGAGCCGTTGGATTTCAAGCTGGATATGAATAAAGACATAGAGTTTAATTGTGCAATGGGTGATGTGTTCAGGGCACTTGATAAGAATATATAAATAAACATACTTTACCAGGCTGCCTGATTAAAGTTGACTTGCCCACATTCTAATGGTATGTTGATATAGCATTTTAATAATGAATGTAAACAGAATGGAGAAATCATATGTCAGGGAATAAAGAACAGATAGATGTTTCATTAATTGGTAATGACAAAATAGAAGAAGCAATTGTTAACATACAGAAAGCACCAACAGAGGAAAATCTTGTAAGAGCATTATCTATAGTAAGACACAGAATGAATGATAAAGGTCAGCTGATAATAGCAGTAGAGCCACCATTGCCAGATGGTAAGCTTAATTTGCAGGTTATAAAGACAGAAGATGGACAGATGTGGTGGACAGCATACACAAGTTTTGATGAAGAATTAAAAGGTGCAGATAATATTAAATCAACATTTTTAACCGATATAGATAAGCTGTTAAAGTCAGCTTTGCAGGTTGATGATATTAGCGGTATTATAATTAACCCTTGGAATAAGACACTTATGCTTGATAAAGAACTTATAAAGATTATAATAGGAAAAGAACAATAAAATGTTATATAGGTTTATAGGTATGAAAAAGAGGCGTAAGATAATATGCAGGAATTAAATAAAGCAATAGATGATATATGGTCAAAAGGTGAATTGTCAAATGGGATAACAACACGCTATGCTGTGCCTGAAGATGCAAAAAGACTTCTTGAGATATATGCACCATATGTAGAGAATACAGCAATAACATTTGAATATGATGTACCAACACTTGAAGAATTTATTGAAAGAATCAGACATACACTTGAAAAGTATCCATATATTGTAGCGTTGAATAATGGCACAATCGTTGGTTATGCGTATGCTGGAATGTTCCACGAAAGAGAAGCATACAGCAGATGTGTAGAAACATCTATATATGTTGATAATAATATGAAGCATATTGGCATTGGTGGAATACTTCATAAGGCATTAGAGGATGAGTTAAAGAAAAATGGTTTCCTTAATATGTATGCCTGTATAGCCTGCCCTAAGAAAGAAGATGAATACCTTAACAGAAACAGCATAGAGTTCCATAGTCATCTAGGATACAGGCTTGTAGGAGAATTCTATGACTGCGGATATAAATTTAAAAGATGGTACAATATGGTCTGGATGGAAAAGCTCATCGGGGAACATATTGATAAATAAAATATATAATATGCAGAAAAGAGGAGTGGTATGAAAAGTACATTAATTAAGGATACAACTAAATCGGAGAGAATAGATCTTGTTAAGCAGTGGGAGGAAAGTGAGGGCTGTGAGAGCAGTGGAATAGATCTTATGGAATTCTTCCGTGATTATATTGACGGAGTTAAGGAGATTTCAGAGGTTAATGCAGCATTTACGGCAAGATACATTTCTGAAATTCCTGATGATAATTCAGGTATGAGCTGCGGAATGGGCGGCAGGAGATAAGGAGAACTGGCGTGAAGAATATATTATTAATAGCTACTGGCGGAACAATAGCCTGTTCGTCCTCTGATGAAGGGCTTACACCATCAGCTAATGTCAACGAACTGCTTTCATATATACCGCATATTAAAGGAAAATGTAAGCTTTCAGGAATTTCAATAATGAATATCGATAGTACCAATATGAATCCTGAACTTATGATGAATATTGCAAAGACGATAAAAGAATACAAGGATGATTATGATGGATTTGTCGTGGCACACGGAACGGATACAATGAGTTATACCGCTGCTGCACTTGTATATATGCTGAATAACTTTTATAAGCCTGTTGTTATAACTGGATCACAACTGCCAATGGAAGCTGAATATACAGATGCGAAGAAGAATTTATCAGATGCTGTAATATATGCGTGTGAGGGAAGGGCTGGTGTATATGTGGCATTTGATGGGTGCATAATTAATGGTGCACATGCAAGAAAGGTTAAGACACGCAGTTATGATGCATTTGAGAGTGTTAATTATCCAGTTGTTGCACATATTAAGCATAGCAGTATAACACATAATGAGGCTGTGCAGGGTGACTATAATAAGTCTGATAACAGCGGAATAGAGCCGGAGTTATGTTCAGATGTGATGCTTATTAAGCTGTTTCCGGGAATAGATAATAAGATATTTGAATTTATTAAGGGACACTATAAAGGTGTTGTTATTGAAAGCTTTGGGATTGGTGGAATTCCGAATATAGATAACAATATTGTAGAGGAAATTCACAAGCTTATAGAAGCTGGTGTTGCAGTCGTTGTGACAACACAGTGCAATTATGAGGGTGTTGATCTTGATATATATGAAGTGGGAAAGAAGCTGGCTAAAGAAAATGTTATCATAGCCGCTGATATGACGACAGAAGCGGTTGTTATGAAGCTTATGTGGGCATTGGCGCATTTTGGTAAAAATGCAGTTACAGATATTAAGAGATATATTGAAACACCAGTATTCTGTGACAGAAGTTATTAATAGCAAGGTTTATGATAGCTTCAATCAATGAATGCAGACGGAATAATTAAAGAATATTATTTAATATAAAATACCCTGTTATGTAAGAATAAACTTGTTAGAGTTAATCCTTACATAACAGGGTATTTTGTAATATGTTGATTATTGATTATTGTGCTTAATAGTGTCTATAAGACTATGCATTCTTGTATTGATTGATTCAAGAATCTTTATATTGGCATCTTCTGTATTAGTGGTTTCAGCAGCGTGTGCAGAGAGTTGTTCGGATACAGCAGATATTGTCTGTATAGAGTCAACAATTACGCTGTTAGCCTGTTTGAGTTCATCAATACTTGATGAAAGTCTCGAAACATTATCACGGACAGTATATGTATTAGTCTGAATATTATCAAAGCTTTTGGCTGTATTCTCAGTAGAAGACTTTTCAGTATTAATTCCGTCTATCATAGTGTAGATAACTGATACAACATCTTCAATAGCTGATGACATATTATGTATAAGCTTTGTTATATTCTCAGTTGCATCACCTGTCTGTGTTGCCATTTTGGAAATCTCAGAAGCAACAACTGAGAAACCTTTTCCGGCTTCACCAGCTCTTGCAGCTTCAATACTTGCATTTAATGCTAAGAGTTCTGTCTGGGAAGCAATTTCCTCAATCATAACAATAATAGAATGCATCTGTGAAATATGGTTGTTAAGGTAAGTAAGCTTATCAGCAACCATTTCCCCGTTCTTAACAGATATATCAACTGTAGTAACAAGCTGCTCAATATCTTTACTGCTCTGTGTAAGAATATCAAGGGTTTCTGCCATACTTGCAGAGATTTCATTAGCGGACATATCTACAAGTTCAACCTTTTTCTGAATTGCATCTGTCTGTGTAAGCTGGTTCTGTACGGCATTGGCTGTATCAGTTGCACCATTGGATACGTCAGACATAGTTGACTGTGTAATCTTTGAAGATTTCTGTAGCTTTTCTAAATCAGCATATACTTCAGCAATACCATTCTGCATTTTAGCGGACATTTCTGATATCTGACTAAGAAGCTCATCACTCTGTTCTTTTGATTTGGAAATGTTCTTAATCTTCTGGTCTGCATTAGCTTTTGTTGTAAGAGCAAGCATACAGGCATATATACCAGTTAGTAATACAATTATGAGCTGTATAACGGCGGCATCAGTTCCAAGATAGCCCATTCCGCCAGTTCGTGCACCGATAATAATAGTGATAATATTTTCAATAACTACGCCAAAATTGACAAGGAACATAAGACGGAATTCGTTATATAATGAGACAATAAATACCATAGGAAGTGCAAAGGCATACATAGTAATACTTGTTGTTGTAAATATGTTGCAGGTATAGAAAACAGCATATCCTATAGCTACTAAGTGCTTGATTGCATTAGTTTCGTGGTTTTTGTTCCAGAAAATAAATTCAGCAATTACAGGCGCAATTCCGATAGCAAAGATAATAATTGCGTAGGTGAGTGATGTTATACCGACTGCTGTCTGCATAAAAACAAGAAGGCTGATAACAAGCACTTCTATTAAGTGTGATAGCATAGCTACACGATTGTTTCGTTCCATTTCGGGAACTTCTCTTTTGATTTTGATAGGCATAAGTACCTCCTGATGTATATTGTTATTTAAGTGCCTAGAATACTAGCTCTCATTATAATATATATAATTTGATATTTCAATGATACATTTCTGGTTCTTCCGACACAGATAGCTTTTATATAATAATTACATTTTTTGTCAGATTAATGCTGTCTTTATAATACTCTATTGATTGTTTCGTTTTGAATATTTATAGGCATTATTTCTGTAAAATAATATGAAACAGCTATATTTCATCTTGAAATAACACAATAATAATTATAAAATACATTTATAAAATAAGTTTATAAAAGTTGGAGGTGCCATATGTTATTTAAAAATCCAATCATTCCGGGATATAATCCTGACCCAAGCATATGCTGTGTAGGAAGTGATTATTATATTGTGAATTCCACATTTGAATTTTTCCCAGGAGTGCCTGTATATCATAGTAAGAATTTAGTTAACTGGGAGCTTACAGGATATTGTCTGGACAGGCGTTCACAGTTAGAACTTGAGGACTGTCGTAATTCTGGTGGAATATATGCACCAACGATACGATATCATAAAGGTATGTTTTATATGATAACAACAAATGTTACTGATAAAGGTAATTTCGTTGTTCATACAGAAGATATTAACAGCGAATGGTCTGAGCCGGCGTGGATTGACCAGGGGGGAATTGACCCGTCATTATTCTTTGATGATGATGACAAATGTTATTATTGTTCAACGGGAATAATTGACGGTGTACGTGGAATTGTTGCATTTGAGATAAATCCGCTTACAGGTGCAATATTATCTGAGAAGAAGCTTATAAGTGAAGGTTGTGGTGGACAGTGTCCGGAAGGTCCACATATTTATAAGAGGGATGGCTGGTATTATCTTATGATAGCAGAAGGCGGAACGGAATATGCACATCGTGAAACAATCCAGCGTTCGCATAATGTATATGGCCCATATGAGGCTTGTCCGGATAATCCTGTTATATCGCATAAGGAATATAAGAAATCAGAGATTCAGGCGACAGGACATGCGGATTTATTAGAGGATGAGAATGGCAACTGGTGGCTTGTGTTTCTTGGAATAAGAAGATTCAGCCATGCTTTGCTTCATAATCTTGGAAGAGAAACATTTCTTGCACCAGTAAAGTGGGAAAATGGCTGGCCAGTTGTTGGCTATAATGGCAATGGAACAATTGAGCTTGTAATGGATGCACCACTGCCTGGACTTGATTGTGAAGAGAGTTCTGCCAATATCCGTATTGATAAGCAGTCCGGACAGCCAATTCTGTACGCAGACCACAGTGTGGATATAGATTTTACAGATGAATTGCTTGATAAAAGGCTTCAATATACAAGAAATCCTGATACGTCAAAGTATATATATGATAATAAAAATGCTGTGCTTACACTTAAGGGAACAGATATAACACTTAACACGGCCGGCAAATCGCCAACAATTGTGTCATTTAAACAGCCGGAATTCACGACAACTTTATATGCATGTCTTGATATAGCCAGATGTAATGCAAAAAGATGTGGCGTTGCGGCATATTACAATAACGATTATCACTATGAGATATACATAGGTAATGATGATAATGGCAGGTATATAGGATTTTATAAACATATACACGATATGGGTGTGGAGCTTGAAAGAGTTACCATTAATAATGACGATATGAATTCAAAGCTTTTGATAAAAATAGATACAGACAGGGAAAAGTATACATTTTCTTATGCAATATCTGACACTGCTAATCTTGGTGCAAGGGTGGCATACAGGCAGATTGGTTCAGGACTTAATGCAGGACTTAGCACGGAGGGTACGCGGACAATGACATTTACTGGTACATTGTTCTCGTTATTTGCGGAAAATGGAGATGGTGTATTTAACATAGGGGTAAAGCTTTTAATCAATCCAGATGAGAATTATACATTATAATATAATTATGTTTGTAGATTAATGTATACAGAAATGAGGGTAATTATGGGAGATAATAACTGGTCATATTCAAAAATATATAAAGAAATTAAACCCTATGAGGAATATGATATGTATGATGTTGCGTGGCACGATGGTATGTCAGCGGCAGATGGCCACATAGGTGTGATTACATCGTGTGCACCTTTAAATGACAGCTTTATATTCCAGAATGTTGAGTATATTATGCCGTCAGAAGAGCCAAGATATGTGCCTTTAGAGGTTGAAGGACAGCTGGATGAGGCAAGGCAGTCAGTTATTAATATGGACGATACCTGGGATATACACAACAGAAAACGTACCAATATGTATTGTCATCATCCAGGACACCAGCTCAGGGTGGAATTATGCAGGAGTGCTGATATAACAGATACTAACGCATTAATATCAGAAGCTGCAAAACACCCTCAGATGACACAAAATGATGATATAAATATTACGGATTATGAACGATACACAGATTTTAACAGGTCTGAGATTGTTGTTAAGTATAAGGCAGATGGAAGAACTATAACTAAAAGAACTTTTGCATCCTTGACTGATGATTTTGTTATTACAGAGATTACAGGAGCGAAGGATTTTATCGTTAATATTTCAGTTGATGATTTTGAGGCAATGCATAAGTTTGGTATGGATAAGAATAAACAGGCAACCTCAGAGAGAGGAATGAAGTATTCGCGTTTTGTTAAAGATGATATAGTTGGTGTTGTGGCACATTATCCTTCATTTGAGGGAAGTGAGCTTGCAAATGGAGGGTTTGCAGGTGCAACCAGATTTATTACAGATGGTATAGTCAATATGATAGAATTGAATAAATCAGACAAGGCATATACCTGTATAGATAATATAGTATCAATTATTCAATTGAATAAATCGGACAAGATTATTCTTATAACATATCTTGATTGGACAGATAAGCTTGGCAGGCTTGAAGATTTCCAAGCAGAATGTGGGAGTGGCAGTATATTTGATACAGAGCTTGTTAGAAAATGCTTTGTAAAGGTAAATGATAGTTTAGGCACAGCTGATAAAGTGTTTTTTAATAGTAAAGAAATTTTCTATGATGCTGCAATCAAAGAACATAGTATTAAAAGTGCTGAAAGATATAACAGGGTATCATTACATTTATACGATAATACTGATTATATATCTAATAAAAATAATAAAGAAAAGAAATATCATGATAACGTCTCTAAAGCTGATGGAAATAGTAAATTCACAATAGCTGATAATGAAGATAGGTGCAATATATATAATAGGTCAACTAATGAGGAGCTTCTTGATAAGCAGAAAGAAGTTCCAGACATTTTTATGCCTCTTCTTGAAAGAATATATAATAATGCAAGATATGGGCTTATGTCAGGGGCTGGCTATACAGCACCAAGGCTTAATGGACCAGGTGTTGGAGAGTGGAATCTGATGTGGCGTAATGCGTATACCATGGATGCTAATGTTAATATTCAGGTATCGGGAATCAACAGCGGCAATATGTATGAAGCTGGCGTTGGGTATATTTGGTTCGTATTAAGACAGCTTAAAGACTGGGAGATTAATGCTAAAAAGGTATATGGAATGAAAAATGCCCTGTTAGCACCTATCAATACTGACGGACAGAGGGCAATGATGGTTGAGTATGACATTAACTATCCGTTCCAGTATTGGAATACGGGTGCAAGCTGGATGATACTTCCTATAGCAGAATGGGTTGACTGCTATGGTGATGTGTCAATTACAACAACTGATCAAAAGATAATAAAGCAGTATAACAAAGAGGTCTTTAATGTAAAGAAAGATATTCTTATGCCGCTTCTTCAAAAAACTTATAATTTCTGGGAACAGCTCTGCACGCCTGAATACTATACGGATATTGAGGGCAATGCAAGATATGAAAAGGGTAAGACACATTTGTTTACTGGTGAGAAGTATCTTATAATTCCGTCATTTTCACCAGAGAATAAGCCACTTGGTTATAAGAGTGCGATAACAGCCAATGCTTCAATGGATATAGCTGCTGCCAAAGATATTATAGCTATGTATATTGATATGGAAAATGAACTTCAGAATGAAGGATACAAGGAAAGAATTAAGAAGGCTGAAAAGTTAAATAATGAGCTTCCGGATTATCAATATGATGAAAGCGGTGCAATAAGAGAGTGGGCTATGAAAGAGTATCAGGAAAATAATGCCCACAGGCATATAAGCCACCTTTATTGTGCGTGGCCGGCATATCAGACACAGCATAATAATAAGCTTGCCAACGCCTGCCGACAGGCTATATTAAACCGTAATAAGGAGAATTCCGGAAAAGATGACACGGCATCACACGGCTGGATTCATAAGGCACTTGTTGAGGCAAGGCTTAAGAATTCAGAGGAAGTGTATAATATATTAAATATGCTTGTGCATAGCGATATATTTTATTCAACATTATTTACCGACCATAATACGAACAGGGCTAAGGGTGTCGCCTGCACAGATACATTATATGGAATAACTGGAATTATTAATGAAATGCTGGTGTATTCGGATAAGAACACGGTAGAACTGCTTCCTGCATTAAGCAGTAATATACCAGCAGGAAATATAAGCGGACTTTTAACACGTGCTGGTGTGAGAGTTGATTATTTAAGCTGGGATGTTGATAAGAGAAATGTAAAAGCAGACTTAACTGCATTACGGGATACAAGCTTTAATCTTGTGCTTAATAATAAGGCGTATATTGGTGAGGAAAATGAAAGTAAATGCGTTGCAGTTCAGTTAAAAAATGGTGAAAGGTATTGCTTTATGGGTTGATAGTGAAAATGCGGAAACACCGATATAGTAGAGTGTTTCCGCATTTTTTATTTTATTTGAACTTGAATGTATTCTCAAGTGTCTCCCACTTGGTATCTTTCTCGCTGAAATTAAGTGGGGTTCCGTCTTCAAGCTTGTATCCAGATGGGTCAGCACTGCCTGAATATTTGCCTGTAACCTGTGGCCATTCAATGCCAATGCTTGGGTCGTTCCACGCAAGACCGCCCTCATCACCAGGATGATAGAAGTCAGTTACTTTGTAGCAGAATTCAGCTTCGTCACTTAATACAAGGAAGCCGTGTGCAAAGCCTTCGCTTATATAGAATTGCTTCTTGTTCTCTTCTGTAAGTTCTACGCCAAACCATTTGCCGTATGTCTTAGAACCTGCACGAAGGTCAACAGCAACATCAAATACGCTTCCTTTGATTACACGTACAAGCTTTCCCTGAGGAAATTCTTTCTGGAAGTGTAAGCCACGAAGAACACCCTTAACAGAGCGTGACTGGTTATCCTGAACAAATACCATATCAAGACCAGCTTCGTGCATATCATTCTGATTGTAAGTTTCCATAAAATATCCGCGGTTATCGCCGTGAACAGTAGGTTCTATTATATAAAGTCCTTCAATATCGCAAGGAGTTACTTTAATCTGTCCCATAATTAGTGCCTTTCTGCTTGTATTGTTAATAGTAATATATTGCCACCTGACAAAAATTACAATGTCAGGTAGTATTTGTTAATTGTATTTTAGCGGTTAGAATACATTTTCTCATAGTAGTTCTGATATTCGCCAGAGATGATAGTTTCCCACCATTCCTTGTTGTCAAGATACCACTGGATTGTCTTCTTTATGCCGTCTTCAAACTTAGTTTCTGGTAACCAGCCAAGTTCGTTGTGGATTTTAGAAGGGTCGATAGCATAACGCATATCGTGTCCCTTACGATCGCCAACGTGAACGATAAGTGATTCTGGCTTGCCAAGTTCTTTACAGATAAGCTTAACGATGTCAATATTTCTCTTTTCATTATGTCCACCGACATTGTATACTTCACCGACACGTCCTTTGTGAATGATAAGGTCAATAGCCTTGCAGTGGTCTTCAACATAAAGCCAGTCACGGACATTAAGACCTTCACCATATACAGGAAGTGGCTTATCATTAAGAGCATTGGCAATCATAAGAGGAATAAGCTTTTCTGGGAAGTGGTATGGTCCGTAGTTGTTAGAACATCTGCTTATAGTTACAGGAAGTCCATAAGTTCTGTGGTAAGCTAATACTAAAAGGTCAGCACCAGCTTTTGATGAGCTGTATGGGCTTGATGTATGTATAGGTGTTTCCTCTGTGAAGAAAAGGTCAGGTCTGTCAAGTGGAAGGTCACCATATACTTCATCAGTAGATACCTGATGATAACGCTTAATTCCGTACTTTCTGCACGCATCCATAAGAACAGCAGTACCTTTGATGTTAGTGTCAAGGAATACTTCCGGGTTCTCGATAGAACGGTCAACGTGTGACTCGGCGGCAAAGTTTACAACCATATCTGGGTGTTCTTCTTCAAAAAGCTTGTATACAGCTTCTCTGTCAGTAATACTTTCCTTAACAAATCTGAAGTTAGGATTATCCATTACAGGAGCAAGTGTTGAGAGATTGCCTGCGTATGTAAGGCAGTCAAGACAGATAATTCTGTAATCTGGATATTTCTTTAACATATGGAAAATGAAGTTGCTTCCGATAAATCCGGCACCGCCGGTAACAATAATATTCATATATAATCCTCGTTTCTGTGCACATATTAATAATTAAAATGGTGCAGTGTGCACCAATACACCAAATGATAATATAATAAAAATTAGTTAAAATGTAATTTGATATATTGAAATAAATCAAAGTGCATTTAAAGTATTTTAAAATAAGCTTTAAAGAGCAGCTTAAATATATAAGCGAGAATATATTCTAGCTATGAAGTACATCAATGTATTTGCCGTCAAGTACATCTTTTAAATACTGTCCGTACTGGTTTTTCTTTAAGACTTCATAAGTCTTAAGCACGTCCTCTTTGGTTATCCAGCCGTTAAGATAAGCTATCTCTTCAAGACAGGCTATTTTACGGTGCTGATGTGTTTCAATCGTCTTAACGAAGTTAGTAGCTTCAACAAGGCTTTCGTGAGTACCAGTGTCAAGCCAGGTAAAGCCCTGACCTAAAAGCTCTACATTAAGATTATTATTTTCAAGATATATGCGGTTAAGGTCTGTTATTTCAAGTTCACCTCTTGCAGATGGCTTTAAATTCTTTGCATACTCTACAACTTTATTATCATAGAAGTAAAGACCTGTTACACAGTAATTGCTCTTAGGTTTAGCTGGCTTTTCTTCTATAGATATAGCCTTGCCGTCTTCGTTAAATTCTACAATACCAAATCTTTTAGGGTCATCAACGTAATACCCAAATACTGTAGCACCTACGCCGTCTTCTGCGTTCTTAACAGCACTTTTAAGGCGTTCCTTAAGTCCGTTGCCAGCGAATATGTTATCACCAAGAACCATAGCAACAGTGTCATCGCCAATGAATTCTTCACCGATAATGAAAGCCTGTGCAAGTCCGTCAGGTGATGGCTGTACAGCATAAGAAAGATTAACACCGAACTGGCTTCCGTCACCGAGAAGCTCTTTGAACCTAGGTGTATCCTGTCGAGTAGATATTATAAGAATATCACGAATTCCAGCAGTCATAAGAACTGACATAGGATAATATATCATAGGCTTATCGTATATAGGAAGAAGCTGTTTACTTGTTACCATTGTGAGTGGATAAAGGCGTGTGCCAGAACCACCAGCGAGAATAATACCTTTCATAGTCATTCCTCTTTTCTTAATAAATAGTGTGTTTTAAATAAATTAATACCTGTTTAGCAGATTAGTGCTTACTAAGCAGATTATAGTTTATTTAGTAAATTGATATTTGCTTTTTGTTTTGATATATATATAATAAAAGGTGACGTAACGTTATCTTCAAGTATTTTTTGTGATACAAGAAGAAATTTTATCATTATTTATGATTTTTATGGTTTCAAACAGATCTTCAAATAGGATTTTAATAGTCCTTAAAATATAATTTCAAATAAGCTTTCAAATAGGATTTGCAATAAGTTTTTAAACAGAATTTCAGGTATGATTACAGTAAAATATACCATAAAGAAAAGAGGAAGTTATGCATAAAGAAGGTTATTATTCTTCTGGTGAGTTTGCCAAGAAAGCAAATGTCACAGTAAGAACTATAAGATATTATGATAAACAGAATATTTTAAAGCCGTCACTGCTTACAGAGGACGGAGTGAGGTTTTATACGGACTCAGATTTTACGAGGCTGCAGCAGATACTGTTGTTTAAGTATCTGGGGTTTTCGCTTGAGGATATAAGAAATATGACTATCGGTGATTCAGATTATAACATCCTTCTTAATTCGCTTAATTTGCAGTTTAAGCTTATTCAGGACAAAATAGCACAGATGGAGCTTGTAAAGAATGCAATTGAAGAGACGATAGATACATTTAAAAATAACAAATCAGTGGATTGGAGCAATATGCTTTCGCTTATCCACCTTACTAATATGGAAAGCACTTTAAAGACACAGTATCTTAATGCTGGAAATATAACCGCAAGAATTAATCTTCATGCAGAATATTCTGTTAATAAGCAGGGCTGGTTTAACTGGATATATGAGCAGAGCAATATACAGAAAGACCAGAGTGTTCTGGAGATAGGCTGTGGTGATGGAAGGCTGTGGGTTGATAATAAGAATAATGTAAGAAAGCTTTCAGGGCTACAGGTGTTCTTAGGTGATATATCTGATGGTATGGTGAATGATGCAAGAAGAAATATAGAAGCAGAATATGTTGATGAGAATGTGATGGAAGATACATTGCAGGGAATGCAGAATACACGGGATATACGACATATACAAGATAGTACTGCACATAAGACAGGACAGCCTGTATCATTTAAGTTTAATACCTTTGATTGTGCGGATATTCCTTATAGGAATAATTATTTTGATATGGTTTTTGCTAATCATGTATTATTTTACTGTGATAATATACAAAGCGTTCTAAAAGAAGTCAAAAGAGTGTTAAAACCGGGTGGCGTGTTTATATGTGCAACTTATGGGTCATCTCACATGAAAGAGATTAGCGAGCTTGTAACAGAGTTTGATAAAAGAATTGTTCTAGCTGCGGATAATCTGTATGATAAATTCGGGCTGGATAATGGAGAGGATATATTGATTAAGCATTTTAATAATGTAGATGTCAGAAAATATAATGATCACCTGTTAGTTGATAAAGCAGAGCCGCTTATTGAATATATTCTTTCCTGCCACGGCAACCAGAACCAGTATCTTCTTGATAGATATTCCGATTTTAAAGCATTTATAAGAAATAAGCTTGCAAGGAAGCCTTTTAAGATTACTAAAGATGCAGGATTATTTATATGTAAAGATATATGGTAATTATATTAATAATGTGGTAAAATTATACAGCTATTGCAATTTACGCGATTAAATATCTATTATAATGGGAATGTTATTTATAACAGTATAATGATAGGCAGATTATTAAATTATAGAAGAATAGAGGTATACAATGGCGTTATCCAAATTATTTTTAAATGCAGGTGAAGCGTTAAGGCCAGTTCTTGTAAAAGTGCTTCCGATGAAACTGCTTAGTAAGCTGAAGGCGGGAATTATTAATAATGCAACAGAAAAGCTGTCGGCAGATACTATAGAAAAGTATGCACCGGGACGATACAAGGAAGGTGCTAATATAATAGGCAATATAAAGGGGGATAATGGATTAGGACAGAGTGCACGTATTATGTGCAGTCTGCTTGATGAGAATAATGAGCCACACGTTATAAGGGATTTCTTTGTTCCACCGGGAGGCTCAAGAACCAATGATATGTATGACAGCAGGCTTACAACACAGCTTCCATATGATGTTAACATAATACATGTTAATGCAAGTGAGTTTATGGTAGCATATTTAAGCCTTGGCAAAGATGTATGGGATTACAGATATAATATAGGTTACTGGGCGTGGGAATTAGAGACATTTCCAGAGGAATGGCTTCCGGCATTTAAGCTTGTCGATGAAGTGTGGACACCATCGGATTTTGTTACTAATACACTTAAGAAATATACTGACAAGCCTGTGGTTACGGTTCCACATTGTATAGAACCTGTTGCAAGTGCACGGTATGGCAGGAAGCATTTTAATCTTCCAGAAGACAAGTTCCTGTTTTTAATAATGTTTAATAGTGGAAGTGTTATGGAAAGAAAGAATCCATTGGCAGCTATTAAAGCATTTAAGCAGGCATTCCTGAAAGATGAAGCAACTAAGAACAAGTATAAGGATGTAGGTCTTGTAATTAAGATAAGTGAGTCAGAGCTTTCAGCAGACGATGAGAAGATTATAAGCTCTATTGTAGATAAAGAAGATAATATTTACTTTATGTGTGGACAGATTAATAAGACAGAAGTTAATTCTCTTCTTAAAGACGTAGATGTATATGTATCACTTCACCGCTCCGAGGGCTTCGGGCTTGTAATGGCGGAGGCTATGTATCTTGGAACACCTGTTATAGCAACGGCATGGTCTGGTAATACAGAGTTTATGAATGATGATACTGCGTGTATGGTTGGATACGATATGATAGAACTTGATAAGGACTATGATGTATTCAAGAAGGGCAATGTGTGGGCAGATGCACACATTGATGAAGCTGCTGATTATATGGTAAGGCTCTATGAAGATAAAGAGTATTACAACACCAAGGCAGTTAATGGACAGGCATATGCCAGAGAACATCTTGCATACAAGCGTTCAGCAGATATTGTGAGTGAGCGATTAAGACAGATTCATTCAAAGTCTTAAGACTTTTAAACTATTCGTTTGACAAAGAAAATGTTTGTTATTATAATATGCAGGATTTAGATATAGAGGAGAAATTTCTGATGCAACATATTAAAGAATTATATGAATATAGGGAAATGATTATAAGTCTTGTAAGAAAAGACTTAAGAGGAAGATATAAGGGTTCGGTTCTTGGATTTCTTTGGACATTTGTCAACCCTTTATTACAGCTTATTGTGTATACAATTGTGTTCTCAATAATAATGAGGGCAAGCTATGAACAGTATTATCTGTTTCTTTTCGTGGCACTTGTGCCTTGGATGTTCTTTTCATCAAGTGTAACTGATGGTGCGGCAAGTATATTAAAAGAGAAGGATATGGTTAAAAAGATATACTTCCCAAGAGAGGTTCTTCCAATATCAACAGTTACAAGTGCATTTGTTAATATGATACTTACATTCGTTGTTGTATTTATAGTTGTTATTGTATCTGGAAGAGGTATTAATCCACTTGCATTATTATGTCTTCCAGTTGTTATGGTTGTAGAGTATGTACTTTGTCTTGGTATTGCACTTATAGTATCATCACTTACAGTATATCTCAGGGATTTACAGTATATTCTTGGAATATTTGTTATGGCACTCCAGTATATGACACCGGTAATGTATGGCGTTGATATGGTAGAGAATTCTGGTGCTGGTGACTGGCTTATTTTAATATTTAACTTAAATCCTATGACACCTATTATTAAAATATACAGACAGATTATTTATTATGGACAAGTTCCAGAACTTGGTTCGCTGGCTCTTGCATTAATAATAGGTATTGTATTTATAGTTGTCGGAGAAGTTCTGTTTAAGAAGCTTCAGAGAGGTTTTGCAGAAGAATTCTAATTAGAATAGTATAGACAATTAGATATATAAGCAGAAATGAGGATTATGATGGATAAAGATAATGCAATTGAAGTAAAAAATATAACTAAAGATTTTAAAGTGTATTATGATAAAGGAAGCGAACTTAAGGAAAAAATGCTTTTCTGGAAGCGCAACAGATATGAGAAAAGACATGTTCTTAATGGTATAAGCTTTAATGTTAAGAGAGGTGAGGCTATAGGTTTAGTAGGTAAGAATGGCTGTGGTAAAAGTACAACACTTAAAATGCTTACTAAGATTATATACCCTGACTCAGGAACAATTGAGATGCGTGGAAGAGTATCAAGCCTTATAGAGCTTGGAGCAGGTTTTCACCCGGATATGAGCGGAAGAGAGAATATATATACTAATGCTTCTATATTCGGACTTACCAAGAAAGAGATAGATGCAAGACTTGATGATATTATAGCATTTTCAGAACTTGAAGATTTCATAGATAATCCAGTAAGAACTTATTCTTCAGGAATGTATATGCGACTTGCTTTTGCAGTTGCTATCAATGTAGATGCTGATATTCTTCTTATTGATGAAATCCTTGCCGTTGGTGATGCTAACTATCAGGCAAAATGTTTCAATAAGCTAAGAGAGATTAAGGCTGAGGGAACAACTATCGTTATTGTATCACATTCATTAGGCCAGATTGAGCAGATATGTGACCGTTCTATATGGATAAAAAATGGTCTTATAGAAGCGGAAGGAACTCCAAAGGATGTCCATCTTAAATATCTTGACTATATGAATCAGGAGAGAATGGAACAGGCTGAGAAAGAGCAGCTACGTCAGGCAAAGCTTGAACGTGAGCAGATGGAGAAGAAGAAAGAAGAAGAACGTATTAAGAAAGAACGTGCGAAGGTTAATTCAAGATACGGAAGCGAAGACGCAAGATTTACAGATATTCATATGTATAATGCGGCTGGCGAGGAGAGCAGAATATTTAAGACAGGAGAGAAAGTTATACTTGACCTTGGTTATCACGTTGATAATAAAGTTACGGATGCAGTATTTGGCTTTGGTATATTCAGAAATGATGCTCTCTGGTGCTATGGTACTAATACAAGAATAGACAGAATAGAGAATTTTGACATTGATAAAGACGGAAGATATAAGGTAGAACTTGAAGATCTTAATCTTATACCTGGTAATTACTGGGTAGATATAACTATTGAATATGGAGAGGGTATACCTGTTGATTATTACAAGCAGGCTCTTAAGTTTGAGGTTGTATCTAATATAACAGATGTTGGCGTTACAAGAATTCCACACAAGTGGGAATTACACATTTAAGATGAGGAGATAAGAATAATTATGAAAAGGGCAGTGCCATGGATAAGAGTGGCTGGATTTATTGTTGGGCTTGTTGTACTGGTAGCAATATTTGATTATGCGTTTGCACAGACAGGATATGTAAGATATGTGCTTACATATTTCCAGAATTCAGATGAGGATATAGATACACTTGTATTAGGTGCATCGCATGCAAGAAGTGCAATTGACCCGCAGAAGATAGATGATGTTAATGACACGAATTCATTCAGTCTTGCAATACCTGGTGAGATGGTAAAGGATTCTTATTATGTGTTACAGGAAGCGTGCCGCAGTAAGAAGATTAAGACACTTATATTTGATGTGGATTACCAGTATTGGATGGAACCTCAGGCGGAAGGATATTTTCAGGAACCATTCATATACAACCAGCTTAACTGGTCATCACCAGTAAAGTGGAAGTATATGGCAGAGAATATGCTTAATCTTGATGTTAGAAATGCATTTACGAAGAGAAATGTATATCTTTGTACTCCATCATCAGTAAAGACTAATATTTCACAGAAGCGTTCGCAGGAATATAAGGATGCGGATATCTACTCAATAGAGGTACCAGATGCCAATGGTCCATATATTGGAAAGGGATTTTTCTATCGTGAGGTAAGCGGACTTCAGCCTGGTGGTGATGCTTATGTTGATGGCTGGGTAGGCAGAGAGAATGATGGCCTTTCAGAGGTGGCAGTAACTAAGTTCAAGCAGATAAAGAAGTTCTGTGATGATAATGATATTGAGCTTATATGTGTTACATCACCAATAACACCAAGCGTTATGAAGAAGCTTGGAATGGGAACTGTTAATGATGTACTTTCACAGTTCTTTGAAGAACAGAATGTACCTTATTATAATTTTAACAAAGCCAGATTATCAGTTCTTGACAGAAGTGATCTTGATTATGGAGATAAAGAAGGTCATATGGGTGGAGAACTTGCAGAAGAATATTCAGAAGTATTGGCAGAAGTATTAAAAGGACATTTTAACGGAACATTAGATGAAACAAAGTATTTTTATAATACCTTTGATGAGATGTATAAAGAGATGGAGGAACAATAAATGTCATTCACAACAGTAGCCTTTTTTGTATTTTTATTAGCTGGAATAGTTGTTTATTATGTTCTTCCCAAGAATGTACAGTGGATATGGCTTCTTATATTAAGTTATATATATTATTTTACATTTAGTATTAAAGCTTCTTTATTTATGGTATTTGCAACTGTAACTATATATTTCGGAGGTATTTGGCTTGAAAATATACAGAATACAGGTGACAGATATTTAAAAGATAATAAAGAAACACTTTCAAGAGAAGATAAGAAGGCTTATAAAGAAAGCCTTAGAAGAAAGAAAAGATGGGTGTTGTTCCTTATACTTCTTTTGGATTTTGGAATGTTAGCAGTTGTAAAATATAGTAATTTTGCAATAGAGAATATTAATTCCGTACTTGGACTTATAGGTAAAGAACCAATAGGTCTTCTTGGAATGGGACTGCCACTTGGAATATCGTTCTTTACATTCCAGTCTGTATCATATGCAATTGATGTATATCAGGGAAAGTATGAGTGTGAGAAGAACATATTTAAGATGGGATTATTCGTATCATTCTTCCCACAGCTTTTACAGGGTCCAATTGGAAGATATGACAGATTAGGAAAGCAGCTTTACAGTGGACACAGCTTCAATTTAAAGAATGTAGAATACGGACTTCAAAGAATCGGCTGGGGACTTTTTAAGAAGGTTGTTATTGCAGACAGGGCGGCAGTGCTTGTTCTTAATGTATTTAATAATTATGAGGCATACAGCGGATTTCATTATATTATGGCAGTGCTTATGTACTCTGTAGATTTATATATGGATTTCTCTGGTGGAATAGATATAGTTATCGGTGCTGCACAGATGTTTGGAATTACAATGGATGAGAATTTCAGACAGCCATATTTCTCTAAGTCAATAGGTGAATTCTGGAGAAGATGGCATATTACACTTGGTACATGGATGAAGGATTACATATTCTATCCGATGTCACTTTCTAAGAAGATGAATAAGTTCGGAAAGTGGGGAAAGAAGCACTTTGGCAATACATTTGGAAGAACACTTCCTATATGCTTTGCTAATATAGTAATATTCTTTATCGTAGGTATATGGCACGGAGCAGCCTGGAAATATATTGCATATGGACTTTACAATGGCTTTATTATTGCAATAAGCAATCTTTTAGAGCCTGTATACAAGAAGCTTCTTAATAAGTTTCATATTAATGCAACAAGCAGGGGCTGGACTTTATGGCAGATTATAAGAACATTTATACTTGTTAATATAGGCTGGTACTTTGATATGGCTGACAGTGTAAGTCAGGCTTTATGTATGATAAGATGGTCAATTCAGGGATTCAGCCTTTCACAGTTTAACAGCTCATTATTAGACCTTGGAATAGAAGCAAGAGATTATATAATTATAATCGCTGGCTGTATTATAGTATTTATTATAAGTGTACTTAAAGAAAAAGGTATAGCTATTAGAGAGAGCATAGCGGCCAAGCCATTAGCGGTAAGGTGGGCTGCTTATTATGCATTGATAGCTGTTATATTAATATTTGGATATATAGGCGCAACACAGGGCTTTATATATGCTAATTTCTAGCTTGTAAATGTAAGTGGTGTATCAGATACACAGAAATGAGGAGTATATGTCAGAACAGATTAATGTAGAATCAATTATGAAAGAGATTAAGAAAGAGATTGAAGTTAAAGGTTATACTAATGACTTATTAAGCTTTGATGATGTTATTGTTGATGTTGGTTCAATGAATGTTAATAAGTTTGATAAGGTAAAATTCAATGAGGATATATATGTTGCCAACCACGAATGGGAAGTTAATCCATACAGACCATTACAGGGTGGAAAAGTAACAGTATTCTTTAAAAAGGCAATAAGAAAGCTTGTATATTTCTTTGTAGAACCTATCGTTATGGCTCAGGATGGATTTAATGCTTCAATTGTCCGTTTGATGAACCAGATGAACTGTTATATAGAAGAAAAAGATAAAGAGATAGCTGAACTTAAGAAAGAGATAGAAGAATTAAAGGGCGGAAAGTAATATGCGTATTTTTCAGTTATTATCTACTATTGCTTATGGCGATGCTGTTAGTAATGATACAGTGGCTATGGAAAAGGCAATTAAGCAGATGGGATATCAGACAAGAATATATGCCGAAAGCATAGTACCACCACTTGATAAAAAGACTGCACTTCCAGTTGAAGAATTAAAAGATGTATCAGAGGACGATATTATAATATTTCATATGTCAACAGGAAGCCGTCTGAATTTTGATGTGGCTAAGTATCCTTGCCGTAAAATTGTAGTGTATCATAATATAACACCACCAGAATACTTCAAGAATAATGATGAAAGATTCAGTGATATATGTGAGTATGGTCTTAAAGGTGCTAAGTCATTAGCTGATAAGGTCGATTATTGTCTTGCTGTTTCAGAATTCAATAAAAAGGATCTGCTTAATATGGGTTATAAATGCCCTATTGATGTACTTCCAATTATTATACCAATGTCTGATTATGATAAAGCACCAGACAAATCAGTTGTAAAGAAATATTCTGATGACTATGTGAATATATTATTTACAGGACGTATTGCACCTAATAAGAAGCAGGAAAATCTTATATCAGCATTTTATTATTACAACAGGCTGTATAATAAGAAGTCACGTCTTATACTGGCTGGTTCGTTCAGATATGATGATCCATATTATATAAGGCTTACAGAATATACTAAGAAGCTGGGTATGGGTGGAACAGTTATATTTACAGGACATATAAAGTTTGACCAGATACTTGCTTATTATAAGACAGCAGATGTATTTCTATGTATGAGTGAGCATGAAGGCTTCTGCGTTCCGATTGTTGAGGCAATGAAGTTCAAAGTTCCAATAATTGCTTATGGCAGGGCTGCTGTGCCTGAAACTATGAACCATAAGGGTATGATATTAGATGATAATAATCCACAGTATGTAGCTGCCTGCATTGACAAGATGGTTAAAGATAAGAAGTTAAGGGATTATGTTATAGAAGAACAAAATGAAAGACTTGAATATTATAGCTATGATAATATATCTGCAATGTTCAAGGAGTATTTGTCAAAGTTTATTGATAAGAAGGATTGAGCATTATGAAGAAAATTGGATTTGTAGTTCCATGGTATCATAAGGATATACGAGGGGGAGCAGAACAGGAATTAAGAGGAATTGTGACCCACTTGAAAGCCAATAATGTTGATTTGGAAATAATAACAACCTGTGTAAAAGAGTTTACTGCTGACTGGACTGAGAATTATTTCAAGGAAGGTGTAGAGATAGTTGATGGAATTCCAATAAGAAGATTCAAAGTAAGAAAAGGCAATATGAAAGAATTTCATAGAATTAATGCCAAGGTTATGCAGGGAAAGACAATATCCTATGATGAAGAAGATATATTCATAAGGGAAATGGTCAATAGTCCTGATATGTATGATTATCTCAGGGAGCATAGTGAGGAATATCATAGATATGTGTTTATTCCATATATGTTTGGTACAACTTATTATGGGATACTTGCGTGTCCATTTAAGTCAATTCTTATTCCGTGCCTGCACGATGAGGCATATGCTTATTTCAGACATTATAGAGAGATATTCAGGGATTTAAGAGGGATTATATTCCACGCAAGACCGGAGATGGAACTTGCCAATAAAGTGCTTGATTTAAGAAATGTTAATCAGGTGCTTTTAGGAGAAGGCGTAGAAACAGATTTTGAATATAATGCTGACAGATTCAGAAAGAAATACAATATTAATGAACCATATATAATATATGCAGGACGTAAAGATGAAGCCAAGAATATATATACACTTATAAAATATTTTGGCGAATTTACAAGAAGAAATCCTGATAAGAACTTAAAGCTTGTCTTAATAGGCGGAGGAGATATTAATATTCCAGAAGATATTAAAGATAAGGTAGTTGACCTGGGATTTCTTGATATACAGGATAAATATGATGCCTGTGCAGGTTCGGTATGTCTGTGCCAGCCGTCAAAGAATGAAAGCTTCTCTATTGTAATAATGGAAAGCTGGCTGTGCGAAAGACCAGTTCTTGTTAATGTGGCTTGCAATGTAACAGCTAATTTCGCTAAAGAGTCTAATTCAGGATTATATTTTAATGATTATTTTGAATTTGAAGGATGTGTTAATTATTATATGGACAATCCTGTAATTGCTGAGACTATGGGTAAGACAGGACGTCAGTTTGTATTAGATAATTTCAAATGGGATGTAATTGTTAAGAGATTTCTTGATTTTTTTGAAAGTTAGAAACGGAGATAAATATGAAAAAGATAGCTATTATAAATCAAAGATACGGATTAGAGGTTAATGGCGGTTCTGAACTTTATTCAAGACAGATTGCTGAAAGACTTAAGGCTAAGTATGAAGTAGAAGTTCTTACTTCCTGTGCTGTTGAATATGTTAAATGGCAGAATTATTACAAGGAAGGCGTTGAGGATATTAATGGTGTAACTGTAAGAAGATTTAAGACAGTACACGAAAGAATTCCTAAGGTATTTTCAGCACTTGATTCTGAAATGCTTTCTAATCCCAATGCTGGCGAAGAATTATCAGACAGATGGATAGAGCATATGGGACCATATTGTCCAGAACTTGTAGAATATGTTGATGAACATCAGGACGAATACGAAGCAATTATTGTTGTAACTTATCTTTACTATACAGCGGTTAAGAGTATTGTAAGAATTAAGAATAAGGCAATATTTATTCCTACAGCACATCAGGAACCATTTATACATTTTGATATGTATAAAAAGGTATTCGGGGCTGCGGATGCGTTCGTATTCCTTACAGACGAGGAAAAGGATCTGGTACACTCAATATTCCATAATGAAGATGTTCCATACGAAGTATGCGGTGTTGGTGTAGATGTTCCAACAACTGTTGACGCTGATAGATTTAAGAAGAAATATAACCTTGATAATTATGTTATATATGTAGGACGTATTGATGAAGGTAAAGATTGTCCAAGACTTTTTAATTATTTTATGGAATATAAAAAGCGTAATAAGAATAATCTTAAGCTTGTGCTTATGGGCAAGGCGGTATGTGAGATACCTAAGCACCCTGATATTATAAGTCTTGGTTTCGTTACTGATGAGGATAAATTTGACGGAATAAGTGGTGCTAAGGCACTTATACTTCCATCTAAGTTCGAGAGTCTTTCAATTTCAGTATTAGAAGCTATGACATTATCAAAGCCAGTTATAGTTAATGGTATATGTGATGTGTTAAAGGGACATTGCGTTAAGAGTAATGGTGGTCTTTATTACAAGAATTTCTTTGAATTCGAGGGCTGTGTTAATTATCTGCTTGAACATACAGATGTATATGAGATTATGTGTAAGAATGCACGAAAGTATGTTGAAGATTACTTCCAGTGGGAAGATATTATGAAGAAGTTTGATGACATAATTAAGCTTGTGGGAGAGAAGAATGAAGCAGAAAATAAGTAATCATATGAAGAATAACTGGCAGGAATATGCAAGTGTTATACTTATGCTGTTTATTATAACAGTGGCAATGATTTATAAGTTTAATCTATTTAATTTTGATATAACATATCCAATAGCATATTCAGGCGGAGATGACCTTAGTATGCTTGTAGATGCCAAGATGTTCTCAGAACAGGGCTGGATTATGACAACGGACAGGCTGGGTGCACCAAATGGAACACAGATGTATGATTTCTCAGCTAACTATCTGCATAATGCCGGAATGGTTATAATGAAAATATTTGTATTCCTTGCTGGCGGTAATGCTGTTGTAGGATTTAATCTTACATATTTAAGCATATTTATATTTGCAGGAATTGTGTCATATATCGTAATGAGACAGATTGGAATTAACTGCTGGATTTCAGCATTGACATCAGCAGTATATGGAATGTCACCATTTATGCTTGCAAGAGGTGTGGGACATATGGTGCTTGCAGAGGCTTATTTTGTGCCTTTATCATTTCTTTTATGCTTTTATATTCTTGAAAGAGAAGAAGTGTTTAAGTTTGATAAGCAGTTCTTTAAAAGACCAATCAATTATGTTGTAATTGTAATTGCACTGCTTATTGCTAATAACGGAATAGGTTATTATCCATATTTCACCTGCTTTATACTTCTTGTAACAGGTGTATGCAAGTGGTTAAAGAATAAGAAGCCGGAAGGGTTTGTCAGAGCACTTTCAATATGTGCAGTTATTGCAGTATTCTTTATTCTTTGTATGGTGCCGGCCAAGATATATAATTTACAGCATGGTGCTAATCAGGATGCTGTATCAAGAGCTGGATTTATCGAGACAGAGATGTATGGCTTAAAGCTCATTATGCTTTTTATGCCTAGAAATGCACACGGCATAGGCATAATACAGAAGGCTATTGATATGTATGACAGCAATACTACATATCTTAATGAAAATGTTACAGAGTACCTTGGAATTATTGCAATCATTGGTTTCTTTATACTTATGTTCACTTTGTTTATGAACAGGGACAGTGCATTAAAGAAGAGATTAGGAGCACTTTCTGAGATTAATATTATGCTTGTGCTTCTTGGTACAACAAGCGGACTTGGAACTATGATAGCATTTCTGATCACAGATAAGATAAGAGGCTATAACAGAATTTCGATATTTATTGAATATGTATGTATATTGGCGGTGGCTATGCTTATGGGAGCTATTGTTGATAAGCTTAAATCTGATAAACGCACAATTTCAATTATTGTAACAGCAGTGACAGGGCTTTTATGTGTATTTAGTATATGGGAAGGCTGCGGTGGCAGGACACCAACAGAAACCTATAAGGCAATACAGGCTGAATATGCAAGTGATGATAAGCTGGTGTCTTACATTCAAAGTTCAGTTGATGAGGGCTCTATGATTTATCAGCTTCCATATCATAAATATCCGGAGGGTGAGTCACAGAATGATATGTGGGATTATCATCTTTTCGTTGGTTATCTTCATTCGGATACACTTAAATGGAGCTATGGTTCTGTTAAGGGAAGAGATGGCGATAGCTGGAATGAAGAAATCGGAAGCCTGAAAGCCGATGATATGGTTAAGGCTTTAAAGGAAGCGGGTTTTGCCGGAATATATATTGACAGAAGAGCGTACCTTGCAGAACAGATAGAACAGTTAGAAAGTGATTTGACAGAAGCAACAGGAACAAAGCCGGTTATAAGTGATAATGGCTGTCTTAGCTTTTATAAGTTTTAGATGACATAGCTCTGGATAGAATTAAAAATGGTTTAGTGATGATAATAATGAAGCTATGATTTATATTGCTCATATGTGTATGTGGTTCACGTCTGCGAAATGGAAGATATAAGCGATACGATTTTGGGCGACACAGAGAATCCGGTAGAATTATATATTGACAGTATACGAATATTTGTAAAGTATAAAAATAATTATAAAATGATTAATAGAATGGAGATTAGAATATGAGAATACGTTTAGCTGATTATGTTGCAGATTTTCTTGTAAGCCACGGTGTTACAGATGTGTTTTCTGTAGTAGGTGGAGGAGCTATGCACCTTAATGATGCACTTGGACACAATGAAGGGCTTAAGGTAACTTATAATCATCACGAACAGGCTTGTGCTATGGCGGCTGAAAGCTATGCAAGAATTGATAACAGAATTGCAGCAGTATGTGTTACAACTGGACCGGGTGGAACTAATGCACTTACAGGTGTAGTTGGCGGCTGGCTTGATTCAATACCGATGTTTATAATAAGCGGACAGGTAAGATATGATACAACAGCAAGGTATGCCTTATCGTATACTGAAACTCCGTTAAGAGCTATGGGTGATCAGGAATATGATATAGTAAAGTCAGTATCTAATATGACTAAATATGCAACTATGATTGAAGACCCTAAGGATATAAGATATGCTCTTGAGAAGGCATGGCACCTTGCTACAACAGGAAGACCTGGTCCTGTATGGATAGATATTCCGGTTAATTATCAGGGTGGATATATTGAAACAGATGAATTAAGGGGTTATGATCCAGAGGAAGATGATAAGCTGCTTCCACCGCCTGTTGAGGATAGCGTTGTCAAGGCTGTTCTTGAAAAGATTAAGAATGCGAAAAGACCAGTATTTCACGCAGGTTATGGAATAAGACTTTCGGGTGCATATGATGTATTCCGTTCAGTTGCCAAGAAGCTTAATATTCCTATCGTGACATATTGGAATGCAGTTGACCTTATTGAAGATGATAATCCTCTTTATTGTGGAAGAGCTGGTAATATGGGTGACAGACCAGGTAACTGGGCTATACAGAATTCTGACCTTATATTAGCAGTAGGAACAAGAATATCAATCCGCCAGACAGGATATAACTGGAAGACCTGGGCGAGAGCCGCAGAAGTAATAATGGTAGACATAGATAAAGCTGAGTTAAAGAAGCCAACTATCCACGTTGAAATGCCAGTATGGGCAGATGCAAAGGATTTCCTTACAAAGCTTGATAAATACGCTTCAGATATAGCACCTGTATTCAGAGGAGATGAGTGGTGCAGTACAACATTGAAGTGGAAAAAGGAATATCCTGTTGTACAGCCAAAGCAGTGGGAGGAAAATGGAAGTACAGCTAATGTATACGCATTTATTAAATACTTAAGCAGCCAGCTTCCAGAGAACAGCCTTACAGCAGTATCTAATGGGGCGTGCTGTGTTGTAGGTAATCAGACTTATGTCATTAAAAAAGGCAGCAGAATGGCTAACAACAGTGCTGTTGCCAGTATGGGATACGGACTTCCAGCAGCTATTGGTACTTGTATCGGTGGCGGCAGAAGAACTACTATATGCCTTGAGGGTGACGGCAGTATTATGATGAATTTGCAGGAACTCCAGACAATAATTACTAACAAGCTTCCAATTAAAGTGTTCCTTATTAATAACAACGGTTACCATTCAATAAGACTTACACAGAATAATCTGTTTAAAGAGCATTGCAAAATAGGAATCGGTCCAGAGTCAGGAGATTTATCTTTCCCAGAATTCAAGAAGATTGCTGAAGCATTTGGCTATGATTATTACAGTGCTTCATCTAACAAAGAGATGATGGAAACAGTTGATAAGGTATTAGAGGCAGATGGTCCTGTATTCTGTGAAATATTTACAGATACCAAGCAGGTATGGGAGCCAAAGAGCAGTACTAAGAGATTAGAGGACGGAACACTTGTAAGTCCTCCACTTGAGGATTTAGCTCCATTTTTATCAAGAGAAGAACTTAAAAAGATTATGTTCATACCATTATTGGATGAAGAATAAATCAGACAATGAAATTATGAATATAAAATAGCTGGTTGTAATAATAATCAGTAATAAAGAGTTAATAATAGAAAGTTAATAAGAATGAATAGTGAGAATAATTTAATAAGAAAAATATTCAGCATAGGCATAGCATATCTTGTTGCATTAGCTGGTATTGAACTGTATGTATACAAGATAGAGGGTAATCCTGTATACAGTGGAAAGATTACATCAAATATAATTCCATATGCTGTATTTCTTCTTGTGTTCTGCCTGCTGGTATGTATTATTATGAACATTCCGGCAGTAAAGAACAGATTAAAGTTATCAGGCAGTAATAATAAAGTGTACAGTGTTATATCAGCTCTTATTATATTAGTTGTATTCGGCATACTTATAGGCTGTTATCTTAATGAGGTCAATCTGTTTGACGGACCGGCAGCAGATGATTACCTGTATCACGCTAATGAAAAGATTACTGTGATTGCATTGACAGCTATATTTATAATAACGCTTGCTGTTATTAAGAAAGAAAATGCTGTGGTACAACCGGTTAAGAATAAGGTGTATCTGTATTTATTTGCGGTAGCAGCAGGGCTTATATATGCTTATTCATTTTATCTGCCTAATGTGTATTCAACAGATTATAATGTATATCATTTTGATGCGTATTTTAATACAGTGTATTCAGCGGTTAATGGTGTTGCAAGAAGCGGTCTTAATTCAGGTGTGTATGGATATTATGCACTTATATTAGCCCCAATATTAAAGCTTATTGGTGGTGGTATTAATACATTTATGATACTTATGGCAGCCTTGTCAGCATTTTCATATATGGCAGCTGCCTATGTAATAATTGAACTTGTAAGTAACAATGCAGTCAGAATAATGGCGGTTACTGCACTTATTGTTGTTAATTGTTCACTGCATACAGGAGTTTACTTCCAGCTTGTACCACATAGAACATTATTTGCAGGCATAATACTCGCTTATTTATTCTTTGGTGTTAAGAGAAAATACTGTTATAAGCCTGTATATATAATTATTAATGTATGTCTGCTTATGATATCAGTAATATGGAACTTTGAAACAGGCATTGTATACACTATAGCAGTAGCAGCATACTATATTATTGATAATGTCAAAAAATATAATTTCAAACAGGCAGGTCTGTATACAAACACATTGATTGTTGTATTGGCACTTATAGGAACAATAGCAGGAGCGTGGGTTATTACAGGAATTATCAATGTTCTTATGGGTGGAAGCTTTATAAGCATTAAGCAGTTCATATTCCCACTTATGAATTCAGACTATTTTGATTATCTTAGATATGAATACCAGAAAGGTATTGTTGCATGGCTTATAACAGCATTTTTTGGATTGTTTTTTATAGGGAATGTCTTCTTTAATTCTAATCTTAATACAGGTGATAAGAATATTAACGACAGCAGATATGATGCCTTTATGGCAGTTGTTGCAGTTATGGCACTTGGGCAGATGACATATTATATTAACCGTACAGCGTATGGTAATCTTACAATTGTTCATTTTACAACAGTGATTATGATTGCTGTATTTGCAGATTACTGTATAAAGCATTACCAGAAGAGTAAGGCAGGATATCTTTCGATACTCTTAAAAGGCTTTGCAGCATTGTCAGCAGGAATACTTCTTGCTATGTGTGCGGCAGGAGTATATAACTATTCATATGTTGAGGGTGGTAATGAACTCTCAGATATGAGAAATACAGAAGTATATAATAGTGAGATACAGCATATAGCGGATGTATGTGCTAAAGACACTAAGGCAATAGGATTTTCAATTCCTATGGTATATTACGAACTTGGCTGGGATAGTGGATATTATCTTATAGATTTTGCAGATTTAGATGTATATCCTCAGTCATTGGAATATTTACAGAATGAACTTGATAACATTGATGAGCCGATAATTATGGATTATAATGCACATTATACTTTAACTGATAAAGGTGTTAATCTTGATAAATTCTATGAACGCTTTGAATTATCAGATGAATTTACAGTAGGCTCAGCAGTGCTTGAATACTGGGTTCCAGTTAATTAATAATAGAGGTTAAATTATTAATTGGTTATGTCCGGTTAAAATATTTTGTTGCGTTTTAAACATTATAATAACTATAAAATACCCCTTATATATTGGGTGTATGACCAGAAGATAAAAATCTTACTGGCTGTATTTCCAATATATAAGGGGATTTTATTGATATAAGATTTATTCCAGCTATTTCCTGTTAATATGCACATTCTTTAATATCAGGCTGTAGCCGTCTTTTTTGAAGCATTTAATTATTAAATCAGAAGTATCATTTACTTCGATATTATCAATTGTAGTTTCGTTATATGCTGTTGCAGAAGCCTTGGCAATAATACTGTCATCAGCAAGGTTACATATTTCAAAATAAGTATCTGAATTATTGTCATCAGATGAGTAGTTTATTGTAACGGAATATGTTCCAGCTTCAACACCAGGAAGTGTCATATTCATAATGTTGCCAGAAACAGTATCATCAGCGACAAGATAGCCATTACTGTCAAGTTCAGCCCATCCAATATCAACGCCTTCTGAATACATAAAATTAATATTTTTGGTACAGTTATTATCGAATGCAGTTAAATCAAAAGGATTGATTTCTGATACATATATAAGATAATCGCCGTAATTATTAACAAAAGTATATTTGTTAACTATAAATTCAGGAAGTGTTGTCAAATCATCAAGTGTTGTGATAAGCACGGTTCTTCCTGTCCACTGGCTGTTTTCATCATAATAAAGATAATCACCCCAGCGGTTGCTTCTCTGATAAGTATCATCAGTAAGTGTTCTATATACAAGATTAAGATCCATTATTCTGAAATTTCTTGCATCTATCTGCATTTGTGTAGAAGCTGTACCCCATACATATGCTATAGGAACATCAAGAGTATCGACTTCTTCAAGAAGAGGAACAAGCGTATCGGAGTCTATAGTCTTTTCGTGATAGAGCCTGAATAATCCAACGCTTTCACATAAGAGCACGAATGATATTGCAAACGTAATGAGTGCTTTAAATATATGCTCATCACTGAGCTTATTAACAGCCTTTAAACATATTATAATCTGCATAAGGTATACAATAATAAGGTAGCGGTATTCAAAGAAATATCCATCATATAAAGTATAAGAGAATATGAATATTGCGATATTAACTAATATTATTGTATATGGAATTATCTCTGTAAAGTCGATATCCTTCTGTTTTATTTCTTTAATAATGCGTTTAACAGATATTACCATAAGAATTAATATGAATAATATAAAGCCTATGGATAATATCTGGATTATTCCCCTGAATGAGAAAAGGCTTGTTGTTGTTTCAATAGAAATTCCACACAGTAATTGCAGATATCCCATTATAAGACTTCCTATGTTGTGCCAGAATTCATATATACCTGTTAATACCATAGAGCTTTCTTTAGACTGGAAAGCAAATATATGACCTGATATGGCTTTGCAGGCAAATGTTAATACAAGCTGTGACATAGTAAATATCAAGCCGTAATCTTTAAGTACTTTTAAAGAATTCTTATAGATAATCTTAAAAGCATAGTAGAACATACAAGGAATTAATATTGTAATAGCAACATATATTCCGCTTGAAATTGCTGTAAGCATAGAGAAAAGTGTTGCAAATACAATTGATACATATAATTTGATATTGCTGTGCGATACATTTTCTGAGCCAGCCTGTAAAGCTTTATTATTACGGTGTTCTAACTGTACGACAACCCATAATAAAAGAAGCATAGTTATTATCTTTACGCTGTAAGAGCCCTGCTCGCCAAGAACCATTGCAAAATAAGAAAGGTTGTTATCTATGAAATGGTCTGGTGTCATAAATGGACATAAAAGGAAGATAAATCCAAGAGCAATCTCAAAAGCGGATAATTTGAATTCCTTTAATAGGTTATAGAATATAACAGCTATTACAACATCAAGTATAATATTTGCGATTCCAAATCCGAGAAAGATATTTCCTGTAATGCCGTAGAAAAGCGCGGCAAGCGGAGTCGGTGAATCAAGACCAAGAGTAGTTGTCAGTGCAAAGGTTGATGGAACTAAAGATTTACATCTCCATATTTCAACAGCCTGCAGATAAGCTGATGAAGCATCAAATCCAAGGTGATGTTCAAGTTCAAATAAGTTACTGTAAATAATTATTGCAGACTGTACAACAATAACGAACAGCATAAAAATAAAAAGGATACCCTTAGGTGTTATTTTATTATCCTTTTTGAACTGGTTAATTAAGTTATATGACATACATTATCTCCTATTATTTATAGAATATAAAAGCTTTAATGCCAGTTGGCGTTGCAGGAAAGCTAATGATTTATTATATAATATCATATAGAAAATGTCTAATAAAACAGATACATATTGTTGAATAATAAAGTCCAGTTTGATAAAATTATTATAAATATAATTAATTAAGGGAATAGTGAACTGATGAAAGATAGACTTGGCAGTGTGTGCAGGCGTTAAAGAGCAAAATCCAGATAAGGGGCTTATGACACAAGAAAGAACTGCCCAATGGGAGAATGATAAAGAGTTTATTGGAAGGATAGAGAGCCAGCTTACAGAAAAGCTTGGCATTTCACCAATTGTAAGTAATGATGGCACATTAAGTTTCTACAAGTTAAGATAATGTTATGCAAAGACCATAATTCAATGAATATAAAGCCAGGAGAAATTGACAAATAGGGTCTGTTGGGATATAATTTTAAAGCTTATAGAAAGGCGTAGTGTGCCTATATTGAAACGTTAAATATTCAGTTATTTAAGAAATGAGGTATATCATGAAAAAAACAGCATTGATAATGGCAGGTGGAAAAGGCGAGAGATTTTGGCCAAGGAGTAGAGTGAACCTTCCAAAGCAGTTCTTGTCATTAACAGATGACGGTAAAACAATGATTCAGCTTACGGTTGAAAGAATAAGTCCATTAGTTGACATTAAAGATGTATATATTGCAACAAATGCTAATTATAGAGAGCTTGTTAAAGAACAGCTTCCAGGTATTCCAGAAGAGAATATTCTCTGCGAACCAATAGGAAGAAATACAGCACCTTGTATAGGTCTTGGAGCGGTACACGTTGCATCTAAATATGATGATGCAGTTATGATAGTTCTTCCATCAGATCATCTTATTAAGCATAATGATATATTTAAAGATACATTTGTTAATGCCTGTGAGGTTGCTGAGAGCGGAGCTAATCTTGTAACAGTAGGTATTACACCTAATTATCCAGAGACGGGCTATGGTTATATCAAATATAATAAGGATAACAAGGAAGGCGTGAGCTATTCAGTTGAAAAGTTTGTTGAAAAGCCAGACCTTGAAACAGCCAAGTCATATCTTGAAGATGGTTCTTATCTTTGGAATTCAGGTATGTTCGTATGGAAGGTTTCAACAATACTTGACTGTTTTAAGAGCTTTATGCCATCAACATATGATGGACTTATGAAGATTAAGGCTTCTGTTGGAACAGCTGATTATCAGGATACACTTAAAAAAGAGTTCCCTGACCTTGAATCACAGTCAGTAGATTATGGAATTATGGAAAAGGCTGATGATATATATACATTAGCAGGTAATTTTGGCTGGGATGATGTTGGTTCTTGGCTTGCAGTCGGCAGAATTAAAGAGAACAATGAAGATGGCAATGTTGTCAATGGCAATGTTGTTACTGTTAATACAAAGAACTGTGTAATTGAAGGAGCAGACAAGCTTATAGCAACAGTAGGCTTAAGAGATATGATTGTTGTTGATACTAAAGATGCGACACTTATTTCAACTAAAGAGAATGCTGGAGAGATAAAGAAAGTCCTTGCAAGTTTAAGAGAAGCAGGAAAGAATGAATATTTATAAAATATGCAGACTAAATTAAAGAATGGAGTAGAATTATGAAAAATGCATTAATTACAGGTATTACAGGACAGGACGGCTCTTATTTGGCAGAACTTCTTCTTGAAAAAGGCTATAACGTATATGGCCTTATGAGAAGAAAGAGTGTCGTTGATTATGGTAATGTAGACCACATTAAGGATAAGATACATTTTATATATGCAGATATGCAGGATATCGTATCATTAATATCAGCTATGAGAATATCACAGGCAGATGAGGTATATAATCTTGCTGCACAGTCTTTTGTAGCTACATCATGGGATACACCTTGTACAACAGCAGATATTGATGCTATCGGTGTAACTAATATGCTTGAAGCTATCAGAATAGTTAAGCCAGAGTGCAGATTTTATCAGGCATCAACATCAGAGATGTTTGGTAAGGTACAGGCAATCCCTCAGACAGAGGATACACCTTTCTATCCAAGAAGCCCATATGGAGTTGCTAAGCTTTATGGACATTGGATAACAAAGAACTATAGAGAAAGCTACAATATGTATGCTTGTTCAGGAATTCTTTTTAACCATGAATCAGAAAGAAGAGGAAAAGAGTTCGTTACAAGAAAAATTACTAATGCTGTAGCACGTATTAAGTTAGGCCTTCAGGATCATGTTGAACTTGGTAATCTTGATGCTAAGAGAGACTGGGGTCATTCAAAGGATTATGTAAGAGCTATGTGGTTACTTTTACAGCAGGAAGAGCCAGATGATTATGTAATCGCTACTAATGAGACAAGAACAGTAAGAGAATTTGCTAAGACAGCATTTGCTGCGGCAGGAATTGAAGTTGAGTTCGAGGGCGAAGGCGTTAATGAGATAGCAAAGGATAAGGCAACAGGTAAGGTTGTACTTAAGGTTAATCCGGACTTCTTCAGACCAGCAGAGGTTGAACTTCTTATTGGTAACCCAGCTAAGGCAGAAGCAAAGCTTGGCTGGAAGAGAGAGATTTCTTTCCAGGAATTAGTTGAGAGAATGGTTAAGAATGACCTTGAATTAGTAAAGAAAGAAGCAGAAGCTAATAACTAATAAATGTTAAATGTTACGAGGAGTCAGGGCAGAGATTCTGTCCTGACAATATTTGATTATCAGAAATGAGGTAATATATGAAAGCATTAGTAATTGGCGGAGGCGGTTTTGTCGGTCCATATCTTGTAAGACATCTTACTGATGATTGTGGATACGAGGTTACAGTTACTAAGACAGAGAAAGAACAGCTTGTTATGGATAATGCAGTTGTTAAGAATCTCGATATTCTTGACATTGGACAGATAGTAGGATTGCTTAAGGCTGAACAGCCTGATTATATATTTCATCTTGCTGCACAGTCATCAGTTGCATATTCGTGGAAGAATCCAACGCTTACAATTGATGTTAATATAAAAGGCTGTGTTAATCTTCTTGATGCTGTAAGACAGCTTGATAAAAAGCCAAGAGTACTTCTTATAGGTTCAGGTGAAGAATACGGACATATCAAAGAGGGTGAATGTCCGATTGTTGAAGATAATACAGTTCGTCCAGGCAATATATATGCCGCTACAAAGGCATGCCAGAATATGTTGGGAAAGATATATTCTGATGCTTATGGCCTTGATATAATGATGGTAAGGGCATTTAACCATATAGGTCCTAACCAGACACCTATGTTTGTTGTAGCTGATTTCTGCAAGCAGGTTGCAGATATTGAGAAAGGCAGACAGGAGCCAGTTATATATGTTGGTAATCTAAGTGCCAAGAGAGATTTTACAGATGTAAGAGATGTAGTAAAGGCCTATGCACTTCTTGTTGAACACGGCAGACGTGGAGAGACATATAATGTAGGAACTGGACACGCAATTGCAATCAGTCAGATACTTGATGAGATAGTAGCAATGTCTGATACAGCCATTGAGGTTAAGGTTGATGAGAATAAGCTACGCCCTGTAGATGTTCCAATTATAGAACCTGACATAGACAAGATTAAGAGTGAAGTCGGCTGGCAGCCGGTTATTTCATTGGAGCAGACTCTTAAAGAAACACTTGAGCATTGGAGAAGTGTGGATTGATGAAAAATATAAAAGGATATTAAATATACTTAAAAAAGACTGGAGGAACAGTATGAAGGTTGTATTATTAGCTGGTGGTTTCGGAACAAGAATAAGTGAAGAAAGCCAGTTTAAGCCAAAGCCAATGATTGAGATTGGCGGTAAGCCAATTCTTTGGCATATTATGAAAGAATATGAATATTATGGATTTAATGAATTTATTATATGTGCTGGTTATAAGCAGTATGTAATAAAGGAATGGTTCGCTGATTATTTCCTTCATAATAGTGATATTACATTTGACTTTACTAAAGGTTCTAATGATATGATAATCCACGAACAGCATTGTGAGCCTTGGAAGGTAACTGTAGTTGATACAGGACTTAATACTATGACAGGTGGAAGAATTAAGAGAGTACAGAAGTATGTAGGTAATGAACCTTTCCTTATGACTTATGGTGATGGCGTATGTGATGTTGATATATCAAAGCTTGTAGAGTTCCATAAGGAACACGGAAAGATTGCTACTCTTACATCAGTTATGCTTGAACAGCAGAAGGGTGTTCTTGATATTGGCGGAGATAATGCTGTTAAGTCTTTCAGAGAGAAGAGTGTTATGGATGGTGCACCAATCAATGCTGGTTATATGGTACTTAATCCTGAAATATTTGATTATATTGAAGGTGATAACACAGTATTTGAGAAAGATCCACTTGAGAAGCTTGCTAAGGAAGGACAGCTTATGTCATATATGCACAATGGCTTCTGGCAGTGTATGGATAACAAGAGAGAAATGGATATGCTTGAGAAGTATCTTAGCACAGGAACAGCTCCTTGGAAAAAATGGTAATTATTATCAGGAAGGGATAAGATATAAAGATGGATTTAAGTTTTTATAAAGGAAAAAAAGTTCTTGTTACAGGACATACAGGATTTAAGGGTTCTTGGCTTTGCAGAATTCTTGTAAAAGCAGGAGCAGAGGTTACAGGATATTCACTTGAAGCACCTACGGATCCTAATCTTTTTTCAATGGCAGACGTTGAGAACAATATTAATTCTGTTATAGGTGATATAAGAGATTTAGCACATTTAAAGGAAGTGTTTAAGGAAGTACAGCCTGAGATAGTATTACATCTTGCTGCACAGCCTATTGTAAGGGATTCATATAAAGACCCTGTATACACTTATGAAACTAATGTTATGGGTACAGTTAATATATGTGAATGTGTAAGACTTAACCCTTGTGTTAAATCATTCCTTAATGTAACTACTGATAAGGTATACCATAATAATGAATGGGCATGGGGTTATAGGGAAAATGAACCACTTGACGGATATGATCCATATTCTAACAGTAAATCCTGCTCAGAGCTTGTTACACACAGTTATATCAATTCATTCTTCAATGATATGGATGTATCTGTATCAACAGCAAGAGCTGGTAATGTAATCGGCGGCGGTGATTTTGCCAATGACAGAATTGTGCCAGATTGTGTAAGAGCAGCTATTAAGAAGGAAGATATAGTTGTCCGTAACCCACATTCAACAAGACCATATCAGCACGTATTAGAACCACTTGCAGCTTATCTTATGATAGCTATGGAGCAGTTCAAGGATAAGAAGTATGCTGGTTTCTATAACGTAGGTCCAGATGAAAGCGATTGTATAACAACAGGAGTTCTTGTAGACACATTTTGTAATAAATGGGGTGAAGGACTTAAATGGGTTAACAAATATGACGGAGGCCCACACGAGGCTAATTTCTTAAAGCTTGACTGCTCTAAGTTAAAGACAACATTTGGCTGGAAACCACGCTGGAATTTTGATACAGCTATTGAAAAGTCAGTTGAATGGTCAAAGGTATATGCGGCTAATGGTGATGTAGTTAAATGTATGGATATGCAGATAGACGAATTTTTTGCAGAATAATTAATTATGGAGGATAAATAATGTTTGATAATAAGAATGAATTAGAAGCAAGAGAAGAAATTCTTGCAATGGTAGATGAGTACTGCAAGAAGTATCATAACCAGAAACAGTACAAAGAGGGAGACAGAATATCATATGCAAGCCGTGTGTATGACAGTGCAGAAATGAAGAATCTTGTGAATTCCGCACTGGAATTCTGGCTGACAGCAGGTCATTACACAGATGAATTTGAAAAGAAATTCGGTGAATACTTAAATGTAAAGTATGTATCGGTTGTAAACTCCGGTTCATCTGCCAACTTAAACGCATTTATGGCACTGACTTCTCCGCTGTTAGGTGACAGAAGAATTAAAAGAGGGGACGAGGTTATCACGGTTGCAGCAGGTTTCCCGACAACCGTAACACCGGCAATCCAGTACGGTGCAGTACCGGTATTTGTAGATGTAACGATTCCTCAGTACAATATTGATGTTACAAAGTTAGAAGAAGCATACAGCGAAAAGACAAAGGCTGTCATGATTGCGCATACACTCGGTAATCCGTTTGATTTAACTGCCGTAAAGGATTTCTGCGATAAGCACAACTTATGGCTTGTTGAAGATAACTGTGATGCACTGGGCTCTAAGTACAACTACAAGGGCGAAGAAAAGTTCACAGGTACAATCGGTGATATAGGAACAAGCAGCTTCTATCCTCCACACCATATGACAATGGGTGAAGGTGGTGCCGTATATACTAACAACCCACTTCTTAACAAGTGTATCCGTTCATTCAGAGACTGGGGACGTGACTGCGTATGTCCTTCTGGTAAGGATAATCTCTGTGGACACAGATTTGATAAGCAGTATGGCGAGCTTCCATTAGGATATGACCATAAGTATGTATATTCACATTTTGGTTATAATCTCAAGGCAACAGATATGCAGACAGCAGTAGGTTGTGCACAGCTTGAGAAGTTCCCTTCATTCGTTGAGAGAAGAAGACATAACTTTGACAGATTAAGAGCAGCACTTGCAGATATCGAAGATAAGGTAATTCTTCCAGTTCCTTGTGATAATTCAAGACCAAGCTGGTTCGGTTTCCTTATTACAGTAAAAGAAGGCATTGACAGAAAGGCTGTTGTTGAATATATCGAGAGCCATAATGTACAGACAAGAAATCTTTTTGCTGGTAATCTTATAAAGCATCCTTGCTTTGATGAGATGAGAGCAACAAAAGAAGGCTACCGAGTAGTAGGAACTCTTGACAACACAGACAGAATTATGAGAGATACATTCTGGGTAGGTGTATATCCAGGAATGACAGATGAGATGATTGATTATATGGCAAAGACAATCAAGGAAGCTGTTAATCAGTAATTTAGTGAGCACAATGCCGTTAACGAACGGACAGCAAAGGTGTAAATGTTAAATTTATGGTCATAAGGAAAATACATTAATATGGGTAAGGCAATATACGGTTTTATTGAAAAAATTTATATGTTTTTTGTTGAGCTGCTTTTTAAGATTATTAAAAAGGACTTAACAGATAAGAAAAGACAGACATTTAAGGAATTCTTACAGTTTGGATTAGTAGGTGTGTCTAATACAATTATTTCCTATTTACTTTATGTTGTAACACTTTTGATTGTATCTAAGAGCGGTGTGAAGTTTGATTATATAATTGCTAACATTGTTTCTTGGTTACTTAGTGTTCTCTGGTCATTTTACTGGAATAACAAGTTTGTATTTAAGAAAGAAGATGGCGAAGAGAGAAATATATGGGCAGCATTATTTAAGACATATGTTTCTTATGGATTTACAGGATTGATTCTTAATAATATATTATCAGTATTGTGGGTATCAGTTCTTCATATAAGCAAGATGTTAGCACCAATTATTAATCTTGTTATAAGTATTCCTATCAACTTCTTTATGAATAAGCTTTGGGCATTTAGCAAAAAGTAATTAACTAATTATGATGGAAGGTAAGTAACTTGGGTAGAATTCAGCTTTTAGATTGTACATTACGAGATGGTGGATATGTTAATGACTGGAATTTCGGTCATAATAATTTAATAAGTATATTTGAAAGGCTTGTAAATGCCAGAATTGATATAGTAGAAGTTGGATTTATTGATGACAGAAGAGAGTTCGACATCAATAGAAGTATTCTTCCTGATACCAGAAGCTTTGAAGAAGTATATGGCAAATGTAATCATAAAGATACTATGGTTGTAGGTATGATAGACTACGGTACTTGTAGTCTGTCTAACCTTCAGCCTTGTAATGGGTCCATATTAGATGGAATAAGGGTAATATTTAAAAAAGATAAAAGAAAAGAAGCTGTTGAATACTGTGCCAAGGTAAAAGCACTTGGTTATAAGGTATTTGTACAGCTTGTTTCAATTACAAGCTATAATGATGAAGAATTGCAGGATTTAATAAAACTTGCTAATGATATAGAGCCATATGCAGTATCAATGGTTGACACATATGGTCTGTTGCAGAAGGATAGCCTTTTGCATTATTTTTATATGCTTGATGAGGGGTTAAAGGAAAATATAAGTCTTGGATATCATTCGCACAATAATTTCCAGAGAGCATTTGCTAATTGTCAGGAAATGCTTCTATGTAATACGAAAAGAGATGTACTTGTAGATGCCACAGTATATGGGATGGGGAAAAGTGCAGGTAATTGTCCGATAGAGCTTCTGGCTATGCATCTTAATGATTATTATAATAAGAATTATGATATAAGCCAGATTTTGGAAGCCTTGGACTGTAATATTATGGATATTTACAAAACTAAGCCATGGGGCTATAATATGTTCTTTTATATGGCAGCATTTAACAGCTGTCATCCAAGCTATGTTTCATATCTTATGGATAAGGAAAACTTATCAGTAAGGCAGATTAATGAAATATTATCTGAACTTGCTAAGAGTGAAGATAAGCAGCTTATGTATGATGAGCAGTTTATAAAGCAGTTATATGATAATTACAAGAAAATAATTACAGATATTTCAGATGAATCATATAATAATTTAAAGAAAGATTTATATAATCAGAATATCATTATAAAAAGTGCTGGGGTTAATCAGGATATTATGGTTAAGCCTGATGTAGATGACAGCAAAGTAACAGTATCAGATGATAACAGAATTTATAAGGGAACGGTAATATGGGTCAACAGTCTTGCTAAAGATATTACGATATCGTATAACAGTCTGACTGATAAAGGCATAGATGATAAATCAGACCAGCCGGATGAGTATGTATTTATCAGTGACAGTAAAAGCTATGTTAATCTGGCAGCACAGTTATTAGACAGACCAGATACAGTAAAGATTATTACATTAAGTGATGTTACGCCTAATAACGGTGACCATTTTGATTATGTATTTGATAAAGAAGAATTCAAGAATGTTATCGGTTCAGATGAAGCTGGTGATAATTCATTATATATATTAAAGTCGATTTTAGGAAAATGTGGTTTTATCATATAAATATCACAAGAAAAAGGAAATAATATGGGAAAATATGAGATAGCGGTATTTGATGTAGACGGAACACTTCTTGATACAACAGAAGGTGTTCTTGCATCAGTAAAATATACAATAGATAAGATGGGATTTGAGCCATTAAGTGAAGATGTTTTAAAGACATTTATCGGACCACCAATTCAGGACTCATTCGCTAAAGCATATAATCTTAGTGGAGATATATTACAGGACATTGCAACCTGTTTTAGAAACAGATATAAGGATTATGAGCTTCTTAAGGCAGTTCCATATGATGGAATATATGAAGTGTTTGACAAGCTTATGGAAAGAAATGTAAAGCTTGCGGTAGCAACTTATAAAAGACAGGATTATGCTGAGGCAATTTTAAAGCATTTTGGATTTGATAAGTATACTAATATATTATATGGTGCTGACCATAATAATAAGTTAAAAAAGGTTGATATTATTGAGAAATGTATGGTTGACTTAGGAGTTACTGATTATTCTAATGCAGTTATGATTGGTGACAGCAGTCATGATGCTATCGGTGCAGAAAAGATTGGCATGGATTTCATAGGTGTAACTTATGGATTTGATTTCAGGGCACCAGAAGATGTATACAAGTTCAAGGCAGTAGGAGCGGCGGCAATGCCTTTAGACCTGCTTAATTTAATATAAAGATAGAATATTATTAAAAGGATGGATAAACATTATGAGAATGAAAGTTGCAAAATATATATCAGAATTCTTTGTTAAGCAGGGTGTAACCGATATGTTTATGATAACTGGTGGAGCAGCTATGCACCTTAATGATGCATTTGGACATCAGGAAGGCTTAAAGATTACTTATAATCATCACGAACAGGCTTGTACAATTGCTGCAGAAGGTTATACAAGACAGACAGGAAAGATTGCTCCTGTATGTGTAACTGGTGGTCCTGGCGGAACTAATGCAATTACAGGTGTATTCGGTGCATATGTTGATTCTATTCCAATGTTTGTTGTTACCGGACAGGCTAAAAGAGAGACAACAGTATGGTCAACTAACCTTCCGCTTCGTCAGCTTGGTGATCAGGAAGTTAATATTACATCAGCAGTATCTACTATGACTAAGTATGCCAAGATGATTACAGATCCTATGAGTATAAGAAAAGAAGTTGAGAAGGCTTGGTTTCTTATGCTTAATGGACGTCCGGGTCCGGTATGGCTTGATATTCCTGGCGATGTTGCCTCAACATTTATTGAAACAGACGATTTAGAGGGCTTTGACAAGCAGGGTTATATTGATGAACACTGGGCATCATTTAATCAGGATAATCCGGTATATGATGAACAGTATACTAAGGATGTGCTTGCTAAGATTAAAGAAGCTAAAAGACCTGTAATACTTGCAGGAACAGCTATAAGACACGCTAACCAGCAGAATGAATTCATTAAATGTATTGATAAGCTTGGAATTCCAGTTGTTACAGCGTGGGATGCACACGATATTATATGGGATGAGCATCCGTTATATTGTGGAAGACCTGGTACTGTAGGTACAAGAGCAGGTAATTTCATAGTTCAGAACGCAGATTTACTTATTGTATTAGGCTGTAGAATGAATATCCGTATGATTGGATATAATTTTGGCGATTTTGGCAAAAATGCTTATAAGATAGTTGTTGATATAGATGCTGCAGAGCTTAATAAGCCAACAGTGAAGGTTGATTATCCTGTTCACGCAGATTTAAGAGATTTCTTTAAGTCTGTTAATGAGGCAGAATATGAGAAGAATGACAGTCATAAGGAATGGGTTGACTGGTGCAGACAGTTAGATAAGAAGTATCCAGCGACACTTCCAGAATATTATGAAGATAAAGACGGATTAAATCCATATGTATTCACAACAAAGTTATTTGAGGAATTAAATGAAGATGACAGTGTTGTGTGCAGTAATGGTGCGGCGTGTGTTATAACATTTCAGGCGGCTGATATTAAGAAGGGTCAGAGATTATATACTAATTCGGGTTGTGCGGCAATGGGTTATGGACTTCCAGCAGCAGTAGGAGCAAGCGTGTCAGAACCAGATAAGAGAATTATCTGTGTTGAGGGTGATGGAAGCTTTATGATGAATATGCAGGAGTTACAGACTATTGTATACAATAATCTTGATATCAAGATATTCCTTATTAATAATAATGGATATCACTCTATCAGACAGACACAGACTAATCTGTTTAAGGGACAGCCATATGTAGGAATTGGTGGAGGATATGGTCTTAGCACACCAGACTTCTCAAGAGTAATACCAGCTTTTGATATTCCTTATTACAGAATAGACAGACTTGATGGCATTAATGAAACTATAGATGAAGTTATTAACCATAAGGGTCCTGTATTCTGTGAGGTAGTTGTAGACTGGCACCAGAATTTTGCACCAAAATCAAGTTCAAAGGTACTTCCAGACGGAAAGATAGTATCAGCGGCAGTTGATGATATGGCACCATTCCTTGACAGGGAAGAATATGAAAGCAACCATCTTGCATAGCTGTAATTGATAATTTATAATCATTTATTGGGACAGCGTAAATATCAGTAATGATAGTCTTGCTGTCCCATATCAGGATAAATATAGAAACCAGTATATAGAAATGGGGATTTTAATGAAAAGAGCGGTAATTACAGGACCTACAGGTTCTATTGGATTAGCACTGATTAATGAACTCGTATCTAACGGAGTAGAGGTTGTTGCTGTTGTAAGACCGGGTTCAAGACGTGCAGACAGAATTAAGACAAGTGATATGGTAAAGCGTGTTGACTGCGATTTGTCAGAGCTTAATAAACTGCCAGAGCTTATTCGAGAGGGAGCTGATGTGTTCTATCATTTTGGCTGGGACGGAACATTTGGCAACAGCAGAAATAATATGTATGGACAAAATCTTAATGTAAAATATGCACTTGATGCGGTTGAAGCTGCTTTTGCACTTGGCTGTGATACTTTTATAGGTGCTGGTTCACAGGCTGAATATGGCAGATATGAAGGCTCTTTGAATGAGAGTGTTCCTGCATTTCCTGAAAATGGTTATGGGATTGCCAAGTTATGTGCTGGACAGATGACAAGAATTGCCTGTAAGCAGAAGGGAATGCGTCATATATGGACAAGGATACTTAGCATATATGGTCCTTATGATGGTGAGAATACAATGGTTATGAGCACTATTTACAAGCTTCTTAATTCAGAAAAGCCATCTTGTACTAAGGGTGAGCAGATGTGGGATTTCCTTTATTCAAAGGATGCAGCATTAGCAATGAGATTACTTGGTGAGAAAGGCACAGACGGTAGAACATATTGCATAGGAAGCGGTAAAGCCAGACCGTTAAAAGAATATATTGATATTATAGGACAAAATGCCAATAAAAATGTCACAATAGGATATGGAGATATTCCATATGGTCCTTTACAGGTAATGTACTTGTGTGCAGATATTACAGCGTTAAGAGAAGACACTGGATTTGAGCCAAGGTATTCTTTTGAAGATGGTATAAAAGAGACAATAGAATGGTGTAGAACACAGAATTTATAATATCTTAGATGTAATAAAGAAGTAAGAATGGAGATTAAGATGAAGAAGATTAGTATTATGGTACCTTGTTATAATGAGGAAGAAAATGTTATACCTCTCAGCGAAGCGTTGATAGAGATGTTTGCAAAGGATCTGCCACAGTATGATTATGACATAACATTTATTGATAACGACTCAACTGATACAACAAGAGTTAAGTTAAGACAGTTATGTGAGGGTAATAAGAAGATTAAGGCAATATTTAATGCTAAGAATTTTGGACAGTTTAATTCTCCATATTATGGTATTATTAATACAGATGGCGATTGTACAATACCAGTATGTGCAGACTTTCAGGACCCTATTGATGTAATTCCAAGACTTGTAGCAGAATGGGAAAAGGGCTATAAGATAGTATGTGCAGTAAAGTCAAGCAGTAAAGAAAGCAAGATAATGTATTTCTTAAGAACCTGTTATTACAAGCTTATAAAGAAAATGTCTTCTGTTGAACAGATAGAGCATTTTACAGGTTTTGGTTTATATGACAAGTCATTTGTACAGGTTATGAAGGACTTAAAAGATCCAATTCCATTTTTAAGAGGTGTTGTTGGAGAATTAGGTTTTAAGAGAACTGAGATTGAGTATACACAGGCACAGAGAAGAGCAGGAAAGACACATAATAATTTCTTCACTCTTTATGATGCTGCAATGTTAAGTTTTACATCATATACTAAGCTTGGATTAAGACTTGCAACATTTGTTGGTGGATTCTTTGGTCTTGTCAGCATAATTGTTGGAATTGTATACCTTGTTCTTAAGCTTGTATACTGGAACAGATTTACAGCTGGGATGGTTCCTCTTATTCTCCTTGTCAGCATATTAGGTTCATTACAGCTTATATTCATAGGTCTTATGGGAGAATATATATTAAGTATGAACCAGCGACTTATGAACAGACCATTAGTTGTTGAGGAAGAAAGATTAAATTTTGATGATGCTGATAAGTCAGATAAGTAATAGCTGATTAACAAGATAAGCAGTATCATCTAAATTACTGGATAAATAGTAAGAATAATATCAGATAATAGATTAAGTAATTAAGCCACGTCAGAGGAAATGTTCCTGATTACAGGAATAGCTTTGATGTGGCTTTTATACTGTTAATTTGTCTTATATTCTGTTATAATACTTATAAAAAGTGGGTTAGATTGGAGGATTTGATTATGTTAAAAGATTGGAACAAGGTAGAACAGCCAACAGCAGAAGAAGTGGATAAAAGACTTGACAATGCAAAGAACAGCCTTTTACAACAGCAGATTGCTATGAAAGAAAAGAAGCTTCCAGTAATCGTACTGCTTGAGGGCTGGGGTGCGGCAGGAAAAGGAAGTGTGCTTGGAAAGTTAATTAAGAATATAGATCCACGTTTTTTCAAGGTTGCAGTTATGGACGAACCGACAGAAGAGGAGAAAAGAAAGCCGTTCCTTTACAGACATTTTGTAAAAATTCCAGAGGCAGGAAAGTTCGTGTTTATGGACAGCGGCTGGATGTCAGAGGTTACAAGCCAGAAGTTAAGCGGCGAGCTTTCAGAGGAAGAATATAAGAAGAGGATAGAGAGTATTAAAAGATTTGAACGACAGCTTACGGATAATGGATATCTCCTGCTTAAGTTCTTCTTTAATATTGATAAGAAGGAGCAGAAGAAGCGATTAAAGAAGTTAGTGGAAGATAGGAATACAGCATGGAGAGTAAGTAAGCACGACAGATGGCAGAATAAGCATTATGATGAATGTATGGAAGTGTATGATCAGTTTCTGTGTGATACCAATCATTCGACAGCACCCTGGTATATAGTAGATGCGAAGGATAAGAAGTGGGCACAGTTACAGATACTAGAGACTATAGTACAGGGCATTGACACAGCATTTGCCAACAGTGCACTGTCAGTTCCGCTTCTTCAGAATGCATTCCCATTAAAGCCAATAAGCAGATTAGATGAGGTTAGCCTTGATAAAAGCCTTACAGATGAGGAATACGAAAGGCTTCTTGACCTTTATCAGAAGCGTTTAAAGGAGCTTCATAATGAATTATATAGAAAGAAGATACCAGTTATAATTGCATATGAAGGCTGGGACGCGGCAGGAAAAGGCGGCAATATCAAGAGAATAACAGAAGCACTTGACCCAAGAGGTTATGAAGTGCACCCAATAGCAAGTCCTGAACCACACGAGAAATCAAGACATTACCTTTGGAGATTCTGGAACCGGCTTCCAAAGACAGGACACGTTGCAATATTTGACAGGACCTGGTATGGACGGGTTATGGTTGAACGTCTTGAGGGTTTTTGCAGTAAGAATGACTGGCAGAGAGCCTATGTTGAGATTAATGAATTTGAGAAAGAACTTTCCGACTGGGGAGCAATTATTGTAAAGTTCTGGGTTCAGATAGATAAGGATACACAGCTTGCCAGATTTAAGGAAAGAGAGAATACACCAGAGAAACGTTGGAAAATCACTGATGAGGACTGGCGTAACAGGGAGAAGTGGGATAGCTATGAGGAAGCCGTTAATGAGATGTTAGAAAAGACTAACACGTCATATGCTCCGTGGCACATACTTGAGTCTAACGATAAGAAGTATGCAAGAATAAAAGCACTTAAGACAGTAATTGAGGCAATTGAAAAGTATGAAGTTAAATAAGAAAAGATTATAACTGGCATATTAATAGCAGTATTAGTATGTATAATATCAGTAAGTGCAATATACGTTAATGATTGTTATCACATAGATACAGATAACTGCACAGCATATATACGATTGTATTTCTTGTAAATAATTCACTTTTTAATAGTTAATATAATTAAGTGAAAGTCAATATAATTGTAAGATTATAATGTTGACATACAATATATTGTGTGCTATTTTATCAGTGTTAAATAAATATACGAATTAATTAAAGGCAAAGGCGCCGTTACAACGAAAGTTGTTCGAGCCTTTGCCTTTTTGATTTGTAAAAAACGTATATGTGCCATACCAATGACACAGGAATGGAGGATTATTATGAAGTTAAAGGATACAGGATTGACAGCACAGGATATTAAGGATAAGGTTAACAAGTATATGATTGAAACTTATGAGCGTTTCGATTTTCTTGCTGAAACCGCAAAAGATATGTATCTTTATGATGAGAATAAGACACCATATCTTGACTTTTACGCAGGTATTGCAGTTAATAATGCAGGAAGCTGTAATGAAAAGGTTGTTGCCGCAGTTAAGGATCAGGTTGAGGACATAATGCATACATTTAATTATCCTTATACAATTCCACAGGCATTACTTGCTGAGAAGGTATGTAAGACAATTGGTATGGATAAAATATTTTATCAGAACTCAGGTACAGAGGCCAATGAGGCAATGATTAAGATGGCTCGTAAGTATGGCGTTGAAAAATACGGACCAAACCGTTATCATATAGTAACAGCTAAGGATGGTTTCCACGGAAGAACATTCGGTGCTATGTCTGCAACAGGTCAGCCAGGCAATGCTTGTCAGGTAGGTTTCGGACCTATGACTTACGGATTTTCATATGCACCATACAATGATCTTAAGGCATTTGAAGATGCCTGCACAGAGAATACAATCGCTATAATGATTGAACCTGTACAGGGCGAGGGCGGTGTTCACCCGGCAACTAAGGAATTTATGACAGGTCTTAGAAAGTTCTGTGATGAACACGATATGCTTCTTCTTATCGATGAGGTTCAGACAGGCTGGTGCAGAACAGGTGCAGTAATGTCATATATGAATTATGGCATTAAGCCAGATATTGTATCTATGGCGAAAGGTCTTGGTGGTGGTATGCCAATAGGTGCTATATGTGCAACAGAAGAAGTATCAAAGGCATTTACAGCAGGTTCACACGGAACAACATTTGGTGGACATCCAGTATCGTGCGCAGCAGCTTTAGCAGAAGTTAATGAGCTTCTTGACAGAAATCTTGCTGACAATGCAAAGAAAATGGGTGATTACTTCAGTGCAGAGTTAGAGAAGCTTCCACACGTTAAGGAAGTAAGACATCAGGGACTTCTTGTTGGTGTAGAATTTGATGATACAATAAGCGGTGTAGATGTAAAGCACGGCTGTTTTGACAGAAAGCTTCTTATAACAGCTATCGGATCACATATAATCCGTATGGTACCACCTCTTATTCTTACAGAGGCAGACTGCGATAAAGCATATGAAATCATCAAGGAAACAGTAGAAAGCCTTAGCACAAAATAGGCACAGATTAATATAACAGCCACAATTATATAATCGTAATTGTGGCTGTTAATAGTAATTACTTGAAAGAATGGAGAATGATAATGGAAAATGTAATTACACAGGAAAGCAGTAAAGCTATAGAATTTAATTACTACCTTCCAGTTAATATTGTATTTGGTTCAGGAAAAGTTAATAAGGCCGGCGGGCTTGCTAAGCCTTATGGCAAAAAAGCTCTTATTGTAACAGGAAAAAGCAGTGCCAAAAAGTCGGGGCTTTATGATAAGGTTAATGACAGCTTAAAGCAGGCAGGGCTTGAAACAGAGCTTTTTGATAAGGTATCTCAAAATCCACTTACAACAACAGCCGGTGAAGGAGCAACTTATGCTAAAGAAAAAGGCTGTGATGTTGTAGTTGCAATAGGCGGCGGAAGCATAATGGACTGTGCTAAGGCAATAGCATTTCTTGCAGTAAATGACGGCGATGTAAGTGATTATATATTTGGAAAGAAATCAGGTGATAAGGCACTTCCGTTAATACTCATACCAACAACATGCGGTACAGGTTCAGAAGGCAACGGATTTGCAGTTCTTACCAATCCTGATAATGGTGATAAAAAGTCACTTAGATGTAATGCAATTGTTGCCAAAGTATCAATTGTAGACCCTGAATGTATGATGACAATGCCTAAGTCAGTGCTTGCTTCTGTAGGTTTTGATGCTCTGTGCCATTGTATGGAAGCATATACTTCAAAGATTGCACAGCCATTTACAGATGCATTAAGCCTTTATGCAATAGGGCTTATAGCTGGTAATCTTGTAAATGTATACAATGGTAATGCAGGTAAAGAGGGCTGGGAGAAGATAACACTAGCCAGCACAATAGGCGGAATGGTTATTAATACAGCAGGAGTTACGCTTGCACACGGAATGGAACACCCTGCAAGCGGACTTCGTGATATCGTACACGGAAAAGGTCTTGCGGCTCTTACTCCGGCAATTATTGAAGCATCTTATACTGGCAATGAAAGCAAATTTGCTGATATTGCAAAGTTATTTGGCGGTAAGGAAGCTAAGGATCTGGCCTTGAAGATAAGAGAGCTTCTTAAGAGTATTAATCTTAATTGTACACTTTCAGATTTAGGAATAGAAGAAAAGGATATTCCTTGGATGGCAGAGAACTGTATGAAGGTATCTGCTGCAAGTGTTGCGAATAATCCAGTTGTATTCACGCAGGAACAGATAGCAGATATTTATAAGAAAGCATTATAAGGATATTACAATAAATAATATTGAGTATGTAATCTAAACGGATATTGTACAGCTATAACTGGATAGAATTTGTTATCCCCCACCGGTACAAAAGCTTATAGGTGGGGGATTTCTTATTTTTCTAATTTTATTGTTTTCTTGTATTATTATATTAATTCATAAGCGATTCTTTCAGAACCGTCTTTAACATATATAATTCCACACTTTTTAAAGCCATTTTTCTCTATAACGTGCTGCATAATTTTATTGTCGTGGTGAGTATCTATTCTTAAGTGAGGTATCTGGTCCTTGCAGTAATTAACAGCAATTTCAAGTACGCCGTGAATAGTTCCGTCACCAGCAATTCTGTGGATTGTGCCGTAAGATTCATCAGACAGCCAGTGTCCATTGTCAATTACCTGATAAGTGGAATCATCACCAATATGGAAATAAAATACTGCGTGAACCTCGCCATCTGTTTCAATTACATACATTTCTTGCTTTTCAATGTCATTGTCGATTGTTTCCTCAGAAGGATTGTTATTCTTCCACTGGTTAGGATTGCCGTGTTCAGCCATAAATTGTCTTGCGTAAGCGTAGATTTCCATAATGCGTGTTTTATCATTGACCGTAGCTTTTCTTATAATTGTCAGCATAGTTAAACCTCATTTCCTGTATTATTTTATGAAAGTTTCATATCTCCATCTTTTACCCAGCCTAATTTCTTTAAGAACATATTAATAAGTGGACATATAACTGCTGGAAGTACGAATGATATAAGTATAAGTCCAGCCCAGTCCATAGCGGTAATAGAGGCTTTAGTCCCTGCTGCCACATCATTTACCCAGCCGGAATATACACCAATCTGTCCGACAAGACCACAAGTTCCCATACCGGAAGATACGGCAGTTCCATTCATATTAAGCTTGAAGATACAGGTTGCAAGAGGTCCAGTAATTGCTGATGTTATAATAGGGGCTATCCATATTCTAGGATTCTTGATTATGTTGCCCATCTGTAACATAGAAGTTCCTATTCCCTGCGATACAAGTCCGCCCCAGCGGTTTTCCTTAAATGACATTACAGCAAAGCCAACCATCTGTGCACAACATCCAGCCACGGCAGCACCGCCTGCAAGACCAGTAAGTCCAAATGCGGCACATATGGCAGCAGATGATATTGGAAGTGTAAGTGCAATACCGACTAATACTGATACAGCAATACCCATAAGGAAAGGCTGTAAGTTAGTTGCAAGCATTATAAGTTCGCCAATTTTCATTGCAGCTTTTCCAAGGGCAGGTGCAATAAGTGCGGCAACGCCTGTTCCAACACCTATAGTTATTAGAGGTGTTACAAGTATATCTACTTTGGTTTCTTTTGAAATCATCTTGCCAGCCTCGGCGGCAATAATTGCTACAAAATATACAGCCAGAGGTCCGCCGGCACCGCCAAGTGCATTGGAGGCAAAACCAACTGTTATAAGCGAGAACAGTACAAGAGGTGGGCATTTGAGTGCATAACCGATTGCAACAGCCATAGCAGGACCACTCATAGCAGAGGCAAGTCCTCCGACAGTATAACTAACGCCGCTTACAGTAGCAACAGTGTTTGTAAGGAAGCCAAGATGAAGCTGTGTACCGAGCGTATTAAGTATTGTTCCGATAAGAAGAGAGCAGAACAGACCCTGTGCCATAGCACCAAGTGCATCAATTCCGTATCTTTTTACAGATACTTCAATGTCTTTTTTCTTTAGAAATGCTTTTAATTTGTCTTTCATTGATTTAATCCTTTTTTTAATAATTATATTATGGTTTAAGTGTAATAGCTAAAATGTATTGATAAATTTTGCTATATTTACAACTCGTTAATAATAACATATATGAGAAGTTATTTAAATAATTATACTATAATTTAAGTGGTATATATAATGAGCACAAAGGTGCTCATCTTAAAAGTTCCTTATGGAACTTTATATGTGCTGAAAAGCAGCACAAAAATAATGATATAATATGACTACTTCGTAGTCACTTAGAAGTTTCTTCGAAACTTCATATGTGCTGAAAAGCAGCACAAAAATAATGATATAATATGACTACTTTGTAGTCACTTAGAAGTTTCTTCGAAACTTCATATGCGTGGAAAAGCAACGCAGGGCATATGATATAATAAATAGAAATATGTAAACTATGATTAATATTATTTAATAAAATGGAGAGAAAATAGATAATGGCAGTAATAAATATATTAGAAGATGATGAAGTTATAAGAGGACAGTTATCACAGCTTCTGCGTGATAAAGGGTATGAGGTTATAGAAAGTGCTGATATCAGTAGTTTTAATAAAATTGATAGTGAGAATACAGACTTATACCTTTTAGATGTGTATTTACCAGACGGAGATGGATTTAGTGTATGCGAAAAGCTTCGCAGTGAAGGCTGTGTGACACCGGTTATATTCTTAACTTCGTGCGATGATGAGGACAGCATAACAAAAGGGCTTGATATAGGCGGTGATGATTATATAACGAAGCCTTTCAGGGTATCTGAGCTTTTATCAAGAATAAGTGCCAATTTAAGAAGACAGGCTATGCTTGATAAAAGTATTTCCAATATGGATAAAAGCAATTCTAATATATATACATTAGGTTCGCTTGTTATTAATTTTGATAATCTTACAATAAAGAAAGCTGCGAAGGATATACAGTTATCACCTACAGAATTTGCATTATTAGAGATACTTGTATGTAACCGCGGCCTTATTGTGAGAAGAGAAGTATTTTTTCAGAAATTATGGGACAGGACGGGAACATTTGTTGAGGATAATACTTTGACAGTAACAGTGAGCAGGTTAAAGACCAAGCTTGGGAAAATGGATAATTCGGACAAGAATTATATAGATACTATAAGGGGAGTGGGATACAGATGGAGAGAGCGATAAAAAAGAGATTATATGTGTATACAATAGGTATGTTTCTTGCAACTGTGGTAGTAGTATCAGTTATCACAATATATTATGAATATAGGGTAAGATATATGGCAACAACCCTGTATGGTGTCAATAAAGAAGCAGGCAAACAGCTTCTGTACATATTATTTTATGGAAGACAAGGTCACACGGGCACAGCAGATTATTCGGCTATATTGCAGGAGGCAGGTTATACAAGAAATGGTGCGTGGTATATGTTCTTATATGGCGGAGAATATATTCCATTTGCCGTAATTATTGGAATTATGGTTATACTGCTTGCTTTTACAATATATAATATTGTAAAAATCGGACATAATGATGTGTACTCATATATGAATAAATTAAAGGAAGATAATGAGAATATATCAAAAGAACTTGGTGCGTACAGAACATATATGGAGAAGCGTAGCAGACAGTTACAGGATTTTACGGAAAATATAGCACATCAGATAAAGACACCGCTTACAGCGTTAAGCCTGTCGCTTGATATGATGGAGGAACAGCTTAACGCCAATATGTCACAGTTACAGATTAATTCCGATATGTCAGGGGAAAAGTCAGAAGCGGAGACTGGAAAAGGGTTTACAGATACAGGTCTGTCCAATAATGAAAAGCTTATTAATAATCTGAATGAATGTTTCAGGCAGACATACAGGATAAGGGATTTTATCACAAGGCTGTTGAAATTAAGCCGAATGGAGTCGGGGAAGATTGTATTAACAGAAGATGATATTAATGTTAATGAATTTATTAATGAAGTCATATCAGAAGTGCCTGTTGTTAATAATTGTAATATAACTTCATATTGTAATGATGAATATTACTTTATTAATGCAGATGAGGAGTGGCTGTTGGAAGCATTTATTAATATAGTACAGAATTGCAGTGAAGAAGCAGAAAATGTGGATATAAATGCCGTATGCAATGCTGATAAGTGCATTATAACAATAAAAGATGATGGAAATGGAATTGCTAAGGATAAGCTTGATAATATATTTAACAGGTTCGAGAGTGGAAAAAGCTATAATTCCCTGCATACAGGAATAGGCCTTAATCTTTCAAAGCTTATAATTGAGGCACATCACGGAAGCGTAAGTGTCAATAATAATGAAGACGGCAGGGGAGTAAGCTTCAGGATAATTATACCTAAATATAATATGAAAAGAAAAGCAAAATAATAACTATACCAATATAATAACGATTGTAAGATTGCTGTAAGATTCATAGGGTATTCTAGTTATAACCTAAAAGAAAGGAGTGGCTGGTATTAATATCAGAGTAATGACGTGAATATTCTAAAAATAACATTTAAAAGCGTAAAAAGAAGATACAGGCAGATTATAAGAGCTGCACTTACAACATTATTTGCAGTATTTTTTGTAACAGCAGTTCTTATATTTCAGGAAAATATGTATCAGTGGCAGATGCAGTCCAATAAAGACAGATTTGGCGACTGGTTTATTATGGATATAGGAAGCAGGCAGCCAGATAGTAATCTTACAGACCACATTTATATTGAACAGCCGGTAAAGGTGTCAAGAAGCGTTAATGTTCTTAACGATGACTGGCAGAGTACAGGCTTTTATGTAGGAAGCTTTTCATCAGAGTTTCTTGCACAGTCACATATAAAGCTTGATGAAGGAAGACAGCCAGAAAATAGTGGTGAGATAGCAATGGACTGGAACACCCTTCTGACACTCGGTTATAACGGTGAGATTGGTGAGAGCATTAATCTTAAATATTGTGACAATAACAGCATAGGCAACAAAGAGAAAAGAAACACAAAGACTTATACACTTGTTGGTATATACAGAAATTATACTAATATATGGAATAATGGAGTGTGTAAACTATGTTGGTAGCAGATACAAACGCCCAAATTTAGGGCGTTTGTGGTCTATAGTTTAAAGAAGACTTCCAAATTAAATGGATTTTTAGTGCGTCCACTATATTCGGGATTAGAATTAATACTGTGATACACTATCTTACTAATACAAGCTTTTAACAATGCGTTTTTGACTTCGACTGGCACATTATTATCTTCTAATGCGTTAAGACAATCTTGAAAGCGAATAATGCAATCTTTATAATTAATAACCTCAGGCGCTTTTGCTCTCATTTCTTTAAGCGAATTGGCGATTGCAGATATTTGTTCTTGTAGCTGTGCATTGCGCTGTATATACTCCGCTTTGCTGTACACCCCATCTTCGTACGCGTCCTTTTGTACTAAATCTTTTTTATACAATTGTTCAAGCTTATTTTCTAAAGTAGATATATTAAGAGCATATAATTCACTTTCTGTCTGTTCTTTATTAGATATTTTAACGGAAAAATCCGTAATTGCTTCGCTTAGTGCTTCTTTAACTTTTTCAAGGACAGGGTTAAAAGCTACAGAGCGAGTGTGACAATAGAAATGGTCATTACATATTAAAATTACAGAATGACCGTTGTGGGTACTTCTTAAAGACATTGCTCGTCCGCATTGGCAGAATAAAATCCCCGCGAAAGGATTTCGCAATCCTCGCTGATTAGTAACTTTGACAGAATGGATTGATAACTTAGCCATTATTGCGGCATAAGTTTCATCGTCGTATGTCGCTGGGTGCTTACCCTGCACAATTATAACATCATCTTTATTGCTTTTTGCTCTGGATTTTACTTGCTTACCATTTTTCCACTCGACAACAGTTTGCCGCTTATTCCAGACAATTTTTCCATTATTGATAGGGCTAGCGAGTAAACGGCGCACAGCCGAAGCAGTCCAATGCTTACCCTTGGGCGGCTCTATTCCCATACTATCAAAAGTGCGTGCGATTTCTTCGGGAGTATAATCGTTATCTAAATACAAGCGTTTCATTAAGATTAAGATGTCATTTTCCTTTTTGAATTTTTCTAATGTACGGATCCTGTTTTTACCAGACCCATACACAACCTTATTATACCCATATGGTCGAACAGATCCTATATATTGTCCAGACATAACAGCGGCTAATCGTCCTCTCGCAAGTATCTTCTTAGTATATTCGAGATAATCATTACCTCTTGTCAACTCCATTTCAAAGAACTTCCTATCATATTCGTCCTGTAAATTGTACGTTTTTGTTGGGGTTATAACAGCGGTATTAGTATATCTAAAAGAATTAATTATGTGTCCACAATCTTCCAAATCTCCACGCGAAAGCCTTTGCGGCTCTACAACAAGCACGCCGTCAATATTCCCACTCTCAAGCAATCGGAGAACTCTTTGCATAACAGGACGATCCTGTATAGTCTCGCCAGAAACTACCTCTCTGTAAATCTTACTTTCTGGCATAGGCTGCCCAAACTCATTAACACAATAATCTTGCAAAATACTCTCGTGCTTAGCGAGTACTTCTTCGACTGTCATCGTGGGGTCGTCTGCTCTGGACTTTCTTAAGTAGATAATAATATTATTAAAAGACATAATAGACATAACACTTTAGTTTCCTTTCTTGTTTAATAAAATAGTAGAGTAAACAAAAGAAAAGTGCTATAATAACAAGGTGTTCATATTCCTTGTTTACTCTACAAGGACACAAAGGTTGTTGCTTGCTACCCACAAGTAACAACCTTTTATTATATTGTATAATTTCCCAGCTCTCGGATATAATATATACATATATATAAAGGAGAGGGCAGGCGTGCAAGTTAATACCTGGCAGGCAAGGCAAGATAAAAACATAACATTAATAGAACTGGCTGAGCTTACAGGCTTAAGCAAAAGCACACTAAATAATATCGAAAATGGAAAGACTTCCCCGACACTATACGAATTAGAGCTAATAGCAAAAGCTCTTGATACTAAAATAACCAAGCTCTTTGAAAGCGAATACAAGTAATCCAATTCTATAATTATCAATATTTCCATAATTATGGAAATATAGCACATTTCCAACATTTTCCTCTAAAGTAAATGTATAATACATTTATCTTACAGAGAGAGGAGAAAAAGAAATGAATTACAAAAAGAAAATTATTAAAATGGTAAGAGCGATAAAAAATGAAAGCTATCTCATTTACCTGTATACGCTTATCACAGAGCTTCTTAAAGAAAATTAAATAAAAACAATTAATGTGCTGGGTAAGCGTTTGCTTATTCAGCACATTTTATTTATCACTTTCTTCATCAGATCCGCAAAGCTCACGCGCACGCTTCTCTAAGAATTACATAACGCTCACACTCATCTCTGCTTAAAATTACATAAGTCTTCTAAAGTTACTTTGTTATCGGCAATAAGTGTACCTAAAACAATACCTTTTATGTAATTAAGCTGTTCATCATCTAACATAGAAAGCAACTTAAGAAAAGTACTATCTATACATATATTAGAATTGTTATTATCTTCTAAAAGGAACATTACGCCGTTACCATTTCTTAACCATTCCTCATTTACATTTAATATTCTACAAATATCTAAAATTGTTCTATTGGATAGATTTTTTACTCCTGCTTCGATTTGCACAATAAAATTCCTTGATAAGCCTATTTTAATAGCGAACTCTAGCTGAGTTAATTTTAAAGCTTTTCTTAATTCCCTTATGCGCTCGTTTACAGAAGTGTTAATACTTTGGTTTTTGCTATTAGTGGCGGATTTTTCTAACTTAAACATAGTACCGTTACCATTTCTTAACCATTCTTCGCTAATATTAAAAATAGAACAAAGAACTTTTATTGATTGTCTCGAAAGATTTCTGTTTCCACTTTCGACTAATGAAATATAATTTTTAGTTAAACCTAATTTTTTAGCAAATGCGTCTTGCGACATTTTTAATTCTTTTCGTAAAATTTTAATGCGTTCATTCATTAGTCAATATCCTCATCAAGTCCACACAACTCTCGCGCTCGTCTCTCTAGGAATTCCCATTCCTCAACCGACAAGTTAGCCAGCATAGAGATAAAACGATTTTTAAAACTATCGTCTTCCTCATCTAACAACTGCTTAGTAAGCTTAGCAATGTCGGATTTCCTGTCAGTCGGCAGAAACATCTCACCTGTGCCAGTCCTTAGCCATTCTTCATTTACATTAAATTCACGGCATATAGAAATTAATATTGCGTCAATAGGTGTGTTTCTGCCAGTTTCGTAGTTAGCCAAGGAGTTCCGCTTAATTCCTATTTTTTCAGCGAACTCCTGTTGAGTTAAATCTAAACTACGTCTTAATTTTTTAATTCTTTCATTTAATTCCAATTTAAAGCCTCCTTTCAAAAAAAGAATACATCGTCTGACACTATATGTCAATAAAAAAGTGCTAACAGCAACAAAAAGTCCTAAAAAGACAAAAAAGAACTTGACAAACGTGCTATTAAGACTTATTATTGTGCTAACAGCAACAGAAAACACAAAACAAGTTGCTAAATGAAAGGAGTAAACAAGAAATATGAACATAGAAAAAATAAAGCGACTTATAAATACGAACTTTAGAAATAAGGTAAGCGTAAAAATAAGTTACACATTCTCTGGCAGCAGGAAAGAGGTAAAGATATGAAAGTAAGCACAATAGAGGAAATACATAAAATATTGAAAGACCGCGCAGAAGCCGCTGACTCTGATTACTATAAGTTTAGAGAGGAACTTAGAGAAAAATATGGCACTAACTGGTTTAGTAATGAAGCCACAGAAGAAGAAACAGAAGAACTTAAAAAGAGAAAAGAAGAAATGTATAAAGCTTTTGAACTTCTTAAAACTTTTGAAGAAAATGAGTGGTAGCAGGAAAGGCAATGAAATGAAAATAAAAGAATTAGAGAGAGTACACGAACTTCTTAAAGAAAACGAAAGAAATAGCGAGGAGATTAAAAATCTCTATAAAAAAGAACTAAGAGAAAAATATAATACCACTCATTTTGGCGGAATTCTTACAGATGAGGAACTGCGAGAATACGACAAAAGAAAAAGAGAGTGGTTAGGGGCAAGAGGTAATCTTGCAGAATTTGAGCAAATGGAATTTGACGAGAGGAAGTGATAAATATGCAGGAAAGAGAAAAGAAAATCCTTGAAAACTTTGCCGAGATTATCCCGAAGCTGAGTGAAGCAGATAAAAGTTACCTGCTTGGATTGGGAGAAGGTATGTTAATTAAAATTGAAATGCCAAAAAAAGAGCTGACCACGAAAGTGAAAACAGCGTAGGAAAGGAATAAAGGTAAAACGCTGGTAGCAGGCATTACAAGAAAGGAAGCAAAATGAATAAATACCGCTTATTTGACAATACGTACCGCTACATTCTAATACTCATTTTATTGTGTGTTTTGGTAGCAGATATTACACATTGTTAAAATATATTAAAAATAAGAAAGGAAACAAAGAAAATGGCAAAATTAGAAGTAACGATTGAGGTAGCAGATGACAATATTCTTGGATTAATGGCAAAGGTTAATGAAAAGAGGAAAGAGCTGAATATAGCAATAGCAGAGCTGGAAAACTGCTTTACGGCTAAGTACGGAAATATGTACAGCAATGTGGCAGAAGTTAAAGAGGTGACAGAGAGTGGAGCAGAATAAAAGAAGCTAATAAAAATAAAGAGTTATAAAAGGGGTGATAAACACGGACAGAGAGATTAAATATAAAACAACAACTAAAGAATACCCAGACGGCAGCAGAGTAATAAGCCACCGCCCGATTTTAACTGAAGAAGAAAGGGCGGTGGCATTAAGAAACCTAAAAACAGCAATGGAACACTGCGCACGAGAACTTTATAAAGCTAAGAAAGAACCAGCCAAAGAAGCAACAGCATAAAAAGGAAAAATAATGAAAAAGAAAGAAGACAAAGTAAAAAAGGAATACATATGTAAAACTTGCGGCAAGATAATAGAGCCAATGAAGTTTTCTATGGAAGAATACGCATACAAGAGAAGTCCTGTACACAGAAAAACAATATATTATTGCAGTTACAAATGTATGCGCACAGCATTGCTTGCGGATGAAGAAAAGAAAAAAGCCAAAAAACTGGCAAGAAAGAAAACAACAGCAATAGTATAAGGAGTATTTTAAAATGAATGAATACTACTGGAATTTACTAAATGCAAGAGAGAAAAAAGAGATTGCCAAGCTGGCAGAAATAACAATTAACAGCAAAGAGGAACTTGCATATATATGTATACTACACTGCAACTTAGATATAGATACACTTAAAAAGCTGGTAAAAATATCGAGCGAGACAGGGCGTCCTGTAACAGATATAGCAGAGCTGGCACACGCAATGCACATAAAAAACAGAATGATTAAAGAGAGGAGCAAAAAAGATGTACGTTATAAGAGAAAATAAAAAGACAGGCGAGAAAGAATATTATTACACACCGGGAATAAGGAAAAGAAAAAGCAAGCTGTCTAAAATTAAACAGCTTGCAAATAAGATAACAAGCACACAGCTTGCACTCTATAAAGGAGTAAAATAAAAAAACTAGCCTTTACGAGCAACGAAAGAACAACTTGACGCCTTGTCAGCGGCAGAGAGCTTAGCAAGAATAGATTTACAAGTATTTATAGAAGCACGTATGTCAGAGAGTTCACGCTTCGGGATATTGCCACTAGCAATATCTTCTTCTAAACAATCTAACTCGCTATCAACTGCGGCATACAGTGCCGCACACTCTCTGCTAGTTAATTCGATAGTTACATTAGCAGATATAATAATCACCCCTTTCAAGGGGATTATAACACGAAAGCGGCAAGAAAGGAAAGAGAAATGTATAAAATATATAAAGCAAAAAGGATAAACAGCGCTGAATATGTCATCGGCGAATTATCTACAGCGAAAATTGCTGGAACGACACGGCAAAAATACTTATTAACTCCAATCGGCGAAAACAACGTTTACTACGAAATAAAAAGAGATACCCTGCGAATAAGCACAAACACAACGGACAGAAAAGGCAATCTTATTTTTAACAGAGATAAAGCATTATATATAGATAACGGCGGAAAAGAACATTTATGTACAATTATAGGCATAGCGACGAATGATAGAGTACAATACGGCGCGGCGAACGAAGAAGAACAGGAATTATATATGTGCTTGCCGTCTTTTGGTAAGTGCGAACAGATAGAGTTAATCGAAGAAGATAACTGTAATTGTTGTATACACACAAATAAGAAAGCAGACAGCGAGATGAGCACACAGGACTTCGCTAAACTGTGGGTTAATAAAGTTATTAAAGGACACAGATAAATGGAATTTAGTGGAACTGAATTAACAGGATACACAGAAAAAGGAGCATATTAATAAGATACTCGCACAATAATATCACACATAAAGGGGCATATGCCCCTTTAAACATAAGGAGAAAAAATGGCAGAATTCGGCAAATACGCCGCAACCGCAAAGCCCTACATAATTAAAAACGGCGAAAAGATATTAAAAGTCGCAGAGCCATATTATTGCCACGAGAAAAAAGTAATAAGAGCATATTGTCCGCATTGTGGAACAGAGGTTAACCGCCTATGGGAAATAGACTATTGCGGAGACTGTGGCGGTCGGATTAGCTGGCGTGATCTGCGCGTAGAAGGTTACGGAGACATAGACTAATTATAGAAAAGGAGAATAGGACAATGGAAGTACAGGAAATGTTAAAGAAATTGATAGAGGTAGCATCACAAAAGGACGTTTTAGAAAAGTATTTATATATATCTTTAAGACATAAAGACCGCTGCGATGACGAGATAACAAGACCAAACAAATATCTTGAAGATATTAATGATGTTATGTCTTTGGAATTAAATACATCAGATGGCTGGATTGGCAGATTAAGCGTGAAAGAGAAATTTCTGCAAAGGGCAGGACTGAGCGTGGAAGCTGCTTGGGAGATAGCAAGAGCTAACACAATTAATAAAGAGGCTATAAATCCGTATGCAGAAGAGCTGATACAGGCGGCTGAAATCGCTGAAAATGATTTAGAGTGCATAAAAGAAATTAAGAAAATTATAAAAGAAGTATGCGGCAATATGACAGTTATAACAAGCACGAATAAATATGATGGTGCTGGCGCTATATATGCAACGGAGAAGTTGAGACGATTTGCAAATGGCAGCAGATTATTAATAATACCAAACAGCATACACGAGCTTATAGCTATGAGATATAAAGACAATATGGATATACCTGAGTTTAATGAATTAATAAGGACTATCAATAAGACTGACCTAGGTAAAAATGAGGTCCTGGGCGATAGAGCCTATGTTATCAGTTTATAAGAAGAGTTGTAAATAAGAGGTGTAAGAATGCAGGAAATAAACAAAGTAAATATTACGGGAATAATGATAGGTGTTGGTCATACAGATGAAGTGGCTGGTATTCCTTTTAAAGGACATATATTAACACTGTTATTGCAACGCACTAATGACAAAATAGATGAGGTTATAGCTGTAATCAGCGATAACATTAATAATAATATAGATAGAATTGGAGTAAATATTCCAGTGTCTGTACAGGGAGAGATACAGACAACCAGAGACTACCGAAATAACAAAGTGTATAAATATGTGCTTGTGGACAAGTTTGAAATTTTGGAGCTTGATGAATTTAGTTACTCTAACCATATAAAATTGTGCGGAACAATTAAACATATAGCACATAGAAAGTTAAATGCGGGAATAAAAATAACGGATTTTAAAGTGACTGTAAATAACAGGCTTACAGGAAAAGTCTGTTATATTCCTTGCGTAAGTTGGGACAGGAACGCAGAAACTGTAAAGAATTGGAAAGCGGGAGACACTGTGGAACTGTGCGGCAAAATAAGAAGCAGGGATTACATTAAAGCCACAGAGGAGGGCGACGTTGAGGAAAAAAGAACATATGAAATAAGCGTTGATACTATTAAAAGAATAAATACACAATAAATATAAAAAATAATGTGCAGGTAAAAAATAACGAATGACATTGCAGTGCCATTCGTTAAATGTACAGGTATATAAAAGATAAAATATACATCAAATGTATTTTACAATATACAGCCTTATAAATCAAGCTAAATGCTGGGTTAAGCCAGCATTTGACCACTTGATAAAAGTATTAACGTACCGACACATTATATTTATATATACATAAAAATATGATGAGGTGGGTTTGATGTATGCCATATGTTAAAAGAACAACTAAAGCTGGGAAAACAATAGAAATAGAATATTATTACACTTCCCAGTACAACAGAAAGGGCAGAACTAAAAGAGATAAAGTTAAAGCTACAGAAGAAGCACAAAAAAGAATAAACACCAAACAGGCAGAAAGAAAAATCCGTCTGTTGATGAATAATAACTTTGGCTATGGTGATTTCCATTTAGTCCTCGATTACATACGACATAAAGGTGAGCAGGACAGAACCCCCGAACAGATGAAGAAAGATATACAGATATTCTTGCGTGAGTGCCGCAAAGAATACAGAAAGCACGGCTTAGAATTTAAGTACATACACGTTATGGAGATAGGCAAAAGGGGCGCACGACACCACCATTTAGTTGTAAACCACATCGACCCCCAGATATTACAAAAAGCGTGGTACAAAGCTTATGAGGGACATAACAGAGTTAAGATATTCCCTCTCGATGATAGCGGACAATACAGCAAGCTTGCCAGCTACTTTATTAAGTATACAAGCGAACACCTAAGAGATGAAAATGGCAAAAGATTGCAAGGGAAACGATGGAACGCGAGCAAAAACCTTGTTATGCCAGAACCAGATTACGAGATTATTACAGACAGGCTGTGGTATCGTTGCGAAGCTAGAGCACCCAAGGGTTACTACATCGAAAAAGACAGCATTGAAAAGGGTATAGTAAGTCCGGAGTATTACGGTTATGGATATTACAGATACAGGCTTGTACAGCTTGATGATATGCAGGAGAAGAGAAGCAGAAAACGAGGTAAAAAGAATAAATGCGTAACGTAAGAATAGATAACGAAGCAGGAGCACAGGAAACATTATTCCAATGGGCGGAATACCAAACAAACAAATATCCAGAATTAAGATTACTCTACCACATACCCAACGGTGGCAAGCGAGACAAAGTAACAGCAATAAATCTTAAACGACAGGGCGTAAAAGCTGGCGTACCAGATTTGTTTTTACCTGTAGCAAGGGGCGGCTTCTTTGGATTGTACATAGAATTAAAGGTTGGAAGCAACAAGCCTACAAAATTGCAAAACGAATGGTTATGTAACTTAAATAAACAGGGTTATCTTGCTGTAGTGTGTTACGGCTGGCAGCAGGCGGCAGAAATATTAGTGGCATACTTAGAGTGCACAACGATGAAGTTACTTAAACAGGCAGACAAGCAGGTGTTACAGCCACTGGCATAGCAGAAAAAACAAAAGGAAAGAGGTAAAGAAAAATGAAAACTATTAGCGTGATTAATTTAAAGGGCGGCGTTGGTAAGACGTACACAAGCTACAACGTAGCTTACGAACTTGCTAAGAGAGGGAATAAGGTGCTTGTTATAGACAACGACAAACAAGGAAATATAAGCAAGATATGCAGTGCTTACAATGCAGACGAAATAAGTGCAACAGCTAAAGCACTAACAGGAGAATACAATGATCCACAGGAGCTTATAACACACGCAGATTACAGCATAGATATAATAACAGCTAATATGTCGTTAATGGCAGCAGTCTGGCAGTTAGCAACAAGCGAAGACAACCAGATAAGCGCATACGAAAAACTAATAAATTCTAACATAAGCGAAAAGCCTTTAAAAGATATATATGATTATCTAATAATTGACAATCCACCAGACATTACATTTAATGTCATATCTGCTTTAAAGGTGACGGACGAGGTAATAGTACCTGTAAAAATTGACGAGTGGTCTCTCGAGGGCTTAGAGATAATAAGCGAGCAGGTGAAAGAAGCGAAAAGAATAAATCCAAAGATAAAGTTATTAGGTACGCTGATAACAATGTACAGAAATGATAATAGCAATGTTGTGGGCTTAAAATGGTTGCAGGAACACAGCAATGTTAATGTGCTGGGGACAATTAGATATACAGCCAAAGCAACAGAAAGTACATTCTTCAACAAGCCAGCATACGAGTATAGCCCTCTTTGCGGAGCGGCACAGGACTATAAGAAGTTTGTTACAAGATATTTAGAGGAAAGTGAGGTAAAGAAAAATGGCTAAATTTACAATGTTAGATATTCTTAACGCACAGAGCAAAAACAGCACAAGCACAAAAGTAGAAAGCTACACAGAAATCTACTTAAATCCTAAAGAAGTAAAACCAAGTGCAACCAATTTCTACAGCCAGAACGACATCGAAGAGTTAGCTGACAGCTTCCTTACTGTAGGACAGCAACAGCCGACAGTCTTAGCAAGAATAAATAACGAATACCGCATTGTAAGCGGACACCGCCGCAATCTTGCTAATTGTTTGCTACTAGATAAAGGACATAACGAATATGAGAGAGTCCGCTACCTGTACAAGGATATGACAGAAGCAACATTCGAACTTAGCTTGCTGGTAGGGAATGCTTTTAACAGAGAGCTTACACCATACGAAAAAATGGAACAGGCGGCACGCCTTAAGAAAGCATTAATAAGAGCCAAGGAAGAGGATGGTTTAGAAATACAGGGAAGAATGAGGGATATAATCGCCGAAACCCTTAAAGAAAGTACCTCTAATATTGCCAGAATGGAACAGATTAATAATAATCTTAGCGACAGTGCTAAAGAACAGTTTAAAAATGGCAATATGGGAATAACAGCCGCTTATGAAACAAGCAAGCTTGCAGAGGACGACCAGGAAGAAATTGCGGACAGGTACGCAAGCGGCGAAGATGTTAGAGCCAAAGAAATTGCGGAAAAAGTAACAGAAAAGAAAGCGGCAGAGAAAGCAAAGAAAGAAGCAAAAGAAAAAGAGAATGTGGCAGCAGATGAATACAGGACACCGCACCCAGAAAGCATAACAAGCTTGTGTTATAGCTGTTTAAATTACAGCACTTGCAATGTAAAAACATCTACCTGTAAGAAATGTGACGAGTATATTAATAAAGCGGAAGCAGAGAAGACAGATGAACAGCGTTACAATGAAGAACAGGATAAAATTGATAAAGAGACAAAAAGAAAGTTACAGGAAAGATACAGAGAGGAAGCGCTAGACAAAGCACTACAGCCGCAGGAAAAGAAAATACACGAGCTTAAATTGTCGGCACAGTTCTACGAGGACGTAGCAACAGGCAAAAAGAAGTTCGAGTTGTGCAAGAATGACCGCAATTTTAAGATGGGCGACAAGCTTATATTAAACGAGTATCTTAATGGCGACTATACAGGAAGATACATAGAAGCAGATATTGTGTATATGTTAGAAGATTATAGCGGTCTGGAGGACGGATATTGTATACTTGGAATTAATGTTTTTGGCTAGAGGTGTAAAATGGTAAATACAGAATTTAATAAATACAATAAAATACCAATGCAAAAAGAAGAAAGAGAGTATTTTAAAAATGGAGTAAGAACCCTTTGCGGCACAGAGGTGATATATGTTAAAAATCTAATAAGCACCCCAGAAGCGAAGCAAATATTCACGTTTGAAGATTTAGAGTTTATGAAAAAAGAGCTTGCTAGACAGGCGGGGGCTATATTCGCAAGAGTTTTAAGAGCAATTAAAAGAAAGGATTTTGAAGAAGCACAGAGAGTAATGACAGGAAAATAAAACAATGGGCAGAATAATACTCTTTCCTACAAACGAAAATTATTGCAAAGAATGTGTGTACTATAACGGAAAAAAGGGAATTTGCAAAAATGATAAATATAACAAGAATTCTTATGAGGTTAATTGCGTACTAAAATATTGCAAATATAAGAAACTAAAAAACTAAATATGTGTCCGATTTGGACACACGCACAGGGTTGTATAATTGACAAAATATAAAAAATAGTGTATTTTATAAGAAAGGAAGGAGATGTGATAAATGCACACAGATGTAAGAGAATATATAAACCTGTGCCGCGTAAAAAAAGGCAATATTTCCGAAGCGGAACTAGCTAGAAGAACAGGACAGACACCGCAAAATATGAATAATAAATACAAGCGAAACACATTTAAGATTGCTGAACTTGAAAAAGTTGCAGAAGCTATGGATGCAGAGCTGAAAATTGTGTTTGTGGACAAAGAAACAGGAGAACCTATTATATAAAATATTTTATATTAAATAAAGAAAATGTTATAAAAAATATAAAATAAAATATAAAATAATGTTGACAAAATATAAAAAATAGTGTATTCTTATATTGTCGGAAGGGGCAAGATAACCGATATAATAAGAGAAAGTGAGGTAAATATGGAAATGAATATGACAGAAACAGCAAGATTAATTTTAAGATTAAGAGAAAAAGGAATGAGCGACACAGAGATAACAAACCTAATACTATTTATTGAAACAGGAGAAGAGAAGTACAAAGAAGAGGAAAATAATTAAGAATTAAAAATAAAAGAGCGGAACTTGCCACCGCTCTTTGCTAAATTATAGGAGCAGGCAAATTTATACAACGAAAGAGCTTTTTATAAAGGCAATGGAATGGAAAAGGAGATTGAAGATATTATAACGGCTGCGGTGGCAGCAGGTATTAAACAATACAGAGAAGAACGAAAAGAAGAAATTAGAGCTAATAAGTATCACGATACTTATACCCTAATGAAAAAGTATAAGAGTGCTAAGTATCACGCTGATAATGCTATTTCGGATAGCACGCAGCTTGATAGTGAATTCTTCGGGCGTGATGAGCATTTAGATAGCGTGAGACACACGCGAGCACAAACAATGTTAATGCTTGCACATATAGATAGCGTTCTTACAGAGATGAAAAGACGGCGTGAAGAACAGGGGAGGGAAATAGAATACACGGCTTTTAAAATGTATTTTATTGATGGAGTTGATTATGCCGAGATAGCCGAAAAGCTAAACACAGGCAAGAACACACCTCGCCGTTGGATAAGCTCTATTATTGATGAGATGAGTACATTGCTTTGGGGGTATGAACTTGAAAGATTGGGCTGAAAGTTTTTATTTTGGCAGGCAGTGGCGAAAGACAAGAGATGAATTCTTGAAGTCGAAGAATTGGATGTGTGAGCGTTGTGGAGAAGCGGCAACAATAGCACATCATAAGAAATGGCTTACACGAAACAACATTAATGATGTTAATGTTACGTTGAACTGGAATAACTTAGAAGCATTGTGTCAAGACTGCCACAACAAAGAACACCACAGAAAAAGAAAACAAAAAAGATATATTGTGGACGAGAACGGCAACGTGCTACCGCCCCCATTGTAGCACTTCGGGGTAGTCTGAATATAACCGAGTGTGAAGCTAGATTATACTCTGCAAGGGTCACGCACGCGTGGTGTAGTAGGGGGTGTGGTCTAAAGGTGAAAGTGTGGTAAAAAGTTGGGGTTTACTTAGGAAAGTTAAAGAGATAAAATAATAGCGTGAAAGAGCGAGAAAGCAAGCTGGTAACAGCATTAAGCTTCTCGCTCTTTTTCTATTCTGTGTTATATACCCCTATAGCCCAGTGCTTAGGGTGCTGGGCTAAAAAACTATAAAAAGGGGGGTGCAAAATGGCACGAAAAAAGACTAAAGATAAGCTGATTGAAGACGAAAAAGAGCGTTTAAAAGCTATTTTTATCAATCTTGATGAGAATAAACGCGAACTTGTAACCCCGTTAATCGAGAAAGCAGCGTTTATGTCTATAGAATTAGATATACTACAGGAAAATATACAGAAAAACGGCTGGGTTAGCGAGTATAAAAATGGTGAAAATCAATACGGAACAAAGAAAAGCCCCGAAGCGGAAACATATGTTGCATTAACTAAGAACTATGCCGCAGTTATAAGACAGCTGACTGATTTAGTGCCAGCGGCAGAAAAAAAGAAGAGTAAACTGGCACTGTTAAGAGAAGAATAATGCAAAGTATTAATTATATACAGGAGTATTACACTGCAATATTAACTGGTAAGGTCATTGTCGGCGAGTGGATACGAAAAGTATATGAAATATTAATAAAGGGGCTAGAAAGCGGCGAATACATCTACAACGCTAAAAAAGTAAATAAGGCGATAAAATTTATAGAGAATTTTTGTCACCATAATAAGGGCAGGAACGACCTTATTAAACTTGAATTATGGCAAAAAGCTATTATTGCCGCGATATTTGGCATTGTAGACGACAGCGATACAAGAATTTTTAGAGAAGTCTTTATTGTAGTTGCAAGAAAAAATGGAAAGAGTTTATTTGCAAGTGCGATAATCGCTTATATGGCGTTCATCGAGCCGGAGTATGGACAGGATATATACTGTCTTGCTCCAAAACTCGACCAAGCCAAGATTGTATACGGCAATTTCTGGGAAATGGTTAAGAGCGAACCAGAGCTAAAAGAAAATGCGAATAAGCGCAGAAGTGACATATATATTGCAGAATATAACAATACAATACAACCTATCGCTTTCAATGCAAAGAAAAGTGACGGATTTAACCCAAACTTGACGGTCTGTGACGAAATGGCGGCGTGGATAGGTGATCCAGGACTTAAGCAATATGAAGTTATGAAGTCTGCCTTAGGTGCGAGAAAACAGCCTATAATTCTAAGCTTGTCGACTGCTGGATACGTCAACGATGGCATATATGACGAGCTGATGAAGCGTGCAACTGCTTTTTTAAAAGGTAGAAGCAAGGAACGCAGATTATTGCCGTTTTTATACATAATAGACGACATTGAAAAATGGGACGACATAAAAGAGCTTATGAAGTCCAATCCAAACCTTGGCGTGAGCGTACAACCAGATTTCTACAATGAGGAAATTGCGGTTGCAAAAGGCAGTTTGAGCAAAAAAATAGAATTCTTAACAAAGTACTGCAATATTAAACAGAATAGTTCTGTAGCTTGGTTAGATTACAATGTGGTTGATAAGGCGGCGGTGGACTATACACTCGAAGACTTCCGCAACTGCTATGGAGTTGGTGGCATAGATTTATCGCAGACAACCGATTTAACAGCCGCTACAGCGCTAATACAAAAAAAAGGCGTGCTGTATGCGTTTACACAATTTTTTATGCCAGCAAAACGCTTAGAAACACTGCAAGCAGTGGACGGCGTACCTTATGGAATTTATGTAAAACAGGGCGTTTTAACCCTGTCGGGAGAGAGTTATGTAGATTACAGAGATGTATTTAACTGGTATGTAGACTTAATAAAGAAATACAAGATAAGAATGTTAAAAATTGGATACGACAGATATAGCGCACATTATCTCGTAGATGATTTAAAAAAATTCGGCTTCCACACGGACGACGTCCACCAAGGGGAAAACCTAACCCCTGTAATAAGGGAATTCGAGGGGATAATCAAGGACGAGAATTTTAAGATATGTAATAACAACCTACTTAAAATCCATTTCCTTGACGTGGCAATGAAACAAAACCTCGAAACTCGTAGGATTCGACCCGTAAAACTCGAACCTAAAGCGCATATTGACGGCTTTGTGTCCGTAATAGACGCGATGACTGTAAGACAAAAATATTGGAAAGAAGTTGGTGCACTACTGAAAAATGAGAAAGTGGGGTGATAATATAGGAATATTCGATTATGTATTCGGTAAAAAGAAGAAAGAAAAACAGCTAATAGATAAGTATTTTACTTTGTTGAGCGGTTACAGCCCTGTCTTTACGACATTTGACGGCGGCGTGTATGAAATGGACTTAACAAGAACAGCAATTAATACATTTGCGACACATTGTAGCAAGCTAAAACCTGAAATTGAGGGCGAAGCACTTAAGCACCTAGAAAAAACGCTACAATTTAAACCCAATTTTTTTATGGACACAACCAAATTTTTAGCGAGAGTGGCGACAATCTTGGAATGTGAACATACTGTATTTATTATCCCAATCGAAGATAAATACGGCGAGTTGTGTGGCTGGTATCCTGTACGTCCACAATTTTCGGAGTTGATAGAGTACGACGGAAAGCCTTATTTACGCTACCACTTTGCAAATGGGGAAAAAGCCTGCATTGAATATGAAAAAGTGGGGGTACTGACAACCCACCAATACAAAAATGATATTGTAGGCGAAGATAACGACACCTTACAGCCAACCTTGCAGTTGATACAGACAAGCAACGAGGGAATTATTAATGCTGTTAAGAATTCTGCTAATATCCGATTTCTGGCAAAGATAGGTAACATCTTAGCTGAGGAAGATATTAGAGAAGAGAGAGACAGGTTCACAGCTGAAAATCTGACAGCAGATAATAAAAGCGGCTTGTTGGTTTATGATAACAAGTTCGAGGAACTTAAGCCAATCGAAAGCAAGCCTTACACGCCTAATGCTTTACAAATGCAACAGATACAGGAAAATGTTTGCACACATTTTGGCACGAATATGGACATATTGCAGAATAAATTTAATGAAGAGACGTGGGGCGCATATTACGAGGGCAAGATTGAACCTTTTGCTCTGCAGCTATCTCTTGTTATGTCTAATATGTCCCTATCCTTGGGACAGTTAGCGGATAATGCAATAACATTTAGTGCAAATAGATTACAGTATGCCAGCAACGCAACAAAATTACAGGTAAGTACACAGCTGTTCGATAGAGGGCTAATTAATAGAAATTCTGTAATGGACATCTGGAATATGCCGCACGTTGAAGACGGCGATAAATACTATATTAGACGAGAATATACAGAAGTTAATCAGCTTAATAATAATGAGCTGGCTAATAATAACAACAACGAAAGCAAAGAACTGAACAGCGAAGATGATAAAAAGCGAGCTGAGACAGGCAATAAGGAGAATGACAAAGGTAACGGTGAATAAAGAGTACAGAAGTATCACAATGCCGCTTGCTGTAACGGCAACAGGGCAGAAGCTTTTAGAAAGTGAATATTATGTCGAGGGCTACGCTACAACATTCAACAGTCCTTACGAGTTATATAGGATTGGCGACAAAAAGTACTATGAAGTAATAGACAGACACGCACTTGATAACGCAGATATGAGCGATGTTATTATGCAGTACGACCACGCAGGTCGCATATATGCCCGAAACAGCAACAATACATTATTGCTTAACATTAACGACAGGGGGCTATTAATAGCCGCAGATTTAAGCAAGACACAGCTTAGTAAAGAGCTGTACGAGGATATTAAAGCAGAAATGATAAACAAGATGAGCTGGTCTTTTATTGTTAATAGGGACAGGTATGATAAAGCTACAAGGACAAGAACAATCCTCGAGGTAAGCAAAATCTACGATGTTAGCGCAGTAAGCGTTCCAGCCAACGACAACACGATAATATCTGCGAGAGATTACTTTAATGCACAGTACGAAAAGGAACAGCAGATAACTAAAAGAATTAAGGCACTAAAAATATTAAGTACGTTTTAAAAAGGAGAAAAAATGAGATTAAAAGAAATTGAACAGAGATTAGCGGCAATTAAGGAAGACATTGAAAAAAGAGCGGCTGAATTAACAGCGGAAGAATTAGCAGGATATGAAACAGAAGTAAAAGACTTACAGGAAGAGCGTACAAAGCTGTTAGAACAGCAGGAAAAAAGAGCAAAGTTACTTACTTCCCTTGCGAACAACGATATTGTAGATACAACAAACGGAACAATACCGACTGTTGTACAGAATTTTAGTGAAAAAAGAACAGTTGAAAATCCAACAGACACAAAGGAATACCGCACAGCATTTATGAATTTTACTTGTCGCGGTACAGCTATGCCGCTGGAAATGAGGACAGGCGAGAACACAACAGTTGCTGATACGGGTGCAGTAATTCCTAATACAATTATGCAGAAAATAATTGTAGAAATGGAAAGCTACGGCAACCTTTACGCTGGCTTTACTAAGCTTAACATACAGGGCGGTGTTGCTATTCCAATTGCAGATATTAAGCCTGTGGCTAAGTGGATAGGCGAAGAAAGCGGAGAAGACCAGAAGCTCGGTGCAAGCAATTCAATTGTATTTAATTATTATGGCATAGAGGTAAAGATTAGTCAGAGTATTCTTGCTAACGTCGTTACTTTAGAAATGTTCCAGAAGCTCTTTATACCTCTTGCAACAGAAGCAATTGTTAAGGGTATAGAGGTAGCGGCTATTAATGGCAAGGGTTCAAGCGAAAATAAACTTCTCGGTGTTACTAAAGACACAAGAGTTACTAATGTCGTAACGCTTACAGAAAAAGAAATATCAAGCTGGAGCGGCTGGCATAAGAATGTTAAAAAGAAGATTAAGAAAGCTTATAGAGACGGAATATTCATTCTTAATCAGTCGACATTTGATAGTTACATAGACGGAATGGTAGATAGCAACGGACAGCCAATAGCACGCGTAAATTACGGAATTAATGGTGAGGAAAGCTATAGATTTATGGGGCGCACTGTTGAAACTGTAGAAAGCGACATACTACCAGACTACGATGACGCAAATGACGGCGATGTTATCGGCATTTATATGAAGCTTTCTGACTATGTATTTAATTCTAATATGGCTATGACAGTAGTTAAGTGGACAGACCACGATACTAACAAGATTAAAAATAAAGTAATGATGATTGTGGACGGCAAGCTTGCGGACGCCAACGGTGTTATCTTGATTAAGAAAAAGGTGCAGGAAGTGTAATGTAGGCTGATTGAGAGGTGCAAAATGGCAAGAGTAAAAGAAGAATTGGAAGCTCTTACAGTCGAAGAGCTTAAACAAGTATTAAAAAATAAGGGGCTTGACGAAAAGGGCAAGAAAAGCGAGCTTGTAGAGAGAATTCTGGCAGCGGAAGAAGCAGATACAAATGAAATTCTGGCAGCAGAAGAAGCAGATACAAGTGAAATTCTGGCAGCAGAAGAAGCAGACACGAGTGAGAATGTGTCCAATTCGGACACAAGCACTGTAACTGTTAAAGTAATAGATACTTACAAAGATAAGGAAAGAGGAAGCACCCAGCACATTAATGACACGTTTGAGGTTAGAACTGAGCGTGCTGAACAACTTGTTGCGGCTGGTGTTGCGATAATCGTATGACAGATATTGTTAATGCTATAAAGGGCGCAATGCGAATGAGCATTGCGTCTGACATAATAGACAGCGATATATACAATTGTGTACAAGCGTGCAAAGCAGATTTGACACTTGCAGGAGTTAAGAAGCTGGACGACAGCGACCCACTCGTGTTAGCGGCAGTTACGGCGTACGTTAAGGCAGATTTTAACTACAACAATCTTGGCGAACGCTACAAACTTACTTACGACACATTAAAGACACGCCTTGCACTGGCAGGAAAGTACAATAAAGAGGTCGAAAATGATAGCGGAGATAACACTGATAAGCAGAATTAACGCCACAGAAGATAAGAAGACTAAGGTACTTGCGGATATAGAAAGCATAACGCAGAAAGAATTTTCTACCGCAGGAGAAAAGGGTATAAAGCCAGCACTTAAAATTGTAATGTGGCGGCACGAATATAATAGCGAGACAGAGCTTGAATGTAATGGACAACGCTTAACAGTATACAGGACGTATGATAGGATAACAGAGAATAAAATCGAACTGTATACAGAAAAAAGGGCAGGCAGAAGATGAATGAAGTGATACAGGTAGATGATACTGCAACAGCTATAGCGCAGGCACTTACAGAGTATGATCAAGAGGTAGCGGACAAGACTAAAAAAGTTGTAAATAAGGTTACACGCGAAACTGTAGAGACTCTGCAACACATAAGTCCGAAGCGTACAGGAAAATACGCCGAAAACTGGACAAGAAAGAAAGGTTACGAAGACGTACGAACTCGAAGAAATACAATCTACAACGATAAGAGATACCAATTAACACACCTATTGGAGTTCGGACACACTTCGCGTTACGGCGAGGTAAAAGGAATTCAACACATTTCTACAGCTAACAAAGAAGCCAAAACTAAGTTAGAGCAGGAAGTTAGAAAGGCACTCGAATGAAAGAAAATATAATTATACAGCGAATTAAAGATGTAGGACTTCCTTATACAGAGGTAGAGTTTAAAGAGACGATCGAAACGCCGTTCCCAGAATTACCATATTTAATATACATTAAGCCACTAATAGAACTTAGAAAAAGCGATGACGGCGTTATGTACATTAAACACATTAAAATGGCTATAGAGCTGTACACAGACAGAAGCTCAGACGAAAAGCTGGAGGAAAAAATAGAGAAAGAGGTATTAAAAGACACAGAATACACCAAATACCAGACGAAACTCGAAAGCGAAGACATTACGCAGACAGCATATGAATTTAACTTAATAGAGAAAGGAAAAATAAAAAATGGATAGCGAGAGAATAATATTAGGGAGCGGCAAGCTTTATTGTATGCAGTTCACAGGCGAAATCCCAGAAGATGCAGTTATAGAAACAGAGGAAAATGAGCTTGCACATATTAAGGGCGGCGCAAGCTTGGAATATAAAGCAGAGAGTTACACAGCTGAGGACGATCTTGCACTAGTTAAAAAAACAAGGCTGACTAAAGAGGAAGCGACCTTGAAAGCAGGCTTGCTTACTTGGTGCGGTAATACACTTAAGAAGCTGTGTTCGACAGCAAGAGTTACAGAAACTAAGACAAAGCGAACTGTAAAAATAGGCGGTATTAAGAACCAAACAGATGAAAAGTATCTTCTTCGCTTCCTGCACGAGGACAGCGAAGACGGCAATATCCGAGTAACAATTGTCGGCAAAAATGAAGCGGGATTTAGCTTTAGTTTTGCAAAGGACGCAGAAAGCACACTTGAACCAGAATTTAGTGCACATCCAATAGATAAGGATGGCACACTGATAATTTTCGAAGAAGATATTATAGGAGAAGTATAATGGCAAACAGGTATTTTGATTTTGGAAAATTAAAAAGAAGCTTCTACAACACTAAGTTGTATGACGGCACAACGCTTATAGTAGAAATGCCGAAGAAAAGAACATTCGAGAAAATGCAGGAAGTAGCAGAAACGAATAAAGATGATAACAGTATAGAAGCTTATAACAAGCTTCTGGAGTTGATGGCGGAAATTCTTAGTAATAACCGCAATAAGAAAAAGATAACAGTCGAATATCTCGAAAAAGCAGGATATACAATAGAAGATATTGTTACATATATAAGCAATTACACAGATTTTGTTAATTCTATCTCGAAAGACCCAAACTAAAAATCCCGCGCTGCCCGATACAGACAAACAACGATAGCAGTGCGGTACACTACGAATTACAGACATTACCAGAAAAACTAGTTATAGATTATCTTAATATCTCTATATGTGATGTGCAAGATATGCCTATAGACCTGTATTTATTCTTTATGCGAGAAGCTTTTATTAGCAAAATGCTGGAAACGAAAGAGGGACAAGAGTACCTTGAGAACTGTTGGCGATTAGAACAGACCAAGCCAGACAGGCAGAAGATACGCGAAAAAATGAAAGAGCGATAATTGGGGAATATTAAAGGAATTACAATAGAAATTGGCGGCAATACAACCAAATTGTCGCAGGCGTTATCTAATGTAAATAAAGAGAGCAGTGCATTACAAAAAGAGCTTAAAGAAGTAGATAAACTGCTTAAACTCGACCCGACCAACACGGAGTTACTTACCCAGAAGCAAACCTTACTTAAAAATGCAATTGCAAGCACAAAAGATAAATTAAATACACTTAAAGAAGCGGAGAAACAGGTACAGGAGCAGTTTAAAAATGGCGAGGTATCCGAACAGCAGTACAGAAGCTTACAACGGCAGATAGTAGCGACAGAACAAAGCTTAAACAGCTTATATAAAGCTACAAGTAATAGTTCTGTGGCTTTGGAAAAAATAGGAGCAGGAGCGGACAAGCTGTCCGACAAAGCGAGCAACTTATCCAACAAGCTAAAGCCTGTAAGCACTGCGGCAATCGCCGCAGGAACGGCAAGCTTGCTTGGAGCTTCTAATTTCGAGGACGCTATTGCTAAGGTATCTACAATAGCAGACGCAAGTGTCGTAAGCATAACAGATATGAGTACAGCGATTATGAAGCTGTCCAATGACACAGGACAATCTGCGACAGATATAGCGGAGGCGGTGTACAATGCAATCTCTGGCGGTGTAAATACTGCGGACGCCGTGACATTCGTAGCAAATGCCACAAAGCTTGCAAAAGCAGGTTTTACAGACACAGCTAATGCGACGGATATTCTTACAACTGCATTAAATGCCTATGGATTGTCTGCGGAAAATGTTACAAGTATAAGTGATATGCTTATAACAACCCAGAATTTAGGTAAGACAACTGTAAACGAGTTAGCAAGTGCAATGGGTAAGGTTATTCCAACAGCTAACGCTAACAACCTGCAAATAGACCAACTTTGTACAGCATATGCGGATATGACTGCGAAAGGTATAGCAACCGCAGAAAGTACAACTTACTTGAATTCTATGTTTAACGAGCTGGGTAAGGGCGGCACGACTGTAGATACTATACTGCGAGAGAAAACAGGAAAGTCATTCTCAGAATTAAACGAAGACGGCGCAATCCTAACAGATAGCTTGCAAATCCTTAAGGACAGCGCGAATGAAACAGGTAAAAGCTTCGGCGATTTGTGGAGTAGTTCTGAAGCAGGCAAAGCGGCTACTGTTCTTCTTGGTAACAGCACAGAAGAGTTTACGGATATTCTTGGACAAATGCGAGATAGCACAGGAGCTACAAGCGAAGCGTTCGACAAGCTCGACACAGATAGTAATAAAGCTAAGATTGCACTTAACCAAGCTAAAAATGCCGCGACTGACTTAGGAACACAGGGACTTGAACTTGTAAGACCACTGTTAGAAAAAGTAACAGAAAAGATAAAAGAGTGTACAGAGCATATAGCTGGAATGTCGGACGAGCAGAAGCAGACATTGGATAAAGTTATAGGTGCTGCAGCAATACTAGCCCCACTTGCACTTGTAATAAGCAAAGTATCCTCTACTATTAGCAATGTAACACAAGTGTGTAAGGATTTAAGACCTGTTATATTACTGCTTAATAGTGCAATAGCGGCAAACCCTATTGTATTAGTTATTGCTGCAATAGTTGCACTAATAGCAATTCTTGTAACAATGTACAATAAGTGCGAGTGGTTTAGGAATGGCGTAAATGAAATTTTTGGCAATATACAGGAATTTACCTCAGGAGTAATAGATAAAATCCGGACGTTTATAGAAAATATCTGGACGAAGATACAGGAAATATGGGGATATATAGAGCCTTATGTTCAGATGGCAAAGAATTTTATAACGCAGATTGTAAGCGATATAACCCAGATATTTTCGGACGCTTGGGAAATTATCAAGCTAGTATGGGACTTAGTTAGCCCATACTTCGAGACGATTATTAATAATATTAAGATATATTTTTCGGCGGTTGGCGAAATCTTAAGTATTGGCTTTAAGCTTGCTTGGGAGATAATTAAAAGTATCTGGGACTTAGTTAGTCCATTCTTCTCAGCGGTTATAGAAACAATAAAAAGTATCTTTTCGGTAGTTGGAGAAGTCCTAAGCTCTGGATTTAAACTTGCTTGGGAAATTATTAAAAATGTCTGGAGTGTTGTAGGTGCGTACTTTTTTATGGTATGGAATACCATAAAAAACATCTTCGCAGTAGTTAAAGATGTTTTGTCGGGCGATTTCGCAGGTGCGTGGGAAGCAATTAAAAATATCTTTGCAGGCTTCGCTGATTTCTTTTCGGGCTGTTGGGAAGCAGTTAAAAATATATTCGGGGCAGTTATAGAATTTTTTGGAAACATCTTCGGATCCGCGTGGGAAGCGGTCAAAAATGCGTTCGCGAATTTTGGCGATTTCTTCGATGGTTTGTGGGGGCGAATTAAAGATACATTCTCGAATTTGGGCGAGAGTATCGGCGACGCAATAGGAAGTGCAGTTAAAACAGCGATTAACGGCGTAATTGCAACTATCGAAAATACGATTAACGGCGCAATAAGATTAATTAATAAAGCACTTAACCTTATTAATAATATTCCCGGTGTAAACATTCCGAACATACAGGAATTAGACTTGCCACGATTAGCTCACGGCGGCGTTATCGCCGAGGGCGACGCGCTAATCGCCGAAGCGGGTCCAGAGGTTGTTAAAATGGTAAATGGCAAGGCAATAGTAACGCCACTTACGCCGAGTGCAAAAAATACAGCGTTAGGCAAAGAAGACAAGACTAACAACACAATTAATAATATTAATCTTAATATCGAACACTTCGAGAATAATCGACAGACAGACATTAAGGAATTAACAGAGGAAATGCTACAGACAGCAGAAGAATTAAAGGAAAGGGACGACAGAGTATATGCGTGATTACCTTAACAGCTTTACATACAAAGGAATAAATTCGCTCGATATGGGGCTTATAATTGCAGAAAAAAGCAACGCATACAACAAAGCGGATCCTGTAATCGAGACTATCAGCGTGCCAGCGAGAGGCACGTTGATAGTTGATAACAGAACAGATGAACTTGATAACCCACAATTTAATGACTATACAGAAAAATACATCTGCTATATAGATATAGATATGCTGGGGATAAGCTTAGAAGAACACGCACGCCGCTTGTATGCTTGGCTCTACAGCGGTGATATATGCTTTAGCGAGCTGTATGACACATATGATGAAGACTATTACACTCTTGCTTATGTTAGTAGTAATGCAAGCATAACAGACTTAGCACGCCGTTTATTAGGTAAAATAGAGATAGAATTTACCTGTAAAGCATACAAGAGAAGTATTAAAGGCGATAAGCTAATAACGTTAACAGAAGCGACAACACTTAACAACCCAGAAGCATTTACATCTCTTCCTTATATTAAAATATATGGAAGTGGCAACATTACGCTAAGCATTAATAACAGGTCACACGCATTTAAAGATGTAAGCGAATATATAGAAATAGATAGCGAGCTAATGAACGCCTATAAAGATAAGCAACTCCAAAATAATAAGATGTTGACAACACTATTCCCTAAATTTGCCGCAGGAGCTAACAATATAAATTGGATTGGCAATGTGACGAAAGTGGACATTATTCCAAGGTGGACGAAATTATGATACCGATTTTATACGATAAAAGAGAAACTGAATTTATAACGAATGGAATAGGACTTCTTACAGACGCGGTAAGCTGTCTTGTTACAGAAGAACGTAACAGCACATACGAGCTTACACTTGTATATCCACAAAGCGGACACCTTGCGGAATATATAGAAGAAGACAGCATTATTAAGGCAAAGGCAAATGATACAGACGAGTTACAGCTCTTTAGAATATATAAGACAGGAAAGCAGATAGGCGACAACACAACGTACTACGCAGAACACATAAGTTATGAGCTTACCGCTAATCCTATTGAGCGTTTTAATGTAAGTGGAGTTAATGCACAGCAGGCATTAACAGAGCTGTTAAAACAAGCAATATTCCCGCATAAATACACAGGATACAGCGATATAACGACAGTAAACAAGACAAGTATAAGCGAAGTAATTAGTGTAAGAAAAGCACTCGGCGGCATAACAGGAAGCTTATTAGATGTATGGGGTGGCGAATACCACTTCGATAATTACAAGGTGGAATTGCTAAAGAGCCGAGGACGTAACAACGGCGTTACAATCGCCTACGGCAAGAATTTAGTAGACGCTAAGCAAGAAAAGAATATTGCTAATGTAGTAACAGCAATATTCCCTTATGCTTACTACAAGACGGAAGAAGCAGCAGAAGAAACTTATGTATCCTTAAAAGAGAAAGTGCTAATACACCCAGATAGCGGTATCTACGCATATACAAGGTGTGAGCCTGTGGATTTTAGCGACGAATTTGAAGATGGCGAAATAATAACGCAAGACGCATTAAGAGATAAAGCACAAAAGTACATAGATAATATGTCTATAGAGCCAGATATTAACATAACCCTATCTTATGCACAATTAAAGAAAACTAAAGACTATAAGAATATAGAGGTTATGGAAAGCATAGCTCTATGCGACACTATTAACGTGCGAATAGATAAGCTTAATATTAATGCAACAGCTAAAGTTGTTAAGACAACATACAATTCCATTAAAGAGCGGTTCGAGAGTGCAGAGGTGGGAAGTGTAAGAACTAACCTTGTTAAACAACTTAATGCGAAGCAGAAAGAGACACAGGAAAGTATAGAAGTTAGCAAGAGCCGAGCAGAGAAAATAAAAGAAACTATAGAGAAGACTATTAAAGATGTAACAGCGGCAATTACAGGTAACAGCGGCGGTTATGTAGTTCTTTACCCGGAGAAAAATCCGCAGGAGATATTAATATTAGATACCCCGAATATTAATACAGCAAAAAATGTCTGGCGTTGGAATTTAGCAGGGCTGGGACATAGTTCCAACGGCGTAAATGGAACATTTACAACAGCTATAACAGCGGACGGGCGTATTGTAGCAGACTTTATAACAGCGGGAAAATTAACAGGAAAAATCTTAGCGGCTGGCACTGTGTACGCAGAAGCATTAGATATAGAGTATAAGAATTCCGTTAAGGAGTATACAGATAACGCAAAGCAAGCGGCAATTAAAACATCTTCTACAGAGATAAAGAATACAGCAGAAGAGCTAAAATTAATCGCTAAAGGCATTAAAGAGGATAATACACACAACTATGTGGATAACCCTAAATTTAGTGGAAACTTTGGCGAAGATAATTTTCTGTGGGGGACGAATACAAATGATAGCACAGTTATAACAGATACAACACTTGGCAGATGTGTAAAATTAGTAAGATACACAGATCCGTCATACATATATATAAATGTGGGAAAGTTGGCAGCAGGAACATACAGAGTGGCATATAAAGCAGCGACAATAAAAGGACAAGAGCCAAGAGCAACAACCCGCACAAGCTTCCGTTCTGCTACTATAACAAGCCGGAGCGGACAGCTTAAATCTGACGAGTGGACAACGATAGAAAAAGATATAACAATAACAGAAGCTAACTCTAATATACTATACATATACGCTAACGATATGAATACTACCATCTTGATAACAGATGTAAAAGTGCTGGGATTACTTAGCACATACACAGAAACACAGGTTAAATTAAGAGATGAATTAATAGAATTAGAAGCTAAAAGAGCAAAGACAGCTGAGGGCGAGCTGAAAGCTTCGATTGCAGTAAATGCAGAAAATATAACAAGCTGTGTAACTAAAGATAATGTTAGTAGTTACATTAAACAGTACTACGATAAGGTAATTGTAGCGTTTAATGACAATTCTAAGTATGTACAGATAAAGGCAGGCGAAATAGCGATTTACGATGGAGCGATTGAGGGACAAAAGCTGAGAAGTAAATTTAATCAAAATGGCAATGGTTTTTGGCGCGATGGTTATTATGTTGGAAAAATTGGTACAAACCAGTGGAATGACGACAAGACACATAAAGGGCTTGTGTTCGACTTAGAGCTACAGGGAAAATATATGGCTTGGGCGAGAAAAACCAACACGTCTGACGGTTATAATGTAGTTTTGTGCTATTCTAGGGAAAACAGTATTTACTCGGATGAGGGTTTGCACTTTGGTGTAGATGTATATGCACACAGACATAATTTGTTAAATGCTAATTTAGTTAATGCGAGTGTTAATGGCTTTATTGGACAGACTAAGGATATTCCAATTGTAACAAGTATCGTAAAAAATGATAATGGTTCGATAACGTGGAATTCTAGTTATATTACAGTAAGGGGCGGCTTAGTTACAGCTGTACCAGCAAATGCGGAGGATATTTAGAATGGAAGAAAAAATGATAAAAGAAAAACAGGAAGAAAAAGAAAGATTAATAATAAAAGAAGCAGAAGAACCGAAAACAGAAGAGCCGAAAGAAGTAAGAGAGGAGACTGTTGAAATTGGATAATACAGATAAAATAGAGGAAAAACAGGAAGAAAAGAAAGTATCTCTTAATGTAACTATTACAGCGGCAAGGGCAGATATGCAAATGGCTATAGTAGATATAGAACAGAGGTATGGGCTTCCAGCGTATCTTACAGATTTAATCTTGACGGCGTGCTTGAGCGATGTAAGAGATTGTGCAACGAAAGAGCTAATTGACAGATAGGACAAGAAAAATGATGAATATACAGGAAATAACAGTAGCAATAGATGATAAACCGCCATTTGAATACATTATAAGTAAAGAGGGCGAAGCAGACAGCAGAATAATTAAAGTGGGGTTTATTGAAAATAATATCGAGTATAAAATTCCTGCGAACACAACGGCAAGAATTAAAATCTACAAGCCAGATGGCAACAAGATTTTAAGTGATTGTACAATTGCAGATAACAAGGTTGTATGCACGCTGAGTGAGCAGATGTTAAGTGCGGCAGGTGTCGGAAAAGGCGAAATCTTGTTATACAACAATAACAGCGTTCTCATCGGCGCGACATTCTACATTAAAATTGTGGAAAGCGTGTATAAAAATCATACGTTAATAAGCGACAATGACTATTTCAGCTTAAACAAAATAATGATAGAGACTATACAGGTAAGAGAGTCTCTTGAAAACGCCTACAAGATTGCAGAAACACAAGGAGAGAAAGCGAGCGAAGCGGCAGACAAAGCAAACACCGCCGCGACTGCGGCAAATAAAGCGACAACCACGGCAAACACAGCAACGAGCGCGGCGAATACGGCAACTACTGCGGCAAATAAAGCGACAACAGAAGCACGAACAGCAACCGCAGAAGCAAATAAAGCTACTACGGCGGCAAATAAAGCAACCGCAGATACTACAGAAGCGCTAAAGACAGCACAGACAGCATTAAATACGGCGACAACAGCGATTAGCAACGCACAGGCGGCAAAAGCTACAGCAGACACAGCAACCGCAGAAGCGAATAAAGCTACAGCGGCGGCAAAGACAGCAACAACAGAAGCACAGACAGCAACCGCAGAAGCCAAGACAGCTACAGCGGCGGCGAATAAAGCAGCAACAGATACTACAACAGCAATCAGTAACGCAAAGACAGCAGCAGCGGAAGCAACTAAACAGGCAGAAGCGGCAAAGAAGACAACAGACGAAATGAGAGAAACTGTAACAGAAGCTAAGACAAATGCTACAGTATATATGTCTAATGTACAGACATATGTTAATACAGCAAAAGAATACGCCGCCGCCGCCAAAACTGCCGCAGACGGAATTAGCGGCGCACTTAAGCCGAAAGGTACAGTTGCCTTTGCACAGTTGCCTGCCATTGCTTCTGTAGAAGCTGGCAGTATGTACAATATTAGCACAGAATTCACATCTACGTCCTTGTTTAAGGACGGCGGTAATATAATATACCCAGCAGGCACGAACGTGTATAAGACAACAGATAACTTCTGGGATTGCTTAAGCGGCGAGCTGAGCGATTATCTTATGCGTGCGGATATAGACGAAGCAGTAGAGGAAGCAATGCCAGCTTACACAGCAAGCACAGAGTTGACGGAACTTGTAACAGGCGAGAGCGTTAAAACAGCGTTCGGAAAGCTTAAGACGGCTGTTAAGAATGTTATAACTATTGCTAAGCTATTAGGAAGTACAGATATAAGCAAGATAGGCGGCGGAACAGTAACAGGAGCTATAAGCACGCTTAATGGAAGAAAAGCAAGCGATATAGGCGGCGCACCTACGAGCCACGCAAGCAGTACAACAACCTACGGACAGGCGACAGGTGCGAACTACGGACACGTTAAGCTAAGCGATACAATCGTTAGATCTGTGGGAGCGGCTAACAGTGGGCTTGCGGCTTCCCAATATGCCGCGTACCAGCTATACGCAAGAATTCCAACAATGAGCGTATCTGGAACTACATTAACGATAACAACTAAAAGCTAAGAGGTTTATTATGGGAATAATAGCAAATACAAGCAACATAGATACTGTTATATACAATGGAACAGAAATGGAGGAAGTTATATACAACGGCGTTGTCGTGTGGAAGAAAGTCCAAGCGATGTATGATTATAGCAGTTTTGGTACGTTTGTAGGGCTATACGGAACTACACATTTTTTATTTAGGCAAGGGACTGCTGATATAATTAACGTAGTAAATATATCTACTTTTAAAAACGAAGCCGATTTTGGTTATAAATATCACAGTTCGAATGAATTTGAAGCGATAAAAAGCGGCACATTATACTGCAATCAGTATGGCAGTGATTATTCTGCAAATGAATTAGCCGGATGGGAAATTAATTGTATTCGCAACGCTAACAGCACTCCAGAGACTACAATTAACTTTCCGATAAAAGGCGACACAGCAAACAAAATCGAGCAGGATTATATGACTATGGACGGACTTGACTTTGATACTCTGTGGGGCGATATGTACGCAATTAATTATACAACTAATAAGTTAGTGGTAGAAATGCGAGCGGACTACTATGTCCAAAAGGATACAGGTGCAGACAATTGGACAGAGTATTACAGGACGGTATACATAATCGAAATACCAATTGTTAACGAAAATACATTAAATTTTAATGCTGGTAAAATTATTAAAGAGTTTAACAAGGATTATACAATCGAAGAACCAGAAAGTTACGAGGACTTTAACAGCGAATATTATTATAATACTTACACACAGGATTTATACAGGATATGCAGTAGAGAAGATAACGACGGCGATACAGCGGAATTCTTTAAAATCAACAGTGCAACTAATACCGCCTGGGGCGGATTACCTGTGACGCAAATACCTGTTTCTAATATAATAAAAGGTGCGGAATTTAGCTTTAAGGGCATTGACGCAACCTTGTCTGTCCCTTATGCTGCATTAAAAGGTACATTAGATATATATGTATTTAACAGCAATGAGCTGGTTAAGTCTACACTAGCAGACAGCGACCTGTGTACAGGGACGACAAAAAATATTGTCGTAAAATATAATGGACAAGATGTATACATAGCGAACACAACTAAGAAGATAATAAAGAAATTAAAGTTTAACGAAAGCACATTTGCAGTAACTCTATAAAAATAAAAAAACGCACTAACCACAAAAAGTTAGCACGCTTTAAAATATACTTATTACAACAATATAATAGCACAACAACAGTAAAATGTGAAGTGCGAACAAAAGTGTATATATAATTAAGGAAAAGGAAAATGAAAACAAAAATCTGCGTTGCATTCGGTGCACTCGGTGGAGCAATTGCGACGGCTCTCGGTGGCTGGAACAGCTCTTTAACAACATTGGTTGTATTTATGATTATCGACTATGTTAGTGGTATTGCTGTGGCTGGCATATTCCACGCAAGCACCAAAACAAAAAGTGGCTCTCTTAAGAGCATTGCAGGAGCAAAAGGACTGTGCAAGAAAGCAGTAATACTCTTATGCGTGTTAATCGCTTATCGTTTAGATATAGCAGTTGGAACTGCATATATAAGAGAAGCTGTAATTATTGGATTTATGTCAAATGAGCTAATTAGCATAGTCGAAAATGTCGGACTTATGGGCGTTCCTATGCCGACAGTAATAACTAAAGCAATAGATGTTTTACAGAATAAAAGTAAAGCGATAGAAGAACAGGAGTAAAAAAGTATGGAAAAGATAAAATGTGGAGATTTTGCAAAGTGGAACGGCAATGTTGACTGGAACAAAGTAAAAGCGGCAGGACTGACACACGCAGTCCTAAAGGTGATTAACAAACAGCTTGAACCCGATGAGCAATTTGAGAACAACTGGCGTGGTTGCCAGCTCACAGGTGTTCATATCTGTGGCGTGTACAACTATGTATACACACCTACAGTCGAGAAAGCAATTGAAGCCGCTAAGAAAGTAATAGAAATTTTAGACGGCAGAAAAGTAACTGTATATATGGACATCGAAGATGTAGTTATGCGCTACTTAGAAAGCGGAATAATAGACATTATTAAGGCATATAAGCAGGTAATCGAAGAAGCTGGCTGTACATTCGCTATATACACAGGAATGTGCTTTTATGGCTCTTATATTAAGCCTTATGCAGACGAGGAAGTATTAAATTACAATTATTGGATAGCAAGGTACAAAGATTATGAGCCAATGACCTTAGCGGATGAGCCAGAAGAGAGCAGAAAGCCGCTTGTTGTTAATAATCTTGTAGGCTGGCAGTATACAAGCGTAGGCAGAATAGACGGCGTAAATGGTAACGTGGATTTGTCGGAATTCTATGGTATGCACGATAATTGCGACGCTGATAACAGCACTGAGCAGGAAGAAAGCAATAACAACCCTGTTAATATTACATATGCGGCTTATACAGACAAATGGTGGGACGAAGTAACTAACCGCGATGATTGGGCTGGTAAGTGCGACAACGCAGCTATTAAAGGGCTTGCTGTTAGAGTGGACAGAGGAAGTGTTAAGTATAGAGCACACACAATTAACGGCGACTGGCTTCCTTATGTTACAGGCTACGACCTTAACGACACAAATAACGGCTTCGCAGGGGATCTTGTTAATGCAATCGACGCTGTAGAAATTATATATTATACAAATGAAGAAGAAGCGGCAAGAAATGAATGGAAGTATGTACACTATGTAGCTTCTGCGTTCAACAACGACAAGTTCTATCCGGAACAGATAGACGACATTAAAGATAATGGTATGGACGGATATGCTGGTGTATTTGGAAATCCTATAGACAAATTGCAGATGTGGGTAGAATAAAACAACTAAATAAAAATAATCAGGGAAGAAAGGTGTTAAACTTTTCTTCCAATAAAAAAGCCGCAAGCAAAAAAGCAAGAGCGTAAATGAATACATTAACGCTTTAATAGACAAGGAGCTGAGTGATTTCAAAGATGAATAAAAAGAGGGGTTCGCCCCTCTTTTTTAATGAAAAAATTTTAAAAATACGCTTGACAAAATAGGCGTAAGCGACTATTTTATAAGTATAAAGAGTAGTCGCAAACGACTACAAGTAAAAAGGAAGAGAGGTAATGGTTATGGAATATACATTAACAGAATTCGGAAAAGACAAAGGTTATAAAATCGGAGAGCGGGAACTCTATAGAATAATAGATATAGTATTCCCAACCAGAGATTACGGCGAGGGCTGGCACGAGGAAACTTGCGGAAACCTCTGGGAAAAGGCAGACAAAAAAAGAAACTATCTTAAGTTAAGAAGATATAGGAACTACAAAATACGAGGAGAAGAAGACCTCGGCTACTACGATTATATAAGGGAAGCTTACATAGTAACAAGCTACAGAACGGTAGTGACCGATGTAATAGAAAAATATAACGAAATGGAAAAGGAGAATTAAAATGAGAACTGAAATGAAAATGACGGACGAGATAAAACTTGTAAAGCAGTTGGCAAAATTAAATATATTGTGTGTAAGGTATGTAGAAAGACATACTAATCTTATCTGTCCGACTTGGAGAGATGTGGAAAGGGTTATAACGGCTAATAAATTAACTTGCACATACAGCTACGCTGTAGATAACCTGTATAAAAATATAAAAAAGCTGTGTAAAAACAGCAACTATCTTATGAGCGAAGTGATTAAACTCAAAGAAGAAATAGAGAATAGCAATATTAAAGAACTGAGATTTGGACTTGAGCCACAAAAAAAGTTTACGGAGCTGGAAAGCGAGCTTGATATGGAGTTGACAAAGTATCATTTGCTGTATAACTCGGACACAGTAGAAATAAAAAGAGTGGTTGAGTTACTTGACGGCAAAGTAACAGAGAGCGCAATCAAGCAAGCTTGCCAGCAGGAGCGGCTGATGAATACCAAGAAAGTGGGAAATGTATGGCTAGTGAGCTTATCTGAGTGCCGCAATTATTGGGAAATACCAGACGAAGACGAAAAGGCACTAAAATGGGAGTATTAAAAACACTAAGAAACAAAAAAGAGAGACTTAAGCTAAGTCTCTCTTTTATCACGCCCCTGCGTTGCGGTTAAGAAATACATTTAAAACATAATTAATGCAAAATCGCATATTTCAATACATATATATGTTACTATTTATGCGTTAAAATAAGTATATAACAAAACACTATTACTGTCAATCTAAGTTACTAACAACATAGTTGATATAATGGAAAGCAGATACCATCAGCAGTTGTAGTGAACAGTGAATTATCACAATTTAATTATGATATACGTTCGGTGTTCTTATATCCTATAAAGCCTTCAATAAAAACTGATGACTACAAAGCAGTATTTGACTCTATAAAGGAGAAGACATCAAAAAGTTATACATATAATTCAGGTGTATATGATTATAAGCCTTGGGGTTCAACAAGCATATACCTTTATATGTATTTAATAGTTATGGCAATAGGAATAACAGCACTTTCTTACCAGCTTATTGAGTATAAGAATACAAGAAAGTCATCTTATAAGAAATATGCTTCCTTAGGTGCAGACAGTTCACAGCTTAGAAGAATGTATATTATTGAAAATGCTTTGATAATAGTTCCAGCAGCATTGATAGGAATAATTGCAGCATTTTTGGCTGGAGGAATTGCAGGAGGCATACTTGAAGGCAAGGCAGGATTTTCATTTTATACAATTAATGTTTCTATTGTGTTAAAAAGTATTGCTTCTGTTGTAATAGCAGTTGTAGTTGAGGAGATAGTAGGACTGTTATCTAATGTTATGGATACAGTTAAAGAGAAGCGTCTTAAGGCAAGAAGCAAAAAGCAGATAGTTAATATTGAGGTTCGTAATAAGAATACATCAGGCAGAAAATCCAACCTTAAGGTATCTAATCTAAGCCGTGTAATTACAAGCAGGCTTATGAAGCGTGATGGTGTAGGAATGATAATAGGTGTAAGATTATTTTCACTGTTTATCTGTGTTGTACTTGTATTCAGCGTTATGAAGATAGCTACATCATTTGATAAATATAAGAAAAATAATTCACTTCCTGATATATATGGATATCTGGACGTACCATCATCTAATTATAGAACTGATATGATATATATATCTTACCTTAAAGATTTTGATAACTATCCAGCTAAGTCGTTAAATATGGACGAATTTACACAGGTTGATCTTATCAATAAAGAATACAACAGCAGGAACAGATATAATATTCCGTATGATGAATTACGCCAGTTGATATTAGACAATGGTATGACAGCATTATTTACATCTATACCATATAATTCACCAGATAGAATTATAAAGTCTAATTGTGCAATAATGAATTCGCCTTTGGCTAAAGATGGTAATAATAGCCTTATAGAAGGTGTGTCATCTGATGTTATAGATGGTTTAAATGAAATACCGGGTATAGTTTCAATTGATTATTCTATATTTGAGTCAGAAAGAACGTGGTACTGGGATAACCAGGACTATCATAAGATGGGAATTGACAAGATTATAGCTGCACAGAAGGCTTCATCTATAGCTAAAACTATGAAAGATCCGACTTATGGAAGCCGGTATTTATTTGCGACAGAATATGTAAATCCAACAAAGAAAATATATGATATAGCCAGCAAATATATTGATAAATCCAATATTAATTATGATGACTTTGCAAGTGGAAAACAGGTTATAGTATTTATACAGGATAACTGTGAGGGTGATTATGATGATACATTAAAAGCTGGTGATACATTATATTATAATTATTATAACATTCCATTTGGACAGTGTAATAAAGGAGGGTATATTACATCAAGCAATGCAGTGTATCCATATGATATTCCATTTTTCAATAAATATAATAATAGTGGAAAAATAGATTTACAGGTAGAACTGAAAGATGACGATAATCCTAATACAGCAAGTACAACATATAGTTTCACACAGACTGATTTAGAGGTAGAAACGATGTTTGGTGCCTGTGTAGCACCTCAGGTGGCAGCAGTTATTAAAGTTACAGATGAAGTTAAGGAAGATTTTAATGGTATAATGCCAGATTATGGTTATTATACAGCACTTGCAAGTACGCAACTTGCTAAGCAGGCGGTTGATAACCAGAAAGATCTTATGCTAAGAATTACGGGAGAAGGACTGACAGACGGAATAGATTTTGAATTACAGTATAATCAGATAAAGATAGATTACGACCTGTCATCAACATTTTCTGCTACTAACAACAAAGTTGCACTTTATCTTAAGAGTAATAATATAACTTATAAGTCAAATGTTGACAGCAAGAATGTATACAGAACGCAGCTTGTCAATAATATACTGCAATATGGAATAACTATAATGGCGGTAATAATTATCCAGCTTCTTATAATGGCAATAATTATAAGAAACAGGATAGAAAGCAGACACGGCAAGTTCATTCTCTTTAGAAAAATGGGGATGACAAGAGGGAAATTACTTGGAATATGTATGCGTGAAGCACTTAGGGAATCACTGTGGTGCATAGTAACACTTCCGCTTATGCTTATATTGGAAGTGTTGATATATTCAAGTAATATAAGAAAATTATAGTTATATAGGCGCTAAGTAGCTTGATAATGAATAGTTATTATTGAACAAAGTATGCAGCTTATAAATATATATTTGATTAGGTAATATTTAAAAATAATAATATATGGAATTACATATATGCAATTAGAGATATAGAAATGGAGGATAAGTATGGAGGCTATATTACAGGCTAAAGAGATATCCAAGACATATCATACAGGAAGTGTAGATGTTCCTGCATTAAAGCAGTGTTCCCTTGAATTCGGGAAAGGTGAATTTACAGCTATTATAGGAAAGAGTGGTTCGGGAAAATCTACATTATTAAGAATACTTGGAAGTATGGATACACCAGACTCAGGCAGTGTATTAATAAAAGGCGAGGACATAACACATATGAAGGACAAGAAGCTGTCAGGCTTCAGAAGAAGAAATATAGGTTTTATATATCAGGATTACAGCCTGTTTCCAGAATTCACATCATATGAAAATATAGTTATGCCAATTCTACTTGATGGAAAAAAGCCAGATGATGCAAAGGTTGATGAGATATTATCAGAATTAGAGATAAGCCATTGCAAGAATAAATATCCATCAGAAATGTCAGGTGGAGAACAGCAGAGAGTGTCAATTGCCAGAGCACTTATTACAAGTCCGGCGGTTATATTTGCTGATGAACCTACAGGAAATCTTGATGCGGGAAGTGCAGAAACAGTTGCAAAGATGTTATCAAAAGCAAGTCAGAAATACGAGCAGACAATAATAATGGTAACACACGACAGACAGATGGCTGATTATGCAGACAGGATAATTACTATTTCAGATGGACAGATACAGTAATATTACATAGCAATAATAAATTGTGGCAGTACATAAGTGCTTAGTGTTAATCTATTCGGGGGATAGTAGATAATGCTAAGCACTTTATTTTAAGTATTAGAGATTAATATATTAAGCATTAACAATCCATTAAAGCATTATATATTCAATCATTAAAGTATCATATATCAATCATCAAAGTAACATATATCCAATTAATAAAGTTATAATAAAGTATAATATACTTAAATATTTTCGTATCGTGGAAGTTCAACTATTATGGCTTCGTGGTGGACAGCAGGGAGAAACTTATCCATAACTTCGTTTGTCTTTAACTTAAGGCTTGAAGTATTGATACAAGGGTGACAGCCAAGAGAATCTTCTTCAAGTACTTCCTTGTCAATAAGTAACTGGACGTGGTTGTCAGTATCATTCATAAGTCCCATAATAGATACTGAACCTGGTGTTATATCAAGATATTCTTTCATATATTCCTCATCGGCGAATGAAAGTCGTGCAGAGTTAATCTGCTGGCTTAAATCTTTAGTCTTAAATACTTTATCTCCCGGCATCATAAGAAGATAGAATTGTGTTTTCTGTCGGTTGCATAAGAAAAGGTTCTTGCATATAAGTGTGCCAAGAATTTTATCAATATCATTGCATACTTCCATTGTTGTTGCTGGTTCGTGGTCGGTTCGATAGTATTCCATTCCTAACTGGTCGAGTAGGTCATATACTCTTATTTCTTTATCAAGTCTGTCAGCTTCATTGGCTGGTCTGCCTTTTATTAGTTCCATAGTGTTCTTATAGTCCTTTCTTAATGATTATAGTGTATACAATAATTTACTTTAGTATATTGATTTATTGTGGGTAATGCAAGTATTAGAGTAATTTGTAATTATGGCTAATACCAACTATAATGCTGATGGCAAAGCTGTAATAGCATCAGATGATGAATGGGTAGAAGAAACTGAAGGGGATGAAAATGTATTAGAGGTATTATGAGTGAAGATAATAATATAAAAAATATAATAAAACCAGCCATATGATGTCATTTCACATAAGAGGGGGGCAAGGGGTATTATATGGCTGGTTTTATAAAGTTGAACAATGAAGAATGTTAATACATTGATTAACAGGTGTATGGTAAGTTAATATCTGATTACTGGAAATCACATATATCAATCATAGCTTCAAGCATTTCCTTTTCTTCTGGCTTTTTCTTAGTAAGTCTTGCAGCGGCTACGATAGGCATCCACTTATCAACATAACGCTTATCAGTAGAAGTCTTTTCACAGAACATTGATATGTACTTATCGGCAAGTGCTTCATCACTTAGTTTGAGTGTAAGGTAGGTGTTTGCAGCATCAGCAGAAGCATTACCCTTAGTTGCGTGTACCCAGTCAACAGCGGTAATAGCAACAATCTGATTCTTATCGTCAGTCTGGACAATTATATTCTCAGGACAGTAATCACCGTGGCATAGCTTTTTATGGTAAGGAAGCTCTGAAAGTCTTGATTCAAGCTCATATTTCGTGTCAGCAGGAATATTAAGCTCGTTTATCTGACGCTCAAGCTTACTTTTCATATCAACCAGAAGAGGGTTGCTGTGTTTGCTTATTGCTATCTGGTAATCAACCATAGCCTCAATATAAGTATCTGTATTTTCTGGGTGTTTAGCTAACAGCTCTTTTAAAGTTTCTCCCTTGGCATATTCGCTTGTTATAGTCCATTTGCCATCTACTACAGATACATTAAGAAGTCGTGGTATATCAAGTCCTGTATCTTCAACTCTTGCAGTGTTAAGTGCTTCATATAATACATCAGACTTGTTGTAAGATAGTGCAAATACCTTTTCAGCCTTATCCTTATCAACATAGACTGACTTTAATGCACCTTTATATATACATTTTTTCATAATAATCCTCCATTCTTGCGCACTTTTTTAACATAACGGGTTTTTGTCAGGTGCGCACAGACAAAAACCCTATGTGTGAAGATTTAATTTTTACACTCATTCTATTTCCACACTAATTTTATTTGCAAGTTAATTCTATTTTTAAGTTAATTCTATTTTCAAGTTAATTTTATTTTCCATAGTAAGCCTTAAGATACATAGCCTTTATCTCACTCATAAGAGGATATCTTGGGTTAGCACCTGTGCACTGGTCATCAAATGCATTTTCAACCATCTCATCAAGTGTAGCAAGGAAGTCTTTCTCATCAATGCCGTAGTCTTTGATAGTCTTCTTAATTCCAACCTTATCCTTAAGCTCCTCGATAGCCTTTAAGAAGTTCTCAAACTTCTCATCATCGTTCTTGCCGGCAATACCAAGGAAGTTAGCACATTCAACATATCTTTCCTTGCAGTGAGGATAAGCATACTGTGAGAATGTTCCCATCTTAGCTGGGACTTCTGCGGCATTAAAGCGCATTATATCTGTAATAAGAAGTGCGTTAGCAATGCCGTGAGGTATATGGTGGTAAGCACCAAGCTTGTGAGCCATAGAGTGGCATACACCAAGGAATGCGTTGGCAAATGCCATACCAGCCATAGTAGAAGCGGTAGCCATCTGTTCTCTTGCCTTGGCATCGTGAGGTCCATTCTCATATGCCGCTGGAAGATATTCAAATATATTCTTCATAGCCTTAAGTGCAAGACCATCAGTATAATCTGTAGCCATAATAGAAGCATATGCTTCAAGAGCATGTGTTAATGCATCTATACCAGAAGCGGCTGTAAGTCCCTTAGGCTGATCCATACACATATCAGCATCAATAATAGCCATCTTAGGGAGCAGTTCGTAATCGGCAAGAGGATACTTTATGCCAGTCTTTTCATCAGTGATAACTGCGAATGGTGTAACCTCTGAACCAGTACCAGAAGAAGTAGGAATAGCTATAAAGTAAGCCTTTTCGCCCATCTTAGGGAATGTGTAGATACGTTTTCTTATATCCATAAATCTCATAGCCATATCCATAAAGTCAACTTCAGGATGTTCGTACATAACCCACATAATCTTGGCAGCATCCATAGCAGAACCACCACCGATAGCAATGATACAGTCAGGTTCAAAGCTATTGATAGCCTTAGTTCCTTCAATGGCACACTCTAAGGTAGGATCTGGTGCAACATTGAAGAAGGTTGTGTGTGTTATGCCAAGTTCATCAAGCTTGTCGGTAACGCACTTAGTATAACCATTCTTGTACAGGAACTGGTCTGTAACAATAAATGCTTTCTTCTTGCCTAATACAGCCTTTACCTCGTTAAGTGCAACAGGAAGGCAGCCTTTCTTAAAGTATACCTTTTCAGGTGCTCTGAACCACAGCATATTTTCTCTCCTCTCAGCAACAGTCTTAATATTAATAAGGTGCTTTACACCTACATTTTCAGATACAGAGTTACCGCCCCACGAACCACAGCCAAGTGTGAGAGAAGGTGCTAACTTAAAGTTATAAAGGTCACCGATACCGCCTTGTGAAGAAGGTGTATTAATAAGAATACGGCAGGTCTTCATAGCTTCCTCAAACTTAGCAAGCTTATCATTTTCAGTTGCAGAATTAATATATATAGAAGAAGTATGACCAAATCCGCCATCAGCTATTAGACGCTCAGCTTTACTTATGGCATCATCAAAATCCTTTGCCTTATACATAGCAAGAACAGGAGATAACTTCTCGTGTGCGAATTCTTCTGAAAGGTCAACAGAAGTAACTTCGCCAATGAGAATTTTGGTGGTTTCAGGTACTTCTATGCCGGAAAGCTTTCCGATATTATAAGCACTCTGACCGACAATCTTGGCATTTAACGAGCCATTGATAATGATAGTCTTTCTTACTTTATCAAGTTCAGTCTTATTAAGGAAGTGACAGCCACGCTTAGTGAATTCCTCTTTAACCTGCTTATATATAGATGAGTCAACAATTACTGACTGCTCAGAAGCACATATCATACCATTATCAAATGTCTTAGAATGGATAATAGAGTTGACGGCAAGTATAACATCGGCAGTGCTGTCGATAATAGCTGGAGTGTTACCAGCACCTACGCCAAGTGCAGGCTTTCCAGATGAATAAGCTGCCTTAACCATACCAGGACCACCAGTTGCAAGTATAATGTCGGCTTCTTTCATAAGAGTGTTGGTAAGTTCAAGGCTTGGAACATCAACCCAGCCGATTATGCCATCTGGAGCACCGGCGGCAACAGCAGCCTCAAGTACAACCTTAGCAGCAGCTATAGTGCTTTCCTTAGCACGGGGATGTGGGCTTATGATAATGCCGTTACGTGTCTTTAATGAAATAAGAGTCTTGAATATAGCAGTAGAAGTTGGATTAGTTGTAGGAATAACAGCGGCAACAACACCGATAGGCTCTGCGATCTTCTTAATGCCATAGGCTTTATCTTCCTCAATAACACCGCAGGTCTTTGTATCGCGGTATGCGTTGTAAATGTATTCAGCGGCATAGTGATTTTTGATTACCTTGTCTTCAACAATTCCCATACCAGTTTCTTTAACAGCCATCTTGGCAAGAGGTATTCTTGCTTTATTAGCGGCAAGGGCGGCAGCAGTAAATATCTTGTCAACCTGTTCCTGTGAATATGTTGAGAAGATACGCTGTGCCTCTTTTACAGAGCTTATAAGCTCTTCAAGAGACTGGATGTTGTCAACTACTAAAGATTTTTCTTTGCTCATAATTAGTTCCCCTTTTCTTAGATAATCATACATATACTTTGTTAGTGATGTATAGTGTTACACGAAGTAACTATCTTAATAAAAATAAGATTGATAATTAATTAACAATCATTATGGTCATACATTAACACTTATATATGCAGATGTCAATAAATTATTGCTGTTTTATAGAAAGTTTAGAAGTTAATAATTTATCAGTTCCCAATTTAGATATGGATAATCAGGTATTGGGAGTCTAAAGGCTGAAAATATAAGTTGACAGTGCAAAAATTGATGTTACAATAGTTGCAGATACAACAATTGGAGGTGCATTTTAATGCTTAAAAGAATATTTTCTTATATGAAACAGTATAAGAAATATGCCTGTCTGGCACTTTTATGTATTGCTGTTGAGGCAGTGCTTGAACTTATGGTGCCTATGATTATGGCTGATTTAATTGATAATGGTGTTGCTAATGGCGACACAGCTTATATTTATACTAAGGGCTTGCAGATGGCAGGCTGTGCGGTTCTGGCACTTATCCTTGGCATTGGAAGTGCAAGATTTTCAGCACTTGCAGGACAGGGACTTGGCGCTAATATAAGGCAGGCAGAATATGAGAAATTACAATCATATTCATTTGCCAATATCGACCATTTCAGGGTTTCTTCGCTGGTTACACGTCTGACAAGTGATGTTACGAATATACAGAATTCGGTATCAACAGGTATGAGACCATTTGGCAGAAGTCCGGTTATGCTTATATTTGCATCATCAGTGGCATTTACAATTAACAGAACGCTTGCACTTGTATTCTTTGTGGCACTGCCTATACTTGCCGTTCTTCTCATAATTATTATTATGAATGTCCGTCCACTTTATGGACGTATGCAGAATGCGATAGATTTAGTCAACAGAAGTATTCAGGAAAATCTTACTGCGATAAGAGTAGTTAAAGCATATGTAAGAGGTGATTACGAGGTTTCTAAGTTTGAGGAAGTTAATGCTAATCTTAAGAAAGAGTCAGAGAAAGCATTCGGTATAGCAGTTCTTAATATGCCAGCTATGCAGTTTGTTATGTATGGAACGATTATATCAATTCTCTTTATCGGCGGACATCTTATTAATGCAGGACAGTTAAAGATTGGTGAGCTTACAAGCTTTTTAAGTTATGTTCTTCTTATACTTAATTCACTTATGATGATGTCAAATGTATTTCTTATGATGACACGTTCTTTAGCCTCAGCTTCAAGAATTGTCGAAGTTCTTGATGAAAAAATAGACATAACAGATGAACAGGCAGAGGATATAAGTGTTAAAAAGGGTTCAATTGAGTTTGACCACGTATGGTTTAAATACAAGGAAGAGGCAAAAGAATATGTTCTTTCTGATGTTTCATTTAATATAGAAGCAGGACAGACTATTGGAATAATAGGACAGACGGGTTCAGCCAAGACAACGCTTGTATCACTTATTCCAAGATTATACGATGCAACCAAAGGAACGGTGAGAATAGACGGAATAGATGTAAAAAAATATCCTATGAGACATTTAAGGGATGCTATTGCAGTTGTATTGCAGAAGAACACTTTATTCTCAGGCTCACTGCTTTCTAACCTCTACTGGGGTAATGAGAATGCTTCTATGGAGGAGATAAATGAAGCCTGCCATATTGCCTGTGTAGATGAATTCTTAGACAGACTTCCACAGGGGTATGATACGGATATGGGACAGGGCGGTGTCAATGTATCAGGTGGACAGAAGCAGAGAATATGTATTGCGAGAGCTATATTAAAAAAGCCAAAGGTGCTTATTCTTGATGACTCAACAAGTGCGGTAGATACAGCGACAGAAGCTAAGATAAGAGATGGGCTTGCTAAGAAGCTTCCTGATATGACCAAGATTGTAATAGCACAGAGAATATCTTCGGTAAAGCACGCTGACCAGATTATCATACTGGACAGGGGAAAGGTAGCTGCGATAGGCACACACGAAACACTTCTTGCCAATAACAGGATTTATCAGGAAATATATGAATCACAGAAGGAAGGGGTGGATTTATAATGGCTAAATATGTTGGATATAAAAGACCTAAAGATACCAAGAAGACATTGAAACAGTTATTCGTATATCTTGGACATTATAAATGGATGCTTATATTAGTAGCATTTCTTGTATTCATAAGTGCAGGAGCTAATGTTACAGGAACTTATCTTATTAAGCCTGTTGTTAATAGATTTATAGTTCCGGGCAATATGACAGGACTTTTAAAGGCTGTTATAGCAATGGGTGTGATGTATGCGTGCGGAGCGTTATCAACACTTGGATATAACCGAATTATGGTGAAAATGTCACAGAAGGTTATACAGGATATAAGAAATGATTTATTTAAGCATACACAGAAGCTTCCATTAAAATATTTTGATGCACATACACACGGCGAGCTTATGAGCCGTTTTACTAATGATGTTGATACAGTTCAGGAAGCTATGAACAACAGCTTTGCTATGATAATACAGAGCTTTATTATGCTGTTTGGTACGCTTACTATGATGATGGTATTAAGCATACGTCTGTCAATGATCGTTGTTGTATTTCTTATTATAATGTTCTTCTTTATTAAATTTAACAGTAAGCACAGCAAGAAATATTTTAACAGACAGCAGGAAGAACTCGGTAAAATTAATGGATTTGTTCAGGAGATGATGGCTGGACAGAAGGTTGAGAAGGTATTTAACCACGAGGAAAAGGATTACAGGAAATTCTGTGAAATGAATGAGAATTTCAGAAAAGAGTCAACTAATGCATTGGCATTTGCTGGAATGATGATTCCCACAATTGTAAGTCTTTCTTATCTTAATTATGCAATATCAGCCTGTGTTGGAGGTATATTTACATTAAATGGACTTATGGATTTAGGTACGCTTTCAGCATATCTTGTATATGTAAGACAGAGTGCAATGCCATTAAATCAGTTCACACAGCAGGTTAATTTCCTGCTTTCAGCCTTATCAGGTGCAGAGCGTATATTTGATATGATGAACGAAGAACCTGAGGTTGATGAAGGCAGTGTTACATTATGTAATGTTACGAAAAATGAAGCGGGTGAACTTATGGAAGCTTCAGGTAATACAGGCATATACGCCTGGAAGGTTCCAGCGACGAAAGATAAAGCAGGCTATCTTGTTGAGTTAAAGGGAGATGTGCGATTTAAAGATGTTGTGTTTGGATATGTAAAAGAAAAGACTATTCTTAATGATGTAACTTTATATGCAAAGCCGGGACAGAAGATAGCATTTGTTGGTTCAACCGGTGCAGGCAAGACAACAATAGTTAATCTTATTAACAGATTTTATGATATTCAGTCGGGAACCATAACTTATGACGGAATAGACATTAAGGATATAAGTAAAGATGATTTAAGAAAGTCAATGGCAATGGTTATACAGGAAACACATCTGTTTACAGGAACTATTGCGGACAATATACGATATGGAAAGCTTGATGCAACAGATGAGGAAGTAAGGGCGGCAGCTGTAATAGCTAATGCAGATTCATTTATAAGAAGGCTTCCGGATGGTTATGATACAATGCTTTATTCCGATGGAAGCAATCTTTCACAGGGACAGCGCCAGCTTCTTGCCATTGCGAGGGCAGCAGTAGCCAAGCCTCCTGTACTTATTCTTGATGAGGCGACAAGCTCAGTAGATACAAGAACAGAAAGACTTATCGAGAATGGTATGGATGCAATAATGGAAGGCAGAACAGTATTCGTTATTGCACACAGATTGTCAACTGTAAGAAATTCCAAGGCGATTATGGTACTTGAGAAAGGACAGATTATTGAACGTGGAAGCCACGATGAGCTGATAGAGCAGAAAGGAAGATATTATCAGCTCTATACGGGACAGTTCGAGCTTGAATAAATCGGACATTAATATAGCTTGAATTATTGTAATTTGAAATAAATAAATAAAAAGAATATAATCAAAATATAAAAAAATAGTTAAAGAGGTGTTGGTATTGAATAATCTGATTGAGTTTTTGAAGCAGGAAGGTGTTTCTGCACAGCTTGTAGAAGAAGTCCGGCATTATTCAGAAGAACATACTGTAGATGAAGCATTAAAAAAACGTATTCCTGTACCACATTTTCATTATTATGGCAATAAGGTATGGGAAGAGGCTCTTGCAGTGCTTCTGTGTGGCAGAAATCTTTTGCTGGCAGGAGAGAAGGCAACGGGAAAAAATGTGCTTGCACAGAATCTTGCAGCAGTTTTTGAACGTCCGGCATGGGATATTTCCTTCCATGTTAATATGGATGCGGCTGCGCTGATAGGTTCTGATACATTTCACGATGGCAGGGTTACATTCAGACCCGGACCGGTGTATTGCTGTGCACAAAGTGGCGGCTTTGGGATTCTCGATGAAATCAATATGGCAAGGAATGAAGCACTTGCAGTCTTACATTCTGTACTTGATTTCAGACGTGTAATTGATGTTCCAGGATATGACAGGATAGAGGTTGCAGATGATACACGTTTTATTGCTACGATGAATTATAATTATGCAGGTACAAGGGAATTAAATGAGGCACTTGCCTCAAGATTTGTAGTTATACAGATGCCGCCACTGGCAAAGGAAGATCTTGAGAGACTGTTAAAGGATCAGTTCCCTTCACTGGTTACTAAGTATAACAAACAGTTTGCACTTTTATTTAATGAACTTCAGAAAAAATGTGAAAATGGTGAACTTACAGAGAAAGCTTTGGATCTGCGTGGATTAATTGATGCTGTAAGTCTTATAAAAAAGGGTATTCCAATCAGGGATGCATTGGATCTTGGAATTACCAATAAGATATTTGACAGCTATGAAAAAGAGCTTATACGTGATGTCATAGCTTCAAGGTTTCCCTTAAAGCTGCATAATACGGAGGTGTTTGAATAATGCGTACCATTTCTTATACTGCTAAGGAAAGACGGGCTGCTAATCAGGTATGGAATGCGGCGGAACGCTATAATTTTGATCCATTGTTTCTGGCTGTTGAAACAGGGGATTTAGATTCAGATTTATATATGAATCTTATAATTGGACTGGCATATAAGTATTATGGTGAAAAGGCAATCAGCACTTTATTTGGTTATTGGAACGGAGATATCAGTCAGGCTATGCTGGATGATCTGACATGGCTTTATCTGGAACATGTACTGTATACAGAGGAAGCATTAAAACGTCCGTCTATGACTGATTTACGGGTTTATTATGGAAAGGCTTTTTTTGCAGGTGAATATAAGCTGTCGAGGCAGGAGTGGATGAGTAAAAACCGGCTTGTATATAATATGCAGTCAGCCAGATGGAGCAGTGTGTCAGGGAAAAAGAAGGTTCTGCTGACACCAAATGAACAAAAGCTGTATGCAGAACTGACACCACAGATAATGCCTGAAACAGACCGGTTGATAGATGCTGTGCTGGCAATTTATCGCAAATTTAATCTTTTTGATGGCGTAAAACATGAAAAAAAAGCGTTGCGACTGCATTTTACAGGGGCATTTGCCCGGATAATGACAAGAATAATGCCTGTCAGCTCTGTAAGAAATAATCATGTAATGGTTATGCGTTCTTCTGAGGCGGACAATATGACTGGTGAAGCAGCTTACAGTAAAAAGAAAGATAATATAGCATATAAGAAAGAAAATGATGACTGCTCTTATATTGAGAATTGTTTTGGAAGATCTGTTATATCAGAGCAGACTCTTATTAAAATAGAAAAAGAACTGTGTACAGGTAGTCATACAGGATGCCATTTATGGTTTACAGATGGAAAATATATAACAAAGAAAAATATACCGAAGGAATTTCTTCATTTAAGAGAACAGTCACAGCTGCAGGTTGAAAGAAATCATTCATATTATAATAAAAATGTACGGCTTTATGATAGTCTTATTGCACATATAGTCGAACAAATCCGTAATAGCGAATATATAAGTCAGAAGACAGATGTAATATCAGGTCAGAGAGGAAGGCTTGATACAACCAAAGTATGGCGTGCAGAATATATAGAAGATAACAGGATTTTTCACATATATGAAGATGATAATCAACCGTCCTTTACAGTGGATCTGCTTCTTGATGCATCTGCTTCAAGGCTTCAGTATCAGGAAATGCTTGCTGCGCAGGGAGTAATTATTTCCAAAAGCCTCGTGGAATGTAATATACCGGTCAGGGTAACAAGATTTTGCAGTGTTAGAGGATATACAGTTTTTCATATATTGAAGTCTTTTAGGGATAAGAAGTGCGACAATATTTTCAATTATTATGCTGCCGGTTGGAATCGTGATGGTCTTGCTTTTCGGGGAATTGGTAAAATCCTTGATATGAACCCGGGGGTGGCTGACAGGCATCTTGTGATTATTTTAACAGATGCTGCGCCTAATGACAGCCAGCGTATTCTGCCATCACAGGACAGCCCGTTTGGACATGATTATAGCGACGATATTTCTGTTAATGATGCAGCCGAAGAGGTACGTGCACTGCGTGCTAAAGGAATACATGTATCAGCCGTTTTTATGGGAAATGATGCGGCGGCCAATAGCGCAGAAAAGATTTATGGAAAAGAATTTACAAGAATACGTCGTATTGATGAGCTGGCAAAGGCGGCAGGAAGACTTATACAAAAAGAGATTCAGTCGTTGACAAGATAATTGCAAATGTGTATGTGATTAGGAATGGAGATAATAGGGTGTTGGTATTTTATATTTTTAATATAATTGTGAAAATGTATATATACATAAAATGACAACTAATATAAAATAAAAAAACAAAAGAAATGGAGAATGTAATGTACTGTAAAAATTGCGGAATGAAACTGGAGAATGGGACTAAGTTCTGCGGCGGATGTGGAATGCCAGTCGATAATGAGATTTTTGAATTTACTGAAAAAACACTTGATTATATGGAGAGGACAATAATTAAGAAAAGAGGGTCATTATGAAAAGTAAGCAGAATGTAAGACATTACTTGTTTGACGTGGAAATGCTAAGACGAAGATTATTAAGACCATATTTTATAGAACTTGGACTGACAGTTGGACAGGGGCAGCCACGCATATTATATGAGTTAAGAAAATGTGATGGAATGAGCCAGAAAGAATTGTCAGATGCCTGCCTTATAGAGGTGACTACGATGTCAAGAACGCTTGACAGATTAGAGAGTATGGGACTTATTAAAAGACAGAATAATCCAGAGTGCAGGCGTTCGTGGATTATATCTTTAACAGAAGAAGGAAAGGAAAAAGCTGACAGGGTATCTGATATATTTGATATGGCTGAGGAAGTGTTCCGCAAAGGTATAGGCGAAGAAGAGCTTAACAGTATGTGTGCAACGCTTGAAAAGATAGAGAATAATCTTAATGAAGCTATAGAGGAGCAAAGCACGGAGGGGAATAATTAACAGGTAATAGTATCTGATAATAGTATTTAATTATATTATTTTCAAATTTTATTGCAAAGTAGTATTATTTGTATTACAATAACTAATACAAATAATACTGCTTTTTTATTTGCCTTATTAATAAGATTGTGAAAAGGTTATATTTGTTTAATGTAAGGTTCATAAGATACCGGTTAGGTCAATTCTATGTTGTGAATATTGTGTCAGGAAAGGAGTGGCTACAATGATTATTGAATTAGATATGAATAGCAGTACACCTATATATGTCCAGCTTCGTAATCAGATTGTAATGGGAATTGGACGTGGTGAATTAAAGCTTGGCGAGAGCCTGCCAACGGTAAGACAGCTTGCACAGGATATTGGAGTTAATACAATGACAGTGAATAAAGCGTACCAGATATTAAAGACAGAAGGATATATTAAAATTGACCGCAGGCACGGAGCAATAGTATCAGATAATATTGATATGGATATTGTATTCAGGGAAAAGCTTGAAAATGAACTTGAATTATTATTAGCAGAAGCAGCTATTAATGGAATGGATAAGAGAGATTTTCTAAGTATGTGTAATGAAATATATTCAAAAATCAAAGTGTCAGGTGACAGTGAACCAAAGACAACATAAATACAAAAGTAAAAGCATTTTGGTGACTGAACGGGGAGGATAATATTATGGGAATAGCATTGTTTGTGATAGCATTGGTAAGCAATATATTTACAATTTTAATTATGAGATACGGATTTACTGGTAATTATGAATATAAGCAGGGAATGATTCTTGGTGTTCATATACCACAGGAGAATATTGGTGATGAAGAGGTTGCAGGTCTTATTGAAAAGACAAGGCATAATTATAAAATATTCCAGAATGTTAATGCTTTTTTGGGAATAGCAATATGTTTTGTGAATTTTCTTAATATGATAATATTTGAGCTTATCTGGTGTGTGTGGCTTATTGGTTATGTTGTAGGTATAGAATTATTGATGATTATACCACATAGAAAAATGTATGATATAAAGGTTAAGAATAAATGGGTTATAGAGAGCCAGAAAAGGATATATGCAGATACTTCCCTGTCAGCGGTCAGAGGAGAAGTTAAGTTGTATTATCATTTAATACCACTAGGTGCTGAGATTGTTACAGGTATTATTCTGTGGGTAGTAAGTGGCAGAACAAAAGATTTTAATCAGGCACTTATATTATTACTTATTACATTGCTGGTATCGCTGATATCATTTGTATTTAATGTGGCATTTAATAAAAGAGAAAGAAATGTATACAGTAAAGATACGGCTGTTAATCAGGCAGTCAATAAGATGGTTAAAAAATATATATTTAAAGGATTGTTAATAACTAACATAATCAATGCTTTCTCGTGGCTATATATATTTATTGAATATATCGGACATAGCAGAATAACAGATGCCAACTATTATGTATATATAGGAATTCAATTTATGTATACACTTGCTATTTTATGGATGATTATTGTTATTGGAAAGAAGAAAGAGGAGATACTTAACAGAGATGACGAGCCGTTATATGTAGATGATGATGAGTATTGGAAGACAGGATTTTATAATAACCCTGCTGATCCTAAAGTATTAGTCAAGAACAGACTGAGTGATATGAATTATTCCTTCAATCTTGGTAATAAAGCTGGAAAAGCAATTATGTGGTCACTTGAGGCTGTCGTTGCTGGATTTATTATATGGTTTGTGGCTATTATGATACCATATATTAATGTCCATATAGATACAGAAATTAAAGATAATTACTTCACGGTAAAAGCTGTGGGATATGAGTTCTCAATCAATATTGATGATATTGAGGAAGTACAGCTTATGGATAAAATGCCTAAAGACAGCTTTACAAGAACTAATGGCGGGGCAACAGAAGAGTATAATATAGGTAATTATAAAGGCAATACATATGGAAAATGTATGCTTTTTATATGGAATGGCTATGGACCTGTGGTTATGATAAAGGGAGATAACAAAACAGTATTTGTTAATTATAAGGAAGATGGAGCGGCATTAAAGCTTTATGAGCAGTTGTCTGGTGCAGGCACAATATGACTACTTCGTAGTCACTTAGAAGTTTCTACGAAACTTCATATGCGCTGAAAAGCGCACAGAATATAATGAGCATATCAAAATAACATTTTACATTTAATGATAAAAGATGTATAATCTCTATTAATGAAAAACTAATTAATAAATATCGCGATAGATTAGATTTCACTATTTATATTTATAAGGGAGGAATCTGATATGTTATTTAAGAAGGATATTAACAAAAAAATTGAACATCTTGTAAAGAAAAATGATTTCTATGCAGTTGCAGATTATGTGTATGGAACTAAGGAAGAAAAGCTTGATCTGGCTAAAGCCTTAGGAACTAACGATAATAACAGCAGTGTTGATTTATTGTTAAGACTTGTTGATGATAAAGATGATGATGTTGTATATGCGGCTTGTGAGGCATTAAGAAATGTCGGATCAGAACATAATACTGCGGATTTACTTGAGAAGCTTAATAATCTTCCAAAAGAAAAAGAGCATTTAAGGGAAGAAATCAGCAGGACTGTACAGGAATTACATCATAGAAATTAATATATATGATATATAAAATCTATTGAAATATATCAAAAGTATAAAATGTATAATAAAACATATAGAGAGCGTATAATGAAGTGTATATATAGCTGGTATATTACTCTATAATAAAAAGGTACTGAAATTATGTTTCAGTACCTTTTTTAATAAGTTCCTATTGTATAACCTGCTTTAATAATATGGCAAAGAACATTTCAGGATTACCAGCTATTCTGACTGACACTTTACCGCCAGTGGGCATTAACTATGGACGCTGTCCAAGTCCACCCTCAAGTGTGAGAGTTTCACCTGTCATATACTTAAAGTCTGGAGATGCTAGCTGTACGCATACACGTCCGATTTCAAGCTCAGCATCACCGAAATGTCCTGCCGGTGGAGTATGAACATTTTTATCAAATGCATCTGGATAAGCGTTCTTGAACTGCTCAAGCTGTGATGTCCACGCAAGAGGGCATATAATATTAACATTAATTCCGTCTTTAGCCCATTCAGTTGCAGCAACTCTTGTAAGACCTCTTATACCTTCCTTAGCGGCGGCATAGGCACACTGTCCAAAGTTACCAAAAAGTCCAGCACCAGAAGCAAAGTTAATTACAGAACCCTTACTTTCTTTAAGATAAGGATAGCAGGCTTTCATATAATAAAATGCGGCATAAAGACCTGAATACATAGCAAGATTGAACTGCTCTGTAGTATGTTCAGCAAGTGGAACGCCAGAAGCAGAAGCCTGTGCGTTATTGATAAGCACATCAATATGTCCAAATGTATCAATTGTCTGCTTAACTACATTAGCTACAACAGCCTCATTATCAGCAGAGGCATTAACATCTGCCTGAATTGTGAGAACCTTGATATTGTAAAGCTTTTCTAATTCTTCTTTAGCGGCGGCAAGCTTGCTTTCATTACGTCCTGTTATGACGATATTAGCACCCTCCTTAGCATAAGCTGTAGCAATTCCATATCCGATAGAACCACATCTTCCGTCACTTAATACGGCACGGCCAGCCCCTGTTATAATGGCGGTTTTACCTGTTAAAAATCCCATAAATCTAATCTCCCTGTCTGTGATATTTACGATAATCAGGAATAAGTTAAAGCACACAATGTACTTTCGATAAATTCCAGTCGTGGATTTATAATAACATAGTCAGACTAAACAAACAATATAATTATGCGAAAATTATTATCAAAAAGAAGAAAAATACTAAAAACTATTTAAAATAACAGCAATGTTAAAAAAATATCAAAATTATATCACAAAATACTGTTAATTGATAATTTGTTAACAAAAAGTAGTTCAGCATAAGATTAAAGAGCTGGATACGGCAATTAGCTGTGCTGATAAAGCAGTTTCTTCACATTAATATAGTGTATACATAAAAATAATGTTGAATTTAATAAAGGTTTGCAATAAAATAATAAATAGATTATTAGGTGAAAAAGAATATGCGTTAAGATGAAACATATAAGGATATATGATTATTAATATGTTTGGATGCGAGAAGTATGCAGAGTTTGGTAAATTGACGGGCAACAGCTTTAAGGGAATGGTTCACCCTGATGATATAAAGCGTGTTGAAAGTGGAATTGACAGACAGATAAAGACTTCTGATAATAATATGGATTATATAAAGTACAGAATTATAAGAAAAGATGGCTCTATAAGATGGATTTAAGATTTCGGACATCTTGAGAATGCTGGTCTTATGGCTGAAAGTTGATATTATTATGTATTTATAGCAGATATAACAGATACAATAACAGAAGCCCAGAAGAACCACATATATATGAGAAACAAATATTACAACAATACTAATGAGAATTAATATCATTAACATATAATTGTATTGACAGGAAAATATATAAAGTAATATAAATATAACAGTGTTATATAACACTGTTATATGACGGCTTAGGTTATATGCCAGCCGGAATAAGGAGAGGTATGAACACATTAGATAATATACATAAAGCTGCTAAGAAAGAATTTCTTGATAAAGGGTTTCAGATGGCTTCGCTTCGTAATATTGTAAAGAATGCAGGTGTGACGACAGGTGCATTTTATGGGTATTACAAGAGCAAGGAGGAGTTGTTTGATGCACTTGTTGGAAAGCAGTATGAGCATATAATGAAGATGTATATTGATGTACAGAATGGCTTTAAAAAGCTTGATGCCAATACCCAGCAGACGTCAATGGTGGAGGTTGCAAAAGACTGTATGGACAATATGCTTGATTATATGTATGAGAATGAAGATGAGTTCAGGCTTATACTCTTAAGTTCCCAAGGCACAAGATATGAGAATATGGTGCACGAGATGTCAGAGATTGAAGTTACGGCAACGCACGATTTTGTAGACACTATGAAGCGTAATGGAAAGCCTATCAAATCGGTCGACCCAATGCTTGAACACGTACTTGCAAGTGGAATGTTCTTTGCATTTTTTGAATTACTTATTCATAAAGATGATATCAAGGAAGCCAAGACTTATCTTAAGCAGTTGAGAGCATTTTATACGGCAGGCTGGGCAAAGGTATTCGAGATGTCGCTGGAAGGTTAATAATATTGCCTTCCATTATTTTAATACAATAGTTTGACCAAACTAACCCTCCTTAGTTTAACCTAAGCATAATGACAATTAATAGATTTGATGAACAGGATAATATAATTAAATGTCAGAATAACATAGTAGAATAATTAATTAGTTTACTAAATGGAAGATAATATTATTTAATTCATTAGATTTATGGAAAAGAGGTTAATGATGAAAAAGGAAAAACAGGACTCAGCTTTTTCGCAGCTTATGAACTATGCTGGCAGTTATAAAATGTTTACTTACACAGCATTAGTTCTTTCAGCAGTCAGTGCGGTTCTTGCACTGTTTCCCTTTGTGTATTTATGGAGAATTATTAAAGCTGTTATAAATGCTGCATCAGATTACGGTAATGCAGACGGAATAGTGCATAATGGCTGGATGGCGGTTATTATGGCACTTGTAAGTATGCTTATATATTTTGCGGCACTTCTTTGCTCACACAGGGCGGCGTTTCGTGTGGCAACTAATATAAAAACAACAGCACTTACACACATAAGAAAGCTTCCTATTGGTCCGCTTGAAAGCCTTGGAAGCGGCAAAGTAAGAAAGATGATATTAGAGTCAGCGGCGGCGACAGAAACTTATCTTGCACACCAGCTTCCTGACACAGCCAATGCAATGGTTACACCATTGGCAATGATAGTTATTTTATTTGTATTTGACTGGAAATTAGGACTTCTTAGTCTTATACCGGTTGTTATAGCATTTCTTAATATGTTTGGAATGTTAGGAAAAGCTATGGCAGGGGATATGAAGAAATATCAGGATTCCCTGGAGGATATGAATAATGAGGCTGTTGAATATGTAAGGGGAATGCCGGTAGTAAAGACATTTGGACAGTCAGTATTTACATTTAAGAGATTCAGGGACTCAATAAGCAGATATAGTAAATTCTGTATTTCTTATACGAAAAGGTGCCGAAGGCCTATGATTGGATTTGAAATTGCAATTAACAGCGTATTTGCGTTTATGACCTGTGCGGCGGTACTGGTTACAAGAAATGGAGTTGTAGACGAAAAGTTTGTAGTCAATTTCATCTTTTATGTAATATTTACTCCAATTATATCTACAACATTTACAAAGATAATGTTTATGAGTGAAAATGATATGCTTGTTAAAGACTCACTCCAGAGAATTAACGAGCTTCTTAATATTGAACCATTGAAGAAATCTGACATTAATAATGCCGGGGTTAAAGATTATTCTGTAGAGTTAAAAAATGTAACTTACAGATATGCAGGTGCTTCTAAAGATGCACTTTCTAATCTTTCACTCACTGTTCCGTCAGGAAAGATGGCGGCACTGATAGGACCATCAGGTGGCGGCAAGAGTACAACAGCCGCACTTATAGACAGATTTTTTGATGTCACAGAAGGAAGTATCCTTATAGGCGGTGTTGATATAAGGGATATACCTAAAGAAGAACTTAATAAAATGATTGCGTATGTATTTCAGGATAATAAGCTCCTTAAAATGTCAATAAAGGATAATCTTAAATTAGCGAAGAGCAATGCTACAGATGATGAGATTAACAATGCACTTCATCTTGCACAGTGTGATGATATTATTGCAAAGCTTCCTGACGGCGTTAATACAATGCTTGGAACTAAGGGCGTATATCTTTCAGGTGGTGAAAGACAAAGGATAGCGATAGCGAGGGCAATTCTTAAAGATTCACCAATAGTTATTCTTGATGAGGCAACAGCATTTGCAGACCCTGAAAATGAAGCACTTGTCCAGAAAGCATTTACACAGATAGGAAAGAACAAGACCGTTATAATGATTGCCCATAGACTATCTACAGTAAAGGATGCAGATATAATCTATGTATTGCAGAATGGCAGAGTATCTGAGAGTGGTACACATAACGAGCTTGTTGCCAAGGAAGAAACACAGGACAACTACAGACATATGTGGAATGAATATCAGAAGTCTATAGCGTGGAAAGTTGTGTAGTTAATACAGTGCACAGGAATGGAGTTCAGTATGGAAAAGTTAATGAAAAGATATGCGCTTACCAGACAGGGGGCGAAAGATTTTATTATATGCACAATCGTAACGACAATACAGAATATTATGCTTATGGCACCGGTTGCTATTCTTTATTATATTACAAGTGATTTAATATCAGACAGTATATCAAAGAGCAATAATGTGGCATATGTAATAGCGTGCGTAATTATGCTTGTTGTTATGGGTGTTGTATTTTATTTTCAGTATAATACGTCATTTTTCTCAACATATATTGAGAGCGAACATAGAAGAATTAATCTTGCCGAGAAATTAAGGGAGCTTCCGCTTTCATTTTTTGAAAAGAAGGATTTATCAGATCTGACATCGACAATACTTGGCGACTGTACAGTGCTTGAGCATAATTTCTCACACGTTATGCCACAGTTCTTCGGCTCGATAATATCAACAATTATTATAGCAGTAAGCTTATTCTTCTTTAACTGTAAGCTTGCAGTAGCAGCTTTGTGGGTACTTCCAATAGCACTTATTATAGTGGGCTGTTCAGGAAAGGTACAAAGAGGCATATCAAGAAAAAAGAGAAAAGTTGTGCTTGCACAGGAAGAAGGCTTTCAGGAGTATCTTGAAACTGTGAAGGATTTAAAGTCGTATAACGCAGAGGATACTTATGTTGAAAGTCTTAAAGAGAAAATGGATAATCTTGAAAAGGAAAGCTTCAGGGCTGAATTAGGAACGTCTGTATTTGTAATAAGTGCTTCCTGCATTTTAAGATTAGGAATTGGTACAGTTGCACTTGTTGGAGCTTCACTTCTTGTTAAAGGGCAGATTGATATAATGATATTTTTTATGTTCATACTTGTAGTGTCAAGAATATATGAACCTATGCAGGGAACACTTATGAATCTTGCGGCTATCATATCTCAGGACGTTAATGTTGAGAGAATGAATGAGATTACTAATTATCCTGTTCAGAGTGGTGATGGAAGCCTTGATGTTAATTCGTATGATTTGGAGTTTGATAAAGTGGCATTTTCTTATGTTAAGGGAGAAAATGTTCTTAATGATGTATCATTTACTGCAAGACAAGGGGAAGTAACAGCACTCATAGGACCATCAGGCGGTGGTAAATCAACTGTATCAAAGCTTGCAGCAAGATTTTATGATGCTGATAAAGGTACGATAAGGTTAGGCGGCAGGGACATTTCTACAATTAATCCAGAAAAGCTTCTGTTGGCATATTCAATTGTATTTCAGGACGTAACTTTATTTAATAACACAATAATGGAGAATATCAGGATTGGCAGAAAAGAGGCTACAGATGAAGATGTTATAAATGCAGCAAAAAAAGCATTGTGCGATGAATTTATCAGAAAGCTGCCACAGGGTTACCAGACAGTTATAGGTGAGAATGGCTGTACACTATCGGGTGGTGAAAGACAGAGAATATCAATAGCAAGGGCATTGCTTAAGGACTCTCCGATAATTCTGTTAGATGAAGCAACAGCATCGCTTGATGCGGATAACGAAACGCTTATTCAGCAGGCAATATCACGTCTTATAAAAGATAAAACAGTAATAATAATTGCACACCGTATGCGTACAGTATCTGGAGCTGATAAGATAGTTGTACTGGAAGACGGTATTGTAAAAGAACAGGGCAGACCGGAAGATTTAATAAAGAATAACGGAACTTATGCAAAGATGGTAAAGCTTCAGGCAGTGGATTAATATGCTGGGGAAAGTCAGCAGGCTGGGCATAATTGGTCTGTATCGTGGATATAGGCATTAGATGTAATTAATCTGCTGGGTGAATTCTTTTTGTTTTTGACACTTATATCATATTAATGTAGAATAAAATGGTTTATTATGATAATATCTTGTATACACTATTGTAGTATAATATTCCACGAAAGTCTCATACCTGTGCGCATAGGGTATGAATGATTATGGACAGAGGATATGCGCAGAAATGAGGATTATTATGTCAGATATAAAAGGAAGAATTCATTCAGTAGAAAGTTTTGGTTCAGTTGACGGACCTGGTGTAAGATATATAGTATTTCTTCAGGGATGTCATATGAGATGTAAATATTGCCATAATCCAGAGACCTGGAAGTTAGAGGATGGCGAACTCCAGACACCGCAGGAAGTATTTGATAAGGCTTACAGATACCATAATTACTGGAAAGATAATGGAGGCATAACTGTGAGTGGTGGAGAAGCACTTCTTCAGATTGAATTTGTTACAGAGCTTTTTAAGATAGCCAAGAAAGAAGGAGTTCATACAACTCTTGATACATCAGGCAATCCATTTACATTTGAAGAACCATTTATAAGCAAGTTTAATGAGCTTATGGCAGTTACAGATCTTTTTATGCTCGATATTAAGCATATTGACGATGAAAAGCATAAGAAACTTACAGGCTGGACTAATAAGAATATATTAGATATGGCAAAATATCTTTCGGATAATAACAAGGATATGTGGATACGTCACGTACTTGTGCCAAAGGTTACAGATGATAAGGAAGATTTACAGGCACTTTCAGATTTCGTTAAGTCATTAAAGACAGTTAAGAGATTTGAAATTCTTCCATATCACACACTTGGTGTATTTAAGTGGCACGACCTTGGTGTGAAATATGAGCTTGAAGATATTATGCCTCCAACTAAGGAAGAAATACAGAGAGCTGATGATATACTTCATACAGGTGATTACAAGGGATATCTTGAAAAATGAGGAAAATGCCGTGAACAAAGAGGAACTTAACAATTTATTGGAAAATGTTGCCTCTGGTGCTATTTCTCCGAAAGAGGCAGCAGATAGTATTAAAATAGAATCATTTAAGGATTTAGGCTTTGCCAAGGTTGATACCAACAGGGAATTAAGACAGGGAATGTCGGAAGTTATATATGGCAAAAGCAAGACTAAAGAGCAGATTGCCGGTATAGTTGGTGCAATGCTTGAAGAAAAAGAAAAGACAATCCTTATAACCAGAATGAGCAGGGAAGCCGCTGATTATGTGGCACAGCAATATAACCTGAATTATGATGAATTATCGCAGATTGGAATAATTGGCGATATGCCAGAAAAGAATGGCAAGGGCAGGATTGTTGTAGCAACAGGCGGAACAAGTGATATACCAGTTGCCGAGGAAGCAGCCAGGACAGCAGAAGTATATGGCAATGAAGTTGTAAGGCTGTATGATGTTGGCGTTGCAGGAATGCACAGGCTTATGAACCATATTGATACTATAATGAATGCAAGAGTTATAATTGCAATTGCCGGTATGGAAGGCGCACTTGCAAGTGTCATAGGAGGTATGGCTGACTGCCCTGTTATAGCTGTTCCAACAAGTGTTGGTTATGGAGCTAATTTTGGCGGTTTGTCAGCACTGCTTTCAATGCTTAATTCCTGTGCAAGCGGTGTAAGCGTTGTTAATATTGACAATGGCTTTGGTGCGGGATATCTGGCAAGTATGATAAATCATATGTGATGTGGATTATACAATGTAGATTATATGTGATGGCAAGTGGTATCGGTCGGTGCCGGTGTGATTGCAGGTAGTATTATATATTATTTTTGTAATTAATTATAATGCATAGCATATAGTTAAACCGAGTTATATATTATATATAAGACATAATAACCCCCAAGCAGATTATGAAAATGTTTATTCATAATTTACTTGGGGGTTGTTTGATGAAAATATTAATATTTAAGCTTCTCTATTTTTTTGTAAATGTTCTGGGTAATATTAAATAGATTTCTTACATCATCATTATAAAATGTATATTTGTCGGAATCAAGTATCTGAATAAGATTTAGAAATTAAAACAATCATAAGTGTTCATACTAATTCAATTAAATAGTATAATTCCACATAAAATCCTAATAATAAATCTTATATATGTACAATCTGCACAAAATAGAATATGAATGTTTGTGAATGATAATGATTGATTATGAATGAATATGGAGTTATTATAATGATAACAAAAGGGACGTGACCAGAAGGGAGGGATATAAAGTGATATATACCGTAACATTTAATCCATCACTTGATTATATTGTATCTGTTAAAGATTTCAGACCTGGTATGACTAACAGGACGAGCAGTGAGTTAATGCTTGCTGGAGGTAAAGGAATTAATGTATCTATAGTTCTTGGCAATCTTGGAATAAAGAGTACAGCGTTAGGTTTTATTGCTGGATTTACAGGAGATGAGATTGTAAGAAGACTGCATAATAGTGGCATTAATTCAGAATTTATCAAAATTAATGACGGAATTTCAAGAATTAATATTAAGTTAAAGTCGATTGATGGAACTGAGATTAATGGACAAGGACCACATATAGATAGTTCTCATATTGAACAGCTTATGAACAGATTAAGAAGACTTGAAAGCGGTGATGTTCTTGTTCTTGCAGGAAGCATACCGGCAGGCATATCAGATAATATATATAAAGATATTATGGATATGTTAAAGGATAAAGGTGTTCAGATTGTGGTTGATGCAACAAGCAGGCTGCTGACTAATGTATTGGAATATAAGCCGTTTTTTATAAAGCCTAACCAGCACGAGCTTGGAGATATATTTAATGTGACACTTAATACACAGGAAGAAGTTATTCCATATGCTTTGGAATTAAAGAAAATGGGTGCCGTTAATGTATGCGTATCAATGGGTGGAAAAGGTGCAATACTTGTAGCAGATGACGGCAATGTGTATAAAGCCAAGGCTCCGGACGGGATACTTAAGAATTCAGTGGGAGCAGGAGATTCGCTTGTAGCGGGCTTCCTTTCAGGTTGGATTGAAAAGAAAGATTATGAATATGCGTTCAGGAAAGGTGTTGCAACAGGAAGTGCCAGTGCATTTTCGGAAAGATTGGCAACTAACGGAGAAGTTAATGGTCTTATAGGTAAAGTTACTATAATCAGATAATTATTACAGAGTGTTTAAACTTATTATAAATATGGAGGTATGTATATGAGGATTACCGATTTATTAAGTGCTTCAAGTATAGATCTTAATGCAAAGCCTTTAAATAAAAAAGAGGCAATAGAGCAGGCTGTGAAGCTTATGGCGGCCAGCGGTAATATTACAGATATTGAAGCATATACGAAGCAGGTTATTGCAAGAGAAGAAGAAAGCACAACTGGTGTTGGAGAGGGAATTGCCATACCACACGGCAAATGCAGTGCGGTAAGCAGACCGGGACTTGCAGCTATGATTATAAGAGATGGTGTTGATTATGATTCATTAGATGGTGAGCCTGTCAATGTATTGTTTCTTATAGCAGCTCCGGATAGTGAGGATAATGTTCATCTAGATGTATTAAGCAAGCTTTCGGTGCTTCTTATGGATGAAGAATTTATCAGAAAGTTAAAAGCAGCTAAGGATATTGGGGAATTTCTTGAAGTTATCGATAATGCAGACAGTGAAAGCAAGAGCATTGATGAAAGATTGCAGGATACAGGCACATATAATGCTGGCAATAGTGATACAAATCCGATTGACAGGTATATAGCGGCTGTAACTTCGTGTCCTACAGGTATAGCACATACTTATATGGCAGCTGAGGGGCTGGAAAAAGCAGCTAAAAAGGCAGGCTGTACAATTAAGATAGAGACAAGAGGTTCAGCAGGTGCTAAAAATGTGCTTACAGATGAAGATATAGAAAAAGCGGAATGTATAATAGTTGCGGCAGATGCCAAAGTGCCAATGGCAAGGTTTGAAGGACATAAGGTTATAGAATGTCAGGTATCAGACGGAATTAATAAAGCTGATGAATTAATAAGTCAGGCACTTAGCGGTGATGTTCCCGAATATCAGGTACAGGGGATGGGCAGATCTTCTGATGATAGTCAGGCAGCTGCGGTTAAGAAGAATAAATCAGGCGGAGTTGGACATCAGATATATACACAGCTTATGAATGGTGTTTCGCATATGCTTCCATTTGTAGTTGGTGGTGGTATTCTGATTGCCATAGCATTTCTTATTGATGGAATTAATGTTGATATGAACAGCCTTTCTGAAGCGGAAAGAGCTAATTTTGGTACTATAACACCAGTTGCAGCTTTGTTTAAGAATATAGGTGGAGCAGCATTTGGATTTATGCTTCCTGTGCTTGCAGGATATATTGCAATGGCGATAGGTGACAGACCGGCACTTGCACTGGGTTTTGTCGGAGGATATATTGCAGCTAATGGAAAGTCTGGATTTTTAGGTGCTTTAGTTGCAGGCTTTGCGGCTGGATACATTATTTTAGGTTTAAGAAAATTGTGTGACAAGCTTCCAGAAGCACTTGAAAAGATTGCACCGGTGCTTATATATCCGGTTGTGGGAATTCTTGTTATAGGACTTGGAATGAACTATGTAATAGAGCCTGTTATGGGGGCGATTAATACAGGGCTTAATTCATTCCTTATTGGAATGGGAAGTTCAAGCCGTATAATTCTTGGATTTGTGCTTGCAGCAATGATGGCAATTGATATGGGTGGTCCATTTAATAAAGCAGCATATGTATTTGGAACAGCTTCAATTGCATATGGTAATTACGATATTATGGCAGCAGTTATGATTGGTGGTATGGTTCCACCTTGTGCTATTGCACTTGCTACAATGTTATTTAAGAATAAGTTCACTAAGGAAGAAAGAGATGCAGGACCAACTAACTTTATTATGGGACTTGCATTTATAACAGAAGGTGCTATTCCATATGCGGCGGCAGATCCACTTCACGTTATACCAGCATGCCTTATTGGTTCTGGAATAGCAGGAGCAATAAGTATGTTATTTAAGTGCACATTAATGGCTCCACACGGTGGAATATTCGTATTCCCTGTTGTTGGCAACCCATTATATTATCTTTTAGCACTAGTTGTTGGAACAATTGTTTCTTGTTTTCTTCTTGGAGTATTAAAGAAGAAGGTTAATGAATAGAATAATTAATAAAATAGAATTTTTAAAATAAAGTATATGACCGTAGCCTGGCGTATCTGGTATGGTCCTGTTAAAAACACAATATATAAATATAAAAAACACAAGATATACAAAAACGAAACGTTTAAAATAAAAGATACGCAGAAAAGAGGTTTATTATGAAAGAATTTAATTACACAATTACAGACAAAGAGGGAATCCATATGAGACCAGCAGGTGAGCTCGTAAAAGCAGCTAAGCAGTTTGAGAGCAGTATATTAATTAAGAAAGACGGAAAGACTGCTGACTGCAAGAAGGTATTTACAATAATGTCATTAGCAGTAAAATGTGGACAGGAAGTAACAGTAAAGGTAGAAGGTTCAGACGAAGAACAGGCGGCTGCAAAGATTGAAGAATTTATGAAAGCTAATATGTAAAGTAAAGTGCCAGGGTTAAAGTATATAAATTAAAATACCTAATTAAAGGGCTGAAATTAAAGAAAGGAGGGGCTGTTATGTATGAATATAAAGGAAAAAGCGTGTTTGGCGGGATAGCCATAGGAAGAATTAAAGTGTACAGTAAAGAACAACAGCAGGTTAAGCGGATGCATATTGATGATTGTGAGAGCGAGAAGCAAAGATATATTAATGCCGTTGATAAAGCAGTTGAACAGTTAGGTATGCTTTATGATAAGGCTTTAAAGGAAGTCGGTGAAGCCAATGCGGCAATATTTGAAATGCACCAGATAATGCTTGAAGATGACGATTATAAAGAGTCGGTTCTTAATATAATTGATAATCAGAATGTTAATGCTGAATATGCAGTTGCACAGACCTCGGATAACTTTTCATCAATGTTTGCGGCTATGGACGATGAATATATGAGAGGCAGGGCTTTAGATGTAAGAGATATTTCTGAAAGACTTATAACTATTCTTAGTGGTGGTAAAAGCAGTACAATAGAATCTGATGAGCCGTCAATAATCATTGCAGAAGATTTGGCACCATCGGAAACTGTACAGATGGATAAAGAAAAGATATTATCATTTGTAAGTGTTAAGGGTTCGGTTAATTCACATACAGCTATACTTGCAAGGACAATGGGGATACCAGCCCTTATAGGAACAAAAGGTGTTCTTGATGAAGATATAGACGGCTTAACAGGCATTGTTGACGGCTTTAATGGAGTTGTGTATATCAATCCTGATAGTGAGATGCTTGACCGCTACAAGAAAGAACAGGCGAAGTATATAGAACAGAAGGAACTTTTAAATAGACTTAAGGGAAAAGAAGATGTAACGCTTGATGGAACAAAGATAAAGTTGTATGCTAATATTGGTAATGTTAAGGATATAGCGTTAGTTCTTGCTAATGATGCAGCCGGAATAGGATTGTTCAGGAGTGAATTCATCTATCTTGGGAGAACTGATTTTCCGACAGAAGAGGAACAGTTTAATATATATAAGACTGTTGCGGAAAATATGGCTGGAAAGCCAGCTATTATAAGAACGCTTGATATAGGTGCGGACAAGCAGTGTGACTATTTTAATCTTGATAAAGAGGACAATCCGGCATTAGGTATGAGAGCTATCAGAATATGCATTACAAGAACGGATATATTTAAGACACAGTTAAGAGCTTTATACAGGGCGAGTGCATATGGCAATATTCATATTATGTATCCGATGATTGCTAATATGTGGGAGATAGACCGTATAAAAGAGATTGAAAATGAGGTGAAGGCTGAGCTTGCGGCTCAGGAGATTAAGATAGGAAGCCCAAAGACAGGAATAATGATAGAGACACCGGCGGCTGCAATGATTAGCGATGAGCTTGCAAAAAAGGTTGATTTTTTTAGTATTGGAACTAATGATTTGACACAGTACACATTGGCTGTTGACAGACAGAATCCTAAGCTGGATACATTTTTTGATGCACATCACCCAGCAGTGCTAAAGATGATTAAAATGGTTGTCGATAATGCACATAAGGCTGGTATATGGGCAGGAATATGTGGAGAGCTTGGAGCTGATACAAGCCTTACACAGAAGTTTCTTGAAATGGGTGTTGATGAATTGTCAGTTTCGCCGGGGAGGATTCTTCCAATCAGAAAGATTATCCGTGACACTGATGTATCTGAATTATAATTGGTATATTTGAAAAGGTGATTGTTATGCTTACAGAGAAAAGACACGAATATATACTTCAGGAGTTGAAACGCAAGGGAAGTATAACTGTCAATGAGATTAAAGAAGAACTTGGAATTTCAGAATCTACAATTAGAAGAGATTTGAATTCACTTGATGAAGAAGGCAAGCTTGTCAAGGTATTTGGAGGTGCAGTATCAGCAGATTTTGAAGTTTCAGGCAGTGAACCAAGTGTTATGCAGAAGCGTGAAATAAATATTAATGGCAAGAAGCTTATTGCAAAATATGCCGCAGGGCTTATAGAACCCGATGATTTTGTATATATGGATGCAGGCACGACAACAGGCTGTATGATTGATTATATAACAGAAAAGCGGGCAGTATATGTGACTAATGCTGTTACACACGCAAGAAATCTTGCGGCGTTAGGTTTCAGGGTTATACTTATAGGTGGTGAGCTTAAGGGTTCAACAGAAGCAGTAGTAGGAGCTAATGCTATTGAAATGTTAAGAAATTATAATTTCAACAAAGGATTTTTTGGTACAAATGGCATAAGTATTAAATGTGGATTTACGACGCCTGATATTAATGAGGCAGAAGTTAAGAAAATGGCGATGTGTCATTGCAATCACAAAATAATTCTTGCAGACAGCACCAAATTCGATAATGTAAGTTCAGTGACATTTGCAAGGCTTGATACAGCTAAGATAATAACTGATGAAGAAGTGCCTGCTGGTTATAGGGATTATAATATTTATAAGGTGAATGGATGATGTTATAATTGAAAAATGAACAATATTAAAAGGGACTTTTTTAAGTCCCTTTTTTTAGTAAGTTATTTCTGTTTGCTGTTAAGCTGTTCAGATATAGCCTGTTTAATGGCATTGAAAGACTCTTTGCTTATATCGTGTTCGATACGGCACGCATCCTCCTCGGCAGTCTGCTTATTGACACCAAGCTGTATTAACCAAGAAGAAAGTATCTGATGTCTTTCATAAATCATCTCGGCAATTTCCCTGCCAGAGTCTGTAAGGTATATATAACCTTCTTTAGTTACGCGTATATGTTCTGATTCACGAAGATTCTTCATAGCAATGCTGACGCTTGACTTCTTATAGCCCATTTCGTTGGCAATATCAATTGAACGTACAACAGGCAGTTTCTTGCTAAGCATAAGTATTGTTTCTAAATAATCTTCAGCTGATTCGTGGATGACCATAATTATTCCCCCTGACTAATATTTATGTGAATTAATAAATAATTGTAGATTATAAAGCAATTAATAAATAATTAATGTAAATATAATACTAATAAGTGTAATAAGTATAACATAAACCTGGCAAATAATCAAACTTATAGTTAGTGCGAATTATCTATGCCTTTCAAAGCTGTATAAATATGTGCTATAATAAAGCTGTACATAGTGGGAGATTTGAAAAAAGCTAGAGCTGCCCTTACAAGGCACCAGCTTGATATGCGTAAAATGTACGCAGAAAAGAGGATTATTATGAATATTAATATAGATAAATTACACTGCCTTATAGATTTACACGTTCACCTTGATGGTTCAGTCAGTACTCCAATGGCTAAGAAGCTGGCTCTTATCAATGGTATTGAACTTAATGAAAGTGAAGAAGACCTGAAAGAAAGATTACAGGTGTCCAAAAACTGCAGGGATTTGAATGAATATCTGGAAAAATTTGAATTTCCACTGACACTTTTGCAGAAAGCTGAAGCTATTACTGAATGTGTGAGAATGTTAATAGCTGGGCAGGATAGTCAGGGGATAATGTACAGTGAGATAAGATTTGCACCACAGCTTCATATGCAGAAGGGGTTGACACAGGAAGAGGTTGTGCAGGCGGCAATAAAAGGACTCGATAATTCAGATTATCACAAGCTTATATTATGCTGTATGAGGGGAAGCGATAATGAGGAGCTTAATAAAGAAACGATAAGGATTGCCCATAGATATCTTGGACGTGGAGTTGTGGCACTAGACCTTGCCGGTGCAGAAAAATTATATCCAACAAAGCAGTTTGTTGGAATATTTAAAGAAGCTTTGGCATATAATATTCCGTTTACAATACACGCAGGTGAAGCAGATGGAGAAGAAAGCATAAAGACGGCAATATATATGGGAGCTGAAAGAATAGGACACGGAATAAGGGCAGCCTGGTCAGAGGATATGATTAAGGAGCTGGCAGATAAGAAAATTCCGTTAGAATTGTGTCCTACAAGTAACCTTAATACGAAAGTTGTTGATAATATTGCTGATTATCCAATTATGAAACTTATTAATAATGGTGTTAAAGTTACCATAAATACGGACAATATGATGGTTTCAGGCACAAGTATTAAAAATGAACTTAAATTACTTGTGCAAACATTTCCTATAAATGGTATAATATTAAAGAATTTGCTTATTAATTCAGCAGAAGCTGCATTTGCCAAGGATAGCATTAAAGAACAGCTTAAAAGAAAGATATATGAAGAATTGGATGGGGTTACTTATGAATGAAGTTAATAAGTTATTTACAAAGGAGAATGTTGAACAGATAGTTGTTCCACAGGTTGTAAAAGATGATTTACTAAGCATTATAGAGGAAAAGCTAAAAAGAGCAGGATTTTACTACAGAATTGCATACAGGGTCAAGGCAGTTGATTCTATGGTGAATAAACTTATATTTAAGGATTACGGACGTCCGGGTACGGAGAATGAAGATAAGAAAATGCAGGATCTTGTAGGAATAAGAATAATCCTATATTTTGTTGATGATGTAGATATATGCAGAAAGCTTTTAGATACATTATTTATATCTCCAGGAATGTGGGAGACTACGGAGAATAATGAATATGAATTCAAGGCTATGAAGGTCAATGGAATATTCAAGCTTCCAGCATATCTTAGCAAGACAATTGTCAATCCATATCTGTCAGATTATGTTGACGATACATTTGAGGTTCAGGTAAGGACGAACTCATTTGAGGGCTGGCACGAGATTGAGCACGATATGAGATATAAAGGCTCGGCGTTTGGAATAGGTAACGAAGCACTGGCAAGAAAGATGAACAGTATTCTTGCTACATTTGAACTGTGTGATGATTCGATAGCAGGACTGCTTGAAGATTTAGGACATCAGCATTACAAAGACAAAAAATGGAATGATATGTTAAGGTGTCACTACAGGTTAAAGTTTGAGAATGAACCTCTGCATCGATACATAGAGGAGCTGTTTGACTCAGACACAGAGCTTGCAAAGATATTTTATAAGGCACCAAGACAAGGGGCTATTGAACAGTTGTGGCTTGATACTTCAGAGAATGGAATAGAGCTTACACTTAATAATATAGTAAAGATTGTCAATCAGATAGGCCCTGATGATGAAAGGCTTAACGAGGTATTTAGAAAGATAGAGCAGGAGCATAAGAATAAACAGGAATTCGAGACTGGCGGTAAAAGACGCCGCTTTGAGCCATTTAAACCGCTTGGCAATTATAAGGTATTCCAGTCACATTCCTGCATTGATCTTACTAATCTTTCTATGGAGGACGCATTTAAAAAGGCAGTTAATTATATATATTCGTGGGTACATTCAAGATTTAATGAAGTATTTGATGATATGCCGGGCAGTGTGGATACATATGATAATGAAAGACCAGGGTATAAGGTATCGCTTGAATATGATAATGAGAATTTATATTTCAAGGAGATTACAACGCACCTTGATTCTAAGGTCGCTAACAGATTGTGGATATCGATTGCTACTATTAATAAAGATGGTGACAGGCTTTTATTTGACGTAAGTAATGAATATGCCGAGCCAGCAGATAAGTACAGAGATAATGAAAATGTATTGTTCAGCCGTCCTAACTTCTATGGAGAGATAGCAGATAACATTGGAATCTGTGATGTGGAGAGGTTAAGACAGAATGTAAGGGGTATTGATAATAAAGAAGAATACAATACATTAAAGGATCTTATTAAAGATGATAATAGGCAGTTTCCTGTAGTTGTATTTGTGGCATCAGATGATTACTGGGTAGAAAAGTTTGATGTGGACTATTTTGCATATCTTGTGGGATATTATGCACATATTAAGAGAATTACAACAGATGAACTTTCTGAGCAGTTTGCTAAAGATTATGATTTGGACGAAGACGAGTTTAGGGATTCAATAACTGTATTTTATCCAGGCAGAGAACCTAACACAAGTTATAAGTCACATATCTTAAATACTACATTTGAGGTTATAAAGATAGAAAAAAGAAAATACTGGAATGAGAATGGGTGTAGGGCGTTCAGGCGACAGCTTGTTTCAGATATAAGAGAGAATAATGTCATTATGTAGATAACAGAGGGGTAGAAAGTTATGAGTAGAGGGAATAATAAAAGCAGTATTGCCACAGAAGGAACACAATGGTATGGAAATATTGTATCAAGCACGCTTCAGGCATATTACGAGGTGTACTATGTCAATCTTTCAGTTAATACCTGCAAAAGAATATATCCGTGGTATATCGAGGATAATGAGTTTATAGATTATACTAACGAGGTCAACCGCAGAATATCAGGTAATATCATATGTAATAATTCGGAGGAAGATGTGTCAACGCTTCTTGCAGTTGATAATCTTAAATGTGAATTAAAATATAAAGATAAGACAGAATACAGATACAAAAGACAGGTAGCCAATGGAGTATTCAGGTGGTGTCTTGTAAGTGTTGTCGTTGATAAGCGAAAAAATGGTGAGCCTGTAAGTGTTATTCTTATGATAAGGGACATTGAAGATGTTATAAAGAAAGAGATTGAACAGCAGCTTCTTATAGAGGAAGCACTTGCACAGGCTGAAAGTGCTAGCAGGGCAAAGGGAAAGTTCCTTTCTGATATGTCGCACGAAATCAGGACACCTATGAATGTGATTCTTGGCTATACCTCAATTGCACAGAATAATATGGATAATCGGAATCAGGATAAGGTTAAGGATTGCCTTGAAAAGATTAAAGAAGCTGGAAATCATCTGATTGGTATTATTAATGATGTGCTTGAGGTGTCAAGGATAGAGCAGGGAAAGATTAATATAGAAAAGGAAGAAAGTGACATTTATGAGCTTATGACAGATTTCTATAATCTTGTAGAAATTCAGGCGGCAGTAAAAAAACAAAAGATGACAATTGATCTTGAGGGTATAATTGATAAATATGTGTATATGGATTGGACGAGAATAAGCCAGGTGCTTATTAATCTTATTAACAATGCAATCAAATATACGCCGGTTGGCGGACATATAGATGTTATTGTGAAAGAAGACTGTAATAATAATATAGGGGATAATATACATAATTATATTATTATAGTGAAGGATAATGGCAGGGGAATAGATGAAAAGGATATGCCATCATTATTTGATTTGTATACAAGGGGAGCATACGATAATGATATATCAGTAGAGGGAACAGGGCTTGGACTGTCTATATCCAAGCAGATAATTGAACTTATGAATGGAACAATAGATGTTGACAGTAAGTTAGGCGAAGGTACAACATTTACAGTAAAGTTACCGCTTCAATATGTCGTCAGGACACAGTCCGATAAAAATGTGACTGACAACGGGACAGATAATAATATAATAAAGAATGATCAGAGCCTGTCAGATATAAAGGTAATGGTCGTTGATGATAATCAGTATAACAGGGAAATTGCCTGCGAGCTTTTACAGGAAAATGGTGCTCATATAATTGAGTGTGCCAGTGGAAGTGAAGCTGTAGATTATATAAAATATAGAAATGGTATTGTGGATATTATTCTTATGGACGTGTGTATGCCAGATATGGATGGTTTTGAGGCTACACGTTTAATAAGACAGTTAGAAAAAGACAGATGGCAGGATATTCCGATTGTAGCAATGACAGCTAATGCATTTGATGAGGACAGGAAGAAGGCACTGGAGCACGGAATGAATGGACATATAGCCAAACCATTCGATATAGATACATTTGCAGAAACAGTATTAGAATATGTAAAATATTAAGTTGACATAAGTGCATAAGTAGGGTACGATTTAGTGTATTAAAGTAATAAAATATTCACGTATTAGAGAAGTGAATTGCAAGAACAGAATGGAGATTAATATGAGGAACTGTACCAACACGCGATTATTAAGGAAAATGCTTATTGTACTTTTATTATGCTCTTTTATAGCAGGTACATTTACTGCCTGTTCAGATAAGAAGCAGTCAGACGGCAAGACAACATTTACAGTGGGTTTTGATGCGGAATTTCCACCTTATGGATACAAAGATGAGAGTGGAGAATATGTTGGATTTGACTTATCTTTAGCAGAAGAAGTATGCAGACGTAATGGCTGGGAACTTGTCAAACAGCCAATCGACTGGGATTCTAAAGATATGGAACTTTCATCTGGAAGCATAGATTGTATATGGAATGGATTTACTATGGACGGAAGGGAGTCCGATTATACATGGACAACTCCATATATTGATAATTCACAGGTTGTAATAGTAAAGTCAGATTCAAGCATTAATTCATTATCAGACTTAGCAGGAAAGGTTGTTGTTGTGCAGTCAGACTCATCTGCACTTGCGGCATTTACCGGTGAAGATGCAGAACCGGAAAATGTTGCACTTGCTAAAAGCTTTGCCTCATTACAGCAGGTTGGTGATTATAATGGTGCATTTATGAATCTTGAGGCTGGTTCAGTTGATGCGATATGTATGGATATGGGTGTTGCCAATTATGAACTTAATGCAAGAGGCGGCAGATTCAGAATGTTGTCACAGCATGTATCTAATGAACAGTATGGAATAGGCTTTAAACTTGGCAATACAGAATTAAGAGATAAAGTACAATCAACACTTCTTGATATGCTTGATGATGGAACATTTCTTTCGATAGCTGAAGAATGGGGACTTGAGGAAAGCATATGCTTAAGTGCTGATAATGTTGTAAATGATAGTGATTTAGCTGTTGATAAAGGTAATTTCTTTGTTGAACTTGGAAGCGTTGTATCCAAGCTGGCAGAAGGTATGCTTGCATCACTTGCAATATTCGTACTTACACTTGTATTCTCACTTCCGCTAGGACTTTTACTTATGTTTGTAAGATTGTCAAAGGTAAATGTAATAAGATGGATTGCAAAGATATACATATCAATAATGAGAGGAACACCCCTTATGTTACAGCTTTTAGTTGTGTTCTTTGGTCCATATTATGTATTTGGAATTTCGCTTTCTTACAGTTATAGATTTTATGCGGTAATTATAGGATTTGCACTTAATTATGCGGCATATTTTGCAGAGATATTCAGATCGGGAATTCAGGCGATACCAGCAGGACAGAGTGAAGCTGCAACAGTTCTTGGTTACACAAGGGCACAGACATTTGTAAGAATTATACTTCCACAGATGACAAGAATTGTGCTTCCACCAGTTACTAATGAAGTAATAACTCTTGTAAAAGATACATCTTTAGCATTTGCACTTGCGTATACAGAAATGTTCACGCTCGCTAAGCAGATTGCGGCGGCAAGTGCAAGCATAATGCCATTATTTATTGCAGGAGCATTTTATTATATATTCAACTTTATAGTTGCCTGGATAATGGAATATATAGAAAAGAAAATGCGTTATTAAACAGATGGAGGCAGTATGAGCAGTACAAGTTTACTTGAAATGAAACATGTAAAAAAGACATTTGGAAGTCTTGAAGTGTTAAAGGATATATCAATAGAAGTTAATGAGGGAGAGGTTGTTGCAATAATCGGACCATCAGGTTCTGGTAAATCAACATTTTTAAGATGTGCAACTCTTCTAGAGAATATGGATGAGGGAACATTGTCATATTGTGGTGACAGTGCAACGATTAATGAGTCAGGTGCAGCACAGTATGTAGACAAGAAGAAGTTACACAGCATAAGAAATAATTTTGGACTTGTATTCCAGAATTTCAACCTTTTCCCACATTTTTCAGTGCTTAAAAATGTAATTGATGCACCAATTAATGTGCAGAAACGTGATAAAGCTGAGGTGACTGCCGAGGCACGCGAGCTTTTAAAGAAGGTTGGACTTGAGAATAAAGAAGACAGCTACCCAGGCCAGTTATCAGGCGGACAACAGCAGAGAGTTGCTATTGCGAGGGCACTTGCTATGAATCCAAAGATGCTGTTCTTTGATGAGCCAACATCTGCACTTGACCCAGAGATAACAGCAGGAATTCTTAAGCTTTTAAGAGAACTTGCCAATGAAAAGATGACAATGGTTATAGTTACACACGAGATAGATTTTGCCAGAAATGTAGCTGACAGAGTTATATTTATGGATGGAGGCGTAATAGTCGAAGAGGGTAAGCCGCAAGACGTTATAGATAACCCTAAGAGTGAAAGAACTAAAGCCTTCCTTCAGAAAATGGCATAAAAGGAATGGTATAAAAAGAATAGCATAATATGGAGATTAAGGTATGACATTAAACCAGTTAAAATATGCGATAATTGTTGCAGAGTCAGAGTCTTTTAATGAAGCAGCCAAGAAGCTTTTTATATCACAGCCAAGTCTTTCAACTTCAATACATTCCTTAGAGGAGGAGATTGGAGTACAGATATTCAGACGTTCACAGAATGGTATTGCAGTAACACCTGATGGCAAGGAATTTATCGGTTATGCAAGACAGGTTATGGAGCAGTATGAGCTTTTAGATGCAAGATACATTACTAAATCAGAAGTCAAGAAAAGATTCAGTGTGTCAATGCAGCATTATTCTTTTGCGGTTAATGCTTTTGTGCATATGGTTAAGCAGTATGGTATGGACGAATATGAGTTTGCTGTACACGAAACCAAGACACATGAGGTTATAGAAGATGTGAAGAATGGCAAAAGTGAAATTGGCATACTGTACATTAACAGTTTTAATAAAAATGTGCTTGAGAAAATCTTCAATGATAATTATCTTGAGTTCCATAAATTGTTAGAATGTGAAATATATGTATATATGTACAAGGGACACCCACTTGCTGGCAAAAAGCTTATTAAGCTTGAAGAGTTAAAAGATTATCCGTGTCTTTCATTTGACCAGGGGGATTATAATTCATTTTATTATGCAGAAGAAGTATTAAGCACATATGAATATAAGCAGCTTATTAAGGCTAATGACAGGGCAACTATGCTTAATCTTATGGTTGGACTTAATGGATATACGTTGTGTTCGGGAATTATATGTGAGGAGCTTAATGGTGATGAATATTGTGCAGTAAAGCTTGATGCTAAGGAAGTTATGGATATTGGTTATATTTCAAGAAAAGGAATTGCGTTAAGTACGATAGGGCAGCAGTATCTTGAAGAAATATCCAAGTATAAAGCGTTGTAAATATAGGGCTTCGTGAATGTAAGAACTGGTAATTATAAAGTTTATATAAGCTTTGTAATAGTTTGATTGACAGATGATATGTATATTTTATATAATAAAATATAAGAACGTATGGTTGGAAAGTGAGCGGGTTTTATATGAGAAAGATGAGTGAAGAACCTGTATGTACAGGTTTTACAGATATACATAATCATATTTTATTTGGAGTTGATGATGGTTCGCCGGATATAAAGACAAGTATGGAAATGTTGCAAATGGCGTATGAAGATGGTATAAGAGATGTCATATTGACACCACATTTTCATCCTAAGAGAGGTATGGCACATTACAGCAAGATAGTAGAGCATTATGAGATACTTGCTGACGAGGCGGCTAAGACATTTCCTGATATGGGAGTGTATCTTGGCAGGGAAGTGTATTTCAGGTCAGAGATATTAGACGATTTGGATAAGCTTGATGAAAAGACAATGTGCGGAACTGACACAATTCTTATAGAGTTCTCCTCAGGAGTTGAGCAGGACAAGGTAAGAGGAGCTGTACTTGATGTTATAATGGCTGGCTATCACCCAATTGTGGCACACGTTGAAAGATATGTGTGTACTGTTAAGGATTGGGACTATATATATGAGTTAAAGAGAATGGGTGCTGACATACAGATTAACGCAGACTCAGTTACCGGCGATAATGGCTGGGCAGTACAGAGATGTACTAAGGCACTTCTTAAAGACCATATTGTAGATTATATTGCATCTGATGCACACGATTTGAAGTCAAGAACACCTCAGTTATCAAAGTGCTATAAGTATGTTGTGAAAAAATATGGCGTGGAATATGCTGACAAGATAATGAAGGCAGATGTAACGAAGAAATTCAGTTGATATATATGATATATATTAATAAGTTATATAAAGATAATAAGATAGAAGTCTGGAATATGGCAATGTTATTAAATTAATGACACTGGCTGTGGTACAGGCTTCTTTTTAATTTAATTATTATGGATATATGGAAGGATAATACGGGGCATAATAAAAATTATAAGAATTTAAAAATTAGTGGTTGACAGATTACTAATCAGAGGATATAATGCAATCATAAAACACATTAAACATATAGGTTTATAGGAAAACAATAATAAAACATTTTCAGGAGGATTAATAATATGAGTAATTATGTAGAGAGTGCAGCAGAATTAGTAGGAAAGACACCATTACTTAAGCTTAATGGATATTCTAAGAAGGCAGGGGTTACAGAGGCTAACATATTTGGTAAGCTTGAATATCTCAACCCAGCAGGTTCTGTAAAGGACAGAATTGCATTAGCAATGATTAAGGATGCAGAAGATAAGGGCTTATTAAAGCCTGGTGCAACAATCATCGAGCCAACAAGTGGTAATACAGGTATTGGTATTGCCTCAGTTGCAGCAGCTAAGGGCTATAGAGCAATTCTTACACTTCCAGATACAATGTCAGTAGAAAGAAGGAATCTTTTAAAGGCTTATGGTGCTGAACTTGTTCTTACAGAAGGTGCTAAGGGTATGAAGGGTGCTATTGCAAAGGCAGAAGAACTTAACAAGGAAATCGAAGGCTCTATCATCTTAGGACAGTTTGATAATCCGGCTAACCCAGCAGCTCACAAGGCTACAACAGGTCCAGAAATCTGGGAACAGCTTGACGGTAAGGTAGATATATTTGTAGCTGGTGTTGGTACAGGAGGAACAGTTACAGGTGTTGGTGAATACCTTAAGTCACAGAATCCAGATGTTAAGATTGTAGCAGTTGAGCCAGCAACAAGCCCGGTTCTTTCAAAGGGAACAGCAGGTGCTCATAAGATTCAGGGTATCGGTGCAGGATTTGTTCCTACAGTTCTTGATACAAAGATATATGACGAAATAATTGCAATTGATAATGATGATGCATTTGCAGAAGGCAGAGCATTCGCAGTAAGTGAAGGTGTACTTGTTGGTATTTCTTCAGGTGCAGCTTTAAAGGCAGCTACAATTCTTGCACAAAGACCAGAGAACAAGGGTAAGAATATCGTCGCATTACTCCCAGACTCAGGTGATAGATATTTATCAACAGCATTATTTGCTAACAACTAATCGCTTGTTGTGTGATGTGAATAACATGATTAGTGGCTGGTATTCACATCATCATAATAATATACATTTCTCCTTATAAATTTTAATACCGGTGTCAGTTAGCAGCTGGCACCGGTATTTTTTTAATTCAGATTGGGGATAAGAGCAACCGCATAAGCAGGGCTTTTGATATATTTATAACGATAACAATATTTTCTAATATTATAGTGACATTTTTGCAGACCTTTGATGAGCTTGCATTTATGGGGGGATTTTTTAAATGGGTTGAGTATATAACTTTATTTATATTCTGCGTTGAACATGATGCACAGCCAGATATATTCCGCAATGCTTTCAGTGGAATATGGTGGAGTATGTCAACACTTCTTACAGTAGGATATGGTGATATATATCCGGTTACAACACTTGGAAGAATTATGGCGATATGCATAGCCTATCTTGGAGTTGGTGCGGTGGCTATACCAACAGGTATTATTAGTGCAGGTTTTGTTGAACAGTATCAGAGAAAAAGCAGCATTTCTGATATTAAAAATGCAGATATAAAAGAGATAGCAGAGATAAAGATTGATAAGACACAGGCAGGAAAGACAGTAGAGGAGATTGAAGAAACAGATTTTGTGTCAATATATCTTATATTTAGAGATGATTTATCAATTCTTCCACAGAAGGATACTATGCTTAAGCTGAATGATATAATTATAATCCGCGATGGAAATTAGGAATATTTTCTAAACATATTGTTATGCGTGCCGATATATAAAATATGGATATCCACGGAGGGAATTATATATCCTGGTGCGATTGCACGGAAAGGAAGATAAAGTGAATATTTCTACACAATCTACTACTCTTCTTGATATGTTAAATAGTAGTAGTTCAACAGGCAAGTCAAAGAGTGCCGCAGATTCTTATATTGATGTTCTTATCCAGAATAACAACTTAAGATATCAGCAGAAGATGAAAGAAGTTCTTGGATATGATACATCAAGTTCTTCTAAGGATGCACAGTATGAGAAGGTTGCATCTTCAGCATCTAATCTTAACAGTGTAATAAGTTCATTATCTAACGAATCGCTCTGGAATGAAGATTCAAGTGATTATTCTAAAGATAAGGTATATGATACTGTTAATAATTTTGTAAGTGCTTATAATACACTTATTACTAACATTAATACAGTTGGAAGCACAATTGAGAATACTTACAAGACTAAGCTTGATAAGCTTGTAACAGACAATAAGGAGGCACTTGCGGCAGTAGGTATTACTGTTGATGATAATGGCAAGCTTTCAGTTGACACTGATAAGTTAAAGAGTGCAGATATGTCTGAATTAAAGAAGATGTTAGGAAGTGAGTCTGAATTAATGAAGGGAATTAAAGAACAATCAGGTTCAGTTAATAATATTGTATCAGAAGCATTAAGCATACAGAAAAGCCTGTCAGGTCTTTATAATTCTTCATCTTCAAGTGTTGATGTGTCAGATTTATTATATGGAACATCTTACGATTCGAAGGGGTAATATAAAGTTAATATTTTTGAGGTGAGTGTTGGAAATAGAGCAGCATAATCTCAGAATATGAATTAATTGAAATTAGAATACTATTCTTAATAAAGCAGGACTGCTATGTATATGTCACCTTACTGTTAAGTTGGGGGCATATATATGGCAGTCCTGCTGTTTTATGGTAAGCACTTACGTTTTATGACTATTGGTTTTATATTAATTATGTATTAATTATATAAATTTATGTCTGATTTAGTCAATTAATAGTATTACTATAACATTAATCAGCCACAGATGTATCATCTTTAGCTACAAAATATTTCTTATAAGCTACTATGAATAATACTATAGATAAAGCTGTTGCAATATAGTCAGTTATAGGCTGTGTCATAGCAAGGTTAACAGGCGTGTTGTTCACAATGCTTGTTGTAATCAGTATCGGAAAATAGATTATTCCCTGACGGCTTACTGAAAGTATAAGCGATGGTATCGCAGCACCCATTGACTGTATTGCATTGATGAATACGAATAGTATTCCAAGCACAGGCCCAGACATTATGTATATTCTTGAAAATGCAAATGCATATCCAAATGCTTCCTCATCATCAAGAAATGCTTTTGCAAGAGGAGCTGCACCAAGATAACATATGAGTGTCATTATAATACTTAAGCATATTGCAAAACATAAAGAGAATTTTAAAACTGAGCGGTAACGCTTGCTATTTCCAGCACCGAAACAGTAGCCGAGCAGAGGCTGGATACCAGTTCCAACACCAATAAGAAGCATAACTGCAATCATATTAACTTTCATAGCAACACCAAGACCGGCAAGTTGTAAATCACCATGTTTTGCCATAAATGAATTGATCATAATATTGGAGAAGCTCATAAGTATGCTGTTAAGTGAAGCTGGAATTCCGATTGAAAGCACACCGAGAGTAATTATCCTTTTAGCGGAATAATCTTTAGGTTTAATCGATAATATCGACCGCTTCGAAGTAAGGTGGATAATATAAAATACTGTTGAGAAAATGTTACCAAGAACTGTGGCAACAGCTGCACCTGCAACATACCATTTAAAACCAATAATCATAACAGGGTCAAGCACAATGTTAATCATATTACCGATAATCATTCCGGTCATAGCGACTGTAGCGTGACCTTCAGAACGAATGATATTACTAAAGGAATTGCTTACAATAAGGAATGGTATTCCAATGGCAACGATTGAAAGATATTGTGAAGCGTATCCTATTGTAGCATCACTTGCACCGATAAGACGGCATACGGGAACTGAAAATATTGTCATAATTATCATAGCTATAACGCCAATTGCTGCACCTGTCCAAAAACAGAATGCTGAAATATGTTTGGCCATATCACGTTTTCCTTCGCCAAGCATTCGGCTTATCATAGAAGTACCACCAATTCCAAATAACATACCGACAGCCATGAATATAATAAATGCTGGTGTAGCAATGGAAACAGCAGCAACCATAAGTGGGTCTTTAGTCTGACCAATAAAAAATGTATCCGCAAGATTGTATACAAGAACCATAAGCATACTTATTATAGATGGAATTACGTTAGTAAGTACGGCTTTAGGTACTGGAGCATCGCGGAAAATCTGTTGTGTTTTATCTTGCATAAGTAGATCCTTTCTTTACATAATATTTTTAAAAGGGGGGATAAATAACAATGTTATAGACATGGACGATTGGGGCGGGCTGATATAAGCAACGAAGACACGTTTGCACTGAGTGTCGCTCGCAGCGGTACTAAGCTGCCAGTTGGCACTGCCAGCTAAGGACCAGCGGCTCCCAATCGTCTTCTTATGCTTATATCAGCCCACACCAATCTGACAGTGGCACTTGGTTGCGATGGGGTAACCTTGGTGATATCATTAAAGGTAGCGGTGCGGTATTGTGAGATATGCACAGTTGTGGCGATGAGCTTTGTGGGTGGTGCTATATCGACCTTTATTATTTACAAAATGGTATTTATCGACCTTTTTGGTGGGTGATTTTTGGGTTAAATCGGTCTGGAGGACTGATTTAATTGGGGGTTTTTAATAGATTTGATATAACTTATGTAACTTTATTATGATATACTTAAATATAGTTGTAGTCAAGAGCAGCGTTGTGAGTGGAGAGGAAAGATACGGGGGATATGTTAGGAAAGGGATTTGGACTATGGAATTAGAAGTTGATGAAATGTTAGTGGAGCTTAGGCAAAATGCGGAGTACACAGATAATTACGATATAGCTGGTGACAACCATTTAGTATAGATAGGTATGTCTAAAATCGAAAGCAGTAACAGAAACTACTGTCGAAAATATATAGTGCAAATAACAGATATGTGCTATCATTTAAACATATAAAACTGACACAAATTTATAGAACACCAGTTGTGTAAGGGTTTAATATTGCAAGCTGGGTACTTTTGAAACCGACGGCACTTAGCGGCTGTATTTTAGCCGCTTACGTGTCCGCTGCGGTTTCAAGTAGCGAAAGCGTGCCCAGCGGTAATATTAAGCCCTCACACAACGTCCGTGCACCAAAATCTATGAAGATATGCAACAAAGTCCAGAACATATGCAACTAAAATTTATGAAAATACAAGTGAAATCTGCAAAGATACTCCCATAAACAGTCAGTTCAATTAAACAAGCATAAATATTAAGTTGCATAAGTCGTGTAAAGCAATTACAAAGAGGAAGAAAGGCAGAATTATGAATATTTATTTAGCCGGCGATTCAATCGTCCAGAATTACACAGAAGAAGAATTTATAGCAGGCTGGGGACAGTACCTTAAATATTATGTAACTCCTGATACTAAAGTATTCAATTACGCTAAGGGAGGCAGAAGTTCAAGGTTATTTCTCAATGAAGGAAGATTTGATAAAATAGATGAAAGCATACAGGCAGGAGATTACCTTATGATAGAATTCTGCCACAATGATGACAGCTCTAAAGGTTACAGCACTATGTTTAACCGTATGACAGAGCTGGGAATACCTGATGAGGACGGAAGATATCCGGTTATACCGGGCGAGAGAGTGCCTAAAGATTATATTCCTGAAGAATATATAGATGCTTTAATGAAAGATGACTCAATAGCTGATAAGGAAGCAGTGCTTGCAAGCGTTAAGGCATTTAATAACACTTACCCTAATGATACATATTATCCATATTCACCTAATGGTGAGAAGGGCAGCTTCAAATGGTTCATAAAGCAATATATTGATATGGCAAGAGAACATAATGCTGTTCCAGTGCTTGTAACAGCACCGGCAAGAACAGCATTTAACAAGGACGGAACAATTAAAGATGGTCCGGGACTTCACGGCGGTGATAATTTCTGCTATATAAGGGCAATGAAGCAGATAGGAGAGGAAACACATACTCCCGTGATAGATTTATTTAGTTATACGGTAAAGCTTTTTGAGAGTATAGGCGAAGCTGATATTCACAAGTATACATCTATCAAAAAGGGTATCAATAAGGGCAGGTGGCCAGAGGATTTTGTTAATGAACTTGCTAAGAAAGACACTGTATCAGAGAATACACATTTTAATAAATATGGTGCGTGGCTTATAACAAAGGGTCTTGTCAATTTAATAAAAGAGTGTGATAATGAGCAGGTTACAGCATTAAAAAATGTTATTGTGAATTCAGATTATAAAGTTGCATCTCCATTAATATAATGATAACGGGAGGACATATGAGAAAGAAAATATTAACAAGAAAACAGAGGATTATGAGAAAAAGAATTACAATTGCCACGTGTATAGCCGTAGTAGTTGTTGTGATTATTGTAGCAGTAGTATTGTTATTAAATGCTAACAGGAAAAAGTCAACGGATACTAATGATAATACAATAGTTACAACAAGCGACAGTAGTAATAACACAGAGTCTAAGGCAGGTGATAGTATTAATTCATCTAATAACAGCACAGATACAGTGAGTAATTCAGATGCTTCAAATGTTAATAGTTCAGATGATAAGAAAGGGTCACCAACAGGAGATGGTGTAACTAAGACATCTAAGGGATTTACTATAGAGAACAGAAATGGAGCAACATATATAGATGGTTACTTAATAGCCAATAAGACATATGCACTTCCAAGTACATTTATTCCAGAAAATCCAGAAGTGCCTGTAACAGAGGCAAGAAGTAATAAGAGCCTTGACAAGGATTTAATGGCGGCTTTCAGAAAAATGCAGGCAGATGCGACAGCAAAAGGACTTAATATCTATATTGCGAGTGGTTACCGTTCATATGATTATCAGGTGGGTCTTTACAATAGATATGTAGCCAACGATGGAAAAGCTGCGGCAGATACTTATTCATCAAGACCGGGTAATTCAGAACATCAGACAGGTCTATGCTTTGATTTGAATTCGATAGAAGACAGCTTTCAGTATACAAGTGAAGGTAAATGGGTTAATGATAACTGTTATAAATATGGTTTCTGCATAAGATTTCCAAAGGGAAAGGATGCTTATACAGGTTACCAGTATGAATCATGGCATTTAAGATATGTTGGAACTGAATTAGCAGAGAAGCTTTATAATAATGGTGACTGGATTTCATTAGAAGAATATTTCGGAATAACAAGCGAATATCCTAATTAGTAAATATAAAATAATAAGAGAGCCATAGTTTAAATGAAACTGTGGCTCTTATTGTTATTTGTATATTCTATTATACTATGGTAATGAATAACTATTATACATATTCTTTGCACAGATTAATAAACTGTTTGATAGATGGAGTCAAAAATTTATCTTTATGGTAAATAATATAGAAATTTCTACTGAAAATTAAATCCTGTACCTTTACTGTAGAAATTAATCCTTGTTTTAATGATGGAATAATCATTCTATTTGGTAAGACAGAAATACCTAGTCCGTTGATGGTGGCGTTGATTAGTGCGGTTGTACTCATAGCTTCCCATACTGGAATAATATGAATGCCAGCTTGTGTAGTAACACGATCAAAAACTTCACGTGTTCCGCTTCCTTTTTCACGTAATAGAAAACGCTGTTTTTGAAATACTTCTATGGGTATATTCTGCCCATCTTTCCATCCTTTATTAGTATCGCAAATAACACTTAAATAGTCTTGCATATAGGCTTCAGATACGATGTTAGAATTATGCGATATACCTTCAATTAACGCACAATCTAACTCGTTTGCAAGTATTTTTTGCTCCAGTCGTTCAGATTGTTCGATAGTTACTCTTACATCTATTTCTGGACATATTTCATAGAAAGACTTTACATAATTTGGTAAAAATTGAGAGCCAATTGTTATGCTTGCTCCTATGCGAATGATGCCTTTGGCATCCCAGTCGCGAAATCCGGTTTCCATATCTGAAAATAAGTCGGATATGTGTATTGCATATTGAAGGAAATGTTGTCCAGAACTAGTGATTTGGAGTCTGCGCCCTATGCGGTCAAAAAGCTGTACCCCATAATATTGTTCTATTTCTTTGATGGCAAGGCTTACAGCTGGCTGTGTTATATGTAAAGCAGATGCAGCTTTTGTAGAATTATATCCATTTTCACATACAGCACGAAAAATTATCATATGTCGTAGTGTCATTATAAACTCCTTATATCAAATTACTTATTATTTATGTAAGATTATATTATTTCAATTATTAGGAATCAAGTGATATAGTATTAAAAAATAGGAAGGATGGAATTTTAGAGATGGGCATCGGGTATAAGTATAGAAAATTGTTTTTATCAACTTTTGAATTAAGTGCTTGTACATTTGGAGGAGGATTTGTAATAATTCCTTTAATGAGGAAAAAGTTTGTTGATGAACTAGGCTGGATAGAGGAAGAAGAGATGCTGGATTTAACAGCAATTGCACAAGCTTCGCCAGGTGCGATAGCAGTAAATGCTTCAATTATGTTGGGGTATCATATAGCAGGCATTCCAGGAGCTATACTTGCGGTATTGGGAACAGTATTGCCCCCATTAATAATCATTTCAATAATTTCAATGTTTTATCAGGCATTTCGTAATAATGTTATTGTTAGTATGGCAATGAGAGGGATGCTTTGCGGAGTTGCTGCTGTGATTTGCGATGTTGTAATAAATATGGCAAAGAGTATATTTCAAAAAAAACGACCGCTACCAATTATAATAATGTTGGCTTCATTTATAGCTGTACGTTACTTATCTATAAATATCATTATAGTTATTTTTGTCTGTGGTTGTATTGGAACATTAGATATATGGATTAAAAATATAAAACGGAAAGCAGGTAATAAGCAATGATATATCTTGAATTGTTCTGGAGCTTTTTTAAAATTGGATTGTTAAGTATTGGTGGTGGGTATGCTGCTATGCCCATAATACAAAATCAGGTGATTGATATTCACCATTGGCTTACAATGACACAGTTTACTGATATTATAACTATTGCTGAAATGACACCAGGTCCAATAGCAATTAACTCTGCTTCATTTGTGGGAATTCAGGTCGCTGGATTTTGTGGTGCTGTTATTGCAACTGTTGGCTGTGTATTTCCATCCTGCGTCATTGTAATGGTGCTTGCTTACATTTATTATCGTTATCGTGGACTCGATATGGTACAGGGCATTCTTTCAGGGCTACGACCGGCTGTAATAGCAATGATTGCATCAGCAGGTATTTCATTGTTAATTATGGCGTTTTATGGACAAAGCACGCTTCCTAGTAATCTTACATCTTTGGATGTTGTAGCTTTGATGATTTTTGCTATTGATATTTTTATCTTAAGAAAATGGAAGTCTAATCCTCTTTGGGTTATGTTATGCTCTGGCATCGCAGGAATTGTTCTATATTTACTTGTTTAATAGATAAATTAATTAATTGAAATCTCTTCAATAGTTGTTATTGGTGCAGTTGTAGGTATTCTGTAAAGTGTTGACTGGTCTTCATAATATGAGAAGAAGGTATACCTGGAAGTACAGTGAATACCTGATATTTCGCCAACGGCTACATATTCTAGCTGAGTCCCGTCAACATTCATTCTGTAAAGGCCGGCATTGTCACCGCCCTCAACGTGGAAGAATATTTTATTACCATATACGTTGTAGTTAATTACTTTGCCATTTTCAGGTGCATATAAAAGCTCGAGTGTCTTATTTGACATATTAAGTCTTACAAGTGAATACTGCTTGTCAAGGTCTATATAATAAGCGTAATTATTATCAATCAATGTAAGATAAGAATTGCTGTCGTAGTAATTAACAATCTGACAGGTCTTAGTATCCATAGAGAGTATATGGTGACGTCCGTTAGGGTCTGAGAAGTAAAGCTTTCCATTATATATACTTGTTGGAGAGTAAGGTGTGTCAGATATTATAGAATTATTCCTGCCATCAATGTCTACTTTATAAAATGTAAGGGCTGTTGTGTCATCATAATGCTGGTAAAATACAGTGTTACCACTAAGACTTGCTGCACCGGAACGGTCATTATATAAAATTTTTGAATGGCTTCCGTCTAAATCACATCTGTAAAGACCAAAAAGCTGACCTCTGAATACCATTCCGATTGTACTTTTATTAAAGTTATTCTTGACATAGTATATGTAATTGCCGCATACGTTAAGGTAGGCAACGCTGTCATCATTTATTTTGGAAATGTTCGTACAGTCAGAATTCATAACATATAATTTGTTGTAATCGTCAGGGTTGGCAAAATATATTTTGTCATTATATTCGCAGAATAGCCCTCCATTGATAAGATTGCCTGCTGTGTTGCCAATAGCATTGTCGTTGTTATGTACTGTCTGGTTCTTCTTAAAATAAAAAAATCCGCCAACACCAGCAGCTGCAATTACTAAGACAACAATAATTATTGTAATGGTCTTTTTCATATTGTAATCTCCATTCTGTAGTATTTTATATAATTAATCAGTATTATTAATAGTTATTAATTATTTACTTACATATTACAAAAAATATGATACAATATCAATGGTTTAAAGCAATAAAGATTACGAGGTTGAAAAATGTTAGATTTGAATGTAATAAGAGAGCAGATTGATGGTATTGATAAACAGCTTGTCGATTTGTTTGAACAGAGAATGAAGCTTACAAAGGAAGTTGCAGAGTACAAAATCCAGACAGGAAAGAAAGTTCTTGATACACAGAGAGAACGTGCGAAGATTGAAGCTGTTACAAAGCTTGTTAAAAATGAGGCTAATGTCCATGCCATTGATGACTTATTTTCACAGATTATGGCTAATTCAAGAAAAGGACAGTATCAGCTTCTTGAAGCTATGGGTCAGACTTTAAGAGAACCTTATGAGGCTATAGAAAGCATTAATAAAGAGGGTGTTAAGATTGTATATCAGGGAGTTCCGGGTGCATACACACAGGAAGCTGCCTGCAATTTCTTTGGCGAGGACTGTGATAATTATGGTGTTCCGACCTGGAGAGATGTTATGGAAGCAATTAAGAATAAGGAAGCTGATTATGGTGTGCTTCCAATTGAGAATTCTACAACTGGAAGTGTTGTAGGTGTATATGATTTATTACAGGAATATGATAACTACATAATTGCTGAGACATTTGTTAATATAGATCACGTTCTTGTAGGACTTAAGGGAACAGATATTAATAAGGTTACAACTGTATATTCGCACCCACAGGGAATTATGCAGTGCGACCATTTTCTTAATACACACAAGGATTGGCAGAGAATTCACCAGGCTAATACAGCTATGGCGGCTAAGATGCTATTATCAGAAAATGATAACACGCACGTTGCAATATCTAGTAAGAAAGCTGCACAGATATATGGTCTTGAAGTATTAGAAACAGGTATAGCTGACTTATCTAACAATACAACCAGATTTGTAATAATAACTAATGCAAGACGTTTCTTAAAAAATGCTAACAAGACAAGCATAGTATTCGAGACAGCCAATGAGGCAGGAACACTTTATAATCTTTTAAGCCATATAATATATAATGGGCTTAATATGTATAAAATAGAGTCAAGACCAGCAGATAAGCAGTGGGATTATAAGTTCTTTGTGGATTTCGAGGGTAATATTGATGATCCACGCGTTATGAATGCGTTAAGAGGAATACAGGAAGAAGCTAAGTCAATCAAGCTCCTGGGTAACTATTAAAAATGTCTGTAGTGTAATAATAATATTAATTGCTATAGTATGAAAATTATATTTAAAATAATGTTGAAAAATGCCGTAACTTAGTGTATCTTAAAACTATGAGCTGTACGACTGGCGGAAAGCATATTATACAGAACTTTTAATTGGTTAAAGTTATGGAATATGTGTGGGATTACCCACAGGGAGTACAGTATATATATGATTATCAGCCGACCGCCTGGGCAGCCCCTTAAAAGGTTACCCAGATAAGGTCGGCTTTTTTGTATAAATTATACAAAAGGCACTTTGTGCCGATTATGCACACTTGCACGAAGATGTAATTTGTCGCAGACGACAGCATATGGTGCGGGATGTGTTTTGTACATTTTTTACAGACTGTATGAAAAACAGAAATGGAGGATTATTATGCAGATTACAACACTTGAAAAGGAATTATCGGGTTGTTCTTATCCGGGAAGAGGAATTGTTATCGGAAGATCAGCAGACGGAACAAAGGCTGTTACAGCATATTTTATTATGGGAAGAAGTGCTAACAGCCGTAACAGAGTATTCGTTGAGGACAAGGAAGGAATAAGAACAGAGGCGTTTGACCCAAGTAAGCTTGAAGATCCAAGCCTTATAATATATGCTCCAGTACGTGTTCTTGGAAAGAAGACAATTGTTACTAATGGTGACCAGACAGATACAGTATATGACCTTATGAGTACAGGAAAGACATTTGAAGAATCATTAAGGACGAGGGAATTTGAACCAGATGCTCCTAACTTTACTCCTAGAATATCAGGTCTTATGACAGTCGATAACGGTGAATATGATTATGCAATGTCGATATTAAAGAGCCACAACGGCAATCCTAACCAGTGTGACAGATTTACATTTACATATGATGCACCAATTGCAGGAGAGGGACATTTTATTCATACATATATGAATGATGGTTCACCACTTCCAAGCTTTGAGGGAGAACCTGTATTAGTCAGAATAGAAGGCAATATTGATACATTTACTAATATGGTATGGGAAAATCTTAATGAAGATAATAAAGTATCACTTTTTGTAAGATTTATTGATATCAAGACAGGTGAATATGAAACAAGAATTATTAATAAGAATAAATAATAAGAACTGTTAACTAAGAACTATTGATAAAAATAAATAATTAATAATGATAATTAATAATATGAATTAATAAATGAATGGAGAATAGTTATGAACGAATTTCAGTTAAAATATGGCTGCAACCCTAATCAGAAGCCATCAAGAATATTTATGGAAGACGGAAGCGGGCTTCCAGTAGAAATCCTTAACGGAAGACCAGGTTATATCAATTTCTTAGATGCATTCAATGGCTATCAGCTTGTTAAGGAATTAAAGGAAGCAACAGGACTTCCAGCTGCAACTTCATTTAAGCATGTATCACCAGCAGGTGCGGCAGTAGGACTTCCTCTTAGTGAAGTAGAGAAGAAGATATACTGGGTAGATGAGAATATCGGAGAGCTTTCACCACTCGCCTGTGCTTATGCAAGAGCAAGAGGTGCAGACAGAATGTCATCATTTGGTGATTTCATATCATTATCAGATGAGTGTGATGCTTCAACAGCAAAGCTTATCCAGCACGAAGTATCAGATGGTATTATCGCTCCTGGTTTCACAGATGAAGCTTTAGAGATACTTAAGGGCAAGAAGAAGGGTAATTATAATATAATTAAGATTGACCCTTCATACCGTCCAGCACCAGTTGAGAGAAAGCAGGTATATGGTGTTACATTTGAGCAGGGACGTAATGAGTTCAAGATTAATGAAGCACTTCTTGAAAATGTTGTTACAGAGAATAAAGAAATTCCAAAGCAGGCAAAGATTGATTTAATAATTGCCCTTATTACATTAAAGTATACACAGTCTAACTCAGTATGCTATGCAAAGAATGGACAGGCAATCGGTATCGGAGCTGGACAGCAGTCAAGAATTCACTGTACAAGACTTGCAGGACAAAAGGCTGACAACTGGTATCTTCGTCAGAACCCTAAGGTATTAGCACTTCCATTTAAGGAAGGTGTTGGCAGGGCTGACAGAGATAATGCAATTGATCTTTACATTGGTGATGAATATATGGATATTCTTGAAGATGGAGCATGGGAGAGAGTATTTACAGAGAAGCCAGAAGTGTTTACGAAGGAAGAAAAGAGAGTATGGCTTGATGGCAACACAAATGTTGCACTCGGTTCAGATGCGTTCTTCCCATTTGGCGATAATATTGAGAGAGCATATAAGAGCGGTGTTAAGTATATTGCACAGCCAGGTGGTTCAATAAGAGATGATAATGTTATTGAAACCTGCAACAAGAGAGGCATTGCAATGTGCTTTACAGGAATGAGATTATTCCACCACTAATTAAAAGTATTTTTGATGAAAGATATCTGCGATATAAAATGAGCAATTAATTATTTTCTGGAATATTTAATAAAAATTTAAAGAGTATATAATTGGTACTTTATTTTTTCAATTTAATGTGATAAAATACTAAAGATTAAAAGAGGTGACAGCTGTCATTGAAGTTGTCATCTCTATTTTTTTTGATGATTTATTGTATTATATCGTCTGGCAATAATTCATTAATGATTTTTTATATTTTAGGAGGTTTTTTATGAAAGACGAGCAGTTTAAGCCGTATATACCTGCGGATAAGATTACTCCAGAATTCACAGTAACATCTGTTATTATGGGTATGCTTCTTGCTGTAGTATTCGGTGCTGCTAATGCTTACCTTGGTTTAAGGGTAGGTATGACTGTTTCAGCATCAATCCCAGCAGCCGTTATTTCTATGGGTGTTATACGTGTCATCATGAAAAAAGATTCTATCCTTGAGAGCAATATGGTTCAGACAATTGGCTCTGCGGGTGAATCATTAGCAGCAGGTGCTATTTTTACATTGCCTGTATTATTCTTATGGGCTAAAGATGGAATTATGGATTCTCCATCACTTCTTACAATAATGTTAATATCTCTTTGCGGTGGTATTCTTGGTGTTCTCTTTATGGTTCCACTTAGAAATGCACTTATCGTTAAAGAACACGGAACACTTCCTTATCCAGAAGGAACAGCTTGTGCTGAAGTATTACTTGCTGGTGAAGAAGGTGGAGCAAGTGCCAAGTCTGTATTTGCAGGTATGGGATTTGCAGCATTATTTAAGTTCATTACTGATGGAATTAAGGTTATTCCTGGTGTTATTACAGCACCTATTAAGTCGCTTAAGACAGAACTTTCAGCAGAAGTATATCCGGCATTACTTGGTGTAGGTTACATATGTGGACCTAAGATTGCATCATATATGTTTGCTGGTGGTATATTAGGCTGGTTCGTACTTATTCCGGCTATTGTAACATTTGGTGGTTCAACAATACTTTATCCAGGTACAATCTCTATTGCTGATTTATATGCAACAAAGGGAGCAAGTGCAATCTGGAGTAATTACATCAAATATATCGGTGCTGGTGCTGTTGCAACAGGTGGTATTATAAGTCTTATTAAGTCATTACCACTTATTGTAAAAACATTCTCAGATGCTATCAAGGGAATGAAAGGTGATAAGAACACAGGTAAGCTTCGTACAGAACAGGATATTGATATGAAGGCTATTGCAATTGGTATTGTTGTTGTTACAATTGCTATCTGGCTTATTCCAGATATTCCTGTTACAATTCTTGGTGCTATTCTTATAGTAATATTTGGTTTCTTCTTCGCAACAGTATCTTCTCGTATGGTTGGTATTGTAGGAAGCAGTAACAACCCTGTATCAGGTATGGCTATTGCTACACTTTTATTTGCTACATTATGTCTTAAGGTTACAGGTGATGTAGGTGTTCATGGTATGAAGGGTGCTATCGGTATCGGTTCTGTAATCTGTATTATCGCAGCTATGGCTGGTGATACATCACAGGATTTAAAGACTGGTTATATCCTTGGTGCTACACCTAAGAAGCAGCAGATTGGTGAACTTTTAGGTGCAGTTATTGCAGCATTAACAATCGGTGGCGTTCTTGTTCTTCTTGACAGTGCATGGGGCTTTGGTACAACAGAACTTGCAGCTCCTCAGGCTACTCTTATGAAGACAATCGTAGAAGGTGTTATGCAAGGAAATCTTCCTTGGGCACTTGTGTTCATCGGTGTATTTATTGCATTAGTAATTGAAATACTTGGTATTTCAGTTCTTCCAGTAGCAATTGGTTTATACCTTCCATTAGAGCTTTCAGCAACAATTATGATTGGTGGACTTATCCGTCACTTTGTTGACAAGAAGTCTAAAGATAAGGATAAGGACAACGAAGCAAGTGGTGGAATTCTTTTCTGCTCAGGACTTATTGCTGGTGAAGGTCTTGTAGGTATTCTTCTTGCTATATTTGCAGTAGTTGGACTTGCAGATCCAATTGATTTATCAGGAAGCATTTCACTTGGAACAATCGGTTCTGTTGTGTTAATGGTTATTATGGTTCTTTTAATATTAAAGAATGCAGTATGGACTAAGAGCAAAGAAAAGTAGAGTGTGAATGAATATGAAGACAAAATCTAAGAAGGCAAAGGCAGAAAGTGCTAATTACCTTGATTACGTGCCAATGCATAATGAGGATAAATATCCTTTTCAAACAGACGATAATGGTGCAGTAACAATAATGGTTGAGAATAAAGGTGTGTTTAATAAAATAGCACAGGTTGTATTCAGAAAGCCAAGAATATCAAAGATTCATCTTGATGAAATGGGTAATTTCATATGGCCATATATAGATGGTACAAGAACGATATATGATATATCTGAGCTTGTGCACGAGCATTTTGGTGATAAAGCTGAGCCTTTGTATAAAAGACTTGTACAATATTTTAAGACACTTGAAAGTTATGGTTTTATAACATTCAATAAGTAAATACTTAGTTTAGATAAAAGGGCGTAGCAGCGGATAGCTGTTACGTCTTTTTTTAGTGCTTTTATCGTGTATAAGCATATATCTTTTATCAGTTTTACTGGAATATTACAGAATTTACCGAAAAACTTTACAACTGTCTTGTCAGCTGTAAAGTTTTGTAGTATACTTTGTGAAATTATAACGATTTCTGGAGGAATACATATGTCTATCGTAAGCGATATTGAAAAGTTAAAGAAAGAGAAGAACGCAGTAATACTTGCACATTATTATGTTGATGAAGATGTTCAGGATGTTGCTGATTATATAGGTGACTCGTTTTATTTAAGCAAGGTGGCTACTAAGGTGAGTCAGGACAGAATTATATTTGCTGGTGTAGAATTTATGGGAGAAAGTGCGAAAATCCTTAATCCTAAGAAAAGAGTGTTTATGCCGGATATGAATGCAGACTGTCCTATGGCACATATGGCTGACAAAGATGAGATACTTGCTTTAAGAGAAAAGTATAATGACCTTGCGGTTGTCTGTTATATTAATTCAACCGCTGAATTAAAGAAATATTCAGATGTATGTGTAACATCATCTAATGCAGTTAAGATTGTTAAAAATCTTCCTAATAAAAATATATTTTTTATACCAGACAGAAATCTTGGAAGCTATGTTGCGAAGCAATGTCCGGATAAGAATTTTATATTTAATAATGGCTGCTGCCCAAGACACGTTGTCATTACTAAAGATATGGTGTTAAAGGCTAAAGAATTACACCCAGAGGCTAGATTTGCAGCCCATCCTGAATGTACAGAAGATGTACTGGCACTTGCAGATTATGTTGGAAGCACATCAGGAATTATTGATTACGTTGTTGATACTGATGCAGATGAATATATTATCGGAACAGTTGATGGTGTGTTCAATGAGATAAGAAAGAAGGCACCAGACAAGAAGCTTTATACAGTTAAGCCTGACCAGGTATGCGTGAATATGAAAAAAGTTACGCTGGATAAGGTATTAGATGTTCTTGAAAATGATACTAATGAGGTATTCGTTGATGAAGAACTTGCACAGTGTGCATTAAAGCCGCTTAATAAAATGCTTGAGCTGGCAGCAAAATAATATGATTAATATTAAAATACATTGCTGATAAATGGTATATAACAAACTGGTATAATTAAAGAAATGGAGTAAAATTATGGAAACAGATGTATTAATAGTAGGCTGCGGCTGTTCAGGTCTTTATTGTGCACTCAATCTTCCGAGAGATAAGCGAATTCTTATGATAACAAGCAGTGATGCAGAAAGCAGTGATTCATATCTTGCACAGGGTGGAATGTGTATGTTAAAGGATGATAGTGATTATGACAGTTATTTTGAGGATACACTTAAAGCAGGACATTATGAGAATGATAAGAAATCAGTAGAGATAATGATTCGTTCGTCAAGAGATGTTGTCAAGGATTTAATTGAGACAGGTGCTGATTTTAAGAAAGATGAGCAGGGCAATCTTGCATACACTAAAGAGGGAGCACACAGCAGTAACAGAATAATATTCCATAAGGACGTTACAGGAAAAGAGATAACAAGTCATCTGCTTGAAAGAGTAAGGGAGCTTCCTAATGTAACATTATTAGAGAATACAAGGATGTTAGACATAATAAGCTATAATAATGAATGTCTTGGTGCAGTTATAAGAAAATCAGATAACAGCCTTATGACAGTTAAGGCAGATGTCACTGTTCTTGCAACAGGCGGAATAGGTGGTCTTTATAGACATTCAACTAATTTCAGACATCTTACAGGCGACTCGATTGCAATTGCTGTTAAGCATAATGTTGAATTAAAGGATATTAACTATGTCCAGATTCATCCAACAACATTTTATTCTAAAGATGAGAAGGACAGAAGCTTTCTTATATCTGAGTCAGTAAGAGGCGAGGGTGCAAAGCTTTATGACAAGAATGGCGAAAGATTTGTTAATGAACTTCTGCCAAGGGATTTACTTACACAGGCTATATATGAGCAGATGAAAAAGGACGGAACAGATCACGTCTGGGAAGATTTAAGGACGATTCCAGAAGCTGAGCTGAAATCGCATTTTCCTAATATAGTTGAGCATTGCAGACAGCAGGGTTATGATGTCACTAAAGAATGTATACCAGTTGTACCGGCACAGCATTATTTTATGGGTGGCATAAAGGTTGATTATGAGAGCAGGACATCTATGGACAGATTATATGCAGTAGGTGAAACAGCCTGCAATGGTGTTCACGGAAGAAACAGGCTTGCGAGCAATTCGCTTCTTGAAAGCCTTGTATTTGCCAAGAGAGCAGCTCATAGTATGATAGATAGCGAATTAGCTGATAAACTTAACACAGCGGACAATGCCTATGTTGCTAACGTGAAGCTTACGGATTATGAAGATGAAAATGCTTTGAATGAATTATATGCAAAGCTTGTAAAAGATAAAATAGATGAAGCAGATGCAGGAAAGCAGACAGCATAAAGAGTGAATTATGATATAATATGACTACTTCGTAGTCACTTAGAAGTTTCTTCGAAACTTCGGATGCGTTGAAGAACAACGCAAAAATATGGTATAATCAGGAGAATAAATATGTTTGATAATGTTACTTTAAAATTAAATGCAGATCCATTAATAATCAGTGCGTTAAAGGAAGATATAACAAGTGAAGATGTGTCGACTAACAGTGTTATGCCAGAACCTAAGAAGGGCGAGGTACAGCTTATATGCAAGCAGGATGGAATTATATGCGGACTTCCGATATTTGCAAGGGTATTCACACTTCTTGATGAGAATACAGTTGTTGATTTAAAAGTAAAAGATGGAGATAAAGTTACTAAGGGAGAGCTTCTTGCAGTTGTAACAGGTGACATAAAAGTGTTATTATGTGGGGAGAGAACAGCACTTAATTACTTACAGAGAATGAGTGGAATTGCTACATATACTAATGAAGTTGCCCAGTGTCTTGTAGGAACAGGTATTAAGCTTCTGGATACAAGAAAGACAACACCTAATAACAGATTGTTTGAGAAGTATGCGGTAAGAGTTGGTGGTGGCAATAACCACAGATACAATCTTACAGATGGTGTGCTTCTAAAGGATAATCATATAGGAGCGGCTGGCGGAGTAGCTAAGGCTGTTAAAATGGCAAAGGAATATGCACCATTTGTAAGAAAAATAGAAATTGAGGTTGAGAATCTTGATATGGTCCGTGAGGCTGTTGAAGCCGGAGCAGATATAATTATGCTTGATAATATGTCACACGATACTATGAAAGAAGCTCTTGATATAATTGATGGCAGGGCAGAGGTTGAAATATCTGGTAATATTACCAAAGAGAACCTTGAAAAGTTATCAGGACTTTCTGTTGATTATGTATCAAGCGGAGCACTTACACATTCAGCACCGATTATGGATATATCATTAAAAAATCTTCACCCAATTGAATAGATGAAAATGGAGAGATAGTATGAACGGAGAACAAAGACGTGAAAAAATAATAGATATTCTTAATAGTAGTAGTAAGCCTGTTTCGGGAGTTGCACTTGCCAGTATGCTTAATGTGAGCAGACAGGTAATTGTTCAGGATATAGCACTTATAAGAGCTTCTGATAATGAAATATCATCAACTAACAGGGGATATGTTATCCGTAAGAAGAATGAACATACAAGAATATTTAAGGTCGTTCATACAGAAGCAGATGTAGAAGCAGAGCTTAACAGTATTGTTGATATGGGTGGCTGGGTTAAAGATGTGTTCGTATATCACAAAGTATACGGAGTTATTAAGGCAGATCTTAATCTGCACTCAAGGCGTGATATTAAAGATTATATGGCAGAGATTGGAAATGGAAAGTCTAATCTGTTAATGAATGTTACATCAGGGTATCATTATCATACAGTGATAGCACCTGATGAGGACACGTTGGACATTATTCAGGAGAAGCTTGACGAGCTTGGTTTTCTTGCAAGATTACAGGAGTATGAACCTGTTGATTTCTGGAGCAGTAAAGCGTAAAATGTGAATTGGATACTTATTGATGAGCATTATAAATAACGCAGATCGTATAATGATTAAGGTTATGCGTTAATGGAGGATATATGGTTAAACTTATTGCACTGGATTTAGACAGAACGACACTTACATCGGACGGACACTTATCTGAGGCTAACAAAAGAGCTTTAAACGTGGCAATTAAAAGAGGTGTCCATGTATGTATTGCCAGCGGCAGGGCATTTGATACTCTTCCAGAGGAAGTGCTTAATGTGAAGGGAATAGAGTATGCAATAACAAGCAATGGTGCAAGTGTATACAGGATTGCAGATAGAAAATGTATTAAGTCATATATACTAAAACCACAGTCTGTTGATAATGTTCTGTCGGTATGTAAGCAGTACCCTGTTACTTATGAGGCATTTATAAGAGGGTGTGCATATGCGGCAAAGGAGTATATTGACAATCCTGTAAAGTACGGTGCAACAGAAAATGCGATACAATATGTGCGTTCCACAAGAATATTAAAAGAGGATATTATACAATTCATTAATGAGCATAGAAGTGAACTTGATTGTATGGATGTTGTCCTTAATGATGACATTTTAAAGCGTAAGATTATTGATGAACTTTATGAGTCTGACAAGGATATATATATTACAAGCTCAGTAAAACAGCTTATAGAAATATCATATAAAGATGCTGGAAAGAGGTCAGGAGTGAAATACCTTGCAGGACTTCTTGGTATAGACAGGGAAGATATTGCGGCATTTGGCGATGCGGATAATGATATTGATATGATACAATTCGCAGGCTACGGTGTTGCTATGGGTAATGCAACAGAACATTTAAAGAGCATTGCTGATTATGTGACTAAAAGCAATGATGAAGATGGTGTGGCATATGCTATAGAGAATATATTGTTGAATTAAAAAAGTTATGCTGATTTATGTGAATATTTAAATGCCTGTATTTTAATATATCTGTCGAACTATATATATTATATATGATATATATAGCATACAAAGTGTACATAGGAATATATTGTTATGTGTCAATGACTATATTAAAAGTGTTGGTGATATGAAATTGATATATATATCAAACATAAGTTGATAAATATCATAAAAATGTGTAATATATAATATTGGCTGTTGCCGTAATGATATGTGAATGTATAAGCGCATTATAGCATTGTATATAATTATATAATACATAGAAGTTATATGAGAATATGCGCAGAAATGAGGATGAAATGGATAATCAGAAATTAGCAGATTTATTATTTCCGGAAGTAGTTAATACTCCTGAATATTATGAAGAAAAATTCCCATATAGAAAGCTTCCTAATAAGGCAGAAGTTACACGTATGGCACCAAGTCCAACAGGATTTATTCATCTGGGCAATCTCTATAGTGCACTTGCTGATGAGAGAATTGCACACAGAAATGGTGGCGTGTTTTATCTTAGAATAGAAGATACAGATGAGAAAAGAAAAGTTGATGGTGCAGTAGAAACAATTATTAATGTATTAAGATATTTTGATATTGAATTTGATGAGGGTGCTGGCTTTGATGATACAGACCCAAGAAATGCTTATGGACCATATTTCCAGAGACAGAGAGTTGAAATTTATCATACATATGCTAAGAGCCTTGTAGAAAGAGGACTTGCATATCCTTGCTTTTGTACAGAGGAAGAACTTGACAAGGTAAGGGCAAAGCAGGAAGAAGATAAGGTTCTTACAGGTTATTATGGAGAATATGCGACTTGTCGTAACCTCTCTTATGAAGAGATAGAAGCTAATATTAAGGCTGGTAAGCCATATGTATTAAGACTTCGTTCACAGGGAAGCCCTGATAAGGAGATTACATTTGTTGATGCAATCAAGGGAGAGATTAAGCTTCCAGAGAATATACACGACATTGTGCTTTTAAAGAAAGATGGTATTCCAACATACCATTTTGCACATGCAATTGATGACCATCTTATGAGAACAACTACAGTTGTAAGAGGTGGTGAGTGGCTTGCATCTGCTCCTATACATTATGAGTTATTCCATTTATTGGGCTTTAAGATGCCGGCTTACGCACATACAGCACATCTTATGAAGTTTGATGAGGAGACAGGAGGCAAGAGAAAGTTATCTAAGAGGAAAGACCCAGAGCTTTCACTTGATTATTATAGGAAGGACGGATACCATCCATATACAATGAAGGTATATCTTCTTACGCTTCTTAATTCTAACTTTGAAGAGTGGCACGAGAAGTTCCCGGACAAGGATATCAATGAGTTCCCATTCTCAGTAGAGAAGATGAACCAGTCAGGTGCACTCTTTGATAAGGATAAGCTTCATAATATATGTAAGAATGAATTATCTAAGCTTTCAGAAGAAGAACTTTACGATTTCCTTTATGACTGGGCTAAGGAGAATGAACCAGAAAATGTAGAGAAATGGTTCGGCGATAGAGAAAAGATGTTACAAATTCTCCGCCTTTATATGGGTGTCGGTGCTAAGAGAAGAAGAAAAGATTTAATGTATGCAAAGCAGATATTTGAACTTATCTCTTATTTCTTTGACGGTGAGTCAGCAGAGGAAATGGACGAATTCAAGCTTGATGAAGATATGGTAAGTAAGATACTAAAGAGTTATCTTGCAAAGTATGACCATAATGATGATAATTCAGTATGGTTTAACAAGCTTAAGGAGATAGCAGATGAGCACGGCTTTGCTTCAGATATGAAGGCTTACAAGGCTAATCCAGAGAATTTCAAGGGAAATGTATCTGATATAGCTGAAGCTGTAAGAATTGCAGTTACAGGACGTGCCAATACACCTGACCTTTGGACAATCGTTCATATTATGGGTGAGGAGCAGATGACAGAAAGAATTAAGAAGCATATTAAGTAATTGTGCATAAGCAGATTAATACACTGGGAAATTGATATGCAAGAAGAATAATATACAAAAAGAATATTATACAAGTAGATTAATATACCAGATAATTAATATGTGGACAGAACAATATGCAGGAATGGAGATTAATATGTCTAGAGAAGATGAAGGGCTTAAGCAGTTAGGCAATAAGACAAAGTATAGTATGGATTATGCACCTGAAGTGCTTGAAACATTTGAGAACAAACATCCGGACAATGATTATTTTGTAAAGTTTAATTGTCCTGAGTTTACAAGTCTTTGTCCTATAACAGGTCAGCCAGATTTTGCAACAATATATATATCATATATTCCTGATAAGCTTATGGTTGAATCAAAGTCACTTAAATTATATCTGTTCAGTTTCAGAAATCATGGTGATTTCCATGAGGACTGTGTGAATATAATTATGAAGGATTTAATCAGGCTTATGCAGCCAAGATATATAGAAGTGTGGGGGAAGTTCACTCCACGAGGAGGGATATCAATTGATCCATATTGCAATTATGGCAAGGAAGGAACTACATTTGAGGATATGGCAAAGCAGAGACTTTTATGGCACGATATGAATCCTGAAAAGGTTGATAACAGATGATGTAAAGCTGGAAGTATATGCTTAATATAGCGCAATTTTATTTAATTAATAAGTCTGCGTAATATTGGCATATACTTCCAACTTGTTTCTTAATTATGTGTTTATTTCAAGTTTCAAGTTGCTTCAAAATGTATAAATTTGGGATTATTAACCTGCGATTTTAAAGATAATTTAACAATATTTAACAAATTTTAGTAAAACTTAATAAATGGATTGATATTGTAAATACATAGTGATAATATATATTTAAATATTTAAGATACGATCAATTGAATATTTAATGTGTAGAAGAACGGAGGAATAATATGAGCAAGGAACGCACAAAGAAAAATGATGCAGTTGAGGGGTTCAGAAATAAACAGCTGACCTATAAGATTTCAGTAGCAGTGGGTATACTATTAGTAGCCTGCCTTACAGTTATGATTGCAATTAGTGCAACAATTGCAGCTAAGTTTATGAATAGTAGTATAAGTGGTGAGTTTGATGGAATTGCACAGCAGAATGGTGTATCAGTACAGGAGGTACTTGATAGAGCTTCAGATGCTGCTAATATTCTTCAGAATTATATTACTGAACGTTATGATGATTATGCTAAGAATGGATATACTGGAGAGACAGTTAAGAGTGAAGTATATGATGTGCAGTTACAGAAGATGAACAAAGAGATTGAGCAGTTTATGATCAGCGTAGCCAATACATCTGTAACATCTAGTGAAGGCATTGCAGGTGTTGGTGTATTCTTTGAGCCTAATGCTTTTGACCCTGCTATTAAAGATTATACAATCTATGTAAGTGAATCAGATGCACAGAGTGGAAAGGTACAAAGCTATGGTGAGTATTCAAGCTATGGTTCAAAGGACTATTACAAGAATGCAGCAGCTTCACAGCAGAGCAGCTTTACAAGTCCATATAAGGATCAGGGCATCAATATGGTAAGTGCCTCTTTTCCAATTGTATATCATGGTAAGACACAGGGTGTAATTCTTGTAGATATTAATGTTGATACATTCAGCGGACTCCGTTCAACAGACGATAAGTACAATACAATGTATGTAGATGTACTTATGGGTGATGGTACATTTGTATATGACAGCGAATCAGATGAATATGTTGGCAGGAAGTTAAGCGATGTTTTACCAGCTAAAGAATATGCCAAGATACAGAAGGGAATTGATACAGGAAGCAGTTTCAGTGTAACAACTAAGAAGGATGATGGTTCTAAGGTTGAAAGATACTATGCACCTATTAAAGCTGTTAACCAGACATGGTGGGCAGCAAGTGCATTAAATAAGACAGATCTTCAGCGTAATACGATTATTCTTATAGTGTTTATGATTGTTATTTCTCTTATAACTCTGGCAATTATAATTGTTATCAGCAATAAGCTTATTAAGAAGTATATTAAGCCTATAGATGATGTAGTTGCGGTAGCTGACCAGCTTGCGATGGGAGATTTCTCGGTTAATATTAAGAAGAATTATAATGATGAAATTGGTCAGCTTGCTGAGAAGTTTGATAATATGGCTGGAAGATTAAGTGCAATAATTAAAGATTTAACACGAGGTTTAAAAGAGATGGCAGGTGGTAACTTTAATATATCACCTAATGTAGAACACATCGGTGACTTTAAGGACATTGAAGTTGCTTTAGTAAAGGTTATAACAGATCTTTCATCAACTCTTTCAGAGATTAATGGTGTTGCAGATATGGTAGCTTCCAATGCAAGCCAGCTTTCAGATGGTGCACAGGCAATTACTGAGGGTGCAACAGATCAGGCAAGTTCAGTACAGGAATTACAGAGTACAATTGCTAATGTAGCTGATCAGGTTGATATGAATGCACATAATGCTAATAAGGCTAATGAAATGGCTAAAGCTGTTGGTGACCAGATTATTGAAAGTAATAATCAGGTACAGCAGATAGTTCACGCTATGGAAGTTATCACAGAGAATTCTAAGCATATCAGCAGTATTATTAATACAATTGATGAGATTGCTTCAAGCACTAACCTTCTTGCACTTAACGCTTCAATTGAAGCTGCAAGAGCAGGTGAAGAAGGAAGAGGCTTCGCAGTTGTTGCAACACAGGTTGGTAATCTTGCGGCACAGAGTGCAGATGCAGCTAAGAGCTCTGGTGAACTTATAGTTCAGGCAATTAATGCAGTTGAAGAAGGCAAGGGAATGGTTGATGATGCAGCTGTTAAGCTTATGGAGTCAGTTGAGAAGACTAAAGAACTTGTTGAGAATATCGAGCAGATTTCAGTTGCTTCAGAACAGCAGGCTGAATCATTAAAGCAGGTATCAGAAGCTGCAAGCCAGATAGCAGCTGTGGTAGAAGAAAATACAGCTATGGCTGAGGAAAGTTCTGCAAGCAGTGAGGAACTTGCTTCACAGGCGGACAGATTAAAAGAATTAGTTAGTGCATTTAAGCTTATGAAGTAATATAAAAAGCTGCCACTTTTAGCGGATTGACCGTTAAAAGTGGCTTTTTTTATGTCCTTGCACAGTATTTTTTTGATTAATTATGTGATTAGATATTGATTTCTATGATAAATGGTTATATTATATATATAACGTAGTAATCAATACTATGTAATATGAAGATAATTACAGCACATATTAAGAAAGCGTGTGCAGAAAAGAGGATTATTATGGAAAAGATTAAGAAAAATGTATCTAACATAAAGATAAAAGACCCAGGAAGTGCAATAACACATTTTATAGCAATGCTTATGGCATTATTTGCTGCAACACCGCTTATAATTAAGGCATTGTCAGCACCTGATACAATACATGTTATTTCACTTTCAATATTTATAGGAACAATGATTTTGCTGTATGCTGCAAGTACAACTTATCATACAGTTAATGCAACACCTGGAATTAATAAAATATTAAAGAAGTTAGACCATTGTATGATATCGGTTATGATAGCAGGTTCCTATACTCCTGTATGCTTAGTTGTTCTTCATAACAAGACAGGATATGCATTGTTAGCACTAGTATGGGGGATTGCAATAGTTGGTATTATTTTTAAATTATGCTGGGTAACTTGTCCTAAATGGATATCATCAGTGCTTTATATTGTTATGGGCTGGGCGTGTGTATTATCATTCACACAGATAATTAATGCACTTCCAACAGCGGCATTTGCGTGGTTGTTAGCAGGTGGAATAATATATACAATCGGTGGTGTCATATATGCACTTAAGCTTAAGGTGTTCAATGCCAGCCATAAGTATTTTGGTTCTCACGAGATATTTCATCTGTTTGTTATGGCAGGAAGCATATGCCACTTTATTATGATGTTTAATTATGTGGCTGTAATGCCTTTAAAGTAGTAAGTTCTTTTAAAAATACACACAAATTATGGAAATAGAATTTTATATGTGTTATCCTCTATAATCGGGTCTGTAGCTATTGTTGCAGACCCGATTATAGGTTGTCAGACCAACGAACGGAGGATTAATATGTTATTTTCAGATGTCGATGCAATTGCTAAGGCAGCATCGAATAAGGCAGAGTTATGCAACAATCATTTTGGGAAGTATTTTATGCGCTCTATTATGGCAGGCTTCTATATTGTTGTTGCAACAATTTTATCGAATGTGAGTGCGGCAGTACTGCTTCCAACTTATCCACAGTTTGGTAAGCTTTTAGGTGCATTTTTATTCTCAATTGCAATTGTACTCGTCGTATTTATGGGCGGAGAATTATTTACAGGTAATAATTTTGTTATGGCGATTGGCACATACAATAAGATGGTTTCAGTAAGAGATCTTATAAAAGTATGGGTTGTAAGCTATATAGGTAACTTTGCTGGTGCGTTTATTCTTTCGGGCTTATTTGTATATAGTAAGGCTTCACACGCAATAATGGTTGATTATTATAATAGTTTTATATATTCTAAGATTTCAGCAGGTTCCATAGAGCTTTTAGTAAGGGGGATTCTTTGTAATTTCCTTGTATGTATGGCAGTGTTAGTTGGTACTAAGTTAAAGACAGAAAGTGGCAAACTTATAATAATGTTCTGTATTATTATGGCGTTCGTAGTTGCTGGTTTTGAGCATTGTATTGCTAATATGAGTACATTTTCAATTGGATATATGTTACTTGGTGATATTGGCACAGCTTCAGTTATCAAGAGTATGATTATGGTGACAATCGGCAATATGCTTGGTGGAGCAGTGCTTCTTGGAGTGCCAGTCCAGATTATGAAAGCAGAACACTAAAATTAAAGTCATTAGTGATGAATAAAGCATGAAAGGATTAGTGAGTTGTATGAAAGAAAATCTTAAAAAGCTTGCAAAATATTATAAGCCATATTTAGGCACATTTATTATAGATATGATTCTTGCGATGATGTCTGCGGCGGTGGCACTTGTCATACCGCTTGTTGTAAGATATATAACTTCAAAGGTTGCTTATATGCCGGCATATGAAGCATCTAAGGCAATATTTACAATAGTTGTGATATTATTCGTGCTTGTGCTTGTGCAGTGGGGGTGTAATTATTATATATCTAATTACGGACACGTTATGGGAGCTAAGATTGAATACGATATGAGGGCTGAGATTTTTAACCACTATCAGAAGCTTTCTTATTCATTCTATGATGACCAGAAGGTTGGACAGTTATTATCAAGAATTACTTCGGATTTATTTGATATAACAGAGCTTTTACACCACGGTCCTGAGAATATAACAATATCACTTATTAAGATTATAGGTGCACTTGTTATATTAAGCACTATAGATGTAAGGCTTACGCTTACCGCATTTGTGCTTGTGCCTGTTATGCTTGTATTTGCATATTTCCTTAATAAGAAAATGAAGCGTGCATTTAAAAGAAACCGTATCCGCATAGGTGAGATTAATGCACAGATAGAAGATAATCTGTCAGGAATACGTGTTGTTAAATCATTTGCTAATGAGGATATAGAGTGTGGTAAGTTCAAAAAAGGCAATGATTTATTCTTAGAGTCAAAGAAAGACAGCTATCATTATATGGGAATGTACAATGCCGGACTTACAGCATTTACAACTATGATTAATGTAATTGTAATCGCAGTGGGCGGTATAGGAATAACTAGAGGCTGGGTTAATATTACAGACTTCGTAACATTTTTATTGTATATAAATATATTTACGGAGCCGGTAAAGGTACTTATCGATTTTACAGAGCAGTTCCAGAATGGTTATTCTGGTTATGAAAGATTTCTTGAGATATTATCAGTTGAACCGGATATAAAGGAAAAGCCAGATGCAGTTGAACTTAAAGACGTTAAGGGTGAGATTACATTCGACAATGTATCTTTTAGATATAAGGACGGAATCGAGGAAGTATTATCAGGAATCAGCTTTAATGTTACACCAGGCAGATATGTGGCACTGGTAGGTCCGTCAGGAGCAGGAAAGACTACATTATGTTCGCTTATACCAAGATTTTATGAGGCGACAGAAGGAAACATAAGAATTGATGGAAAAGACATTAAAGATGTTACTCTTAAGAGCTTAAGGGATAATATCGGGGTTGTCCAGCAGGACGTATATTTGTTTATGGGAAGCATTAAAGAGAATATACGATATGGAAAGCCAGATGCTACCGATGAGGAAGTAATTGCAGCGGCAAAGCTTGCCAATGCACACGAATTTATAGAGGCATTTGAAAATGGATACGACACGGATATAGGACAAAGAGGTGTCAAGTTGTCAGGCGGACAGAAGCAGAGATTATCAATAGCAAGGGTATTTCTTAAAAATCCACCTATACTTATATTTGATGAGGCGACATCAGCACTTGATAATGAGAGTGAGCAGATTGTGCAGGAGTCGTTAGAGAAGCTGGCTAAGAATAGAACTACATTTGTTATAGCCCACAGACTTACTACAATAGAAAATGCTGAGGAAATATTTATGCTTACAGATGAGGGGATTAAGGAAAGAGGAACTCACAAGGAGCTTATGGAGTTAGATGGTGAATATGCTCATATGGTTAAAATTCACTCAGCTAACTAGAAAAAGTATTGAAAATGTGTTATACTAATTATGGTTATAACGAAAATGTTAATCGCTGTATATTATTGTATGGCTGATTACAATATATGGAGGATGACGTATATGGAAATGTGGGATATATATGATGCCAACAAAGAAAAGACAGGCAGATTAATGAAAAAGAATGACTGGCAGCTTAAAGATGGAGAATATCATCTTACAGTGTTAGGTGTCATAGAACGTCCGGATGGAAAGTTCCTTATTACACAGCGTGTTATGACTAAGGCGTGGGCTCCTGGCTGGTGGGAAGTATCAGGCGGAGCGGCTCAGGCAGGTGAGGAGTCAATTGAGGCAGTAAGACGTGAGGTCCGTGAAGAGACAGGAATTGACGTTACAGATGCCAGAGGTGGATATGTATTTACCTATAAAAGAGAGAATCCTGGCAAGGGCGACAATTATTTTGTAGATGTATACAAGTTCGTTAAAGATGTTAAAGATGAGGACATACATATACAGACAGAGGAAGCCTTAGGGTATAAGTTCGTTACCAGAGAAGAACTTAAACAGATAGCAGCAACAGGAGAATTCCTGCATTATGACAGTATTAAGCAGGTATTTGAAGATTAGATATTGGATTAAGTAAGAATTGCTGTTATTAAGTGAATATTTGTACTTGATTTATAAAATGTATTTATAATAGAAGAAGCACCAGCAGATTTATTCTGATGGTGCTTTTAAGTTATAAGAAGTAATAAAGCTTAAGAAAGGAATGTGGTATGCTTAAATATTTAAAAAAGTATTGGTTCTTTGCCATGCTTGCACCTATATTTATGATAGGTGAGGTTTCTATGGACTTATTACAGCCGGAGCTTATGAGCAGAATAATTGATGACGGTGTATTGGGGCTTAACAATGGCGGGGTTGGCAATCTTAATACAGTAATTACTATCGGGCTTAAAATGATAGGATTTGTGGCACTTGGTGGTATCTGTGGCGTTACGTCCGGTGTCTTTGCCAATCTTTGTGCACAGCAGTTTGGTAATGATGTAAGAAAAGCTGCCTTTAAGAGAATTATGGAATTCTCTTTTGAACAGACTGATAAGTTCTCCACAGGTTCTTTAATTACAAGGGTTACGAATGATATAACACAGCTTCAGAATTTTGTAATGCAGTGCCTGAGAGGCTTTGTGCGTACAAGTATGCTGTTTATCGGTGGTATAGCGTGTATGGTGTCACTTAATATGGAATTTGGAATAATAATTGCGTGTGCACTCCCATTTGTTGCAGTATGTGTTGTATATTTCATAGCCAAAGCCAATCCTAAGTTCACAGTGTTACAGAAGAAGCTTGATAAGGTTAACAATGTAATGCAGGAAAATGTGTCTGGTGCAAGAGTTGTAAAGGCATATGTTAAGGAAGATTACGAGACAGAAAGATTTGAGAAAGCTAATAATGAGCTTGTTTCAACACAGCTTGATGTACTTTTACTGCTTTCTTATATGACACCTATTATGAATATTATATTAAATCTTTCAGTTGTTGCGGTTATAAAGGTTGGTGGAATACAGGTAAGTGCAGGCAGTGCAACGCCTGGTAATGTAATGGCGGCGATTACATATTGTTCACAGGTGCTTAATGCGGTTATGCGTATGACGATGATATTTCAGACAGCTTCAAGGGGAATTGCCTCAAAGAAGCGTGTTATGGAGATAATTAACTGTGAGCCGGCAATAAAGAGCGGTACATATAATAAAGAAACTGCTGTTAAGGGAAAAGTTGAATTTAAGAATGTGTCATTTGCATATCCAGGTATGGATAATGAAAATGTTATCGAGAACTTTAACCTTGTTATTAATCCGGGTGAAACTATCGGAATACTGGGTGCAACAGGCTGTGGCAAGTCAAGTCTTGTAAATCTTATACCACGTTTTTATGACGTAACTAATGGGGAAGTACTTATAGATGATGTCAATGTTAAAGATTATGATTTGCAGGTTTTAAGGGATAAAGTGTCAATAGCATTACAGAAGCCGGAGATATTCAGCACTACAATAGCAGAAAATATTGCGTGGGGTGACAGCAGTGCTGACAGTGAGAAGATAAGACAAGCCGCTGACATAGCACAGGCAACAGAATTTATTGACAACAGGCCAGATGGTATGGATACACAGGTAAGTCAGGGTGGACACAGTCTTTCAGGAGGCCAGAAGCAGAGAGTTGCCATAAGCCGTGCAGTGCTTAAGAATTCAGAGATACTTATATTTGATGATGCGACAAGTGCACTTGATTTAAAGACAGAGGCTGATCTTTATTCAGAGCTGTCAGCAAAGAAATATGATGTAACCAGGATTATAATTGCCCAGAGAATTGCTTCTGTAAAGAATGCAGATAGAATTGTTGTAATGGATAATGGCAGATTAGCAGATGTCGGAAGCCATAGTAAGCTTATAAAGACAAGTGAGATATATAAAGATATTTATGAGTCGCAGCTGAAAGGAAATGAATAGAATGGAGCAGAGCAGACAGGCACAGATGAATAATTATAAAGCCTTTGGCAGAAGACCTGGCAACCGTAATCTTACTGTCGAGAAGGCTAAGGATAAGAAGGGTACTTTAAAAAGAATGATAGCATATTTTGCGGCTGAGAAAGCTATGATTATAGGGCTTCTGGCAGCTGTTATCGTTGTAGTAATATGTTCGGTATATGCACCAAAGCTTCAGAGTAATGCAATTGATATTATAGCTTCAGGCAGATTTAAGGAATTAACTCCGATACTTATAACAATGGTGGTTGTATACATAATACATAGTATATGTACATTTTTACAGACCAAGATAAGTGCGGTATTAAGCCAGAATATCGTAAAGAAGATGAGAGAAGATTTATTCAGGCACATAGTTAATCTTCCTGTAAGATACCTTGACAGTAACAGCCACGGAGATATTATGAGCCGTATGACTAACGATATTGAGAATATATCAACAACAGTTTCGCAATCGTTAAGTTCGATGTTCTCAGGTGTATTAACGATTATTGGAACAGTTATAATGATGACTGTATTATGTCCACAGCTTGCACTGTTATCGTGCGTTACTGTAATTCTTACAGTGATTGCAACTAAGTTCTTATCTAAGGCTATGAAGAAGTTCTTTACGAAAAGACAGGTGCTTTTAGGTAATCTTAATGGAACGGTTGAGGAGATGGTTACAGGTTATAAGTCAGTTGTTGCATATAACAGGCAGGAAAATGTCATAAAAGACTTTAACAGTGTGTCGGATGAACTTACAAGGGTTGGAATTATAGCAGAGATTCTTGGCGGTTCAATGGGACCAGTTATGAATGTAATCAACAATATAAGCTTTGTTATTATTGCGGCATTTGGCGGATATTTTGCCATTAACCATATTATATCTATCGGTGTTATATCAGCATTTATCGTATATGCGAAGCAGTTCGGAAGACCAATTGATGAGCTTGCACAGATATATGGACAGATACAGACCGCCATAGCGGGTGCAGAGAGAGTATTTGCAGTTATGGACGAACCGCTTGAAGATAAGAGTGGTGATAAGAATATGGATAAACTTGAGGGTGTTATTAAGTTTAAAGATGTCCATTTCTCATATACCAAGGACAAGCAGGTGTTATATGACTTTAATCTTCAAGTTAAGGCAGGTCAGAAGGTGGCACTTGTAGGCTCAACAGGAAGTGGAAAGACAACAGTTGTCAATCTTTTAATGAGATTTTATGACGTTGACAGCGGAGAAATATTAATAGATGATGTTAATATAAAGGACATAGATTGTGCCACACTCCGTAAGAATACAGCGATTGTATTGCAGGATACTGTGTTATTTGCTGATACAATAAAGAATAATCTTAAGTATTCTAACGAAGCGGCAACTGATGAGCAGATGTATGCCGCTGCGGCTATGAGCAACTGCGATACTATGATTAATAAAATGCCATTAAAATACGATACAGAGCTTATGGCAGAGGGTGAGAATATATCACAGGGACAAAGACAGCTTTTATCAATAGCAAGAGCATTTCTTGCACAGCCGAAGATCCTTATATTGGACGAGGCGACATCTAATGTGGATACGAGAACTGAAAAGCATATTCAGGATGCAATGCTTAAGCTTATGGAGAACAGGACAAGTCTTATAATAGCTCATAGATTGTCTACAATACAGGATGCTGACATAATTGTTGTTATGGATGAGGGACATATAGTTGAAGCAGGCAATCATAAAGAACTTCTTAACAAAATGGGAAGATATTATAAATTATATATGACACAGTTTGCAGGACAGACAATATAGGTGTATAATTTACTATTACATAAGATTTGTGATGATGCACAGATTAAATTATAGATAATATATGCAGGAATGGTGATGGTATGCGTACAGAGAAAAAATCAAGCATAAAAAATAGTGCAACAAGGTTGATACTGATAGGGCTTCTTGTTCTAATACAGACTGGCTGGATGATATTTTTAATGATGAAGCTGAATACATATTCAACTGCCATAACATTGCTTCTTACATTTATAGCAATGTTTATTGCCCTTAAAATATTTGGAACACACGTTAATGCGGCACAGAAAATGCCCTGGCTAATCGTAATAACTGCAGTTCCGTTTTTTGGAATATGTATATATCTGTTATTTGGACGTTCTATTGTAACTAAAGGTGTTAGACGTTCATTTAATAATATTGAAACGAATGTGCTTACCCTCTTAAAGCAGGATAAGGGCATAATAGATGATATAGCCAGCAAGGACAAGGGCGTAGCTAACCAGTGCAGATATATAAGCAATACAGCAAGATATCCTGTATACAGCAATACAGATGTAAAATATTATCCAACTACTGATGTAAGCTTTGAGGCACAGCTTGTTGAACTTGAAAAGGCAGAGCATTTTATATTTATGGAATATCACGCTATTGAAGATGCTGAAAGCTTTGCAAGGCTTAAGCATATCCTTGAAAATAAGGCACAGAGCGGTGTGGAGGTAAGAATATTCTATGACGATTTAGGAAGCATTTTTTTCCTTAATAAAGAGTTCATAAAACAGATGAGGCAGAAGGGCATACAGTGTCGTGTATTCAATCCACTTAAAGTTATTGTAAATATGTTTATGAATAACAGGGATCACAGGAAGATAACAGTTATTGACGGCAAGGTAGGCTTTACAGGTGGATATAATCTTGCAGATGAGTATTTTAATATAACACACCCATATGGTTACTGGAAGGACACAGGAATTAAGCTTCAGGGTGATGCGGTAAAGAGCCTGACAGCAAGCTTTCTTACTATGTGGAATGCCATAGAACATACTGATAATGATTATAATAAATATCTTGATGCGACAGATGGTACATATAAGGCAGTTATGAAAGACTGTTATGTACAGCCATATTCAGACAATCCATTAGGACAGGACAGAATTGGTGAGGACGTGTACCTTAATATTCTAAAAAATGCCAAGGACTATGTGTATATCACAACTCCGTATCTTATTATCACTGATGAGATGGAAAGAGAGTTAAGGCTTGCGGTTAAGAGAGGTGTTGATGTAAGGATTGTCACACCGGGAATACCAGATAAGAAGCTTGTATACAGAATTACAAGGTCTTATTATGAGCCACTGTGTTCGGCTGGCGTGAGAATATATGAGTATACACCAGGATTCTGCCACGCTAAGCAGTGGGTATGTGATGATGAAGTATCTGTTGTTGGTACAATCAATATGGACTACAGAAGCTTATATCTTCATTTTGAAAATGCAGTATTTATATATAATAAAGCGACTGCCTTAAGTGTAAAGCAGGATATGTTAAATAACTTTGAGGCAGGACACGAAGTGACAGCTGATTATGCTAAAGATGTTATTAAGCCATTAAGACTTGGGGTATGTATGTTAAGAATGATATCACCTTTATTGTAAAATACTTGCAACAAATGTAAAATAATATATAATATTAGTGGCAAATTACATTTATTATTATAAGTGGTTAGATAATTATAAGAATAATATTTTATGTCTATTGTGTTAGTACCTGGAGGAGGAACAGTGAGAGAAGAATTAGTAGCCGTAAAAGTAGACCACCCATTGGGAAGTACAGACGAGGATAACCCCTCGGTTGTGTATCCGATTAATGTCGGATACGTTATCAATGATAAGGATCTGGAATTCAAACCGGTAATAGATGACCAGAGAGTATATCTTGTAGGTGTTGATGTTGCTGTTGATGAATATTCAGGTGTTCTTATTGCAGTTGCAAGAAGGAGAGATGATTCAGGAACAGTGTGGGTCGTTGCACCGGAGAACATATTATATACCAAACAGCAGATAGAAGAAATGATACATTTTAGGGAGCAGTATTATGACAGCTTCATTGAAATGGTCGATGAGGAGATGTGGGATGCTTATGATGCCAATGAGAATAAGTTAGGCTTTGAAGTGCGCAGAAGTATGGCAAAGTCACTTCCAGAAGGCGTGTACCACATAGTTGTTATGGTGTATACAGTTACAAAGACAGGAAAAGTACTTACAACGCAGAGGTCGCGTAACAAGACGAATTCTTTAAAATGGGAGGTTACAGGAGGCTCTATTATCAGCGGTGAAACACCAAGGACAGGGGCGGTAAGGGAACTTCTGGAAGAAACGGGGATTAGAAAATCACCAGAGGATTTAATCGAACTTTACAAGTATACTGATGATACAAGACATTGTATATATTATGGCTATCTTAATATATGTGATGATGAGCAACACATTAAATTACAGCAGGGTGAAACTATGGACTATATGTATATGCCGTATGAGGAATTCCTTGATTTTATAATGTCAGAGAGGTTCATTCCGTCAGAACAGAGGCGTTTTAAGCTTCATAGTGAGCATATAGTAAAGCAGATTAAGCAGGCTTGTATGTTACAGTAATAAATTTAATATAATCAGAAAGGAGAGTCATATGTCATTTAAGGAACTTGTATTAAAGAACCGTTCATATAGACGTTTTTTTGAGGATAAGAAAATAGAAAAGGACGAGCTGGTAAAGCTTGTTGATATAGCAAGAAATACAGCTTCAGGTGCTAACAACCAGCCTTTAAGATATAAGGTTGTATGTGATGAGGAGAGCAATAAAAAGGTATTTGACACATTAAAATGGGCAGGTGCACTTCCAGACTGGTACGGTCCTGTTGAGGGTGAAAGACCAGCAGGCTACATAGTAATATGCAGTGCTTCAAGTGTATCAGCACCAAGAGATGAGGGAATAGCGGCACAGACAATACTTCTTGCTGCCAATGAGGTTAATCTTGGAGGCTGTATGTTTGCAAGTGTTAATATTCCTAAGCTTAATGAGGAACTTTCAATTCCAGAGGGTATGACAGCAAGACTTGTTATCGCATTGGGATATCCTAAAGAACAGGTCGTTATTGATGAAGTATCTGAGGGGGTTAATCTTAAGTATTACAGAGATGACAATCAGGTTCATCATGTACCTAAGTTAAAGCTGGAAAGTGTATTGTTATAACTTATAAGGAAAATGCAGAATTTAAGCCTTTGCTTGGATTAACAGGAAACAGGCTTACATTCTGTGAATAGTTATAAAGAAACAGGCGGGATATTAAATCCCGCCTGTTTCTTTGCTTAGTGAATAATTGTTACTATAACTGAGTAATCAGTATAATTTAATCTTTTGTTGCTAATTCCAAAAAGATATTATTATTCTATCACTGTAAATACTATAAATCAAGTTCAATTAATCTGTAGTTGCGGCAAGATGTCTGTATTATTGAGTTCAAATTTTAATCAAAATTTTATCAATTTTTATTCATAGTTTATATTCAGTGAAGCCTATTTTGCAATGGATCTGTAATTCTTTATAAGCAGCGGAAGTTCAGCAATAAGCATACCAATCCAGCCAGCAAGGTATGATAATGGGAGGGCTTCAATTCCCATGCCCATTACAAGAACGAGTGGGATAGCGGCTATAACACGTACGCCCATATTGATAAAGCTGCTTAAAAGTGTAATCTTTAAATCGCCAATTCCACGGAAATATCCCTGTATGCCGTTAGTAGCGGCTGGGAGTATATACATAAATGAGATAAGGCGCAGATACTTAACACCATGCAGAATAACTTCTTCATCTTTAACAAACAGAAGCATAAGTGGTCGTGCAAGTATAAAGCACACGGCAAAAAGAATAATTCCATATATGAATTCAAGCACCATACCACATTTAAAGCCTTCTTTCATACGTTTTTTTTCATTAGCACCTTTGTTCTGAGCCATAAGTGCAGTCATAGCGTGGCCGATATTCTGCTCAGGAGTATACGCAAAATCATCAATTCTGTTGACAACAGCAAATGCAGCGGCTACGGACACGCCCATAGTGTTGACGATTGCCTGAATGCCAATCTTTCCTAACTGGACAGTTGCCTGCTGCATAGCGGATACCCAGCCGTAGCTTATTGTCTTTTTAAGAAGTGAATTGTCAAATACAAGCCATTTTCTGCCTAGCCTTAATATCTCGACACGCTTTTGTATGTATATAATACAGAATACACAGCACATCATTTCGCTTATTACAGTTGATATTGCACAGCCGTTGCTTCCCATTTTAAGGACAATTACAAAGAATAAATCTCCGAAAATATTAAGCAGTGAGCTCGCAATAAGGAAGTATAAAGGAGTCTGGCTGTCGCCTAATGCCCTTAATGTGCTTGAAAAGAAATTATATAAAAATGTAAATATCAATCCTAAAAATATAATTCTCATATAAGAAACAGTTAAATCCATAATAGATGGGTCAACCTGTAACAATTTAAGAATAGGTCTTGAAAAGATAATGCAGCACAGGCTTAATATTGCAGAGAATACAGTGCCTGAAAGCATTGTTGTGCTTATCTGTCTTTGAAGCTTGTTGTAATCTTTAGCTCCGAATTGTGTACCCATAAGTATGCTCGCACCCATACACAGACCATTTAAGAATAAAATCATAAGAGTCATTACAGGGTTGCATATACCAACAGCCGCAAGGGCTTCTTTACCTACGAATTGTCCTACAATAATACTGTCGACAGCGTTATATGTAAGCTGGAATAAGTTACCGAGGACTAACGGTATTGTAAATCCAACAAGGAGAGGCATAATTTTACCTTTTGTTAAATCTTTAGTCATAATTAATCTCCTATCCTGCCCATAACAGGGCTTGTTAAGTTTATAATATTTTGCTAAAGATTTATTATAAGACAGTTGCTTTAAATTGAAAAGAATTATATTATACTAATGTAAAAAAAGTGTACGCAGAAATGGAGATTATTATGAAAGTTACCCGTGAAGATATGCAGCTTTACGCCGTTACAGATACGCAATGGCTTAATGGCAGGGATTTCTATGAAGAAATTGAGAAAGTCCTTGCGGCAGGAGCTACATTTTTGCAGTTAAGAGAAAAGGATTCGACACACGAGGAGATTGTAAAAAAAGCATTGGCAATTAAACCGATAGCAAGAAGATATGGTGTGCCATTTGTTATAGATGATGATATATACGCGGCGTTAGAGGCTGATGTTGACGGAGTTCACATAGGACAGAGTGATGCAAGCTATGAAACAGCAAGAGAGCTTCTAGGGCCTGATAAGATAATAGGAATGACAGTAAAGACACCTGAACAGGCAGCAAATGCGGCAAGACTAGGTGCTGATTATGTTGGAATGGGGGCTGTATTTCATACAAGCACGAAAAAAGATGCCAAAGATTTAAGCAGGGATAATCTTCTTAAGCTTACAGCTATGCTTGATATGCCGATAGTTGCAATTGGCGGCATTAATTATGACAACTGTGATTATTTAAAAGATACAGGCGTGGACGGAATTGCTGTTGTATCGGCGATATTTGCAAGTGATGACTGCGCGGAGGCGACAAGAAAGCTTTATAAGAAGACAAGAAAGCTGTTTAATTATAATAAGAACATAATATTTGATATGGACGGAACACTTGTTGACTCTATGCCGTTCTGGAAGAATAGTGCAAGGGAATATGCCATTTTAAGAGGTGCTAAGCTTCCAAAGAATTTTGATGAGATAACAGGAGTTATGGACCTTTCGGAATATGCGGTTTATCTGCAAAATGTTCTTGGGATTGATACATCGCTAGAACAGATAACAGAGGCAGCAGTTGATATTATGAATAAGCATTATGCAAGTGATATTCCTGCAAAGAAGGGAATGATAAAGCTTATAAGAAGAGAATATGAGGCTGGAAGCAAGCTTGTAATATTCAGTGCTTCCGATACTTCCAGTGTGGAAATTCTTCTTAAAAGGTTAGAAATATATGAATGTTTTGAGGGAATATACACAGTATATGATGTCGGCATAGGAAAGAGTGATAAGGAAAGCTATAAAAAGGTTGCCAGGTCAGCAGGAATGGATATATCTGATACGTGGGTGTATGAGGATATTCTAAGAGGCGTTCGGGCGGCACATAATGCTGGATTGAAAGTGTGTGCTGTATATGATAAAGACTCGGCAGATGACTGGGATGAGATATGCAGTATTGCAGATAAATGTATAATAACCGGATAATATGGATTGAAATGGAGAATATATGAAGAAGAAAGTTGTTGTAGGTATGTCAGGAGGTGTTGACTCATCTGTTGCCGCATATCTTTTAAAAGAGCAGGGTTATGACGTCATTGGCGTTACAATGCAGATATGGCAGGACGATGCAGTAGAAACAACAGAGAATGGCTGTTGTGGAATATCTGCTGTGGATGATGCAAGACGCGTGGCTGGACAGCTTGATATACCTTATTATGTAATGAATTTTAAGAATGAATTTAAGAAAAGTGTAATTGATTATTTTGTTGATGAATACAAGATGGGAAGAACTCCTAATCCTTGTATCGCCTGCAACAGATATGTCAAATGGGAATCGCTTCTTAAAAGAAGCCTTGATATAGGTGCTGATTATATAGCAACTGGACATTATGCAAGAATAAGCCAGCTTGATAATGGCAGATATGCAATTAAGAATTCGGTTACAGCTAAGAAAGATCAGACATACGCACTTTATAATCTTACACAGAGTCAGCTTGCACATACTCTTATGCCAGTTGGAGATTATACTAAAGATGAGATAAGAAAGATTGCGGCAGATAATTATCTTATGGTTGCAAATAAGCCGGACAGTATGGAGATATGTTTTGTTCCTGATAATGATTATGCAGGATATATAGAAAGAACTACTGATTATAAGTCAGTTCCGGGCAATTTCGTTGATGTTGATGGTAATGTAATCGGAAAGCATAATGGAATTATCCACTATACTGTTGGACAGAGAAAAGGGCTTGGACTTGCTATGGGACATCCTGTATTTGTAGTTGCAGTAAGACCTGATACCAATGAAGTTGTTATTGGTGAGAATAAAGATGTGTTTACTGATACATTGTATGCTGGGAATCTTAATTTTATGGCAATTGAAGCCCTTAAAGAGCCAATGAGAGCAAGAGGAAAGATACGCTACAGCCATGAGGGTGCAGACTGTACAATAAGAATGATTGATGATAACACGCTTGAGTGTAAGTTTGATGAGCCACAAAGGGCAGTTACACCAGGACAGGCACTTGTATTATATGATGGTGAATATGTTCTTGGTGGAGGAACTATCATATAATGAGCGCAAAAGAAAAGGAAGCGGCTGTAAAATTTTCTTGACAATTACTATGTCTGCTTTATAATATTTCATATTGGATAGATAGGTTGATATTCAGAAACAAAATGCGGAGGATAATAATAATGAGTAAGTTTATTTATATGGATAATGCGGCTACAACAGCAGTAAGACAGGAAGTTGTTGATGCTATGGTGCCTTATTTTACAGAATCATACGCTAATCCATCAAGTGTATATAGTTTTGCACAGAAGACTAAGAATGATATGGAAGAAGCAAGAGAAACTATAGCTTCTATTCTCGGTGCGGCTAAGCCTAATGAAATATATTTTACAGGTGGCGGAAGCGAGTCTGATAACTGGGCATTAAAGGCAGCAGCAGAGGCATTTAAGTCAAAGGGTAATCATATTATTACAACTAAGATTGAACATCACGCAATTCTTCACACTTGCGAATGGCTTGAAAAGCATGGATATGAAGTGACATATCTTGATGTTGATGAATACGGAAAGGTTGACCCTAAAGAATTCGAAGCGGCAATTAAAGATACAACAATACTTGCAAGCATAATGTTTGCTAATAATGAAATCGGTACAGTTGAGCCAATCAAGGAATTAGGTGCAATTGCACATTCTAAGGGAGTGATATTCCACACAGATGCTGTACAGGCATTTGCACATATTCCTATTAATGTACAGGAAATGAATATCGATATGTTAAGCGCAAGCGGACATAAGTTCCACGGTCCTAAGGGAATTGGTTTCTTATATGTAAGCAACAAGGTTAAGATTGGTTCATTTATTCACGGTGGTTCACAGGAGAGAAGCAGAAGAGCAGGAACTCACAATGTACCAGGTATTATCGGAATGGCTAAGGCGGCAAGCATTGCCAATACTAATATGTCAGAGAATATTAAGAATATCTCAGCAATAAGAGATCACATTATTGACAGAGTGTTAGCAGAAATTCCATACTCAAGAGTTAATGGTGACAGAACAGACAGACTTCCTGGAAATGTTCATTTCTGTTTCAGATTTATTGAGGGTGAATCAATGCTTATTATGCTTGACCAGAAGGGAATATGTGGATCATCAGGTTCAGCCTGCACATCAGGTTCACTTGACCCATCACACGTTCTTCTTGCAATCGGACTTCCTCACGAGATAGCACACGGTTCATTAAGACTTTCGCTTAGTGAAGATGCAACAATCGAAGATGCTGATTATGTTGTAGATGAATTAAAGGGTATCGTAGAAAGATTAAGAAGCATGTCTCCTTTATACGAAGATTTCGTAAAAGAGCAGGGAAAATAATAATATAATGTGTACGGTTTAATGTATACTTGTTGCAGCTGCAGTTGTCAGGATAATCTGATAGCTGCGGCTTTTTTATGTAATAGGAAATTCCAATAGAATTCCCTATTACATAAAAGGCACTATATGCCGATTATGAACACTCGCACGAAGATGTATTTTATCGCAAGCGACCGTGCTCGGCGCAAGAATGTGTTTCACACATTCTTTTTTATATGTGCTATTGTATTTTTTGTGTATTTCTGGCGGATACACTTGATATATATAACAAGGCAGAGATATAATAGTTGGCGAATTTGTGCACTGGACCGTTCAAATATATATGAAATAAGAGCACAAAAGAAAAGAGGTTTATTTATGAAGTATCTTAAACAGTTTTTGATTATTCTTGTAATCTCGTTAGTGGGTGAATTGATGAATAAGTTCATACCACTTCCAGTACCGGCAAGTATCTATGGTATGGTTATCTTATTTGCTGGTCTTCTTACAGGATTGATTAAGCTTGACGCAGTTAAGGAAGCAGGACGATTTCTTATAGAAATTATGCCTGTAATGTTTATTCCTGCAGGAGTAGGTCTTATATCATCATGGTTTAATTTAAAGCCGATATTAGTTCCGATATGCATAATAACAGTTGCAACAATATTTACTGTTATGGGTGTAAGCGGACACGTTACACAGTTTATTGTAAGACGTACTAAGAAAGGGGATAATAATGAATAGTTTTTTTCTTGATTCAGCATTTGCGGGAGTAGCAATAAGTCTTATTGCATATATGGCAGGAACATTTCTTAAAAAGAAGTTAAAGCTGGGATTGTTTAATCCACTGCTTATATCTATAATTGTAACTATGGTTGTATTAATAATTGGTAAAGTTGATTATGAAAGCTATAATGCCGGTGCGAAGTATCTTAGCTGGCTTTTGACACCAGCCACGGTGTGTCTTGCCATTCCTCTTTATGAGCAGTTCGAGCTTTTAAAAAGTAATTGTGCGGCAATTATATTAGGAATAGCATCGGGAGTTGTCACAAGCCTTGTTACAGTGCTTGTATTATCGGTGGTTTTTGGACTTACCCACGAGCAATATGTAACATTGCTTCCAAAGTCAATTACAACTGCAATTGGTATGGGTGTATCAGAAGAACTTGGCGGATATGTAACGATTACAGTTGCAGTTATTGTTGTAACCGGAGTAATTGGCAATATATTAGCAGAATTTATATGTAAAGTATTCAGAATTACAGACCCGATAGCTAAAGGTGTTGCGATAGGAACATCTGCACACGCTGTAGGAACAGCTAAAGCTATTGAAATGGGAGAGATAGAAGGTGCTATGAGCAGTCTTTCAATTGCTGTTGCAGGTATACTTACAGTAGTTGGTGCAAGTGTATTTGCGAACTTCTTATAAAAGAATAAGAAGTTGTGACACACAGGTTTCAAAATATTGAAGATTATTTCTGTGTGTGAAAAAATTTTATATATATAATAATGAGAATGGAGGATAAATATGATTATTACAATTGCAAGACAGTGTGGATGTATGGGTGATGAGATAGGTCAGAGACTTGCTGATGAGTATGGACTTACATTTTATAATAAGGAACATATTGTTAAGCTTGCTAAGGAAAAAGGGATATATGATAAATTCCCTTATTTTTTCTCCGAGATACCGGTAAATGCTTTAATGCATTCTATAAGCAGTGACGAGAACAATGTACTGCTTAGCGAGGCAAGAAAAGCCCTTTATCCAATAATAGGTGACGGTGATTGTGTGATAATAGGCAGAGGGGCTAATTACGCATTTTCTGACAGACCAGACAAGGTAAGCGTATTCTTAAGCGGAGATAAGGCTGAGAGAATTAAGCATATAGCAGATGTCCATAATATTTCTGAAAGAAAGGCGAAGGTTGTTGTTAATGAAACTGACAGCAGGAGAGCAGAGTTTCATAAATATTGTTCTAATCAGGAATGGGGAAATGCGGCATATTACGATATGTGCATAGATGAAACAAGAATTGGTGCTGACGGAGTTGTCGGAATTATAAAAGAATATATAAACAATTGTATGTTTGACAAATAATTGCCAGACTGATATTATAGGAACATATTATCTTTGACACAATAGATAAAAATATTCTAAATAAACAGATTAGTTCGGAAAGTGTGAATGAAGAAGTAAGATAACAAAGTGATAAGTCCTTCATATCTAAAAAAGTGTATACAGCTTATGAGGGCAGGCGTTAAAAGGGAGATTGTATGACATTAGAAATAATATTAGTAGCATTGGTGCTTATTATGTGTATTGCGGCAGACAAGTTTTCGGGAAGGTTCGGCATGCCTGCACTTATACTTTTTATAGGTATAGGTATGTTATTTGGATGCGATGGAATAGCTGGAATTGAATTTGACAATTTTACTATGACAGAATATATATGTAATATTGCACTTGGGTTTATTATGTTTTATGGTGGTTTTAATACTAAATGGAAGACTGCCAGACCTGTTGCTGTTAAAGCTGTTCTATTGTCTACCTGTGGCGTAATTCTTACAGCGGCATTTACAATGCTGTTCTGTTATTTTGTATTGAGATTTCCAATAGCGGAAAGCTTTCTTGTTGGAGCAGTTCTGTCAGCAACAGATGCGGCGAGCGTATTCGCAATATTAAGACGTAAGAAGCTTAATTTAAAAGATGGAGTTGCTTCGCTTTTAGAGATAGAGAGTGGTAGTAATGACCCTATTGCTTATATGCTTACTGTTATAGGAATATATATTCTTAATGGTGATAATCTTATAAAAGTTCCATACGTTATATTTGCACAGATTGTATATGGTGTGCTTATTGGCATAGGTCTTGCGGTGGCTGCCATATATGTTCTTACCAGGACAGATATAATTGTAAATGGACTTGATACTATATTTATTCTTGCTGTTGTGCTTTTAGGCTTAGGACTTTCACAGTTAGTCGGTGGCAATGAATTCTTATGTATATATCTTTTTGGTATTCTGCTTGGTAACAGCAGGATACGCAATAAAGGTAATATTGTTCCATTTTTTGATGGTGTAACAACACTGGCACAGATAGTTATATTCTTTATGCTTGGATTGTTATCCTACCCTCACAGATTTTTAACAATTATACCAATATCTATAGCAATTGCGGTATTTCTTACATTTATAGCGAGACCGGCCGCAGTATTTGCGATACTTAAGCCGTTCAAATGCTCGGTACGTCAGTGCCTTTTAGTGTCGTGGGCAGGTCTTAGGGGAGCATCTTCAATAGTGTTCTCTATAGTGGTTATGGCGGGCGGAAGCGTTATGTCAAAGGATTTGTTTAATATTGTGTTTATGATATCACTTCTATCAGTTGCAATTCAGGGAACGCTTCTTCCAGCAGTTTCAAGACGGTTGGATATGATTGATGAAACATCAGATGTACGTAAGACATTTAATGATTATCAGGAAGAATCATCAATTACGCTTATGCGTATGTTCATACCTAAAGGCCATAACTGGGAGAATAAGCTTATAAGTGAAGTACATATGCCGACAGGTGCAATTGCACTTATGATAAAAAGAGGCAGGGAAACAATTATTACAAGAGGTAATACTAAGATATGCGGCGGGGATAATCTGATACTCAGTATTCCGGCATATGAGAATGGCGATAATGATTCGCTTGAGGAGATTAACATAACTTCGGATAATAACTGGTGCAATAGGACAATACGCCAGTTGAATCTTCCAGAAAATCTTATAATTGCCCTTGTAAAAAGAGGAGAAGAGAATATAATACCTATTGGCGATACACTTATACAGAATGGTGATGTTGTAGTGATATATCGCGGATAATACAGGAAAGAGGTTGGTATTATTATGATAACCAAGAAACAAATCCAGATGTCAGAAACATTTCTGAATAGTGCAGTTCTTGCTGTGTCAGGTGGATTTCAGGATGCTTATACATATTTCACAAGAGATAAAGTATTCTCTAATGCACAGACAGGAAATGTTGTCCTTATGAGTCAGAATTTTATGACAGGAAATATAGTCGGTGGAATTAAGTATCTGTTTCCTTTCTTAGCATTCGGACTTGGAGTGTTTGTGACAGAACAGATTAATGCCAGATACAAGATGGCAAAGAAAATCCATTGGAGACAGTTAGTTCTTCTAATAGAAATTATAATACTTACAATTGTAGGTTTTATACCAGAGACTTTTAATATGGTGGCAACAATTATGGTGTCATTTTCGTGTGCTATGCAGGTTCAGGCATTCAGAAAAGTCAACGGCTTTGCATATGCAAGCACAATGTGCATAGGTAATTTAAGAAGTGGTACAGATGCACTTTCTGTATTCGTAAGAGAAAGAAAAAAAGAGCAGTTATTTAAAGCAATTCATTATTTTGGAATTATATTTTTCTTTGCACTTGGTGCAGGAATAGGCGGTAATTTATCAGAAACATTTGGAATACATACAATATGGGTATCATCAGTTATACTTATGGTAAGTATGGTGCTTATGTGGTATGAGAAGTTCAGAATTTAGGAGAATTTGATTGAAATATAGTAAAGAACAGCAGGAAGCCATTAACACAATTGATGGACAGGTGTGTATCATATCTGTTGCGGGTTCAGGAAAGACATCGGTTATAGTGGCAAGGGCTAATAATATAATTAAATCGGGTGTCAGACCATATAGAATACTGGTGCTTACATTTTCCAAGGCTGCGGCAGTGCAGATGGCAGACAGGTATAAAATGCAGTATGGCAGTGATGGCATAAGATTTTCAACTATACATTCCCTGTGTTATTCGGTACTTGCAAGAGCATATAATCTGAAGGCTGAAGATATATTATCGGAAGCCGGAAGATTAAAGTTCTTTACTGAATTTCACAGACAGCTTTTATATAAGAGAGTATCAGGGGTTCCTGATGATTTTGATGAGTATTATAGAAAATGTAATGAATACATAAATAGTATGGCGGTCGGTATGGCTGACATTCAGGACAGTAAAAGCAGTTCTAAGGCATATCTTGAGATAACTTTTTCCCAGTACAAGGAATTTAAAAAGAATAATAAGAAGCTTGATTTTGACGATATGATATTATATTGTCACAAATGCTTAAGCTCTAATAAGCAGGAGCTGGAATACTGGCAGGGAATATTTGACTATATAATGGTTGATGAGTTTCAGGATACAGGCACATTGCAGGCAGAGATTATATATATGGTTGCTGATTTAAGGAAAAATGTGTGTGTAGTTGGAGATGATGACCAGTCAATATATGGTTTCAGAGGAGCTGACAGCTCAATATTTAAGGAATTCTCAAGAAAATATCCTGGGTCTGTACAGATAATTCTGGGTACTAATTACAGAAGTCTTCCATATATAATAGAAGGTGCTGACAAAGTAATAAGAAATAATGAAAACAGAATTGTCAAAAATATGTCAGCATACAGGCAGGGTGAGGGAAAAGTGCATATAAGACAGACCGCATCTTATGGCAGGCAGGCAGATATGGCAGTGTCACTTATTAATGACTATGTAAAGACAGGCGGACATTTAAGCGATATTGCAATACTTTACAGGGTGAAGAAAGAGGCCTCGGTGCTTGTCAATACATTAGAAACGATAGGTATGCCATTCTTTACAAGGGATAATGTGGATGATATTCATCTTGGCATATGTTTTTACGATATGCTTGCATATTACAGGCTTTCAAGAGGTGTGCCGGAACAGACGGATCTTAGCCGGATAATTAACAGACCCAAAAGATATATAAGAAGCAACCTTGTGCACAATTGCGAATTTGACAGGAATAAAATATACGAAGCCTGTACAAAGAATGCCAGCAGACAGGATTGCTTAAGAATTAACGATACAATCAATGATATGTTTCTTGATTTCAGAAGCCTTTCAAGGATAGATAATCCGACACAGTTTATCAATTATATATACGATGATATGGGGTATGAAAATGACCTTTTTGAGTATGCAGAGTATACAGGGCTTGACAGCGGGGATATTATTAATCAGTCAGAGGCTATGAAAAAGGAAGCACTGAAGTTTGATAATATGTCTGAATGGTACAGATATATAACTGACAGGGAATACAGGGTGAGAACGGATAAGAATGAAGGCGTGTATCTTAGCACATTTCACGGTGCTAAGGGACTTCAATGGAAGAAGGTTATAATAATATCAGCGAATGAACAGGTGACACCATATGCTTATATGGGTAAGGTTGATGATTATGAGGAAGAACGCAGGCTGTTTTATGTTGCTATGACAAGGGCAGAAGACGAGCTTGATATTATCTATATAGATGGCGGGTCAAGACACCAGAAGAGGTCAAGATATGTGCAGGAGCTTATAACAGTATAAATTTTAAAGTGTAAATTAAGCGTAAATTCTTCTGTAAAATATTGCATTATTGTATATTTTAAGCCATAATATATTACATTATCAGAAGTTTATATAATAATTGGGAGAAGTATTAATGGAAAAAAGAGAGAAGAATAAAAATATAATTGTATTCGGTATAGTTATGGCAATAAGTCTTTCTGTAGCACTTAATATAGGGAATATATTTGGTGGTATAGGAACATTTTTTAAGATTCTGAATCCAATAATTCTAGGCTGTATGCTTGCGGTTATATTTAATGTGCCAATGGAAGCATTGTCAAGACAGTTAGAGAAGCTGTCAAAGAAAGTAAAGTTCTTAAGAAAAGAAAAGGCACGCAACGGGATAAGCCTAGTTGTGACAATAGTTATAGTTGTGCTTGTATTCGCTGTTATAATGTGGTCTATTATTCCGGATCTGATAGAGTCGATTACTGGATTTATAAAGAATTTTGATAATAATGTAAATGTAGTGACTGATATTCTGGATAAATATGATGAACATCTTACGTTTATTAATGATTATGTTGAAAAGATTGACTGGAACAGCATACTTAAAAAGTCTGGAGAGGTTGCCGGAGCATTTTTCCAGAGCATATTTACGGGTATTCCACAGATAGGTTCATCTTTGTTTAATCTTAGTATATCTGTGATAATTGCAGTGTATGTGCTTATGGATAAAAGACGCCTGCTTTCACAGACAGAAAGGCTTTTAGAAGCTGTATTTGGAAAGAAGGTATCTTCTAAGGTTACAGGTGTTACTAATCTTTTTGCACAGACTTATGCAAGTTTCCTTACAGGACAGTGCGTTGAGGCTTGTATACTTGCCGTGCTTATGTTTGTTACACTTAGCATATGCAGAATGCCATATGCCGGACTTATAAGCATAATGGCGGCAGTGTTCCAGTTCGTTCCATACATAGGAACATTTTTAGCGTGTGTTGTTGGTGCATTTCTTGTGCTATTCACCAATCCGGTACTTACTATATGGTTTGTAATCGTATTTCAGGTTGTTCAGTTCATTGAGGGACAGTTCATATATCCAAGGGTTGTAGGAAGCTCTGTAGGACTTCCGGCACTCTTTACATTAATGGCGGTGTTCTTAGGCGGCAAGTTCTTCGGACTTCTCGGGATGATATTCTTTATTCCGCTCACATCGGTTATATACCAGCTCCTTAGAGATATGGTAAACAACCGCTTATCGTCAGATAAGGCTGGCAACGACACAACACCAGAAACAGGGAATGCGGATACTTTGAAGGCAGATAGTGGTAGTGCAGAGTAGTTGTAACTCTGATTTTAAATCTTCATAAATAACGTTATAATTGATAAAAATGCGGTGGATTGTTCTGCTGGATTAATAACAGGGTAATAATTAACCTGCTGTAATATATGTATTATAATATACATTTATTACAGCAGGTTTTTAATAAAATCTGTTTATAATCTTTTAGATATAATCTTTTGCAATATCTTTAAGAATATTGGCAGAGTCTTTTAATTTTGCAAGCTCCTCATCATTTAATTCAATAGGAATTACCTTCTGTACGCCGGTTTCACCAACGACAGCAGGAATACTAAGGACAACATCATTAAGTCCGTATTCGCCTGTCATAAGGCTTGATACTGGAAGAATGGATTTCTCATTACGAACGATTGCCTCGCATATTCTTTTGACAGCCATTGCAATTCCGTAGTATGTGGCATGTTTTCTTTCAATAATTTCATAAGCACTGTTTCTGACATCTTCAAAAATCTTCTTCATAGACTGCTCGTGGTTGAAGTGGCCACGAAGCTCGCAGAAGTCATTAACCTTAAGACCACCTATTCTTGCATTGCTCCAGGCAGCAAGCTCGCTATCGCCGTGTTCACCAATAATAAATGCGTGAACGCTTCGGCTGTCAACGTCAAGATGTTCACCAAGCAGATATTTGAAACGACCTGTATCAAGTACAGTTCCGGAACCGATTACCCTGTTAGATGGATAACCAGATTCTTTAAGTGCAATAAGTGTAAGAATATCTACAGGGTTAGATACAATAAGAAGAATTCCACCAAAATCACGTTTCTTGATTTCGCCAACAATTGATTTCATAATAGCCGCATTTTTCTTGATAAGATCAAGTCTTGTTTCATCAGGCTTCTGGTTAGCACCAGCAGTTATAACAATAATAGCGGCATCAGTAATATCATCATAATTACCAGCATATATCTGCATAGGTCTTGCAAATGATATGCCGTGGCTTATATCCATAGCTTCACCTTCGGCTCTTTTCGTATCTGCATCAATAAGAACCATTTCTGAGAACAGACCACTCTGCATAAGTGCAAATGCAGATGATGAACCAACAAAACCACAGCCAATTACAGCAACTTTTCTACTATTTACTTTCATAATTATACCTCATTTCTTATACAGCCGGATAATATAATGTCCAGTTAAGCTGGAATTATTGAACGGTATTCGTCTGTATATTGTTATTTCTTTAACAAACATTATAGCACCACTTATAGTGTATGCAAGATTTATATTCAAAACATTTTTTTGTGCAAAATAATCATAAAAATATTATTAAAATTAACATATTCAGAAGATATGTTATTGACTAATTAGTGTAATATTAGTATTGTAATGAAATTGGTGGTAATTATATTTTGATATTCTGAGTTAATGTAAAATAAAGATTTAACATAAATGGGGGATTGCTATGAAGAATATAAAGAAGTATGTAAAACGTAAAGGACATCACATAGCAGCAGTACTGGTAGTTGTATTGATATTAGTAACAGCCGGGGTATGTGTAAGCATACCTGTTATCAAGGTTACTAATAAAAGAAAGGCGAGCAAAGATGTTTTAGTGAGTAATACAATACAGGTAGCTGACAGCACTTATGGGATTCCTGGTAACAGTGCGGATGCAGATAATTCATATGTTGAATTAGCAGATGGTGACCCACAGTCGGATAATATGTCACAGGAATTAAGTGAGAATGGGATAGAGCTTAATATAACAACATTTTCTAATGATAATATGGCATATTCCAATGGCATTGATGTATCCAAATGGCAGGGAAAGATTGACTGGAATAAAGTCGCAGAAAGCGGAATTGATTACGCGATGATAAGAGTTGGATACCGTACAGATATATATGGAACTATATGCGAAGATGAATATGCGTCATACAATCTTGAGGGAGCACAGAAAGCGGGCATAGATATAGGTGTGTATTTCTTTTCGACAGCGGTTGACGAGGACGAAGCAATAGAGGAAGCATGCTGGGTCATAGATTATATATCAGCCTATGACATAACATATCCTGTTGTATACAATTGTGAAGATTATAATAATCCTTCAAGCAGAATGTATAATCTTAGTAATGAAGAAAGAACTAACAATGCACTTGCATTTATGGATACTGTGGACAGAGAAGGCTACGATGCCATGTTATATGCTGGCAAGGGTCAGATTGTTAATAATAAGGAATGGAATATACAGGATATAGAAGCCAGATATCCGATATGGGTGGCATCTTATAAAGAGGGAACATATCCAGCAGTAGAACATCCTTCATACACAGGTGCGTGTGCTATGTGGCAGTATACTAATAATGCCAGAATAGATGGAATATCAGGATATGTTGACGTAAATGTTGCTTATTTTAATTACAATTCAAGCTTTAATTATAATTATGGCACACAGGCATCAGTGTCGGGACAGACACAGCAGAGCCTTAATATAGCTGAATTGGGAATTATCTTTAACAGTGTTAATGAGGAGGTAACTGCTAAAGAGCCGGTTAATCTAAGAAGTATCCCAGAAGTATCAGGTGATATTGTAGATGTGCTTGATAATGGAGATATAGCATTGCGAACAGGAATAGGTGATACCGGCTGGTCAAGGCTTATATATAATGGAAATGTTGTATATGCGGTTACGAGTTATCTTACAACAGATTATTAAATATCTATAATACCAGTGTAGAATTGTATGTGTGCAGTACGGAACAATCCGTAGGTATCATAAGCTGGGGGCTTTTCACCCAAGCATTATATATACAATATTTAAGAACGGAGATTTAATTAATGACAAAAAGAAAAATAACTAACAAAATACAAAGGTTAATATCACTTGCACTTGTTGTAGTTATGGTGTTTGCTTTTGTAGGCTGTGGAACTGCAACAGAAGATGTTAATGTAGATAATTCTGGTTATAATGCCGGTGCAGGTGCTTCAGCTGACAATCCATATACGTTTATAGATGATTATGGAAGAACAGTTACAGTAACTTCTTATAAAAGAACAGCAACACTTATAGGAAGTTTTGCAGATGTATGGATATCTGCTGGTGGAAGTGTAGTGGCAACAGCTAATGATACATGGACTAATTTTGATTTAGGGCTTTCAAATGATGTTGTCAATATTGGAAGTATACTAAATCCTAATGTGGAACTTCTTATAGCTTCAAGACCAGATTTTGTTATTGCAAGCTGTAATACAGATTCTAATATAGCACTTATGCAGACACTTGAAAATGCAGGAATAACAGTAGCATATTTTGATGTATCTAATTTTGAGCAGTATCTTAATATGCTTGACAAATGTACTATGATAACAGGCAGGAGAGATCTGTATAAGACTAATGGAACAGATGTTAAAGAGCAGATAGATACTATAAAATCAAGAGCTGATGGCAGCAATCCAAAGATATTATTTATAAGAACTTCATCAAGCAGTGTCAAGGCAAAGCAGAGCGAAGGCTCAGTAGGCGGTGAGATATTAAAGGATTTGGGCTGTGTTAATATAGCAGACTCAGATACATCACTGCTTGATGATTTAAGCCTTGAGGCAATTGTAGTAGCTGACCCTGATTACATATTTGTTACAACACAGGGCAACGATACAGATGCGGCTATCCGCAATATAGATAAGCTTCTTACATCTAATCCGGCGTGGTCGTCATTAACTGCTGTAAAGCAGGGACGTTACTATGTTCTTGATAAGAAGCTTTATAATTTAAAACCTAATGCGAAGTGGGGTGAAGCCTACAAGCAGTTAGTGGATATATTGTACATTGATAGGTAAAATATTCAGGAGGAATTACTATGGGTTATTTTCCGTTTTTTATTGACATTAAAGGAAAGAAAGGTCTTGTTATCGGAGGAGGCAGAATAGCAGAGCATAAAATAAGCAAGCTTCTTGCATATGAGCCGGAACTTACAGTTGTTGCAAGAAAGGTAAGCGATAGCATAAAGAGCATTGAAGGCATTAATATTATTGAAAGAGAATTTGTTAATTCAGATCTGGACGGATGTTCATTCTGTATAGCTGCTACAGATGATGCAAAATTTAACGCATATGTTGCAGGCGTATGCCGCAAATACCACATTTTTATAAATGCGGTAGACGATAAGGATAATTGTGATTTTCTGTTTCCGTCTGTATACAAAGCAGGAGATTTATCTATAGGAATATCTACCCAGGGAGCAAGTCCTTATGTTGCGGCAGATATTAAGAATAGAATAGCACAGGAGCTTCCTGCGGATATTGAAGATATACTTATGTATCTTGGTTCAATCAGGGATAGTATTAAAGAGAATGTAGATGATGCCTCTATGAGAGCTGATATATTCAAGGAAGCTGCAAGAAAATGTATGGTGCTTGGCAGAGAGCTTGACAAGGACGAATTACAGGATGTTATTAATAAAGTAAGTGAGAGGATTACTGGTAAAGATAATACAAATGCTGAAACAAAGGCAGATGGGAAATATTCTTACAGCAAGGGCAAGGTTGTAATTGCTGGTGCAGGCTGTGGAACTTATGATCTTATAACTGTAAGGGCGTTAAATGCCATAAAGAAGGCACAGGTGCTTGTATATGATGACCTGATTGATAACCGCCTTATCGAATTTAGTGTTGAAAGCTGTGAAAAGATATATGTTGGCAAGAGAAATGGAAGACACAGTATGGCACAGGAAGAAATTAACGAACTCCTTTTAAAGAAAGCCAATGAAGGAAAGCTTGTTGTCAGATTAAAGGGTGGTGACCCATATGTATTCGGACGTGGTGGAGAAGAAATGCTCTATCTTAAGTCAAATGGCATAGAAACAGAAGAAATACCAGGAGTAACATCAGCAATAGCAGTTCCAGCAATGGCAGGCATACCAGTTACACATAGGGATGTAAGCAGAAGCTTTAGTGTTGTCACAGGACATACCAAAGATATGGACTCACTTTATGAAGAAATAAGAAATTCGGCTTCTATGAATGGAACTTGTGTATACCTTATGGGACTTACACATCTTGCACAGATAGCTGAGGCACTTGTAAGCGGGGGTAAGCCTAAGAACACTCCAGCGGCAGTTATTACAGGTGGATTTGATGATACATACAGAATAGTCAAAGGTACACTTGCTGATATTGAATTAAAGGTAAGAGAAGCAGGCATAACATCACCGGCAGTCATAGTGACAGGAGAGGCTGTAAACATAGATTTAAAATAATTTTAAAATAAACACATAAACATATTGACTTTATAGGAAATAAGGTTTATTATATCAATAATTTCCAAGGGTTGCCAGACAGCAGCAAAGGTGTCTGGCAATATTTTTTAAGTAATAAACATACTAACACACTATGTATGTATGAATGGTGGGTATATAATAAATTTAAAGCCCATAAGAAAGGAGCAGACCTATGAAATATCTTGAACATAACGGACATTCTAATAAAAAAAGGTATAAATTATGTATGCTTCTTATTATGTGTATTACGATGACATATATAGCGGCAGGCTGTGGTAGTAAGAGAGATGGACTTACAATAACTAATGTTTCTTATGACCCTACAAGAGAGTTCTATGAGGAATATAACAAAGTCTTTGCCGATTACTATATGGCTGAATACGGAAAGCAGATAAAGGTTATACAATCTCACGGAGGTTCAGGAAGTCAGGCACGCTCAGTAGTTGAAGGCTGTAATGCAGATGTTGTTACACTTGCACTTGAACATGATATATCCCTTATAGAGAATACAGGTCTTATTGATGCAGGCTGGAAGGACGAATATGATAAAGACTCAGCTCCGTATACTTCAACGATTGTATTTCTTGTAAGAAAGGGCAATCCGCTTAATATATCAGACTGGAATGATTTAATTAAAGATGGTGTTGAGGTTATAACACCAGATCCTAAGAGCAGTGGTGGAGCGTGCTGGAATTTCCTTGCGGCATTAAGCTATGCAAGAGATAAGTATAACAGTGAAGATAAGCAGAAGGAATTCTTAGGAAAGCTGTATGCTAATGTATCAGTGCTGGATTCCGGAGCAAGGGGCTCAACAACAACATTTGTTGAGAATAAAAAAGGCGATGTGCTTATTGCCTGGGAGAATGAGGCACTTACATCATTAGCTTCATATCCTGATGAATATGAGATTGTCACACCATTTGTAAGTATTCTCGCACAGCCAAGTGTGGCAGTTGTAGATGATAATGTTAAAGTCAACAAGACAGAGGAGCTTGCAAGCGAATATTTATCATTCCTGTATTCAAAGCAGGCACAAAGAATAGCCGCAGATTATGGATACAGACCAACAGATGAAGAGGTATTGAATGAATATAGTGGTAAATTCAATCTTACAATAAAGCTTGATACAATAGCTGATTACGGTGGCTGGACTCAGGCATACAAGATATATTTTGATGATGGAGGCTGGTTTGATGAAATCTATAACAACTGATAGAACAATTGATAATAATAAACAGCCAGACTATGATACAGCGTTTGATGAAATAAAGAATAGCAGAAAATTCGGTAAAGATAAAAAAGTACGTGTTATACCGGGATTTCATTTAACACTTGGAATTACAGTTACTATGTTATCACTTATAGTATTAATTCCACTTGCTTCGGTTATGGTATATTCACTTAAGCTTCCACCAGCCGAATTTATAAGGCTGGTTACTAAGCAGAATGTCGTCAATGCATTTGTTACAAGTATTAGCTGTTCATTCATAGCGGCAGTAATCAACTGTGTGTTTGGGACAATAATTGCATGGACGTTTGTTAAATACGATTTTGCTGGAAAAAGAGTGCTTGACGGACTTATAGAACTTCCATTTGCACTTCCAACAGCGGTAGCTGGTATTACATTATCGAAAATGTATTCTGAAACCGGAATACTTGGCAAACCGCTTGCTTCAATAGGTATAAAGGTATCTTACACACATCTTGGACTTATTACAGCACTTGTGTTTGTAGGAATTCCATTTGTTGTAAGAGCGGTAATGCCTGTTCTTGAAAAGATGGATTCTCAATATGAGGAAGCGGCATATATGTTAGGTGCAAGCCCATCAAAGACATTTTTTAAAGTAATCCTTCCAGAAATCAGCCCGGCACTTCTTACAGGCTTCGGACTTGCATTTGCAAGGGGAATAGGAGAATATGGAAGCGTTATATACATATCAGGCAACAGTGCCAAAGAACATACACAGGTTGTATCCTATGTAATAATGCAGAAGCTTAATTATATTGATTATGCTTCGGCGACAGCGATTGCACTTGTTATGCTTATAATATCTTTTCTGATACTTCTTATCATTAATATAATACAGATGAGGCAGGCAAAGCGTACAATGTAGAGAAAATGGAGGTTAAATATGAGCGAGAATGATAAGCTTGAAAAAAGAAAAAGAAGAACAAGAAGCATATGTATTCTTATCACTGTTTTGTTTATAACAGTTATGCTGATTATGCCTCTATTATCAATAATAGCAAGTTCATTAAAAGAGGGCTTTAGTTTTTACATTAAATCAATAACAACTCCATATGTTTTGAGTGCGTTGAAGGTAACAATTATTGCTGCTGTTGCTGCAGTTGTTATTAATACATTATTTGGAATTATAGCGGCATGGTTACTTACAAGATTTGATTTTAAAGGCAAGCAGGTGCTTGCGACACTTATTGATATACCATTTTCTATATCACCGGTTATTGTTGGTCTTGCGTTTCTTATGACATTTGGACGACTTGGTTTTTTCTATCCTGTTATAAGATGGTTTAATGAGTTTACAGGAAGCAATATAAGAATAGCCTTTGCGATACCGGGAGTTGTGCTTGCTACAATATTTGTTACATTTCCATATGTATCAAGAGAGATAATACCAGTGCTTAACTCACTCGGAAAGGACGAGGAGGAAGCGGCGGCTTTAATGGGTGCTAATGGTTTTACAATATTTTTTAAGATAACTCTTCCTAATATAAAATGGTCGTTGATATACGGAATAATTCTATGTACATCAAGAGCATTAGGAGAGTTCGGTGCGGTTAATGCATTATCAAAGACAAGAGGAGAGACATTCACACTTCCACTTGAGATAGATGCACTGTATATGTCAGGTACAGATACATCAATAACATCGGCATTTGCTGTATCATCAATATTAGTAATTATAGCGATTATAGTTCTTGTATTAAGGAATATATTTGAACACAGACAAAGTGATTATAAGAAAGGAGGGCAAAAGTAATGTATGTTGAGATGAAGAATATTTTTAAGCAGTATGGAAATTTTCGTGCATCTGATAATGTGAATTTCGGAATAGAAAAGGGAAAGCTTGTTGCATTGCTTGGTCCTTCGGGAAGCGGTAAGACAACAATATTAAGAATGATTGCAGGCCTTGAAACACCAAGCTTTGGCGATATATATATTGATGGAAAGAGAGTTAATGATGTACCAGCTAATCAAAGAGAGATTGGTTTCGTATTTCAGAACTATGCTCTTTTTCGACATATGACAGTTTATGATAATATAGCATTTGGACTTAAACTTAAGAAAGTTCCCAAAGATGAGATTAAGAAAAGAGTTACGGAGTTTCTTGATATAACAGGGCTTGCAGGTCTTGAGAAAAGGTACCCTAACCAGTTATCAGGTGGACAAAGACAGAGAGTAGCTTTTGCAAGAGCGTTAGCACCTAATCCATCAGTGCTTCTGTTAGATGAACCATTTGCGGCGATTGATGCAAAGGTAAGGACAGAGCTTAGAACGTGGCTTCGCAGTATGGTTACCAGGCTTGGAATAACAAGCATATTCGTCACACACGATCAGGACGAAGCTGTTGAAGTAGCTGACGAGATTATAATTACTAACCACGGAAAGATAGAGCAGATGGGAAGTCCGATAGAGATATACAAATCTCCAGCAACACCATTTGTTGTTGAATTCATTGGAAAAGCTTCTGAGGTTAATGATTATTCAAAATTAAAAGGCTTTGATGAGATACAGGGAGCTAAAAGAGCAATAATAAGACCTGAATTTGTGAAGCTTTCTAAGTATGGAAAGCTCCAGCAGTACAACAGTGCTGCTGAGGAAGGTTATGTTGAGGATATTCTTTTCAGAGGCAATCATCTTGAGGTAACTGTTAATATTGGAGGAACAATGATAACAGGAGAGTGGTCACTTGAGAAAGAGCCGCTACAGGTTGGGGAAAAGGTTCACGTTCTTATATATAGAATATACGCAGTTGATGATGAAAAGGCATATCTTTGCGAGAATAATGGTATGAGGGATGATGACGTATTCTATATTTAACCAGATTAAAGTTATGTTTCTGCCAGGTTAAATGCTTTGTGGGTATATGCACAGCTTCAGATTAGTATATATCTGATAAAGACCTGTGGACAAGTTTTACAATGAGAAAGGAAAGTTTATGCAGATTAATGGTTTAAACAGATTAACAACAGATGTGCTTATTATAGGTGGTGGAACAGCAGGCTGTTATGCGGCACTTACAATAAGGGAAAAGTCAGATGCTTTAATTATAATTGCAGAAAAGGCGAATATAAAGAGAAGCGGCTGTCTTGCGGCTGGTGTTAATGCGATAAATGCTTACATAGTTGAAGGCAGAAAGCCAGAGGATTATGTTGAATATGCAAAGAAAGATGCTGACGATATTGTGAGGGAAGATTTACTTCTTACAATGTCAGAAAGACTTAACGAAGTAACAGCCAAGATGGAAAAGCTTGGACTTGTAATTCTTAAAGATGAGAATGGCAGATATGTTGCAAGGGGCAATCGTAATATTAAGATTAATGGTGAGAATATTAAGCCAATACTTGCAGATGCAGTAAATAGTCTTAAAAATGTAACTGTAATTAACAGACTTAATATAACTGATTACATAGTAAAGGATAATACAATTCTTGGTGCTGTTGGTTTTAATATTGATACTGGTGAAGCTTATGAGATAAGAGCTAAGAAGGTATTATGTGCGACTGGTGGAGCGGCTGGACTGTATAAGCCTAACAATCCAGGATTTTCAAGACATAAAATGTGGTATCCTCCATTTAATACAGGTGCTGGTTTTGCTATGGGTATTAATGCTGGTGCAGAGATGACAACATTTGAAATGCGTTTTATAGCTTTAAGATGTAAAGATACAATAGCTCCTACAGGAACAATAGCACAGGGAGTTGGTGCAAAGCAGGTGAATTCTTTAGGTGAGGTATACGAGAACCGGTATGGACTTACAACGTCACAGAGAGTATACGGAACTGTAAGGGAGAACATTGAGGGCAGAGGTCCTTGTTACTTAAGAACAGAAGGAATAAGCAGTGAGCAGGACGAGTCATTAAAGAAAGCATACCTTAATATGGCACCAAGCCAGACACTTAAATGGATAGAGTCTGGAAAGAACCCAAGTGAGCAGAATGTTGAGATAGAAGGAACAGAGCCTTATATTGTAGGCGGACATACGGCGAGTGGTTACTGGGTTGATACTAACAGAAGGACAACAATCAATGGTCTTTATGCGGCAGGAGATGTTGCAGGAGGCTGTCCTCAGAAGTATGTGACAGGTGCTATGGCAGAAGGTGAAATTGCGGCAGAAGATATTGTTAAGGAGTTGAATAGATCGGACATCACAGAGAATGCATTTTCACAGAGTACAGCTGATGAATATGCAGACAAGCTTACTGATGAAAGAATAAAAGAATATAATGAATATCTTAGCCGTGAGGATAAAGATACCATTTTCTCGACAGAAGAACTTGAGGAAGCTATGCAGAAGGTTATGGATACATATGCTGGTGGTATAGGAAGTCATTACCAGTTCAATGGAAAGCAGCTTAAGCTTGCCAAAGAAAAGATTGAACAGATAGAAACTCTTTCAGAAAAAGCTAACGCTAAAGATTATCATGGGCTTATGTTTGTATATGAATTAAAGGAAAGACTTACAGTCTGTCAGGTACTTATAGAGCATTTGAAAGCAAGAAAAGAAACAAGATGGCACAGCTTTGCAGAGAACCTTGATTACCCAGAAAAGTCAGATGAATGGCTTAAGTATGTTAATACAAGAAAGGTAGACGGAAGGATAGAAGTGAAATATAGAAATCTTGTGGGAAGAGGTGAGACATATGAGCATAGTAATTAATAAGGAGAAATGTGCTGGCTGCGGACAATGCAGTATCGTCTGTCCGGGAAGTCTTATTAAGATGGGAGAAGATAAGAAAGCATATATGAAGTATCCTAAGGACTGCTGGGGATGTTCATCTTGTATCAAGGAATGTAAGTTTGAAGCTATCGCACTTTATCTTGGAGCAGATATGGGAGGTATGGGAAGTAAGATGAGCGTTATTTCCAAAGGTGACTTCCTTAACTGGAATATAGATAAGACAGATGGAAGCAGGGAAACAATAGTAATTAATAAGAAAGAATCTAATAAGTACTGATGTAAGATTAATGCAGTAAAAGATATCAGAAAGAATATATTATATTTAATAACTGACGTTTGTAATAAAAAATAGTTTATTTAACTTGAATGATTATTAGCTAATAAACATATAAACATACTATGGAAGTGGATAGTCGTTCTAAACTAATATATAAGGAAAGGACAGATAAAACAATGGCAGAATTATCACATCTTGATCAGCTTGAAGCTGAGGCAATATATATAATAAGAGAGGTGGCGGCTGAGTGTGAAAAGCCAGTTATGCTTTACTCAATAGGAAAGGATAGTTCAGTAATGCTTCATCTTGCAATGAAAGCATTCTACCCGGAGAAGCCACCATTTCCCTTTCTTCATGTTAACACAACATGGAAGTTTAAGGAAATGATTAAGTTCAGAGATGAAACAGCCAAGAAGCTTGGCATTGAAATGTTAGAATATATCAATGAAGATGGTGTTAAGAAAGGAATTAATCCTTTCGACTATGGTTCAGTGTATACAGATATTATGAAGACACAGGCATTAAAGCAGGCACTTAATAAATATGGTTTCACAGCAGCTTTTGGTGGTGGACGTAGAGATGAAGAAAAGTCAAGAGCCAAAGAAAGAATATTCTCTTTCCGTAATGAAAACCACGCGTGGGACCCTAAGAACCAGAGACCAGAGATGTGGAAGTTATACAATTCACGTATTAACAAGGGTGAAAGTATAAGAGTATTCCCAATCTCTAACTGGACAGAAACTGACATATGGCAGTACATAAAGAGAGAAAATATAGATATTGTACCTCTTTACTATGCAGCGAAACGTCCTGTAGTTGAAAGAGATGGTATGCTTATAATGGTTGATGATGACCGTATGAAATTAAGAGAAGGAGAAAAGATTGAATATAAGGATGTAAGATTCAGAACACTTGGATGCTATCCTTTAACAGGTGGTATTGAATCAAATGCTACTACTCTTGATGAGATAATTGATGAAACACTTAGTGCTGTATCTTCTGAGAGAACAACAAGAGTGATAGATAATGAAGCAGCAGGAAGTATGGAAAGAAGAAAGAGAGAGGGGTATTTCTAAGATGATAGGATTATTAAAGTTTATAACATGCGGTAGCGTGGATGATGGAAAGTCTACATTAATAGGACATATATTATATGATTCAAAGCTTTTATATGCCGATCAGGAAAAGGCTTTAGAGCTTGACAGTAAAGTAGGAAGCCGTGGTGGTGCTATTGATTACTCGCTTCTTCTTGACGGACTTATGGCAGAACGTGAACAGGGTATCACAATCGATGTTGCTTACAGATATTTTACAACAGATAAGAGAAGCTTTATCGTAGCTGATACACCAGGCCACGAAGAATATACAAGAAATATGGCGGTTGGTGCTTCATTTGCTGACCTTGCAATAATTCTTATCGATGCTAAGCAGGGCGTTCTTGTGCAGACTAAAAGACACGCAAGAATATGTGCCCTTATGGGAATTAAATATTTCGTATTTGCAGTAAATAAGATGGATTTAGTTGGTTACTCAGAAGCAAGATTTAACGAGATAACTAAGCAGATTGATGAATTATCTAAAGAACTTGGACTTGCAAGTGTAAAGATTATCCCTGTATCAGCAACAGAGGGTGACAATATTACAGTTAAATCTGATAATACACCTTGGTATCCAGGCGAAGCACTTCTTACTTACCTTGAAAATGTCGATGTAAGCGAAAAGAAGATGGAAGAAGGTTTCTATATGCCAGTTCAGAGAGTATGCCGTCCAGACCATACTTTCAGAGGGTTTCAGGGTCAGATTGAATCAGGTGTTGTATCAGTTGGGGATGATATAATCACGCTTCCTAGTGGTGAGTCAGCTAAGGTTAAGAGCATTCTTATCGGAGATAAGGATAGTCAGTCAGCACAGGAAGGACAGCCGGTTACAATCCAGCTTGATAAAGAAGTTGACGTATCAAGAGGATGTGTACTTTCAAGCGGAACAACACTTCCGGTAAGCAAGTCACTTACATCAACAATACTCTGGATGGACGATGCAGAACTTACAGTTGGTAAGGATTACATTGTTAAGATTGGCACTAAGCAGGTTCTTGGTGTATTAAAGAACATTCAGTACAAGATAGACGTCAATACAGGGAATTTCCTTCCAGCTAATGGACTTAGCAAGAATGAGATAGCAGTGTGCGATATCGGACTTCAGGAAGCAGTTGTTATTGATGAATTTGCAAAACATAAGACGCTTGGCGAACTTATTCTTATAGATAGAATAAGCAATATGACATCTGCCTGTGGTGTTGTTACAGATTCGAGTGCATATGATAACAAAGAAGTAAAATGTGCATTTGTAAATGGAAGCCTTAAAGGAAATGCAGATATATTTGAAGAATATTATTATAACCTTGAAAGTGCCACAGTTACAAAGGTAAGCCCATCAGGCAAGACATACAAGGTCGGAGATGTAATTAACGTAAGCGGTGAGACATACAGCTATCCAGATAACTTTGATGTAATTGTTCTTCGTGACAGAGTTGCTGTTAAGGTAAGAGATAAGAAGATAGAGGCAATCACAAAGCTTGCAGAATATACATACACAGGAACACCAGTAATCAACAGCCGGGGCTTTGAAATCAGGCTCAATGGTGAGGATGACTACAACAACCTCATAAATGACTTAAATGCCATCGAAACGGCTAACAAACCACTCAATGATGAATTCTTCAACAAGTGGACAAAATTCGATACTTACAGAAAAATCATCTTCAAGGATGAAGTATGGGAATATGTAATATAATGAGCCGTGCCTGACTTAACAGCAAAGTGATGCTTGTGCTTGCACAAAGCAGCACTTTGAAGCTAAGTCAGATAGGGCGAAGCCCGACAGTTCCAGAAGCCAGAGGCTTCTGGAACTTGCACGGCGTAAGCATCTTCTCCCACCCACCAGCCTATGAACAGTGCGTTAGCACGCCTTCATAGGCACAAATATTAAATACAAACATATATACTAACAATATCCTCTCGTCCAGAGAGAAAAAACTACCATATATGCCCCAGTAAGTCATTATCAGACAATCATTGCAATTATTACAATATTCTTCACCACACATTATTGCGAACCAACCTAAGATTATGTATAATATTATCTATTATGATATGCGTGTAGAAAGTATTTTTGCTACTCACATCATTATATTATTAATGTACGAAAGCAGGCAGATAATTATGGAGTTTGTTATATGTGATGATGATAGATTGTACGCATCCCAGTTTATTGAACAGCTTAAAGTGTTGGAAAGCCAATACGATGAGCTGTTCAATTGCGTTTATTATGATAACTATATGAGCCTTATTGAGAGTCTTAAGAATAAGGAAAGTGATAAAGCAGATATATATTTTTTAGATATAGAATTTGGTGAAGTATATGGAATGGACGTGGCAAGACTTATAACAAGAATGAACAGAAATGCCGGTATTGTATATATTACGAATTATGAGGAATATGCTATTAAAGCATTTGTGTGCAGACCGCTTGGATTTATAAGAAAGAAGCACGATGCAGAAGATATCAAGGTTACAATGGATAAGATAATATCATATATGAATGATAAAAATGTGTTGTATACCTTTAAGAATAACAGGAATACGCTTGTGTTAAATCTTTCGACAGTATTATATATAGAGATGTCTAACCATGATATGAACATATATATGACAGATGACTGCAGGGTTGTAAGGGACAAGATTTCAAGAGTAGAGAAGGAGCTTTCTGCTAAAGGCTTCGTTAAGATTAATAGGTCAAGCCTTGTTAATATGGAACATATTGTTAATATTAAAGATGATGTGGTAATAATCGATAATGGTACAAAGCTGTATATAACTGGAAATAAGCAGGAAATGATTATACGGGACTGGCAGGCATATATTATGGGGTATAGTGAGCGGTAAGAGTAAGTGATAGAAAAAGCTGAAAGAATATGCAGATATAGTAAGCGTTACAGGCACATACAGTTTAGCGTATGCAGGATAGAATATACATAGTAAATGATAAAATGATTGGAGAAAAGTATGGATAAAGTTTCGTTTATAGTTGAAACACTTGCAAATATTAATCAGAGCATTTTGCTTATATATTTTTTATGCGGTACATTGAACGTTAATAAAAAGATTAATTCCAAGATTGCAGTAATATCAGGTGTTTCGATAATATTTGCATATCTGGAAATCCAGTATATGGTTGTTCCGTTTGAGGGACTTGGTGTTGGCATATTGTGGGCAATGCTTGTCATATATGCGTGCCTTTTTATGGATGGCAATATATTTCAGAAAATGTATGCTTCAATGTTTATTATAGCAACGATAATATTTGTTACGGTACTTTTGGGCAGTATAATGGGAGCATTGTATAATGTGCATTTTATAGAATTCACAGGAACAGCTTCTACGGAAAAGTGTCTGCTGGTTATTTTCATACAGATAACAATATGGGTTGTTGCGGTAATGCTTGTAAGAATATTAAGAAGATACAGCTATGGAGTGAATATTAAGGACACGGTAATAATTATGGCGGCTATGATAATGTCTGTTATTATTACCAATGAAGTGCAGATGATGTCAACAGACAGTGATGCTGAGAAAATGATAGTGCGCTCAATTATAATAATGATATGTGTAACAATAATGTTTATCCTGTGTGTGGCATTGTATGAGATTATACAACGCAGTACATACGCTCTTATGGAGCAGACAATAATGGAACAGGCATATAAAAGCAGGCTGGAAAATGTTGAGGATATAAAGACTAATGTTGAACGTATATCAAGGATTAAACATGAGCTGAATAAAACATTGATTGCAGCTAATCTTATGCTAAAAGATGGGCGTACAGAGGAAGCTATGGAATTCCTTAGCCAGTTTGATGGGGATCTGGATAAAATAATAGTTGATAAAATGTATACTGATAATATAGTTATTAATGAATTCCTTGCAAAGAAATCTAAAGATTGCAGGCAGAAAAATATAGATTTTGTTGTGGTTGTCAATGGAGAATTGAAGCTGATTAAAAATGTGGATATATTCTGTGTGCTTTCTAATCTGATTGATAATGCAATTGAGGCTCAGACATTTGTTGATAATAAGAGAGTTGAGGTATTTATAGATGAGAATGAGGACGTATGTTCTTTGAAAATATATAATAATATAACAGATGATATGGCAAAATCATTTAAGAATGATACTCTTTTTAATACACATAAAAAGGATAAAATGGTACACGGATATGGCTTGAAAAATGTAAATGATGTTGTGAAGAAGTACAATGGAAGAATTAAATATTCAATAGTAGGCACTTGTGTTCTTTGTTGCAGTATTATTCTTTATGGAGACCGATAAATTCACGACATATAACCTGCAATTCACGACACGCTTATTGAAATGTAGGAAATAAATGTTAATATTAAATCAGCTTTTGTGCTAACTCGAATAAGGGATGAGAGTTGTGGATAGAATGAGAGCTGATTTATCAGCATCAGATATATTAATACTTGTAACAACGGGTAGGAAAGGAGTAAGATGCTATGAAGAAGAGTAATGTATTATTAAATTGTGTTGCTAAGGCAGCGCAGCACTCTGCTAAAAAGGCTGTAAACAGCGCTTCAATATGGAGCTGCTATCAGCCAAAGGAACCACAGGCAGCAGCTATGTTAAAGAAGAACAGATAATACCAATGTATTACTGAGAGGTAAGGGGATAGGGATAATGCTAGGAAGAATAGCAGATAGTATTGCAGTTCTTTTTTTGAAGAAGAACATAATTAATGAAGATGAGCTACCTGTATACCAGTATGGTATGCAGGTGCTTATCGGCAATATTGCAGGAATGTTGACAGTCCTTATTGTTGGCATATTAATATCAAGACTGGTTGAAAGCATAATATTTATTACAATCTATGCTACATTAAGAATATATACAGGAGGGTATCATGCAAGAACTCCATTAGTATGTAATATAGTATTTCTTGGGACATATTTAGTTACAGTTATGCTTGAAGCTTTAAAAGTCAATAATTCGGTTGTATGGATAATGTATTTATTATCCTGCCTTATAATATTAAGATTTTCACCGATAGAGAATGTTAATAAGGAATTAGATGATAAGGACAAAGAAATATACCGTAATAAAAGTTTGATAATTAGTACATTATTATTGATGCTATTATTAGCAGGCGACATTACAGACAGATATAGTAATGGTGCAGTTAATAATATTATGATGAATATGTATAGTGATATAAGCCTTTATATGAAACTTGTTATAATAAGCATAGCAGTGCTTATGTTATATGCAATTTTTAAAGACAAAAAATTAATATAATAATATCTATTATAATTCCCATAGGTTATATGCTTAAAAGAGTACAAACCTATGGGATTTTTGAGTGTATAATAGATATATGAAATTTAAGCAGAAAATTTAAGCAGAAAAGTAGTATAATGTTGACAATAAATGGATGATGATACAAGATAAATTATCCTGTTAATAATCAGGGGGAAGCATATTAATATGAATATTGCAAATGATTTTAATAATAATATAGATAAGACTGATAGAGGGATAGCACATTATCATCTTCCTGGTCTGTTTGAATTCTATGAGTTTTATAAAGTATTCCTGCCATTATTTTATGAACATAGAGAGTATTTTTATGACTGGTGTGATATAGGTTCTATATATGGTGCACCAGCGGATTGCATATGGGGCGGCGGGCGTGCCGGCTTTGGAGATAGTGAGGCAGAAAAAGTATTTTCACTTATGGCACAATATGGAATATCTGCAAGACTTACATTCAGCAATTCGCTTATAAGGAAGGAACATCTGGCAGATATAAAGTGCAATAAGTTATGTGAATTATTAGAGGCAGCTAAAGTTAAAAATGGAATTATTGTTCACTCAGATATTCTGCTTGACTATTTGAAAAATAAATATCCAGAGTTTTGTTTCGTTTCATCTACAACCAAGGTACTAACAGATTATAATGATTTGCTGAACGAGGTAAACAGAGATGATTTTAGTTATGTTGTGCCAGATTTCAGGTTGAATAAATGCTTTGATAAGCTGGGGACGATGACACAGGAACAGAAAGATAAGATTGAATTTTTATGTAACGAGTGCTGCTGGATTGGCTGTTATGACCGTAAAGCCTGTTATGAGACTGTAAGCCGTATGAATCTTGGCGAAAATTGTAACGGGCATATATGTGTGTCGCCTGAGGCAGGCGAGGGATATAGATTTTCCAAGGCAATGCACAATCCGGCATTTATAAGTGTAGATGATATCAGGAATGCATATATGCCTATGGGATTTACCAACTTTAAAATAGAGGGCAGAAGTCTTGGAAGTGCACTGGTGCTGGAATTTCTTCTTTATTATATGACTAAGCCTGAATACCAGATAAACGTAAGGGAAGAGATATATCTTGATAATACGCTTGATATATTTTAATACGGACATTGAGAGTATCATTTTAATAATATTTGGGCTATTAAAAATAAATAATAATATACAATATTTATTAAAAAAAGGAGAATAATACTATGAAAAACCTAGCTGTTCAAAGTGATGTTACACAGAATATTAATATGTTAAATAAGTTACATATGGCTATGATTGAATTATATAAGGGAGATTCAAGGAGAATACAGCATTTCTGTAAAGTTCACAGTTATGCCAGGTTGATTGCCCAGATGGAAAATGTAGATTACAAGACTTTGTTTATTATTGAAACAGCGGCACTGACACACGACATAGGGATTCATACATGTGAAGAAAAATATGGAGAGTGTGGCGGCAGGTTGCAGGAAAAGGAAGGACCTGCACTTGCTAAAGAGCTTCTTGAAAGACTTGGATTTGAAACAGACATTTCAGAAAGAGTGCAGTATCTGATTGCACATCATCATACATATAGTAATATTGATGGGATTGATTATCAGATACTTGTTGAGGCTGATTTTCTTGTAAATATGTATGAAGATGGTGTGTCAAAAGATGCAGTGTTAAAGGCTTACAATAATATTTTTAAGACAGAATATGGGAAATATATATGTAAGGATATGTTCTTAATTGATTGAAAAAATGTTGATAAAAATATAAGTATGTAAGGTATATGATTATGAGAATCAACACATAATACATATGTATAAGAGATTGCAATGTAAATTAACAATCCTAATTCATAGTGGTGGCAGAATTGATTTCTGATATGCACATCGCAAAATAACCAGATTAAGAAAAGAGGCATATGTATGTTGTTGACTGAAAAAGAAATGTCGGTATTAAAGGATCTTCAGACACAGGAAAAGAATTGTATTGATAAGTACGAGAAGTATGCAGGACTTGCAAAGGACGATGAGTTAAAACAGCTTTTTGAAGAACTTAAGAAAAAGGAACAGGAACATTATAAGACGATAGGTCAGATTTTAAATGGTGAAGTGCCATCCTGCGATTGTAATGATACAGCGGGAAAGGACTATCAGCCAAAGGGCAGTTATTCAAAGAGTGAAGAGTCAGAGGATAAAAAGAATGACTGTTTTCTTGCAACAGACAGCATAGGAACAGAAAAGCTGGTATCAGGTGAATATAATTCCAATGTATTTGCGTGTACTTTAACATCTATAAGAAAAGTGCTTGCAGATATAGAGATAGAAGAACAAAATCACGCTGAAATGCTTTATAAGTATAAAATGGCGAATGGTATGCAGTAGATAGTTTGATAACTACATTGAAAACAAAGAAAATAAGTAAATACTCAAAAAATAATCAAAATATAAAACGCTATGTTATCATTGTGTGATTTCATAGCGTTTTATTAAATACCACGGTTATTTAACGGCTGAATTATTTTTTTCGTCAGCTTCTTTAGTAGCCTGATGGTCTATTCGGCATCCGAATATAATACCGCCAACAATTAATAAAACAACAATTCCTACAGTTATATTTCCAACCATATAATACTCCTTTTCTGATTTAATTAAGTTAATATTCCAATTCGTTAAATTTAATGTTTAACCAAATTATATTGTACTGTCAGCTAACTGTATATTTAGCTGACTGCACAGTTAGTCTGTTCAGATTAGTCAAATAAAGAGATTTTATATTTAACTGCTCTGAATATTTTATAGATTATGGTTACTACAATGCCTAAAGTTATGCCTAAAGTAGAACCAACAGCTATAAGACCACCTATAGCTATGCCTATATATGTTAAAATGTTCATAATATCTCCATTTCTTATAGAATGTATTAAATTGTTGTAATATACATTGAGGTTGGTTTATTACAAATATATACATTTTATACATAATTATTTATTGCATATTATATGAATTCACTTTGAGATAATTATTTTGAACCGTCCTTTTTATGGATATAATCAACAATAATCGTTGAATAAGATGGATTGATATCCAAAGAATAATTAAATGAATATATGTGATAGAAATTGTCAATATTAAAGTTATTATGTAAAATGACAGCGGCAATTGAGCGTACTAATAGACGTGTTCCCATTCTTGGCAACACATTTTCTGAAGTGAAAGCTGTCTGATTACCAAGCATCTCTGATGTACATGGCCTGTAATCATTTATAGAAGGTTTTGGCGTAGTAATAAGCTGGAAATCGTGGAAATCAGCTTCTGTTTCATACGATATCTCAATGAGGGCAGTATGCACATTGTAGAAACACAGTCCACCAAAGAACATTGCTATTATAAATATGCAGCTTAATAAGCGTAAACAGCGTTTCTTCATAACAATACCGCCAATCCTTTCTATAGTCTGTTAATATGAAGATAATAGCATATTAAGAAAATTTTGTTAATAGTCAATTAGCAGGATAATAGATTAATTGCTGTTAGTTTATGTTAAAAAATATGTCATACAATACGGTATATAAAATATAGTAAAAAAATGCTGGACAAATGGCATACAATAATGTAATATTAATCAAGTCGGGTGACCGATATAACAAATAAGCAGTCGTGGCGGAATTGGCATACGCGCTAGACTAAGGATCTAGTCCATATTGCTTGGGTGCGGGTTCAAGTCCCGCCGACTGCACTTGATTAAGGAACTCAGCGAGAGTTCCTTTTTTGTTGCATAATAGTATATGTTCCATATTGGATAAAGCTATGAATAAAACATTTAAAGTAGTATTCTTTTAATATATTAATTATAAAAGTACTTGCATATTATAAATTTATATGATATTCTTTATATAAAGTATACTTAATGAATTAATTCTATACACCAATACACTATATGTCCCAGTTAATCCCAATATTTAATAATAATAATCCCGATATATTAATTATATAATAAATATTATAACAATGTGAAAATTGAGAAGAAACACTGTTATCCTAATAATATAAGAAATAACATAGTTATAATGTAAGAATAATAAAAAATAGCGTAACAGCCATAATTAATTACAGTAATGATATTTGCTGTTACAATAAATGTTTAACTATAGTTTAGTGAATGATGCGGAAAGGAAATAGAATTTGCAAAAAAGAACGAAAAGATATAATTATAGGATTTTTTTACTTAATACATATATGAATAATAATAAATTATGTTTAACAATATTAAAATGTAAGCCGTTAAAGACTGCATTTATAAGAATTACAGCAATAATGCTGTTTATTATATGCGGCGTAACAGAGTGTATGGCGGACGTTAATACATCAGCATTTTTACATAAAAAAGATGTTATTGATTTGAATAATAATAGTATTGAATTTACATACTGGGACGGCTGTGATCACAAGATTAAGACAAAGAATTATACAATATCGTCAGACTGGTGTAGTGCTATGATTATATGGGGTGAGGATTTAACAGGAACAATAGGCACTAATACGACTATATATGGACCTTATACATGGCTTCCGGCAGGAGATTACAGAGTGAGCTTTAAGCTCACATCATACGGCTGGAATACCTTGAAATATTGGGATATAGGGGTTAATTTTGGGCGGCAGAACACGGGATACCGCAACAAGTATGACCGCTCAAATTGTCAGATTAATGCTGACACTACAGTTAGCAATATAGTGTGTGGTGGTAATGATACAGGTGGTAATTTGGATTATACTATTCATACGAATGGTGACAGTGCAGACTATGAGTTAAGGACATATTTTAGCAGAGATGCAGATTTGGGGATTGGCGGACCAGAACACGAACTTAGTAAGATAGGACATTTTATTAGAGAGATAACAATATGTTCACTGGATAGTAATACCATATATTATGATGCAGATGGTGGATTGCTTGATAAGGAGGAAACAGGGAAGCTTACTGATACGAATTGGGGTGCAGACAGAGGAAATGTATCAATTCCGGCTAAGGAGGGATATATATTCGAGGGGTGGTATGGTTATAGTAAAGCATCTAATACGACATCTAACAGGGATAAGCTTACATTTGATACAGACAGTGAATATGTTATGCTATGGGATAGTAATGGCAAGCCATGCAGTAGTGTATTAAAAGAAGCCAGCTACAGTGATTATACGGTATATGCTAAGTGGAAGCCTAAGGATAAAGTCATAAAATATATATCTAATGCACCATCAGGGGTAAGTAATATGCCACAGGATATTAATACGATGTATGGTTCAGAGGTTTCATTATCTGGGCAGAGACCGTCAAGAAAGCTGTTTAAGTTTGATGGGTGGAATACTGAGGCTGATGGGAGTGGAGATATGTATTATCCGCTGGAAGCTGTAACTGAACTTACAAAGCTTTCAGAGGACACAGTTAATCTATATGCACAGTGGCAGCGGCAAAGATTTATGTATATTAAAGCTGCATCAACGACCTATGGTGATACATTTATTAAGAGGACACCTGATGATGAACTCTGGTATACAGGCATAGGCAGTAATACAATCCACAGTCTGCCAGATAGTATGAATAGCTGGCAGGTGCAGAAGTGGTACATTGATAAGAATGGAAGTATATATAAGGATAATTATATAAATGTATAATTACATAAAAATATAATAGTCACCTTCATCATCAGTGAATTTTTTATAGGTTGTGTGGAATACATCTTCAATAATATGCGTTTTAAGACAGTTGGCGGGTGTGTCACTTATTGCAATCTTACGGTCATTCATTATAACAAGATTATCAGATATTCTTATTGCATCAGATAAATCGTGTAGTACAAGAATGATTGTTTTACCTGATTTTTTAAGTTTATTGACCATGGAGAAGAAAGTCCTTTTACCCTCAAGGTCAAGATAAGTAACAGGTTCGTCCATAATTATTATCTGGCTGTCCTGTGCAAGTATCATAGAGAAGAATACACGCTGTCTTATTCCGCCAGAAAGTGTATCTGCATTATCCTCAGAATAAGGCATTACATTAGTGAATTCCATTGAATTATTAACTATTTCGTTATCTTTATCAGTCTTTCGCCTTGTAAAGCCAAGATAAGGAAATCTACCATGTTCAACTAATGTTCTTACAGGAAGTACAGGGATAACTGTTCTTATCTGAGGAAGAAATGCTATTCTTTTAGCTCTTTCTTTTAATGGCAGTGATAGGATATTTTCATTATCTGCTGTAATAGTGCCTGATGTAACCCTGGAACAGCCATTAAGGCACTGGAGCAGGGTGGTTTTGCCACAGCCATTAGGACCGATTATCGTTGTTATTTGTCCTTTTGGAAATGTTATATTAATATCATTTAATATATTGATTCTGGATACAGCTACATTAACGTGTTCATATTTAAGCATTTACTCGTCTGCCTCCTTTCTTTTTTAATAAAAGGTACATAAAGAATGGCCCGCCGATAAAAGCCATAATTATTCCGGCAGGAAGTTCGTATGGAGCAGCTATAAGACGACCAATGATATCACATATAAGTACAAATGAAGCACCAAGCAAAGCACTTGTTGGCAGGAGGTATCTTGCATCACTTCCGAATAAAGTCCTGCATATATGAGGAACAATAAGACCTATGAAGCTTAATAGGCCAGCAAAGCTTACAACAAGACCTGCCATTATGCTTGATAATACAAGAAGAAAGAATCTTGTAAGTGGAACATTCAATCCTAAAGAGCGGGCATAGTCATCACCTAATGAAAGTATATTAAGCGGCTTGGCCAGAATGAAGGATACAAGTACAGCAGCTATAATTCCAATTGCTGGCAGTGCTATTTTGTTAAATGTAAGTCCGGATAAAGTACCCATAAGAAAAGAAGTGATATTAAGGGTTATATCTGTATTTATTAATTTGATAGTGTTAATACCTGCATTAAGAAAGGAAGATACAGTTATTCCGGCAAGTATAATGGTTGTTCGTGAGCTGTCAGCCATATATGCAAGTGCATATATGGCAAGTGTTGTTAAAAGTGCACCTACAAATGAAGCTATAGATGTGGCATATCCTGAATGAGGGAATAACATCATAGCAAGCATTACAAAGAAGCCTGCACCGGAATTGACACCTATTGTATTAGGACTTGCAAGTGCATTATTCATAACGCCCTGAAGGATAACACCAGCAACAGAAAGTCCCATACCGGCAATAATGGCACCAAGCATACGAGGAAGACGTATGTTCATTATTAATATGTAAGTCACAGAAGTCTTGTCGGGGGTAAAGAAGCATTTTAGTATATCTGCTGGATTGATATATACGCTTCCTAGCATAACGCTTAGAAAAGAAGCTGTTATTAAAAGTCCAAAGAGCAATATATGTATGTATATATGTCTTGAACGGCTGTTTGATTTTGAGTTGGTTTTATTGGTCATAGTTGTTATTTTCCTTATAATAAATATATGTGAATAGAGTATCATAAACCGCTAATTTATTCAATTCATATTTACATACCAAATTTATATGAAATAACTATTGACAAATATTAACATAAGGATTAAAATTCAATTCATATTAAACAAGTAGGTTTATAGTTTATACGAAATGGAGATAATGATATGAGATTTAATACAGCTTTACTTCATGGCGATTTCAGAGGAGATAAGAATACTGGTGCGACACAGACACCTATATATCAGTCAAGTGCATTTGAGCATGCGAGTGCTGAGACACTCGAGAAGATATTTAATAATATGGCACCTGGATTTTCATACAGTAGAATTAGCAATCCAACAATAGAAGCATTTGAGAAAAGAATGACAGTTCTTGAGGGCGGTGTTGCGAGTGTTGCCTGTTCATCAGGTATGGCAGCAATAACGAATGCCTTTACTAATATATTACAAAGTGGTGACGAGATTGTATGCAGTGCAAGCTTATATGGTGGAAGCATTGATTTATTCAGGGATTTAGAAAGCTTTGGAATTAAGACACATTATGTTAATAATAATGATGTGGAACAGTTCAGGGCAGCTACTAATGAGAATACTAAGCTGTATTTTGCAGAGACAATTGGTAACCCAAGACTTGATGTGACAGATATCAGATTGATAGCTGATGAAGCTCATAGGGAAGGTGTTCCATTTATTGTTGATAACACTGTTGCTACAGCATATCTTATTAAGCCAATAGAGTATGGTGCGGATATAGTTGTTAATTCAACATCAAAGTATATTAATGGCAATAGTAATTCAATCAGTGGTGTGATAACTGATTCTGGTAATTTTAAATGGGATACTGTAAAATATCCTGGTATGAAAGATTTTAAGAAATATGGTCCATATGCTTATACAGCCAAGTTAAGAAATGGAATATACCGTAACACAGGAGCTTGTTTATCACCACAGAATGCATTTTATAACATTCTTGGAATTGAGACACTTGGAATAAGAATGGAGCGTGTCTGTAGCAATGCAATGATATTAGCTAAGTATCTTAATGATAATTATGGTAATCTTAGTGTTAATTATCCAGGGCTTGAGAATAGCGAATTCTATGATATTGCTAAGAAAGAACTTAACAATGGGTTTGGTGGCATAATAACAATCCGTACAGGAAGCAAAGAGAAAGCATTTAAGTTTATTAATGCATTACAGATTCCGCTTAATGTATCTAACATAGGTGATACTAAGACATTGGTTATACATCCAAGCTCAACAATCAGTGCTCACAGCACAGAGGAAGAGAAGAAGATTGCTGGTGTATATGATGATCTGGTGAGAATAAGCGTAGGAATAGAAGATGTGCAGGACCTTATAGAAGATTTCACACAGGCGTTAAAAGCAGCTAATTAAATATCAAAAAACGACTAAGAAAAGAATAGAAATGAGGTAGAATTATGGCTAAGATTGATTATGCAGCACTTAAAAAGGGCGGATTTATGAGACAGAAGCAGAAAGGATATTTTTCATTAAGAATACAGGTAGTTGGTGGTAATCTTACATCTGAGAATATCAGAGCTGTAGCTGACGTAGCTGATAAATATGGAAAAGGTTATGTACATATGACATCAAGACAGGGTGTTGAAATTCCATTTATTAATTTTGAAAATATTGAAGAAGTTAGAGCAGCTTTAGCAGATGGTGGTGTTAAGCCGGGTGTATGTGGACCAAGAGTTCGTACAGTTACTGCTTGTCAGGGTAATGAAGTCTGTCCAAGCGGCTGTATTAATACATATGAACTTGCTAAGAAGCTTGATGAACATTACTTCGGAAGAGAACTTCCACATAAGTTCAAGTTTGGCGTAACAGGTTGTCAGAATAACTGTCTTAAGGCGGAAGAAAATGACATCGGTGTTAAAGGTGGTATGGACGTAACCTGGGTAGAAGATAAATGTATCAATTGTGGCGTGTGTGAGAAAGCTTGTAGAATGGGTGCTATAAGCTGTGCTAATAATACAGTTACTATTGATAGAACTAAGTGTAATAACTGTGGACGTTGTGTAAAGGCTTGTCCTACAGAAGCTTGGGAAGGCCAGAGTGGTTATATTGTATCATTTGGTGGATTATTTGGTAACCAGATATACAAAGGCGAACAGCTTCTTCCACTTATTAAGGATGAAGAGACACTTTTCAGAGTAACAGATGCAGCAATTGGATTCTTTGAAAAGAATGCTAACCCAGGAGAGAGATTCAGACTTACATTACAAAGAGTAGGTGAGGATGAATTTAGAAAAGCTATTAAAGATGCTTACGAGGGTAAATAATAAAATTTATAGTCAAAAGATTATAAATTCGTATATGCTTACACGATAAGGCTTTTGAACTTATACGGTTTAAGAAAAAGGAGGACTAATATGGAGATTGAAGGAATTAAGATTGACGATACAGTAGATATTACAGATAAGGTTTGCCCACTTACATTTGTAAAGGCAAAGGTTGCTATCGATGAATTAGATGATGGTGAAGTTATTGCAATCCGTATGAATGATGGAGAGCCGGTAGCTAATGTTCCAAGAAGTATTAAAGATGAGGGACATCAAATCCTTAAACTTGTTAATAATAATGATGAGACATATACACTCATTGTTAAAAAAGTTGAAGAATAAGGAGAAGATTTATGGCTGAGAGAATAAAGTTATCAGATTTTGAAGAGAAGGTATTAAATAGTTCAGTTCCAGTTCTTGTTGATTTTTATTCAGACAGTTGTGTTCCTTGCAAAAGGCTTGCACCAGTTGTTGGAACAGTGGAAGATGAGAGGGCAGAAAGCCTTTCGGTATACAAGGTTAATATTAACTTTGATGCAGATGCAGCTTCTGAATATGAAGTAACAGCAGCACCTACACTTGTTCTTTTTAAAGATGGAAAGGAAACTGCAAGACATACAGGCGTATTCAGAAAAGACGAACTTACAAGCTGGATAGATGCTAATATTTAATTAATTTTAATAAAAAATAATTATGCCTAAGAGGTAGGAAAGAGGTTTAATATGCAGTTAACAGTATCAGGAGTAAAGAAAGAATATGAAGAGGGAATTACACTTCCAAAGCTTTTTGAAAATGAAAATGTTGAAACACCAGAATATGTTACAGTTTCAATCAACGAAGAATTCATTCCAGGAGACCAGAAAGAAACATACCAGTTAAAAGATGGTGATAATGTTGAATTCTTATACTTTATGGGTGGCGGACAGAGATAATTATAATAGTGTCATTAACTATAATGTCACAAGATAGTATTAAAATATCAGATTCAAGTAAGAATTAATTTAAAAGGAGGTATATATGGCTTTAACAGATGAGCAGATAGAACGTTATTCACGTCATATCATTTTAAAAGAAGTAGGTGCTAAGGGACAGAAGAAGCTTCTTAATGCCAAAGTGCTTATAATAGGTGCAGGTGGACTTGGAGCACCAGCAGCTATGTATTTAGCAGCAGCAGGTGTTGGAACAATAGGAATTGCAGATGCGGATGAGGTAGATCTTAGTAATCTTCAGAGACAGATAATACATCAGACAGCAGATGTAGGCAAAGCAAAGGTTCAGTCAGCTAAAGAGACAATTAATGCTATGAATCCAGATGTAACAGTTAACACATATAGAGAATTCATTACAAGTGATAACATAATGGATATTATCAAGGACTATGATTTCGTAATCGATGGAACAGATAATTTCCCAGCTAAGTTCCTTATTAATGATGCCTGTGTAATGGCTAAGAAGCCATTCTCTCACGCAGGAATAATTAGATTTAAGGGTCAGCTTATGACTTATGTTCCGGGAGAAGGACCTTGCTACAGATGTGTATTTAAAAATCCACCACCAAAGGATGCAGTACCTACATGCAAGCAGGCAGGTGTTATCGGAGCTATGGGTGGCGTTATCGGAAGCCTTCAGGCTATGGAAGCAATCAAGTATATACTTGGTGTAGGGGATTTACTTACAGGTCATCTCCTTACATATGATGCTATAACACAGGAATTCCATAAGATTAAGTTACCATCTGACACTGATGGTTGTGCTGTATGTGGAAAGCATCCAACTATCACAGAACTTATTGATTATGAGCAGGTAGTTTGTGAAGACCACTAATAATTATATCCAATCATAAGGACAATAAGGAGGCGTCACAAAGTGATTACATTTAATAAGAGTGATTTTGATACAATACTTGAATATGCTAAGAAGAATCTTCCAGAGGAGGCTTGTGGTCTTATTGGAGGAACAATAGAAAATGGAGATAAGCACATAAAAAAGATATATCTTCTTACTAATATTGACCATTCCAATGAGCATTTTTCAATGGATCCTAAGGAACAGTTAGCGGCAGTTAAAGATATGAGAGCTAATGGTTTAGTTCCTCTTGGCAACTGGCATTCACATCCAGAGTCACCATCAAGACCATCTGATGAGGATAAGAGACTTGCATATGACAGCAAAGCAAGTTATATGATACTTTCACTTATGAATATAGATGAACCAGTGCTTAATTCATTCCATATTGAAGGCAATGTATCAAATAAAGAAGATCTGAGAATAATATGATAAAGCATTGAGCCGTGCCGTAATAAACTATTAACCATTGCTGTGTTTGCACAAAGCGATGGTTAATAGTTTATTACGATAGGGCGAAAGCCCGGCAGTTCCATAAAGCTTTGCTTTATGGAACGTGCACGGCGAAAAAGGCGTTGTGCACGGCGAAAAGCCGGCGTGCATGGCGAAGAAGGCATTGTGCACGGCGAAAAAGCGAATAAATAGTAGTTCAGTGCGATAGGAATGGAGATTTATTATGAGTAATCTAACGGATATTTCAGATGTTATTATTATAGGAAGTGGTCCGGCAGGACTATCTGCTGCTATATATGTTGTCAGGGCTGGATTATCAGTTACTGTTATAGAGAAAGAATTTATGGGAACAGGACAGATAGCTGACAGCAGTAAAGTAGACAATTATCTTGGTATTCCAGCAATAAGCGGTTATGACCTGGGCGAAAGTTTCAGGGAACACGCACTTTCGCTTGGAGTAACAATAGAAGATAATAATGTTACCAGACTTACCCCTGTTGATGACATATGGGAATTAGAGTTATCAGACGGAAGTACTAAGAAAGCCCGATGCGTAATATATGCGGCTGGCTGTAGCCATAAAAAGTTACAGGCAGAGAATGAAGAACAGTATACAGGCAAAGGAATATCATATTGTGCCGTATGTGACGGAGCATTTTATAAGGATAAAGATGTCGCAGTAGTAGGTGGCGGTGACACAGCACTTTCTGATGCACTTTATCTTTCAGATATATGTGCCAACGTATATATTATACACAGAAGGGAAGAATTCCGTGGAGCGGCTTCACTTCTTGCAAAGTTAAAGGAACGTACGAATGTGCACATATGCACTAGCAGAACAGTAAAGAAAGTGGAAGGCAGTAATAATCTTGAGAGGATAATACTTGATAATGATACAGGCATTGACGTTAATGGATTATTTGTTGCCGTTGGAATGAGCCCACAGACAGAGCTTCTTAAGGGTATTGCAGAAATTGATAATTCAGGATATGTAATAGCAGGTGAAGATTGTGTTACATCAGCCAGAGGTTTATTCGTGGCAGGTGATGTCAGAACGAAAATATTAAGACAAGTAATAACAGCCGCAGCAGATGGTGCTATGGCAGCAACACAGGCAGTACAGTACCTTAGATAAAAGGTATGTACTGCCTGCTGGCATTTATATATGTATAGCCTGGCTGTGTATATTTATATAATATGTATTTATTGTATACTTATTATGTGTTTACTATAAATATTACTAAATATATTTAACACAATATACATTTATTATATATCTAATATATTGCTATAGATATTACTGCGTATATTTATACAATATGTATTTATTATATATATTTATTGTATCTATTATACCTAGTTATTTAGTGCGTTATAGCTTCATATATATAATCAAGAACCTTTATGTTATCTTTTTCGTGTAAAATGTCGTGGCGCATATTATTAAATATCACGATATCTTTTATATTAAATCCCTGTTTAGTCATTAAATTTACGGTAGTTTTAATATTTTTTCCATACTCACTTACAGCATCATCACTGCCGCTAAGAATATATACAGGTGCCAAGCTTGCTGTCTTAGCCTTTTTAGATACACAGTTAATCATTCCTGATAATAGTTCATACATAAGGCTTGCTGTAATCTGTGCTGGAATATGAGGGTCGTTAAGATATTTATCACGTTCTTCTTCATTATAGAGAAGCCAGTCTGCACGCGATGTAGCATTTTTAATCTTATTATTGTACATTCCAAATGCAATGAACTGTATAAGCGGACTGCAATTCTGTCCGTTAGCCTGCATACAGGCGTGGTCGATATAACTTCTTATTGCTTTGAGAATAAAACGTGGCTGAGAACCAGTTCCGATAAGGAAACATCCGTCAATCTTAGTCCTTAAGTGAGGAGATAAAAGCATATCCCTTACGATGAATGAGCCCATAGAGAAACCAACAATATAATAAGGAAGTTTAGGGTAGCGTTTCTTCATTTCGGTGTAGCAGGTATGAACGTCTTTAACCACATATTCCCAGCTTCCTTTCTTGCCAAGATATGCTTTCCTGCTGCCATTCTGTAGTGAGTGGCCGTGTCCTATAATGTCAATACCGCATACAACGTATCCTTTGCTTGTAAAATACTGGGCAACTTTGTCATATCTTCCCATATATTCTGTTATTCCGTGTACAAGCTGTATTACGCCGATTGGTTTGCTTTCAGCTTTCCATACAGCTGCCTGTATTGTTGTCTTATTATCAGATGATTTAAAATTAAACATATATAACCTCAATTCTTAGCCAGTAGGCCTTTGGTACTAAAAAGCATTATACGACAAAATATTTAATAAAACTACATAAAAATTGCTAATTAAAGCATATAATTATTTATTGAAAAAGAATTATAAATGTGTTATAGTCAGTATCCGTCTGAAGGGCTTGATTTGCTTAATAAAATAAAGAATATCGAGGTATATATGGGTAACGATAATACAAAAGCACTAAGCGGTATGGATATGACTACAGGTTCGATACCGGTTAAAATACTAAAGTTCAGTATTCCACTTATGCTGGCACAGATTTTGGAAGTTCTGTTTAATATGTCAGATGTGGCAGTTGTTGGTAAATTTTCAAGTTACGAGGCACTTGGAGCGGTTGGCTCTACATCATTGCTTGTAACATTATTTACAGGATTTCTTATAGGTATGGGCTGTGGTGTGAATGTAAGAGTTGCACAGCAGCTTGGTGCAGGTCAGAAAGAAAATGTACGAAAGACTATTCATACATCATTTCTTCTCTGTCTTATTGTAGGACTTACAGCGCTGGTTCTTTGTATATTGGGTGCTGAATTCTTCCTGTCACTTATGAATACCAAGACAGAGCTTATAGATGGGGCGGTGCTTTATTTTAGAATATACGCACTTGGTATGCCGGCGATGGCTATATATAACTTTGGTAATGCGGTTATGAGTGCGAGCGGAGATACTAAGAAGCCTCTTATATATCTTACATTTGCAGGCGTTGTGAATGTATGCCTTAACCTTATACTTGTTATAGGGATAGGTATGGCTGAGGATGGTGTAGCATTTGCTAGTATAACAGCCCAGTACATATCAGCAATACTTGTAGTGGTTAATCTGTTAAGAAGAAGTGACACAGACAGATGCCGGTTAAGAGTAAGAGAATTAAAGCTTTATCCGGGTGTGCCAAAGGTAATACTTATGCTTGGAATTCCAGCAGGTATCCAGAATGCTATATTTGCTATGGCTAATCTATTTATCCAGACAGGTGTTAATTCATTCAGTGCGGTTATGGTGTCAGGAAATGCCGCCGCCGCTAATGCAGATATGCTTATATATAATGTTATGATGGCTTTTTATACTGCGTGCTCAAGCTTTATGGGACAGAATATGGGAGCGTGTAACAAGAAACGAATGTTAAAAAGCTACCTTATAAGTATGGCTTATGCTTTTTTAGCGGCGGCGATACTTGGAGGACTTCTTATAATATTTGGAAGACAGTTCCTGTCATTATTTACAAGTGAACCAGAAGTTATTGATGCAGGTATGCAGAGAATTATGATTATGGGATTTTCGTATGCTGTATCTTCATTTATGGATTGTACAATAGCGGCATCAAGAGGAATTGGCAAGACGATAGTTCCAACAATAGTGGTTATTATAGGTTCGTGTGTGTTCAGGGTAGCATGGGTGTATACAATATTTGCATATTTCCACACTATACCATCATTGTTCCTGTTATATCCATGCTCCTGGATAATTACAGCTGCTGCAGAAATTGTATATTTTATACACTCATTTAAAAAAGTATCATTCTGATAGCAGCAAAAAATACACTTTCCAAGCTTGATTCTTTAACATTATTAAATAATCGTGATTATACTGCTACTATATCTATGAATGATATCCCTGACAGTCTTAAGTATTTAAGCGTAAGCAAATATAATTTTACAGAGGGTACAGTATTAGATAAATTCCCATCTAACCTTGAGACTTTATCAATAAAGAATTCTGATATAACAGCCGTTAATAATCTTGATAAGTGCAGCAGCCTTTCTATGGTTAATATAGGTTACTGTAACCTTACAGAGATTCCAGCGTTACCATCAGGAGTGCATAGTATTAATATGCCACATAATGCAATATCAGCTATAAGCAATATTGAAAATCTTAATAATCTGAATTATCTGGATTTATCTTATAATAAGCTTGAAAGCACTAATGGACTTCCAACAACAATAAATTTTCTTTCAGAGTTAAACCTTAGCGGTAATAAGATTACTACACTTACAGATTTAAAGGATACAAAGTTAAGTAATAACCAGCGCACATATGGCAGCGTGCAGTTTTATGATAGTGGATTTTATGGATTCTCACTTTCGGGTAACTGTCTTACAGAAGAAGACATAAAAGGTAAGGTTCCTGAGGCATGTGAGAACGATAAATATTGGATGTATGCTGCTACTACAGGTTCAACAGCTAATGGTCATATATATTTTAAGAGCCTTAATAATGAGATTATTTCAAAGGTATTAGAGTCTGATTCAACTAGCCTTATTTACACAACACAGCAGAATATAGATTTTGATGAGGAGCTTGTATCTTATATTAAAGAAAAGAATAAGACACTTACAATTAAATACATCAATAATGATGTAGTCAGTGATCAGGTGACTATAAGATCTGATTCATTAGATAATGATACTAAATCATTTAAAGTAACATTTACTAATAATAAAGTTAATCCATATATGGATCAGATTAAAGCTGTATTTGGTAAATATGGTGAGGTTGAAAGCAGTATTGCACTTAAAAAGAGTGTTGATTCAGGCATTAATGGTGTTAAGTATTCTGAGTATGTTAAGCCGGACTTTGCTTCATCAGAAGATTATAATTGTTACCAGTTTAATAAAGAAGATAATACATTCCGTTTAACATCTTATAGCAAGTGGACAAGTTTAAATAAACCATCAGATGATGAAGAGGTTATTTTATTCTATGTTCCAGCAAGTAAAGATAATCTTTTGGAAGTGATAAAGGTTATAACAAATAGTACTCAGAGTTCAATCTCATATAGATTGTATCATTGCTTTAAGCAATATAATGATGATGTGGTTAATGGATTATTATCTATAACAAAAGGTGCACAGTATCATTATACACCATACTTTACAGGCAATAGTATAAGCTTATCAAAAGATACTATAGATAAACTTAAGACTTCAAAGAAGAACCTTAACATAACTTCATTTGATAAAGAGAACATTCAAGAAGGAATAAGAGTGTATATAAATTATAGCAGTACTGCTTCGGAAGCACTTGATTTTAGTTTACCGGAAGTTACAGTAAGCGAAGATGCAAGTACATTATCTGCAAGCTTTTCAGGTGGTACACCAAGCTATGTATATAAAATAGGTAATATTGATAAAATCAAAGGTGTTACTTTCTCACAGGCATTTAAGAGTAAAGGTAAAGGACTTAATCTATATACAGTAAGAGATGGTAACTGCATTCCAGTAGCACAGTCATCAGGTGGTTATAGTCAATCATTAAATGCAGACAAAGATTCTAACAGTGAGTTCTTTACTGTAGACCCTGCTGTTGATACATTTGTCAAGACTGTAACAGTTACTGATGGAGATTATGCTGGCAACAGATTTTCTTATATAGCTAATCCTGACAGTAATACTATTAAGGCAATATGTAATTATAATGACAGTATAAGTCGTAGAACTACGATTAATGTATGCACAGATAAGGTAGTATTAGATGCTGATACTATTAATACAATTAAAAATGGTAAAAGTTATTTTGAAATTGAATTTTATGATTCTAATATAGGAATGAAAACAGGTGTGGTTTCTACATATCCAAGCAATTTAAGAGATGTTGAACCTAAAGATATTACTATTGAAAAGCCTGATGTTGAGATTACTACAAGCAATGCTGATTTTGAGAAGGTATTAGACCCTGCTCTTGCAGTAAGATATGTTACAGCCAAGAGTGCAATTGAGAAAGGATTCAGGTATTCATATAGTGACCCAACTGTATTAAATGCTAAATTTGAAAACAGAGTTACTTATACACGACTGGGATTGAATAATGGTAAAATTGTTAGTTATGGCAGCTCAATACCAAGCAGCTCTGTAACACTTCTAAAAGGCACAAATGCTTATGTGAAATCAGCAGATTATGCAACACCAGGTGACACACCAAGCACACCAAGTGATACACCTGATAAAGATAATGACAACAACAATAATAATGACCAGAATAATAATGATAACAAGAATGATGGCCAGAATAATAATGATAACAAGAATGATGGCAAGAACGATAATGAAGACAATGGCGATACCACAGGCAAGAATGTCAGCGCAGCAGTTATAAGTGAGGACAAGCTTACTAATGTAGATGAAGTCAACAGCAAGCTTACAGACAGCCTTGTTAATTCATCACTTGCAGAGGTAAGTATTGTAAGTGCCAAGAAAGCTCCGACACTCAGCTCTAATATATTCTCACAGATGAAGAAGAACCAGAAGGATATTACAATTGGTGTAACGGACGAGAATAACAGACTTCAGTATCAGTGGTCATTCAGCAGTGATACAGTTACTCAGTCAGGTATTGATATGGATTTAACAATCTCCTTTGATACAGACAGAGAAAATGAAGTTAAGGAAATCACAGGACGTGATGATCTTATGTATCTTTCATTCAGTCATCACGGAGCATTACCTGGACCTGCTAAAATCAAGACTTATGTTGGTAATAAATATAAGGACGGAGATGTAGTATATCTTTACTACTTCAATGAAGATAAGAACCGAGTTGAATCAGTAGGCGGCGTTAATCAGGGACTTGTAGTTAAAGACGGATATGTTGAATACACAATTACACACTGCTCATTATACTTCTTATCTCAGGAAACAGCTCAGGCTATAAAGGCAGTAGATCCAGATACAGTTAATGATTTACCATTTAATAGTGAAGTTAGTGAAATAGCTGATAATGGTAATTCAGCCGATACAGCCGATACAACAAGAATGTTCTTATATATTATGGAAACATTAATGGCAGCAGCGGTAGTTGCAGGTCTTGTTGTTACTGATATGAAGAAGAAATCTAATAGATAACATCAGGTGATTGTTACAGTATAAAAATATTTTAACGATTACAGATGAAATAAGTTAGAATTTATTAATGCAATTTATTAGTAAATTACAAAACCTCCGGTTGGTTAGATGCCAGCCGGAGGTTTTTGTTATTATTAAAGTTGGTAAAGTTATTAAATTTGACTTATAGAACAAAATTTGAATTATAGAAAAAATATAACCTACGAATTATGTATGATATCAATATAGTATAATCAGTAATTGATAATGATTATTTGATAGCTTCTGCCAGCTTGGTCATATTAGTAATATCTTCATCTTTCATAGTTGATTTGATGGTTACAGTGTCACCACATATAGTGATGTTCTTCATTCCATCAAATGCTGTCTTCATACATTTGCCGGCAGTAGGTGCCCACGAGCCATTTTCGATGATTCCGACTTTACGGTTCTGATAAGCTTTGTGGGAAAGACGGCTAAGAAAGTCTTCCATAGGTGGGAATACACCACCATCATAAGATGCTGCAGCAACAATAAGCCTGCTGTATCTGAAGGCATCTTCAATAGCTTCTGCCATATCATTTCTTGTAAGATCAATAAATGCAACTTTGGCAAATCCCTTTTCTTTAAGAATATCAACCATCTTTTCAGCGGCTGTCTTAGTATTGCCATGTATTGAAGCACATGCTACAAGTACGCCGTCATCTTCAGGTTCGTAACTGCTCCATGTAAGATATTTTCCAATGTAGAATTCAAGGTTCTCTTTAAGTACAGGGCCATGCAGAGGGCATATAGTCCTGATATCAAGTGCGGCGGCTTTCTTGAGTAAAGTCTGTACAGGTGCACCATATTTTCCTACTATATTAAAATAGTATCTTCTTGCTTCGCAAGTCCAGTCCTCAGAAGCACTTAATGCACCAAATTTGCCGAAAGCATCAGCAGAGAAGAGTACTTTTTCAGTTGTTTCATATTCAAGCATAACCTCTGGCCAGTGAACCATAGGAGCCATAATAAATTTCAGGTTGTGAGTTCCTAATGATAATTCCTGTCCCTCTGCAACTGTAATACATTTGTCATCAAGATTATCCATAGCAAAGAACTGAGGAAGCATAGCTTTGGCTTTAGCACTAAGTACAAGCTTAGCATCTGGATATTTGTCTGAAAGTGCTTTGATATTAGCGGCGTGGTCAGGTTCAAGATGTGAGATTACAATGTAATCAACATTTCTTCCGGCAAGAACATTAGAAAGGTTATTAAACCATTCCTCTGACTTTCTTGCATCTATTGTATCCATAACGGCTACCTTTTCATCAAGAATTACATATGAATTATAGGAAATGCCGTTAGGAATGATATATTGGCTTTCAAATAAATCCAAAGTAATATCATCAGCTCCTATATATTTAATTGACTCAGAAATTGTAACATTACTCATAATTAAATCCTCCTTTATTAATGTTTAGTAATACTTGTTAGTTGTTAATTATTTAATCTATTATTTAGTGTATTAATTAATTCATCTTCTGTATTAATATTTTCATCAGCAAGATTAATACAGGCTGTTGAAATCTCAAAAGGTATCTTATTACTTTTGAATAGAATATGTTCTGGAATGGCTGCGGCTATAAGATTATTAATTCTATTTTCAAAATCTGTGTACTTAAGATTAGTGTCTAATATAAAGAATAAATCTTTGTCGTAGCGAACAAGCATCAATTCGCCATCAGATATATCTTTAAAAGTATGTGTAATTAAATTGTACAGACAGCATACAATTCCATTAGAAGCGATATCACCATATTCGGCTATTATGTCAGCAAGATTAGTAATCTTTACAAATGCTGCATTAGACTGGTGGTTATTCTCTGCCTTATATAATTCATAAGGAAGATGTTCTGAAAGATAATAACGGTTGTAAGCACCAGTTTCCTCGTCAAGCAGAAGTTTCCTGTTGGAATTTTGTATCAGAGATATTAAAGCGTTGTTAGTATTGCCGGCTTCAAGCTGTCGGTATGTGTATGAGAAATGTTGGACGGTTTCAAGAACTAACAGGGTGTTATTGACTCTTACTGGCCGCGAAGTGACGTGGTATACAGTATCATCGCTTACATCAAGTTTGGATTGTATATTACCGGTAAGAAGTGCTCTTGCAGAAGTACAGTTAATACATTGAAATATACATTTCCAAGTGTCATAACAGGAAAGCTGTGTATCAGATGGTGTAAGACAAGTATCATTAATATCAATAATCTCACATTTGAATGGATTGACAAGTCGCACTACATCATATAGTGGTGATAGCAGCTCCGTTTCTTTCTTTAGTTCTTCTAAGGTATATTCAACAATTTCGCTCATACTTAAACCTCGTTTCCTATGTTAAAGTACACAAAGTAATATATATCATGGTGTGTTATATATATTATTCTGCATATCTTTATCTATGATATAGTGATATGAACAATGTTTTATATAGTTATATTCATATAATATGGCTGTACATATATAATTATAATAGTTGATATGTGATGCAGCAATATAACAATATTAATAATATAACTCCATATGTATAATTGTGTTAATATATCCGTATTCATACATAACATAGATTGTATAAATTCTAGCACATTTAATTAAGCTTGCCAATTGAAAATTTGCATAAAAAATAAATGATTAAACAAATTATTCGGCTTTATAGATACATTTATTGACATTTAATTATCAAAAATGTACTATCAATGTAATAAGCGAAAGGACGTGGGTATATGATTGATAATGTGTTGCAGATATCAAGAGAACAGATAGAAAAAGCAATTGAGATATTAAATCCATGTATGAATGATTATATTTATGTGTATGATTTGATAGATGATTATTATGTGATTTCGGAACATGCAGTGGAAAGGTTTATTCTTCCAGAAGACAAATTCTACGATGCAGCGGAAAAGCATAAAGAGTTCGTATATGAAGATGATTACGAAATGCTTAGTAAGGAACTTCAGGATATAAAGGATGGCAAGAAAGTATTTCATAATATGAAATACCGCTGGTTAGATAAGAACCACAATCCAATATGGATTAATTGCAGGGGAAGCGTGCTGTTTAAAGATGGAAGACCACATTATCTTATGGGCTGTATTAATGAGATTGGTGTTAAGCCTGAGGCAGATAACGTCAGCGGTCTGTTAGGGGATGTGGGACTTGCTGATTATATCAGGGAAACATATGCGGCTTTAACACCAAAAGGTTTTATAATAAGGATAGGAATAGATAATTTCAGTGCCATTAATACCAATTATGGTATGGCTTATGGAGATTACATATTAAAGAAGACGACAGAATGTATAGCTAATACCCTTAATTCTAATCAGAGGCTTTTTAAGCTTGTATCAGATGAGTTTATGATTGTTGATTTTAGCGGCAGCAATATAACAGAAGCAATTAAAATCTATATGAATTGTAAAAAGAATGTCAATAAATTTATAGAGGACAATAATTACAAAATAATGTATACATTATCTGCGGGAGTTATTGATGCATCACACATAAAAGATGAGGACGATTCATATATAAAATTATCTGAATTCGCCTTAAAGCAGGCGAAGGACAGTGGAAAGAATACATATTATATATATAGGAATGAAGATTTTGAGCATTACAATAGAAGAAGGGTTATTAATACAGCACTTCATAATGCCGTAGATGATGATTTTGCAGGTTTTGAAGTATATTACCAGCCTATAGTTGATACAAAGACTTACAGGCTTATAGGTGCAGAAGCACTTATGAGATTTTTCATGCCTGACCCAGATGGTGGAAGCCCACAATTTGTATCACCTGTTGAGTTCATTCCGTTGCTAGAAGAAAGCGGACTTATTATACCGGTAGGCAAATGGATATTAGAGCAGTCAGCCAGACAATGTGCTATATGGACTAAGCAGATAGAAAGTTTCCGTATAAATGTCAATGTATCATATATTCAGGTCATTAAAAGTGATGTGTTAACAGATATTATGGCAGCTATTAATGACAACGGAATAAAGCCATATAATATAGGAATAGAGCTTACAGAGAGTGGTTATTTAGACTCCAATCCACATTTTAATGAATTGTGGTCAAAGCTTAAGGATAATGGTGTTGTGGTTGTTCTTGATGACTTTGGTACAGGATATTCTAATCTGCACTGCCTTAGTGATTTAAAGCCGGATTACATTAAGATTGACCGTTCATTTACAGTAAAAGCTCTTAAGAACCATTATGATTATGAATTGCTTACATATATAATTCAGATGACACACAGTCTGTCGCTTTCATTATGTATAGAAGGTGTAGAGACACCGGAGGAGCTTGATGAGTTAAGAAGAATAAATCCCGACTATATACAGGGATATTTATTTGGAAAGCCTTATCCGGCAAATGAATTCGATGAAAGATTTATGTAGTGTATCACGGGTCTTAATGAGATATGAATATTTATGCAACGTAAAGAAAATGGTTGATTTTAGAGGTTGATATAGTGCATTTTGTCAAAAATCAGTGTATAATATCTAAAATATAGTGATACAGGGTTAGGAGAGGCTCTGCATTAGAAAAGGAGGCACTAATATAATGAAAGATAATAATTTTATAAAAAAGCTTATACTTGCGGCAGCAGCTTTTATAGCACCAATATTAATCGTTATGATTATAATATTTATATTGCTTAATAAGAATATTATTAATGTATTGACTGCTTTTGTATTAATTACAGTTGTATTTGCGATAGTTGTTGTGTTAATTCTTAATATTTTAAGAATCATAGTTGTTCTATTAAGGGGAGCAATAACAGGTACTGCATCAAGTGATGATAAGACTGCTGGAAAGATTAAGAAGGTTTTAGCAAGAAATGATGAAGTTGGAGAAATCGTCCGCAATGTAACAGTTGCATTTGAGGGTATTACAGGAACAGTTGCTGCAATAAGAAATGCTACAGTTGAACTTGAACAGGTTTCAGAAGAATTTGTTGCAATGTTTGATACAATGCACACAGTTGCCGACAGCACCAATGCAGCGGTAACAACAATTACAGATAATACTACAGTACAGGCTGATAAGGTAGCCGATATTAAGGTAAAGACTGACTCAATAAGCAAGGCTGTTGATAATATACAGACTAATATTGAAGGGCTTAAGGAAAGCATAGATACACTTAATGAGTGTAACAACAGAGCTGCTGATATTATGAAAGAGCTTATTACAATAAGTGAAGAAAGCGGACACGCTATGGACGAGGTAAGTAATGAAACAGAGCGTACTAATGCCTCAGCCCAGGAGATTAGAAAGGTAACTGAGATTATTGCCGGTATATCTAACCAGACTAACCTTCTGGCTCTTAACGCAAGTATTGAGGCGGCAAGAGCAGGTGAGAATGGCAAGGGCTTCGCAGTTGTAGCAGAGCAGATAAGAGAGCTTGCAGATCAGTCAAGAGAGTCTACAGAGCATATTAACCAGATTGTCAATGGACTTATTGAGAATTCTAATATCAGTGTGGAAACAGCTAAGAAGGTATCGGAAGCATTTGAAAAGCAGGATGCCAAGATTAAAGATACAGAAGCTATATTTGCAACTCTTAATTCAGAGATTAACAGAGTTGGAAGTGCTGTAAGCGGCATAGCGGCAGAAGCCTCTGACTTAGAGCAGCATAAGAACACAATAGCTTATGGTGTTGATAATCTTGCACAGTTTGCAGAAGAAAATGCAAGCAGTGGACAGGTTACCAAGGAGAATATGAATAATCTTGAGCAGGTTATGGAACAGTGTAAAGGTTCTACAGATAAGATTGCTAATGTATCCGCAGAGCTTGTTACACAGATAAAGAAATTCAGCGGTAACGAGTTAAAGAAGAGATAATATAATTAATATTATTTGATGAATAGGTTAAATATGCAGGTGAAATATGTTTTCGCCTGCGTATTCATTTATATGGTTGACATATTGTACGAAAAATGGTAAAACATACAATAATGATATGAATTTTAAAATGCCTTATTTTGTCGTTAAGGTACAAAGGTTAGTAAAGGAGATATTAGAATATGCAGTATTCAGATAAAGTTATAGAGCATTTCAGCAATCCTCATAATGTAGGTGAGATAGAGAATGCAAGTGGTGTCGGTACAGTTGGTAACGCTAAGTGCGGAGATATTATGAGAATATATCTTGATATAGATGAGGATACTAAGATAATCAAGGATTGCAAGTTCAAGACATTTGGCTGTGGTGCAGCTATTGCAACAAGCAGTATGGCTACAGATATGGTTATTGGCAAGACAATATACGAAGCTATGGAAGTAACTAACAAGGCAGTTATGGAAGCACTTGATGGACTTCCACCAGTAAAGGTACACTGTTCGCTTCTTGCTGAGGAATCAATCCACGCAGCTCTCTGGGATTATTGCAAGAAGCATAATGTTGATATTCCTGGTCTTAAAGAGCCTAAGAAAGATGTTCACGATGGCGAGGAAGAAATAGAGGATGAAGAATAATATTATCAATGGATATGATAATTTACAGCACAATCTTATTGATTTAATCAGGGAAGAAGAAGCTAAGCTTGGTTACAGAAAAGAGAATATAAGATTATATTATCCTTTAAGCTCATTATGTCATATGTTTGGGTGCGATGTTATGGATACAAGCTATAGTGATATGGTAAAGCTTCTTGAAGGCGATGATGAGGATTTCAGGCAATATACTGATATTCTTGGCGGAGTCACATTCAGTAATAAAAAAGACAGGTTCTGCTTTGAGATTAATGAAAATGGAGTGGAATATATTCACAATAATACTGACGAGAATGAGTTTATAAGAAAGCTTGTTGATCTTATTAGAAGCCATAGTACATCTATGAAAGATATAATTGAATTTTTTAATGACAGTTATGATGGAGTTATTATTGAGTATATCAAAGATGGTGAGTTTGATGTTCTTATAAAGTTTGTAGACAAAGCTGATGACAGATATTATTACTGCTTTAAAGATGAAGGATGTCATATTATATATCATAGATTTCTTCCAGAAGATTACGAAGATTTACAGTTATAATTAACTATTAATATAATAATTCAGAATTATGAGAAATATCAGAAGCCTGACAGGATTACATAGGATAATCTTGTCAGGCTTTTTTTGTAGATGAATTTGGAGTAAAATAGCTGATTGAGAAAAATTAAACAATAACTTATTGAGAAAATTGTAACAATAACTTATTGGAAAATAAGTAAAAGCTATTGACAAACAATTAAACATTTGTTTAAATGTTTATATGAAGTAAAGCATAATATATAAGTGCTTCACATAATATTAAATTTATAAGCAAAGCGGGCTGGATAACAGGTCTGCAGTGTCGGTTAAGACACAGAAAGGTGGTTTGTTATGAAGAAAACATATGGTATTGAGGTTGATTGTGCTAACTGTGCATTAAAGATGGAAGATGCAGCTAAGAAGACAGCAGGTGTTAAGGATGCAACAGTTTCTTTTATGACACAGAAGATGAAGGTTGAATTCGATGAGGGAGCAGATGCGGCTTCTGTAATGCAGGACGTATTAAAGAACTGTAAGAAGGTTGAATCTGATTGCGAGATATTTCTTTAATTAATAATTAGTTAATGTTAATTAGGAGAATGCTTCGCAGGAATGGAGGATAATATGACTAAGAAGCAGAAAAAAGTATTAATAAGAATTATTATATCAGCCGTTCTTTTAGTAGCATTTAAGCTTATATGCTATCTTGCTCCGGTTAATAAATATGTGGAACTGGTGCTTTTCCTTATTCCATATCTTGTAATAGGATATGACATTTTAAAGAAGGCTGTTCACGGAATATTCCATGGTGAAGTATTTGATGAGAATTTTCTTATGGCAATAGCTACTGTCGGTGCAATAGCACTTGGTGAATATGTAGAAGGTGCAGCAGTTATGCTTTTCTACCAGATAGGTGAGCTTTTTCAGAGTTACGCTGTAGGCAAGAGCAGAAAGAATATCACAGCGCTTATGGATATAAGGCCTGACTATGCAAATATCGAGCAGGAAGGTGGGTTAGAACAGGTTGATCCGGATGATGTGGAAATCGGAACAATAATAATAGTAAAACCTGGTGAGAAAATCCCAATCGATGGCATTGTTATAAGTGGTGAGTCTACACTTAATACAAGTGCACTTACAGGTGAGAGCCTTCCAAGAAGTGTAAAAGTGAAAGATGAGGTAATAAGCGGCTGTGTCAATCTGACAGGTCTTTTAAAGATAGAGACAACTAAAGAATTTGGCGAGTCTACAGTGTCTAAGATATTAGATCTTGTTGAGAATTCAAGTATGAAGAAATCACGTTCAGAGAATTTTATCACAAGATTTTCAAAGGTGTATACACCAGCGGTATGTATAGGAGCTTTGGTGCTTGCGGTTATTCCACCTGTAGTAAGTCTTATTATGGGCAATCCTGCTGAATGGTCAAAATGGCTTATAAGAGCTCTTACAACACTTGTTATAAGCTGTCCTTGTGCCCTTGTAATATCTATTCCGCTTAGCTTTTTTGGCGGAATAGGCGGAGCTTCTTCAAGAGGTATCCTTATTAAAGGTTCTAACTATCTTGAGAATTTATCTAAAGCCAAATATGTTGTATGCGATAAGACAGGAACACTTACTAAAGGTGTATTTGAAGTTACAGATGTTATAACTGCCAATGGATTTACTAAGGAAGATATTATTAAATCGGCAGCATATGCAGAAAGCTATTCAAGCCACCCAATCAGTAAGAGTATACGTGAGGCTTATGGTATGGAAGTTGAAACCGGACAGGTTACAGATATAGAGGAGATAAGCGGACACGGCGTAAAAGCTGATATAGGCGGTAAAGAAGTATTAGCTGGTAACTTAAAGCTTATGAATAAGTACAACATTGACAGCAGTGCCGGGAAAGATAGCATAGAAAATGCTCTTGGTACACTTGTATATGTAGCTATCGGTGGCATATATGCTGGTTGTATTGTAATATCAGATGTTATCAAGCCTACATCACAACAGGCGATTGCAGCACTTAAGAAAGCGGGCGTTAAAAAGGTTATTATGCTTACAGGCGATGCTAAGAAAGTTGCAGAACAGGTTGCAGGAAAGCTTGGTGTTGATGAAGTTAAGAGTGAGCTTTTGCCGGCAGATAAAGTTATTGAGGTTGAGAAGCTTCTTAACAGCAAGGGTAAAGATGAAATGCTTGCATTTGTCGGTGATGGAATTAATGATGCACCAGTACTTTCAAGAGCAGATATTGGTATAGCAATGGGTGCACTTGGTTCAGATGCGGCAATTGAGGCGGCTGATATCGTTCTTATGGATGACGACCCTGCAAAGATTGCTACAGCAATGAATATTTCAAGAAAGACACTAAGAATAGTTCACCAGAATATAGTATTTGCACTTGCAATAAAGATAGCCTGCCTTGCACTTGGTGCAGCAGGTGTTGCTAATATGTGGATGGCTATATTTGCAGATGTAGGTGTTATGGTGCTTGCAGTTCTTAATGCAACAAGATGTCTTTCATATAAAGATTAGACTGCGGATAAAGCAGACAGATTACAGTATTCAGATTAGGAGGAATGGGAAATGTCAGAAGTAAATCTTCCACACGACCACGGACAGAATATTGAAAAAGTTCTTGAAAGAATGCCAGACACAGATGAATGTGTAGTAGTGTCAGAAGTATTCAAGCAGATAAGTGATGGAAGCAGAATCAGGATATTATGGCTTTTATGTCATTGCGAGGAATGTGTAAGTAATATCGCGGCAGCTATGAATATGAGTGACCCTGCGGTTTCACATCATCTTAAGCTGTTGAAAAAGAGCGGGCTTATAACAAGCAGAAGAGAAGGTAAAGAGATATATTATAAACTTGCGGATAGTGAGACGGCACAGCTGCTTCATCATATAATAGAGGAGATGTTCAGGATTACTTGTCCGTTGAATTGATAATCTTGCGTGCTGCCGGACGTTGTGCAGGCGTGTTATATTGCCGCTGGGCACGTTCGCACTGCTTGCAGCCGTAGCGGACACGTAAGCGGCTAAAGGACAGCCGCTAAGTGCCGACGGCTGCAAAAGCACCCAGCTTGTAATATAACACGCCTGCACAACTGGGGTGCGACAGACGGCGGGATGCGATCGGGAGATTATTAATTTAACGAGGGGGGGCGGTGTTTGGCTGGAGTAGTGTAATGAGAGATGGTTGTAATAATTAGCGGTGGCTTTTTGGCTGCCGCTTTTTTGTGTGTTGGGTTATAGGTAAAAACTATAATGGGTTATATTTATTAGGAATAATATCTACTATTGACTTGGTAGGTTAATGGCTGTAATATAATGACAACAAAAAACATATATGAATTATATGCTAAGACTTATTAGACAATAGATATGGAGGATATTATTATGGCAAAGAAACATTACGAAGACAGAAATCTTAAGTTTGAAACATTACAGTTACATGTAGGACAGGAACAGCCTGATCCAGTTACAGATGCAAGAGCAGTTCCAATCTACCTTACATCATCATATGTATTTCATAACAGCCAGCATGCAGCAGACAGATTCGGCCTTAAGGATGCAGGTAACATCTATGGACGTCTTACTAATCCAACAGAGGACGTATTTGAAAAGAGAATCGCAGCACTTGAGGGTGGTGTGGCAGCACTTGCAGTTGGTTCAGGAGCAGCAGCACTTGCATATGCTTTCCAGGCACTTGCACACGCAGGGGACCATATCGTAGCAGCTAAGAATATTTATGGTGGAACATACAACCTTTTAGCACATACATTTCCAGATTATGGAATTGAAGCTACATTCGTAGATCCATTTGATTATGATGCTATTGAAGCAGCTATCAGACCTAACACAAAGGCAGTCCAGATTGAAACACTTGGTAATCCTAACTCAGAAGTAGTTGATATCGAAAGAATAGCTAAGATTGCACACGCACACAACATTCCACTTGTAGTTGATAATACATTTGCAACACCTTATCTTGTAAGACCTATCGAATATGGTGCTGATATCGTAGTTCATTCAGCAACTAAGTTCATCGGTGGACACGGTACAACACTTGGTGGTGTAATCGTAGACAGCGGTAAGTTTGACTGGGTTGCAGCGGCAGATAAGTTCCCATGGTTAGTAGAGCCAAATGTATCATATCACGGCGTAAGCTTTGCAAAGGATACAGCTCCAGCAGCATTTGTTACATACATCAGAGCTATCCTTCTTCGTGATACAGGTGCTACAATTTCACCTATACATTCATTCATTTTCCTTCAGGGACTTGAAACATTATCACTTCGTGTAGAAAGACACGTTGAGAATGCATTAAAGGTAGTTCAGTACTTAAAGAATCAGCCATTAGTAGAAAAGGTTAACCATCCATCTATCTCAACTAATGCTGAGCAGCAGGAACTTTACAAGAAGTACTTCCCTAATGGTGGTGGTTCTATCTTCACATTTGAAATCAAGGGTGGAGCAGCAGAAGCACAGAAGTTCATCGATAACCTTGAGTTATTCTCACTTCTTGCAAATGTAGCTGATGTTAAGTCACTTGCTATACATCCAGCAAGCACAACTCATTCAGAGTGCAACGAAGCAGAACTTCTCGACCAGGGAATTAAGCCTAACACAATCAGACTTTCAATCGGTACAGAGAATATTGATGATATTATCGAAGACCTTGATGAGGCATTTAAGGCTATTCAGGAATAATAATTAATAATAAAATCTTCTGATTAGATAAGTAGAATAGGACACGGGTATTATGCTGTAGTTCAATCTCAGGATTGGATATGGCGGATATCCGTGTTTTGTTGTGTAAGGTTGGAAAGTTGTTAGAAAAGTGTTGAAACTTGTATCATATAGTGCTACAGTTTATATAAGAAATTTTTTAAAAGACACGAAAGGGGTTTTTAACAATGATTTATGCATCACTTAATGCCAAGAAAGGCAATTATCAGTATCCAGCAGCTATTGCTACAGCTTTAGAGTTTCTTGCTAAGCCAGAAACAGCAGAGCTTCCAGTGGGAAGATATGAGCTTGACGGAGATAATATTTTTGTACTTATTCAGGACCAGACAACAGCTCCAGTTGAGAATAAGAGAGCAGAAAGCCATAGAAATTATATCGATATCCAGTATCTTTTCACAGGAAAGGAAGTACAGGGCTATGCACCACTTCTTCCAGGTGTTACAGGTGAAGAACCAGCAGGTAAGGATAATATTTTCTATGCAGATGTAGAGAATGAGCAGTTCGTAACATTACATCCGGGTGAATTCACAGTATTCTTTACTAATGATATTCATCGTCCTAACTGCACAATGGATGAACCAGTTAACATTCATAAGGCAGTTGTTAAGATTAAAGAAAGCCTCATTAAGTAATTGACAGATTATATACAAAATATATAGTTTTTATATGAGTATTGTGACCTTTTGGTTGCAGTACTCATTTTTTGTACTTTTCTTAATAAATAATTGAAATTTTATTAAGAATGAATTAGAATATATTAAAATTAGAATAGTGATAATATAGTAAGGAGAGATATGTATGTTTAGTCAGTTATTTGGAAAATATCTTGTGGACAATAAAGTTATTACTAAGGAACAGTTGGATGAAGTTATTAGCAAGATGGAAAATGTAAGGGCAAAGCTTGGCTTTATTGCTGTATCAGAAGGTATTCTTACTAAGGAAAAGGCTGAGGAGATTAATATTCTCCAGACACAAAAGGATGCTAAGTTCGGTGATATAGCGGTTGAAGAAGGTTATATAACTAAGGAACAGCTAGAGGATATGCTTAATAAGCAGGGAAGCACTTATATCAAATTTATGCAGGTGCTTGAAGAGGTAAGCGGTCTTTTACAGAACGATATTGAAACACACATTGAAGAATTCAGAAAGAGCATTGGTTTTGCATCTGAAGAACTTGAGGCTTTAAAGAATGATGATATTGATAAGATTGTGCCTATGTTTGCATATGCTTCAAAGCCATATATAACAGATATTGCGGCACTTGCATTAAGAAATATTACAAGATTTGTTACAAGCAATTATTATATTGGAAAGATTGAGCATGTAAATAATTTTGAATATAGGGCATTTGCTGGACAGAGATGTGAAGGTGATGTTAATTCAGTGATAGGTTTTGCTGTAAAGAACAACCCACAGGCATTTATTGATATTGCAAAGGGATATTCTAAGTCAGATGATTTCAAATTCGGACTTGAAAGTTACGATGCAGTAGGTGAATTCATTAATTGTATAGATGGACTTTTCTCATCAGCATTATCTAATGAGAATATTGATATCGAAATTCTTCCTCAGTTCGCATATGAGAATCAGATTGCCAAGGGTAATGCTTATGTTCTGCCTATATATATCAATGGCTGTGAAGTGTCATTATATATTGCTGTAGATAGTGATGTTACTATAGGGCAGATGCCTGTAACAAGAAAGCTTGCTGTTAAGGCTGGTTCGGTAGATGAGGGTGACAAGCACACAGTTCTTATCGTAGATGATTCAGGTATGTCAAGAATGATGTTAAGAAATATTCTTGAAGATGCTGGATATTGTATAGTTGCAGAAGCCTCTGATGGTCTTGAAGGTGAGCTTGCTTATAAGCAGTATGCTCCGGATGTTGTTACGCTTGATATTACAATGCCTAATATGGATGGTATAGAGTGTCTTGAGAAGATTATGGACTATGATCCGGATGCTAATGTTATTATGATAACAGCCGCAGGACAGCAGAATAAGGTTATTAAGGCACTTAAAGAAGGTGCTAAGAAGTTCATTACTAAGCCTTATAATGTTGAAGATGTATTAAAGAACATTGGAGATATGGTTGAATAATATTAAACTTTCTATTAAAGTCTGTTAAATAATTATAAAAATAGACTGGTCAAAGTTAATAAATGTATGTTATAATCGAGTGTAAACGCTATATAAGCATACGTAATAATTTAAGAAACGGAGACTTAATAATGGAAAAGTTTTTTAAGGTAAAAGAACACGGCTCAACAGTAAGGGTTGAAGTTCTTGCCGGTATCACAACGTTTATGGCAATGTCGTATATCCTTATGGTTAATGCAGGTATGTTTTCTGCACTTCCAGAAGTATCCTACAATGCTATATACATTGCTACAGCTCTTTCAGCAGTTGTTGGAACATTTGCAATGGCATTTCTTGCTAACCTTCCGCTAGGTCTGGCATCAGGTATGGGACTTAATGCTTTTTTCGTGTATACAGCCTGCTTTAATTTTGGGTTAAGCTATGCTAACGCACTTGTATTAGTTCTTTTAGATGGTATTGTATTTATTATTCTTACAATAACAGGAATAAGAGCAAAGCTTTTTGCTGCTATACCTGACGCAGTAAGAATGGCTATACCAGCTGGTATCGGTCTTTTTATTGCATTTCTTGGTTTACAGAATGCAGGACTTATTGTTAATGATGAGTCAACACTTGTAAATCTTGCTTCATTTAATGTACTTAATGGTAATGCAAGCTGGGCAACAATTATGCCAAAGATTGTAACTATAGCTGCTCTTGTTATAATAGCAGTTCTTTCAGTAAGAAAGATTAAAGGTTCAGTACTCTGGGGTATTCTTGGTGGAACGGTTATTTACTATTTATTAGGATTTACTATACCAGGCTTTTATGATGGATTTTTTGAGGGAATGACTCTTAATCCATTTGCTGCATTTGGTGACTGGGCTTCAATGTCATTTGGCAAGGTATTTACACAGGGATTTGATTTCTCACATTATCTTGCTAATCATACAACAGCAGACCTTGTACTTATAATTGCTACAACAGCTCTTGCTTTCTGTATGGTAGATATGTTTGATACTCTTGGAACACTTTATGGTGCATGCTCAAGAGGTGATATGCTTGATGAGAATGGACAGGTTCCTAATTTTGAGAAGGCTATGTTATCAGATGCCCTTGCAACTTGTGTAGGTGCTGTATGTGGTACATCTACAGTTACAACATTCGTTGAGTCATCATCAGGTGTTGCAGAAGGTGGAAGGACAGGTTTATCATCATTCACAACAGGATGTTTGTTCTTTGTGGCAATGTTCTTAAGCCCTATAGCAGCATTAATTCCAGGTAGTGCTACAGCAGCAGCTCTTATATACGTTGGTGTACTTATGATGGGTGGTGTAGCTAAGATTGACTGGAATGATATATCAGTTGCAGTTCCAGCATTCCTTACAATTGCATTTATGTCATTTGCATATAATATAAGTTATGGTATTGCATTTGGTCTTATATCATATATTCTTATAAAAGTATTTTCTGGCAAGTCTAAGGAAGTTAAAGCATTTACATGGGTAATAGCTATATTATTTACCCTAATGTTCTTCCTTACACATTAATCAGATGTAGAATATAAAAAATATATTAATATATGCCAGATTGGTGTCGGTTATTCACTTAAAGTGTGACCGGCACCAATGTAGCAATATGGGATTTACTAATTAACAATATTATATATGAATAAGATGTGATTTTAATTGAAATATATTAATAACAGAAGTATCGGTTGATTAATTAAGGTTTAATTGAAATGGTATTTATAAGGAATACCGATTGATTAAGAATTGAAAAGAACGTAGAGAGGAATAGAGAGTTGTATGGAAAAGCTTAGAACCTATTTAGAAGCACATAAGTTAATAACGGACGGAGCATTTGGTACATATTACTCAAGAGTTTATGATACTAATGAACTGCCAGAGTCTGTTAATATTACTATGGGCAGACGTGTCACAGATATTCACAAAGAATATATTAATGCAGGGGCAAAGCTTATAAGAACCAATACATTTGCGGCTAATACTGTTAATCTTGAATGCAATTTTGATGAGGTTAAAGCTAATATAAAAGCAGCTGTTGCCAATGCAAGACAGGCAGTTAAGGAATGTGGCAGGGAAGTATATATTGCCGCAGATATAGGTCCTATACCTAATGATAATCTTTTTGACAAGCAGACAGTAGTAGATGAATATGTAGATATTGCGAAGGTATTTCTTGAAGAAGGAATTAATGTATTCGTGTTCGAGACATTTGCAGATTTATCTAATATATCTGATGCCATAGATTATATAGGAAGTGCTGCGACTGGTGGAATTAATATAGCAGATGGTGTTTTGACAGACAGACCATTTGTTATAACACAGTTTGCAATCAACCAGTTTGGATATAGTAATTGTGGACTTAGTTCGTCTAAGCTAGTTAAGCTTGCAGATGATAATCCGTATATCGATGCTCTAGGATTTAACTGCGGAATTGGACCGGGACATATGGAACAGTTCATATTAAAGGAACGCCGTCATACTGACAAGTATTTAAGTGCACTTCCTAATGCAGGTTATCCTCAGGCAGTCAGCGGACGTATGATATTCTCTGACAAGAATATGGATTATTATTCTGATAAAATGTGTGAATTGTTAAATGCAGGTGCTGATATAATCGGCGGCTGCTGTGGAACAACACCTGACTATATTGACAGAATAGCTTCCAAAGCAGATTTTACACAGAACAGACAGGGTGAAGGCTGTGATTGGGAGACTGATAATTCAGTACAGGCAGTAAACACAGCATTTTATCACAATAAGGAGGGGAAGAAGCTTATCGCAGTTGAGCTTGCACCTCCATTTGACAGTAATGCTGATAAGCTCTTAGATGCGGCACATTATCTTAAAAGCAAGGGTGTAGATGTATTGACATTTCCAGACTCGCCATCAGGAAGAACAAGAGCAGACTCTATTCTTATGGCAGAAAAAGTATCAAGGCAGACGGGAATGTGTGTTATGCCACATCTTTGCTGTAGGGATAAAAATGCCATCGCAATCAGGTCACAGATATTAGGTGCTGATATTAATGGCATTAATAATTTTCTTGTCATTACAGGTGATCCAATACCTTCGGTAATGAGAAGCAGTGTTAAGAGCGTATTTAACTTTGACTCTGTAGGCTTTATGAATATATTAGATGATATGAATTCAGAACAGTTTGCAGACCAGCCTGTTACATATGGCGGAGCTATTAATCAGGGCAGAAAAAGACTGGATATAGAGATTGGACGAGTAAAGAAGAAAATGGAAGCAGGAGCTACATTTTTTATGACACAGCCAGCATTCTGTGATGAGGATATAGAAAGAATTGCCACAATAAAAAAAGAAACAGGTGCAAGAATTCTATGTGGAATAATGCCGTTAGTGAGCTTTAAGAATGCTTCATTTATGAAGAATGAGATGACAGGCATTAATGTAACTGATGAGGTTCTGTTAAGATACAGACCGGATATGACTAAAGAAGAAGGAGAACAGGCAGGAATTGATTTGGCTGTTGAAATTATTAATAAATCCATCGATATAGTTGATGGATATTATTTCTCTTTCCCATTTATAAGAGTACATATGCTTGATAAAATAATTAAACAGTCAGAACTATATGTTAATAACTAGATATATAAGACATATGGAGGCGGGGAATTATGAATGAGACACAAGTTAAACATTTTATAGTTATGGAAAGACAAAAAGGTACAACAATAGAAGAATTAATATTCATTCTTCACGATAATGGTGTGCCAGAATATGAGATATCTAATTATCTTGAAATTTCAATTAAATATGTTGAGGAAATCTTAAGTGATTATTAATAAATGAAGCGGTATTAATGGTTGCAAATAAGGCATTTTGGGGATATAATCTATTAAAAGCACAGTTAATGGAGGAGTCTTATGGAAGTATATGAGATGCCTATTACGGTTGAAGAGTCAAGGAATTATCACAAGCTGTTATATCAGTTAAAAGCACTTAATCTTGTTGAATGGATTAAGACTTACATATTTACGGTTATATTTAATATGATATTTGCATTTGTTATATTTACATTTTCAACAAATTTAGCATTATATATATGGAATAATGTACCAATGGGTATTAAGCTTCTGTTATTTGTTGTTGCATTCTTTCTTGTAGCATTGCAGAGATCTAAGAATATGCAGTTAAAAGCTATGTTACAGAAGTATTTTATTAATAATATTCCTCAGGAATTCTTATCAGGTGGAATACAGTTAAAGAAGATAAAAGTATCAAAGAATTCTTTAAAGGTGTATTATAGAAGATTTCACACACAGGATTTCAAATGATATTTCAGAATTGTAAAAGCTCCTTTTTGAATAAGAAAGGGGCTTTTAATATGCACAAGAATGGAGATAATATATGAGTTTATTAAATGTTGAACATCTTACACACGGATTTGGTGACAGAGCGATATTTGATGATGTATCGTTTAGATTATTAAAGGGTGAACATATCGGACTTGTTGGAGCTAATGGTGAGGGAAAGTCCACATTTATGAATATAATTACAGGAAAGCTTATGCCTGATGAGGGCAGGATTGAATGGGCTAAGAATATTAAGGTTGGATATCTTGACCAGCATTCTGTACTTGAAAAAGGAATGACTATAGGTTCTGTAATGCGGCAGGCATTTGATGATTTATTTGTTATGGAAGAACGAATGAATGAAATCTGTGACAAGATGATGGATGCAGATGACGAGCAGATGACTGAATATATGGAAGAATTAGGTACAATTCAGGATATGCTTACTAATCACGATTTCTATATGATAGATGCTAAGGTTGAAGAAGTTGCAAGGGCATTGGGGCTTTTGGAGCTGGGACTTGATAAAGATGTAACAGATCTTAGTGGTGGACAGAGAACTAAGGTTTTATTAGGAAAGCTGCTTCTTGAAAAGCCTGATATTCTGCTTCTGGATGAGCCTACTAACTATCTTGACAAGGAGCATATTGACTGGCTTAAAAGATACCTTTTAGATTATGAGAACGCGTTTATATTAATATCACACGATATTCCATTTCTTAACAGCGTTATTAATATAATATACCATATGGATAACCAGCAGCTTAACAGATATGTTGGTGATTATTATAAGTTCCAGGAAGTGTATGAGATGAAGCAGGCACAGATGAAAGCAGCTTACGACAAACAGCAGAAAGAGATTGCTGATTTGAAGGATTTTGTTGCAAGAAATAAGGCCAGGGTTGCAACAAGAAATATGGCTATGTCAAGACAGAAAAAGCTTGATAATATGGAGATGATTGAGTTAGCTAAGGATAAACCAAAGCCAGAATTCAATTTTAAAGTTGCTAGAACTTCTGGCAAATATGTATTTACAACTAAAGATCTTGTAATCGGATATGATGAGCCTTTATCAAAGCCTCTTAATTTCGAGATGGAAAGAGGTAAGAAAATAGTACTTACAGGTGCTAACGGAATTGGTAAATCTACATTGTTAAAGAGCCTTTTAGGTTTAATTAAGCCTTTATCAGGTGAGGCAGTTATGGGTGATTATCTTGAGATAGGATATTTTGAACAGGAGATGTCACCTGATATTAACACAACCTGTCTTGAAGAGATATGGCAGGAATTTCCTGGTTTTACACAGTATGAGGTAAGGTCAGCATTAGCCAAATGCGGACTTACAACTAAGCATATTGAAAGCAAGGTAAGAGTGTTAAGTGGTGGTGAACAGGCAAAGGTAAGATTATGCAAGCTTGTAAACAGGGAGTCTAATATTCTTGTGTTAGATGAGCCGACTAACCACTTAGATGTAGATGCCAAGGATGAACTAAAAAGAGCACTTATAGAATACAAAGGAAGTATACTTATGGTATGCCACGAGCCAGAGTTCTATGACGGACTTGCAACAGACGTGTGGGATTGCAGTGAGTGGACGACAAGACTTTAAGTATAAGGAAATGAGGTGTGGACCGTGAAGATAGGTATATTTGATTCAGGAATTGGCGGCTTATCACTGCTTCATCAGGCAATGATAACATTGCCTGAAGTTGATTATGTATTTTATGCAGATGTTGATAATGTGCCATATGGAGAAAAGACTACAGAACAGATAAGAGAGTATGTAGACAGGGCAGTTGATTTTCTTGTATCAAAGGGCTGTAAGGCAATAGTGTTAGCGTGCAATACAGCTACTAGTGCAGCCATTACATTTTTAAGAAATAAATACCAGATTCCAATAATCGGCATTGAACCAGCAGTTAAGCCAGCCTGCGCACATAACAGGGGTAAGAGGATAATGGTTGTTGCAACTCCGGTTACGGCTAAGGGAGTGAAACTTAAAAATCTTATTATGAAGTATGATATAGACTCAAAGGTAGATGTTATTGCACTTCCTAAGCTTGTAAGATTTGCACAGCAGGATGAATTTAATTCAGCAGAGGTTATGAATTATCTTAACAATCAGTTTGCAGGACATAATTTTAATGATTATTCAGAACTTGTGCTTGGCTGTACACATTTTAATTATTTCAAAGATTCATTTGCGAAGCTGTTTCCAGATGATATTGAGATAATAGATGGTAATATCGGAGTATCTAATAACTTAAAAAATATACTTATAAAGAATGGTGTTCTTGATAATAATGATGATAAACTGAGTGGAACTGTGGAATACTATTATTCTGGAAGAGCAGTTGACGATAAGGAACTGGAACATATTAAAATGCTGCACCGCAGACTTGAGGTTATGCGTAAGATTTAATTGTGGGGAATGATTAATGCAGAATAACCATATGTATATAGCAATAGATTTAAAGACATTTTATGCATCTGTGGAGTGTGTCGAAAGAAATTTAGACCCACTTGATACCAATCTTGTAGTTGCTGATCCCCAAAGAACTGAAAAGACGATATGCCTTGCCGTATCACCATCATTAAAGGCTTTCGGAATATCAGGGAGGGCAAGGCTTTTTGAGGTTGTACAGAAGGTCAAGGAGGTCAATGCACTAAGAAAGAGCAGGTTAAGAAACAGGCAGTTTACAGGAAGCTCATATAGTTCAGAAGAACTGAAGAATAATGAATCTTACGAGCTTTCTTATATAATTGCACCTCCAAGAATGTCTTTATATATGAAATACAGTACACAGATATATAACATTTACCTTAAATATGTTGCACCTGAGGATATTCATATATATTCGGTTGATGAAGTATTTATTGATGTCGGGGCATATCTTAATACCTATAAGATGACACCGCACCAGCTGGCTATGACTATGATTAAAGATGTGCTTGAGTCGACAGGAATTACTGCAACGGCAGGCATAGGAACGAATCTATATCTATGTAAGATTGCTATGGATATAGTTGCCAAGCATATTCCGGCAGATAAAGATGGTGTGAGAATAGCTGAGTTAGACGAACGAAGCTATAGGGAAAAGCTATGGGGACACAAGCCTATTACAGATTTCTGGAGAGTGGGTGCTGGATATGCTTCCAGACTTAAAGAGTATGGTATATATACAATGGGCGATGTTGCGAGATGTTCGCTTGGCGGTGATCAGGATTTCTATAATGAGGAACTGCTCTATAAGCTGTTTGGGGTAAATGCAGAGCTCCTTATTGACCACGCGTGGGGGTATGAGCCTTGTACAATAGCAGACATTAAGCAGTATAAGCCAGAAAGCAACAGCATATCATCGGGACAGGTACTTCACTGTGCATATGATTATGAGAAGACAAGGTTAGTTGTATGTGAGATGGTAGATCTGCTTATGCTTGACCTTATAGATAAAGGACTTGTGACAGACCAGCTTGTGCTTACAGTTGGATATGATATAGATAATATATCCACCGGAAGAAGTGTAGGTGAGTATAAAGGCGAGGTTGTAAAAGACAGATATGGCAGGAAGATACCAAAGCACGCTCACGGAACGGCTAATCTTTCTCGTTATACAGCTTCAGTTGCACTTGCTACGCAGGCAGTTACCAGACTGTATGATGATATAGTAGATAAAAGGCTTTTATCAAGACGAATTAATATAACGGCTAATCACGTCATAACAGAAAAAGAAGCAGTTAATAAGAATTCTTCTTATCATCAGATGGATTTATTCACAGATTTTATTAATAAAGATGATAATGAGGAAGAAAGTGCTAAGCTTGAAAAAGAGAAAAAAGTCTTAAAGACTATGGTTGATATTAAGAAAAAATATGGCAAAAATGCAATTGTCAGAGGAATGAATCTTAAAGAAGGTGCGACAGCTATGGACAGAAACAGGCAGATTGGCGGTCATCACGAATAAAGCTGATAATTGGGAGATGAGAAATATTGTGAATGGATATGAAGATATAATTAATAAATCCCGTCCTGTAAATAACAGGCATAAAAGAATGTCTAATTATGAGCGTGCTGCTCAGTTTTCTCCATTTGCTGCACTTACCGGTCTTGGAGCAGCTATATCAGAAACAGCAAGGCTTACAGATGAGAAAGTAGAACAGGACGAGGAACAACTTAATATTCTTAATAATAAATTCGCCATATTACGAACAAATATAGCCAGCCAGCCGGTTGTGACCATAACTTATTTTGTTCAAGATTTAAGAAAAGCTGGCGGAAAATATGTTACAATAAGTGGCGTAATTAAAAAGATTGATGATTATCAGAAAATAATAGTTATGCAGAATAACATAATTATTAGTATTGATGATATTGCAGACATAAAATCAGATATATTTAACAGGATTATATAGAATATACTTTGAGGTAAAGATAATGAAACAGAGAGTACCATTTTATTATAACGAATTTGGATGTATAACAAGCGAATGTAAGGATAACTGCTGTATAGGCGGCTGGGAGATAGACATAGATGATGAAACCTATGAGCGTTATAATAATATGACAGGTGAGCTTAAAAGCAGGATTCTTGACAGCATAACACAGAATGAAGATGAGGAGTATTGCTTCAAATTATGTGACGGCAAATGTCCTATGCTTGATGATAATGGCTTATGCGAAATACATAAAAATCTTGGAGAAGATTATCTTGGTGTTGTATGTAAGCAGTTTCCAAGATATTCGGAATATTATGGTACAATAAAGGAATCAGGAATTGGTCTTGCCTGTGAAGAGGCAGCAAGGATTATATTGTCTGAAAATCGTCCTTTTAGTATGGAAACTGCTGCCTGTGATGAACAATATGAACCGAGTTCAGAATATGACAGTTCATTTGCATTGCAGATATTTGCGGCAAGAGAGGCTGTATTTAAGATATTAGCCGAGGAAAGTCTGTCAATACACGAAAAGCTGATTGTCATACTTGATATGGGAAGTAAAATCCAACAATGTATTAACACTGATGAGTATGATAATATTAAATCTGTTGTTAATGATTACCTCAAAGAAGGAATTGCCCATACTTTAGATGAAACAAGAAATCTAAGCGACAGCGGACAATTTGAGGATATATCATTACAACAGGGTATAAGACAGATTTTGTATCCTTATGAAGAAATGGAAGTGCTTAATCCTGAGTGGGAGGTCATACTTAAGGATATTATTGACAGCCTTTTTGAGCAGATGAGTGATGAAGAATACAATATACTCAATGAGGAATTTGGAACTTATATGGTTTCAAGGGCATATGAATATAGACAGCTTTTGGAGTATTTGGTGTTCAGATATTTTGCAAAGTCAATATATGATTATGATTTCCTTGGCAAATGCCAGATGTTAGTAACTAATTTTTTTGTTATAAGACAGATGGATATTATAAGGTGGTTGGATAACCACAGAGAGTATTCTTTCAAGGATAGAATGAATGTAGTGCACATTTTCTCAAGACAGGTTGAATATTCAGAAGATAATATAGAGAACCTTTATGAAGACTTTATTTTTGATGATATTTTCAAAACTGACAGTTTAATTGCTATTTTATGGATTGACAGCGAAAACATATAGGATTAATATGTAAGTATATTTTTGAAAGGTTAAGGTTTTGGCGATGATTAAAGAAGCAATAGCTCAGTTAGTTAAAAGAGAAGACCTCACATCAGAGGTTATGGAACAGGTTATGGAAGAGATAATGACAGGAGAGGCTACAGATGCGCAGAAGGCTTCATTCCTTACAGCATTATCGATGAAAGGCGAGACAATTGACGAGATTACATCAGCAGCTAAGGTATTACGTTCACACTGCGAGCGTTTCCTTAATGATATGGATGTGCTTGAGATCGTAGGAACAGGCGGAGATGGTTCTAATACTATCAATATATCTACACTCTCATCAGTTGTTGTATCTGCCGCTGGAATACCTGTTGCAAAGCATGGTAACAGAGCTGCTTCAAGTAAATGTGGAACAGCCGATTGTCTTGAAGCACTTGGTGTAAAGATTGACTGTGCTCCAGCAAGAAGTGCCCAGATATTAAAGGATATTAATCTTTGTTTCCTATTTGCACAGAAGTATCACCCAGCAATGAGATTTGTTGGTGCTGTAAGAAAAGAGATGGGTATAAGAACATTATTTAATGTACTTGGACCATTAGCTAATCCAGCAGGTGCAACTATGCAGTTATTTGGTGTATATAGTGAAGAACTTGTTGAACCACTAGCGCATGTATTAAGAAATCTTGGTGTTAAGAGAGCTATGGTTGTATATGGCAAAGATTCTATTGACGAGATTTCTCTTAGTGCAGAGACTAAGGTATGTGAATTCAAGAACGATGAGTTTAAGTCATATATTATTAAGCCAGAAGATTTAGGAATTGCAAGATGTAATAAGGAAGATCTTGTTGGTGGAACACCGCAGGAGAATGCGGCTATAGTTAATGATATATTAGGTGGTGCTAAAGGCCCTAAGACAGACGTTGTATTACTTAATGCTGGTGCAGCTATATATCTTGCTTCAGATGGAATTACATTAAAGGATGGTATTGAGAAGGCAAGAGAGATTATTGTGTCAGGCAAGGCTAAGGAACAGCTTGAGAAGTTCATTGAAGAAACTAATAAATAATATTAAGTATTAATAAACAGACAGCCTCTTAAAGGATTGAAAATATCTTTTAAGGGGTTTTTTTAGTGATAATAAAGTCTTGCATAATATATAATTAGAAAAATGGGTTACAAAATATAGATAATATAGTAAAATAATATTAAATAAAACCTGCAATATTCGGAAAATAAACAGGGGCAGAATATATAAGCTGGTATATTTATTAAGGTATGTTAAATATATGAAAAAGATTGGAGAATAAATGTATAATATATTAATTGTTGATGATGAGAGAATAGAGCGTAATGGAATTATAATGCTGTTAAAAAGGCTTTCAATTAATGTGGGCATAGTTGAGGCTGCTAATGGAAAGGAAGCATATGAATATTTATGCAGTGATGAAGCAGAGCATATTGATATTCTTCTCACAGATGTTAAGATGCCATTTATGGACGGAATAACACTTATTAAAAAGCTCAATGAAGATAATATAAAAATTAAAACAATAATATTTTCTGGATATAATGAATTTGAATATGCCAAGCTTGCGGTAAAGCTGGGAGTTAAAGATTACATTTTAAAGCCTGTTGACCCTGTGGAGTTTGGGAACACAATTAAGAAAGTGTGTGCAGAGCTTGATGAGGAACGTATTCATACAAGTAATTATAATAAACAGGCGGATTTTGTTAAGCAGTTCTATCTGTATTCGCTTCTTAATAAGGCTGATACCAAGGGAATATTAGAAAGCGATGATTTTCTTAGAAGCTATAACAGGCTTATTCTTATAGAATTCAATACCGATTTCTTTGGTAAATATGATGGTGGAGATGCCAATATATTAACCCTTGCGGATTGTATGGGAGATATTGAATATCAGTATCTTAATCTTAATACACAGCAGTCAGTTATACTTATTAAAGATGAAGCTAAGGCGTTAAGTATGGATTTATTAAAGAATATGCTTGAAAAGCTGCATAATTATATATTCGGTAAGACGGGACAGTTTATGTATGCAGCTGTGTCTGATATTATAGATGATTATCACAGGATATCTGATACAATGGACGAATTAGAAAATCTTATGAGCAATAAGTTCTACCAGACAAATAACTATATATTTACCAACGATATAAGTGATAAAATGCCTGTTTTTGTCCAGATAGATGATGATGTTCTTATGAAGCAGATGAAGCAGGACATTAAGATGAAAGATGTAACATTTTTAAGAATACATTTTGATGCTTTATGCAAGAAATACAGAAGCCAGTCCAATTTTTCACATATATATATTAAGTTCGTATTCTCTAACCTGCTTAAAGATTTCTATGATGCACTTCCAGGGACCAATGAAGATGAATTTGCCTCACAGATTGATAAGTTGTATACTTCAGAGGATTTTAACTGCATAATGGATATTGTTAATCATAATATTGATATATTAGAGAAGAATTTTGTCAGTAATCCATTGACAATGCACAGAGAGATTGAAACGGTTAAGGAGTATATACATAATCATTATAGTGAGGAGTTAGGTGCACAGCAGTTAGCAGATATGGTATATCTTGCACCAAGTTATCTAAGTTCGCTTTTTAAGAAAGAGACAGGGCAGAACTTGAGCAAATATATAAAACAGTACAGAATGGAAAAGGCTAAGGAGCTGCTCACGGATACTAATATGAAGATTGTTAATATAAGTGAGAAGGTAGGTTATCCGAATGTGTCATATTTCTGCCAGAGTTTCAGAGAATATTTCGGTGTAAGTCCTCAGAAGTTCAGGGATAAAGGTGAAGTGTTATGAGTGAACCGTTAAAATTAAAGCAATGGGTGAATAATATAAAGCTCCAGAATAAGCTTGTTATAATATATGTCGTCACAGGTCTTCTGCCGCTTATAATACTTTTTGTATTTGCGTATGGACAGATGTGCTCAATACTTATGGACAGGGATGTCCGTTCAATGGAAAGTGCATTAAGACAGTCGGTTACAACAGTGGACGGACAGATAGAGGTATATGATAATCTGTCCAATTACATAACATTTAATGAAACTGTGTCAGGAATACTTTCCTACAATTACAGCAACAAATATGAAATGTACAGTCAGATTGTTACGACATTTGACCCGCTGGTATCTTCATTGAAATATTTTCACGATGATATTAACAAGGTGACGATATACATTAATAACGGAATAAAGCACGACACTACACTTGCACCATTATCAGAGATTGAGAATGAAACATTTTATAATTCAGCAGTTAATTCGACTAACATTAACTGGTATGTTGATAAAGATAAGAAAGAGCTTATATCAGCAAGGAAGATGTCTACACTTGCCACTGCCGGCATTATTGGAATTATGTATATTAATGTAGATTATGACAGCATAATGGATATTTATGCAAAAGGACTTATAGATAACAGTGGCATTATAGTAACTGATGGCAATGGTAGTATTATAAGCAAAAAAGCGGCATTTGGGGGTAATGCTGATAAATATATTCTTTCAGACAGCCGGTTTACTGAGCTTGTAGAAAAAGCGGATTTTTCAGAAAATGTATGCAGTAATATAGCAGGTTATGTGCTTATTAAGCAGAACTCAGACATTACAGGCTGGACAAGCTATGTGTATGCACCAAAGTCGCTTATGTTAAAATCAACTAATTCAATTATTACAATGATTGTGGTAGCATTAGTTGTTGCGTGTATTGGAATGGCTGCGGCTACAATATTTACATCTGATTTCATAACCAAGAGGATATATAAATTAAGAACAAGTATGGAAAAGGTTGAGAATGGAGATTTTGATGTTGTTATAAAGTCATCGGATAAGGATGAAATCGGTGCATTGATACATGGCTTTAATAGTATGACGGGTACGATTAATAATCTTATCAACGAGGTGTATGAGGGAAAATTAAGTCAGAAAGAGTCAGAGATGAGAGCATTAAGGGCTCAGATTAACCCACATTTTCTCTATAATTCATTATCGCTTATAAACTGGAAGGCGATTGAGTACGGACAGGATGATATAAGTGGTATAACACTAGCTCTTTCTAACTATTACAGGACTTCACTTAATAAGGGTAAGAATACGCTGACTGTAAAGCAGGAATTAAGCAATATGGAGTCATATCTTAACATACAGCAGATAATGCACGATAATTCGTTTGATGTTGTTATGGATATTGATGAAAATGTGCTTGAATATGAATCACTTAATCTTATATTACAGCCTCTTGTTGAAAATGCTATTGAGCATGGAATAGATCTTTTGACTGACAGAAGAGGAGTTATCACCGTTGCAGCAAAGCTTTATAACGGACTTATTCATATTGAGGTTAAGGATAATGGCATTGGTATGCCAAAAGAAACAGCTCATACATTCTTAACAAGTGAATCTGGCGGTTATGGAGCAAGAAATGTCAATGACCGTATAAGGCTGTTTTATGGTGAGCAGTATAATCTTAAAGTAAGCAGTGATGAGAATGGAACGGTTATAACAATAGAGTTTCCGGCAAGAAAGCCAGTCTGATATGCTGTAGAGCAGATAAACATAATAATATACTAATTTAATTAACGGATATACTTAATGAAAAAGTATGATAAATAGTATGAGTATAAAAAAGAAATGTTGTCATTATTTGATAACATTTCTTTTTTGTTTCTTTTTTATGTAAAAATTCTAATATGTTTCTAAAATTTCTTATATTTAATTTTCCATAAAATAAACATATAATTAAACTATCAAAAGAACTTGTAAATAAATTACAAAAAGATATGTACCGGATGAATTGTATAGAATATGTACTCAAGGTGATGGGTATTATATAAATAGATGGTACATATCAGCGGTTAAACGCATTAAGAAATGGAGGTATGTTTATGAGATTTAAAAGATTAGCGGCTGCTGTTATGGCAGCAACAATGTGTGGCTCACTGCTTGTGGGTTGTGGAGGAAGTGATAACAAATCAACGGATAATAATGAGAATATCACAGCCACTATTAAGGTATGGGGGCCGGCAGAGGATCAGGCAGAAGAAAATGGCAAATGGCTTCAGACAATGTGCGAGCAGTTCAATTCAGAACATCCTGAATGGAATCTGACTTTTGAATACGGAGTATGTTCTGAGACAGATGCAGGTAAGACAGTTACACAGGATCCTGCGAATTCAGGTGATGTATATTTCTTCGCTAATGATCAGTTACAGACACTTATTGATGCAAATGCTATAGCAAAGCTTGGTGGTGAAACAGCAGATTATGTTAAGAGTACTAATTCAAATGCAATAGTTGATTCAGTATCAGTTAATGGCAGTGTATATGGAGTTCCATTTACTACTAATACATGGTTTATGTTCTATGATAAGAGCAAATTCTCAGAAAGCGATATAAAGAGTCTTGATACAATGCTTTCAAAGAACAAGGTAGCATTTAATATAACAGAAGGCTGGTATATGTCATCATTCTATCTTGCTAATGGCTGTACATATTTCGGAAAAGACGGCAAGGATAATTCAGCAGGCGTAGATATTAAGGGTGATAAAGGAACACAAGCAACCAAGGCTTTAGTTGCACTTGTTAATAATCCTAACTTTGTCAATGATTTACAGGGTGTAGGTATTGCAGGTTTAAGAGATGGAAGCGTTGGTGCTTACTTCTCAGGTTCATGGGATTATAAGAGTGTTAAGGAAATATTAGGAGATAACTTTGGTGCAGTATCATTACCAACTGTTAAGATTAACGGAACAGATAAGCAGCTTAAAGCATTTGCAGGTTCAAAGGCTATAGCAGTTAACCCTAATTGCAAGTATCAGCAGGTAGCAGTTGCACTTGCTAAATATCTTGGAGGCAAGGATGCACAGGCTAAGCATTATGAGTTAAGAAATGTTATTCCTTGTAATACAGAGTTACTTGCAACAGATGTAATTAAGAAAGATGCTCTTGTATCAGCACAGAATGATACATTTAATAAGACATCTGTAATTCAGCCTACAGTTACAGGTATGAATGATTACTGGACACCAGCTCAGAATTTTGCTAAAGCAATTGTTAACGGTGAGGTTACTGCTGATAATGCGGAAGCCAAGACATTAGATTTCTATAATCAGATTAATACATCAATTGTAAAATAGTAAATATCAATTCTAACAATTCTGGGTCAGTATTAATTGACCCAGAATTTTACTTAACATCATATAATGGTCAGGAGGTGTGGTCAATGAAAGACATTACATTTCGTAATTCTATGAAATATGGCGATTTGACGACAAAACTCAGTTTATTAATACTCGGACTTGGTAATTTCAGGGGCAGACAGATAATAAAAGGAATATTATATATAGCTTTAGAGGCAGCATTTATAATATTTATGATAATAAAAGGAATCAGCTGTCTTGCAGGACTTCCTGGTCTTGGCAGCAGGGAACAGGAAGAGATATGGAATGAAAAGCTTGGAATATATGAGTATGTACAGGGTGATAATTCGCTGCTTATTCTGCTTTATGGAATAACTGTAATATTTATTATATGTGCCTATATTATTCTTGCAGTTAGTTCGTTAAAAAGTGCTTATAATGTAGAGTTAAGAATGAAACAGGGTAAGCATATTAATACATTTGTGGAAGATATTAAAGCATTATTCAATGAAAATCTTCATAAGCTTTTACTTGTACTCCCGGTTACTGGAATACTTGTATTCACAATACTTCCACTTGTGTTTATGATTTCAATGGCATTTACAAGCTACAGCAAGGTAGACAGTCATCTTATATTGTTTGACTGGGTAGGGCTTGAGAACTTTAAGCTTATATTTAATTCAGGAAGTTCAATAGGACAGTCATTCTGGTCAGTGTTTGGCTGGACTATTATATGGGCAGTGTTAGCTACATTTCTTAATTATATACTTGGAATTCTTGTGGCACTGCTTATTAATAGAAAAGGAACTAAGTTTAAGTCATTCTGGAGATTTATATTCATATTATCAATTGCAATTCCGCAGTTCGTATCACTTCTTATAATAAGAAGTATGCTGGCACAGGATGGTATTATAAATGTTGTATTAAAAAATGCTGGCTGGATAAGCAAGTCACTTCCATTCTTTACTAATGCAACATGGGCAAGAATGACAGTTATAATAGTCAATCTATGGATTGGTATTCCATACACAATATTGCAGGTAACAGGAATATTGCAGAATATTCCAATGGAATTATATGAGGCTGCAGATGTGGACGGAGCTAATGGCTTTGTCAAATTCTTTAAAATAACTATGCCTTATATGTTATTTGTAACAACACCTTACCTGATAACTACATTTACTGCTAATGTTAATAACTTTAATATCGTGTATCTGCTTACAAAGGGCGACCCAGTGCTTGCGGGACATACAGCAGGAAAGACAGATTTGCTTGTAACGTGGCTTTATAAGATGACGGTAGATTACCAGTATTATAATCTTGGAGCTGTTATAGGTATTATGACATTCGTATTTCTTGCACTCGGTTCACTTCTTGTATACAGGAGAACCAAATCTTATAAAGATGAGGAGGGATTCCAATGAAAAAGAAGAAGACTATAAAAAATATACTTGCACATACAGTGCTTACATTGCTTGCGATTGTGTGGGTAAGTCCGCTTGTATGGATAATTCTTACAAGCTTCAGGGCACAGAAGGGAGCATATACAAGCTCATTCTTCCCTAAAAGCTATTCACTTGATAATTATATTAAGTTATTTACAGATACGGGAATACTTAATTTCCCACGAATGTTTACAAATACATTGATTGTGGCTGTATTTTCTTGTATTATATCTACATTTTTTGTATTATCAGTAGCTTATTGTATGTCACGACTTAAGTTCAAGATGAGAAAAGCTATGATGAATGTTGCAATGATACTTGGTTTATTTCCGGCATTTATGGCAATGATAGCTGTGTATTACATATTAAAGGCTATCGGTTTGTCAGAGGGAAGTATGATAAGAGTGGCATTGGTGCTTGTGTATTCGGCTTCGGCTGGTATTCAGTTCTATATTGCCAAAGGCTTCTTTGACACAATACCTAAGACTATTGATGAAGCCGCATTAATTGATGGTGCTACCAAATGGCAGGTATTTACCAAGATTACAATTCCATTAAGTAAACCTATTATTGTATACACGGTTCTGACATCATTTATAGCACCTTGGGTGGATTTTATATTTGCAAGAGTAATATGCCGTGCCAATGCAGATTATTACACAGTTGCCATTGGTCTTTGGCAGATGCTTGAGAAGGAATATGTTGATGTGTGGTATACAAGATTTGCTGCTGGTGCAGTACTTATATCAATTCCAATTGCCGCCTTGTTTATGATTATGCAAAAGTGCTATAATGAATCTATGTCAGGAGCAGTTAAAGGCTGACAGGAATAGGTGGAAAAATATTATGTTTGTGCATCATCAGATAAATAATAATTCTGGTATTAATATAATATATAAGCAAAGCAGTACCATATGTATTGCAAAGCTTTTATATACCATTATGATGTTAACAGTAATAACGCTTTTAGCCGGGTGTAACAGCCCGGCTAAAGGTGTTTATAATGACAGTGATTATAATGAAGCAGTTAGTAATGCTAAGACAACGCCATTTGGGGCTTATCCTGATACGATTGAATATACTCTTGGAAAGATGACAAGTGTCAATAATTCGAATATGCCAGCTATGGATACATATACTGATAATGCGTATACGAGATATATAAAGTCGGTTCTTAATGTGCAGAATATAGATGTATTTGAGGCTAATGATAGTCAGTATAATACTAATGTATCAATGGCTGTTTCAATGAATAGGCTTCCTGATATTATGGTTGTGTCAAGCCAGAGTGAGCTGGAACAGCTTATAGAAAATGGAATGATAGAGGATTTGACAGACAGCTACAATAATTGTCTTACAGATAGAATAAAGAGTATGTATGCAAGTTATGGCAGTGCACTTATGGATATGGTAACATATGATGGAAAGATAATGGCACTTCCTGAGACTAATATTACTGATGGACCTAATCTTGTATGGCTCCGCAAAGACTGGATGGATATATTAGGGCTTTCAGAACCACGTACTGTAGACGATGTCGTTAATATTGTTAGACATTTTATAACCTATAATCCGGGCAATAATGGTGTTGCAGAGGATGGCAGCAGTAATACAGTTGGACTTGTTGTAGATACATCGGTGGCAGGAGAATGTGGATATAGCAGTGAGTTCCTGCTTGATATAATATTTGCCAGTTTTAATGCTTATCCTAAGCAATGGATAGAGAATGATGACGGACAGATTGTATATGGTTCTGTAACTGATGAAGCTAAAAATGCACTTGAATATATCAACCAATTATACAATGAGAAGATAATAGATAATGATTTCTTATTAAGGACATCAACTAATATATGTGAACTTATAGAAAATGGTATATGTGGATCATTTTTTGGACCTTGGTGGGCACCTAACAATCCGCTTGCCAATGCTGTCAGTATTAATCCAGATGCTAACTGGCAGCCATATCTGATATCAACAGGCGATAATGTAACAGAATACCACAGTCAAAATCCATGCTATAAATATGTAGTTGTCAGAAAAGGCTATGAATATCCGGAGATTGCGGCTAAGATGATAAGTGTTATGTTTGATAAGATAAGATTTGGCTGTACAGACTCAGAAGAATTTGATAATTATTATCAGTTAAATGTTGAGCCAACAGCCAGACCGTTATCAATTAATGTTGACTACAATAATGCTTTATCAATATGCTATAGAAATATATCTGATGCAATTGAGGGACGAAAAGATAGTGATAATCTGGAATTGCTGGAACGATCATATTATAATGCCTGCAAATCATACCTTAACAATACAGGCCTTGCCAATACATCTTATGAATATAATACAGATGGTTCGTATAAGGAATATTCACAGTCAGGAAGAAAAGGCGCAACAAGCACGCAGTGGGCGGCGTATATGTCACGAATTAAAGCCTGCAGGCTTTTAGACGAGGGCAATATAGTGATTAAGCAGTCGTTATATTTTAAGACGACAGACACTATGAAGAATAGATGGTGGAAGCTTAAAAGCCTTGAAAAAGAGGCATACCTTAAGATTATAAGTGGAGAAGCAGACATTGATTATTTTGATACATTTGTTAGCGAATGGAACGCACAAGGTGGTATAATAATTACGGAAGAAGTTCGGGAGAATATTGTAAGGTGAATTTTGTAAGAATTATAACATTGTAAATTTAGATTAGTTATTTTATATATAATATTATGGTTCCAGCAAGGCAATATTATATATAATATGTAATAAACAGGAGGTAAAAGTTATGGAAGACATATTTAATGGAAGCAAGAAGTTAGGATTTGGTCTTATGAGACTTCCACTTCTTAATCAGAATGAAGCTTCTAGCATTGACATTGAATTAACTAAGAAAATGGTTGATACATTTATTGAAAAAGGTTTTACCTATTTTGACACAGCGTGGATGTATTGTGGCTTTAAGAGTGAAAATGCAGCTAAAGAGGCACTTGTAGACAGACATAACAGAGATGAATATACACTTGCAACTAAGCTGCACGCAGGTTTTATAAAGACATTTGAAGATAGAGATAAAGTGTTTAACGAACAGCTGAGTAAAACAGGTGTTACATATTTTGATTATTATTTACTGCACGATGTTGGAGTTGATCATTATGAAGTGTATAAAAAGCTTGACTGTTTTAACTGGCTTGTTGATAAGAAGGAAAAAGGCTTAGTTAAGCATATTGGATTTTCTTTCCATGATAATGCAGATTTGCTTGATAAGGTACTTACAGAGCATCCAGAGATGGAATTCGTACAGTTACAGATTAATTATCTTGACTGGGAAAGTGAGGCTATTCAGTCAAGAAAATGCTATGAGGTTGCAACAAAGCATAATAAACCAGTAATAGTTATGGAGCCAGTTAAAGGTGGCACACTTGCCAAAGTACCAGAAAAGGTTGAAAATGAATTCAAAGGATATAATAAAGATATGTCAGTACCATCCTGGGCTATCAGATTTGTTGCGAGTCTGCCAAATGTAAGAATGGTTCTTAGCGGTATGAGTAATATGGAACAGCTTCTTGACAATACAAGTTATATGCAGGATTTTGTACCTCTTAATGATGAAGAAATCAGGCTTGTACATAATGCGGCGGATATGATAAATGAAAGTATTGCAATACCTTGTACAGGATGTTCATATTGTACAGATGGATGTCCGATGCACATAGCAATTCCTAAATATTTTTCATTATATAATGCTGATAAACAGGAAATTGAGGATAAGGGCTGGACACCTCAGGGTGAATATTATGACAGACTTACTAATAATTTCGGTAAAGCAAGTGATTGTATTGAGTGTGGCCAGTGCGAAGGAGTCTGTCCACAGCATTTGCCAATTATTGATAATCTTAAAGAGGTTGCACAGCATTTTGGCAAATAATCAGGTTGCTAAGCAATAGAAAAAGTGGTAGTATTAAAGATATGATAGTATAACGCCGATAAATCCTGCTTTATCGGCGTTATATTATATTAAATGTACTATGTTATGTCAATATATAAAGCTAAGGAAATATAAAGTATGGGAATTGATTCAGATTATTATAAAGAAAAGAATAAAAAACAGCTTACAAAGCTTCGTATACTTGAGGCTAAACTGCCGTCATATGTGACTTCTTATCTTGATGATAAGGAGTTGTCATCACAGGTTAATACGGTAATTGCGTATGCGTATGATTTACAGACATTTTTCAGATTTCTTACAGAGAAAAATACTATGTTAAAGAATACTGCAATTAAGGATATTACAATAGGTTTTCTTGAAAATCTTACATTTGAAGACATTAATGAGTATCAGAGATATTTACGGTTTAATAATGATGATGGAAGCACACATCAAAATCAGGATAAAGGAATAGCCCGCAGAATGGCGGCTTTAAGGGGATTTTTTGAATTTGCCTGCACACATCAGTATATGAAGAACAATCCGACAGTTGGGGCAGCCAAGCGAATTAAAATGCCTCAGAAAGACATAATCAGGCTTAATGATGAAGAAGTTAATGACCTCTTAAATGTTGTATCCAATACTAATATTAAAGGCAATAAGCTTCAGATACAGAAGTGCCAGAAGACACAGCTTAGGGATACGGCGCTTATTACATTGCTTCTTAACACAGGAATTCGAGTATCGGAATGTGCCGGTCTTGATATAGACGATATTAACTTTAATTACAGAACAATCAATATTGTAAGAAAAGGTGGTTCTGATGCACATCTTTATTTTAATGAGATTACAGAAAATGCTTTAAAAGACTATATTGAAAATGAACGTCCTCTGCTTCTTGGCAATCAAGAGTCAGAGGAACAGGCAGTATTCATCTCAATGAAAAAAAGCCGTATGAGTGTAAGTGCAATTGAACGTATGGTTAAAAAATACGCAAAAAATGCAACGCCCGATAAAAAAATCTCTCCACATAAAATGCGAAGCACATATGGTACAGCACTTTATAAAGACACAGGCGACATAAGACTTGTAAGTGATGTACTTGGGCATAAAGATATTAACACAACTGCGAAGCATTATGCGGCTATGGAAGAAGAACACAGAAGAATTGCTGCTACTATCCCACTCTATCAGGTCGATGAAGGGGCTGGGGAATAGTTATGTGAATTAATTGATTAGCCATTAGTTAAAGCTTATATCAATAAAAAAGAAAAACTAATTCATATTTATTAAGCAGAATTAGTTTTTCTTTTTATCTGATATTATATCATTACTCCCGATTTTTCCTTGCTCTTGTTAACTGTAGCATTAAGTTTTCTGCAAGGTATGGCAACGACAAGTCCGATAAATAAACATATACCTACATATATCAATAATGCAATAATACATTTCCAGTAATACCAGCTATATGTTCCACCGACACATTCTCTGAGGGCGTCCATAGCATAGGTGAATGGGAGGTATTTGTATATTGCCTGATATACAGTTGGAAGACATTGTATTGGGAATGTACCACCAGCACCGGCAACCTGAATAACCATAATAACTACAGCAACGGCTTCACCGACATTTTCAAAGGCAACTGTAAGTGAATATGTAATCATTGTAAATACGAATGAAGTAAATGATGCCGCTAACCAGAACTTAAATGGGTGAAGGCATTGTATTCCAATAAAGAATAAATCACCAAGTGTTATAAGTAATGCCTGTGCCTGTCCTATAAGGAAAAATGTTAAATATCTTCCAAAGAAAGCCTGAACAGAGGTAATATTGTATCCGCCAAAAGGATGAACCTTTACATGGATAATGGCAACTAATATTAATGCACCAACCCATATTGATAATACTGAGTAGAATGGTGACATAGCTGAGCCATAATTCTCAATTGGATACAAGTCAACTGTTCCAATCGTAACAGGAGCAGATATGAAAGATGCAAGTTCTTCTGTATTAAATGCAACGGCAGTCTGTAATAGTGAATATGTACCACTGCTCTTAAAATCAACAAGCTTGGTTATTGAGTCTGATAACTGGTTCTCAAGGTTATGTACAAGCTCTGATGTATTAGCAATAGAACTGCCCATCTGGCTTATTGAATTATCAAAATCTGCAACATTGTATCCCATATCATCATATATTTCAGATACAGAATTCATATATCCCTGAATCGTATTAATATCATTGGCAATATTAGCAAATATTGTTGAGTCTATAAGATTACTCTTTCCTATAGTATTATTCAATTCATTAAGAATTGCTTTTTCACTGTCAAATTTTACTGATAAATCTGGCGATATAGCTGCTGCAGTATCAGATGTTGACTGTGCTGTACTTATTATATTGGAAACGGCAGTAAGCACGCTGTCAAATGTAGACACCTGTGTATTAACAACCTGTAATTTGGCTATTAATATATCTAATATTGAGTTGCCGCTTACATTTTCCTTATTAATAGTATTACCATCTGAGTCTTTAATTGCACCTATATTATCAGCAATATCGGCAGATTTCATTATAGCTTCTGTAAGTGAGCTTATAAATGTAGCATTAACCTGTTGTTGTACTGCTGTCTTGGCTTTGTCTGTTATCTTAGGGGCAATGGCATTTTTCTTCTGGTTAGTATAATAGATAATCTCCGGATGTGTCATATTATCAGCTAAGAAGCTTACCATATCACGAGAGAAATCTTCAGGCATTATCAATGCTGCATAGTAATCTCCTGCCCATACACCCTCAATGGCTTCTTCTGACGTATCAGTAAATACCCAGCCGATAGTGTCATTGGTCTTAAGTGCTTCTATAATATTGGTGCTTATATTTACATTCATACCTGAAATATCAATTCCGGTATCATCATATGCTACAGCGACCTTTATGTTAGATGTTGAGTCAGAACCATAAGGGTCCCAGTTGGATAAAATGTTAAACCAGGCATATAATGATGGAAGAACAGAAAGTCCCATTACAACGACTAAAGCTACAACATTTCGTCCAATTCTTTTCCAGTCGTTAGCAAATACTCGAAATATATTTTTCATATTATTCTTCTGAACCTCCATTCTTGATATAATTCTTAGTAATATCTGATATGGCTTTGGCTGTATCAATAAGTGAGTCATCATACTCATTACCAACAATATCTTTAAGATTTTCGGTCATATTATAATCTTTATATTCAATGGCAATAAGATAGCCGCTTATAATAAATAAAGAAGCAATCCACATTACAAGAAATATAACCTTAGAGCTGTTTACAACAAATAAAAGGGTAAGGAATATAATGGGAATTACTAACATTGCTATTATTCCGTATTTGATTCTGTCTTTGTTACGTTTGTGTTCTCTATTGTAATAGTCTTTAATCATATCTACTGATTTCGCAGCAGTATCTATATTTACAGATGTTTCATCTTTAATATCAGACATAAACTCCTCCTCATTCATCAATTAATCTACATAAGTTTAGTATCGTGCATACGGTGATGCATATAATGATTGAGCTTCATAAATGGCTTTCTTAGGAAAAGACCAAGGAATAAAGTACCTATAACAAATAACATAAGTTGTCCCATAAGTATGAAGTAATCATATCTGTAGAAACCACTTACACATTCTCTTATGGCATTGATTGCATAAGGGAATGGGAAATATATATATACATTTCTAAAGAATGATGGTAACAGTTCAATAGGGTATGTACCACTTGAACCAGCAATCTGAATAACTACGAGAACAACGGCTAAAGCTTTACCGACATCACCAAACGAAAGTGTAAGTGTATATATAAGTAATGTAAATGCAAAGCTTACAATTGATGCGGTAAGCATAAATATTCCAGGGTGAACACAGTATATTTTAAGTAAATATATATCACCAAGAACTGTTATAACTGCCTGTATCTGTCCCATAAGCCAGAATATTAAATATCGTCCGAAATATTTCTGTGTTAATGTAGCATTTTTAAATTCTTCCCTGTCATCAGGAGATGTCTTGATAAGTGCAGTAAGAAGAAGACCTCCAACCCATAAAGCAAGTGTTGTATAGAAAGGTGCTACTGCTGTTCCGTAATTAACGGCTTCGTATACATTTTCAGTTGTAACTTTAACAGGTGATGAGAAGAATTCGCCATATTCAGATGAATCCTTGTCAAGAAGCTTCTGCATAAGCTCATACTTTCCATCGTCTTTTAATGCAGCAAGCTCTGTATTGGCTTTATCTAAAGTATTCTGTACATTGCCTATAAGTTCCCCCATAGTATCTAATGTGAAATTAACACTAGAAAGTGTACTGTCTACGCCATTAATAATAGTACTTATGGCAGAAAGGCTGTCGGAAGCAGATATAAGTGAGTCGTAGATAGAGCTGATTGAAGTCTTAAACAATTCACCAGATTTACCAACGGAATCGTTAATACTTGATGTAAGTATACTATTAAGTGAATTAATAGAGTTCTCACACTGTACAAGTGCATCATCCATATATGTAAATATATTAGCAGGGTCAGCCTTAGAGTCTGTATACCACTGTGTAAATGTTGTTATATTCTGTGCGGCTGTCTTAAGCAGTGCAGGCATAAGATCAAGTGAACTTATAAGGCTGTCATATAAGAACTGGTTATGACCGCCGTTATCATTATCAATATCTTTGAAATGTTCAAGTATTGGTTTAAGGCTGTTATTAAACTCATTAGTAGCATTAACAACTTCATTCATTAAACTGTTAAGTTCGCCAAGCTGTTTGATAATATCAAGCTTGGTAACAAGTGTGTGATTATTCTTATAGTCTGCAATCTTTCCGCGTAGTGTTTCAATTTTGCCAGTAAGTTTAGTGTTAATATCAGTTAACCTGGTAAGAGATGCACTGATATTGGCAGTATAAGCATCAATTGCATTGTTAGCTGTATTCTTTGAAGCCTCGATATTCTCTTCTGACATATTACTCTGCATATCAGTTACAAGTGCATCTGTCTTTTTAAGAGTATCTGAAAGGCTGTCATTACTCGCATTAAACATACTGATTGAAGCATTGTATTCAGATAAGTTATTGCTTATATCCGTTAATTTATCTGATATATCAGATAATACATTGGTCTTTGTAAGAGAAGCAGCATCAGTTGAATTAAGAATTGTAACCACAACTGTTTCGATAAATGTCTCATTAATAGTTTCCTGTAAAGTAGACTTCCCAGATTGTGTAATCTTGCTGGCAATAGCATTCTTCTTGGCATTCTCATAATATGTAACAGAAGGAGTTTCCATATTATCATTAAGGAAATTAATCATTGAACGGCTGAAATTATCACCGATTACTATTGCGGCGTAGTACTTGCCGCTTTTAACTCCGTCAATTGTGCTTTCCATATCTTTTGTAAATGTCCAGCCGAGTTTGTCATTTTCCTTGAGGTTATCAATAATACTATTACCCATATTCTGATATTCACCATCCATATCAAAACCAGTATCCTCAGAGTATACGGCAATCTTAATAGAAGCTGTATTTGCATAGGGATCCCAGTTAGAATATATATTAAACCAGGCATATAATGATGGAATAATACATAAACCTATGGCAATAATAAGCGCAAATATATTGCGGCATATGCCACGCAAATCTTTTATAAAAATACGCAGAATTGTACTCATATTTAATCTCCATTTACTATAATTTGACATTTAATTATATCACTAGATATTAGGACACACAAGCTTCATAATTTTAAAAATTATATAAAAAGCTCATAAAATTAATAAAGACTCTGGACATTATTGTTATAGTAATGTCCGGAGCCTTTGTTAGCTTAATATGCAAAGCTGATAATAAATATTTATTTAAATTGTATCAAGTGCTGCAGATATATCTGCAATCAAGTCCTTTTTATCTTCAAGTCCACAGGAAATTCTTATTAGTCCTGCTGGAACACCAGCTTCTTTTAACTGTTCATCATTAAGCTGTCTATGTGTGGATGTTGCAGGATTAAGACAGCATGTTCTTGCATCGGCAACGTGTGTTTCTATTGCAGCAAGCTTAAGGTTCTTTAAGAACTTTTCAGCTGCTTCTTTTCCCCCTTTGATTTCAAAAGATACTACACCACAGCCACCATTAGGCATATATTTTTTGGCAGTTTCATAATATTTATTACTTTTAAGACCAGGATAACTGACATATTCAACTTTAGGATGATTTTCAAGAAATTCAGCTACTGCCTGTCCGTTTTCAACGTGTCGTGGCATTCTTACATGAAGAGATTCAAGTCCAAGATTAAGGATAAAGGCATTTTGTGGGGATTGTATACATCCTAAATCTCTCATAAGCTGTGATGTACACTTTGTGATAAATGCACCCTCTTTTCCGAATTTTTCTGCGTAAGTAATTCCATGGTAACTTTCATCTGGTGTGCATAGTCCTGGATACATATCTGCATGTGCCATCCAGTCAAAATTACCAGAATCAACTATTGCACCTCCGACAGCAGCTCCATGACCATCCATATATTTAGTTGTTGAGTGAGTGACAATATCAGCACCCCATTCGATTGGTCTGCAATTAATAGGGGTTGGAAATGTATTATCTACAATAAGAGGGACATTATGTGCGTGTGCAGCCTTTGCAAATTTCTCTATATCAAGAACTGTAAGAGCTGGATTGGCAATTGTCTCACCAAACATAGCTCTGGTATTGTGTTTAAATGCTGCATTAAGTTCTTCTTCTGATGCGTCAGGTGAAACAAATGTAACGTCTATTCCCATTTTCTTGAAAGTAACTGAAATAAGATTGAAAGTTCCACCATATATTGATGATGATGCAACGATATGACTGCCACATTCACATATATTAAAAAGAGCAAAGAAGTTAGCAGCCTGTCCAGATGATGTAAGCATTGCGGCAGTTCCACCTTCAAGAGCTGCAATTTTGGCAGCAACGTGATCATTGGTAGGATTCTGTAGTCTTGTATAGAAATATCCTGATGCTTCCAGGTCAAATAGCTTACCCATATCTTCGCTTGTATCATATTTAAAAGTTGTAGATTGGATAATAGGAATTTGACGAGGCTCACCATTCGATGGTGTATAACCAGCCTGAACACACTTAGTATTAATAGAATAATTTTTCATAATGACCTCCAGTGTAAATTATAGAATAATTAATTATTACTAATGTTATGTTATAAATAAATTACCCTATAATTCTACAGGATTATAGGGCAAAATGCAATAATTATTACTTTATGAAGTTAGTCTTAGCCTCTCTTTCTGTAGCCGGGAGTGTGACACCTGCATTTTTACCAGCTTCAATACACTTTAACATCCAAGCCATATTATGAGCTACGTTGCGCATTGTCTGTAGGCCTTCTAAATCCATAACTGCTTCGTTCTCGTTGCGGCCATAGACATTATTCCAGTATGTAGAGCTTACTACGGGCATCTGCGATATTCCATAATACTTATTTAATACGTCAAATGAAGCAACTGTTCCACCACGTCTTGCAACAGCTACGCTTGCGGCTGGCTTAAAAGCAAAGGCCTTAGAACTTGAATAAAATACTCTGTCTAGGAAAGAGAGAATTCTTCCACTTGGGTGGGCATAATATACAGGTGTTCCAAATACAAACGCATCAGCTTCTTTTGCCTTGGCAATGAATTCATTAACATTGTCCTTAGTATATGCACAACCATCTGGTGTACACTGGTTACAGCCAATACAATCTCTTACTGCATCTGCACCAATCTGGAATATTTCATAGTCAATTCCCTCATTATTAAGCGCTTTTCCAATCTCATTAAGTGCTGTAAATGTAGTTCCATTGATATGTGAACTACCGTTTAACATTAATACTTTCATTATCATATGCCTCCTGATTTAATATCTTTTATTTGTTTAAATAAGTGTATATATTTTAAGCTTAAAAAGAAAAATTCTCAATACCTTGCATAATATATTTGATTAATATACTATTATATGGTGTGAAAATTATTAATTATTATGGAAACATTGATTATTGTTTAAAGGGAGCGTTATTAATTTATGAAGAATTTAAAAGGAACTTTTATATTATTGCTTGCCGCATTTATATGGGGTACAGCATTTGTTGCACAGACAAGTGCTGGTGATAATATTGGAGCGTTTACATTTAATGCCTGTAGGAATATTATCGGGGCATTATTTTTATTTATTGTTATTGCAATATTAGATATGAGAAAATATTCTGATAGAAATGATAATCTAGGTGAGAATAATTACAATATAGATAAGAAAAACTACATTATTAATAAGAAAGATTATTTAACTGATGCGAAAAAATGGCCTATAAAAGAAGGCGTTATATGCGGAATCTTACTTTGTATAGCGATGAATTTGCAGCAGATAGGGATTAATACATATCCAGATGGAGTTGCTGTATCAGGGAGAGCCGGATTTCTTACAGCGACTTATGTTGTTATGATTGCGATTGCTTCCGTATTTATGGGACAGAAGCTTCATAAGCTTACCATAATAGCTGCATTTGTGTGCATTGCAGGAATGTATCTTTTATGTATAGCTGGTGGAATTGACGAAATATATGTTGCGGATATATTAGAGTTAATGTGTGCTGTTGCATTTACAATACATATGTTTACGGTAGATAAATATGATAAAGCAGATGGTGTTAAATTATCCTGTATACAATTCTTAACAAGTGGAATATTGTCAGGAATATTAATGCTTATATTTGATAAAGCAAATATTAACAGCGTTATGAAAGCGATAATTCCAATATTGTATGCAGGTGTTATGTCAAGTGGAATTGCTTACACTCTTCAAATTATTGGACAGAAATATGCCAAGCCATCAGTGACTGCCATTGTATTGAGCCTTGAGTCGGTATTTGCTGCACTTGCAGGCTGGATTTTATTAGGTGAACATTTAAGCACAAGGGAACTTACCGGCTGTATATTAGTATTCACAGCGGTCATTATTGCACAGATACCACAATTTACTCATAACGTTGACGATAGTAAACAACAAGTCATAGAATGAAATTATGGATATGCTTTCTCATTAATAGTAAGTTTTAGGTATTTCACTTATCTTTTTAGAAGGGAGCAAATTATTTATTAAATGATTATTATCTATATTATGTTTATTTGACAGATTTATCGATGTCTTCTGATTTCTCTGCTTCGTCTGCTTTCTTAGCTTCATCTGCATACTGTTTTTTAAGTTTTTCTGATTTGAATTTATAAATGAGCAGTCCGGTTGGAAATGGAAGTACTGCAATTATAAATAAAAGCACTATTATTATTATTACTTTAGTTTCACTCATATGCACTCCTGATATATTAATAGCTTTAATTTGATTAACTATAAAGTAAAGTTAGTGCCAAAATTAAATCTGGCACTAACGTATATTGTTATGAATTAGACTGTTTTTGACTTACAATATATTTGATAAGAATAATTGTAAGAGTCATAAGCACAATACCTATAATTAAAGGAACTACAGTATTGTGTATGAAACCAGCAATTATATATGTTATAAATGATACTGCGGCAACTACAACTACATAAGGAAGCTGTGTAGATACATGGTTCATATGGTTACATTGTGCACCAGCCGATGCCATAATAGTTGTATCTGATATAGGTGAACAGTGGTCGCCGCATACAGCCCCTGCCATACAAGCAGATATAGATATAATCATCATAGTATTATCAGTTCCAGAAAATGTATTAACAACAATAGGTATAAGAATACCGAATGTACCCCAGCTTGTTCCGGTTGCAAATGCAAGGAATATCGCTACAAGGAATATAATTGCTGGAAGGAAATTAAGCAGGCTTCCAGAAGCACCATTTACAAGACCTGCTACATATTCTTTAGCACCTAAGCTGTCTGTCATACTCTTGAGTGTCCATGCAAAAGTAAGGATAAGAATTGCTGGAACCATAGCTTTAAAACCTTCTGGTATGCAGGCAAATGATTCTTTAAATGGAAGAACTTTTCTCACAGCATAGAAGAATACAGTAATTACCATTGCAAAGAAGCTTCCAAGCATAAGTCCTACAGGAGCATCGCAATCAGAAAATGCTTCTATAAATGGCGTTCCGCTAAAGAAACCGCCTGTATATATCATACCTATAACACAGCATATAATTAATGAAACAATAGGAAATACAAGGTCAATAACCTTGCCGTTGCCTTTTATTACATCAGGATTAGCATTAGCATATGGTCTGTCAGGTGTTGTATACAAGTCACCCTTAGCAGCATTATCTTCGTGAAGCTTCATAGAACCAAAATCCACTTTCAATATTACAAACATAAGTAATGCGAATATTGTAAGCAATGCATAATAATTATAAGGAATAGATTTCATAAATACAGAAAATCCGTCCTCACTTTCAACAAAGCCTGTTACAGCGGCAGCCCATGATGAAATAGGTGCTATTATACATATAGGTGCTGCTGTTGCATCTATAATATAAGCAAGCTTTGCTCTTGAAATCTGGTGGCTGTCAGTTACAGGGCGCATAACACTTCCAACTGTAAGACAGTTAAAATAGTCGTCAATAAATATAAGTGCACCAAGAAGAATAGATACTAACTGAGCACCTGTTCTTGTCTTTATTCTTTTGGAAGCCCATTCGCCAAATGCACCTGAACCTCCTGCTCTGTTCATCATACATACCATTATTCCAAGAATTACAAGAAATATAAGTATTCCAATGTTAGCAGGATCAGATAACACACTTACAAGTCCATCATTAAATATATGTGTAACAGAAGTTTCAAAGCTAAAATGTGCAGTAAATAATCCGCCATAGAATAGTCCGCCAATTACAATACCTATAAAAAGTGAACTATATACTTCCTTAGTAATAAGAGCAAGTATAATGGCTACCAGAGGTGGTACTAATGACCAGAAAGTAGCATATAATACCGGAATGTATTCTGTAAGTTCGTTCATTAATGTATCTCCTATCTGAATGTAATTGTGTTATCAGCGGCATTCATACTTTCAACGATTGCAAGTGATTCAAGCTGATAACCTTTTTCCCTTATAATCTTTCCACCCTGCTGGAAACCCTTTTCAATCGCAATACCGATACCTTCAACGGTTGCACCTGCACTTTCAACAAGGTCAGTAAGACCAAGTAATGCGCATCCATTTGCAAGGAAATCATCAATAATAAGAATATGATCCTCTGGAGATAAGAATTTTTTTGAAACAATCACATCGTATATTTTACTATGTGTAAATGACTGGATTTTAGTGCTGAAGTTATTATCATCAAGGTTAATACTTTTAGACTTCTTGGCAAATACAACAGGTACATCAAATTCTCTTGCAACAATAGCGGCAATACCGATACCACTTGCCTCAATTGTAAGGATTTTATTAATCTTTTTATCAGCAAATAGTTTTTTCCATTCTTTAGCCATTTCCTCAAAAAGTTTAATATCCATCTGGTGGTTAATAAAGCTGTCAACCTTAAGTACATTTCCTTCTCTTATAATTCCATCTTTTCTTATACGATCTTCTAATAATTTCATAATAGACCTCCGTTTTTTTATAAGTAATATCCAATATCAAATTTAAATTAAGTTGTTGTATGTTCTACTGTTGTTTTGATTTGTGTCCTGTAAGCATTGCTATAAGATATATTATAACAACAAGTAACACAGAAAAACACATCCAGCCGATGAATATGCCTAAAGGCTGTTTGCAGAAAGTATCATAGTAGCCTTTAATATAAACAATTGTAATTATCAAAGGTAAGATATATGACATATATTTTCGAAACCATAATGGAAGCTTTATTCCATCTCCAGTATTAGCTTCTTTAGCAAAGTTATCAAATCCCCATCCGTTTTTTCTTGTACAGAAAAGAACTATAACAAGACTTCCTAAAGGAAGAAGGTTGTAGGATACAAGGAAATCTTCCAGATCCATAATTGTTGTACCTGCACCTATAGGCTGTATACCTGAAAGCAGGTTATATCCAAGAATTGCAGGAATTGATAATACAGTAATAGCTATAATATTAATACCTACGGCTTTGGTTCGCTTACATTCTGTTATATCCATCCACATAGCTACGATTTCTTCAAACACAGCGATAATTGTAGATAAAGCTGCAAATGACATAAATAAAAAGAACATAAAGCCCCATATTCTTCCGCCAGTCATATTATTAAATACATTAGGAAGAGTTATAAATAATAATGAAGGACCACTGTCAGGGTTTACGCCATATGCAAAGCAGGCAGGGATAATTATAAATCCAGCCATTAAAGCAACAAATGTATCTAGAATTACAATGCTTACCGCCTCACCTGTAAGTGAACGCTTCTTATCAAGGTAACTACCGAAAATCTCCATAGCACCGATACCTATACTTAAAGTGAAAAATGCGTGTGTCATAGCAGCAAATATGGCTTCCCCAATACCTGTCTGCTTAACTAAGCTTAAATTAGGTACAAGATAGAACTTAATACCAACAGAAGCATTAGGAAGAACAAATGAATGAACTGCAAGGATTACTATAAGTCCCAAAAGAAGCGACATCATAACTTTTGTAATTCGTTCAACACCATTTTCAAGTCCAAGTGCACATACGCCAAATGATAAAATAATGGCGATAAATGTAAATATAAACATTATTTCAGGCTGTGATAACAGACCATTAAATGTAGCTGTGATTTCTGAACTATTAAGACCAGAAAGCTTACCAGATAATTCAAGAAATGCATAATAAATCATCCAGCCTCCAACCATAGTATAGAACATCATAAGAAGATACGATCCAATTATGCTCATCCATTTAAGACGATGCCATTTCGTGCCTTTCTGTTCAAGTACATCAAATGCTTTTCCCATACCTTTGCGGCTTGCTCGACCAACTGAGAATTCGCATATAAGGATAGGGAGTCCAAGAAGTGCTAAAAATATAAGGTACATAACTATAAAAGCTGCCCCTCCGTACATTCCACATATGTATGGAAACTTCCATACATTACCAAGGCCGATAGCACAGCCTGCTGATACAAGAATAAATCCTATTCTTGAACCAAATTGTTCTCTTTCTTTCATAAATTAATAAGTTCCTTTTCTATTATAATAAATCAATGAAATCAGGTTATCTGCTATTAACTAATAATACACAACCCATATAGAATTCATTATATAATATAAATAAAAAATAGTCACGAACAAAATTCATAAACCAGTCAAAAATGTTGCTAATACAGAAATAAATAATAGTTACCCCCCCCGTGTGTTATGCGAGATGGGTGTCAAGAGGTCCGGTGGACCTCTGTTCTGACACGACCGAGGGACGCTTTAGCGTTCCGAGAAATCGAAGCCAAACTGTGAAGCAGTTGGGTTTCGAGAAGTGCCCCGCACTTCCCGGATGACAAAAAAGGACTTCCCATTCGGAAGTCCTTTTTGTTGTCTTACAGAGCGCGAGACGGGGATCGAACCCGCGACCCCCTCCTTGGCAAGGAGGTGCTCCACCACTGAGCCACTCGCGCATATTGTATTGTGTGTTTCGATTTGTTTCTCGTGAACACAAGTGATATAATACACGTTAATATGTAATATGTCAACCCTTTTATTTTAATATTTTTAAATTTTTTGAAAATATTTGAAGGAAAATATAGATAAATGTGGAAATTTAAAATTTTATTTTCATATTGCATTTTTTTAGTCTTGATTATATTATTAAATATCTGATATGGAAACAGCTGATTGTAATTAATCTGTATACAATATGTTAATGTTGAATTAATTCTTATAAATAATATATCTGCTTTAAGAATTTTTTATTATCTGTTATCCAGTCAGTTATTATTAATATAAGGAAAGTGTGAAGTATATGAAATATAAAATGGCTGTATTTGATTTAGACGGAACATTGCTTAATACATTGGAGGATCTGGCAGATGCGGTGAACTACTCTCTTGCACAGTTTGGTATGCCTCAAAGAACTATAGAAGAAGTAAGGAATTATGTTGGTAATGGAATTCGTCTTTTAATAGAAAGAAGTGTTCCTAATGGAACCGATTTGCCGGTTATAGATAATGTGTTTGAATGTTTTAAGAAGTATTATCAGGAACATTGTAATGACAAGACAAAGGCATATGATGGAATTATTGATATGCTTAAAGAATTAAAGCAGTCAGGGATTAAGCTTGCAGTGTTGTCTAATAAAGCACAAAATGCTGTGACTAAATTATGTGATATATATTTTGATAATCTTCTTGATATTACATTTGGTGCAAGAGAGGGCATAGCAAAAAAGCCCGCTCCGGATGCCTTGTTAGAATGTGCTGCAATAGCAGACATTGCATTAGAAGATATAGCTTATATTGGAGATTCAGATGTAGATGTGCTAACAGCACGAAATGCAGGGGTTGACTGCATAGCTGTATCGTGGGGCTTTAGGGATAAAGGAGTGTTAATTAAGGCAGGAGCTGATAAAATAGCAGATAATATACAAGTTTTAAAGGCAGAACTTTTATAGTCAGATTGAATAAAATATATTAAAATTTCAATTGCGAAATATATTATAATATGATAAGATACATACAGAACGAATGTTTGGAAAATATGTTCTGCATGTATCTTTTTTATTATTATCGAAAGAAGGTGGGAGTTGTGGTTATTAAAGAAGACCTAAGTATTATGGATAAGCTGACGATTTTATCTGATGCTGCAAAGTATGATGTATCGTGTTCGTCAAGTGGCGTTGAACGTGGTAACAATGGAAAAGGCATAGGCAATTCTAAAGCGTGTGGAATATGCCACAGCTTTAGTGCAGATGGCAGGTGTATTTCTCTTTTAAAAATACTTCTTACGAATGAATGTATATATAACTGCCGCTACTGCATTAACCGTTCGTCTAATGATGTTGTGAGGGCTACATTTTCGCCTGAGGAGATATGTGAGCTTACTATGCAGTTCTACAGACGTAATTATATAGAAGGATTGTTTTTAAGTTCAGGTATAATTATCAGTCCTGATGAAACAATGAAGAGAATGTTAGAAACGGTTATTCTTCTAAGAAAGAAATATAATTTTGGCGGATATATTCATATGAAGGCAATTCCTGGAGCATCGGATGATATCATTAAGTTCGCTGGCTGGTTTGTTGACCGTATGAGCATTAATCTTGAGCTTCCAACTAATGCAGCACTTAAAGAACTTGCTCCATCTAAATCAAGACAAAGTATTTTACATCCTATGAATATGATTAAGAATAACATACATATGAATAGATATGAGCTTGGTATGAATCATACGAACAATTATTTGTCAGATGTTTATAATATGTATAATACATTTCCTGATGATATAAGTAATGAGATGTTAGACACTATGTTTAATGATGGATTGGCTGCCAATAACAGATTAAACATTAATAATAGATTGAATACTGGTAATACTGAGCTATCGGCGGGACATAGATATAAAAGATATGTTCCAGCAGGACAGAGTTCACAGATGATTATTGGTGCTACCAAAGAGACGGATTACCAGCTTGTTACGATAGCACAGAATTTATATGACAAATACGATTTAAAGAGAGTGTTTTATTCAGCGTTTGTTAATGTCAATATGGATGAGTCGCTTCCACTTCAGGAAGATGGCAAGGGTGTGCCTTTGCTTAGGGAACATAGGTTATATCAGGCGGACTGGCTTATGAGATTTTATGGATTTAAGTCATATGATCTTCTTAGTGAAGACAATCCTAATTTTAACGCATTTTTAGACCCTAAATGTGACTGGGCAATACGGCACCTTGATATATTCCCAGTAGAGATTAATACAGCACCTTATGCCCTGTTATTAAAAGTTCCGGGAATAGGTGTGAAATCAGCAAGACGTATTATTAATGCAAGACGAATGTCTATATTAGATTTTACTTCTTTAAAGAAAGCCGGAGTTGTATTAAAAAGGGCTGTTTATTTTATAACCTGTAATGGCAGAATGATGAATAATATACGAATAGATCAGGATTATATTACTAATGCTCTTATTGATAATGACAAGAAGAAAATATATGACATAGAACATAAAGACTGCTATAAACAGCTTTCTTTATTTGACTGCAATATAATATCAGAATGATACGAATGTTTTTATTATAATTGTGAATAATAAATATTAGAACAATATAAAGATACATATTAGAATAAAATAATATATTTATCAGGATAATTATAGAAGAATTTGTAATTTGAAATATTTATATGGAACATAGAGATAGAATAAAGATTAGTAAGAAGAAAGGATATGATCAGCCAGTATTACTACCAGCTGATTAGTTAAGTGCATAGTATTATGGATGTTTATTTATGTGATAATTCTATAGAGGGGATATTTTCAGCAATATATAAAGCCTGGGAGGCAGGAACAAGCCATACTGATGTAAGATGTGCAGATGTTGTTTCTAACTATTCATTATTTGAGAACTATATAAATATCAGGACAGATTTAACCTTATCAGATAAAGTTGCCAATACAATAAAGCTAAAGCTGTCTAATGATATATATGAGATGATATTTACTGTTGCACAGTCAATCGCAGATAATAAGGCCTCAGTAATTTATCATTGTTTGCAGAGAATGTTTAAATATGGAACTTCAGTATTGCATAACATTAATGATGAATACATATTCCAGTTTAATAAAATATATAAAAAGGCAGCTAATGAAGCACACTTTTATATAGAGATACTTCGATTTAATGAAAATGCTAATGGTTTTCTTACAGCCAGAATAGAACCTGATAATAATATTATATATATGATTATTGATCATTTTAATGACAGACTGCATTGCGAGAATTTTTTGATATATGATGTCAGGAGAAATATTGCGTATATACATATGAATAATAATACAGCATTTTTTTATAATGATTATAATAATGAATTATTAAAACAGCTTGATGATTTTTCATATAATGAAAATGATATTCAGAATTTATGGATAAGATTTTATAATACTATAGCAATAAAAGAACGTGTCAATTATAAATGTCAGATAAATATGCTTCCATTAAAATATAGGAAGTATCTGCCAGAATTACCTATAAAAAAGGGGATCCCACCAAACAATAATTAATAACTAATTATCATCCAGCGGGATATTGGGGAATTGTATTGAGCTCATATCAAGCTCTTTCGATTGTTATTATAACACATAGCAGATAATTGAAAAGTACTATCTTTTTCCTAGTACTATCAATTATAATATATATTATATAATAATACTAATAATTTGATGTTTAATTCAATTCATTAGTATATTTATGCGTTGATACTTATGATACTATAGTCAACAGCCTGTTTGTATGTATCAGAGTTAATTATTTTATCATATCTTGTAATCCATTTGGTTGTTATTCCAGCGTAGCTTGCAACCAGATCTTTTGAAGCTCCACCCGATAACATATAACATATTGCGGCGTGACGAAGGGTCTGCATTGTGAATTTGTTATTTAACATACCTTTTTCTATATTAAGTTTACAATATTTTTCAAGAAGTCTTTCTGTGTCCCTTAATTTAATTCGTGTTTTTCTTTTATTAATAAATATTGCACCTTCTATTATATTATTATTACATATATATCTGTCTAATAATACAGCAACATCATCCGGAACTTTAATTATTCTTGATATACGATTATTGCCTTTTGGAGGATAATTAATATACATTTCGTCATTGGAATTAATTGCAATATATTCTTTATTAAGGCTGCATATTTCAGTGTTAGTCAATGCACATTTGACGGCAAGGGATAATATTAAAAATGCTTTCTCATCATTATTTTGTTGTATTGTTTCCATAATATTGTTTATTTCATTAAGTGTTGGTATATCATTGTCTGTTAATAACTTATCTTCTTCTGGAATAGAAATTTCCTTGAAATAATTAGTATATTCCTTTCCGTGATTACTCATATTAAATTCAATAAAATTACATACAGATCTTATTACGGATAATCTCATTACACCGGTAGAGTATTTTAATTGATTTTTGCTTATCTTATTTAATATATGTTCATAATAAGTCACAGCATCAGTATGACTTAACTCTAATGGGTCGTGGCCAACTACTTTATCAAAATTCTTTACAACATTCCAATATTCTTTTCGTGTACGAGCTTTTAAATTAGTTTCGTAATATATCCAAATAGTATTCTTAAATGTATCAGAAATCATAACATAAATACCTCTTATATCTTTTCAACACAACAAAATAATCTTATCTGTGTGCTATTGATTTTTTACATAATATATAATACAATATATGACGACATATGTCTATATGTTAACCAAAACTCACACCACCACTCTACTTCAAAATAAACACAACAACAACCAAAGTAATTAAGAAAAGCTTCCTGGTGTGAACCTACTATTTGATTTTTGTGTTTATATTTTTTATAATTGTGAGTACAATTACTATATAAATTGTTAGATATAATTAATCGAAGATTATGCTATTTACATAAAGAGCAATAACACACTGGACAGACTATATTATAATCATCTATCCATATTCTACTCTTCCACTATCTGCCAATTAATATATAGAATAAAATGAAAATTATATTTGTTGTTATATAAGGAGATATATTATGGAACAATACTCTCGCCGATTTATTGAAGAATTAGCTAATCACATTGATCCAGTTATTATTGATTATTTCAATAAGAAAAGAAATTTGTTAAACTTCTCTGCTGAAAATGTAGCTGAGTTAATTGATGAAACTCTTATGGAATATCTTGATGGAAAGACCAGCCGTGAAGATTTAGTACCTATAATTAATAAGGTAAAGAAATCACGTTTACAAAAAAGATCACGTTGGTACAAATCTTACATTAATGATATTGATACAATCAGCATTGACGATGCCAAACACCCTTTAGCTACTGTTGTTGCTATGGCAAAGACTCTTCCTGTTGAAGATTATACTAAAATGTTTGGAGATAAAGATTTACAGGAAATTATCGAAGATAAGAAAAGAGCTGCAACAGAATGGAAAAATGATTCCAATACTCTTTTAATTGATTTCCCAGGCATCTCATCTTTTACTTATAACTCAATATATAATTCTTTAAAGAATGATTTAATTATTAGTGCTTGGAAATACATAGAAAGTGAACTTGCTGGTAATATTGACTCATACCTTCGATTATTCCCTGTTGACTTAGTTGACAAACCACTCTTCAGTCCTTCATCTTTTACATTAATGATGGAAACAGCATCTGATAATCTGCTAAAAGAAATTATCAGAGATGAAGAAGGCCGTGAACTTTTGGAAGTGACTGTCAACAGCGGCAAACTTACTCCACCAAAGGCTATGGATTCTAATGACCTGAAATTAGTTAATGCTTTTATATCTAATATTAATATGCAGGAATTCTCTAAAGAGAAATCTGTAGTAGTCGATCTTAATACTCTTGGTAAAGAAATTGTCGATTATCACGTTGGTAAAAATGTGCTCAAGAAAATTTCTAATTCTTGTAGAAAGCTTGTAGAGTACAATTTCTATTATGAAGAAGCTGGCAGCAAAATCTATTTCAACTTATTTGATAATATTGTCATCAAAGAAGATGCTGAAAGACCTTATGCCATAGCTCAATTTGGTGAGGTACTAAGTAACGCTATTATAAAGAAAAAGTTAATCTCTATAACTTCTGCTTCTTATGATGTTCTTGATAATAACCTTTCAAGAATTATATGCTATGCAATGAAATGTGAACAGATTGCTAATCAGGAAACATTGATGAGTGAGTATAGTTATACTTACTTCCAGAAGATTGTTCGATTTAAATTAAAAAATAAAAAGAAGAACTTACAATTAATTCAGGAATCTTTACAGGAATTTGTAGATAACAATATTGTAATCGATAGCTTTGAATTAAAAAATGGTGTATTTATTATTAACTTCCTTCCATTATCGGAAGCTGAAATTCAGGATTTGAATTTTGATAAAACTAAGATGATAGACAATGCTCATTAATAGACGAAATAGAGATTTTTTATTATAATTATTTGCCGTATGTTTTTACATACGGCTTTTTTATGTGAGCCTTACAGAGAGCTCTTATGTAAGCCCTATGAAGTTCCTTTTGTACACTGTAAGTCTCACATAAGAAGCTCCGTAAATTTTATAGCATACATTCTCCTAGTTCCTTTTGAAAATATGTGCAATGCAAAGAACTGCCTTTGTCTGAAACCGTATGCCAGATGGTGTAGTGGATAGATAGAATAATTACTTGCCTGCCACTCTATTTTAATCAAATCAGAAACTATAAATGTCTACATATTTATCATCATAATTAAAGTGTAGATAATTAATTGATAACTAAGAAAATTTTATTGTACTTTTTTTATTTACTTAATTATCTGTATTTCTTTAAGTTTTGTCGTGTTTTTTTTATTTTTATCAGATAAATCTTTTATATATCCCTTAAAATAGGCATTTGTTATTTTTTTATTACAATTTTACTGTTTCCAGCAGCATTTTTTAAATAATATGTTAAATTTATGTAGATATTTTTAGAGTAAAAAACTTAGTTTTTATTTTTCAATGTAGATATTTTTAGAGTAAATTTTTAAAAAGTAGATATTTTTGGAGTAAAATATCATTTTTTTATTGATTTTTCTCCAATTTTCTATTCTATTTATATATTTATATATTGTATATAAATACTTTTTCTACATTTTTTTTTTGAAATTTTATCCACAATGTCTACATTTTTGGCTTAAATACTGATTTTCCTTAAAATACCACTACCCTATGTGGATAGCTGTTAACTATATGTAGATAAAAAAGTAGTAAAATCCACAAAATATTTATTTTGACTTCTACAAAAAAAATTTTATTAAATTAAGTAGATAATTTTAGAGTAAAACACTTTGATTTTGTGGATAAGTAGACAATTTTAGAGTAAAACAAGTTAAAAAATACACTTATGTGGATAAATTTTGAGTAAAAACAAGAATTTGATTTTATTTGATAATATTGTTAAATTATCCATAAAAAGGAGGTGGGAATTTTGGATAATTTTACAAATATAGGCAAAGCTGTATTAATTCAGGCTCTTGGTATTCAGCAAAATTACACAACAATTATTGATTCTTCTGTTGAAGTTACCGATTACTCAAATGATAACTGCTCTACTTGTAAATATAAAGCAATTATCGAATCCTTCTCCAGCGATAATGATATCTACAAAATGGCTATTGATAATTGTAACAATTGTCCACATAGAATTCTCACAACTAAGAACGTAACTAAAAAGATATATCATAATGAAAAAAATCGTTATGGCTATAGACCTATGTTAAAATCAAATGCACTTAAGCTATTTATGTTATTACATTTTTATCATCCGGATCGTTTTGGGATTATAAAAGAAATTAATATCAAAGAATTGGCATCTATTCTTAAATGCAACATTAAGACGATTTGGAATAATCTTGACATATTATCATCTTATACTTATATATCATATTCCAAAACTTCATCATCTATTATTTCATTGCTTATCAATGATTATGAGAATTATTACCTTCCTGCTAACAAAAACGGCAGGGGATTTTTAGTGCTTTCTAAGGAATTAATTACTAAACTTTTTGATATTAATTCAATTGTAACATTAAGAATTTACTTGCGTGAGCTTATCAACCTTGATAGTTCTAATCTTAAGGGTCAGGCAAGCGTGGATCACAAATCAATATCTGAAATAAGACATATGCTTCCTAAGTATTGCAAGCCTTGCATTATAAAACAACATATGTCTAATTCAGATGCTGATATTTTTAATGTCACTATTAATGATAATATCATAAGATTTGAAATTTCTTCAAGATATATTGCTAAGAAGCAAAAACAAATTCTATTAGAAGAAAATATTGACCGGTTAAAGTTATTTATTAATGATTTTAATACAGTAATTCCTAACATTAACTCAGGTGATATTCCACCTGTACGTTTTAGAGAATTTATTAATATAGACACTAATATATCAAATTATAAATTAATTAAAATCAGTAAACTTGATTTGGAGGATTTAGCAAATATAGCCGTTCACTACTCTTTCGATTTATTGATGTATGCGTTAGCAGATATCTATAGACAATATATAGTGTATGAACGATCTATAAAAAATATTCCTGGTCTTGTATCAACGATAATTCGTGCTAATGTTAGTAAATTAAAAAAGGCTGCTTAAAAAGCAGTCTTATTTTCGTGTCTTGTATTCGATTTTATATCAATATATGTGATATTCTTAATTAATTTTAATAAAAAAAGCAGGCTGCTCATTTTTTTTTATTTTCTTTTTTTCAATTTTTATGAATGATTCCTTTTATAATTTATTTAATATATAATTAAAATACTAATTTAACAAATTTTGATAACATTTATATTGAAGATTTATCAACATATGGAAACTTTTCAACCATTTTTTTATCCTTTTCGACTATAATAATTATTAAAAAGACATTTCATGAAAATAATAGACCAGAATAATAATTAATAGACTTGTTTATAAAAAAATTATTCTTCAAAAAAAAATATCCGACTTTGAATTAGTAACTAATGAACTATAAAAAATTGTTGAAAGCCTTATAAATACTGTGTCTATGTTAATTTAATTTATCAATATATGTTAAATAAATGTATTGTTATATATATTAATATGGATATAGATAGATAAATAAATAGATAGATAAATAGATAGATAGATGGATAGATATTTATATGATTACGGTTAATAATAATATATCCCCAACTCCAATGTTAATATTATTAGAATTGGGGACATAATCTATTAATTATTGGTTAGTGAATTAATAAAATCAGTTAATCTTTGATTTAAAATTTCTACTCTTATTTTTAAATCTGTATCATTTTTTATAATAGACTTGTTATTCTTAATGATATCAAAGTTTGATTCAAATAATGCAAGTGCCTGTTCTGTTTTAGCAATTGAAGATATTCTTTTTAATTCGTTATCTGAAATTGTTGTCTTGCGTTGTTCTTTCTCACGTTGCTGCTGTTTCATCTTTTCCATATTACTTTCAAGACGTGCCTTTTCCTTTTCAGCTTTGTTTTTAGCCTCAGTCATATATCGAAGTTCCTCTTCAATATCTATTTTGGAATTGGATTTATCAGTATTTGTAGAAATTTCATTTATTTTATTTTCAAGAATTTCTAAAGTTTCATTCTTTTTGTTAAGCTCTCTGGTTACTTCTTCTAGTTCCTGCTTATATTTGGCAGCTTCTTTAGCACGTTCTTCAGATATCTTCTTGATAGATTGAAATTCTGCATTTTCAATGTTGCCATTTTTCTGAAGAATATTTAATATACTCTTCTGTGCATCCTCATCAAGCTTACCAAACTTATCAGCCTGGTTAAGATCTATGCCATTGTTATTGAGTAATTCACTTAATTCAGGAATAAGCTTTTCTGCTGTTGTATATTTGCGGGCTTGTCTTTCTGATATATTAAGCTGTTTGGCAATCTCTGCATTGATATTTTTTATTTCGCCGTTTAACTTTTTAGCTTCATAAAGTTCTTTTAAACGGCTTACTTCCCATCTTTTAACTTCCATTGAAGATTCTCTTACATCGTGGTTGGCTGAGATAAGCATAATTTCTTCGTCAATTTCAGTAATATCAGACTTTTCAACTTTGCAGGGAATTCCAGCAGGAAAAAGTGTCTGGTAATCCTTTTCATCCATTTCTGATATGGCGTGATATCTTCTTTCACCAGAGATAAGACGATATATATCTTTGTCAGAATCATATAATACAGATAAATTGTGTCTTAGACCGTTAACAAGTATACTTTCTTTGAGTGCATTAATGCCATCCTGCGCATACATTTCATTTTTAGGGTTAGATACAATTTTATCTTTAGGAATATATTTAAAATTGTATTGTGTCTTTGCCTGAATTTCTTTAAGTTTTTCTCCACCGTCAGAATTAAGGATACCTGTCTTAGTACCACCAGCAGTAAATGATTTCTTAGCCATTATTTCTTCTCTCCTTTAAGATATTTTGCTAATTCTCTGTAATGTTTATTATCCATAAGTCCAAGATAATTAACTAATTCTATGTAATCTTGAGCTGCGGTGCTTCTCTTATCATATGTGAGTAATGGTTCAAACAATGTATTAGATTCATTGACGGCAATGCAATTTCTTATTGACACAGGAAGGAATTTGTCACCAAACATATTCTCATAACTTTCAAACATTTGTTTATATAAGGTTGTTCTTCCTGCCACTCTGGTCATAAACATACCTGCAAATTCAATAGAAAGTGCATATTTGGCATTGAGATCTTCAATCGTATCAAAAAGTGACATTAAACCATCATATGAAAAATTATCAACACATATAGGTGTGATGATTTTATTGCTGGCACACATAGCACATGTTGTAAGGTATGATTTAAAAGGTGAGTTGTCTATTATAATATAGTCGTAATCATCTTTTAATAGACTAAGATTATGTTTAAAACATAATTCTACATTAGATTCTTTACTCTCATCGTATATTTTATATATAAGATTGTTTAATTCTCTTGAGGCACAAAGTATAGATATATTTTCATAGTCTGTTGTAGAAATGTAATTCATAACAGTAGCTTTATCATCAAACTTACTACAAAACAGCTGTTCATAGTCAATATCCTTACCTTCTTCACTTTTGCCAAACATTTTACTTGTATTCATCTGTGGATCTAAGTCTATCAATAATATAGAATAGCCAGAAATAGATAAAATCTGAGCAATTGTTATGGCTGAGGATGATTTTCCAACACCCCCCTTTTCGTTAATTAAACTTATTACTTCGCTCATTATTGACCTTCTTTCATTAAAATCTAATTTTATTATACAACAAAATTACGTTTTATCAATATAAAAGTTATATTATTTTATGATATTTATGTTAAGTTTTTTTGTGAACTCAGTTCAATTTTTATAAATGTAGAAAAATATTTTAAAATATTTTTACTGTTATTTGTTTATTCACATTTATATATAGATATTAAAACATTATCCAATAATTTTATGTAATAAGTAAATGGGTTTCCCAATATTGATAAATAAATTTAAAATATAATAAGGTATATTTATATAATAAATAAGAATAAATTACTTAATATTTTTGATATATATTATTTTGTAGTAATCTATTATATATGCTTAGATTATTTCTTATATAATTATTTCTTAATTCAATTTTGCCGAAAGATATGAAATTAATAATAAATTCATTATTATAATTAATATATAGTCATTTCCTTTATGATTTACATTGATATCAAATTGTAATGATTGTAATAATAGATTGTAATGATAGTGTTATAAAGAATTTTAAGGATTTTTAGATTCTATATAATAAAACTCTGACATAGAAAGCATATATAGATATGCATAATATAATTGATGGATTAAGTGAGTATTTACGCATAAATAAAATAGAAAGAATACAAAAATAATAAAATGATTTATAAAAAATTATGAACTGAGTTCAAAATTATAATGATATAAATGAGTATTTATAATATTATACACAGCTAAAAGTGAACTGAGTTCAATAAATAAAATTATCTATATGAATTATATGGTGGGATTCTATGTCCAAATTATATATTTGATATTCAATTATAATTCTATATAAACAATGCATTATGCACATACATAATATTAAGTTATCAATTTGAATTTGTTTATCAATATTAATAATCTAGTTTACTTGTTATATATGATTATTGGATAATGCTTTAATATCTATATATAATTATAAATAAAAAAATTACAGCAAATATATTATTAAATATAATTGAATTAATTCATAAAGTGGTATTATACATATTGATAAGACATATATTATAAGAAATATAATAAAGTGAACTGAGTTCACTTTATTTGAGTACTATTATTAAAAAGTGATTAATAATACATAATACCAATAATATATTTAATTATAATAAATCTAAAACAATATAATTAAATCTAAAATATTATAACTAATGAAACTTATATAATCTATACAATTATAGTAATTAGTAACGATATTACAAACAAATGTTTCAAGTTCCACGTGAAACATTTATATTGCTTTTAGATTATTAAATAATCATATATAGTTGCAGATTATATTTGCAATTATGTAACTACCACACACATTTAATTGATTTTTTATGGATATTTCAACTCATAACATTTATAATATAAGAACACTAACAGATATTGGATGATGAACAATAATAATTATTAGATAAAGCACACATCAGACGGCCGTACTTTAAAACAATAAAGTATTATTAAATGTATAATATGAGCATTAATACATATAGATTAGGCGTTGATAATTAGAATAAATACTAAAAAATTCTAATAGTTAAAGCTTGTATTTACAGGTGTAACAAGTGATAATCACTAAAATATTAATATAAATTAACTAATACTAATCAGCTGGTATGCTTTTATTTAAACATACACATAGTTAACATATAATGAATATATTGAGGAATATAGATAATGATATATAAAGAAAGATATAAAGTAGAGTTAGAGGATATTGGAAGAGAGAATAAGATAGACAACAAAAGAATCGTTACGATTATGGAGGATATTGCTGGTTCTCATTCAGATAAGGTTGGATTGGGGGTATCGGCATCTGCTATTAATAAAAAGGCGTGGGTATTGCTGGATTGGAAGATAAAAATCCTTAAAAGACCAGCTTACAATGAATATATAGATGCAAGCACATGGTCTAGAAAGTCTGATAGACTATGTGCATTTAGGGATTTTGAATTATACGACCAGAATGGTGAGTTATGTGCAATAGGTACTTCAAGATGGCTATATATGGATTTGGTAAGACGCAGACCTATTATTTTAGACAACAAAATGAACGATATATACGGTACTGAAACAGAAAAAAATGTATTCGATGAGGAGATAAAGAAGATAGAGCTTCCTGATTTGGATAATCTGCCAGATAACATTATGGTTACAGAAAAGCCATATTTAATACAGAGAAGAGATATTGATATTAATGGACATTTACATAATGTCAGCTATTTGGAAGCAGCATTAGAAGCTGTTCCAGAAGATATTTATAAAAATGTAGATTTTAACTATATAAGAATTGAATATAAAAAAGAAATTATGCAGAATGATAACATAAAAATAAAATGTCTTACAGATAATAATTATAACTGCCTTGTCATATTTGAAACAGATAATAAAATGAATGCAGTAGTTGAATTGAAATTATTATAGGTAACTATATAGAAAAAGTAATACTGTTGAAATTAAAAAGTATAATTATGTTGAAATCACAGTATATAACTGTATTTGTAATATAAAACTATATTATGTGACATAAATCCAATATTGTCTTAAAGAATATATTGTAATATAAACATTATGTTTAAATGATAAAATAGATGATATAATGAGCACAAGAGTGCTCATCTTAAAGGTTACTTACGGAACTTTATATGTGCTGAAAAGCTGTGCAAAAAATATGATATAATATGACTACTTCGTAGTCACTTAGAAGTTTCTTCGAAACTTCATATGCGTGGTAAAGCAACGCAGGTGCTCATCTTAAAAGTTTAGATCGGATTTTGGTGGATTTTATGGTTAATGACGAATTTGACAATATGGATATTCATTTTATGAAACTGGCGATTGGACAGGCGAAGAAAGCGGCTAAGATTAATGAAGTGCCTATCGGGTGTGTTATCGTGTATGATGGTAAGATTATTGGCAGAGGATATAACAGACGTAATACCGACAAGACTACACTTGGACACGCTGAGATAACCGCAATTAAAAAAGCAAGCCGTTATATGCAGGACTGGAGACTTGAAGGCTGTACACTGTATGTAACATTAGAGCCCTGCCAGATGTGTGCCGGCGCTATTATTCAAGCAAGAATTCCACGTGTAGTTATCGGTTCAATGAATTCTAAGGCTGGCTGTGCCGGTTCTGTTCTTAACATTTTGCAAATGCCACAATTTAATCATCAGGCTGAGGTTGTAAGGGGCGTATGCGAAGAACAGTGTTCAACTATGCTAAGCTCCTTCTTTAAGGAACTGCGCGAGAAGAAAAAAATACTCAAAGAAAAGGCACTTGCTGAAAGCTCTGACGCAGATAACAATCAGGGATTTATTAACCGTTAATTCAAGGAATACCTTAACATAATTATTTAAAGTGCATTTAACACCTGGAGGACTACCTATGAACGTAAGATACAGTCTTGGAGATTACACGCTTAAAGTATTAGGCTGTGATAAAAGCCTTGATGTTCTGGATTTCTATTACAGAAACCGCAACGATTTTGATATATATGAAAGTGATAAGCCAGAAGCTTTCTATACAGAAGAATTCATCAAGAATATGCTCAATGCTGAGAACAAAGCTCTTATGTCTTTACATTTTGTAAGATTTTTTCTTGTATCTAATGACAATCCCGACTACATTATCGGAACTATTTCTTTATCCCACATCAACAGAGGCTCATCACCATCTGCTAATATGGGATATAAAATAGACCGTCTTAACCGCGGCAAAGGGCTTGCTTCCCTTATGATTGCCCATATGCTTGATGTGGTAATTCCCGATTTAGGTATCCACCGCACAGAATGTTACATTCATCCTGACAATAAGATTTCACTCCACCTTATGGACAAAATGTCATTTATTGATGAAGGCATTGCACATTCTTATGTAAAGCTTAACGGCAAATGGCAGGATCACAGACGTTTTGTCTATATCTCCTGATACCAGTATCCAAAATATGGATTAGAATAATCGCTTCTATGGCTTTTCTTAAAATTGTTAAAGCCAAACATTGAAGCCATATACCTCTCCCTGTTGCAGTACATTCCCGGCACGCCAATAAAATAATGTGTGTTATTCTCATTTTCACACACCCTGCCAAACAAAAGATGCCGGAAATTATAATATCCGTGTATTAAAAAGCTGTTATTTATTATGTCATTCTCTATGGACAACAGCTCTTTAAGCACCTCTGTTGACACCTCTACGCAGTCGTACAGATAGTCATCATCAAATGCGTCAATATAATCAGGCTTTGCATACAATAATTTATCGACTTTTTTGTCAAAGCTGGTCTTTGCTTTTTTTCTTTTTGACTTATCATTATCACTTTGCATTATCTTATTACCCTGACCGGTGCAGTTATCCAAAGTCTCCGCCTGCATAATTGCAACATCCTTATCCTCCCGTATCATACATCCATTGGTGTATGCTGTATTACTGTCTGACTGTGCTGCACTGACTGTTCCATTCATATTCTGCAAAGCATTAGCATTTTCTGGTGCATTATTATCCACTGCTACGTTATGGCTGGCATTGTCTGGTTTATTGGTACTATCTTTGAAATTATCAACAACAGAAGCTCTTTTTCTTTCATTAATCAACATTTCTTTGTCAACGAAGTGGATTTTTTGTGTATTAATGCTCTCATCTTTCCACATTGAGAACATCATATAGAATGCATCCGCCTGATTGGCTATTCCAATGCCGCATATGTCAGAAAATGTATACCCTGTACTATCAATGTTGGACGAATTAAATATGCCCTTGTACACAGCCATACCATTCTGCACCATACAGTCGCCAGCCTTTAAAAGCTGGTATTCACCACTGTTATAACCTGCGAATAACAGATACACCCCGAATAGTTCCGGAGTATCAGTATATACACCCCTTAGATTAATATTTAACCGGATTTCTCCCCTGACAACTTCAACCTTTGCAAAGCCTACATTCTTATCCTTAACTCCACCCGGATATGAATAGATATATGACACAAAACGTTGATAATCAGCCATTTTAAAACCTCCCTTAGGACATAAGATTAACTAATCAATCTTATGTCCTAAGGGAGGTAAATATTCATTGCCTTAATTATGTGCTGTCTGTTATCTGTTATTAATTATCGCATTAGTAAGAGCCGCGAACTGCTCTAATGTGAGTGCTTCTCCTCTTATTGTAGCAGAAAATCCACACTGTTCTAATGCTTTAAGCAGTTCCTCTTTGGATACATTGACTTCACCGCTATTACCCACGCTGTTCATCATAGTCTTTCTTCTTTGGTTAAATGAAGCTCTTATTATCTTGAACATAAGATGTTCATCAAGCACATCAACTGGAGGCTTCTGGTATCTTTCCAGCTTTATTACCGCTGAGTCTACATTTGGACGTGGCATAAAACAGCTTGCTGGAACATTAAGCACAATCTTAGGTCTGGCATAATACTGCACTGCTAATGAAAGTGCACCGTAATCTTTAGTTCCCGGACCTACCTGCATACGGTCTGCCACTTCCTTCTGAACCATAATAGTTATGCTGTCCAAAGGCACACAACTCTCAAAAAGTCCCATAATAATAGGAGTTGTTATGTAGTAAGGAAGGTTAGCAACAACCTTTATTGGCTTACCACCATTTTTCTTGTCTGCAAGTTCCTTAATATTAAGCTTTAATATATCCTCATTGATAACTGTTACGTTATCATACCACGACAGTGTATCCTCTGTAAGAATTGGTATAAGCTTCTTATCAATCTCGACAGCTACAACCTCTCTTGCATTCTCGCAGAGTATCTGTGTCATAGTTCCAATACCCGGTCCTACCTCAAGCACGAAATCATCCTTCGTAACTCCGGCTTCCCTCACAATCTTTTCAACTACATTTTCATCTATAAGAAAGTTCTGACCGAACTTCTTCTGAAAATTAAAACCGTATCTGTTAAGCACCGCGATTGTATTAGTCGGATTGCCAAGGTGCATAACGTGTGCGTATTTATTATCCACTGTATAATCTCCATTCTTATAATTACTGATTGACGAATATGTTATGCCTCTTTAAAGAATAACCTTCTCGCATTGTTATTAGTAATGTCCACTATCTCATCATAAGACATTTTCTTGATTTCTGCCAGCTTTTCTATGACATATCTTATATTACTGCTGTCATTTCTTTTGCCCCTGTTAGGAACTGGTGCAAGATATGGGCAGTCTGTTTCTAATAATATGCGCTCCATTGGTATAACCTCCGCCGCCTCAACAAGCTTTCTTGCATTCTTAAAGGTAAGCACGCCGCCTATTCCAAAGTAGAAGTTCATATCGTAAAATGTCTTGACCGACTCCTTAGTATATGAATAACAGTGTATTATTCCACCTATCCTGTCCGCATTTCCATTTTTTAAAATGTTAATTGTGTCCGCACAGGCTTCTCTGGAATGTATAATCACTGGCTTATTAACTTCAACAGCCATCTGTAACTGCCTTTCAAACCATTTAAGCTGTACTGCCCTCTCTGGCTCATCATAATAATAATCAAGTCCAATCTCACCTATTGCAACAACCTTCGGATTGCTTAGTGCTTCTTCCTTAAGCCAGCTTATAATATCCTCATTAAGTTTGTCATAATCATCTGGGTGAACGCCTATAGCCGCATATATATTCTTATACTGCTTCGCAAGATTTAAAGTCTTCCTGCACCCTTCTATGCTTGCACCGACATTTACAATAGTATCAATGTCTGTAGATAAAAGCTTATTAAGCAGTTCGTCCCTGTCCACATCAAATGCTTCATCATCATAATGTGCGTGTGTATCAAATATTCTCATTCTTATTCTTCCCTGACTTTCCTGTCTTTCCAAGCGCAATCACCCATACAACTGACAGGATAATTCCTGCTATGCTGACAATTGCTCCCTGCCATACATAAGGCACTTTAATATTAATAACTGTTGTACCTTTCTGTATATACATAAGATTATTCTTTTTTTCAATATTCTGTGCTGTGCTGAATATGTCGTGATAAGCAAGTGCAGTGTTAACATTATCCTCATTAGATGTTATTGTAATCGTGCTGCCTGTATAATCAATTGTAAGAGGAAATATCTTTCTTTGTGGCAATGTTTCCTGTGTAAGACCTGACATATTCTCAAGCAGTCTTCCAACTGTCTTATCACCTGTCATACTGTAGAAATTCATAATGCCAAGACCACACATTATTATATTATCATTCTTAACTGTTCCATAGAAATCAAGACTCAGTCCATTATCGTCAACACTTCCGTAAGAAGTATCAAGTCCATCAAGATATACAGTATTCCACTCAGTGTGTCCCTGTGGGAACATATCTGTATATACACGCCCAATTCTTGTATTCATCTCTGGATAACCATTCTCGAACTTAACCGCATTACAGGTAACTCCAAGAAATGTCTGTGTATGGGTTCTCTTATCCTGCGGAATGGAGTCTGCTGAGATTATAATCTTAACCCCTGCCTCACTAAGTCTTATAATAAGCTCCTCTGCCGCCTCTTTATCATTATAAGTAAAGCCGTCAAGGAATATCTCTTTATACTGCGATAACTGCTCAAATGTATAATCATCAAGATTATAAGAGTCCGTTTCTTCTACCGCTGGAAATCTTAAAGAAATTCCTGAAGCACCACTTCCTATTCCTATAGCTTCATAAGTGCTTATAGTTCCCCAGTTACCATTAACATCAAGATGATAAAGCCTGTAATCACCATTGTAGTCAACAAGCTTATAACCCACAGCATTTGCCGCCTCATCAAGCTTATCAAGAGTTCCTGTATATTTATTAAGTTGTGAAAGCCTTACAACAACTGTGTCGTTACCAAGCTCCTCGCATCTGTCAAACATATAGTAAAATCTGCTTTCAGCCATAGCCTTATTAAGATTGGCTATGTTAGTTGATGTGTTAGCCGCTTCCCAGCCCGCACCAAATGCAGCCGGCACTCCGTTATTCCAGTCTGCTGTAAGCCACGCACCCATAGCTCCAAGACTACTCGCATCCATAAGTGCAAGCCTCTGTCCTGTTATGCTCTGTGCCTTTGATATAAGTGTATAGTTCTGTGTATGATTAATCCTGTCCTCTGCCTCACTTGTATCTGTCATATTTAATGATAAAATGTCATCAATAAGCGATGTATCAGAAGAATTATCCTCTGATGTACTATTATACCGGCTGAACATTCCACTTAAAGATATTTTATTATCTTCTGTAAACAGACTTCCGCCTGTTATCAATGTAAGTGATGGCACTATATCTGCTATAAGAAGAACACACATCAATAGCACCAACGGCTTCTTTAATGTATCCCACTTAAGAAAGCTGTACAATATAAAGCATAATGCTATGGAAATAAATCTTAACATCCAAAGATACTGGCTTCCCGGAAGAAGGCTTAACACCGGATACATAGCTGTAGTAGTGCATACAAGAATGACTACCGCTGTCACAAATCCCGCTCTTGACTTCTTATATCCAAGGAATATTCCGCATACCGCTATTATGCACGCTGCAAGCCCATAGTAGAAATGGGAGTTATTGCTCTTAATTCTATCAAGCGGATTAAGAGTAACAACAAGCTTCTGAAAGAAGTTAGCCATATTTTCTGAGTTATCAAGTGATGTTATTCCTCCATTAAGCGAAGCAACAAGCCATATTCCAAGAACCATAAATCCAAGCAGTATGCTGACAATCACTTCCAATACCGCTCTCTTATTACCTTGCTGGAACATATACACTATGCAGTATATAAGCACTGCCAGTGCAATCATACCAGCATAGCCAAGATGACACATTGCCATAAGTGCGAATGTAACTATAATTATAGGAATATATATTCTCTTTCTCTCTGACAGATATTCACATACCGCATATATGAATACAGGCAGAAATATCATACACAATGATCTTGCAAGATTACCTTCAACAAACAATGCAAGCAGATTATTAGGCATAAAGAACCATATAAGTCCAACAAATGCACCAAGATATGGCCTATTCATTTTCCTGCCTATTATAAGCCATAATATGCTGTTAAAAAAGCAGACTGAGCCCACGAATATAAGGTATCCTGCAAGCTGTCCTCCACCTGCAATCATCTGGCATAATGCCATATAATATGCTGTAAGTGGTGCCCAGTAACGCATAATCTCCACGCCGTTATACCACATAGAATTATATATAGGATACCAGCTGCCTTCCTTTATAGAATTGTATACATAATCTCCACGGAATATATGATACATAGTATCTGAACCTGTAGGGTATGCCCCATTATTCTTAACTAAGAATACAACAAGCACTGACACTGCCAGATATATTATTGGCATAAGAATTAACAGATACCACGTCTTCCTGTTCACATCATTTCTATTCATAACAGCCATCATCCTTCTGTTAAATCATCTAATACTGCATCCATAACCTCAGATAATATTATATTCTCTGTATCTGCGTTAATCTGTGCATTTCCCTCCTGCTCTGCCATATTAACAATATAACTTCTTGTAGGAGTTTCGCTCGCCTCTAATCTTGTCATCATTCCACCGATATCATGAATTATCCTGTAGAATTCACTTGAAAAATAATCAGTTACATTCTCAAGTGTCGGCATTATGCTGTCAAAAGGCTCTTCATCATTAAGCACCTTATTCTGGTACTTTTCAAGGAAATTGGCAATTCCCTTCTCGAATATATTAAACTCAACAAATGAGCTTCTTCCAAACTTAATATCCAGAGCGAACTCCCATGTGTGTGGATGTATTTCACCCTTCTTGCCATCAATAATTATGTAATGCCTCATATTAAGGTAAAATTTAATTCTATATTCCCTGTACAACTTAACTGCCATATTAATCTCCATTCCTGTCTGATATTTTAAGCATATACACTGTATTTATACAGCCTTACTCTGTTTATATCTGTCCTTAAGTTTACTAATATCAGCTTCATTATTAACAAGCTGGCTGTTCTCAACTGATGAATTATCATCTACAAGTATATTAATCTTGTCCAGGGCACGCTTTTCATCAATCTTAATAAATATAAGCACAAGATCCGTCCTGCCATATTCAAATCTCAGAACATTTTTATCAAGAATATATACTGCTCTTTCTATAAACTTAACCCTGCTTTCAATATTCCTGCATTTGATATGTATAAATGTGACCGGATATATCTCCCTCTTAGTAATCTTTTCAAGAAACGGAATAATAGCCTTCTGCTTCCACAGATTATTTCTTGTATCGTGAAGGTCGCTTTCCATAAGCTTCTGGTTAATCTTTGAAAGTCGTCTGTTGACCGTATCGATTGTATCCTTCTGTACGTCCATTTTGAATAACATATGTCTTATATAATAAGCCATAAGCATTGGCACTAAGACAATAATCAGAAGAAGTACCACGAATAATGTAGTCATCTGTGTCTTTACACCAAGATAACTGTTGTTATCAAGAAGTGCACCCCTCTGTGTAAGCAGGCATAATCTGTATGGCTCATTCTTATATTCAAACAGAACTCCTGAGGCAATATAATCGTTGTCGTTAATATTAATTGTCTTATGCGCAACCTTATTCTGTATAAGACCATCTATGAACTCCTTGGCACTATCTGACATATAATATGTTGAAGCTGTAACGCCTTTATATTTATTAGTTTCTGTTATATCTTTTACAAATAGCATTGACTGGTCCTTTGAAAATGTCCAGTAATGGTTAGACGAGGCATCCATTGTCTCAAGGATTTCCTTAATAATCTGCTCATCATTTCTATTATCCTTAAGATTAATCTGGTCAAGAACAAGCTGTACATACGCATCCTGCTGTGTCGCACACACATCAAGAATTCCGTCCTCATACCTTTGAAGTTCTATATGTGCTGTAAATCCTGCTATAACAGCTACACATATTACACATATTGTTGTAATAATAAGCACCGGGTGTTTACCCAATCTGTCTTTCAGTTTCATAGCTTACTCCCATCTAACACATTTTATAAAGACTCATCCTCATCTATCAGTCCAATCTGTTCTATTTTCTCTGCGGCTTCTTTACTGTCTTCTGCCATAGTTTTATCTTCCATAATGTTACGTTTGTCTTCTGTAATATCAACAGCCTCCGGTGTATCAGCTTCTTCTACCTCTATAAGCTCCATATCCTCCATAGGCTCGTAATTGACTGCTTTTCTTAACTTTCCAATAAATGCCGCCGGCTTTTGCATATCCTGTTTCACAACCTTAGCAAATGCCTTGCACTCATCTGTGAAGTTCATCGTCTTCCATGCACTATCTGTCTGTATGCTGTTAATAATACCTGCTACTCTTATAAAGAATACGAGAAAATTAAAGAACGGCAGGAACAATATGCACCACCAGTGCCGTACATAATATTTCTTTACATCCTTATTTATGTTAAGGAAATACGCGACAACTATAAAGTACAGATATCCTGCAAGTGTATACAAGCCGAATATTATTCCTGTAGATACAAGTATCATCTTACCCGAATAGCCAATAGCCATAAGGCATATAAGTGCCAGATACCATATCATTCTTGGAAACGCAAATGTGTGGTCATAAAGAAGAGTCTTTACACTTACATTGCTGAATATATTCTTTACCTTAAAGGACTTGTCCATAAACATCTTGGCTACTTCAAGGCTTCCTCTCTGCCATCTCTGTCTTTGCGTGTACAATTTGTTCATATCCTCTATTGGGTCAACAAAGAATATCGCATCTTCGCACACTTCGACTCGTTCATTCTGCCTGTATTTCATCTGGAATGTGATATGTGTATCCTCACATATTGTATCCGTGTTATACATCCACGACTTTAACACAACTGACTTTCTGAATGCGGAAAATGCTCCTGATAATGTATACACTGCATTCATCTCGGAAGCATAGCTTCTGCCTGCAAGGAAAGCCTGTGCATATTCCATAAATTCCAGATTACGGAGCAGTCTTGGAAAAAATCCTTTATATGCCTGTATCTGTTCAGGAATTGTAAGAATAGCTCCTGTCATACAGTTAAGATCTGTATCCTGTTCAAATCTTGTAATAAGATTGACAAGTGCATTTTTCTCTAATATTCCATCACTATCAAGATTAATAATATACTTGCCATCACTGTTATACAAGGCCAGGTTAAGTGCTCTTGACTTGCCCTGCTCTGCATTAAGCCACTGCATAAGAAGGTCAGGGAACTTCTTCTGACAGTCCGCATATACGGCAAAGCTGTTGTCCTGACCTTTATTATTAACAAGGAATATTCTGATTTTATCATTAGGGTAAGTACTGTCATTAACCGACTTGATACATCCATACAGAGTATCCGCTGAATTATATACAGGAATAATAAGAGATATCTCTGGATATATCTTCATCTCTTTTCTTTTCTTCTTATGTCTTAGATTTCTCCTGATAAGAAGAAATACACTTCCAAGTGCTGGGACAATCTCCATAATAAATGGAATGATTATCCAGCCGCCCCAGAAAAGAAATGAGTTAAGAATTTGTTTTATTATTACCATATGAGAAGCTGCCTACTTTCATCTTTATAACCTGAGGTTTGGTAAATACATAGAAATACAGATATACACTTAGAACGTAAAAGAATATTCTTCCAATAAATGTATGAACCACATAGTATGCTCCCATTCCCCAAAAATATACTGACATACATATCATCACAATTCTCAAAGCATTACAGAGCATTATATAGCAAAAACCACCTATTCCCACCATAACCTTTTCGCTGAAATTGTATACATTAAAGAATGCCAGCAATGATATAAATGCCATAATCTCAATAATTCCTGAACACTCAAAATCTATCAGCAGTGTCGCCTGTGTAACTCCTGTATGAATAAATATAATTCCATACTTGAAATATGATGTAAATGCTCCTGTCACACTTCCAACTACACCAGCCAGCGCTGATACACAACGTGCCAGCGGCATAGTAAGCACAGGACGTATTGTTATCATCATTATAAGAAACAACCCAAAGCTTCCCCACATAAACTTCCACGCATAAAGCTTTGCTCTTGTTAATACTGAAAGTATATACAACCACACTGCTATAACTGCCACTGCCACGATTGGATTAACACTCATTATTCTGTTACCTGATTACTGCCTTTCTTTTTCTGATAAACGAGAACACCTACTGTTACAAGAACGCATATGCAAAGTCCAAGCCACGCACCTGTTGAAGCACCTGCTGTTGTAACCCACTGCTGCCCTAATCTTCCAAACTGTGCATCAATCTGCTTGAAATCACTGACATCACATCCAAGCTTATCAGCCACCTTATTAAGGTATATTATAAACTCACATTCATCCTTATCACTTCCAATAGTCACCATCATTTTTCCATAGCAGGTATCTGCTTCATTAGTGCTATTAATATTAGTTGAAGTATGCCATGCATCTATTGAGAAAATGTAGAATTCGTATGTACCTTCGGAAAGTCCACCTTTTTGAGAATTCCAGTTAATGTTACCATCACTGTCTACTGTCTCCATTCTTGGATAAAATACCTGACTCCAATTATCATTAAACTTTATTGTAATTGCCTGTGTTAACTCTCCACCCGCTTCAGCTAAATGTGCCTTCATTGAAGTTTCAACGTGTCCAAAAAGCTGTGTTCCATCACAGTATATTGCAGCACTGGCATCTGCAACGTGTTCGTGAGTGCCAGGCGTTGCATACTGTATCGTTGTATGCGGATATTTGCTCCAGTCGCCATATAAGCCATCATATGCTATATCATAATTACCAGCACTACTATCATTACTGCCATCATCCTTAAGATTAGCTACATCTTTAACAAACGGCTCTGAAAGGTATAAGCCAAATGATATTGTCTTATTATAAAATGGAAGCTTATCCTTAGGAACTGCTATCTCCCACTGCCTTCCAACATGCTGACATAAAACACCATCTATGCCATTAACCTGTCCATCCTGTGTGAGCTGAAATACAAGTTCTCTGCCCAAGTCTGTCTTTATTGAATACCTGCCATTGGAATGAGTTCCAGCACCATAAGCACTTCCTGTTGCTCCGTCCTTTAAGTATATGTATACATAATCTCCATCAAACACCATAGCTGCTTTTGAAAGGCAGTCCTTGTGTGCTTCATTAGGACACGCTGCATTATACCTGGCAACTGCATCCCAGTCTTTAAAACTGCCATCTATTGTTATGCCCTCATAGACAGCCTCTGTTGTATCCTCTTTAATCGCACTGCCGTCAAGCACTTCTATATCTGCTAAATCTACCGTAACACCAGCAAATGTTATCTTGAAATTACCCTCCGTAAAGAAATTCATAGGAATTGAAGCCTCAACTGTATATGGTCCTGCTGTATTATGGTGTGCCTCATTAACTGTAACCATCTTAGCACCCTCTATATCACCATACCAGCCGTTCTTAACCTGTGCTCCACCATTCCACGCAACAAACTGAATATGATTGGTTGAGTCACTAAGCCCTGTGGCATATGTAATATCAACAAGGTTCTGCTGGCCTGTATATCCATAATCCCACTCTGACTGTGCTGTTCCCTCATAGCTTATGTATAATGTAGAGTAATCGGCTGAGATTACTGCTTTCCAGCTTGATACCTTATCTGATAAAGCCTTTCTTTCTGTCACATTCTTCCAGTCTGTAAGGTCATTATCAAGAGTAATATCATCTCCGCCCACCTTCTTGTTATTCTTTAATGTTGATACATCAATCTTATTGCTCATACTAAGGCCGGCTGCTATATTATTCATCACGCTGTTTGCAGATGTCACACCTGTATTGCTGCCATATACCTGTCCAGCCATTGCTGTTACAGGGGCTGCTGCCAGCATTAATGCCATTCCAGCGGATAATACCATTTTCTTGCAGCTATGACGTCTTTTATTACTATATTCTCCCGTTTTAAAAATCCTCATAGTAAACCTCCAAAATTACGCTATTCTTATAATAGCATTAAAATTGATATGCTTTATTGTATTAATATAAATACTCAAATTATATTGTACGGCTATTGCTATAAATAGTCAATAATTGTATCGGCTAATATGCCACAATATTATATTAAGGCGAATTAACTATCTAATCAATATATCTTAAATAAATATCAGAAAATACATAATTATATTACAAGTTAGCAGAAAATTGTTGTCAATATAATTATTATATGATAATTTACGCTTAACAATTAGTTGTTAAATATAATATACAAGGAGGATATTTTTATGAAACATAATCGTTTTATTTCACTACTATTAACAGTTATTTTTTTATTTATGTACAACACGTCTTATGCAAGTGCTGCGGAAATAAAAATGATAAACGGAGTGATAAGCCTATGATTACAATCTTTAACCGCCAGAAATTAATCGAATGTAACACCGAAGAAATACGTATGAAAGCTGGACAATGCTTAAAAAATAACAACATTGAATATAAAGTTAAATATAAAAGTTCCTCTAATTCCTTCCGTGATGTTGAAAAGCGGACTTTCACCGGAGGATATGGCTCAAAAGTTATATTAAAACCAATAGAAGCCACCATATACGTTAAAAAAGAAGACTACAATAAAGCTTCCGGTTTAATAAAATTCCTTTAAATCCAGCCGCCAAGACCCGACAAACACTAAAAACTGCACGGCACAAGAACATAGTGCAGTACAAGAAATAGCACGGCGAAATAACATCGTGCAACATAAGCAATAAATATTATCAACCGACTATAATACGGAGTGATACAGCCTATGATTACAATCTTTAACCGCCAGAAATTAATCGAATGTTACACCGAAGAAATACGTATGAAAGCTGGGTGCAGTATGAGTCAGGCCGAAAAATTATCAGAATGGTCTCCTTGGATAACGCCATCCGGACTCTATTGCTGATACACATATATTTTACCAAAGGAAAAAACTCCGCACACCCAAAGGTGCACGGAGTCTGAGCCTTTATTATTGATATGAACTTGTTTGTTTATCCTCTTCTGCTCTTAAGTTCTGCAACGTTTGCATCTACTCTTGCCTTATTCAGAGGGAAAATGAACATAAGTACTAATCCACAAAGAATATAGATAGCTGCTGGGAAGAAAGTAGCCAAGTTGTAAATACCATTTGCAACTGCCTCTGTCTGTCCTGCTGCAAGTTCATTGTATCCAATCCATCCAAGTGCCCATCCGGAAAGACCACCAGCAATTGCCTGTCCAATCTTTCTTGAGAATGAGTAGATACCATAAATAGTACCATCGTCACGATTTCCTGTCTGTACTTCCATATCATCGATAACGTCTGTCACAAGAGCCCAGCACTGTGTCTGGAAGAAGTACATACCAAGCATAGCTACGAATGCACCAACTACGAATACCCATACATTCTTAATATGAAGAATACCAAGAATGAAGTAAAGGATACCTGATGCAAACATTCCTACTACACCACATTCCTTTTTACCAAACTTAGTAGCAAGCTTCGTAGAGCATGTTGCCAAGATGATAATACATGGAAGCATTAATAATGAGAATACTGAAAGAGCCTTTGTGTTCTTGAAGTAATCAGCAAACAAGTAAGTATTGACACCCTGTGACATTAATGAAGCCAACAAAAGAAGTACAGCTGCGATAATCATACCAAGCAATGAACGGCTTGTAAGTAATGTCTTTAATGTCTTAGCAACTGACTGCTTCTCAGATGTTTGCTTTGCAACATATTCAACACGCTCTGTTGTAAGGAAATAGCAAAGCAGATAGCATACAATTGCAATTACAGAGAATACTCCAGCTACAATAGATATATTTGTTGCAGAAACAACCTGGTTACCATAAGCATCTGTCTTATATACTAACATTGGAGCTACAACACCAATCATAATACCAGCAACAGTTCCACCTACTGAACGGAAAACAGAAAGCGAACTTCTGTCCTTTGGGTCACCTGAAATAACAGATGCCATTGAACCGTAAGGAATATTGATAGATGTATAGAAAATAGAACCCCAGAGGATATATGTAATAAACATATATGCAACCTTAGCTCCGTAAGAAGCATCTACCAAAAATGACTGATACATCATAAATGATGCAAGTGCAACAAATCCGCACATACGAAGAATCCATGGACGAATACGTCCGTTCTTTGTTGGCTTTGAATTATCTACGATACGTCCCATACCGATATCTGTAAAAGCATCGATACAACGAGCAATAAGAAACATAGTTCCGACCATTGCCGCTGAGATACCCATAACCTTTGTGTAGAATACCATTACATAAGTACTGGCAAAAATAAATGAAAAATCATTTGCAAGATCTCCGAACAGGTAACCAAACTTGTCACGTGCACCGAAAGGTCTTACTTCTCTAGTTTTACTCATGGTAATATCCTCCTATCTCTTTATCTTATTGAGCTTGCTATTCAACTCAAGAAGTTCTTCCTTAGTAAACTGCTTTCCACCGCCTGCAGTTCCCATAAGATTAAGCATACGCTTTACTGTAAAACCTGATAACATCTTCATAAGGCCCTCGCTGCCAGCACCAGCTGCTGCTTCTGCTGCTTCTGCTGCACCGCCATCAGCGCCTTTCATAATCTTAAGCATCAATTCATCGATGAACATCTTACCTTCGTTGGCCTTCATGATATCACCAATCTTGTCATTGATGTTGAAGTATCCCTCTGGCATATCAATATCAAACCAGTTGAGAACCTCGCCTTCTTCTTTCAAACGATATTCTTCGTTAAAGGTATCTACCTTGCGAATCTTGCTTTCGTCACTGCAATCACCTGCTTTTGCAACAAGTGTACTTTCGCCTGCATTTGGCACATCAAAGTAGAAGAAATGCACATCACTTGTCTGCTTACCAAGGCTTTCACCGTTTACAAACAACTCTACTTCTGGCTGATTAGAGTATACCGTAACCTTTGTTGTATCTTCTACACGGTCTACATAGCGCTTACCACAGATATGCACGAATGGATCATCTGATAACCATGCCTTATATGCATAGAAAGCATCTTTCTTGTACTTTCTATCAAATGTAACCAAGCCCTTATGGTTCATACCATTTTCTCCACCTTCTGCTCTTGCATCAGCGGCGAAGTCATACATATTCCATACATGTGTAGCCCAGATATAATCTCTTGTAAAGAGCTGCTTAATCAGTTCTTCATGATAGTATGCCTGATATTCCTCAGTATAATCACCCTGAACAGGATTTGATGTATGCCAGTTCAAAGCCTCACATCCATACTCACTTAATCCAATTGGAATATTTGGATATTTCTTGTGGAAATCATCAAAGAACTCACCGTTCATATCTGTTGTTCCACCGTACCATCCATAATAATGGTTATAAGAAATAACATCCGGAATCTGAATATATTTTGCATCAATGCTGCACATAGAAACTACGGCCATTGTTGTAAGTCTTGTTGGATCCATCTGATGACATAAATCATTTAAAATGTTGTGGTTCTCAATGAGGTCATCATCCTCTCCGCCACCCATTGTAATCTCATTAGAAAGTCCCCATACTACAATACTTGGATGATTGTAATTCTGTATAATAAGTTCTTTCATCTGTGAAATAGTATTCTCACGTCCGTTTGGCAAATGTTTTGAAATATATGGAATCTCAGCCCAAAGTACAAGACCTGTCTCATCACAAAGGTCATAAATGTACTGGTCGTGCTGATAATGAGCAAGACGGATTGTGTTTGCACCCATTTCAAGAATGAGTTCAATATCTTCTTTATGTTCTTTATGAGTTAAAGCATTTCCAATGTGTGGTCTATCCTGATGACGAGACACACCGTGAAGTGGATAACGCTCTCCGTTTAAGATAAATCCCTTCTCTGGATCAATAACAAAAGTTCTACATCCAAAGCGAGTACTTCTCTCATCTAAAACAGTATCGTTTCTCTTTAATGTAACTTCTGCTGTGTAAAGGTGTGGGTCCTTACGGCCATTCCAAAGATGAACATTTTCAATCTCGAATGTAACCTTTGTCTCATTTGCAGAAACGCTCTTTGTAGCAATAACTTCATCACCATTTTTGATGACATATTCTAAAGTATCTTCCTCTGTTGCATCTGTAACAAATACTTCTACTTCAACACTTGCATTTGCACCTTCTACGATAGGTGTTACTGCAATGCCATGTGTTCCATAATAATCCAGATCAAAATGTGTTTCTGGTACAGAAATCACATTTACATCACGATACAGACCGCCATAGAATGTAAAGTCTGCCATCTGTGGATATACATGATCATTTGGTGCATTATCTACTGCAACTACAATTTCATTTTCATCAGCCAAAAAGTCTGTTACATTCACTCTCCATGTAGAGTATCCACCATCATGATGTCCAGCTTCTTTTCCATTAACATAAAGCCATGCACTAGAGTTTGCTCCGTTAAACTCAATATAAGTGATTGGTTCGCTACCAAACTCCTCACGCTTCATGTTCTTTACATAGTAACATGTACCGCGGTGGTAATCATTTCCACCATCCTGTCCATCCTTACCATTCCATGTATGAGGCAAGTCAAGTGCCTCCCAGTTGCCCTGTGTTAATACAGAATATCCTTCTGCGACAGTTATAGCATCTTTTGTAAACTGCCAAGATGCATTAATGTTCTTTGTTGCCATTTTTACCTCCTTCTTGTTCATAAAAAGAGTCTTTCTCTCTTTCCGTCAATCTCATTGATGTACTCAGTATAACAATTCAACGGATTTTGCTCTTGTCTTAGTTTTGTTGTTTTGGTAAAATTTTTACATAAAATATAATTATGGCAAATTTTTTACAAATAAAACGAGAAACCTACTAGGAAAGGAGTCCTATTATGACATTTGAAAACATGAATACCGATGATTTTTTCCCTTTGCTCCAGCAAACTTTGTCCGATACCTTTAAGATAGATTCTTATCTGATGCATGCTCCTTATCAGAATTTTGAGAAAATGGATATGGGACTAAGACGCATGGTCTGGGGCAACTACAAAACGAACAGCCCACTTTTTTCTTTGTTTGGCAGCTCTCCTTATCAAATCATTGTACTGCAGAGTTCCCTTGGGTTTTACAATGTAATTGTCAGTCTGACCACGGACGCTGAACCAGATATTCTTGGTATTATGCCTTTTTTGGCCGAACCAATCAATCAGGTAACAATCAACCGGCTCATTCGTGATAATCACATTGATCCGAAATACAACTCTGTCTTGTTACACTTTTATTACTCTCTTCCTGTCGTAGACATTGATGAACTCACACTGATGTTGCAGCATTTTATTAGTTTTTTTATTCCGGCGTTCAAAACATGCAGCATTGAGTATGTCAATTATAAAACAGAGTCTCATAACACTTCGCCAAACGAAGAACGTTTTCAGAAATTCTCTTCCGATTACATCGCGGAACTGATTTCACGACTAGAACATTGTTGTCAGGCAATGACTGCCGGAAACACTGCCCAGGCCATTGACTTCATGAAAAAGACTTTGGACTATTCTGCTTCTTTTCAGTCTCTTCCTGCAAAAGAAATAAGAAGCAGAATCGCCTCCTTAAATTTTTTTCTAGCTTCCCGTATGTTTGGGACCGCCGTACATCCGATTTATGTATACCAGCAGGCTGAAGCTTTTTCTCTTCGCATAAAAGATGCTAACAGCCAAGGAGAGTTTGCACACTTGCCATTTGACATGGTCCGAAAATATTCTATGCTTGCTAAGAATTATACGTATGAAAAATACTCTTATCTGATCCGAACTGTTGTAAATTACATTGACCAGCATTTATACTCAGAGTTAACGCTATCCATACTTGCCGAAAAATTTGACAAAAATCCATCTTATCTGTCAAATGCATTTAAAAAAGAAGTCGGCGAAACGCTGACTTCTTATATTGGAAGGCAGCGCATCCGGGCATCTTTACGCTACTTTAATACCACAAATATGAGTGTTGCTGAAGTGGCTGGAGCTGTCGGTATTCCTGATTTCGGTTATTTTTCGAAACTTTTCAAGAGACACATTGGCATCAGTCCACGCGAATACAAAAAAATGTTGGATAAATAATGCCTTGCTACTTCTGTTAACCTGTAAGTACAAGTGCAGTACAAGAAAAAGCTCCCTTCCAAGCCGCAGGTGATTTTACCTGCCAGCCCGGAAGGGAGCTTTTTATTATATATAATTCACTCTTTTGCTATCCGATTTCGCTTCCTGCGATTATATCCTTATCAACTGTCATAACAGAGAGATTGTTCTTATCGTCCATAGCCGCAAGAATCATACCCTGTGATTCAACGCCGCATATCTTACGAGGTGCAAGGTTAGTAACTACTGCTACCTTCTTGCCAACCATCTCTTCTGGCTTGTAATACTGTGATATTCCAGATACAATCTGTCTTACTTCCTCACCAATTCTTATCTGTGAGCAGAGAAGCTTCTTAGCCTTCTTTACAGGCTCGCACTTAAGCACTTCTCCGACCTGAATCTGGATTTTTTCAAAGTCGTCAAATGTTATCTCAGGCTTCTTCTCAACTACTGGATATTCCGGTACTCCATTAGCCTTTCTCTGTGCTTCCTGTAATTCTTCAACCTTCTTCATAACTTCTTCAATATCAAGTCTTGCAAAAAGGATCTCTGGCTTATCTGTAACTTTACTTCCAGACTCTCTTAAGCCGAACTTGTCAAGATCATCAAAATCTCTGTCACCAGCGGCTGGATTGTCAGGATAAAGCTGCTTTAAAATGCTCTCTGTTGTATTAGGCATAAATGCCTTTAAAAGATTAGCTCCGATTGTGATACTCTCTACAAGGTTATAAAGAACTTCTTCAAGTCTTTCTTTCTTACTCTCGTCCTTTGCTAAAGCCCAAGGCATTGTTTCATCAATGTACTTGTTACATCTTTTAAATAATGCAAATACCTCTGTCATAGCATCAGCAACATGAAGTGTAGCCATCTTGTTCTGAACCTTATCTCTTGTTCCTGTAACAACAGCCTTAAGGTCAGCATCGAAGTCCAGGCTTGCACCATTCTCATCAACGCCTGCTCCCTCACTTGTAACGCCTGTCTTATTAACCACACCGCCAAAATACTTGTTAGACATAGCAATTGTTCTGTTGACAAGGTTACCAAGTGTATTAGCAAGATCTGAGTTCATACGTTCAACTATAAGTTCCCAAGAGATAACACCATCGTTCTCAAATGGCATTTCGTGAAGTACGAAGTATCTTACAGCATCAACACCGAACATATCTACAAGGTCATCTGCATATATAACATTCCCCTTAGACTTACTCATCTTGCCGTCATTCTGTAAAAGCCAAGGATGTCCAAATACCTGCTTAGGAAGTGGTTCACCAAGTGCCATAAGGAATATAGGCCAGTATATAGTATGGAATCTTATAATATCCTTTCCAATAAGGTGAAGGTCTGCCGGCCAGAACTTCTTATATTGCTCTGATGAGTTGCCATCAGCATCATACCCGATACCTGTGATATAGTTAGTAAGTGCATCAAGCCATACATATACTACATGTTTGTCATCAAAATCTACCGGGATACCCCACTTAAATGATGTTCTTGATACACATAAATCCTGAAGTCCTGGAAGAAGGAAGTTATTCATCATCTCATTCTTTCTTGATACAGGCTGTATGAATTCTGGATGTGTATTAATATGCTCGATAAGTCTGTTGGCATATTTGCTCATCTTAAAGAAATAAGCTTCTTCCTTAGCTGGCTTAACTTCACGTCCGCAGTCAGGACATTTTCCGTCAACAAGCTGTGACTCTGTCCAGAAAGACTCGCAAGGTGTACAGTACATACCTTCGTATGAACCCTTATATATATCTCCCTGATCGTAGAGCTTCTTAAATATCTTCTGAACCTGCTTTTCGTGGTAATCATCTGTAGTTCTTATGAACTTGTCATAAGATGTATCCATTAAATCCCATATTCTCTTTATCTCTGTAGAAACATTATCAACGAATTCCTTAGGTGTAATTCCTGCTTCTTCTGCTTTTAATTCAATCTTCTGTCCATGCTCATCAGTTCCTGTCTGGAAAAAGACATCATAGCCCTCCTGACGTCTGAATCTTGCAATACTATCGGCAAGAACTACCTCATAAGTATTACCAATATGTGGCTTTCCTGATGTATATGCGATAGCTGTTGTCATATAAAATGGACCTTTATTCTGTGGCATATCCGTAACCTCCGTTATCATTATTCTATATATGATAGCCAGCTTTTTAGAATATGTCAAACGAATAAACAAATATTCTTTAATGAAAAACATTTATTATACATATAATCTAGTGTATGATTAAAAAAATGTTGTATCAGGGGCTTATATGCGCCTTCCCAAAGCTGACTACGCGGTATGTCCGCAGAAATGAGGATTATTATATGCTGACACTAAAATCCAGTTACATAAAACATAAAACTAACATTTATTCTTTCTTAAAAAAAGCTGCTGCCATAACAGGTGCAGTAGTAATCACAGCCTGTTCATTTAGTGCCTGCACTCCATTGGGCGGGTCTGCTTCACGTTATAACAATGCTGATGAGCAATACAATGCAGCTGATAACGAAAGCTTCAACGCTTTTACCGACAGCCTTTTTCGTGAGCTTGCCTCAAGCGACTCACTCTCATTGCACGCACTTTTGGAAAATCCTTGCGAATATGGAATTGATGATTACGATATAACACTCGGACGTATTGATATTGATAATATTGATGATACATCAGATATAACAGACTACATAACAAAGCTCAACGCTTTTGACAAGGCTTCACTTTCCAAGAGCCAGCAGATAACCTATGACTTATTAAACAAATATCTGTATACAGCCCTTAATTACAGCGACCTGTATCTTCTTAATACCGACCTCACTCCTACAATCGGCATACAGATACAGCTTCCGCTCCTTTTTTCCGAATATACATTTATGGAGAAAAAGGACGTTGAGGAATATATACAGCTCCTAAGTGATGTGGATGGATATTTTAATAATCTGCTTGAATTCGAGGCATTAAGAAGTGTCAGGGGATATACACTAAGCGATGACCTTCTTGATGAGGTCATAAGCTCCTGCAAGTCTATCGCTGACTCTGCCGGTGATGCTGAAGGTATGTTTATTGGTACTTTTAACTCCCGTGTTGACGACCTCATTTTCCTTACTGATGATGAGAAAAATGCATACAAGAAGCAGAACGAAGATGCCGTTATTAACCATGTAATTCCAGGTTATAACGCACTTATAACGACTCTTGCTTCATTCAAGGGAACTAACCAGTATTCTGGTGGAATATGCAATTACCCTGATGGTGCAAGATACTTTGAGGGACTTCTTGAAAGCTGTCTTGGCTGGAGTAAATCAATTGACGAATACAATGCTTTGCTTGACTCTTATATAAGAAGCTATGCAATTGTTATGCAGAAGCTTTTAAGAAAAGATCCATCACTTAACAGCCAGTTTGGCACATTTTCTTTTGGAATTGATAAACCAGACCAGATTATTGAGGATTTAAAGAAGAAGATAACTGATGATTATCCTGCCTTAAGTGATGTCAATTATAATATTAATTATGTATCTGAAGCACTTAATGACTATGCAAGCCCTGCTATGTACTTTATGCCACAGATTGATAATCTTGACATTAACTCTATATACATTAATTCAACCGGCACTGACAGCAGTGATTTGTATCCTACGCTGGCACACGAGGGGTATCCGGGACATTTATACCAGACACAGTATTTCGCCTCGACCAGGCCTTCTTTGATAAGAAATGTCATTAAACCTGGCGGTTATATTGAGGGCTGGGCTTCCTATGTTGAAGTTCATTCATATGAATATGCTGGCGATAATACTCTGCTTAATTCATTAGTCCAGTGCAATTATGCACTTATACTCTGCCTCTATGCCAAGGGCGATATCGGAGTGAATTATTACGGCTGGACTGAAGCACAGCTTTCTTCATTCCTTACCGATTATGGATTTAACAGTGCCGAAGCTGCACACGAGATGTATACAGCATTTATTGCTAATCCTGCTAATTACTGCAAATATGTTCTTGGATTTTTAGGTTTTGAGGAACTTAAAAAACAGGCCCAGAAAGATCTCGGTGATAACTTCTCCTTAAAAGAATTCCACCGTTATATTCTTGAAACCGGACCTGTTCATATTGATATTCTATTTGATTACTTAAAGAACTGGGAGAACCGCTTAGTAGTATCTTCCCGGGCAGCATAAGCCGCCTCCGCCAAGACAGCAGTTACACATAAGGTTTATAAATATAAGTTTCATACACCAGCTTCCCATTCCACCTGCTGGATTCTGATATGTCTGCTGTCTTCCTGAATACCATTCACCGCCACTATTCATACGCTGGTAGAACATACGGTACTGCATATTGTCAGGATCGAGTTCTACTGCTCTTCTGGCGTGTTCCATCGCTGTTGCCTGATTGCCTTTGCCTGAGTTAGCCATAGCACTATAATAGTACCATCTGGCATCTTTGTCCTGAATAGCAGAAAGCACGTTAAGTGCCTCATCATATCCACCATTGTTAATATAGTTAGCCGCCGCTCTTAAATGAACTGTCGTATCATCATTGCCATTCATATTAGAAGCACCACCTGAATATCCGGAATTAGACCCCCCTCCATAATATCCGCCAAAGCCAAATGGTCCAAAGCCCCAGAAGCCGCCAAAATCATCATAACCATTACCGCTCTGTCCATTACGGTTATTCTGATAATCACCGTCATAGCCATAGCTTCCTGTGCCACCTCTGTTCTGACTGTAAGCTGATGATGTATATCCACCCTGCTTTTCCTTCATAATCTGGTTATAAGCCTGCTGGATTGTCTTAAACATTTCCTCTGCCTTATCCTTATTAGGATTATTGATATTCGCATCAGGGTGATACTTTCTGCTTAATGTTCTATATGCTTTTTTAATCTCTTCGTCAGTTGCATCTCTTGATACACCTAACACTGAATACGGATCGGTCATACTTCCTCCACTTGTTCTCTTTTATTCTTAGCAATCCCGAATCTTGTAAAGACTCCTGAATATATTACATTTCTTAATAAATCGACATTCTCAATAATAGGAAGGCTCTCAAAGCCTGCGGCAAATTGTGCCATATGTGATTTTAACACATTTTCTATAAATATATCAAAATCCTTATTATTCTCATACGTCCTGAGTGCATTGTATCTGCCCTTCTTCTTATCTTCCAAAAGGTCATCATACGCATCAAGAATATATATAAATCTTCCAAGTGAATTACCCATCACTTTTAATGTATCGTACCACTCATCATTTTTCATACACAAAATCTGTGCCATTATTATGCCAAATTGTTCTGCAAGCAGGTCAATATTGCTCTCATTATTATTCTCAAGCTCACTCATTCTATCAAGTGCCGCCTTAATAATTCGTGCTTTTTGGGGATATGCTTTCTCAATCCTCTTAACTTTATTAGTTAAAGACGAGGCAAGCATCTTCTTCATAAGCTTTCTATCGTCCTGCCAGTCATCAACGCATTTATAATAAGTCATAAGGACATTCATATCCGCAACATATGCCGTAATCTTATTGCGTCTTACCGGGTGCTTATGAACAGGGTGTGCAATACATCTTGCTTCCTTATATGTTGTATCCGGTTCATACAGCCCTGTAAGCAGTACAAGCAGAAATGTCATATCATAGCTTATGGATATCTGCCCATTAATACCATAATCTGAAAGCAGCTCCTCACACAATCCGCAATAGTATGAACGATACATATCATATTCTTTTATCTTAAGCTCAGGCTTATTAACAACAACATAACCGTACATACTACTCCTCATTTCTGCATACAATGTTAATTACAGCTTGCTCTGTATTCTATTACATAAAAATAAGCGAAACGCACAGACAATAAATTCCTTACGTTTCGCTTATCATATAACATCTGTAAAACTCTAGTCAATTGAAGCTTAAAAGATTAATAAATCTTTTATAATCTGTTTATATGAACTGGTCTTTATTATCAGTTCCCCATATAAGAAAGTCTTCGTAATCTGCCATAGATGAGAAGTTCACACTGTCCTCATATACCGCGTTCTCAAAATAATCTTCGCTGTTATCTTCCTCATTATAAGTGCGTTTTCTATGAGGAAACGTATATTGGGCTGTGTCATAATCATAATCTTTATCACCATCATACGCTGGGTACACACTCATCACCTCCATAATGGAAGTATTCCCCCGACTGTGATGATTTATAAAATGTATATGTGGTAATAAATGGCTGACACGACTGACACACTCACTTTATATATCAATTATTAACATTAAATATCAACTATCAATCTTAAATATTAATTATTAAACTTCACATATCAATCATTAATATATAACTATTGCCTGCTTTCCCATACTTTTATATCGTGTTTCTACAAGTTCTTTATCGTATTCACATATGCCCCTTAACGGATCTGCCATAATATATGTACTCTGTGTATAGCCTATAAGCACCATAGCGTGCTCACGTGAAAGCCACATAATATTCTCTCCGTCTATATTCCATGTACAGGATTCATATGGCTCTTTCATATACATTGTCTCCCATACTAACACCGGATGTCCGTCATCTACATAATCAAGAAGCTCGTTGTACTCTGCTCCCGTTATATTGTATACATTCATATATGATCTTTGCGATTTCAGATACTTTGTCGCTGAATTGACTAATACTGGTGCAAACGCACCACACGAATCTTCATCTCTTGGATTGCCGACAAATGCTTTATAAGGCGACACCTCGCCCATCTCACCTTTATCCAGGTAATAATCTGCCATTGTCAGCTTGTCTACATTATAGCCAAGATAATTAAGAACTGTCGTCAAAGCTGTTATCTCACAGCCTGTTGGAAGTTCAGGATTTTGAAGTACACATTCTACATCAAGCCTCTTATAAGAACTTCTTACTGCCGCTGTAGTCTGGTTACTATTAGTTGCTTCTTCATATGTGACAACTCCCTCTGTTACATTCTCTTCATTGCCCTTCATATAATCTGCTGTCTGCGTATATTTAATTCTGAAGTCATATACCTTTAAAGAATATGCCCCTATAATAACCGCTGCCCCTGCCATTGTAATTATGGCGGCTCTTTTCAATGCTCTTCTATGTGCTCTTTGTGTCTTATGTCTATTTCCCTTTTTCTTCATATGAACCTCTTTTCCGACACAACATCAATATAACAATACTACGCACAAAATCATTCCAGATAAATAAGCTATATCAGTAATACCAATAACTAAATGCTTTCTTAATATTACATAACGTCTTATCAGTCTTTAACCTGATTAGCAGTCATAACACTGGTATATTAGTGTTATATCTTCCCCTTCGTATTTGTCTCAAATAATAGTTTCATATGTGTACCCGCTTGTATTGTAACACTAAATATACTATTTATACAATCCATATCTGGAATTTTTCAGAAAAAAAGGAATCAATTCAAAAATTCAGAAAAAATATCAAATCATAGAAATTCAACGCACAAAAAAAGCCCCTCAACCTAGCTCCATCGACTAAATCAAAAGACTTTCACAAATGCACCGCCAGGGGTTCGAACCCTGGACACCCTGATTAAGAGTCAGGTGCTCTACCAACTGAGCTAGCGGTGCATATATTATTATGTTACAACTGCCGTAACAACAAAAAATATATTAACGTGTTATTAACAAAAAAGCAAGCCTTTTTTTGTATTTATTTAAAAACAATATAATTTTTTTTATTATTTTTAATAATATTTAACTATTATGGGGTTTTTTTAACCGCTTATATGGAGTACAATATTCTTGATATATCCTTAATTAAATAAGATTGCGAGGATTTGTATGGATAAAGACAATAATAACGATACAAGCTATTTTAATTCACCTGATAATAATAACTCCGCTGGTGACAACCACATTGTATACAAGAATAAGTTCCAGCCCAACAGCAGATATTTTACTATTGTAATATACGGACTCTTATTTGTCCTTGGTGCAATACTTATATTCAAGCTTATTGGCGGGTTTAATAACACACTTAATATTATCAAATACATTTTTAATGTTATATCACCATTTGTAATTGGTGCGTTCATAGCATTTATATTATACCCACTTGTAAGATTTTTCTACAGACATTTGTTCAAGGAAAAATGCCATTTGAAGTCGGACAAGCTTTCTAAATATCTTTCGATACTTATAACTTACATTATTGCAATCGGAATTATTACAATCCTTATGGTATTTATAATTCCTCAATTGTATACAAGCATTACCGATATCGTGGACAAGCTTCCAGTGTGGTACAACAATATCACTGACCTTGTTAATTCATTTGAAGATAAACACGCTGACCTGGGATTTATTGATTATGCAGTCATTAATGAACAATTAAACAACCTTTACCCTAAGGTTATATCATATCTTACAGATATGCTTACCAATCTGCTCCCATATGTAGTTAATACATCTATGGCTATTGTTAAGGGACTGGTCAACCTCATAATTGCAATTATGGTTTCTGTGTATATGATATCTGACCACAAGAATATATTCTACAATTTTAAGCGTGTGCTTTATGCTGTATTTCCGAAAAAAGCGGCTGATACTACAAGAAAGATATGCAGGGAAAGTGGTACTATTTTCTTAAAATTTATGTATGGCAAGGCACTTGACTCATTAATAATCGGTATCATCTGCTTTATATGTATGACTATATTCAAGTTCCCTTACACGGTGCTTATAAGCGTTATCGTTGGAATTACTAATATGATTCCTTACTTTGGACCTTACATCGGTGGTGTTATGGGCGGTATCATAATTGTTATTGTAAATCCTATCCAGGTTATATTCTTTGCAATCCTGATACTTGTTATACAACAGTTTGACGGACTTTTCCTTGGTCCTAAGATACTTGGCGAAAGCACAGGACTTAAGCCTCTGTGGGTTATATTCGCAATTGTTGTGGGTGGAGCAATTTTCGGCGTATTAGGAATGTTCCTCGGTGTTCCTGTTATGGCAGTTATATGCTATATTACGAACCTTGTAGTTGAGCATTTCCTCAAAAAACGTAATATCAGTGTCCAGCCTTACGACTCACCCGATGAAATGTAGAATCAAAAAATTATGGCTGCTGACCTTGATATGTACCTTTATTACTGATTTTTTCAGTATTACCAGTACATATATCTTAAGGTCAGCAGCCATTTATTATTTTATATATTTCATCCCACGACCTCTTAAAACGCACAATCCTGCGGTTTAATCTATTGTGGTAATAAAGGTACTCATTAAGTCTGTTAATCGGATTACACCTGTTACAATGTCTGTGATATCCCATATCATTCCCTTTCCTGAATATAATATATTCTTAAAATATTGGCAAAAAACGTTTCTACTATATAATATTCAACAAAGTCATATGTGATACTGATACATTTAATTATCTTACTATAACATTTTAATCTATTTTATTAACGGCCTGATATGTATTAATAATTCAGTCTATCTTATCTGTCTGCAATAAGCTTACATATAGGATTTCCCATATCTGAGAATTTCTTCTCATATTCTGTCATAACATTTCCTTCATTAAGCCTTTCGTCACTGTGAAGGTCATAAGTACACTCTACAAGATTCCAGCCAGCTTCCTTTACTTCCTCAACTGAAAAGTCAAACAACACCCTATTGTCTGTCTTGAATTCAACCCTGCCCTCTTTTTTAAGCATTTTGTCATATCTTGCAAAGAACTGTCTTGATGTAAGTCTTCTCTTAGCATGTCTGTCCTTTGGCCATGGGTCTGAGAAATTAAGATATATTCTATCCACTTCATCAACACCAAACACTTCATTAATATTCTCTGCATCCATTCTTATAAATCTTAAGTTAGGAAGCTGTAATTCGTCCTGCTTCTCAACTGCTCTTAATAGTACGCTTGAATACTTCTCTATTCCAACATAATTAATATCTGGATTCATCCCTGCAAGAGTTGTTATAAATGTTCCCTTTCCCATTCCAATCTCTATATGTATAGGGTTATCATTTCCAAATACCTCTTTCCAGGTTCCGCACATTCCCTCTGGTTCCGTGAATACATATTCGTTCTCAACCATAACTTCTCTTGCACCCGGTACATTTCTTAATCTCATAATAATCTCCATTCATTCTTTATACTGTATAAGCTTACAACCATTTTTATAACATCAAACCAAGATATTTTACTTTAATATAATAAGTATGTCAAAGGTAAATTAAAACATCACCAAAATCCCATTCCACACAGCTTTAAATATTCGCCTGCAAATTTAGTTTCATAATCTTAATAAATATGTTAATATTACAAGCAAATATGTATAATATGAACATATCAGTATAATAAATGGCATTTTGTGCCTTTAACACTTACTTCATAATATCATTAACGATGGGAGATTGTAATGTTTAATAATTCTAATAAAACAACGAAACACTCTGTTAATAAGTGTTCAGTTCTATTTAATAAATTCAGAAAATGCCTTGTAAGAACTGCAAGCATTATTACCTGTACAGCAATTGTGGCAACATCTGTAACACCAGCTTTTGCAGCTGGAATAACAAGCGGAACAACTGCCGCCAGCAGCTATGTTATATCTAATGGAACAACTGCTGCCAAGAGTTCTGTTATATCTAACGAGGTATCAACAGACACTTCTGTTTCGTGGCCACAGGCTCCGGATATTACCTGTGAGAGTGCAATATTAGTCGATGCAGATACAGGCTCTATACTATACGAAAAAGATGCACACCGTAAGTGCTATCCAGCTTCAACAACTAAAATCCTTACAGGACTTCTTACCATTGAGAACTGTAATCTCAGTGATACACTTACATTTTCTACTGCCGCAGCTAATTCAATTAATCCGATTGAAGATGCCAACCTTGGTATGAAGGCCGGGGAAGAACTTACTGTTGAACAGGCTTTATATGCACTTCTTCTGTATTCAGCCAATGAAGTTGCATATGCACTTGCTGAGAAAGTTGCCGGCTCAATAGATGCGTTTGTGGATATGATGAATAATAAAGCTCGTGAGCTTGGTGCAATTGAAACACATTTTGCTAATGCCAGCGGTCTTTACAATCCTAACCACTACACAAGTGCTTACGATATGGCTATGATTGCACGAGGATGTTATAACAACGCTTCGTTTGTAAACATTGACTCAACTTCCTCAAGCTATACAATTCCTGCCACTAATGTAACATCTACACCTAGAACAATAAAGCATCGTCATAAAATGCTTAAAGGCCGCGCGTTCTACTATGAATACTGTAAAGGTGGAAAGACCGGATTTACTGATGAATCTTTAATGACTCTGGTAACATTTGCTGAAAAAGATGGAATGAGACTTATATGTGTTGTATTCCGTTCACCAGATGACTCTACAAGATTTATAGATACACGTTCATTATTTGACTGGGGATTTAATAACTTTAAGAAATCGACTACATCTGACACACAGATAAGCTCGTTATTCTCTACTGATAACTACTACTCATCAGATGTATTTAATAAGTCAAAGCTTAACTTTAATATGAATGCCTCATTTATAACAATTCCTAACAGCGGTTCAACTTCAAGCGTTACAATGAGCCTTGATAAGAATTACGATATAACTAATGAGCAGGGCAGGCTTGCCGCTAAGCTTAATTATCTTTATGGTGATAATGTTGTTGGTTCTACCACACTCTCCATAACAGGCGGTGATAATTCCAATGAAAGCCTTCTGCCATACCTTAGTGCCAAGAACAACTCAACACAGTTATCACCAAAACGCTGTATTAAGATTAATATATGGGTTATAGCTGGAATTGTAGCTGTAATACTTATTATATTTACAATTATTAACAATGCTTCACTTTCTAAGAAACGTAGTAAATACTCTAAGCGCAAGCTCCGTTTCTAGAAAATCACCAAAATACTACAAAAGGGTTACTGCCCTAACCAAACAATCATTATCTGAATGTCTTTTGGTCAAAGCAGTAACCCTTTTTATTTTAATTAATTATATTACACAATAATTTTGTGCTCATTATACCATAATTTTCGTGCTTCTTTTCAGCACATACAAAGTTCCGTTAGGAACTTTTAGGATGAGCACCTTTGTGCTCATTATACCATAATATTTGTGCAGCTTCTCAGCACATATAAAGTTCCGTAAGGAACTTTTAAGATGAGCACTTTTGTGCTCATTATACCATATATCCTCTATTAATAAGCGTATCACTTGCTGTTTCATTGCCTGCACCATATTTAGAATATGTAAGTCCGGAATACACCTTTTCTGTATTCTTCATAAGCGGTGCTGAATTATCCTGTCTGCTTACTTCATAAAATGACTGTCTAAGCTGTCCAAGCATATCGTATATTGAATTGACAACATTTTTATCATATGAAACCTGTGCACCGATAAGAGTTCTTTTCATATAGTTATAGAGTACATAAAGATTACCTGAAATCTCATACTGCATATCAAGACCTGTTATAAGCTGGTCTATACCTCTCATAGCCATATGGAGTTTCTCTTTAAATACTGCATTATCTGATGTTGACACTGCATCTTTAAGATAATCTCTTATTATATCGTACACTATTACTACAAGCTCCGAACGTGTCGCCTGTGATATTCTATATGAATATGTCTTAATAGCTTCTCTATCCATACTTCACATCTCCAATCAATTCACCCTGCCAGATTAGTTCTGAAGAAGCTGTAATACTTCTGATGGTCTTTGGTTAGCCTGTGAAAGTATTGATGTAGCTGCCTGTGTAAGAACTGTCTGTGATGTATACTCTGTCATCTCCTCAGCCATATCTGTATCAATCTTAGCTGATAAAGCCTTAGTAACATTCTCACTTGAAACCTCAAGGTTCTTAGTAGTATGGTCAAATCTGTTCTCATATGCACCAAGCTTTGAACGTGCAGAGTTGACATAATTAATAGCTTCGTCTACATGCCCTATTGAAAGCTGTGCTGTGTAGCTTGTCATTACATTGATATTATCTGTACCTATTGTGTAAGTAGTTATCTTAGGAATATCCAGAACAATAACCTGATTTTCATTAGCACCAACGTGGATACTCATAGTTCCGACATCAGTCACTTCCTGATTAATATCCGTAGCTGTTCCACCTGCTGCCTGTGACTTTCCGTTCTGCTTAGCTGCTGTTGTATCATTAAATGTTGTTCCTGCAACATTACCAGGAACGTCCATAACGAATTCCTTATTATTAACGTCCTTAACTGTAATCTTAGTACCCTTGGTTGAGATAATAGCTGAATCTTCAAATCCAACTCTCTTACCTGTTGGGTTGCCTGCATCATCAACTTCATTAGCAAATTCAGCTACAACATCACTACCTTCTGCGTGTATGCCTGAACCATCTTCATTGTAAGCATCTGATATACCAAGCATAGCAGCAAGGTCTTTATTACTGCATGTTACATCTAACTGCTGATCTCTTCCATACTGCTCTGTCATTATAACAAGTCTGTTGCCTGTGTAAGATGTAGCTGGCTTATATCCTGCATAATCACTTCCGTTAGTCTTCGTATCATTAGCAAGGCTTGATACAGCAAATGCTCTTCCACCCGCCATATTAGCTCCATCCATAACCTTATCCATAATTGTATCAAGTGTATCACCTTCTACAATATCAATGTTATATCCATTAATAGATATTGTTCCTGCCTGATCAGCAGTTACCTTAGCTGTGCCTGACATTGTAATAGTATCACCTACTGCTATTGCCTGTCTTGCATCCTGTGTTACTGTAACTCCATATATTCCAGCAGTAAAACTGTCAGATATCTTAAGCTGGTTCACACCCTGATAATCTGAATATACTCTTCTTGAAAGATTACCATTAATAAGTGGCTGTGTATTGAACTCTGTCTGCTCAGATATTCTGTCTATCTCCTGATTAACATTATCAATCTCCTGCTGGATAGCTTCACGCTCATCATCAGAGTTAACATCATTAGCCGCCTGAACTGTAAGTTCCTTAAGACGTGTAAGCATAGACTGTATCTCTACTATAGCACCTTCTGCTGTATTGATAACAGAGATACCATCTGTTGTATTATTCTTAGCCTGATCAAGACCTCTTATCTGAACTCTCATCTTCTCTGAAATAGCACAGCCTGCCGGGTCGTCAGCTGAACTGTTAATCTTATATCCTGATGAAAGTCTTTGTATAGAGCTTGAAAGTGCATCCTGTGCCTTCTGTAACGCATTGTTAGATACAATGGCTGATACGTTAGTATTAATTCTCATACTTTTATTCTCCTGATTTTATATTCCCGCCACATCTACTGGCGTTATCCTTTGAATTCGTCAAATCATACATTTTATATATCGGACATATCCTATAATTCTTTAGCAGCTCTTATGCCCCAAAGAATACTCCTGTTATTGCTGAAGCGATCTTATAAAGACGATCTGATGGAATCTTTGCCCCTGAGTCCTCGTATGTAGTATATTTAATATCTGGAACTCTTACACAATTAATTCTTACATTGTCATAACCGAACTGTTCTTTAAGATCTCCCTCAATCTGCTGGAAATACTTATAAATGCTTCTGTCTTCGGAAAGCACAATTCTTGAATCCTGCTTTACATACATACTTACGTCTGACTGTGTAACCTTTGCCTCTACTGACAATTCACCCCACGAAGCTGTATTCATCTTAATAGATATCTTTCCCTTGTCATTATCATCTGCAACAAATGTAAGATTGATAAGACCTGCCTGTCCATTCTTAACATAAGGGACACGGTAATCATTTCTTCTTGCAAGATTGCTTATATATCTAATCTGTCTGTTGCTTATTCTTAATTCTTCAAATGTATCATAATCAACAGGGTCTTCAGCAGTTCCTGTAAGTGAGCTCTCTATAGCTTCCTCAAGTTCATCACCAGCAGCTTCTTCAAGGTTAGTATACATAGCCTCAAGCTTATCCCTGCTGTCTAACACTTCCTTAAGCTTGTCATTGCTATCAATTATGTTCTCTCCATATATTGACTTACTGCCCTGGTTTCCGTGCTTTCTTGTGTAAGCCATAAGCTGTCCTGTAGCCATAAGTTCATTAACCGCATTAATGTTACCAATGTTCTCATTAATTCCAGCTCTTCTTAACTCCCTTACAACCTCAGCATCAGCCTGTTCTGCTTTCTTAGTTACTTCTTCTATGTAACTGCTGTCAAGTCCATTTTCCACTGCTTCATCATAATGTTCAGCAAGTCCATTAGCAAATGCTTCAACATTCTGATGTTCAATTGGTGACTCATTGTCCGAATTCTTCAATGTATTAGGAGTGATAAACTTCTGTGACTTTGCAAATAATGACTCAAAGTAACTGATAGTTTCCTTATCTCCAAGACCTACTGAATCATCAATAGTTACATCTATTCCAGAGTGCTTGCGGCTTGTGTAGGCACTAATAAGATTACCCATAGTAATCTCTTTGCCCTGCTTCATAAGAGCACCCGCACACACTCCGGCATCTCTTGTAAATATATTCATCATCTGGTATATACCGATGAACTGCTTTTTCTTAGTTTCGTTAATTCCACCTGTCTTGTCAAGCTTGTAGAGGAACTTTGAATATTTCTCCTCATTATCCTTAGTAGCACCCTGATTCATACTGCTAAGATAATCATTAACTGTCCATATATCAGTATTCATAGGATTGATTCCGTCATCTATCATCTTAACAACAGTTTCCGGCTTCATATTATCAACAAGATTATTAAGGGTTGTATATATTCTTCTTGCCCTCTCAACATTTTCCTTATTGATATCTATGTTATTAGAAGCAAGAAGCTTAATAACATCTCTGTTCTCCTGAGTATTCTCAAGATTGAGTTCGTCAATTATACCCTCTGCACTGTTATTAACAGCCTTAATAATAGAGTCATCTAAGTCTTCTCTTACCTTAGTGCCTGTTGTTTCATATGTATCTATCGCCTTGGCATAACGGCTTGTCATTCCACTCGCAATGCCTGATACCATAGAAATACTCAACTTATATGGGTCACTCTTCATAAGCTTTTCATACATCTGTGCTGGTGCAGTCTCAATATCGTAAAGTGCCTTTCTTACATCAAGGACATCATTATACATCTGTGTATTGCCAGCATATAATGTTCCATTAGCTTCAAGAGCTTTAATCTGCTCATTAATCTGTTCAAGAGGCGTGTAGAGAAGTGATGTATTACTCTTTTCAAGAATTACACCTGTACCTGCTGTAAGTAAAAGCCTTGCCTCAACAAGTGTGTTATAAGCTTTCTGTGCATTGTAACCATATGGCTGCTGGTATGCATAATTACCGCCCATCTGATTATTATATACACCCTGATTATAGCCCGTATCCTGCACATAACCATACTGGTTATTAACATTGCCCTGCCAGCCGCCTGACATCTGACTGTTTACATTACCCTGCCAGTCACCTGACATCTGGTTACTAACAGTCATCTGATTGTTAACAGCCTGCTGGCTTTCTGCTGTTTCACTCCAGCCTACCTGCATTACGACCTTCAGACTTGCTATTGTAAATGCTTTTCCAGATGAAACAACATTTACAATATCATCATAGCTTGCATTAGCCAGTGTTACTATTGCGTTCTTTACATTATCCCATATAGATGGATCGTTTGTAAGTGGAGTATCTTTAGGGTCTTCACCAATAGCAAGCTGGTCAGCAATCTTTGATAATACACTATCCTGTCCATCCTGTGTATCAAGACCATTTAAATTAAGTCCGTCAAGAACAGCTTTATATTTTAAAGTCTTTTCTGTGACTGGTATATTATTATTAATCAAATCCTGTGCATTATTAAGGTTTCTTAAGTTCACCTCAAGCCCGGCTTTATTCATAAGCGACTCAATCTGTGGACGCATAGCATTAAATTCCTTAAATGAAATCTCATATCCGCTGTTAGCCGGTCTTGTACTAACAGCATTTTCTGCCTTATATATTCCGTCAATAGTTGGTGCAATATCATTGGCAATCATATAATACTTAGCACTCTCTGAAAGCTCTGTTATTGAAGCCGCCTCATCAAGTGCTGATTGTACCTGCTGCACAGTATCGTCATCAACGCTTATTCCAGCACCGCTTAATCTCTGCTTTAATTCATTAGCTGCACCTGCCCCTGCAACACTCTCAATTGCATCAGAGCTTACGCCAGTTCCATATGCAACATAGCTGTCTGAGTGCATTGCAAGCTCAATTCTAATCTTATCAATAATTGATACCATATCATCCTTAGAGGCATCTGTTATATTAAATCCATCACCTGCTATATCGACTGCTTCCATACCAGAAAGCTTTTTAACAAGTGCCTTGAAGCTTATCTGTGCTGTACTTGCAGAATTCATAATCTGCTGTTTTACATCATCAGCTTCCTTTAATAACGACTCATATGTGTTATCTGCCAGCCTGCTGTTATCCTGTCCCTCTGACATAACAACACCATTAAATATCCCATTGACACCATTAGTCCTGTTGCTTACATTTTCCTTATAATTAATAGATGTTTCTTTAACATTATTATCCTTGTTAAAATTACCTGCGTATATTGATACAGACATATTTATCCTCCATACATTATCTGCGGCTAATCTACAGCCGGTTATTCCATTTCCTAATAACATCCTATATATCCTGCTTAGATAATTCTATCGCCTGATTATAAAATAACCTGTATTATATTTCGGTTACTTCCACCAAAAAAATAAGCAAAATGAAGCAGATTACAGCATAAATGTAATCAACCACATTAATAATTACATCAATACCATATACCTGCTTCACTTAAATCCTGCCAACCTGATATCTGACTTATATATCAGACTGCTATTTAAACTGCTCTTATATATCTCTTATATTATTATTATATTATTGTAGGCTTGTGTGCTTCCACATCACCATTGAACTCATACACAGCTATTCCATACCTATGTAAATCCACAAGAAGTGACTCACCATAGCCATCACACTCACCCTTCTCACTTGCAATTATCTTCTGCTGGTTCTTCATATCATCACCTAATACAAGCTTATATTTGCCCTTAATTGGCACTCCAATTCTATGACTTGGTCTTTCAACAGGTGTGAAATTAAGAACGAATAACAAATGCTTCTTCTTATCCGGACTTATTCTTATAAATGAGAATACACTGTTGTCCTTGTCATTGGCATTAATCCATCTAAAGCCTTCTGAATTATAATCAGTTTCATATAAACATCTGTAATTCTTATTAAGCTTAAGGCACGCACTTGTAAAATCCTTTAATTCCTTGTGGCTCTCATCCTCAAGAAGATACCAGTCAAGAGAACGCTTCTCACTCCACTCGTTCCACTGTCCGAATTCCTGTCCCATAAATAAAAGCTTCTTGCCCGGATGTCCACACATATAAGCATATGCAAGCTTAAGATTAGCGAACTTGTCCTCTCTGTCACCAGGCATCTTGCCTAACATAGAACATTTCAGGTGGACAACTTCATCGTGCGATAATACAAGTATAAAATTCTCGCTGTAAGCATACATAAGAGAAAATGTCATCTTACCATGATTAAACTTTCTAAAATAAGGGTCAAGCTTCATATATTCAAGAAAATCGTGCATCCAGCCCATATTCCACTTGAATGTAAATCCAAGACATTCTCCGTTATCAGGGTCACCACTTACCATTGGCCACGCTGTAGACTCTTCTGCAATTGTAACCGCTTGTGGAAATCTCTTTCTCATCATACTGTTAAAATGCTTAAGGAAACTCATAGCTTCAAGATTACCATTACCGCCATACTGGTTAGGAACCCAGTTGCCTTCTGTCCTTCCGTAGTCAAGATAAAGCATAGAAGCAACTGCATCTACTCTTAAGCCATCAATATGGAACTTATCAACCCAGAACATTCCATTGGCAATAAGGAAATTCGATACCTCATTCTTGCTGTAATCAAATACCTTAGTTCCCCAATCAGGGTGTTCGCCCTTTCTTGGATCTGCATATTCATATACACAGCTTCCGTCAAAGTTCGCAAGCCCATGTGCATCTTTTGGAAAATGTGCTGGTACCCAGTCAAGTATTACACCAATATTCTTGCTGTGCATATAATCCACAAAATACATAAAATCCTTAGGACTTCCGTATCTTGCTGTTGGTGCATAATATCCTGTAACCTGATAACCCCACGAGCCGTCATATGGATACTCTGCAATTCCCATAAGCTCTATATGTGTATATCCCATATCTGATACATACTTTGCAAGGTCTGGTGCTATATCACGGTAATTCATATAACCGTCCTCTGTACCATCTTCCTGCTTCTTCCACGAACCAAGATGACATTCATATATAGACATTGCTGACTTTAAATGGTTCTCTTTCTTCTTATGTTCAACCCATACGCTGTCTGTCCACTTAAATCCATTAAGGTCAGTAATAATTGATGCTGTCTCTGGCCTTAACTGTGCCGCATTGGCATATGGGTCAGCCTTGTAAATAGCCTCACCGCTCTGTGAAATAATAAGGTACTTATACATCTGTCCAGCCTTGGCACCCTCTATAAATAACTCATATATTCCACCATCTGAAATCTTCTTCATATCGTACCCATAGGCTTTCCAGTCATTAAATTCACCTATGACATACACGTCCTTCGCCGCTGGTGCCCATACCGCAAAATATACTCCGGGCTTTCCATCTTTCTTCGCTATATGTGCACCCATTTTATTATATATCTCGTAGTGTGTTCCCTGTCCAAAAAGATATGAGTCTAACTCAGTTATTCTTATCTGTTCATAATTAATTGTCACAGCCATATATTACTCCGCCCTTCCACATTAATAATATTACTTCGCATATACTTTTGTATTAACATTATTTTATCATAACATTAAATTAAATACTATTAATTTTTTGACAATTGGTCATTTTTATAATAAAATTTCTCATATATTTTGATAATCCAATTAATTACTTCTATCTTTCACTTGACATCATAATTATAGGAATTTATCATAAAACTATTAATAATCAAAGGAGAATTCATAATTATGATTTATTATCTGATAAGTCCGAATTATATTAATGTTGTGACTTTTGCCAGCATAATATTTGCATTTGCAATAACGTGCCTTGCTATATATATGGGTAAAAATATCCTTCCCCGTGATGGCGGCAGAGCTTACGCAATTAATGGCTCGAAGTCAGTCGGCAAGCCAAGAGGAGCAGGAATTATATTTATCCTCGTATTTACAATAACCTGTATGATATTTGTCAATTTAAGTTCTGAGATAATCATTTATCTTATACTTGTACTTGCAGCAATGCTCTCAGGTTACCTTGATGATGCTTCGTCATCACCTTGGGGCGAGCTTAAAAAAGGTATTATAGATTTCGTAATTGCGGTTATGGCGGCAGTTACATATCTCCACTATAATCCTAACACATTTGACATATCACTCTTTAAGCTTACAGTTACACTTAACCCAATCATCTACGGTGTTCTCATCGTTATATTAATATGGGTCAGCATAAATGTAACTAACTGCTCAGATGGTGTTGACGGCTTATGTGGAACTCTTTCGGCAATTACACTTTCATCTGCCTATGTATTATTTATGATATTTGACATTGAAAGCTCATTCCGCCACACAATACTTATTATGGTAGTATGTATTCTTGGTTATCTGTGGTTTAACGCATCACCTAGCAAGCTGCTTATGGGCGATGCAGGCTCAAGGGCAATAGGAATATTTATAGCATTTGCTTTTCTTAAGTTACACAGCCCTCTGCTTTACATTCCACTTGCCATAGTTCTTATAATTGATGGCGGACTTGGTCTTATTAAGGTTTCATTTATGAGATTTCTTCATATAAAGATTATGCAGAATATAAGAACACCTATCCACGACCATATGAGAAAGAACAAGAGCTGGTCTGATGCACAGGTCGTATTCAGATTTGCAATAATACAGCTTGTTATTGCGGCAGCTATAATATATGCAGTTATATAGCAGCATCTAATGATGCAGCAATTTTATTCAACAGATGTCCTGTTATAATCAAAAAAGCAGTAACCTTATTTTATATATAATTCCCAGAAATATCACTTCCTTTAAACATTATATATAATTAAGATTACTGCCTTTTTTATTTATATTTAATTAGTTCTATTTTACACGGCAGGCATAATAGAATATTATTTAAGTAATTTCTTTCTTTTGTGTTCTTCCAATCTCTTACGTCTTCTGTGTTCGCGTTCCTTAACCTGCTTGTCTATTATCTTATCAACCCCTTTTTCATCTGTCTGCTTAACAATTCTTACATCATAATACAATCCGTTATCATTATGTTTAACCTTAAGCTTTCCCTTAAATGTGCCATGCTCTTCACACACAAATACTGAATAATATGTCTTTGAAGTTGTCGCAAACCATTTTATAAGTCTTTTCATAGACCTGCCACATATATAACACCTGCACGACCTTGCAACCCTGTCATCAGCTGCATTATCCCTTGTCTTAAAACCTCTTGAAATATATTTCTCATATGTCCCAAAGTTGGCATATATCTCAGTTTTTCTATCTTTAGGTATTCTGTATGTGTCAATGCTCTCATACACCTTTACGCTGTCAAAATCCATCTGCTGGAATATCCTTGCCGTGTATACAGCATCATTAATTGCTGAATGATACTCTGCGTCCTCGCTGAAACCAAGCTCCTCAATAGCCATCTTAAGACTTCTTCTTGTCTTGCCGTCTGAATATACCTTGCTGTATAACTTCTGCAGATCATAATACATAAATGGAAATGGAAAATTGTTCTCAACTCCAAAATGCTTCATATTCCTTTGAAACTCTGTAAGGTCTGAACTTCCCCATGTTATAAATTCATAGTCATCACCGCACCATTCAAGAAATTCTTTCGCCGCACCTGCAAAATCATCTCCCACTTTGAGTTCATCTTCCGTAATTCCAAGCATTTCTGATACTTTACCGTGAAGTTTAACATATTCTACAGGTCTGATTATTCTTTCCCACCGTCCGGTTATATTCTTATGTTCATCAAGCTTTACAGCTCCTATCTGTATAATCTCAAATGGCATTTCTTCTATAGAATATTCTTTTCCTCTGTAGCTCTGATTCCATTCAAGGTCTAACACTATATAATTCATAACCAATTCCCTTCACAGTAAATTATTGATATTTATTTTGTATATCTTTGGCAATAGGAGCAAGCTGGGATACAAGATTATTCATATCCTCAAACATAGAACTCTTGGTTGTTCCTAAGTCGTTGGCACGCTCAATATGTGCAAGCACCTTCTGTAACTGCTGTTCCTGGTCATCAAAGCAGCCTTTAACATCTGAAAGTCTTTTTTCAGAAGACTGTGTAACCTCGCCTATCTCCTCCTGAACCTCCTTAGCTCCGTCTGCTGCTTTTATAATCTGTTCAAATACTCCATATGCTGCATCTGCATCTTCAACATTCTTTCCAAATACTGACTGTGATTCCTCAATATTATTATTAAGCTGTGTTGTACCCCTTTCTACCTCAGAGATACTTCCCTCAACTGTGCTTACAAGTGTCTTTATCTCCTCTGCAAGGTTCTTGACCTCGTTGGCAACAACCGCAAAGCCCCTTCCCTGCTCTCCTGCTCTTGCCGCCTCAATGGAAGCATTGAGTGCAAGCATATTAGTCTGATTCGCAATTGCTATAATCTGCTGCATACAATCTTTAATCTGCTGTACAGACATCTGAACACCGGCAAATGCACTCTTTATCTCATCAAAACTCCTGCTTACTTCTGTTGAACTATTCTTTAATTCATCTATCTTTTGCTGTGCCTCTCCTACAGAATCAACAATTTCATTTTTTACACCATCAAAGCTTGTTGCAATCTGACCTACATCAGCAAATACAGATGATAATTCCTGTACCTGGTCTTTTAATCTTTCATTCTCTTTAGTTGCAAGCACAAAGGCTTTCTGTATATCTGCCATCTCATCAAGTGACTCTACTTCCCTCTCTGCAAGCTGTTTCTGATATTCAATAATACTATCTGCAACGTGTATGACTGGGTGCATATCTAAAGTTTCTTCTTGTGCCGATATAACATTTTCTTTCTGTGTTTTTAATTTTCTGCCAAACATATAATATCCTCCTCTTTACGATATTTGCTGTCATTTTATGAGTATTAAATTTACTTCATTTGCAAAATGGACTTTAAACAGTAACATTTATTCAAATACTACACAAGTCATTGTCTGGTTAACAAACTGCTGGTTGTAATGCTCGCCATAACCTATAAGACCAGCGTGGTCTCCTAATACGGACATAGACTTAAGATATGTTTCAAAATAATGCTCCTGTGAGAAGAGTAAATATCTGAATACACAATTAATAGAAAATACACCTGATATGTGTGTAAAATCTTTCTTTATCTGATTAATAGTATTTTCAACAACATGGGATATATCCTGTAATTCGAGTAATGTAAGAACATCAGAATCATTAACCTGGCGATAACACTCAAGCTTATCTCCAACAACTTCTTTAATAGATATTATACATATATCCTGACCATTCATCTTACCTAATGGATTCTTAAATGTCTGTGTCGCCATCTCCTTATCACCAATATTTAATATATCCTGATATACTTTTCTGGCTGGTCTTCCATTAAGCTCTCCTATAAGATACTTACTTCGGTCAGTCTTAGATGCAATAAAACGGCAAGCTGGAACCTGCTTATATATATTTTCCTTATAAACCTTAATCTTACCATCATTATTACGAATAAGTGCATATACATCAGCATCAGCATAGATCTTTCCATTAACTGATACTTTTCCTCCATCACCAGTTCCACCTACAAGTGATATATGCTTCTTTCCAAGAACACTGTAGATTGTAGTAAGCACACACGCATCATTACCTGAACAAAAGTCAATGCATATTGTATTATTCTGTGATGCGGCAACCTTATTTATATCTTCCTCAAGTCTCCCAATATACTTTACAGGCATAGTCGAAGCCTGCTCAAGTACATTAGTCACTACACTTAAATTTCCCTCCATAGCAATAACTGCTACGCCATTATCAGCTACAACCGTCTGTCCTCCGTAGCTTCCTCCAATACAGCCAATGCTTGGAACACCTGGAAAATACCTTTCCAGCTCTTCTACATGCTGCTCAAACTGCTCACTATTAGACATCAATAATAATAATTTGGGTGCATTAATCTGACTTAGAGCCTGTGCGAGATTACCACCCTTATCTACTCTGTATATCTGTTTCACGTTGTTCACCTTTCAAATAAAATTGATAATATTTTAACGTAATTATAGTACAGCTTATTTAAGATTTCAACTATCTTGATTTTAACACTTACGAATTACGCTCCTGCCAGAACATAATAATATCTGGCTATTATCATTATAGCGGCAGCCTGCATTTCTATAATAGATACATAGCCAGATATTTTTTACCGTTAATATATTCAGGGTGAACTTTCTAACATTTTAATTCTTCAAGCTTTGACATCAAATGCTGCGATATCTGTTATATATGCCTTTTGAAGCATATACTATTTTTAATAATATTTATAACTTATACAATATTACAAATTACATCGTCATTTCAGAATACCCATCAAATAACCTGTCAATCTCTTTCCACCCTTCGCACCTCACAAATCTGTCATCAGGAAGTTCTTCGTGTATGTTCCAAGGGCGGTTAAATACTGCCACCTTACAATTATTAAAATGCATAACATGCTCAAAAGCTGACGGCGAATCTTCTATTGCAAAATCAAATGTCATATCATAAAGCTGCTCTAAAGTCATATTGTATGCATAGTTCTGTTTACTGGTTTCACGACCATATTTATCAACACAATATAATGGAACTCTTTTAAGATTGTGTTCATCAAGCCATTTTCTTGATGACTCATACGAATCAAAAGGTCTTCCCGTAATAATAAAGATTTCGTGGCCTTTATCAATCCATTTATTAATAGTATCTGCTGCCCCTGTGGTTTCTTCATAATTTAACAGATTTTCTGGCAGATGCCCTGCTATCATCATCTCTTCATACTGTACATCACTCAAATCAAAAGTCTTTTTTAAATTAAAAAACTGCACTTCACGGTAAGGCACATCAATCCCAAATAATTCTTTTGCAATTTTAGTAAAATGCTTTGCTGTTTCACATAATACATCATCAAAATCTATATATACTTTCATTAGTATTTACCCTTTCTTCTGCCCTTACCGTCTTCTCCATCTCTTTTAGTTGATCATAATTTTCTACCGGGTGATATACTCTCTGATTGTCAGAAAGAGATTCCTTCATACAGCCAACTATACTTTTTAGAATAACTTGAATCTGTTCACGCGTTCATTCATCTTATCTGCACCCTCTGCGAGGTTAATACTTATTGCTGTATTCTCTTCTGAAGATGCTGCAGTACCCTGTACCACACCTGAAAGCTGTTCTATTCCCTGTCCAATCTGTTCTAATGACTCTGCCTGAGTGTTAGCTTTCTCCATTGTGTTCTGTGCCATTTCTGCAAAAGAATTCATATCTGAAATAATCTGGTTAAAAGCTTCTGCTGTTGTTATTGTAATTTCATTTCCTTTTTGAATTTCAACTAAAGTCTTATCAATTAATTCTCTTGTATTAACCGCTGAATTAGCACTATCTGCTGCAAGCTTTCCAATCTGGTCTGCAACTACCGCAAATCCCTTTCCTGCTTCACCTGCCCTTGCAGCTTCAATAGAAGCATTAAGTGCTAACAGATTAGTCTGGGAAGCAATATCTTCAATATCGGTAATAATATTACCTATTTCCTTGGATATTTCTGTAATATGTTCCATCTCTGTCAGTAAAACATTCATTTTTTCTTTTTCTTCGTTTGCTTTGTTTGCAGAAGCCTTTACACGTTCAGATGCGTTCTTTGTTTCACTTGCTGTATCCATTGCAAGGTCAACAACTGTATCTATCGTTGCATTCAGTTCCTGGATAACTCCTGCCTGCTCTGTTGCACCATCTGATAACGACTTCGATGCACTTTCTACTTCTTTCGCATTATGTGTAACCTGTTCTGCAATACTGCTTATCTCTGACAATGTACTGTTAAAACGCTTTAAAATATACAGAAGCGAATCCTTTAATTCTGAAAAATCACCCAGAAACGGTGTAATATCATCACCATTTCTTGTTAAATCACCCTGTGCTATGAATTTAACCTCCCGTGAAATCTCGCTTACATAATCTGAAAGTATATTCATAGCTTCCTTAAGCTTTGTAATTGTTTCACCAAACTCATCATCAGATTCATATGTAAGCATATCCACGTTAGACAGCTCACCCTTTCTAAGGCTGGCAACTGCCTCATCAATCTGACGTACTGGTTCTGTAATTGAGTCTGATATTATCTTTCCTATAATTGTTGCAATCACTGCAATCGCTAATCCTGTTATGATAATGACAATAAAAATAATTATTGTACATATATTAGCAATTACTTTTGCCGTATCTAATTCTGCCTGAAAATCATCGCGTACTGAATTTAACTTTTCTACAAATTCCTTATTACTTTCATACACGCTTCCAGTCATAAGATTGGCAGCATCAGCCTGTTTGTTATCTCTACTAAGCTTATATATTTTATCTGAGGCTGACCTGTAATCCTCCCATGCAGAGCTTGCCTTTTCATAATCAGCTTTGCTCGCCTGTGCTTTCTTATTTGAATTAATTATTTTCTCTAACTTAGAAGATATATCCTTTATCTGATTCTCCATATCATTAGTTTCTTTTTCACAGGCTGCCATAGCTGCTGTATCTGTTTCTACAAGATGCTGATACTGTTTGATTCTATATTTAGCAGTTATGGTTTGTAATTCCTGCAGACACTCAAGTGAAGGAGACCACACTTCCGTAATACTATGTATATTCGAACGAATCACTACTGTTGATACAAGTGCCACCAATACAAAAAACGCTGTCATCACTAATACCGCCATCCGGTATACCTTCAATTTCGCTGCAACTTTTAAATTACCTATCCAATTTCTTAACTTTGCCATATAATTTCCCTTTCTTTTGTTTTTATTTGTTTAATAAATTTTTCTGAATCACATTACAAAAAACCGGGTAAAAACCTCATATACCCAGTCTCATAATTATTGTCCATCTAAACATTGATAAAGCTATCACAATTCAATTTTAAATGCAATAGAAATTTATACTTGTTAATGTAGTTGTTGTATGATTTTTTAAAGAATGGATTTGGTTCCCGGTGCCCCCTTTTATTTTTTCGGTGTTCCAACTACTCATTTATATATTTTTATGGTGCTCACAATCACCATAAAATAAAAAATGCAACAATGAATTTTCACAATCATTGTTGCAAGAAATTAATGTTCCCTGCGGGAATCGAACCCACAACTAGCGCTTAGGAGCTCGAGTCACCGTTGTATAACAAGGACAGGCACCCAATCCATCTAATTGCTTCACAAGTTTGCGTACCTCTTCGGTATCAAACTCCTCATCACTTGCCTCCATTACATAAAAATCCAGTTTTTCATTTATTATTCTGATTTCTTCGTCTTTGGTCATGTTAAAACCTCCCTACATTATATATATGGCACTTCTCGACAAATTCTTACAAATTACTACAAATTTTTTCACAAGAAACGAAAAAAACGATACTGGAAACGGCAGGTTACCGGGTGTTATGTGAAATGATGAACCGCAGATGGAATGCTGATAACTGGATTATTTATAAAAATGCATAGATAAAAAAGTTAAAAGCGAAATTTCTGTACCGATTGTTATTTTGTATACATAATCTCATCTGTATATGTTATAATTCAATATAATACTTTATGTCTAAAAGAAAGGAGTTTACGAATGAAGAACTGGAAATTAGGTACTAAAATCACACTAGGCATTACCATCATCGTAATCATTTGCATGAGCCTGCTTTACCTTACTGCAAATAAGACAATGACTGGCATGATGCAGGAATCTGAGCTTAATGTTATGAAAAATACCCTGAATGCCCAAGCAAGTCTGCTCAACGAATACGTCGCACGTCAGGAATCCATCCTCACTGCTTTCAGTAAAACACCTTGTGTCCGCGACTTTTTAAAAGATGTCAATAATTCTGAGCAACAGGCAATCGTGCAGAGCTATACAGCGGACTATTATAGCGGTCTTAACAACTGGGAAGGTATTTATATCGGTGAATGGAATACGCACATCGTTGCTCATTCCAATTCAAAGGTAATCGGAATGACTACCCGTAAAGGTGATAGTTTAAAAGCCCTGCAGAATGCCATGACACAAAGAAATGGTCTGTATGATGCCGGTATTATTGTCTCCCCTTCCTCAGGAGAACTTATTTTATCCATGTACTGCCCTGTATTTGATACAGATGGAAAAACAATCCTTGGATATGTAGGCGGTGGACCTTTTGTAAAAGAGCTTGAAAAACAGTTATATAATTTAAAAAGCGAAAATGACACCCTCCGCTACTATATGGTCAATACCGAAACTAATATGTACATCTTTGCAGATGACAGCAGTTTGATTGCCACCGATATTCAGGATGATATGCTGTTAAACATTATTGATAAAATTAAATCCGGCGAAACCAGTGGTGATCTTAACTACAAAAAAGGTTCCGATTCTTTTGTGGCAAGCTATCAGTCTATCGCAGAACATGGCTGGGCAATGGTTTCTTATGACAGTGAAAAGAACATTTATGAGAACGTCCACAAAAATATGCGCATCTTAGGTCTGATATGTATCATCTTCGTTTTAATCATCAGTGTACTGGCATTTATCACAATTGCAATCAGTGTCAGACCTCTGTTATATGTCGAAGATGCAATTATCCAGCTTAGCAATTTAAAACTTGAAAAGAGCAAACGTCTTACGCCTTGGATCAATACCAAGAGTGAAATTGGAAAAATTGCAACTGCAATGAATTCTTTATATGATGCACTCAGTGGCATCATTGCCACTTTATCTGACTGTTCAACATCACTTAGCAGCTCTGCGACCGCAATGCAACATTCTTCAGAAACACTGCTTAGTTGTGTGGCAGACAACTCAAAATCCACGCAGACATTTGCAGAACATTCAGAAGATATTAACGCTACTGTAAACGATGTAGGACAGCAGATTTCCGAAATGACAACGGTTGTTTCTGATATCAAAGAACGTATCCTTCAGGGTAATGTCCACAGCAGCGAATTACTTCAAAAAGTGGAAAAAATGCAGACCTTAGCTAATAATTCTATGGTAAATACAAATACCCAGATTGCAGAAAATCAAAAAGCTATCGAAAATGCAATGGAAGAATTACAATCATTAATGCGAATTGATGAAATGGCATCTCAAATTTTAGACATTACAAGCCAGACAAACCTTCTGTCCTTAAATGCTTCTATTGAAGCTGCAAGAGTTGGAGAGGCTGGAAAAGGATTTGCTGTAGTTGCAGGCGAAATCGGTAACCTCGCATCTAATTCATCCAAAACAGCCACAGATATTCAGGCTATCTGTAATGAAACTAAAAACAATATATCACATGTCAAAACTTGTTTCGATCAGATTATTTTCTTCCTGCAAAATGACGTCCAGACACAGTTTACAAAATTGGTTCAGGAAACCCAGGATTACTACCAATCCATTCAGGAAATTCAGGTTATTATATCCGAAATTGCAGAAGAGTCTGAAACCTTTGTCAACACAGTACAAAATATTCAAAACCAGATCCATGCTATTTCAGATGTTCCTGATTCCGACCATATCAGCAGTCAGGATATCTTAGAAAAGGCAAGACAAACAGAAGAAACGACACAGGAAATGTCCGTTATCGTAAATCATAACAAAGAAAATGCGTTGGAAATTAATAATATTATAGAACGCTTTTCCTGAAAAAATAATTAATATCATATGCAAAAATAGATGTACACCAAGCTGTTCAAGTGATTGTACATCTATTTTTATGTTTCAATTTTTTCCTGATTTGATTTATCAATGAAGTCCCGGTAAAATCACTAACGTAATTTTCTGCTTGTCTATTATATTTACAAAATAATGGATGCAGCCACAGCGTGTTTTATAACTGCTTTCTATCATTTTCCTTCCCCTTTCCATAAACCATTTCCCAATGTTTTATCATTTCCAGATATTCCTGCTCAAAAACAGTTACATCATAATTTCAAAAAATCATCTGTTTCATATACCTTATATTTACACATATATTTTTTGTTAAATCCGCTGCATACTTCCATAGGAAAAGATATAGCTCCTGTTTGTTATTCCTCAATGGGAATGAGTTTTCGTTTTTCATCCCGACCACTGGTGTCTCGAAATTGACTTATTATAATTTTATTTTTATTTTGTCATAAATGCATCAATTTTAGCTAATACTTCTTCATTGCTTTGATATTCAAAATTCGTTGCATTAATCTGCATTACTTCTCCGGGTATTTCTATTCTTCTCATATAATCGGAACACTTTTTAAAATCTTCGAATTTATCTATCGTTGTACTTAAATGAACCGGATGCCTGTTTTCATTTGCCATTCTATTCAAATATCTCTCATGCAGTACTTCCACATCTCCAAAAAGAGCAATTGTAAGTACATCATAACCATTATCTTCCGCTATTTTATGTAACCTTTCCAGTTCCGATTTATGAAAATTTGATTCTAAAATTAAGTCTTTTTCCAGTGATGCAAACTCAGAAAATATATAAAACATTAATTCCATGGAAGCAAATGACAGCTTTTTATTTTCCTCTCTATTGGAAAAACCTATGGTATCTCCCAAAACTTCTTTAATAGAATCCTTAAAAAACATATTCGTATGATATCTTTTTGAAAGAATGTTAGCAAAAGTAGATTTTCCTGTAGCAATATCTCCTGTAATCAGCAATAATTTTTTCATTGTATTTTCTCCTTCTGCTAAACTTGAACTTATTAAGCCTTTTTTTATAGAAATAATTCAATTTTGTAATTCCATTTATCAATGATTAAATTAAAAATAGCGGCAAGACCAACAATCTTGCCGCCAACCAATGTTCCCTGCGGGAATCGAACCCACAACTAGCGCTTAGGAGGCGCTCGTTATATCCATTTAACTAAGAGAACAAGCTCCGTATCAGGGCTTTTCAGCCTTCAGGCTACGGTAACCATTTTTATTATGTGAGCTTAACGTCACTTATTTAATTATAGCACATCTGTCCATTTCAGGCAAATATTTTAATTATTAAACTTAACACTTCCCTGCAGCCATATCTGCCCCTTAAATCTCCTGCCAACAGCGGGTTCGCCAAGCAGATGAGCCTGATTAATGGCAACAGTCATATTAAGGTCGTTACATTCAATAACCATTATATATATTTTCTCTTTGGTGTAATGATTAATCTCCTCAGATAACTCTAGTATCTCGCCGACTACCTGATACTGGTCGCACTCAACACCACAAGGCATAAATGAAGAATCAACTATTGAAAATACATCTTCCTTTACAATTCTGTGTGAAAGCTCATTGTATGTATCTATATCTTCTATTGTCAGGCTCTCTATTGCCGACTCGTCACCCTTCTTAGCCGCCTGTATAAGTCTTTGTCTGTCATCCTTCTCCTTCTTCATTCTGACAGAATCTGACTTATTATTTCTTGTTGGAAGCATAATTATTCCGCCAAGTGACAATGCCGTAAGGCTTACCATTTTATTCTTTATTGGAATTTTATATACATAGCTTCTCGAATCTATATCGTAATCTTTCTGGTTAAGACCTTTTTCATCACAAATGTAGTCCAGATAATCCATTACATTTTGCAGATAAAATATAAGGGTAACACCTGTCTTTGACTCATCACATACAACTGCATAGGATTCCTTATCCAGATGTCTTTCTATTGTAATCTCATCATTATCACATCTTGTTCTTCCAATAACAAATGGAAAATAATATTCATATATGAATTCTTTATCTTTAAATCTTCCGTATATGTACAAACCTGTAGACTCGCTTATTCTTACTATGACCGCACCACGGTTAAGCTCATTATTCTTTATAACAAGCCCCTTCTCCAAACTGTCCAGAATACCTGCGTGTATCATCTGCTCTTCAAAGTCCGAATCCACCTGCTCAAATCCTATAGCCTTTATATATAAATTCATAACAATCCTTCATTCCTGTATTACTCAGTATCTACAATAAACAGTGTAAGATACTCCATAAGATCTTTTTCCACCTCATCTTCATATAAAGATCCATCTGAATGTTTTAACATTTTAATTACCGGTCTGTCAGTAAACTTCTTATTCTGCCTTACAACAATGCCCGTTTCACCCTCACTTGTAATAACCTTAATTCCAACAGGATATACTGCTACTGTTTCAAGAAGCTTCTCTGCTATTGTTGCATCATATTTCAATCCCTGATTAGCTTTAATATACTCAATGGCCTCATATATCTTGAGCTTAGGATTACCCACACCACTTATAAGACTGTCAAAATCATCGCATAAAGATACAAGCTTAACTTCCATTTTCAGTTTATCTCCTTTATGAGAAAATGGATATCCCTTGCCGTCTATTCTTTCGTGATGTAAAAGTATTATTTCTTTAGCTATATCAGGTATCCAATCCTCGTCCTGAACAGAACTATACCCAAATATAGTATGCTTCTTATATTCTATTGCATCTTTAGTATTCATATATGTTTCATTGGTGTTCATATATGGTGTCTTAATGTATCTTAAACCTATGTCGTGAAGCATCGCTCCCATGGATACATTTTTAACCTGCTTATCACTCATTTTAAGTCTTAACGCCATAATTGTAGATAATGAACACACGTTGATACAGTGTGTATACATATCTGTTGATAAATTTCTTATCTCTGTTATATTGTTAATAACCTCTGGCTCTGAAAGCACAGATTCAATAATTCGTTCAGCCTCTAAACCTAATATTTTCAAATCCTGATTATGCTTGTAAATGTGTTTCTCAAGGACATTTTTAACAACTTTCCTCGAATTATTAGTCGTTTCTTCAACTTTATAGATATGTCTGTAATAACTATTACCACTATGCGATTTAGCTTTGCTATTGGATTCATTACTATCTATGTCCGATTTATTCAATTCATTATCGTGTAAGTTCTCTGCATTATGGCTGTCATTATTCACATTATCGCTGTCATTTTTATTATTGCTTTTATCTTGATAATAATCACTTTCACCACCATTATTATCGGTGTTACTGATGCCATCTTCGCTTACATTTTCTATTTCTTTATTGTAATTATTATCATTATCTATCCCTGTGCCATTACTATTATCAGAATAAATGTCATCGTCTTCACCCAGCTTATCATCTGTTCCAATAATTATATGACCATATTCCCCAGGGTCAATTATTTCATCAGGATATTCTTTAATGCTTAGACTTTGTATTCCCAAACTCCTAATTCTGTTAATCAATTCTGAATTCAATACAACATCTGCATGTATAAGTACTGTGCCACTATCTGTCACTATAGGAAGGGCTGTTATCTCATTTCCCTTAAGATTTTTTACCTTAACCTGTTTCATACATACTCCATTTCCAGCATCTAAACTATCATAATAAACATCTAATATTATAAAGATAACACAAATTAATCTATATATCAAATAATATATAACAATTAAAAATATCCTGTATTGACGACAAATTTTATGCACCTATATCATACTTTCCAGTACATATAATTCATCATCAACGCAGGATAACAATTATGTTAAATGTGTTTAACTAATTAACTTATTAAATTAAATACCTTGTGAAACCAAATACGTTATTAAATCAAATGTCTTGTCAGACTATATCTCTTGTTAAATTATATTTTGTTTCTTAATATTTAATTACTTGCTAAGTTCTGTCTTTCCACCCATATATGGCTGGAGTGCCTTTGGAATTCTAACGCTTCCATCAGCCTGAAGATTGTTCTCAAGGAATGCGATTAACATTCTTGGAGGTGCAACACAAGTGTTATTCAATGTGTGTGCAAAATACTTGTTCTTGTCTGGACCCTGTACTCTTATCTTTAATCTTCTTGCCTGAGCATCACCTAAGTTAGAGCATGAACCAACTTCGAAATACTTCTTCTGTCTTGGTGACCAAGCTTCTACGTCAATTGACTTAACCTTAAGATCAGCTAAATCACCTGAACAACATTCAAGTGTTCTAACCGGTATATCAAGGGAACGGAACATATCAACTGTATTCTGCCATAACTTATCAAACCACATTTTGCTGTCTTCTGGCTTACATACAACGATCATTTCCTGCTTCTCAAACTGATGAATTCTATATACACCTCTCTCTTCAATACCATGAGCACCTTTTTCTTTTCTGAAACAAGGTGAATAGCTTGTAAGTGTCTTTGGAAGCTCTTCCTCTGGTGTAATTGTATCAATAAATTTACCAATCATTGAATGTTCACTTGTACCTATAAGGTAAAGGTCTTCGCCTTCAATCTTGTACATCATTGCATCCATTTCATCAAAGCTCATAACGCCTGTAACAACATTACTTCTTATCATATATGGAGGAATACAATATGTGAAACCTCTGTCAATCATAAAATCTCTTGCATAAGAAATTACTGCTGAATGAAGTCTTGCAATATCGCCCATAAGATAATAGAAACCATTACCTGCAACCTTTCCAGCCGCATCAAGGTCAATACCATTAAACTTCTGCATAATCTCTGTATGATAAGGTATTTCAAAATCTGGAACTACTGGTTCACCGAACTTTTCAATCTCTACATTTTCACTGTCATCTTTACCTATTGGTACTGATGGATCAATAATGTTAGGAATTGTCATCATAATCTTAGTAACTTTTTCATTAAGTTCTGTTTCTTTTGCTTCTAGTTCCTTTAATCTGTCAGCATCAGTATTAACCTGAGCCTTAACAGCCTCAGCTTCTTCCTTCTTGCCCTGTGCCATTAAAGCACCAATCTGCTTAGAAAGCTTGTTTCTGTTAGCTCTTAACTCATCAGCTTCTGTCTTTGTAGCACGAGCCTGTGCATCAAGTTCAATAACTTCATCAACTAAAGGTAACTTTCTATCCTGAAATTTATTCTTTATATTCTGTTTAACAATATCTGGATTTTCTCTTACAAATTTTAAATCTAACATTTTTTCCTCCATATAACGAATTTGATACTCTTTTAATTATGCACCTTTTTATATATATTTTCCAGCATTTTATATATTTATTTATGTATCTTTTAATGTACTTTATTATATTCGTTATTATTCTATTATTGCCATTATTATTTTCATCATTTTAATTATTAACTATATCGTTGACTTCTCTGCTAAGCTCAACATCACCCATTCTTCCAGCAACTGCCTGCTTTAACGCATTGGCTTCCTCATCACCTAATTCAATAAATGACTCACCATTAATAATCTCTTTAATATACGCAAAACAGCCGTTATTGCTGTGCATTACATTAACAAGACAGCCATTATCATTTTTATCAAGCATACATATTGCAAAACTTAATTTGCCGCCCATTTCATGAAAAGCATCATACTTAACAACTCCAACCTTCTGAAATGTATACTGCATCTTATCATATATATCTTTAATCGAATTTGTATTGTCCTCATATGTTTCTTTTAAAAGTTTCACATCGTCAGTATACTCTTTAATTAATTTCTCGATACTCTTTCCTTCTGAGCCTTCCATCATAATGTTGTACTTCTTCTTCATTGCCGATGACTTCGCAATAGCTACAATAGAAAGAATAATTGCCACTATCAATAATACGCTTATTCCAATAAGCACATATAATGTTGGTACGCTAAACAATCCAAATACATCTAACATTGTTTTATTCCTTTCGTTAATTATTTATCGTTTTAATATTTAATATATTTGTATTATATCTTAAATATCGTGCTGCTTTCCAGCACATATGAAGTTCCACAAGGAACTTTTAATATGAGCACTCTGTGCTCATTATTTTTTTAAATATTATTCAGTTAATCTTCTGCAATAATTCGTATATTCTCTCTAATTCTGCCTGAGAGTAATATTCTATTTCTATTTTTCCTTTATTATTGCTCTTATTCTTAATTACAACCTGAGTTCCCATAATTGCCTTCATCTTCTGCTCTAAATCTCTATAGACAAAATCATTTTTTGGAGATTTCTTTTCTGGCTTCTCTGGTGCATCAAGTGCTTTCATTAATTTTTCTACATCTCTTACACTTAACTTCTCGTCAAATATTTTCTGAGCAATCATATACTGCTTATCTTTATCTTCAATTGTTATAATTGTTCTTGCGTGTCCGCTGCTGATTTTACCTTCAATCACCATATCCTGAACTCTCTCATCAAGCTTTAGTAATCTTAAAGAGTTAGTAATTGCAGCTCTTGACTTAGAAACCTTTTCTGCAACCTCATCTTGTTTAAGTCTATAATCTTTAATTAGTCTTTGATATGCTTTAGCTTCTTCAATTGGATTAAGATCTTCTCTCTGAATATTTTCAATAAGAGCAATTTCCATTATCTCCTGTGAAGAATAGTCTTTAATAATTACTGGTACTTCCTTAACACCTGCAAGCTTAGCAGCTCTCCATCTTCTCTCACCTGCTATAATCTCATAGTAATTATCTTTCTTCTGAACCAATAATGGCTGTAATACACCATACTGTTTTATCGACTCCGATAATTCAATCAACGCATCTTCATCAAATATTTTTCTTGGCTGATCTTTATTAGGTTCTATCAAAGATAATTTCACTTTAGTTTCTGCTGGTACTTCCTTTACAACTTCTTTGACCACCTCTTTAACAACTACATTTTCTTCTGTAGGTGCTTCAGGTATTAAATTAGAAATCCCTCTTCCCAATCCACTTGTCTTACTTCTTTTGGCAGAACTTTTAGTTCCAGTTGACTTTGTTGGCATATTATTTCTCCTTTATTTCTTTATCTCTTTCCATAACTTCCTGTGCCAATAATCTATAACTTTCTGCACCTGTTGATCTTTTATCATATATATTTATTGGCTGTCCATAACTTGGAGCTTCTGCTAATCTTATATTTCTAGGAATAATTGTCTTATATATATTCTGTTTAAGATTATCCTTAACATTTTCAACAACCTGCAATGAAAGATTAGTTCTTGAGTCATACATTGTAAACACAACACCTTCTAACTCAAGATTTTTATTTAACTTTTTCTTAGCAAGATTAATTGTATAAATTAACTGTGACAAACCTTCAAGTGCATAGTATTCACATTGTATTGGTACTAACACGGTATCTGCAGCTGTCATTGCATTTACTGTTAGCATACTTAAAGATGGAGGACAGTCCATTATTATATAATCATAATTTTTTCTTATCTTTGCCACTTCTTCTTTAAGTACATATTCTCTATCTTCAACATCTATAAGGTCAATCTCCGCTCCAGCTAAATTCATATTTGACGGAAGTAAGTCCATATTGTCATATACATCTTTAATTATCGCCTCAGATATATCACACTCTCTAAGAATTACATCATATACAGTTTTTTCCGCTTCATTCTTATCCACTCCAACTCCACTTGTTGCGTTACCCTGTGGGTCAATATCTATAAGTAAAACTTTTTGCCCTGCCTCTGCAAGACAAGCCGTTAAATTAATTGCCGTTGTTGTTTTACCAACACCACCCTTCTGGTTAGCAATTGCTATTACTCTCCCCATAATCAGCCTCCAATTAATAATATAGTGCTTATAATTAATATGTATTCATTATATATGAAACGCAATTTTAAAATGTTTCACGTGAAACATAATAAACATTTTGATGTGAAACATTCATTTTAATTAATAGTCACATATCTATAGTTTAATACTCAAATCTATTTTTTTCAATAGATTTACCTCAATATAATCTGCTAATTTATGTATTTTTAATTATGCAACTAATATTTTTTATAATATTCATACTATAATCAATAAAATGGTACAATATAATCTATAAATAGAAAGTATCTAACTTTCAATCTATATTTTCTTGAATACATTTTCTTGAATACCATTAAAGTTTTTGAATTTTATTTAACAAATATTTTTATTTATCATTTATTATATTACACATTTTATCATAGTTTAGCTTATCATTTTCACCAACATGCAATATTTATATAACCATTGAATATTTTTTCACTTCACTTTACTCCTTGATCTTTTGCAACTCATACTTTCATATTCTATATTTTAATTTATGCTTTCACATTTTATAGCTTATACTTTCACAACCTATACAATAAAAATCGGGTGATATGTTTCACGTGAAACATATCACCCGCTCAATTAATCAGCTCCATCACTATAGTCAATTCATTACGTTCTACAATAATTATTATCCCTAATGTATTTAACTTCAACAACAAATACTAATAATAATAACATATCTTTTATATCAAGCACCAACCTATCACTTCAACTTAATAATATCATTTTTAATTGCAAACACTGCGGCCTGCGTTCTATCAGATACATCAATCTTTTTAAATATATTAGAAACGTGATTTTTAACAGTTCTCTCACTTATACTTAATGTACTTGCTATTTCTTTATTTGATGAACCTGAAGCAATCATTTTAAGCACTTCGACTTCTCGTCTTGTAAGTTCTTTTGATTTGTCTTTCATCAAATCTCTCTCTGCCAAACGTACATTTAACATAGGAACAAGTGTTGGCTCTATATATGTCTGTCCCTCGTATACTGTCATAATTGCATTTTTCAATGTATCAAAATCTGAGTCTTTAAGTATATACCCATCGCAATTAAAATCTATAGCCTTAATTAAATATTCAATTTCATTATGTATTGTAAGAACTATAACCTTGCAATCCATTTTCTGAGTTTTAATTATGTTAAGCACCTGAAGTCCGTCAAGATTAGGCATATTAATATCCAGAAGTATTACATCAGGATGTGTCTTATCTGCAAGATTAAGACATTCAAATCCATCTCCAGCCTCTCCTACAACTTTAATATCATCATACATTTCAAGAAGCTGTTTCAAACCTTCTCTAATCATCTTATGATCATCTGCAAGTAAAATATTAACAGACATATTATTTTCTCTCTCCTCAAAAATTATTATTTCAAAGGTATATTAATAACAAACTTTTTCTCATCTTTGTTATAATTAATACTACCTCTTAGCAGATTAACCCTTTCAACAAGCATTCTTATTCCATAACCTGTATTATTAGACTTAACCTTGCCAATCTGTTCAAAATCGAAACCACGGCCATCATCTTTATAACTAATAGTAAGTTTATTATCATCTGTTGCAATATCAATATATATATTATTGCAGTCAGCATGTTTAAACGAGTTACTAGATAATTCATTAATTATCCTTAAAGTTGACATACACACAACATGCGATATATCATCTGTGCAATCTATTGTATAGTGCATAATAATATCATTATGACTATCATCTAATTTATCAAGAAGATTCATTAATGCCTCGTTAAATCCCAGGTCATCAAGTTCCATAGGTCTTAACTGGTATATAATATTACGTAGTTCATTAATACTTTCTTTGACAATACCCTTTACATTATTCATTTCTATTTTAGCTCTATTCAGATCCCTATCAGCAATCTGAATAGCAAATTCCTGTTTATGAATAAGTGCTGTCAAATTCTGTACAACTGTATCGTGAATATCCCTTGATATTCTCTTTCTGTCAGCCTCCAATAACCACAATATATTGGTACTATCACTGTTATTATCCACATTTTCCATGGTTTCAATACCATTATTGTTGATAACATCCTGCATTTCTTCCATTTTTGCGGATAATTGGTTATAATTTTCCTGATATATTTCTTTTTGTTTTAATAAATTATCAATTTTACTCTTTAATAATTCATTCTGATTTCTCTCAAATACCTCATTGCCAAATGATATAAACATATCCTCTGTCTTATCAGTATTGTTGTCTATTAATGTTATTTTATCATTAATAGTATTAATCTCTATATCAACGCAATGAATATCATCAGATATTTCTTTTAATTTATTATTTATATTTTCAATCTGTTTACTTAAGTATTCAACAGCCTTCTCTGACATATGTAACACCCGCCTATCAGTTAAATCGGTTAATTTCGAGCTTTTATACAAATTTTAACTTATTTGTCACTAAAAATAAAGCTTTTTATATAATATTCTAGTCCTAAATGGTCATTAATTTGCCTTAATAGGCATATTGTCACATAATTATATATGGATTATAATTATAATATCATAAAATATTAATATGAATGGAGATTAATATATGAATAAATGGCAGAAACTGGGGCTTGCGGTTGGTATGGGAACAGCCGTTGTAACAACCTCACACATTATTAATAAATTTATATTTGAATCAGCAACAATTAATAATTATACCGGCAAAACTGTTAAACACACCTATAGCTGGAAATTTGGCAATATTGCATATTCCACATATGGCAATTACGACAATCCTCCACTCCTCTTAATTCACGATTTGAAGTCTTATAGCTCTGGCTACGAATGGGATAATACAGTCCATTATTTATCCAAGAAACATCATCTGTATGTTATTGATTTATTAGGTTGTGGACATTCTGATAAACCACAGATAACATATACAACTTATATGTATACACAGCTTTTGAATGATTTTATAACAAATGTAATTGGCAAAAAGACAGATATAATAGCAACCGGCGACTCCGCTCCTATGGTCATAAGTTCAGTATATATAAAGAAAGATTTATATAATAAAATAATTCTTGTAAGTCCTAAGGCTGTATCTAAGGCCAAAGCCGTACCTGGCAGACGTGCTGGCATAAGACGCAGACTTCTTGATATACCTGTAATTGGAACTACTATATACAATATATGTATGCGAAAAGACCGCCTGAATAATATTCTTTCCAAAAATGTATTCGACAACGGAATAGTTCCTGTTGATTACCTTAATGCTTATTATGAAAATGCACATCTTTCTGGTGCTTCAAGCAAATTTCTTTTTGCAAGCACAGAATGCAATTTTACTACTGCCTCAATTGCCAAAGCCGTATCTGATATTGATAACTGCATATATATAATAACTGGCGAGAACAGCAAGGATACTTCTGTATCAGAGTATCTTTATCTTAACCCTGCAATAGAAGTTGTTGAGATTAAGAACAGCAAGAATCTTCCACAGATAGAACAACCTGTAGAATTTGCCAAACAGGCTGATATTTTCCTGGATATGTAAATTGGTGCGTGACACCTATTTTTGATATTTAAGATAATTTCTACTATTGTAGATATCACTCAGTCTGAATTTATGAATATGGTTTAAGTAACCTAAATAATTTCTACTATTGTAGATATGTTTGGCAAGAAAATGAAATTTATGTTTAAGTAACTTAAATAATTTCTGCCATAGATATATAAAAATACCTGCTAAAACAGAAATATACATTAGAACTAATTTCTAACACACCTAACTGTTTTAACAGGTATTTTCATATATAATATTTTATATATAACATTTCATATATAATATGTTATTGAATAAATCAGACATATAATACATTTTATCTCTACAACTTATTACTTAATCAGTACTTTGAACAAATCGGACATATGCGTTATTCTATATAACAAACTACCACAATAAAATATTATTTTAATTCAATCACCCTATAGGCTCTTTAGCAGGTAATCCCGCTTTTCTCGGGAATTTCTTAGGCGTATTCTTAACTTTCTTTATATAGACAAGTGACCTCTCAATGTCCGTTTCTGGCAATTTGAACTTATCTACCTTCTCAATCTGTCCTCCGAGTATGGATATAGCTTTCTTAGACTTCTCAAGCTCCTCATCGATCTCTCCTGATTTATATGCAACAAAATATCCACCAACCTTAACAAATGGAAGATTATATTCTGAAAGCACTGATAAATCAGCGACTGCCCTTGATACACTGACATCAAATTGTTCTCTTAATTCTTTAGACTTTCCACCATCCTCAGCTCGTCCATGAACTGTGCTTATTCCTTTTAATCCTAACTGTGCGATAACTTCATCAAGGAATTTAATTCTTTTATTAAGAGAATCAAATAGCACAACCTCTGTATCAGGATAGGCTATCTTTAATGGAAGTCCTGGAAATCCTGCCCCTGTTCCCACATCAATAAGCTTAATATTGAGGTTACTTCCATCTATAGGCAGTCTTAATACAAGACTATCAAGGTAATGCTTTAACATAACTTCCTCGTATTCTGTAATTCCCGTTAGATTCATAAAACTATTCCACTCAACTAGAATTTCATAATACTTATCAAGCTGTTCAATCTGTTTATCCGATAATTCTACATTTATGCTCTCTAAATTTCTTTTAAATATAGCACTTGGCATAATTTCTCCTCTAATACACTAACATTTTTTACTATATAATAATTTCTATCATATATATTGATGTTGAGGGAAAAAGCACCAACTATGAGCAAGCCCATATAGTTTTAGACCTTTTGCCCCTGGTATAATATATTTTATATTAATTATTATTTCTTCTATAGCTCTCCAGATACACAAGAAGCACCGATATATCTGCTGGTGATACACCAGATATTCTTGATGCCTGTCCTATTGACCTTGGATTGAACTTATCAAGCTTCTGCATAGCTTCTTTTCTTAATCCATTGATTGCATAGTAATCAAGCCCGTCTGGTATTATCTTCTTCTCAAGCTTCTTAAAATGCTCTACCTGACGCATCTGACGGCTTATATAACCTTCATACTTAAGATTAATATTAACCTGCTCCTTAACATCCCAAGGAAGCTCTGTACGGTCTTTATCAATTGGTGCGAGCACTTCATAAGAAAGCTCCGGTCTTTTAATTAATTCTGCAAGAGTAACACCTGTTAAAAGCTCAGTGCTTCCATTTTCTCTTAAAAGGTCCTGAACATTACTGCTGGTTCCTATATTAACAGCCTTTACTCTCTCAATTTCCTCGTCTATAAGCTTAATCTTTAACTGAAGCTTGTCATATCTTTCCTTAGATATAAGTCCGACTTCATAACCATATTTGCTAAGTCTTATATCAGCATTGTCCTGTCTTAATATAAGCCTGTATTCTGCTCTTGAAGTCATCATTCTGTATGGCTCAAATGATTCCTTAGTTACAAGGTCATCTATAAGCACACCTATATAACTTTCTGAACGGTCAAGTATAAGAGGTTCTTTTCCCTTAACATATAGTGCTGCATTAATACCCGCTATTATCCCCTGTGCTGCAGCTTCCTCATAACCTGAACTTCCATTAAACTGTCCACCTGCAAATAAACCTTTAATCTTCTTGAATTCAAGTGAAGATTTGAGCTGTATTGCACTTATACAATCATATTCAATAGCATAAGCATTACGGACAATTCTTACATTTTCAAGCCCCGGTACGGTTCTATACATTGCATACTGGACGTCCTCTGGCATTGAACTGCTCATTCCGCCAAGATACATTTCATTAGTGTATAAGCCTTCTGGCTCAATGAATACCTGATGTCTGTCCTTATCAGCAAATCTTACTACCTTGTCTTCAATAGATGGACAGTATCTAGGACCTGTTCCCTGTATATCTCCTGAATAAAGAGGTGAACGGTCAATATTATCTTTTATTATCTTATGTGTATCCTCATTAGTGTAAGTAAGCCAGCAGCTTACCTGTTCCTTCTGAACTGACTCAGGGTCTGTTTCAAATGAAAATGGAACTACTCTCTTATCACCAAATTGCTCTGTCATCTTGCTAAAATCAACTGAACGCTTGTCAACTCTTGCTGGTGTACCTGTCTTAAATCTTCTTATCTCAATTCCATTTTTAATAAGTGAATCTGTTAAATGATTAGCCGCCTGAAGTCCGTTAGGACCTGTATGGTAGCTTACATCGCCGTATATACACCTTGCCTTAAGATATACACCTGTACATAATACAACTGATTCAGCCTCATATACAGCACCCGACACAGTCTTAACGCCCTTTATAACACCGTCCTCAACTATTATCTCAGACACCTCTGCCTGCTTTATATGAAGATGATCTGTGTTCTCAAGCACGCATCTCATCCGCCTGCTGTAATCAGACTTATCTGCCTGTGCCCTCAATGAGTGAACTGCCGGGCCTTTTGAGGCATTAAGCATTTTTGACTGAATAAATGTTGCATCTATATTCTTACCCATCTCACCACCGAGAGCGTCTATCTCCCTTACAAGATGTCCTTTAGAACTTCCTCCAATATTAGGATTACAAGGCATCATTGCAATGCTCTCAACACTGACAGTAAATATAATTGTTTCAAGTCCAAGTCTGGCACTTGCAAGAGCTGCCTCGCATCCTGCGTGTCCCGCACCAACAACTATTACATCATAAGTTTCTTTAATATTAGGCATAACCTTAACCTTTCTATGTAACTTTTACTACATTTCTTTAATAACTTTACATATATATACTTATATATTTATCAATATCTTTAATATAATTAAATATACTTTATATAATCAATTACACTTTATACAACCTGACACTATTTACCCATACAGAACTTCTCGAATATCCTGTCTGCAAGGTCGTCCTCGACTTCCTCACCAATGATAAGACCAAGCTTCTCATAAGCATTCATCATATCAATAGTTAAAAAATCTTCGCTTACTCCTGCCTCTATTCCACCTTTAACAAGCTTAAGGCTTTCTAACGCCTCTCTTAAAAGATTTTTATGTCTGAGGTTAGTTATATATATTTCTTCGTTAGTTTCTATCTCGCCGTTAAAGAACATATTTTTAATTTCATTTTCCAGATCGTCAATACCAGTTTCTTCTTTAGCGGATACTGATATTACATTACACGACAAATGCTTCAATATATCTTCTTTGGTGACAACCGCCTGTATATCCGATTTATTCAATAATACAAGTACCTTTTTATTCATAATAAGGTCCATAATCTCGTAATCATTGTTATCCAGTGGTCTTGAAGCATCTATGACAAATATAATCAAATCTGCCTCTGAGGCATATTTCTTAGCTTTATTAACACCTATATTCTCCACATAATCATCTGTCTTTCTTATTCCCGCTGTATCAATAAGATTAAGCGTAATTCCTGACAGATTAATCTGTTCTTCAAGAACATCTCTTGTTGTTCCCTCTATATCTGTAACTATCGCACGTTCCTCTTTCGCAAGCGCATTTAAAAGGCTTGACTTACCCGCGTTAGTTTTCCCCAATATTACTGTCCTTATTCCATCCCGCATAATACGGCCATTGTCGGAAGTTTTCAACAATTTATCAACCTTATCCACACAGTTATCCACATCTTTTGTCATTTTATCAACATTATCATTAATATCAAAATGTTCTGGATCATCTAATGCAGACTCAATAAATGCTACATTATCAAGTATTACTTCCCTGATAGCTGTGATTTTCTCTGATAATCTTCCGCCTAATTGATTAACTGATGATTTAAGTGCATAATCATTTCTTGCATTAATAATATCTATAACCGCTTCCGCCTGAGATAAATCAATGCGTCCATTAAGAAATGCCCTCTTAGTAAACTCACCAGGCTCAGCAGGTCTTGCACCATTCTTTAACACTGTATCTAATACTTTTCTTGTTACAAGTATTCCTCCGTGACAGTTAATCTCTATCACATCTTCTCTTGTATATGTATTAGGAGCTTTCATTACTGATACAAGCACCTCATCAATCACCTCATCACCATCTTTTATCACACCATAGTGAATTGTGTGGCTGTCTGCTTTTGATAACTTTTTATTATTCTTAGCTTCAAATATTGTATCTGCAACACTTATTGCATTTTCTCCGCTTATTCTTACTATGCTTATTCCGCCACTAGACATTGTGCTTGTCGATATTGCCGCTATTGTCTGCTCCATACTACATATTCCCTTCTAAATTATCGTAATAATTTCCTGCTATTTAAAAATAAAGATTGCTGTTGTAATAATACCACAGCAATCTTTAAATTAAAACATATTATCTTGAATATCTATTGTTATCTGAGTATCTGTGCTCTGAATATCTGTTATTGCCAGCCTTCTCTCTGTCAAGATATACAACGACGTGTCTGAATGGTTCTTCACCTTCACTCTTTGTAGATACGAACTTATCACCCTGTAATGCTGAGTGAATTATTCTTCTCTCATATGGGTTCATTGGCTCAAGTGCAACTGAGCGTCTGCTTCTCTTAACCTTGTATGCAATATTCTTTGCAAGTGATTCAAGAGTATCTTTTCTTCTCTGTCTGTAATTCTCTGTATCAACCTTAATTCTTACATACTTTTCTTTACCCTTGTTAAGTACAAGACTTGTAAGATACTGGATTGAGTCAAGTGTCTGTCCTCTCTTACCGATAAGAAGTCCCATATTCTCGCCAATAAGTTCAACATTGACACATTCTTCTTCTGTATCGAATGTTATCTTTACCTCAACCGGAATATCCATTGCACTGAACATATCACCAAGAAATGTTCTTATTCTTGATTCGATTTCTTCATTAGATAATACTGGTCTTGGTTCATTGTTGTTAGCTTTTTCTTCTAAATCTTCTTCACTGGCATTAACTGCCTGTGTTGCACTTACCTTTGAATTATCTGCCTTAGGAGCTGTTTCTTTCTTAACAGCCTTTTCTGTCTCTTTAACAACTTCTTTCTTAGATTCGGCCTTAATCTCACTCTTGATTGTGTCATCAATTGACTTCTTTTCTTTAGCTTCTAACTTGCTAAATTCATCATCTACTGAACTTACACCAGCCTTAACTCTTGCCTTAATCTTTGTTGGCTTTGAATTAAAAATACCGAATAAACCGTTGCTTCCTTTTTCAATAACTTCATATTCAATGTTATCGCTTGTTGTTTCAAGCTTAAGACACGCATTAGTAAGTGCGTCATCTATTGTCCTACCTGTAACTTCAATATATTCCATTGTTTTGCCCTCACTATCTAATTATAAAATATTGTCTGTTACTTTTTTAATCTGCTCTGTATACACTAATTCTTCTTGCCGCCATTCTTAGTATTCTTCTCATTATACTTGGCAACCATTCCAGCCTTTTCTGCAAGGCTTCCTGGCTTAGCTGTCTTATAATACTTAGATGATTCTTTTATTTCCTGAACCTTCTTTTCATTCTCAGCCTTAATCTGCTCTAAAGACTTTACAGCCTTTTCTCTGCTGGCAGACATATTCTTAGTGCTTGTTGTAGCATTTTTAGCTATCTTTTCTGGTGGAAGACCCTTCTTCGCACGCTTCTTATTACGCTTTTCTACATTACGTTTTACAATCTCGTCCGCACCAAGCTTGTCATAGTAACGATTGATAAATACAGTAATAATTGTCTGAACAACTGCTGTAGCTATCCAGTAAAGACCAAGACCTGCTGGTACTGAAATTGCAATAAATGCTGACATCAATGGCATAATGTACATTGTCATCTTCATTGATGCTGCCATTGGGTTATCGTCATCAACTTCTGTATTCTGTCCAGCCTGAGCAACCTTTACACTTATAAACTGTGTTACACCAGCAAGGATAGGTATAAGAATTGCAAGTGTAAATCCAAATCCTGGTTCCTGTGACATATTAATACCCAAAAATGTATTCATATGTTCAAGACTTGCGTGGCTGTTAGCTATTGTATCGCTAAATGCAGGGAAAGCATTTCTTAAAGCTTCCCACTTATCAGCACTGAACTTATTAATCTCTGTGATTGCTGTATCAACATTAGTCCAGTCTATATTCTCACCGAACTGCTTCATAGTATCTGCATAACCATCAACAGCCATAATACCGCCGTTATCTTTAAGAAATGCTATAAATAAGTTCTTTAACTGTGAAATATAAAGAGGGATAAATCTGAATACCTGGTATAATGCCAAAAGGATAGGCATCTGTATAAGCATCTGTACGCATCCACCCATCTGTGAAACGCCATACTTCTCATATACAGCCTTAGTCTCTTCCTGCATCTTCATCATTGCATTCTGATCATTTCTTTTGTCCTTATATTTGGCATTAATTGCCTTAATTTCCGGACTCATTACTGCATTAAGCTTAGTAAGCTTCTGCTGTTTAATACTAAGTGGAAGCATACAAAGCTTAACAATAATTGTAAATAATACGATTGCAACAGCTACATTTCCAATGTGTAAAAAGCTCAAAGCTTCAAACAAAAGGTTAAATATATAACCTAACACCTTAGCTATTGGCATAATAATTGCATTAAACAAATCAAACCTCCTGGTTATTAATGTAATCTTTTTCTTTTATATTTACCAATAGGTACAGGATCAAATCCTCCCTTATGAAAAGGATTACATCTTAATATTCTTTTAAATGCCAACCATCCACCTAATACAACTCCATACATATCTATAGCTTCTACTGCATACTGGGAACACGAAGGAACATAATTACAGTAACTTCTTCCTTTATATGGCGACAGCACCAGTTGATAAAATCTAATAAGTTTAATAACTATCTTCTTTCCCATTATAATCTACCTATACATATTATGAAGCTTTAAAAGATGAATCATTGATTTACAAGTTTCTGTATAACCCTTGTCTTTAAGACCAGCCTTGACAACAACTACTACATCTATGCCATCAGGTATATGATCAGTGTTAAGCCTGAAGGCTTCTCTTACTAATCTGGCCAGTCTGTGTCGGACAATACTATTCCCGACTTTCTTGCTCACAGATACACCGAGTCTTTTCGTATCCGTTCCGTTCTTGCTGATATACATAATTAACTCTCTGTTTGCGTAAGAGTTTCTTTTGTTGTATACCTTTTTAAAATCTTCATTTTTCTTCAATGTTTCAAAATCTTTGTACTTCATAAACACTCCACCATATAATTATTTGTTTAAATTAAATTCTGGTTAATCTTCAATAAATGAATTATTTCTAATAAATAACTCATTTAAGCAATTCATTTACAATAAATATAATAATAAAGAAAAAAGCAGATGAATACTGACGTACTCATCTGCTGTAAAATCAATTAAGCTGAAAGTCTCTTTCTTCCCTTTGCTCTTCTTGCTGCTAAAACTTTTCTTCCACCTGGAGTACTCATTCTTGATCTAAAACCGTGAACCTTAGATCTCTGTCTTGTCTTAGGCTGAAATGTCATCTTCATAATCTATGCACCTCCTTCACTACCATTATTATATATGGTAAGAATATTCTTCAAGTTTCAATGTGCTTAAGCACTTTTTTTTAAAACATCGTTCTAATTATATTCGCAATATATAGCAAAGTCAAGCAAAACATAACTTTTTTTGACGTTTTTTTAATCATGTGGATTTATACACAGATATCAACAGCTTATACCGAGTTATCAACATATTGTGCAAAACTTGTGCATAACTCTCATGGATATTGTGGTTAACTCTATGATTTTCTTGACAAATTGCGTATTTTCGACATTTTTCAACTGCATAAACTTATACACAGCATGTTTACAATACCTTATTTTTTAAAAGTTATCCACAATTCTGTTGAAAAAAACACTTAAATGCTTTATGATTATAAAGGAATGTTGTAATCATTCTAATACTGCCAGAAAGGCGAATAATATGAACGAAATTATTAATAACTGGGATTTAATTCTTAACACCTTTAAGAACGAATGTGATATACAGAACCTTTCTTTTACAACATTTATTAAGCCGCTTCAGGTTATTTCAGTCAGTGATAATGAAATAACTCTTCTTTCAGACACACAGATGTCTGCTAACTATGTTGAAAAAAGGTATCTTAAATTTCTCGAAGTAACCATTAGTGAGATTATGAAAAAAGATTATAAATTAAGAATTATTTCAGAAGATACTTTAAATGAAGAAACTGCTAAAAAGACAGCACAGGAGAGTTCTCCTAATAAGAATATTTCTCTTAATCTTAATCCTAACTACACATTTGAAACATTCGTAGTAGGTAATAACAATAACCTTGCCCATGCGGCGTCTTTAGCTGTTGCTGAATCACCGGGGGAAGTATATAACCCTCTGTTTATATATGGAGGTGTTGGACTTGGTAAGACGCATCTTATGCAGGCAATAGCACATTTTATAATAGAAAACAATCCTTCCAAGAAGGTGTTGTATGTAACAAGTGAAACATTTACTAACGAACTTATTGATGCAATCCGTAATAAAGAGAATGCAGAAAAAGGCAATGCTGCATTCAGAAACCGTTACCGTAATATAGATGTTCTTCTTATTGATGATATACAGTTCATTATAGGTAAGGAATCTACTCAGGAGGAGTTCTTCCATACTTTTAATTCCCTTTATCAGGACGGCAAGCAGATTGTTATATCTTCTGATAAGCCACCTAAGGAAATGGAAACTCTCTCCGAAAGATTAAGAACACGATTTGAAATGGGACTTCCTGTCGATATACAGATCCCTACATATGAAACTAAGATGGCTATTATTAATAGGAAAGCAGAGATTTCAGGACTTGATATTCCATATGAAGTTTCTGATTATGTAGCTACCCATATCAAGTCAAGTATCAGGGAGCTTGAAGGTGCATTAACTAAGCTTTCAGCATTTTCTAAGCTTTCACATACGCCTATAACTGTGGAATTTGCAGAACAGACATTAAAGGATCTTATCTCACCTGATGCGAAAAAAGAGATAACCCCTGAACTTATTATCCAGACGGTTGCAGACCATTTTAATGTCAAATATGATGACCTTTTATCATCTAAGCGTACAGCTGACATTGTTCATCCACGCCAGATTGCTATGTATCTGTGCCGTCAGATGACCACAGCTCCACTTCAGGCAGTTGGTAAGGCTCTCGGTAACCGTGACCATACAACAGTTATCCACGGAGCTGAAAAGATAGCTCAGGAAGTTGTTAAGAATGATTCTATGCGCAATACCATAGATATTATCATTAAAAAGATAAATCCTTCATGAGTTATTAACAGTTGTACACCTGTATTTGCATAGTTATCCACATGGTTATCAACATATTGTGGATTTATCCACATATTATTATTGATATGTTGTTTATAGACTGTGCTTTTTATGTTGATTAAATTTAATAACTTTTTTTTAAATTTTTCATATTATTTTTTATCAACATTTTTTTATTGTTTTTAACACGCAATACAGTTACTAATAACTTGGTTATCCTATGGTGTAATGCTGATATTTACTGGGTTTATATGACTTTTTAACATATTCACAGCCCCTACTATAACTACTACTGAATTATATATATTTATATATGTGCCTGTTATTAACTTTACGGCACCGAAAGGAGTTTTGAACAATTATGAAACTTGTATTTTCTAAGAGTGATTTGAATAAGGCAGTTGGTATTGTAATGAAAGCCGTTCCTACAAGAACAACTATGAACATTCTTGAATGTATTCTTATTGATGCTACTACTAACGTTATTAAATTTACTGGTAACGATATGGAACTTGGTATAGAAACTATCGTTGAAGGCGAGATTATAGAAAAAGGTAAAGTTGCTATTGATGCTAAGCTATTTTCTGAAATCGTAAGAAAACTTCCAGATAGTGAGATTACTATTACTACAGATGCTAATTACACATCTTTAATTACCTGTGAGAAGAGTAAATTTAATATTGCCGGTAAATCCGGAGATGATTTTTCTTATTTACCTATCATAGAGAAAGATAAAATGATAACTATTTCCCAGTTTAATTTAAGAGAAGTAATTAATCAGACTATTTTCTCTACTGCACCTAATGACAACAACAAGATGATGACAGGTGAACTTTTTGAAGTATCTGATAATGTACTTAAAGTTGTAGGTCTTGATGGACACCGTATCGCTATTAGAAACTTCAATCTTGAAGGACGTGCAGATGACGTTAAAGTAGTTGTTCCTGGCAAGACTTTACAGGAAATTAGTAAGATATTATCGACTGATGCAGAAAATATGGTAAATGTATACTTTACTAATAACCACATTTTATTTGAATTCGATAATACAACTGTTGTATCACGTCTTATTGAAGGAGAATATTTTAAGATTAACCAGATGCTTTCAAGCGATTATGGTACTAAGGTCGTTATCAATAAGAAAGAATTTATTGATTCAATAGACAGAGCTAATCTTCTTATTAAGGAGGGCGAGAAGAAGCCTATTATCATTAATATTACAGATGGCTCATTAGAGGTTAATGTTAATTCAGCAATCGGTACTCTTAACGAAGATATTGATATTGAGAAAGAGGGTAAGGATCTAATGATTGGATTTAATCCTAAGTTCCTCTTAGATGCTTTAAGAGTTATTGATGATGAAACAGTTGATATTTATCTTGTTAATCCTAAAGCACCTTGCTTTATAAGAGATAAAGAACAGTCTTATATATATTTAATACTTCCAGTAAACTTTACAGCTTAATGGTAAATATTAGAAATGGAGCGTATTATGGAAGAAATAACAATCAGAAATGGTGATGAATTCATCAAATTAGGACAGGCAATTAAAGCCGCAGGCTTTGTTGAGTCTGGAGTTGAAGCCAAGATAGTCATTCAGGACGGACTTGTTAAAGTGAACGGAAAGGTCGAGACACAGAGAGGCAAAAAGCTTGTTGGCGGCGAAATAGTAGAATTTAAGGGCAATAAGCTTCTAATTAAAAATAATTAATAACAGCAGGTGTAATTGTGATAATAGAGTCTCTTGATTTAAAAAATTACCGTAATTATGATATTTTGAATATGAATTTTGATAAAAATGTCAATATTATATATGGCGATAACGCACAGGGTAAGACTAATATTTTAGAATCTATATATTTCTGTGCGACTTCTAAGTCACATAGGGGAAGCAAAGATAAAGATATAGTCAAATTCGGAGAGTCTGAGTCACATATTAAAGCTAATGTAATTAAGAATGATATAAGTTATCGTATTGATATGCACTTAAAGAGCAATAAGCCCAAAGGTATAGCTGTTAATGGAATACCTATAAAGAAAGCTGTTGATTTATTTGGTATAATTAATGTTGTGCTTTTTTCGCCAGAGGATCTTAACATTATTAAAGACGGACCTTCGCAGAGAAGACGTTTTATGGATATGGAGTTAAGCCAGCTTAACAAAATATATCTTAGTAATCTTGTTAATTTTAATAAAGTACTTGGACAGCGAAATAAATTATTAAAAGAACTGGCATTTAATCCGTCAGAGGAGATGATAAGCTCACTTGATATATGGGATATGCAGTTTGAGCGATACGGTAAATGTATCATAGAAGGCAGAAAAAAGTTCATAAGGGAACTTAATCTTATTATTAGCGAAATACATTCAAAGCTTACAGGTGGAAGTGAAAAGCTTGTTGTAGAGTATGTGCCATTTGTCAATGAAGATGAATTAGGCAGTGCTTTATCAGAGTACCGCAAGAAGGATATTAAGTATAAATGTTCCTGTGCAGGGCCGCACAAAGATGACCTTGTATTTAACATTAACGGAAAAGATGTCAGGAAATACGGTTCTCAGGGACAACAGCGTACAGCAGCTTTATCACTTAAGTTATCAGAGATAGAGCTTGTCAAGAAGATTATTAAGGACAAACCTATATTACTGTTAGATGATGTATTGTCTGAGCTTGACAGTAACAGGCAGAATTTTCTGCTTAACAGCATAGGAGATATACAGACAATAGTCACCTGTACAGGATTGGACGAATTTATTAATAATAGAATTAATATTAATAAAGTATTTAAAGTAACTAATGGAACAGTAAGTCACATAATGTGCGGCGATGAGGCTGCAGAAATGAGGTAATATGGCAGAGCAGAATTATGGTGGAGATCAGATTCAGATATTAAAGGGTCTTGAAGCTGTTAGAAAAAGACCTGGTATGTACATAGGAAGTACATCTGCAAGAGGATTACACCATCTTGTTTATGAAATAGTAGATAATGCGGTAGATGAGGCACTTGCAGGATACTGTAATGTTATTAAGGTATTTATTAATAAAGACAATTCAATAACGGTTACAGATAATGGTAGAGGAGTACCTGTAGATATCAACCACGAAACAGGAAAGCCTGCCATTGAAGTTGTATACACTATGCTTCACGCCGGTGGTAAGTTCGGTGGTGGAGGATACAAGGTATCTGGTGGTCTTCACGGTGTTGGTGCATCAGTAGTTAACGCATTGTCAGAATGGATGGAAGTTGAAGTTAAGAGAAATGGACATATATATGAACAGCGCTATGAAAGAGGCGATGTATGCTTTGATTTAAGAGTTGTCGGTGATTGTCCAGCAGAGCAGACAGGAACAAAGGTTACATTTTTACCTGATAAAGAAATCTTTCAGGAAACAACAATATTTGAATACGATGTGTTAAAGCACAGATTAAGAGAGATGGCATTCCTAACTAAAGGAATTAAGATTGTTCTTACTGACTTAAGAGAAGGTATTGAACAGGAAGAAACTTTCCATTATGAGGGTGGTATCAAGGAATTTGTTGAGTATATCAACAAGAGCAAAGAGCCTCTCTATAGTCAGGTTATATACTGTGAGGGTGTTAAGGATAACGTACAGGTAGAAGTAGCATTCCAGCATAATGACGGCTTTAACGAGGTTGTAGACACATTTGTTAATAATATAAAGACACCTGAGGGTGGTACACATCTTGCTGGTTTTAGAAATGCTATGACTAAGACTTTCAACGATTATGCAAGAAAGAATAAGATATTAAAAGACAGCGACCAGAGCCTTTCAGGTGATGATATAAGAGAGGGACTTACAGCAATTGTAAGTGTCAAGATTGAAGACCCTCAGTTTGAAGGACAGACTAAGCAGAAGCTTGGTAATACTATAGCAAGAAGTGCCGTTGACAGCATTGTTTCAGAACAGCTTGGCATATTCTTAGAGCAGAATCCATCAGTAGCCAAGTCTATATGTGAGAAGTCACTTCTTGCACAAAGAGCAAGAGAGGCTGCAAGAAAAGCAAGAGATCTTACAAGAAGAAAGACAGCACTTGAGAGTACATCACTTCCAGGAAAGCTTGCAGATTGTACAGATAAGAACCCTGAGAACTGCGAGATATACATCGTTGAGGGTGATTCAGCCGGTGGTTCAGCTAAGACAGCAAGAAGCCGTGCAACACAGGCAATCCTTCCACTTAGAGGTAAGATTTTAAATGTTGAGAAGGCAAGACTTGACAGAATATTAGGCAACGAAGAGATAAAGGCTATGATAACAGCCTTTGGTACAGGCATACATGAAGATTTTGATATAAGCAAATTAAGATATCATAAGATTATTATTATGACAGATGCCGATGTTGATGGTGCTCATATCGCAACACTGCTTCTTACATTCTTCTACAGATTTATGCCTGAGCTTATAAGACAGGGACATGTATACCTTGCACAGCCACCACTTTACAAGGTTGAGAAGAACAAGAAGGTATGGTATGCCTACAGTGATGAAGAACTTAATAATATTATGCTTGAAATCGGACGTGACCAGAACAACAAGGTTCAGCGTTACAAGGGATTAGGTGAAATGGATGCTGAACAGCTCTGGGATACAACTATGGATCCTCATAAGAGAATATTATTAAGAGTAGATATGAAAGAGGATGACGAGGCAGACCTTGATGTTACATTCTCAACACTTATGGGTGATAAGGTAGAACCAAGACGAGAATTTATAGAAACTAATGCCAAATATGTTAAAAATCTCGATATTTAGGCAGAATAATATTTACTATATGTGTTAAAGAAAGGAAATATATTAATGGATGAACATATCTTTGATAAAGTTCAGGAAGTAGATATGCAAAAGACTATGAAAGATTATTACATAGACTATGCGATGAGCGTTATAGCTTCAAGAGCATTGCCAGATGTAAGAGATGGTCTTAAGCCGGTTCAGAGAAGAATATTGTATTCTATGGTTGAACTTAACAATGGTCCTGATAAGCCACATAGAAAGTGTGCCCGTATCGTAGGTGATACAATGGGTAAATACCACCCACACGGTGATTCATCAATATATGAAGCCCTTGTAAAGCTTGCTCAGGATTTTAATACAAGATATCCACTTGTTGATGGACACGGTAACTTTGGTTCTGTCGATGGAGATGGAGCTGCTGCGATGCGATATACAGAAGCTAGACTTAGCAGAATTTCTATGGAGATGACAGCAGATCTTAACAAAGACACAGTAGATTTTATACCTAACTTTGATGAAACAGAGAAAGAACCTACAGTTCTTCCATCAAGATATCCTAACCTTTTAGTTAATGGAACATCAGGTATAGCTGTTGGTATGGCTACTAATATTCCACCACATAACTTAAGGGAAGTAATAGGTGCAGTAGTTAAGATAATTGATAATAAGATAGAGAATAACAGAGATACTTCGCTAGAGGAGATATTAGAGATTGTCAAAGGTCCTGATTTCCCTACTGGCGGAACAATTATAGGAAAGACAGCAATAGAGGAAGCTTACAGAACAGGAAGAGCCAAGATTAAGGTAAGAGCTGTTACTAACATTGAGCCTATGGCTAATGGAAAGAACAGAATTGTTGTTACAGAACTTCCATATATGGTTAATAAGGCAAGACTTATTGAGAAGATTGCTGAGCTTGTAAGAGATAAGAGAATTGACGGAATTACAGATTTAAGAGATGAGTCAGACAGAGAGGGTATGAGAATAGCTATAGAGTTAAGAAGAGATGTTAATCCTAATATTATTCTTAATCAGTTATATAAGCATACACAGCTTCAGGATACATTTGGCGTTATTATGCTTGCCCTGGTAGATAACCAGCCTAAGGTGCTTAATCTTTACGAGATGCTTAAATATTACCTTATGCATCAGGAAGATGTTGTTACAAGAAGAACAAAATACGACCTTAACAAAGCTGAGGAGAGAGCTCACATATTAGAAGGTTTAATAATTGCACTTGATAATATCGATAGGGTAATCTCAATAATCAGAGGTTCGGAAAATGTCCAGACAGCCAGGGAAAGCCTGATGAAAGAGTTCAATCTCGCAGAGGCACAGTCACAGGCTATCGTAGATATGAGACTCCGTGCCCTGACAGGTCTGGAAAGAAGCAAGATAGAAGCAGAACTTGCTGAATTACAGAAGAAGATTGATGAGTATAAGGCAATCCTTGCTGATAAGAATAAGCTTCTTACAGTTATTAAGACAGAGATATCAATAATAGCAGACAAATACGGAGATGACAGAAGAACATCTATTGGATTTGATGAGTATGATATTTCTATGGAGGATCTTATACCAGATGAGCCTTGTGTTATTGCACGTACTAATATGGGATATGTAAAGAGAATGACACCTGATAATTTCAAGAGCCAGCACAGGGGCGGCAAGGGAATTAAAGGTATGCAGACACTTGAAGAAGATTATATTGAAGATCTGTTTATGACAACATCTCATCATGTACTTACATTTTTCACTAATACAGGACGGGCATATAAATTAAAGGCTTATGAAATCCCAGAAGCAGGAAGAACCTCAAGAGGAACAGCTATAATCAACCTGCTACAGCTTGCACCTGGTGAAACTATAACAGCTGTCGTTCCAGTTAAGATAGAAGACATCAAAGATGACGATTATCTGTTTATGGCAACTAGGAATGGTATAGTTAAGAAGACGCCTTGCAAAGAATTTGCCAACATAAGAAAGAATGGAATTCAGGCAATGACTTTAAGAGATGACGATGAACTTATTGAAGTTAAGCTTACTGATGATACAACAGAAGTTATGATGGTAACTAAGCTTGGTATGTGCATAAGATTTAAGGCAACAGACGTAAGACCTACAGGAAGGTCAGCTATGGGTGTCATAGGTATGAATCTTATGGATACAGATGAAGTTGTAGGCGTACAGCTTAATAATCAGGGTAATACTATGCTTATCGTATCTGAGAATGGTATGGGTAAGAAGACTGATATTAATGAGTATGCAGTACAGCATCGTGGCGGCAAAGGTGTTAAATGTTACAAGATAACAGAAAAGACCGGTAATGTTATAGGTGCTAAGGCTGTAGACGATACAAGAGAAGTAATGCTTATTACAACTGAGGGAATTATAATCAGACTTGCATGCAGGGATATATCTACATTAGGAAGAATAACATCAGGAGTTAAGCTTATTAATCTTGATGAGGGTGTAAAAGTTGCTACAGTTTCCAAAGTAAGAAAGAACCCATCTGATGAGAATGGCAGTGAAGCCAGTGATGAAAATGGTTATTCTGAAGAAAATATTGCAACAGATACACAAGAAGATGCTGTGGACATACAGGATAAGTCAATTGACAGATTACTAGACGCGGCAGAAAAAGACCAGCAGCAATAATATAATTACAAATAATATAATTATAAATAATATAGTTATAAATAATATTAATTATAATTAAGAGCCATCAGTTGTATACAATTACAATTGGTGGCTCTTGCCTATTCAGACCAATTATTAAGAGGAGAATGTGGATATGAGAGAGTTAAATGTGGATATAATCACACAGAACATTAAAGAAATGTGTATAGAAGCCAATCATTTTTTGACAGATGATATGAAAAAGGTATTTAAAAATGCAGTTGCCACAGAAGAATCACCATTAGGAAAGAAGGTTCTTAACCAGCTCAACGAGAATCTTGATATAGCAGGTAATGATATGATTCCTATATGTCAGGATACAGGGATGGCAGTTATATTTATAAATGTCGGACAGGAAGTACATTTTACTAATGGTAATATAACAGATGCCATTAACGAAGGAGTACGTCAGGGATATGTTGACGGATATTTAAGAAAGTCAGTAGTATCAGACCCTATCATAAGAGAGAATACCAAAGACAACACACCAGCAGTTATTCATTACAATATTGTAGAAGGTGATAAGGTAGATATTACTGTTGCACCTAAGGGCTTTGGAAGTGAGAATATGAGCAGGGTATTTATGTTAAAGCCTGCTGACGGAATAGAAGGTGTTAAGGAAGCTATATTAACAGCAGTAAAAGATGCAGGTCCTAACGCTTGTCCTCCTATGGTAGTAGGAGTTGGAATTGGTGGTACATTTGAACAGTGTGCACTTCTTGCCAAGAAAGCACTTACAAGAAATGTAGAAGAACCTTCACCAGTACCATATGTCAATGAACTTGAGAAGGAAATGCTTGAAAAGATTAACAAGTTAGGAATAGGACCGGGTGGACTTGGAGGAACACAGACAGCACTTGCCATAAATATAGAAACATACCCAACACATATAGCTGGTCTTCCAGTAGCAGTTAATATGTGCTGTCACGTAAACAGACACGCACATAGGGTAATATAATAGCTTATATAACAATATATATAATAGATGTAAGGCACATCTAAAAGGTAGAAGTATTATTTTATGCAAGCATAGACATATTTTGACATTATGAGCCTTACATCGTGTATAAAGACTAATATAACAGAAATGAGGATTAATATGGATAAATATATTAATGCACCAATAAGCGATGAAGATGCAAGAAGTCTTAAATCGGGAGATTATGTATACATAACAGGAACTATCTATACAGCAAGAGATGCAGCTCATAAGAGAATGGCAGAGGCTCTTGAAAGAAAAGAGCAGCTTCCAATAGATATGAAGAATAACATAATATATTATATGGGACCATCACCAGCCAGAGAACAAAGACCAATAGGTTCAGCAGGTCCAACAACTGCAAGTCGTATGGATAAATATGCACCAGACCTTTTAGACCTTGGACTTAAGGGAATGATAGGCAAAGGCAAAAGAAGCAAGGCAGTAATAGATGCAATTGTAAGAAATGGGGCAGTATACTTTGCGGCAGTTGGCGGAGCGGGTGCTATCCTTTCCAAATGTATTAAGAAATCAACAGTTATTGCATATGATGACCTTGGAACAGAGGCAATAAGAGAACTGGAGGTTGAGAATTTCCCTGTTGTCGTAGTAATAGACAGCGAAGGTAATAACTTATATGAAACAGCAATTAAAGAATATAGAAAAGAATAATAAAAAATGTATTGACAACAATAATATGCTCTGCTATAATCAGCTATGCGATTGACGCGTGAGTACGTCAAAGCATAATTTCATAATCGTTTATATATGGAATCTGGAGAAATACTCAAGAGGCTGAAGAGGCGCCCCTGCTAAGGGTGTAGGTCGGGCAACCGGCGCGAGGGTTCAAATCCCTCCTGCTCCGTTGACAGAAAGAAAAAGACAGTCAGAATATTCTGGCTGTCTTTTTTCTTTTTGTTATTATGATATGAAGATAACAATCAGTACAAGTTATTCACAATATTTGCAAAGTTATAAAGGAAATGTGGAATATGACAGAGAGACAGAAAATGATTAGTGGACAATTATACAAGTCAGGAGTAAAGGAACTTGCTAATGACAGAATGTTATGTAAAGAACAGTGCTATGACTTTAATGCATTAAGACCATCACAGATAGAACAACAGTCTGCTATGATTAAGAAGATATTCGGTAAGGTGGGAGCTAATTGTTTTATAACAGCTCCATTCTGGTGCGATTACGGATATAATATAGAAGCAGGTGAAAATTTCTACGCAAATCACAATCTTGTAATACTTGACTGTGCCAAAGTAACATTTGGTAATAATGTGTTCATAGCACCAGATTGTGGTTTCTATACAGCAGGACACCCTGTTGACGCTGCAAGCCGTAATGAAGGATGGGAATATGCTTATCCTATTAATGTAGGTAATGATGTATGGATAGGTGGTGGGGTAAAAGTAATGCCTGGAGTAACTATAGGTAATAATGTTGTAATAGGTGGCGGAAGCGTAGTTGTAAAAGATATACCAGACAACAGTATTGCAGTAGGTAATCCATGTAAGGTAATAAAAAAGATAGAATCAGGCAAAGCAATGGAATATAATATAGAAGAAAAGCATATATAACTTGTATATAAATGTAGTGGAAACCCCTATATATAGTGTGTTTAAAAAAAATTACAACTTTTTTAAAAAAAATTGAAAAAAGTTGTTGACAATGTGTGTACCTGATGATATTATATACAAGTCGCCGCGGTAAGCGGTAACAAATAAGACTTAAAACACCAGATAAATACTGGGTTTGAGCGATACAGATCTTTGATAACTGAATAGAAAGACAACCTTGAAATTCTTTGAGAATTTTAAAATGATTCATTAATGAATCTTGCGAGTATCGAAAGATACACGAACCTAAACAGTAAGTTTTGGTAAAACTATTTAAGCTAGTTAGTTTAATACTGACGAGGCAAACTTTTTATGAGAGTTTGATCCTGGCTCAGGATGAACGCTGGCGGCGTGCTTAACACATGCAAGTCGAACGAAGCACTTTATTTGATTTCCTTCGGGACTGATTATTTTGTGACTGAGTGGCGGACGGGTGAGTAACGCGTGGGTAACCTGCCTTGTACAGGGGGATAACAGTTGGAAACGGCTGCTAATACCGCATAAGCGCACGGCATCGCATGATGCAGTGTGAAAAACTCCGGTGGTATAAGATGGACCCGCGTTGGATTAGCTAGTTGGTGAGGTAACGGCCCACCAAGGCGACGATCCATAGCCGACCTGAGAGGGTGACCGGCCACATTGGGACTGAGACACGGCCCAAACTCCTACGGGAGGCAGCAGTGGGGAATATTGCACAATGGGGGAAACCCTGATGCAGCGACGCCGCGTGAGCGAAGAAGTATTTCGGTATGTAAAGCTCTATCAGCAGGGAAGATAATGACGGTACCTGACTAAGAAGCACCGGCTAAATACGTGCCAGCAGCCGCGGTAATACGTATGGTGCAAGCGTTATCCGGATTTACTGGGTGTAAAGGGAGCGCAGGCGGTGCGGCAAGTCTGATGTGAAAGCCCGGGGCTCAACCCCGGTACTGCATTGGAAACTGTCGTACTAGAGTGTCGGAGGGGTAAGCGGAATTCCTAGTGTAGCGGTGAAATGCGTAGATATTAGGAGGAACACCAGTGGCGAAGGCGGCTTACTGGACGGTAACTGACGCTGAGGCTCGAAAGCGTGGGGAGCAAACAGGATTAGATACCCTGGTAG